>Ga0180431_10000002_pt1 | contig 498599 bp, 497 predicted proteins | sample SS_ome_11_FD_132459 | JGI IMG/M metagenome (GOLD analysis project Ga0180431, IMG submission 132459) | Hypersaline lake sediment archaeal communities from the Salton Sea, California, USA - SS_1_MS_1 metaG | ecosystem: Environmental > Aquatic > Non-marine Saline and Alkaline > Hypersaline >...
AAGGTGTGCGCTACCATAAAGGCGCGTATGGGAGATTGACTATAAGTCCTTAAACAGTGTGTGGGGGACGATTTTGTTAAACAGAAGGCGTGAGAATAATCTTGCGCTAAATTATCATGGGAGTAAATTATGAGGATCAAAAAGGCGATATTTATTGCGTGTGTGATTATTTTTTGTATGTATGGACTGTCTTTCGGAGCTGAAGATCCGTGGAAAGAGATAGTAAACGGGACTTACGGCAGGATATTGTGCATAAAAATGATCGAAGGTATTGATACCGTGTATGTTGGTACCGAAAAAGGGTTATTTAAAAGTACGGATTCAGGTAAGAAGTGGAGTAAAATATCTATTCCGTCGAATATTTCGTGCGTTAACGATATCGCATTAAAAGGAAATAATATCTATTTGCTGTCAGGTAATATACTATATAAAGGGAAAGAGGAAAAAAATCGGTTTAAAAAGATAAAAACGCCTGTTCCTCATGAGAAAATTTATAATATTGAATGTAATAGTCAAATATTATTAGTTGCTGCCGGGGGAAGTGTATGGAGTTCTGATAATAAAGAGAGATCATGGAAAAAAGTTTTTACGCAACAGTCTATAAATAATGGGGATATAGAGGAAGAGTATGCAGAAGAGGAGATCCAGCCGCTTCCCGCAATTCGCGATATCGATATAGATGAAGCCGGATCAATAACCATTGCGACTCCAAGAAGTGTATTCGTAATTCCGCCTGGTGAAAACCCAAGAATAGATATTGGCACCGAAGGTATCCCCGCCAGCAAGATCAGGTTTGTAGGAAAAATAGGTGCAAATATTTTTCTCGCTACAAATGATAGGGTGTTTGCATATTCGGACAAAGCGGGCATATGGCAGCCCGCATTTAGCAAAATGGTAACAGGGGATATAAGTGTCATAGAATTAGGCGCTGGTTCTGAAGGGAATAATATTTTGTTGGCGGCAGTAGATAATAGATTGTATAAACATAAAATCGGGATCTTGGTTAATGATATGAGATGGCCAGATAGTATACAGACATGTCCGAGCATAAAAGAAGTTCAGATGATGGCAGTAGAATACGCTGAAGTCAGCCCTGAAAAGATAAAAAACTGGAGGAACGGAGCAAAATGGAAAGCGCTTCTTCCGAAACTTTCGGTAGGTTTTTCCGAAGATAGCGATGATAATGTGGAGATCTATACCAGTTCGACCAAGTCTTATCATTATTCAGCGCCAAGGGAAGTAGACCACAGTTGGGACGTTGATCTGACCTGGGATCTCTCAGAACTTGTTTGGAACACTGAACAAACGTCAATTGACACCAGAAGCAAGCTTATGGTTCAGCTTAGGGATGAGATATTAGAGGAGGTGACAAGGCTGTATTTTGAAAGAAAAAGGATCATATCCGAGATAAAAGGTTCGGAAGAGGTAAGTGATCATAAGAGAATAAGAGTAGAAGAGCTGACAGCTTATATTGACGCGTATACTGGAGGAAAATTTTCAAATAAAATTGAGGAATAAAGGAAAAGATTGACTTTAATGGGTATTTTTGATATAATTTAGATGAAAGTAAAGTAAGAATATAACTGTAAAAATAGTAAACCATTCGAAAGGATGGGACACAAAGCTGTAGGGGCTTAGCGGATTAAGCGAAGCCAGCCGGCTGCTATTAGTGTGTTGTTGTAAGTGGTATAAGTTTACGACCCAACCTTTCGTGGTTGGGTTTTATTTTTACATAGCAAAGAGGAGGTAAAAAATGAAGGGACCATAATGTGGGGCGCATTACAAGGAGGTGTGACATGAAAAAAGTAATAGTTCTGCTAATATTTACGTTATTGTCTGCCTTGCCTGTCTATGCCGCTCCTGTTGCGTTTACGATCAGCAATTGGCAGCCTGCGGAATTTGGAAGCCAGCCTTTGAATACCTGGTGGGACATGAGCGGGGAATTCTGGACATCAACATGCAGTGTTGTCGCAGGCGCAGGTTTTGATCCAACGACACAGGATATAACCAGTATGGTGGTTAGATTCGAAGCTGCAGTAAAAGATGGCGGCGGACCGGGGGTACTCAGAACATTCACTGATTATAATAATCCATATGAAACGGAAACAACAGTTAATGTCCCGGCTGATCAGACCTTTCGCGAATATACGGCTCTGATCAATCTGGGGAATCCTGATCTGCAGGACGGATCAGGCGAATTGAGAGTTAAATTCGAATTTGAGGGAGGATCTGATATGATCGCTATTCGCTTTCCCGTCCTTGAAGGCGAATATGATGAAGAGGGAGAGGTCCCGGAACCGGCAACACTGATATTTGGAATAATTGGAATAGGCATATTCGGCTTAACAAAAAGAAAGGAAAGGAGGTGAGAGAGATGAAGAAGTTAATGATCGGAGTTTGTATTTTGGCCATATTGGTCCTGATTTCGTCAACATCCGAAGCCAGAACATACCGTGCTGATATTCTGTACAACGAATGGATGTTTTCCGGTGACTGGAATTTAGACACTGCGGATTTTACTTCGGATGGTTTTGACCCTTCAGGCGACCCATTAGGCAGCGTGTACTTTGATATAACAGGACATACGCTCACTAATCATACAAGCACTCTCGAATGCATAACAGATTACGGTACTCTTTATTGGCAAGTAACCAATCTTACGTTTACAGGGAGTGAGGATCAGACATTCCGCATTTATGCGAACAATGATCCGAGTAATCCCAGTTTGCAAACAGGAGAAGTTGTCCTTAGGGTCAATGTTACTTCTGATCAGCTGTATTTGCAGGATGCTAAAGGCACCGGTCAGGAGATCCCGGAACCGGCAAGTATGGTCATGCTTGGTATAGGATTATTGGGATTAGGTATAGCGAAAAGAATAAGAAAATAGGCGTAAAGGGCAAGGTGAAAATCAGTCTTTTACGCCTATTGTGACGATGAATATATCATCCGCGAATTTGCCGTATTTGAAATTATTTAATTCCTCTAATAATCTCTGGTTAAATGGTGTTGCCGCCAGTTCATAATTCCCTCTTACAAAATTTTCCAATCTTTCCTGTCCGAATTCCTGACCTTCTTTATTTTTAGTTTCAGGCACACCGTCTGTAAATAAAAGCAGCTTATCTCCCCTGCTAAAGTGTATTTCATGCTGTTCTATACCGTAATCCATAAATGGTAATCCTAAAAGACCTGCATGCGGGTCTAATTTTTCTATATCAGACTTTGTTGCCCGATATATATACTGCGCGGGATGGCCGTGGTTTGAATAGGTCAGCTTCATCTCGTCAAAATCCAGCATACAGCAGAAAGCGCTTAAGTACATATCGGTCCCTTCAAAGACCTTTACTATAAAATCGTTAAGTTCTTTTAATAGGGGGCCGGGCTGCTTGGCTTCAGCCGCTAAGCGCTCAAATTCTGAATGGATCCTGTTTACCAGAAGTGCCGCCGGTACACCGTGCCCGGTAACGTCACATATTATGAATATCAGTTTGTTTTGATCGATAAAATGGAATTTTGCGTAATCGCCGCCTATATAGTACATCGGCAGATACATAACAGCCACATCGACCAGATTAGTGCTTACAGATTTTGGTATGAGAGTTTTATGGACGCGGGTTGCGAGATCAAGTTCCTTATGCATTTGTTCGTTCTTTTTTTCAAGTTCCTTCCGAAGGACGAAATTCTGCACATCTCGAAATGTTTCTTTCCTACGGATAACAAAGCACATGATAAATGCCATGGTCAGGACCAGTACGCCGTCTATATACGTCCTGAGATTAAAGGCGGCGCTTATTCTTTCCGGCAGAAAGTTCTGCGTGTACGAATAAAGAAAAGTATAAGCACAGATATGGAGCAGTGTGACCGGTATGGTTTCGACCCCCAGCCAGGGGATCGTAAAAGAGATAAGAAAAATAATAAAAAGGAACACGCTGGAGCTTATCACCAGCCATTCGGAGTAAATGATGCATATTATCACTATGAACGTCAGGAGTAATGCCGTGAAGAGGTACGCGTACATTTTGACCGAATTTATCGTTTTGGCCTTTTTGCTGAAATAGATGACAAGCAGGCAGCTTCCTATCAAAAAGAACCAAAAAGGTATCTCTTGAGATTTGAAATCCTTCGGAAGAAGTATGAAGCTCAAGATGGTCGAAAGGGCATATATAGCGATCGAAAGATAACATAAAAGCTGTATCCTTCTCTTGATAAGAGAGACCTGTTCTTCTATGAACTCTTTTTTGTCGGAATCAGGTATCTTTTTTATCCTGTTTATTATACTTTCCATGGTTTTTTAGCCCGCCTTTTTCGGTAAAGCCTTTATATTAATAAGGAATTATTTAATATTTATTATATTATGACTTGAATTAAAATCAATATATTATTGGGGACGCCCCACTTGGGGACACCCTGTAAGATAAAACTCCTTGACAAAAGGTGTATAATCGATACAATAGCTCGGGATAAGGAATGGAGGATCACATGAAACTGCAAAATAAAGTTTCAATGGTAACCGGCGGAGCGAGAGGTATAGGTAAAGACATAGCCATGCTTTTTGCGACTGAAGGGTCCGATATAGCTATATGCGATGTGAACGAGGAGCTTCTCAATTCCGCGAAGAGTGAAATAGAGAGCGCAACAGGGCGTAAGGTCTTAGCCGAGAAAGTTGATGTTACATCGCCCGAAGAAGTGGCTAAATTTGTGGACAAAATCCTTGACAATTTCGGCAATTTAGATATACTTGTGAACAATGCTGGCATCACCCGGGACAATCTGGTTATGAGGATGTCCGGAGAAGAGTGGGATGCCGTGCTCAATGTCAATTTAAGAGGTGCGTTTAACTGCATCAAGGCCGTAACCCGGCCCATGATGAAGAAAAGAGCCGGCAAGATAATCAATATGGCTTCAATAATAGGTATCATGGGTAATGCGGGTCAGGCTAACTATTCTGCCAGTAAGGGCGGTCTTATCGCTTTGACCAAGACGGTAGCCAAGGAGCTGGGGTCACGTAATATAAACGTCAATGCCATAGCCCCCGGTTTTATCCAAACCGATATGACCGATAAGCTTACCGATGAGCAGAAAGAAGGTATGCTTAAGCTCATACCGCTCGGCAAGCTGGGGAACACAAGCGATGTGGCAAAACTGGCACTTTTTCTTGCGAGCGATGACTCCGCCTATATCACCGGAGAAGTTATAAAGGTTGATGGCGGGATGGTAATGTAAAAGATTTTTTTGTAAAACCTTAAAACACAAAAGTAACAAGGAGGAACTAATGGCTGACATTGCTGAAAAAGTAAAGTCAATCGTTGCTGAACAGCTCGGCGTTAAAGTCGAAGAAGTTAAGGATGATGCAAAATTCATCGATGATCTCGGTGCAGATTCTTTAGATACTGTCGAACTCGTTATGGCGTTGGAAGAAGAGTTTGGTGCGGAAATTCCTGATGAAGATGCGGAAAAGCTTACCACAGTCGGCGAAGCTATAAACTATATTAAAGATAAATCCGCTAAAGCAGAATAACCTCAAAAAGCCTATTCAAAGCTAATAATGTCAAAAAGAAGAGTAGTCCTCACGGGGGTTGGGATCGTAGCCCCCTGCGGGAACAACATTCCTGATTTTTGGAATTCAATTATTAACGGTAAAACCGGTGTAGACCGTCTTACCGCATTCCCTTGCGAAAAGTTCGCTTCACAAATTGCCGCTGAAGTTAAGAACTTTGAATCCATAGAAGGAAACTATATCAATCCCAAGCAGGCGAAAAGATTCGATCTTTTTGTCAAGTTCGCTATTGTCGCCGCAAAAATGGCGGTAGAGGATTGCGGGATCGATGCTGACAAAATAGTCAGGGAAAGAGCGGGAGTTTATATCGGTTCAGGCATAGGCGGGCTTCACACGATCGAAGCGGAACACTTAAAATATCTCGCTGCGGATAAGAATCCCGCAAGGATATCACCGTTTTTGATACCGATGCTTATCGTTAACATGGCTTCCGGTTTGGTTTCTATCGAACTTGGATTCAAGGGGCCGAATTCAGCAGCTGTAACAGCCTGCGCGACAGCCAGTCATTCTATAGGGGATGCTTTTAAGATCATCCAGCGGAACGATGCTGATGTTATGGTGAGCGGCGGTTCGGAAGCCGCTACCACTGAGATGGGTTTTGGAGGATTTTGTGCGTTAAAGGCGCTTTCAACAAGGAACGATGATCCAAAGAAAGCTTCACGCCCTTTTGATAAAGAAAGAGACGGCTTTATCATGGGGGAAGGCGCCGGTATTGTGGTGCTGGAAGAGCTTGAACATGCAAAAAAGCGCGGCGCAAAGATATATTGTGAGATCGTCGGTTACGGCATGAGCGGTGACGCTTATCATATGACCGCGCCGGATCCGGGAGGAGACGGGGCTATAAGATGCATGAGGGCATCCCTTCGGGATGCAGGCATAAATGTCGAAGATGTAGATTATATAAACGCGCACGGCACGTCAACTCAGCTGAACGATAAGATGGAAACAGCTGCTGTGAAAACAGTTTTTGGTGATCGTGCACGTAAACTTGCTGTAAGTTCAACTAAAGGTGTTACCGGACATATGCTTGGTGCGGCTGGAGGTGCAGAGTTAATCGCTTGCGCCAAAGCGATCGAAAATCAAGTAATGCCTCCTACCATAAACTATGAATATCCTGATCCGGAGTGCGACCTGGATTATGTTCCTAACGAAGCCAGAGAGGCTAAAATTGATGTAGTAATGAGCAACTCTCTTGGTTTCGGCGGTCATAACGTAACACTTACTGTTAAAAAATTTACTGGATAAAAAGAAGTTTCCTAAAATATTTTATTAAACAAAATAAGGAGAAATTGCCATGGATTATCTTTTAACCGAAGAACAGCAGATGATAAAAGAACTTTGTCATCAAATAGCGGAAGAAAAGATAAAACCGATTGCCGCGGAATGTGACGAAAAGAACGAATTTCCCAGGGAAATAATCAAAGTTCTTGCAGAATCGGATATTTGCGGTATTTACATCCCCGAAGAATACGGCGGCATGGGCGGCGGCGTGCTGGATCTTGCTATTGCTACCGAGGAACTTTCCTGGGGGTGCGGCGGCATATCGCTTTGTTTTGCGGCCACGGGTTTAGGTACATTTCCGATCATTCTTTTTGGTAACGAAGAACAGAAAACCAAGTATTTGCCTGACATAGCCGCGGGTAAGAAACTTGCCGCGTTCGCCTTGACAGAAGCCGAAGCAGGTTCGGATGCCGGAAGCATAAAAACAACTGCTAAAAAAGACGGAGACAGTTATATTCTTAACGGTACGAAACAGTGGATCACGAACGGTGGTGAAGCTGAAGTATACACTGTTATTGCAATAACCGATAAGGCAAAAGGCGCAAGAGGCGCCAGCGCTTTCATAGTTGAAAAAGATACCCCGGGATTAAGTTTCGGAAAAAAAGAGAACAAAATGGGCATAAGAGGGTCAGCGACCCGTGAAGTTATATTTCAGGATTGCAAGATCCCCAAAGAAAACCTTTTGGGCAGGGAAGGTCTTGGTTTTATCGTCGCGATGAAGACCTTTGATAACTCACGCCCGGGTGTTGCAGCGCAGGCCGTTGGAATAGCTCAGAGGGCTTTGGATGAAGCCGTAAAGTACACGCATGAAAGACGCCAGTTCGGACAGTCCATATCATCTTTTCAGGGCGTGCAGTTCATGCTGGCTGATATGGCAACACAGGTTGAAGCAGCAAGAGCGCTTATTTATTCAGCTGCCAGGATGATAGACTCCGGGGCGAAAAATATAGCAAAAATATCTGCGATGAGCAAACTGTACGCTTCGGATGTAGCGATGAAAGTTACAACTGATGCGGTTCAGCTTTTCGGCGGTTACGGGTACATGAAAGAATACCCGGTTGAAAAGCTCATGAGAGACGCTAAGATCACACAGATATACGAAGGAACAAATCAGATACAAAGAGGTGTCATCGCGGCGGCACTTATAAAAGAAAGCTTAGCATAAAAAAGTTATGAAAATCCTAGTACTTATAAAACAAGTTCCGGATACGACAGATGTTAAGATAGATCCCGAGACGAATACTCTGAAACGTGAAGGGGTCGAATCGGTCATCAATCCTTTCGATATGTATGCGATAGAAGAAGCCATTCGCATTAAGGAACGTCTTGGGGAAGGCGAAGTTGTAGCTATCAGCATGGGGCCTCCGCAGGCGGAAGAAGCTTTACGCGAGGCAATATCAATGGGCTGCGACTCTGCGATACTTTTAAGCGACAGGAAGTTTGCCGGTAGTGATACTTGGGCAACAAGTTATTCTCTTTCGCAGGCAGCGAGAAAGATAGGTGATTACCTGGTCATTCTTTGCGGCAAACAGGCATCCGATGGCGATACCGCTCAGGTCGGTCCAGGAGTGTCGACCCATTTAGAGATCCCGCAAGTAACTTACATCAAGAAAATAGAAGAAATGGATAAAGAAAAAGCAAGAGTCGAAAGAATGACGGAAGAAGGGTTTGATATCATAGAAACGCCTCTGCCGGCCGTTTTTACTGTTGTTAAGGAAATCAATGAGCCGCGCCTTCCGTCTCTAAAAGGCAAGATGAAAGCCAAAAAAATAGAGATCCCTGTTTGGACCGCGGAAGACCTTGCCTGTAATGAAGAAAAAATAGGTTTGGATGGTTCTCCCACAAGAGTGGTAAAAATTTTCACGCCCCCTCCGAGAGAAGGCGGCCGTGTACTCGAAGGTGAGCCTGATGAAATATCCAAAGAATTGACGGGACTTCTTAAGGATGTTATCACGGGATGATCGGGAAAGAAAATATGTCAGACAGAGATGCGATAAAAGTTTTACTTGATAAATGCGTGGGATGTACGCTTTGTGTTGCGGCTTGTCCGTTTGGCGCCATAAAGATGGAGGATAAAAAGGCCGTTATAGATCTTACAAAGTGCACTTTGTGCGGCGCTTGTGTTGAAGCCTGTAAATTTGATGCCATTGAAATAATCAAAAAAGAAACGGAAAAAGTAGATTTTTCCAGCTATAAAGATGTATGGGTTTTTTGTGAACAGAAAAAGAGTAAAGTCCAGTCCGTAGCATTTGAACTTCTTTCAAAGGGTAGGGAACTTGCCGATAAGTTGGGGGTTAACTTATGCGGGGTGCTTCTCGGGGAAGAGATGCAGGATGAATGCAAAGAGGTAATAGCAAGAGGCGCTGATAAGGTTTATCTTGTTGATTCACCTAAACTTAAGGCTTACCAGGACGATCCGTATACAAAAGTACTTATAGCTCTGGTTGAAAAATACAAGCCGGAGATCTTGCTTTGCGGAGCCACAACTATAGGAAGAAGCCTTATTTCACGCGTTGCTGTTAAGGTTAATGCCGGGCTTACGGCGGACTGTACGGGGCTCGATATCGATCCTAAAGAAAAAATATTGCTTCAGACCAGGCCTGCTTTTGGGGGAAACATAATGGCGACGATCATATCGCCGGATCACCGGCCGCAGATGGCCACTGTTCGTCACAAGGTCTTTAAGGAAGCTGATCGAGAAAAGGGCCGAAAAGGCGAGATCATTAAAGAGAAATTTCCGGAAGACATATTTACCTCTCGAAGTAAACTGCTTGATGTAGTGGAAGAGATCGAAGAGACGGTAAATCTCGCCGAAGCTGATATCATTGTTTCCGGAGGCAGGGGATTGGGGTCCGCTGAAAATTTTGATATCATAAGAGAACTCGCTCTTACGCTTAACGGCGCGGTCGGCGCTTCCAGGTCTGCTGTAGATGCCGATTGGATACCTTATTCCCATCAGGTAGGGCAGACAGGAAAAACAGTGTGTCCTAAACTTTACATTGCTTGCGGGATAAGCGGACAGATACAGCATCTGATAGGGATGAAGTCTTCCGATGTCATCGTGGCGATAAATAAAGACCCTGAGGCCCCGATCTTTAAAGTTGCTACATACGGGATAGTAGATGACCTATTCAAAGTCGTTCCGGCCCTGACCAAACATTTCAAACAAGCCCTCGGCAAGTAAAGGGGACGTCCCACTTGGGGACACACCACACGACCAGAATTATTAAAAATTTCAAATTTTAATTTTTCCCCAAACTTGACAACTACTACTTACCCATGTATACTTTATCAAGCTTAATTAAACATCTATAAACCTATACAAAGATGCTTAAAGATGTGTTTTTCTGTATAGGATATATATGATTGCATGATGATAGTATCTAAGAAAAAATATAATGTTCAGGAAGTTGCCAATATCCTTGGCATCTATAGAGGAACTGTGATCAATTACGAAAAGAAAGGGATTTTTCCGGAGCCCCGAAGAAATCCTATAAATGGATACAGGGAATATGCCGAAGAAGATATTGAAAATATGAAAAAAATATTGGAAGGAAAATAATCATAGAAAGGTGAGCTATGTATTTTAAAAGAATAGAATTAGTGGGTTTTAAATCCTTCATGAACAAGACAAAGCTGAAGTTCGAGCCCGGCGTAACTGCTGTCGTGGGGCCGAACGGATGCGGTAAAAGTAACATTGTCGATGCCATAAAATGGGTGCTTGGGGAGCAATCCGTAAAATCCATGCGCTCATCGTCCATGCAGGATGTTATTTTTAACGGAACCGACAAGCATGACCCGCTTAATATGGCGGAAGTCTCATTAGTGCTTTCCAATGAAGATGGAGCGCTTCCCGTTGATTACGATGAAGTCATTATTACCCGCAGGTTGTTCCGCTCCGGAGACAGTGAGTACCTTCTTAATAAAATGCCTGTCAGACTTACGGATATTAAGAACATGATAATGGGTACCGGTATAGGAACAAGCTCCTATTCGGTTATCGAACAGGGAAGACTGGATATGATCTTAAGTTCAAGACCCGAAGAGAGAAGATACATTTTTGAAGAAGCCAGCGGGATAACAAGATATAAAGCTAAAAAAAGAGAAGCTATGCTCAAGCTTCAACATACCCAGGAAAATCTTGTCAGGATAAACGATATCATCCGTGAGGTGGAAAGGCAGATCAATTCTATCGAGCGCCAGGCGCGTAAAGCTGAAAGATACCGCATGCGATACGAAGAGCTTAAGGATCTGGAGGTAAAACTTTCATATTTAAAATATAAAGAGTTAAGCAAGGAAGATAACCTTTTGGGTGATCAGAATGAAGACTTAAGAAAACGTTGCGAGGAGCTGAAAAAAGAACTGGATGGATCGACTTCCATGCTCTCTTCGCAGAGGGCAGAGTACAACAAGATCATGGAAAATTTGCAAGTCTCACAGAATGAGATAATGCAGCTGGGCGCTGATATAGACAAAAACAAGCATACCATCGGAGTTAACAAGGAACGAAAGCAGGAGCTCGAGAAGCATGTCCAGAAAGTCGATCGGGAGGTCGAAAATATCACAGAGAGAAAAGATGCCCTCGGGAACAGGTTGGCGGCTCTTGAGGCCAGATTAAATGATGTTACACGGAAGCGGGAAGCAAAAGACAGGGAACTCGCTTCCTTTGAACATAAGGTCAGGACAGTTGCCGAACAAGTTGAGAACCACAGACACCAGCTTATACTTAATAGAGAGAAAACAGTAGACCTTGTTTCGGAAGAGACAAGGACTAAAAACACTCTTATCAAGATGAACGCGGACCTGCAGAACATGATCGCGAGAGAAAAACGAATCAAAGCAGAACAAAATAATGTTGAGGCTGAAAAAGGCAATGTTGCCGAAAAGTTGAAGGAGACAGAGGAAACAGCCGCAAGACTAAAAACTGAACTCGACGCCAAGAAAGAAGAGGTGCGTAATTTCAATGAAAGCTATAGCGGAAAACAAAAAGCCTGCGCGGAATTAAATGACGAAAGGGTGAAGAAGGAAAAAAGGCTTCATGAGATCATGCCCAGACGGGAGTTTCTTGAAAAGCTTATAGCTGAAAGGGAAGGGATAAATGAAAGCGTAAAAGAGATAATGAAACATGTCGAGATGGGCGATTCTCGTTTTTCCGGTGTGCATGGGATCCTTTCGGAACTGATAAATATCAAAGAAGGCTTTGAGGAATCCATGGAATTTATCTTGGGAGATATCGCCCAAGCCGTAGTGGTTGACTCAAGAAGGGCCGCAGATAGCGTTATAGAATTCTTACAGCAAAACTCAATGACAAGTATAAATTTCGTGATTCTTGAAGAACTCAGCAAATTGAATACATCAAGAGCCGGTGCTTCAATGAAAATAGATTCCCTGGACGACATAACGCATGTGCTTGCAGCCGGAGAACCTTATTGTTCAGCTTTACGTACAATGTTAAACGATACATTTGTTGCTGCTTCCAGCGGTACGGCGCGTTCATTTGTTGAAGATGATGGTTTTAACGGGCGTATTGTCGGCGAAAGAGGGGAAGTGTTCCAGAAGGGCGCGCACAGAAGTAAGAATTATTCAGGCAAGGAAGTGATCTCCCTTTTCGGAAGGCAAGAGAAAGTCATGCAGCTGATGGAAGAAGAATCGATAATAAAAGGAGAATTATCAGAGACCCAAAACAGGATCGTTGAGATCGAAGAATGGCTGGAAGAAGCAGCCCGCAGGAAAGAATGCCTCGAATCAGAATTGCGCGAAAAACAATCCGAATTTGCTGACGCATCAAATAAAAAATATGCGATCGAAGAAAAAGTAAGATCGCTTGAAGAAGAATTGCAGCTTTTAAACACTGAATTGGAAGAAGAAGCGGACGCAATAAGGCGCTTAAAAGAAGAAGGCGATAATTTGAACAGAAGACTCAATGAGCTGGAAGAGGAGAATACACGGCTTCAGTGCATGATAGAGGAATCGCAGCAAGTCATACAAGACGGAGCACGGGAAAGAGAGGAAGCGCTTTACGCGATAACTGACGTGAAGGCGGAACTTTCGGCTCTCCGTAAAGAAGAAGAGAATTTGATCGATAATCTTACGCGCGAGAAGGAAGTTTTCCAGCGTGTCGATAATGAAGTGGAGGAAAAAAGAAGGAACGTGACGGAAAGCGGGGAACGTATAAGAGCTTTAGATGATGAGGTAAAAGAACTGTTAGAACGCAATCTTGAATTCATAGCAAGAAAAGAGATAAGAAGCTTTGAGAATAAAGAGAAATTTGCCGAAAAGGTCCAGTTATCAAGAGTGACAGGCGAGCTCGAAGAGAAAACAAGAAGACTGGAGGAGGATCTTGAAAATTCCAGAAACCAGCTCAGAGACATGGATCTTAATAAAAAAGATTATGAGTATAAACGGACGTCTTTGGCCGACAGGATACGTGATTCGTATAAAGTCGATCTGAAAGAGCTGACGCTTGAAGTGGAAGGATCATTTGATAGAGAAGAAGCGGAAGGAAAAATAGCCGAACTAAAAGAACAGCTGGAAAAGATGGGGAACGTTTCATTGGGTGCGGTGGAAGAACATAAACAGCTTCAGGAAAGATTCGAATTTTTGACAAAACAGAGAGACGATCTTAACAACGCGAAAGAATCCCTCATGAAGGCGATAGCCAAGATTAACCGCACGACCAGAAAACTTTTCATGGAATCTTTTGAAGCCATAAGAAAAGAGTTCACCAATTATTTCCGCATGCTTTTTAACGGCGGTAAAGCTGAGCTCATTCTTGAAGATGAGCATAACATCTTAGAGTGCGGTATAGATATTGTAGTAAGGCCCCCGGGGAAGAAACTCCAGAACATCATGCTGCTTTCAGGCGGAGAAAAAGCCTTAACAGCCATTGCGCTCATGTTCGCGATCTTTAAAGTCAATCCGAGCCCGTTCTGCATACTCGATGAGATCGATGCTCCGCTGGATGAGTCTAATGTCGTAAGATTCAGCCGTGTGCTCCAGGAATTCCTTAAACTCTCACAGTTTATCATAGTTACACATAACAGGATGACGATCCAGCTTGCCGACATACTTTATGGTATTACAATGGAGGAGAAGGGCGTTTCCAAGGTTGTTTCAGTTAAGTTTACGGAAGAAAAAGAGCTGAAAGATTCGGTTGAAATAGGTGTTTAACGCAGCCTTGCGTTAAGATATAAAAAATCCAGTTTCATCAATTGACATAATCCCTCTTAAATGTTAATATACTATTACCTTGAATGTTAGTCATATAAAAATCTAGAAAGCCTCCTTTTTTAGTTTATTGTTAAACGAATAGAAACTGAAATGTGGGTAAAGTATATATGATATATAGTAATAAGAATAAAACTTTTAAACTTGTAATAAGAGTTATTGCCGCGATAACTCTTATGTGCTTTATTTCATACGATATCGTATGGGCTTACCCTCTCGATAACCACAACCGCACATCAAAAAATACCCTTCTTCAACAGACCCTTATTACATCCGATGATAAAGCCGGGAATCTCGCCCGCGTTGCCGCAAGCTGGATAACCATGAAAGTGGAAATGAGGTTCGGAAAACACAATATCGGAAAAGTTCAGGATGTAATTGATTACATTGATGCAATAGCGAAAAAAGAGTTGGAGGAAAACAGTGAGAGAATTTTCGTATTTCGGTCAGGCAAGGCCGAAAAAGGTCAGATCATTATAAGAATAGACGGGACTGATGCCGTTCATTTTTACGACAATGAGTACAAAAAAAATGGTCTCTTGGAAGATCCGGGCGATATTCTCAAGTGCAATGTATCGGCAGGCAACTCAAACCCGCTCAATGATCGGCTGAGTTATCAGTTTTTAAAGCTTGGAGATCTTAAAGCGGATGAAGAAGAACTCGCAAACATGATCGCAAGCGCTGTACGTAAATATTATAAAGAGAAGGATTATAGATCATTAATAACTGAGATCCTCAGCTATCGGTTTGATAAGGGAATCACAATATCAGAAAAAGACGCAGTGCGTGAAAGATTAGACAATAAAAAACATCGCGAATATTTCGAACTTGCCCTTGGAATGATCCATAGAAGAAAACTGAGTAAGGACAAAAAGCTGAATATCGGGGGCATGGTCGATTCTATAGTCCCGGGAATGAGGCTTTCATCCTATAGGATTTACGATAACGTAGTCAAAGAGGACGAAGTAGAGGAAGAAACCAATGAAGTACCTCCGATCTCTGATGTTTATAATGTTTTTACTGAAGATAGCCAACAGTTGCCTGAATCGGACCTCAGGATCGTAGAAAAAACAATAAAGCACATGCTGCCGCCCGACCTGGCCTGGATACGGCAGGTGTATGAAAACAAGGGTATGAACTTTCTTACGGAGACATTTGAGAAGGTCTTGCTGAGAGAAAAAGGATATAACGAGAAAGATGTATTGGCTTTTCTTAAAGACGGAAAAGATAGATTCTTTAACCTTTTGCCGGAAAATATACGCATAACTCTTAAGCAGGAGTTCAAGGTCATGGTGAAAGAGGTTGCCGTCTTTATGCGTGAAACGCCTCAAGAAAATATATTGTTTGTAAGATTTATAACGGAACTGAGCGAAAAGATAAGTGATCTGGACAAAGATAAGACCCAAATAGAATCTGAAAACATAGATTATGCGGCTGTGCGTGAAGCTTTACACAGATTGCCGCCGGATCTTGAATGGATGTTGGGTATATACGAAGGGAATTGGGGGATATATTCTAAAATCCTGAATAATCTGTCCGAGGAAAATGCAGGAACTCTTTTTGCCAGGGGGAGAAAAACCTTTTTTGGCTTATTGCCTAAGGACACACGAAGAGTCTTAGAAAGAGAATATGAAGATCTGGTAAAAAGGGAGATCTCTTCACTTGGCGTAACAGACAGTGAAACGGATGATGAGAAAATAGCATGGGAAGATGTCCTCTTCGTAGTGTTTCTTATAGAACTGAATAAAAAGTCTTTCCGAAACTTTGAGGAAAAAAGGAAAAAAGAAGAAGCACGCCTTACAGAACAGTACTATGTTGATAAGGTTCCATTAGAGGAAGTCAAAAAATCCACTTGGATGGCCGAGGAGGACGTAGTTTATGCGCTCAGGCGGTTCGGGTTGGCGTTTTATCAGTTTTTGCCTCCCGATGTGTGCGCAAGAATGGTGCGTGACGGATTAACCGATATCGCGGTGATCAGGTTCGACGATTATGCTCTTGCGGGGACAATCGATAAAATCATGGGAATAATCTCAGATATTGTTACTGCAAGGGAGAACAAAATTGAAAAAGCGATAGAGAGAGGAGAACTTGATCGGGAAGAAGTTGATTTCAATAAAAGAGACGCAGCCACTTTATTTTTGAAAGACACGGAGAGAGTTCGAATAACCAAAAAAGGGCTGATCACTTTATCCGACGGTTTCGTCCGACATTTCAAAGGTGTAGAAGATTTCGTAGTAATAGAAAACCCGCAATCTAATCTTATCGAGATCTGGCCAAAGGAAAGCCTTCGCAAAAGAATAGATCCTTCGGCAAGTGTAAACCAAAAAAAGATAATAAGCGATGGCTCAGTCACTTCGGCAATAAATTCTATCTTAGAGAATTCTGCTTTAAGAGAGGATTCATTTACAAGAAAAGAATTCCGGGATCATCGCATGAGAACTGAAACTGATACATTCAAAGAAACCATGATCAGGGATGAGGTGAATGCTCTTGTTGCTTTGGGCGTGCTTGAAGTTGATGATACAAAGAAACCTTATATTTATACTTTAAGTGATATTGCAAGAAGAGGACCCCCGGTATATTTTGCCTTCCTCAAGCTCATGCTGAGTGAACTGAATAAAATCCCTTCTAAAGAACAGCTTAAAGCTATAAGGGAAATATCCGAAGAAATTGACAAACAATTTGCATGGGAAGAGGAGGGTCTCTCCGGTTGGGAACTTATAGACAGTGCGACCACTCTGGAGGAGATGTCCATTGATAAGATCAAAGCCCTTGAAGAAGAGATAAACGCTTTATATACTTACGAACATTTTGGTGTCAATCCGCATAACATCCTGTCCTTAAAGATGCATCGTTCCCTGGTAGCCGATCTTGTCGAAGAGGCTTCAAGGGGTGCCGGATTTAATGATTATAAGACAGCGCTTGAGAGATTAACAGCGGCTTTTCATGATACCGGGAAAGCTTATAGTGATGAAAACCTATGCCTGCATTACAGCACGAAATTAAGAGACGAAATGACCGAGGAGGAGAGGAGACGCCTAAGGATCCACGACAGGGACTCGTTCATAGTTATGAGGAATAAAAAGATAACACTTCCTCTTGAAGTAGTTATCGTTAACGCGCTGAATCACAATCTTCGTTTAATACGGAAAGTTAAAGAGCTGAATAAAACGCTGTATCTTGAAACAGTGGTCTTTTCTCTTTCCGATCAGATCTCTGCCCTTACCGAACCAAGACCTTATTTGAGGGATGTATTCATAAGGCATAAAGCCGATGTGGGATCATGGCTTAGTTTGTTAAAGACCCTTTCCCATAAGGAGAACATAGATGAGGATACCGCAGAAGCTTTAACTCCGGCATTCGAAAATTATCTTGTGGGACTGCATGATGCCATGGATGAGACATTTGAATTCATCTTGTCGAATTTTGAATACTTCAAGAATCGCCGGATAGATTTTTACGAATTCAAAAAAAGTATGGAAGAAAAACTGCAAAAAAGTATTACGGGAAAAACAACGATCATCGGGCTGGAAAGTCTTATAGGCAGAGGAATGCTTAAATATGTATCCAGTGAAACCCCGGGTTATTATGAATTGACGGGTAAATACAAAAAACTTACGTCCGAACAGGCGGAAAGTTTAGGAAGATTTTTCACGGTTACAAGAAGCCGTCATAGCAGATTGTCGTCGGAAGAGATGGATTTCTTCCTTGAGAATCATCCGGCTCCGAACACCCCGGAAGAAGCGATAGATCTTATAGGCAAATATTATAAACAAGGGGTGGATTCTAAAAGACTGACATTTTTTAAAACAAGAGATAAAGTGGGGGCATATTTAAGCCCTCAAACTTCACATCTAAAGATGATAGCTAAATGGCTCTCGAAAAGAGCCCGTAAGGTGCTGATAGGATACGGGGGTAACGCAAAATCCGCTTTGATATTCGGACAGTATGCGAAAAAAGTCAAATGTTACGAGTTGAACGATATGCTTCGAGAAGAGGGCGAAGGATGCGTTAAAGAGATCGGGGGAAAAGGAGGAATTGATGTATCAAATATTGAGATCGCGGATAAGGACAGCGATATATTTGATGAAGATTTTTCCGAATATGATCTTATTTTCATATTCTGGCCGTACATGTCCCCTCCGGAAGAAATGGACGAGGAGGAGTTGGATCTCAAGGAGAAACTGGAAGGAAAAGCAGCAGGCCTTAAGCCCGGAGCGATCCTGATGTTGCAAGGGAATATCGGCGCTATAAAAGGATTGGCAAAGATAAAATTGCCGTCATCCGTGGCAACCGAGAGAATAATAGCTTACTCGAAAAAGGTGGATAAAAGCAAGATCATTGCCCAGATCATCGATAAATTCCTGAAAAATTTAAAATCTTTGGACATAACTTTCAATTCCAGTGCTGCAAACCTGGCACGAACAATTAAAAGAAGCGGAACTGTCCCAGATGATGATTACCTGGAAAAGATTCGTTTAGGCCAGGAGTTAAGGAATAGAGTCCTTAAAAGAGTCGTAAGTTTGATCGAAAAGGACACGACAGCGAAAGATGTTTTGAAAAACAATGAAGACCTCTTTTTCACATTGCTTTACGGCGAGATGTGTAAAAGGGAGATAAGAGACAGGTTTAAAGAAGTATCGAAATTTATCACGGTCGCTGAAAATATCGTTAAAGACGCTTCTTTAAGCGATAAAGAAAAGATAGGTAAGTTGGCAAAATCAGGGCCGGATGTGATCAATCCGTTACTTTTCAACTTAACAGGCGCAAACGATCATGTGGCCAAAGAAACGGTTAGAAAAATCGTTAAAAAATATGCCAAAACAAATATGGGCTGGTCCAAGATAAGAAACTCTTTACGGGATACGGTTGTGGTTTCCCTGGATCATATGGGGCATGGGAACGATGAAGCTTTCAAGTTTGCAGCTGAGATGCTGGGAAAATACGGAAATTTCTATGATGCGGAAAACCTTCTATTAACCCTGTTTAAAAAGAAAAAGAATAAGATCCTTTTCGCCCCGCCGGATGAACAGCGCTTACACAATATTTTTAAATATCAGAAAGAATTTGACCAGGTATGGGCTGAATCCTGGAACGGCTTTTTACGCTCAGGCATATATCTGGGCCATACGGAAGAAGCTATTTATGCAATATTCGCAAGACTCGGCAATAATGCCAAAAAATATGGCGAAGACATCCAAAAGATCCTGCGAGACATAGAAAAGCAAGGAGAGAGGGATGCCGCGATATGGACTCTCAATATCTTAAAAGAGGCTTTGGGCAGAATAGGCTATAGGATTGATACCGAGATCACTAAAAAACATTTTTGGGGAGGAGGGGTAGAGACTGTTGTAAAGATCGTGCCTATCAAAAAAGCGGAAGAATCCTCAGCAGGAGAACAGAAAGGAAAAAAGAGATCCGATGAAGGGTTTATCTTCATAGGGATTCCTGTATTTCTGACAGGTCTTGCCGCTTCACTGTTTAGCGGCGGATTTATGGTCCCCATTGTTATTTTATCTCTTATGTTTGTTATGTACCGGTTTTTTGCGGGCACTAATGCGGGAACTAATTTGTTAGAGGCTCTTAGCATAGCGGATCATAAAAAACAGGATGGCGAAATAGAAAAGGTAGACGAAAAAACTTTACAGGATGTGGTTAAATTCCTCGAAGGGGAAAAGGAAAAAATAGAAACAGAATTGGAGCCCTTAATGGAGCCGTTCAAATTGCTCCAAAATGGGATAGCGGCAGTAGAGTATAATTGGGGGGCTGATATCGAAGAGATGACCAAGGTTGATTTCGAGTCTATCGGCAAAGAAGAGTTTCTTACAATTCTGAAAAAGGTAATGCAATATATTGAAGTATTGCGTTATTTTGGAGATTTAAATGATTATGAAAGGCAAATGAAATCATATTTTGACGAGGAAATTCAGTCTCTTATTGTTAAGGGAAAAAAGCGCACTATTTTAGATGAAAGATTGTCTCCCGCTTATTTGAATAAGTTACGCGAAGAAGTCCTTAATTCCGAGGGATTTGCGGAAGTAAAAGAGGAAATAGAATTTCTGAAAGTGAAAGAGAAAAAAGACAAGCTTGCGATCGATAAGTTGGAGCGGCAGCTCGCGTTTATTAAAGACGCTATTCAACTTATAGAAAAAATGCGAAGCGATGAAAAGTATAAAAAGGGTGAAAGAGGGATATTCATCTGCAGCGAAGATTCCACCATGCCTTTTTCGGGGCAGAAAATATGCATAGAGGCGGATACGGGGAATGTTTATATAAAGGTAAGTGTATATCAACAGTTGATATTGATCGATCCCAGCAGGAAGTCCGCCTTGGCGAAGATCCTGCTGGTCCTTTTTGCGGAAAGAAAATTTTTACTAGATCTCTATTTGCCCGAAATAAGAGATAGGCACAAGACGGAAACCGACAAATTCAATAATACAGCTTATAAGGACAAGCAAGGAAAGGAAAAACAGAGGTTGTTATTGCTGGGCCTGCTTGAGGAAGAAAGAGCATTGGAGAAGTACGGGAGGTGCATCGATAGCGATGTAAAGACTAAATTGGCTGATGTCGGTATCAAGATGAAAGGCTTTTACGGTTGGCTGACGGGAAAACTTCAAGATCCTAATTTTGCCAAGAAAATTGTAATCAGGCATGAGGAGATAGTTCGTACAGAGAAAGATTTGGGAGGGCACCCCGAAGCGCGGGGACAGAAAGGGATAGTGCATACGCCATTACTGGTTTTTGGAACTTCTTTTCTCGGATCAATAGCTTCATTATTGGGTATGGCTGATTCTATGCTGGAGATAACTGTTTCGGGAATATTATCGTTTGTTGTAGCAAGTATTATCACCGTGCTGTTCATGAATTTTTTCTATGACAGCATCGGCGGGTACAGCCGTAAAAGTCTGGATGATACAAAAGCGCGGATGGAGGAGCTATCAGGCGGAGATGTTAAGGATTTTGATGCATGGATACGCCAAGCTGATATGGCATTGGACACTCTTTTAAGATTGCAGGAATCCGATCCTGAATTTAAAAATATCCTTAAAGGGTTTAGAAAAGTTTTCGATAGAACGGTTTCCCGATTTGATGGGTTGGAAGAGGAATCCATTGAGTGGATAGAAGTTATCCGAGAACGCCTCAATATAATGATCGAAGACATAAAGAAAGAAGAAGATGAAAAATCCGAACCGGCAGAAAAAATATCAGAGAAGCCAAAGATAGAGAAGATAGAAGAGTCGGAAGATGTAGAGCTTCAGTTAGGTAAAAGGGAGAGAATTTTTGTGGAACTGGGCCCCGAATGGAAGTCTTTTTACGACGATATAGAGAAGACGAACAAAACCCTTCCGTCCCCGGAAAAAGAGAAAAAATTGATCAAGGCATTCAGGGATCTTCTGAAAAGCACGCCTTTGGATGATGTGAAAAAAGACAGGATAGCCGCTTTCATGGCGGAAATAACACGGGTGGTTCATAAGAGTTATATCAATTTCAGGATCGCCCTCTTGGAAGAACTGCCGAAATATTCGGGAGAAAAGCTGGAGAGCCATTTACGTAATTTTATAGTCAGCCTGGGAGGGGATATCGCTCCCGAATTGGAGCCTTATATAAGGAATATTGAAGAAAAAATAGAGCAGCAAAGAGCCGATAAAGGTTTTAGTTACATAGGAGTTTTGGGATTTTTAACAGTTTTTGCCGCTTCAATATTTACTAGCGGTTCTTTGCCTGAAGGTGCGGTGGGCAGGTTTATGATACCCGCCCTTGTTCTATCCTTCCTCTTTATTATATGCCAATTTTTCGCCGGGGGGAACAATGCAGCGAATGAAAATAATTACGGGAGGTCAGAACCTCCTGTCTCAAGCGAACAGCTAAAAAGAGAAATCCCCTATAACTACATGGAAAGATTATATAGGGAAGAACCGGTAGACAACGATCTATTCATCACGATCTTTGAGTATCATACCCAACTTTACGTGAAGATCTCAGAAAGGATCGAACTGCAGAAGAAAATAAGACTTCTGAAATGGAGGATCAAGCATGAAAGATATCGTGAAGAGTATCTGCAGGGACGGATCAGAAAACATGAAAAGAGATTGGGGGAATTATTAGAAGAAGTAAAGGAAGCGACAGCTTCAGCGAAGCAAGATATTGACGAAATTGCCGGGGATGTAAAAACGGACAGAAAGAAAGAGAAAAACCAGCCGGTTGCAAGAATACCCGCTTTCGCTAAATTGATAAAAGCGGATTTTGATGAAGTGGTAAAACTGGTCGAAGAGGCGGAAGACCTAAAGAACTACGAAGATTCAAAAGCGTATAAGAAGGTCAGAGATATTCTTAACAGGATAGCCGGCGAACAGGTTGCCCTTCTTAAGAAAAGGATAGCAAGGCCCCGAAGGCTGAAGAAGATCAGGCTCCCTAAAAGGGTTTTTGATGAGGCAAAAGACGGCAAGAAGATCTGGAAGGGATGGTCGCCCTTTTACATTTTTCAAAAATATTATCCTAAGGACGGGCGAAGATACGCTCATCCGGGACACCAGGGAGCGAGATACTTTCTTTTATGGCAGGTCTACAGGGGGTATGACGAAAGGATCGATTATGAATTAGATGAAGAAAAAATAAATATTCCGAGAATAAGGGAAAAGATCTCCGAGATAACCGAGTATATAGACAAAAGAGAGAAGAAGTCCCGGGAAGAAGCTAAACATACCTTCCTGCCCGGCATGCAGGACTTAAGAGAGCAGGTCAGATTAAGAAGAAAGACTGAAAGAAGATTTGTAAACACTTTAAAGTCATGCATAGAGGATCTCGAGAGATCGCCTTTAAAGGTCAAGGTGCTCGCGATCATATATATCAAAGCCGCCTGCGAATTACTTGAAATAGGATTGGCAGAAAAAGCGAAAAGAGTGTTAAAACATGCCGGTGAACTTCTCAGAGAAAGACAGGAAGCGGCAGGAAGCATACGCAATAATGACTCTAAATTTGTAAGAAAAGAATTGAGGGAGAGCACCGATCGCAGAAACAGGGAATTCAAGCGGTTGGCTGAAGACATGATAAAAGCGATCGAGAACAACGAACGCTGGATCACGAACAGGCCTTTCATAACATTGAAAAAGGCCGGAAGGATAACCGTCTCTGGCGCGGCCCAGGCGATAGCATATTCCTACTGGGTCAGAGAGCCCGAGTTCAGAAAGGTCAGGCAGGCCGCTCTGGGCATGCCGGAACATCTGAATAAGATCAATCATCCGAATAAAAGGATAGCCCGGGAGAGCAAAGATCAGGCTCTTGCGTTTGCGCACTATATAAAGAGGAAGTGTGAAGACGCGCAAGGATTATCCAAACTCATGGCGGATTACAGGGACAGATACCTTGACCTAAGATCGAAAGGAAAAGGCGGCAGCGATGCCAAGATGCAGGCATTTAATTCAACATATGAAGATTTCGAAGCAAAAGCAAACATAGTCAGGGGATCACCCGACTATTACAGATATTTTGCTCCTTTTTTCATGGCAGTCTTTTTAGAAACGACAAAGAAAGAACCCACTTCAAAAGAACCTATCACTAATCCTTTATTCAAAGCCGCGCAGGACCTGTTACTTATAATCGATACGGTCGATTTCGAGTATATAGCGCGCAAAGGCACGCTGAAAAATGAGACTTATGCTGTCATGGAAGGATTTAAAGATAAAGGAAATTTTGCGAACCTTAAACAAAGCGAGAAAAGGGAATTAATAAAAGCCCTGGCCGCAGATTATTCGCTGGATGAGAAGGATGAAAAGGTCCTTAAGCAGATGGCGAGGCTCAATAAGATGAATTATAGATATTTATTTTCAGCGCCGTTTTTAATTGCAGGTTCGGGTGCGTGGTCCATGCTTTCATCTTTCCTCTTTATAATAGGAGTGGGGGCGTTGATCCTTTTAATTCCCAATATAAGGCTTATACGCAGGATATTCGCCGCCAAAAGATATCTCAAGGAGTGGCTGGAGGAGCCTGATCCGTTCAAAAAGGATGATATTCAAAGGAAATACAGGAAATGGAATTTTGCGATCAACGCGAATATGTTCAAGGACAGGAAAACCAAGGAATACATAAGGGTCAACGCGGCAATAGAGATCATTGCGAACGATATATGCGTATTTCCGATAGAGAAGCCGGACGGAAAGATCCGCACAACGACCATGTTCGCCAATAAGATTTTCCTGTTCAAATGGTATTACCCGGCGGTCTTTGTATTTAAGGTTACAGGGATTTTATCAAGATCAGTTTCCAAGACATTTCGATTGATAGGGAACATTTTTAAGGCGGTCTTTAGGGCATTCAGGAATTCGGGCACGAAAATGCTTCTCGTCACCGTACTTTTCCTTTTATTTCCGTTCAAGGTCCTTGCGGCCGCGGAGGTCGATTACACGTACTATTCACCGTCCGGCTTTATCGAAACAGAGACATATTTGGAGGATTGGGACCACGATACGCCTGATTATGAGCTGGATGACTACCTGGCTGATACAGTGGTGCATAGAGAGGATTTTGATTTCTACGGCAACGGAACGTCCGGCAGGATCGACAGGATAACATGGCCTGATGGCAGTTACGAGGAACCTGAATATTACGCGGGCACGGATATTATTCACTTTATCAGGGGATATGATGCGGGGGGAGATCCGACATTTGTGCATGAAACGGTCGTACAGGAGACAGCTACGCCGGGGTTTGCGATAAGGAAATACACCAATAAGGCAGGCGCTTCTTACCATCTAGCTAACGGGAGGATGTATCTGAATACCGAACGTTTGGAGGACGGAACGGTCCGTACATTTGAATATGACGCTTCCTGGGATCTGACCGAAACCCTTATTTATCACACTGACGGAAGGCTTGAAAGGATCGATCATGTTCAGCAGATCATCGAGAACTTAACGCCCGGTTCTGATTTTGCCCGCGGAGCGAACCTGTGGATAGAATACGGCTACGATATCGGGGACGGGGCCAATGGCGAGGATTATGTAGGTTTAGCTACCAGAAGAGAACTGCTCCTGCAGGAGCTTAATCGTTTCAAGGGCTGTACTGTGAGAGTGTTTTTATTCTGTGATCTAAGAAGCGGAATAGTTTTTGACGGAACAGGTACACCTACGGGCTTTAGCGCCCATGTTTATGAAGACATGGATACCCTGATCGAAGCCGCCAATGTTCTGGGTATAAGATTGATGCCGGTATTATACGATTATTTGATCGCGGACGGCATCGACATGGAAGGCCCTAATCCTGTGGGAGAACATCCGGACATAATAAGTGAACCCGCGAAGATCAACGCAATACTTGCCTTAATGGCACAATTCGTCAATGATTACGCGGACCGTCCGGAAATAGTCGCCTGGGACGTGATGAGCGAACCCGAAGAGATACCGGAATTGACATCTCTGACGATGGCGCAAGTGCACGGATTTCTGGATCTGCATGTTCAGATGATACATAATCAGGATCCGGGGTCAGTGGTCACAGTGGGCGCGAGGAACAGGGAAACGCTCATGGACAACTGGACCGATCTGGGCCTGGATCTTTACCAGCCGCATTATTATGATTATATGGAGGTTTGGTTCCCGATAGCGGATCCTTTGACGAACTGGGGTTCGTCGCTTGACGGGCCGGTCATTTTTGGAGAACTTGAGCCTACAAATTTTGGGGATAAATATTCCGCAATATACGCCAGCGGAGTGGATGGCGGGCTTTTCTGGCAGGATGATATGGGCTTTATAATATCTGATGCTAATGCTGATTCTATCCGGCATTGGGCGGAGTCAACGGATGCGAGGCCTTTCTCGCCCGAGATCACAAGCGTCACAGCCAGCAACAATGACAGGACTTTTGAGCTTACCTGGGATCCATACACCGGATCCCTGCAGGGTTCAGCCGACGGCTACACGATCATGATAGGATCGGAAGAATTCTTTGTGCCGGGCGTATCGACATCCTCGATCATCATAAACATTCCGTCTGACATGTATTCGGGAAATTATGATCTGGCTATCAGGACAGAGATGCCTGACGGGCAGACTGACGGAGATTATTCATATTATCCCGGGACTGTCCATGTGGGCAAAGCTCCGGGCGAAGGTGACCATTCACATCATTCAGGCGGCTGTTTCATGGGGGGTCAAAAGGTCAATTTCGATGCCGGGTTCTTATTGCCGATCATAGGGTTTTTAATCGCAGTATGGATCTTAAAGAAAAAGTCAAAACCAAAAGAACAGCCTCAGGATAAAGAGAAACAAGATGAGGGGGAGGATATAGAAATTCTTGAAACATTTACATTAAGTAAAGAGAACATGGTAAATAATGATCAGGACTCTTTTGGTGAATTAAAAAAGTTTATTTCGAAGTTTGATTTCGAAGAGAAAGAAAGCTTTAAAACAGAATACGAGATATTTTTCAGTGTCAAAAGAACTCCCACAAACAGGGAGGAACTTGCCCGGCATGTGATCTATGAGCTAAATAAGAATTTGCGTGATCATGTGTGGGGCAATCATAAGGATGTTGATTTTTCAATAAAACTCCAGGCGGTCAGAAGAAGGTCAGATTCCAGGCCGGGCATACGGATAATATCTGAAGACGAAGGTCCGTCTAAAATGGAACTTTACAGGATATTCAACGGCGGCATACTGCGCAATACCGAATCTGAAAAAATATTATCGGAAATATCTATCCCTGTCGAATTAAGGGGGATATTTCTATTGAGGCTCAGCCGTATCGCTAAAGATTATAAGGATGTAACTTTATTGGTGGAAAGCTGGAGAGACGGAATGAGATTTTCGCATGGCAAGGAAGAAACCTTTGACAGTGAAGTTAGGGGGAACAAGATAACGGTGACCATTTTCGAAGTTTCAAAAACAACTCCGGACGGTTTTATCAGCCAGGGAAAAGCTTCAAAGAATATATTCGATCGGGAACGTGAAAGGATCAGAAAGAACGATGTCACGGACGATTATAACGACCGGATACTTCAGCTCCTTGAATCCTTCCTGGACAAGGAAGAGAAGATGGCGCATGAAGGCTACCGCTCTAAGCGGGTGAAGAGGCTGACCGAAGGCGAGATAAGCGAGATCAAGAGGATCAGGGACCTCTTAAAGAACAAGAAGGACGAGGAAAGGATGTTGACCGCGTTCCTTCAGGGAAATGAGATAAAACTGCCCAAGGATAAGATAGGGAGGTTTATTGAATTTTTCAGGCAGTTCAAGAGAAACAGAAAGGACAGCTCAAATCTGGACGAGTTCCTGCGGGAAAACGGTATCAAGATCCCGGACTATAAAAGAGAGAAATTGGCGGGATTTTTAGCGGAACAAAGAAAGGAACAGATCAAGATATACGGGTTTGATTCCATTATCGTCAAAGCCGAGAATGATTTTATGCTGGGCAACGGAGATCATCTTAAAGACGATAACGAGCTTTACGTGGCAACAGATGTAATTTCCAAATTAAAGCAGCGCGGCCCGCCGGAAAACGACACACATCCCTTGGTAGACGAATACCTGCTTCATGAGATCCTTTGTTCCATCCTGGGCCATTACAGAACGATCGTTCTTCTTCAGGACCATTTCCGCGAGAATTATCCCGACAGGGATGACCAGATCCAGGACCCGAAAAAACCCAACACCTTATATAAAGGTGAACTTCAAAAAGCATTAAGATATGTCCTCAACGGCCCCGATATTCTCTTAGGCAAGTATCATAAGCCGTACAGATTGGGGGTAGACCCTCAAGAGCAAAGAGTTGTGACATCATGGCCGCGCACAGCGATAATGGACAGCCTCAAAGCTGCGGATAAATCGGGTTCTATGGAAAACTGGCTGCGTCTTGTGGAATTCTCAAATAAAAGAGGACAGAACACTGAACCTTTGTCCCTGAAGGATGTAGAGGACAGAATAGGATATATGGCAGAGGGAATAGAAGAGGTTGTTATCCCGCGCCTGATCGAAAATGAACTGATAAATAATGAAGAGGCATTCAGGGTCTATACTTCCGGCAGTTATTTCTGGCTTGATAGGTCGGCGGATGATCTCCAGATAGACGTTATTGCGGACGGGGAGAGGGAATTTGCATCTTATGAACTTGACAGGGAAACCGTAAAGAAGATATTCCCGGATCTTGGATACGACCCGCTCAAGGTTAAGATAAATATTTTCGGCGCGAAACAGCTGGAACACGCCGCTGCAGGACATGATATTAAAGGGAGAGAAGAACTTCTTTCGAGACTTATAACGCTTCCGCATGAGTCGATCTTGTTCCTCGGGAATGCGATCGATTTCAACAAGGTATGGGTGGACAAGGAAGCCCATGCCTGCAATATATTGATCATGGACGATATATTAAAGCTGGACATCGCAAGGCTGAAAAATAAGCCAAGGCCGACGGAGAACGAGAAGAGGCTTTTGGATTGGTGCACGATAAGAAGAAGGGGAATACTCGATTACGCGCGCCAGGGATCAGTATTGGAATTATTTAAGAACATCTCGTCCAAATCTTATCTCAGCGATAAAACTGTTTTGGGAGGGACCTTATTTGCGGCTTTTCAGGAGAAGGAGATCCCCGACAGCGCATCCTCTTCAAAACTGGATAACGCGTATATAAACACGGGCCTGAAAAGCGGGGACGTCTTTGAGGACAGATATGAAATCATCAAGGAGATCGGCAGCGGGGGCATGTGTTCCGTTTTTCTTGTTTTTGACAGGGAAATGGGCAGGACCATAGCCCTTAAAGTCATGAAACAGGGCGGCCAGAGGCAGAGGGAAAGGTTCCTGAGAGAGATAAGGTATATGAGAGAGCTGTCGCATAAAGGGATCATCAAAGTACACGATGTATATGACCGCAAGAAACACAACATTCCCTTCTATTCCATGGAAATGATCGAAGGCCCGACCCTCGGGGATTATATCGAGAGTCTTAAGTACAGGAAATATGACGAGAGAGAGGTCGTGGGCCTGTTCAGGCATATAGCGGATTCGATCGCTTATATGCATTCGTTGGGTATCATCCACAGGGACCTGAAGCCGATGAACGTCCTGATGAGACGGGTTGCCGCATTGAATACAGCTACCGAGTATCAGCCGCTCATTGCCGACCTGGGTCTGGCGGCAAGGGGGTATGACATAAAGAAGACGGGGTCCATAAGGGACACGATGGAGAATATATTTTTGGGAACTCCGGAATATGCCTCGCCCGAACAGTCGGTCACGCTCGCAGTGACCGAAAAACCCATGGAATCCGATGAGTCTTACAAGAGGCGGATAATCAAATTCCTGCATAAACACGGTATTCCGTACATTGATTACAGGGAAGAACCCGCGGAAGAATACAAGGTGGACATCTTCTCGTTGGGAATACTTCTTTATGAGATGGCTACGGGCGAAAAACCTTTCGCGAACGAACTTACGGATGATTTTATCATGCTTAAATTCGATCCTCCGAAACTTCCCAAAGAAATAAACAGCAAGATCAGCCTTAACCTCCAGGCCGTTATAATGAAGTGCCTGAAATTGAACCCAAGAGAGCGTTATTCAGCCGAAGAATTAGCGGAAGATATCGGAAATCTGGCGGAGGGCAGAGAGACCAACGCGTATAAAGAGGAATACGTGCAGAAGTACAGAAAAATGCTTAACAGAAGGCATTTCATGGCCGCGACTTTGGGGATGATCATCAGCGCTGCCATATGCTGGTTCGCGCCCGATACTTCGGCCGAAGTTTTTGAATATATTATAGAGTATGCGGGTATTGCGGATTATGTAAAATCCAATCCTTTTATTGCCTTTGTTGCTTCTGTGGCCATTCTCCTTCCGATCGCGCTCTTATGGCCGATCTCCGGCATAAAAGTGCTTATTGACTGGTTCAAGGATAGAGCTGCGAAGAAAAATGTTTTATCAAAGCGGCCGGCCCCGGATGAAGAAACGGGAGGCCTGATAGGAAAACTTTTCCGCGATAAGGAAGCAGCGGATCAGATAACCGAAGGGATCATAGGAAAAGAGGAAGAAGAGGGGACCATTCTTGCTTTTTATAATGCTGTTGGCGAGCCGCTTTATACAAAAGACGGCCGAGAGGCAAGAGTGAAAATAATAGAAACGGATCTGGCGGCATCAGGCGGAGAAAAAATAAAAATATTGGAGGACAATGAGAATATACGAGGGTTTGCTAATAGCGAGAAAGTGTATCTGATACAATCCTTATCTGAGAACCAACATGCGCTTTTCCATGAAGAGAGAGAACAGTTCTATTCCCGCCTGTCAGAATCAGTCAAAAAAGCAAAAATAGAGGGCGATCTGGATCCGGATAGTGAAGCCGACGATATTATCGATTATCTTAAAAAATATCATGTGCCGGAATCTTTCGATATGATAGATGAATATGGTGATCTGGTAAAATTCGACATTCACCCTCATCAATTCTTAAGAGGTGCCGGCAGCAGCGTAAGGCTGTTGGCCCATGAGGCAAAAAAGAAACTGGGGAAACACTATACAGCGGCCGAGTTCATATCCTATCTTAAAAAGAATCTTCCTCCGGAAAGACTTAACAAATCTGAATTCAATCTTATTGAGTACAACGAGATAGTTCTTGGTTTTGGCGGCCAAAAACTTACACATGGTTTGCAGGACAGAAAATCCGAAGAAGGCAACGAAGCGTTCACGAGGCTTATAAAAGGCATAGAGGTTAAGGGGCGTTTTGTTTCCGACAAAAGGCAGTTTACGGAGATAGGGGCGGTGCCTAAAGTATCAAGCATTAAATATGCCGCTATTATTTTTGGAGCATTGTACTGGGCTGTTAGGTCTATCGGGGACGCATATCTCTTTTATAAGGGAGATATCCTTGAGGGATTACTTCCTTTAACGGATATATACAATCTTGCGTTGCGGGCGGCGTGTTTAATTGTTTTTGTAATAGCAGGCGTTCTCGGCCAGAGGGTCCTGAACAAATTAAGATCCGCAGCAAGAGATCTCGATGAAGTAAATAGAGAGCTTATGGCTTCCGAAAAACAATATAAAGAGTTCTATGATAATTCCCCGATCGGGTTCCACGTGTTAGAGGTTACAGAAGAAGACGGCAGAAAAAAAGGCATAATCAAGCAGGTTAACAGATATTGGTGTGAATTGATGGGATATGATGAGGATGAGATTATCGGCAAAGAGATCTTTGATTTTATGCATACCGATGAGGTTGAAGACGCGAGAAGACGTTTTGAAGCGCGTCTAAGGGGGGAAGATGTTCCGCAAAGGGAAGAAGGCAGAAGATATGTAAAGAAAGACGGCACCATCATCTATGCAAAAACCGATGACACGATAATAAAGGACGGCAAAACTATAGTCCTGACATCATTTAGAGATATAACAAAATTGATCCAGGCGATGGAGGAGATAAAAAAGGGAGAAGAGTATATAGGCGCAATGCTGGAAAATTTACCCGCGGCTGTGTTCTATAAAGAATTTGACGGCAGAAAAATGCGCGTGAAATATGCGAATTCCAGGTTTTACAGCATGTTGGGGCTGGATCCGGAAACTCAAAAGGTCGAGGGGTTAACCGATATCGAGATCAGAGACAAATTTGAACTAGGGAAATCTTATGATGCTGAAAAATATGAAGCCGATGACTTGAGAGTTTATCAGAATAATACAGCCATATCCGTGGAAGAGACAAACGTAAGAGAGGGAGAAACCATTCATGTACAGGTAAGTAAAGAGCGTCTGGGAAACGGCGTGCTGGGAGTTTTCACTGATATTACCGAGCTAAAACAGCTGCAGAAAAAGCTTGAGGAAAAGAGCCGCAGATTAGAAGAAGAAACTCTCAGAGACGAATTGACCGATCTGCATAACAGAAGATACCTTATTAATGAGATCCCGGGCTATATACGCGCTTTCGAGCGAAGAGATGAAGAGAAGGGATCGCAGAACCCCACCCCGATGTGCGCTATCATGTGCGATATCGATCATTTTAAAGGCGTGAACGATACATACGGACATCCCAAGGGGGATGAGGTGCTCCAGGCGATCGCGTCAGTAGTTGATGATGAGCTTAAAAGAGGGACCGATTTCTTCATAAGATACGGCGGAGAGGAATTTCTGATAATAATATTTGATGAATTGGACAAAGTCAAAAAAGCGGCGGAAAAAATATTGAATACCGTACGCAGTATTGAGATCCAGGGAACAACTGTTGATGAAGAAGGAAAGGAAATAGTCAGGGATATTGATATTTCATGGAGTATGGGTATAGCCCAGCTTACGGACAAGGAGAAGGAAAGTTTTATAAGAGGGATCAGGGAGAAAGAAGAAAAAGAAAGTTCATTTGAAACGGAGGAAGAAAAAAATGCGAACAGTAGTTTGCTTAACAAGATGGAACAGGAAGCGATCGATCCCATTGTAACAAGAGCCGATAAGGCCCTGTACAGAGCTAAGGTGAACGGCAGGGACAGGATATTCATAAGTCATCCTGACGGAACTTTTGAAGAACTGATCGAAGAAGAAGTTACGGATATTGAAAGATCAGATAAAGACCTGATCATGGACAGCATAAGAAAAGCCGTTCCCCGGCTTACGAACAGCATGTTCATAGCCAGTTCAAGGATATCTCCGGGATCTATTGCGGAAGGAGAGGACTTAGCGGCCAAGGTAAAAAGTGCGGTTTACCAGAAGAAGGAAAGAGTCGGTATTTTAATTGATAAAAGATTGGGCAACGGAAGAGCGGATGAGGTGAGGAAAGCTTTAAGCGACCTTATGCGCAGCGAAGACCCGCTCTTAAAGGAATGGCTGGAGAATATCGTGATCCATACCGGCGATATCACCGAAATGACACTCGATTACATGAAAGACCAAAAACATGTAAAGAATGAAGATCTGATAGTTATAGCGCTTGATGAAGAATTCGAGTGTCTAAAGCCGTATACGGATTCTGTCATAACAAAAATTAATGATAAAGATCTGGGAATGGATTCTTATTATCCATTGTTAGAGATCGTTCTATTCTCACTGGCGCGGTACAGGCTATTGGAATTCGATAAGGAAGAGTTAGCGGAGTTTTATCGATCGATTCCTAATATAGACATGAGCCGGCTAAGTGCGGATGAACTGCTTGCTTTATGCTGGGATGAAACTGCGAACAGGTGCAAAACGGGAGGCATTATAACTATTAAATTAGGTATTCCGGATGCCGAGCAGATCACAGCCGGGACGGTAGAATACATGGCGATAGCGGAGTACTTAAAGACCAACGCGTAAGACTATGGGAAGAAGAAAAATATTCGTAAAAATCATAGCGATCCTGCTTGTGATCACGTTCTCTTGCCAGAATATCCTCTGGGCGGATCCTGATCTTGCTTCCGGGAGGAAATATTCTCTTCAGGTCCAGAGCGTATCCAATCCCTTAGTTTATCCTGCGATCGGACACAAAGCTCTCATTGAATTCCATTTAAGGGGCCTTATGAAATCCCTCAAAAAGAACAGTTTTAATATTAGGGATGCCAGAGATCATCTGTTCCCGGTTTTCACCCATAACGGCAAAGATGTAATGCTTCACCTGCGTTTTGATGAAAAGGGTGAAGATCAGGGAAAATTAAGAGTTCCCTGCACCATTGAGTATGATATCGGGAATGATCAAAAATATTCATGGCAGTACGAAGCGCTGATAGATCCTGACGATGAAAATGCCGTGTCGATAAGAAGAGAAGCTGAAAGAGAAGAAGATAACGCGCAGGAAATTTTTGAAGAGAAAAACGCAACAGATAGAACCATCAATAAGTATGATAGTAAAGAAATAGAGGAAGACATCGTCGAGCTACTGACACAGATGGAGGAGCATCTTTCCAAAGGCAAATTTTATAAAGCAAAACAGTCAAGCGATATCCTGGTCGGGATATTAGAGGATTTTCGGGATAGAACACCGGAAGTGATCGGGCGGCATATTGATCGGGCAGTATCTCTCCATAACGAATTAGCGAACGTTTTCCTTAATATAGGGAATATCGCTGAAGCTCTACGTGTTGCAAGAACGTCAGACATGCTTATGGAAAGTTTTGACAGATCGAAAGTTTCCGCCAAAAATATTCAGTATATCATAGGAAACTACAATGCCCTGGCGCATACTTTCCTCAATAAATGGGTAGCCGGAGAGGATGATACATATTTGATCAAGGCGGAATCCGCGGCAAACAACTCATTTGAGATATTGACCAGATACAGGGATATCAAGCCTGGGGATCCCGCTGAACCGGACGAAACCGTCGAAGATATCCAGCATTTGATAAAAACATATGATCGACTGGCGTACCCTTTCCGTAATAAATGGCTGAAAGAGAAGGACAAGGTGTATCTGGACAAGGCAGAGAACACGGCAAAGGCGGCGTTTGAACTGTTGATCAGATATGGAGACATCAAAGAGGTAAGGGATGCGGCCATAGGGCATGTTGTAAGAGTTAACACACGCCTTGCTTATATTTTTGTCCAGCAAAGTTATTTTGATAGGGCGGATAGGATGTTCGATAATGCCGTAACTTTGATAAAGCTTTATTTTGAGGAGAGCAAGGACCATGCGCGGCACATTTTACCCGGCTTTATAAAACTTCTTTTATGTTATGTAAGCAAAAGAGAATTTGAAAGGGCCTTCGAAAAGCTGAAGATCATAAATTCTGAGGTCCTGGCAAAATACATAGAGCGGGGAGGACTTACGGCAAAGGCGCATGACATGGCTGCCAAATGGAGGCATGCGGCCAGTATTGTCACGGGCATATCCAAAGCATATAGTTTAAGCGCTCTGGAGGATGTGCTTAATTGGGAGAAGAAGGATTTGGGTAAGGAGCCCGGCGAGATCATCAGCGCATTTTATGAGGCCAGAAAGAAAAGGATCGAAAGAGGACTGAGGAAAAAAGAGAAAAAAGAACAGAAGCGGGCGGCTGCCAAGAAAAAAGAGGCAATGGGCCTTGAAGAGGCTTTCAGGAAGATCCGGCAGGAAGAAATAGAGCGTGAGAAAGAAAGAAGAAATAAGGCAAAACAGGAAGATAATAATAAGCCGGGAGGATCAGAAAAAGGTTCCGCCATGATTACTTTTCTTTTTGGCGTTGCGGGTGTATCCGGCGGGATATTTATGTTATTCGGAATATTTAAGTTTTCGTTAATCGCGACAGTTCTAATACCTATTTTAATGATGATTGTCGCGGCACCTCTTATAAAGGGACGGGGTAAGGATAAAAATGATCATGACCCCGGCGACTCAGGCCAGGGAAATATTCTTGATGAAGGAAAATTGCTCGAAGCCAAAGGTCCGTTCTATTTTAAGAGCAGTAAATTCCCCATGGGACAATACCGGCTCGAGGTTGAACGCGCCGCCGAAAAAGATCATGTAAACCGCAAACATCTCGATTTAAAGGTCTATTTCGAGGATACCTTCAGCGGCAGGAGTATCCTGGCGGGTTTCCTGGAAATGCAGATCGCCGAGGATAATTTATTCATATTGGGCTGGGGCGGCACTTTGAATTATCCCGAGTTAATAGGGGATTTTGAAAAATACCGAAAAGGCGGGTTCATAAGCAGAATGCTGCCTTTTTACGACGCATTATACGGATATTATAATCGCCTTGTGGAGAACGATAGTGTGCATGGAAAACAGGTGGAATTGATCTTAAGGGAAGCTGAAAAGCTTCAGCTCGAAGATGACGAAGAATATATCAGGATTTACCTGAAATGTTTGGGAAAAAATTTTGAAGGTGATACGGTGGCCCTGGCGATAAATGAATTCATATCAAGTTATATCCCGTACGGCGCCACGGTCACGTTCAGGGTAAGGCATGATCTGACGGTAAAAAGCCTTGCGGAAGGCGTCAAATTCGAGGATACGGGGTTCGGCCGGCTTTTCGCGGCAAATGGATTTGAATTCATATCGGAAAGAGCCAATACCGTTTCGTTAAAAAAGACAGACAATCCTTTGGCCGGATTCAGGGTAAAGGTCGAATGGCTTGATGAGGATCGTTTGGGCCCTTACAGGGTGAAAACCGAAGAGAAGAAAGAAGATGAATTGCTGGCGCTGGCCAAAAGATCTTTTCAGTCGAAAAAAACATCCAGGGTGATCGGTTCGCTTTATCCGCGTTATTATGTCTACGAATTCGCCAAGGCATTAGTCGAAAAAGATATGGATCTGTCTTGGGCGTTTGAAACGCTTTATGACCTGCTGGAAGATGTTTCCGATCCCGAAGTGCGCGAGATGGTGTTCGCGACGGGAATAGCGCTGGCGGGAGCGGGCATCTATCCGTCATACGCTTTTCAGACATTACGGAAAATATTCCGTCAATTTCCGACCAAGACCAAAGAGGCGGAACTTGTCGATATTAACGATAAAAGGTTTTTCAGGGAAATAATACAAAGGCAATCAAACAGGCACGACCGGCTATTGGCGATAGAAGATGTTCTGGAAGGGTTTATTCGCATCAAAAAAGGGTTGATCGACAGGATCGTAAGTCCGCCGGATAAAACCGCCGCGACCCACGGATTGATCGATTCGTACGGCACGAGAAGGGATATCGACAACCTGGCCGAGATCCTTTCGGAATTTGAAGGCAAGATCAAACAGCAGTCAGTCTTGAGCCTGGCAATAAGCCTTTTAAACAAGAGAAATGTCTATCCTTTAAACGTGTACAGGGTGCTTCGCGACATACTTTCGGAACTGATGAATTCCGATGAACGCAAAGACGCTGTTTTAATAATCGGAAAAATATACGAAGAATATGCCGAAGAGTTCATCAGGACAAATGAGATCTTTGAAGATCTGGACCTGGAAGGCCTGGCCTCGGGAACGCAAGCTTATATTAAACTGCTTATTTTTGACGAAGTGATAAATCATACGGCTACCGGTGAATTCATGGAGCAGATCCGGAATGAAGTCATCCCGGCCTTAAGAGCGGTCGAAAGCATCTCAAGGCAGTATCCCGCCATGGGGATGGACATGCAGGTCAAGGTGGGCAGGGCAGGGATCATTTTTGAAGATGCGATAGAGGGGGTGATCCTGACCAATTATTTCTCCAATGTAAAAACAGAGCATGCGATGGATAAATCCGGGTTTAAGGGAAGAAGGGATTACTTCCTCAAGGTGCCCCCGACCGTTTATCCCATATTCTCACTGATGGTGAATAAATTGTTCCGGATGGGGATAATAAAACACCAGTACGATTATACATTGAATTTTGACGGCGATTACCTGAAGGAAGCCTCATTTTTATCGGTTTGTCTTTTTTTCTGTTTTCTTCCGCATAAATTGCGTATCGTTCCGTCCGTGGCGGACTATAAAAATGTCGATTCAAAGGCGGCGCTTTTTCCGGGGGTAGCCAGAAGGCCGGGCGTAGATGCCTGGACCGGAAAGATCCTGGACGGTCCAAGGAAAGGCGCGCAGACAAGTTTTTTTCACAGCGTGTTCGCTTCACTGATAGTTTCGTATTCGGATGATAAAAGTTTTCTCATGGAGCGGGAAGTAAACCTTTTTGAGCTTGATATTGAGAGGAACTTTCTCTTGGTAACGGGTGTAGCAGGCCTGCTTGAAGAATACGGCGTAATGGATGAAGGATTGAAGAAGATATACCTGGACAATAAGAGCAGGATCATGAAATTTTTGATAAATAGGTTCAGGATCAGCAGGGAAGACATTCCCAATCTGTTCCCTGAGACAGGCGCGGGGCTTCAATATACCTCTAACGGATCTTCATTGGGAAAAGTCCATCAGCTGATGAGACAGCTCAAGGAATATTTCAGAAATAACCCCGCGGCATACAAGGAATTTCAGGACATCGTCAATGAAATGGCCGACCAGATCAAGTGGCATATCTTCCCGGAAGGCTCTTTAAGCGCGGCTGTCATAGAACATGCCAGTGCCGGCGAATGGCATGAAGTCAAGAAAGCCATTATCAGCGCGGTATTCGGACATAAGGATCAAAAACTTGCTTTGATCCTGCTTGATGCGGCAAATTATCCGGAGAAGGATAAAATACTCGGCGCTTTGGCAAAAGAAAGCGACGATGCGTCATCTTCTGATGGCGAAAAAGACCCGGCTAAACCCGACGGGTCGCCGCTTGGGATCTACAACATCATGCAGAAAAATTTCAAGGACAGGCGGGTGTCCGCAGATTCGATCAGGAAGAAGACAAAGGGAAGAGCGGCCGATGGGCATCTTTCACTTGATGTGGTGAAACGCGATCTGGGAACATTGGTTTACCTTGGGTTCGCTGAAAGAAGCGTTACGGATAAAGGAGTGATAATATATAGAGCAACCGACTTAAGTCCGCCGCTTAGCGGGGAGGATCCTTTATCAATCCTTGATTCCCTCGGCACCAGGCCCACTTCCATAGAAAAAAGAGCCGCAAAAGCAAAGTTAGTTTATAACCAGAACATAGTTCCAGTTGTCACGCCGTTTATGGAAAAAGACGGAACGATCGAGATAGATAGAACCGGGATAAGACAACTTATCAACTACCTGATATCAAACCGCGTTAAATCAATACTTGTTATGGGATCAACGGGCGAATTTACGGATCTTTCCAACAAAAAAAGACTGGAAGCTATAGAAATATTCGCTGAAGAATCAAGGGGAAGGCTTGTTATCTTTGCCAATGTAACAGGCGATACAGAAAGAGAAACGCTTCAAAATATTAAGGAAATAGAGGAGTTTCCGCATATTAATGCAATCGTTTTAGCCCCTTTATATTACCTGAAAAGTAATGGTGAAATATCCGAGCACATGAAAAAAGTCAAGTCTTCCTTGCCGTTAGTGCTTTACAATAACCCGGCAATCCATAAAGTTAAAGGGCGTAATATCCAACCGAAAATTGTTCAAGAGCTCAAAAACAGGATAATCGCAGTAAAAGACAGCTCGGGAGATCTGAACCTCTTAGAGAGTTATGCAAAAGTCATAAGGACTTTTCAGGGCGATGAAAGCCAGATCGCTGGAGCGCTTAAAGCAGGGGCGGAAGGCGCGGTTTCATCTATCGGCAACATATTAATTCTTCCTCAACTGATCTTTAGCCCGGTAGTAGGCGAATATGATACCGGTCGCCTGCAGTCAGAGATCAATAAACTGGGTCCGGGATTCACCGCGAATCGGGAAAAAATACCGGCCGGACTTAAATATTATCTTCAGCTGATCAAGGTGTTGTCCGATGAGATGGTCCTGGACAAGGAGAGGGAACTGACTCCCGGGGATAGAACGGGTATTGCGGTGCTTAAAAATTTAAGCGGCGTATTGCATGACGTAAAAAATTGTTTAAACGCTCTTGCCTATCCGGAAAATACCTTTGAAAAACACGGATTTTCTGACGCCTCATTCGAGGAAATAATGTCTTTTTCCGATGAAGTCGTTGAATTTACTGAAGAAAGTTATAAGGAAAAAGATTATAGAGTACTTACAGCAAAAGCCATGAAGATCGCGAAAAAAGCGCAGAGTGTTTTCGGGCATGAACATTTGGAGGATACTTTAAATGATCTCTTTGACAGATTGCCTGACAGGGAAAAGACAAAGAAAGAGAAGGATTTTTTCGTGACAAATGTTGTCAATTCATTAACTTTGGCCAAGAATATCCTGGCGGAACTTTTACCTTTATCCAGGCGCGAGAAGAGGGAAGTGAGCCTGGATTCAGTTATTAGGTCAACTTTACATTTTTCGGGATGTAAAGATTATGTTTTACAAACAGAATTTGGCAAAAAAGACGTGTTAATAAATACTGACGAAGCCGCATTGTCGCGTGCGCTATTGAATATCATGATGAATGCCTATCATGTTTTAATGGCTTTGCCCGAAGAAAAACGCTTTTTTATCGTAAAAACCTATGTCACCGGCGGAGGAAAGTTCGTGGAAATTTCTCTATGGGATAACTCGGAAGGCATACCATCTGATGTGATAGGAAGGATATTCGATCCTTACGTTACAACCAAACCTAACGGTACCGGTTTGGGTCTTGCAATAGCGAAGGAAAATATAGAAAAACGCTGCGGAGGCACTATCGACGTCGAAAGCAAACCCGGCAAATGGACGAATTTTATTATCCGCCTGCCTATCACCGGACTTGGGGACGGTCCTCGAAGGGACACCCCACAAGCACAGACCTCACCAGTAAAAATAGGTAACGACCAGGTTCTTTGGATGAATGTTCATGGATTTACTGATGAAAAAAAGAAAGAAAAGGAAAAAAGTGTAAAGGGCAAATTGACACGACAGAATATTTTAAGAGAAATCATTGATATCTCGCAAAGTATAAATCCCGATGATCTGCATGGATATGCTGAAAAGATCCTTAGGAGTAAACTGGACGGAATAAAAAGGGTCATTATAAGCGGTTATTATTTTTACACTATTTCAGATTACGGCGGATGCATAGAAAAAGCGATAAGAGGTTTATGCGATGCTTCCAAAGATGGGGATTTTGAGATCATTTTGCCCCTTGATCTGATCGATAATTTTATCAGGACAGGGAGAGAGGTCTCAGATCAGGACTTGCTAGGGGTTTTAGATTTTACTCAATTACGTGGAATTAATTGCCGCATATATAAAGACGACAAACTTTTGGAAGAATGGCAGAGGAACAGAGAGAGTAGAAAACAGCAGGCAATTGTGCGGTTTTATACCACAAGTGAAAAGATGTGTAAAAGCTTAACCGAACTCGGGGACGGTCCTCGAAGGGACACCCCACAAGTACAAAGCCCGCCAATAAAAGAGAAAAATGTGGAAGAGGAGAATGTGGGGATCCTTCGGGATCTCAGGGTTCCTGAAGAGTTGGGGTGGAATCTAGGCGAAGCGGTCCGTTCGATGCTTTTAAGCGGAAAGAAAGTGGTGCTTGCTTTTGATGAAAAAATAGGCGGATGGCAAAGCGCTAAACTCATGGAGATCTTTGACGAACTTAAGAAAGATAAAAAATTCAAGACGTTCCTTGAAAATCTGATCATTGAGGAGGGACGGACCAAAGAACTCCCCAAAAAACTTGAAGGATATATAAAGGAGAAAAATTCGGAAATTTTCGTATTCTCATTAGCCGATGGAAGGGGAGATCTTGAGAGGATGGAATCCAATGAAAACGTATATGCTACATACATTAATGAAAGCTCAAGCGGGGAATATTCTTTCTCAAACGTATATTATCCGCTTGCTGAAATAGTTACATTGGCGCTTTTGAATTATTACTACCTTAAGCGCAATAACCACGTTTTAAAAATGATGCCCAAGGCGATGCTTGAGGATCTTAACATAAAAGCGGAAAATTCCGATGAAGCCAGAGTTTTGATCTTTTCGCTGTTAGATCCGCCTGAGAAGTACGACAAACAGGAACTTATCCAGCGTTACGCGAACCTGAAAAAGTTTGTAGAATCTGCTTAATAGAAATGCCTCCTTGGGGCCCCGGTACGCATTTTGCGTGCCGGGGCCCTGCACCGTTTAAGATAGTACCGTTTCTAAAATTATTCCCAAACCTGCTCTTTTTAGGTATAATACTTTTCATGAAAGAGACATTAGCGATCGCAGAATCTTGTACGGGCGGGCTTGTTTCAAGCTTGATAACGAACGTTTCCGGAAGTTCCAAATACTTTAAAGGCGGAATAGTCGCTTATTCCAACGATATTAAGGTGTCTATGCTCGGCGTATCTAAGGAAACCATAAAAAAACACGGTGCTGTAAGCCGACAGGCAGCTCAAGAGATGGCTAAAGGTATAAGGGAAGTGCTCGCCTCGGATGTGGGCGCTGCCATTACCGGGATAGCCGGGCCTAAAGGCGGGACAAAAGAAAAACCTGTAGGTCTCGCATATATGGCCGTTGCGACATCCCGAAAAGTTAAAACCAAAAAGGTCCTTTTTAAAGGGACTCGCCTCGAAATAAAAGAAAAGTTCGCGGTCGCGTTATTAAAACTGATCGAAGAAAATGCCTGAAGAAAACAAGACAAAGATACGTTCCTTTATAGCGCTTGATCTTTCCGATGAAGCGAGAGAGGAACTCGCGCGCATCATAAAAGAGCTTAAAAGATCCGATGCCAATGTTAAGTGGGTCAGGCCCGAATCCATTCATCTTACCTTGAAGTTTCTGGGTTATATAAGAGAAGAGCAAATCGATCCTATCTCAAAAAGAATAGAAAAAATCGCTGAAGGGATCTCGCCGTTCGATATCAATCTTGAGAGGATAGGGGTTTTCCCTGGATGGACGAGGCCAAGGGTGGTCTGGGTAGGCACCGGCGGTTATACGGATAAAGTGAAAGCTCTCTCCAAACGGATCGAAGATGAAATGGAGGAAGAAGGATTCGAGAAGGAAAAACGTGATTTTAAAGCGCACCTCACGGTGGGAAGAGTACGTTCTCTTAAAAATAAGGAACATTTAGAAAAAGAAGCGCATTCTCTGGATGTAAAACCCGCAAAAAGCCACATATCCAAGATTATCCTCTTTCAATCTAAACTTACCCCGGAAGGCGCAATTTACACCCCTCTTGCAAGTCACGATCTCACTGGTTGATTTATTTTCATTTCGCATGCAAGAAACTTCACAAGAATTTTGTCTATATATTTATAGATGAAGATGTTCGATCCTATATTTAGACGTACAGTATGCTTCCGTACAGGGAGGATCCACACCGGGCGGAGGGGCCCTGGTAGGAAATATACTGTACGTCTGACTATGGGTAGATACATATTAATATTATTTAGTTTGCAAAATATATATATATCTGTATAATAAAGGCAATCAATTACAAAAAACCAACAATGGAGGGTTAAAATGGCTAAAAAAGAAAAAACAAAGTCTCAAGGCGGACAAACTAAGGAAAGATCAGAGGTAAAAGATACAGGCAAAAGAAAAGCCCTGGAAGTTGCGTTAAGCAAGATAGAAAAGGATTTCGGTGAAGGCGCAATAATGAAAATGGGCGAGGATCACAAGGTACATGTCGACGCTATTTCGACAGGTTCACTTGCTCTCGATATAGCACTTGGAACAAATGGCATTCCTCGCGGAAGAGTAATCGAGATATTCGGCCCGGAATCAAGCGGTAAAACCACTCTTACATTGAATGTACTTTCAAATGCGCAGAAAACCGGAGGAGTAGCTGCGTTTATCGATGCGGAACACGCGTTCGATCCGGCATATGCTAAAAAGATAGGCGTGAATCTGGATGAGCTTCTCATATCACAGCCTGATAACGGTGAACAGGCGCTTGAGATAGCCGAAACTCTTGTCAGGAGTAACGCTGTTGATGTCATAGTCATAGATTCTGTTGCGGCGCTTACTCCGAGAAAAGAGATCGAAGGCGAGATGGGAGATTCCCATGTCGGTCTTCAGGCACGTCTCATGAGCCAGGCGCTTAGGAAACTAACTGCGGTGATCAGTAAATCAAGAACATGCGTGATATTCATCAACCAGATAAGAATGAAGATAGGCGTGATGTTCGGAAATCCTGAAACCACAACCGGGGGAAGAGCTCTTAAATTTTATTCATCTGTCAGGATAGACCTTCGCAGGATAGCTTCACTTAAAAAAGGCGAAACTGTTGTCGGTAACCGTGTAAAAGCAAAAGTTGTTAAGAACAAGTTAGCCCCTCCGTTCAAACAGGCTGAATTTGATATCATGTTCGACGAAGGCATTTCACGTTCTTCCAGTATTTTGGATATGGCCGAACAGACCGGTATCATTACGAAGAGCGGGACATGGCTTTCCTATGGAGAGGAGAGGATAGGCCAGGGCAGAGAAAACGCAAGGGTTTATCTTAAGGAAAACCCAAAAGTCCTTAATCGGATAGAAAGTGATGTCAAAAAGGCGCTGAAAGAAGTTAAGTGAGAGGCGTCCTTTAGAAAGCCAATCAATACATGATGACATCGAAAGAGATAAGAAAAAAGTACCTTGATTTCTTCGAGGAAAAAGGGCACAAGGTTGTTGCCAGTGACCTGCTTGTCCCCAGAAATGACCCCACGCTTCTTTTTACCGGAGCGGGGATGAATCAGTTCAAGGAACAGTTCATGGGCAGGAACATCACTTTTAAACGCGCAGCCTCATCCCAGAAGTGTCTGAGGACGGGGGATCTTGAGAATGTCGGCAAGACCCCCAGGCATCACACGTTCTTTGAAATGTTGGGCAATTTTTCGTTCGGAGATTATTTCAAGAGTGAAGCCATTAAATGGGCATGGGAATTCATGACCGAAGTAATGGGGATACCCGAGGAGCGCTTATGGATATCCGTGTATAAGGGTGACGATGAAGCTTACGCTATATGGCGCGATGAGGTGAAAGTGCCGGAAGAAAAAATAATCAAGCTTGGGGAACATGATAACTTCTGGCCGGCGGATGCGCCGACAAAGGGCCCTAACGGGCCTTGCGGGCCATGTTCGGAAATATTCTACGATTGGGGAGAGGGCGTAGGCTGCGGCAAGAAAACTTGCGATCCCTCGTGTGATTGCGGCAGGTTCGTCGAGGTATGGAACCTTGTTTTCACGGAGTTTGAAAGAAAACCGGACGGCACGCTTGAGGCTTTGCCGAATAAAAATATTGATACGGGCATGGGGCTTGAACGCATGGTATCTGTTATACAGGGGGTTAAAACGAATTTTGAAACGGATCTTTTCGTGCCGCTCATTAAAAAAATAGAAGAAGGCCTGGGCAAGAGAAAGAGCGGAGTTCCGCGTGAAGATATATTTCTGATCGCCGATCATGTTCGCGCGGCCGCGTTCGCGATAGCTGACGGAGTTTCGCCTTCAAATGAAAGAAGGGGATATGTCGTCAGAAAACTTATCAGGCGCGCGTATTTAAAAAGCGGAAGTACCGAACCCTTCCTTTTTAATTTGGTGCCGGTAGTGACGGAGATGTTCAAAGATGTGTATCCTGAACTTTTTGAGAAACGGGAGCACATATGCGCGATCATAGAAGAAGAGGAAAAAAGGTTTAATGATACGCTTGCTTCGGCGATGCCTATTCTTGAAGATATGTTAGAAAAATTAAAAAAGAGTAAAGGAAAAGTATTGTTTGCAGAAGATGCATTTTTGTTAGTAGATACTTATGGATTGCCAGTTGAGGTTATTGACGTAACTACTACAACTATGGGATTAGATGTAGATTTAAAAGGATTTGAAGAGTTAATGGAACAAAGAAAGGACCAGTCACGCAAAGGCAGCGATATAACCGGTGATTTTATTTTCCAGCCGGACGCTTTTGTGGGCGCGCCGGAGCCTGAGTTTTCAGAAGATATCCCTCTTAAAGCGAGTATTGCGTTTATTTTAAAAGACGGCGAGAAAGTAGATGAAATAAGTGAGGGAGACAGGGCCGAGATCATAACTTCGCCGCAAAGCACGTGGTTTTATGCCGAAGCCGGCGGCCAGGTAGGTGATACGGGGCACGTTGTTAAGGAAAACGCGAAGATGCATGTTCTGAACACGTATCTTACTGAGAATAAAAAAGTTTTGGAAGTTATCGTAAAGTCCGGAAGTTTCAGCATAGATGATACCGTTACACTCAAGATCGATGAGAGCAGAAAACACAGGACCGCGAAGAATCATACCGCTACACATCTTTTGCAGGCGGCTCTCAGGCAGGTGCTGGGGGATCATGTAAAACAGTCCGGGTCTTTGGTGGACAGCAAACGGTTGAGATTTGATTTTACGCACATGAAAAAGCTATCTGATAGGGAAATAAGAAAAGTCCAGGATATAGTGAATGAATGGATAAAGGAAAGCATTCCTGTATATAAAGAGGTAAAAACTCTTGAAGAAGCGCAAGAGGAAGGCGCGCTGTCCTTTTTCGGTGAAAAGTATGGAGAAAAGGTAAGAGTTGTTTCTGTGGGCGAAGAATCGAAGGAGCTTTGCGGCGGTACACACGTGGACAATACCGGGGATATAAAGCTCATGAAGATCATAAACGAAAGTGCCGTTGCAAGCGGGATAAGGCGTATAGACGCTTTGACCGGAGATGAAGTGGAAGCGTGGCTCAAAAGGACCGCGCAGGAGCATCTTAATGGATATGAAGCGTTAGTTAAGAAGCTTAGAGGGTCAGTGGAAGTGGAGAAAGAAGTGCCCGGTTTAGCAAATGCGGTAAAGACGGCCGGTGATATCGCAGAGGGGAAAGCTGAAATAAGCAAGGATATCATGGATGAGTTTGAAGATAAAATAGTACCGGCTTTTTTGGAGGCGAAAGAATTCGCGGAGAAAAAAATAAAGAAGCTGAAGAAAGAAAAAGAAGCGGGAGCTTTCGATGGGCTCAGAAAAATAATAGATAAAGTCCTGGAAGATAAAATTTCTGTCGGCGGGATAGATTTTGTCTCGCATGTATTCTCTGATGCGGATGTGGCATTGCTGAGAAAAACCGCGGGTTACTTGGAGAAAAAAACCGATTCCGGGATAATTTTAGTCGGGGGCAGCAAAGAAGGCAAAGCAACCCTTATATGTGCCGTGACAAAGGATCTTACAGATAAAGACATGAGCGCGAAAGCGATCATTGATAACATTGCGGGCCTGATAGACGGCGGCGGCGGCGGAAGGCCGGAATTCGCCCAGGCCGGCGGGAAAAACCCCAGGGGTTTGCAAAGAGCTATAGAAGAAGCGAAAAAAGTTATTGAAGGGATGGCAAAGAAATGAAACAGATCAAAGTCGGCAGCACTGCTTTCAACAATCTGGTCAACAGGAGCGACCAGGGCAAGCTGCGTTTGCAGAAAAAAGTGGCTAATATTCTTGAAAAAGTACGCACTGAAGGCGATGACGCGCTTGTAAGATTTACAAAAAAGTTTGATAAGGTTGAAATGCCCCGTAAAGATCTGAAGGTTACCGAAGCCGAGATAAGCGGAGCGTATCAGGATATAAAACCTGAGATCGTCAACACGCTCAAAAAGATCATACGCAATATCAACAAATTTTACAAGGAACAGCTTCCTAAGTCATGGACCATGCGTGTTGAATCGGGTATCGAGCTTGGCGAGAAGTTCGAACCCATAGAAAATGTCGGTGTTTATGTCCCGAGCGGGACCGTGCCTTTGGTCTCGAGCGTTTACATGACGGTCCTGCCGGCTAAAATAGCGGGAGTGAAAAGAATTGTTTTGGTCTCACCGCCGAATAAGTATAAAAGCATAGACCCGCACATACTTGTCGTCGCTAACCTTTTGAATGTGGATGAAATATATAAAGTGGGCGGCGCGCAGGCGATAGGAGCTTTGGCTTTCGGCACTAAAACGATCCCGAAAGTCGATAAGATCGTCGGCCCCGGGAATGAATATGTTACAGAAGCCAAACGCCAGGTATTCGGGTATTGTGATATTGATATGCTTGCCGGTCCGAGCGAAGTGCTGATAATAGCGAACCAGCATGCGAATATAGATTACCTGAAGAAGGATCTTCAGGCGCAGGCCGAACATCACAAAGGTTTAGCTGTTCTGGTAACGCCTTCAAGGAAGGTTTTCAATGCTCTTAAAAGCGATCCGGATATAAGAGGGTACATAATAAAAGTGAAGAATCTGGATGAAGCAGCTGATGTATCAAATCTAATAGCGCCGGAACACCTTCAGCTCATGGTAAAAAGGCCGGTAAGGCTTCTAAAAAAAATAAAGCACGCAGGCGCGATATTTTTGGGGCAGTATTCTCCGGTCGCGATCGGTGATTATGTAGCCGGCCCCAGTCACGTGCTTCCTACTGGAGGAACGGCTCGTTATTCATCGGGGCTTAATTTGAGAGATTTTGTTAAAAGCTCGCATATAATTTCATATTCGCGTAAAGCGCTTTACGGTTCGGGCGGCTGGATAAGAGAGCTTACCGAGCTTGAGAGACTAGAAAAACACTGGGAATCAGTAAGTGTAAGATGCGAATAGAACAGGAGGAGTTATGGGCATATTTGGGGGAAAGTTAAAAGAAAGACGTGTGGATTACGAAAGAAAATCTAAAGAAACTCAAATAGAGATATCCCTGCTTAATATTGATGGTACGGGGGAGACAGATATCTCTACATCGATAGGTTTTTTGGATCACATGCTGACGCTTTTCATTTATCATGGGTATTTTGATCTGAAGATGAACGCTAAAGGAGATACACACGTTGATAACCATCACCTCAATGAAGATATAGGCATTGCTTTAGGCGAGGCTTTTGCTAAAGCTTTAGGCGATTGCCGCGGGATAACGAGAATAGCTTCCGCGGAAGTTACCATGGATATGGCAAAAGCTAAGGTTCTGGTGGATATATCGAACCGTTCGGCATTCAGGTTCGAGGATAAAAGAGGAACCAGGGCAGAAGCCATAAAGGATGAAGAGGGATACTCGATAGAGCTTGCCAAGGATCTTTTGGAGACTTTCGCGAAAAAGCTTGGCATGAACCTGCACGTCGATATCGGCGGTGAAGGCGATATGCATCATTATCTTGAGGCGGTCTTTAAAGCGCTTGGCATAGCTATTGATAAAGCTACGCGGATCGATCCGCGCAGGGCCGGACAGATCCCCTCAAGCAAGGGCATAATGTAGGTCAATTAGATAACAGGGTTGGGTAAATGATAGGGGTAATAGATTACGGTTCAGGAAATCTAAGAAGCGTGTTCAACGCTTTCCGTTATATCGGGGAGAAAGTCGAGATATGCGACAGTGCTCGTAAACTTTCTCGCGCCGACAAGATAGTCTTGCCGGGGGTCGGGTCATCCAAGGATGCGATAGACGGGCTTGAGGAAAGGGGCCTTATTGAGCCCCTTACTGAAAGGCTTTCCGATGGAACTTATTTCTTAGGGATCTGCCTGGGGCTTCAGCTTCTTTTCACGCGAAGCGAAGAAGGCGGCGGATGTGATTGTCTGGATATCATATCCGGCGAAGTTAAGCTTTTCCCTAAAGAAGCGGGCCTGAAGGTGCCCCAGATCGGCTGGAACACAGTTAAACTGGCAAGCAGAGATTGTCCTATATTCAAGGGGATAGAGGACGAAAGTTTTTTTTATTTTGTGCATTCGTATTACTGCGCGAATGAGGAAAAAAAATTTACCGAAGGCGTGACCGAGTACGGGGTGTCTTACACATCCGCTTTATGGAAAGATAATATCTTTGCGGTGCAGTTCCACCCTGAAAGGTCGCAGGAAAAAGGAATAAAAATCTTGGAGAATTTTGCAAAATTATGAAGATAATACCGGCTGTAGACATAATCGGAGGTAAAACCGTTCGCTTGGAACAGGGAAAATACGATCGTAAACTGACATATGAAGTGACGCCTTTGGAAGCGGCAAGACAGTGGGAATCAAAAGGCGCTGAACTTATTCATGTGGTCGATCTTGACGGAGCCAGGGAAGGCCGTCCCGTTAATCTGGATAAAGCGGTAGAGATCGCCCAATCGGTGAATATTCCGGTTGAATTAGGCGGAGGTTTTCGTAAAGAGATCGATGTGAAGAACGCCCTCAACAGGGGCATTTGGCGCGTTGTTATCGGATCTAAAGCGTTGGAGGATATCGATTTTGCAAGAGATTGTATACAGGATTTTAAGAACAGGGTCATTATAAGTCTGGACGCAAGGGATTATAAGCCCCTGCGTTATGGATGGAAAGAGACCGTTGATGTTGACATGTTCTATATCCTGGAGAAATTCGCCTCTTTCGGCGCAAAAGAGATCATTTTTACTGACATAGCAAGAGACGGCATGCTTTCCGGACCGAATATAGAAGGGCTTAAAGAAATATTGGAAAAAGTGAACGTGAAAATAATTTCAGCAGGCGGCGTTAAAACGACCGAACACATAAAAGAACTTAAAAAAATAGAGCCTCTCGGTTTAAGCGGCGTTATTATCGGCCGGGCGCTTTATGACGGGACTATCGATCTTAAGGAGGCCATAAATGCTGGCTAAAAGGATAATCCCGTGCCTTGACGTAAAAGACGGCCGCGTGGTGAAAGGCGTCAATTTTGTCGATCTTCGCGATGCGGGAGACCCTGTTGAGAATGCTAAATATTACAACGATGAAAAAGCTGACGAACTGGTGTTCCTCGACATAACCGCAAGCCACGAAAAACGCAAGACCATGATAGATGTTGTGAAGCGTGTGGCGGAAGAAGTTTTCATGCCATTCACGGTAGGCGGAGGCATATCGACAAATGAAGATATACGCAATCTCCTGAATGCGGGATGCGATAAAGTGTCTATAAACACGGCGGCTGTTCAGAATCCTGAATTTGTCAGGGATGCCAGCTCAAGATTCGGATCACAATGCACTGTCGTGGCGATAGACGCCAAGAAAAAAGATGATTCTTCCTGGGAAGTTTACATAAAAGGAGGACGCGAAGCTACGGGCATCGACGCGGTAGAATGGGCGCGCAAGGTGGTCGAGCTTGGTGCCGGGGAAATACTGCTTACAAGCATGGATAGGGACGGCACTAAAGACGGGTATGATATCGGTCTTACGAAAGCTATTGGTGACGCGGTAAGCGTACCTCTTATAGCTTCGGGAGGCTGCGGAAAGTTAGAACATTTTGCCGAGGTTTTCAGTAAATGCAAAGCGGATGCTGCCTTGGCGGCATCAATATTTCATTTCAGGGAAATTTCCGTAGGTGAAGTTAAAGAATATTTAAAAAATAATGGAGTTTTAATCAGAGATTAGGGAGAAGTGATGGATTTTTTAGAGGGACTCAATTTTGATGATAAAGGGCTTATTCCTGCAATAATACAGGACGAGAAAAGTTCAAAAGTCCTGACCCTTTGCTACATGAGCAAAGAGGCGATAGAAAAGACCCTTAAAGAGAAGAAGGTATATGTATTCCGCAGGTCAAAAGGACGCGTAATGATAAAGGGAGAGACATCAGGATGCGTTCAAACCGTGAAAGAGGCTTATAAAGATTGCGCGAATAATTCTCTTCTTTTTAAGGTTGATCAAGAGCGCGCGGCATGCCACGAGGGTTATTTTACTTGTTATTATCAAAAGATGGGAAAAGACGGCAGTACGGAAATAGTTGAAGAACGCGTATTTGATCCTGACGAGGTTTACGGAGACAAGTAATGTATTTCCCGACTAAGGAACAGTTCAAAGAATTGGCTAAGAAGGGTAACGTGATCCCTGTGTACAGGGAAGTTCTGTCTGATTTTGGCACGCCTATTTCAGCGTTCACCAAGATCGAGGAAGGAAATTTTTCGTATTTGTTGGAATCTGTCACGGGCGGCGAAAATATAGCAAGATATTCGTTCCTTGGGAGTAACCCGTCGCTTGTTCTTGAGAGTAAGGGTAAGAATATTACCATCAGGCGCGGCAAAAAGGAAGAGTCTTTCACGACAAAGACCGACCCTATAGATGAAGCTAAGAGAATCATGAAAGATTTCAAGTTTGTCAGCGTTGAAGGCCTTCCAAGATTTTGCGGGGGGCTTGTCGGCTATATCGGCTACGACATGATCCGCTTTTTTGAAAATATACCCGATGAAAACCCTGAGGGGATGGATATTCCTGATATGCAACTTGCATTGACAGATACTTTGCTTATTTTCGATCATGTTGACCGAAAGATCAAAGTCGTATCTAACGCGATCGTTGATAACAGCCCCGATAAAGCATATGATGCGGCGGTCAGAAAAATAGACAGGATAATCGAAAAACTTAAACTCGGCGATGCTTCCGGTGAGCCGAAAGAAATCAAAACGGCTGAACAAGAGGTAGAATCAAACTTTACGAAGAAAGAGTTTTGCGACGCTGTTGAAGGCGCTAAAGAGTATATACGTTCGGGAGATATCATCCAGGTCGTGCTTTCGCAGAGATTCAAGAGGAGAACGGACGCGGATGCGTTCTCGATATACAGATCCTTAAGGTCGATCAATCCTTCGCCTTACATGTTCTACCTGAAATTCGGGGAATATAAACTGATCGGATCTTCTCCCGAGATACATGTAAGATGTGAAGACGGTCTTGTCGAAATAAGGCCGATAGCGGGAACAAGAAAACGCGGAAAAACAGACGAAGAAGATAAAAGATTAGAAAAAGAACTTTTAGCCGATCCTAAAGAAAAGGCCGAGCATATCATGCTGGTCGATCTTGGCCGTAACGATATCGGAAGGGTCTGCGATTATACGTCGGTCCAGCCGCGTGAGGTCATGCGGATCGAAAGATACTCGCATGTTATGCATATTGTCAGCGACATAGTGGGGAATCTCAGTAAAGAAAGGGACGTTTATGACCTGATGAGGGCGACTTTTCCGGCGGGCACCGTCACCGGCGCTCCTAAGATAAGGGCCATGGAACTCATAGATGAGTTCGAAAATATAAAAAGAGGCCCTTATGCGGGGTGCATCGGCTATATAAGTTTTTCGGGCAATATCGATACCTGCATTACTATAAGAACTATCGTCATGAAAGACGATATTGCTTACATACAGGCGGGAGCCGGTATAGTTCTGGATTCCGAGCCTGAAAAAGAGTTTGAAGAGACACAAAATAAGGCGATGGCGATGATCAAGGCTATTGAATTTGCGGAGAGGGGATTAGAATGATACTCGTCATAGATAACTACGATTCTTTTACGTATAACCTCGTTCAATATATTGGCGAGCTTGGCGAGAGGGTCGAAGTATACAGGAACGACAAGATAACTCTTGAGGAAATAGAGAAAAAGTCTCCCGGAAGAATAGTAATATCGCCCGGTCCCGGAAGGCCCGATGATGCCGGTATATCAAAAGATGTGATAAAGAAATTAGCCGGCAGGATACCTATACTTGGAGTGTGCCTGGGGCATCAGTGCATAGCCGAAGTTTATGGCGCCGATGTCGGCAGAGGAGATAAGATCATGCACGGAAAGGTAAGCCAGATCTACCATGACGGCGAAGATGTCTTTAGCGGGATACCGTCACCGTTTACGGCAACAAGATATCATTCACTTGTAGTGGATCCAAAAACCTTAAAGGACCCCTTGATTTTAACGGCATGGACAGAGGATAATGAGGTGATGGGAATCAGGCATAAAGATTTTCCGCTATCGGGCGTGCAGTTTCATCCGGAATCTATCCTTACAAAAGAAGGAATGAATATTTTAAGGAATTTTTTAAGCCTTTCCAAGAACTGAGATGGTGATCGTATGGACATAAAAGAAGCGATAAAAAAAGTTGTGAATTTCGAGGATCTTACGGAAGAGGAGACCCGTTCCGCTTTTGAGATAATAATGAGCGGTGAGGCCACCCCCGCACAGGTGGCGGCTTTCATAGTGGCTCTTAGAATGAAAGTTGAGACTGTAGGAGAGATAACCGGTGCCGCGGAAGTCATGCGCGAGAAAGCTGCTAAGATAAAAGTGAAAAAGAAACCGGTTCTTGATACGTGCGGTACAGGGGGAAGCGGCATCGACAGGTTTAATATCTCGACTGCTGTAGCTTTTGTCCTTGCGGGCTCGGGTGTTACAGTCGCCAAACACGGGAATAGATCCGCTTCAAGTAAATGCGGAAGCGCCGATGTGCTTGAAGAACTTGGCGTTAAAATTGATGTACCCGTTAAAGTTGCAGAAAAATGCATAAATTCTATAGGCATAGGGTTCATGTTCGCGCCTCTTTATCACAGCGCGATGAAACATGCTGTCGGGCCGAGGAAAGAGGTGGGGGTAAGAACGATATTTAACATCATCGGGCCGCTTTCTAACCCTGCATCCGCGACATGCCAGGTCCTTGGCGTGTTTAACGCGGAGGTGACCGAGACCATGGCTGAAGTACTCGGGAACCTTGGGGTCGATAAAGCATATGTTGTGCATGGCGATGACGGTCTTGATGAAGTCACGATAACAGCGAGAACAAAGGTGAGTGAGTTCGATAAAGGGGAACTCAGTACCTATTATGTTGAGCCCGAAGAATTCGGTCTAAAAAAAGGGAAACTCGAGGACATTAAAGGGGGGACGGCAAAAGAGAACGCTAAGATCATAAAAGATATCCTGTCCGGCAAAAAAGGGCCAAAAAGGGACATAGTTCTTGCAAATTCCAGCATGGCGCTTATGGCAGCCGGCAAGGCAAGTGACCTGAAAAAAGGAGTAAAAATGGCTGCCGAATCCATAGATTCGGGAAAAGCGGAAGAAAAATTAGAAGAACTCATAAAGATGACGAATGAAGGTGTTGAATGATTTTAACAAAGATCGTTGAAGAGAAAAGGCAGGAAGTCGAAAGAGCCCGGGAGAAAATCCCTCTTAAGGAATTGGAGGACAAAGCCAGATCTTTATGTATAAGAAGTTCGTTCAAACGGAATATTTCGAGAAAAGGACATATAAACCTTATTGCTGAGATAAAGAAAAGTTCACCTTCAAAAGGAATAATCAGGGGAGATTTCAATCCCCTGCAGATAGCCTTGACCTATCAGGCGTCCGGCGCAAGCGCGATAAGTGTCCTTACGGATGAAAGGTTTTTTGACGGAAAGCTCGAATATCTTAAGATGATAAAAGAGAGGGTTACCATACCTGTTCTAAGGAAAGATTTCATTATTGATGAGTATCAGATATACGAATCCGCTGTTGCCGGCGCCGATGCGATACTCCTTATAACGCAGATACTTACGCCGGAAGAGCTTAACCGGTACCTTAATATTGCCAGGGAACTTGGCCTTGATTGCCTGGTCGAAGTGAAAAATGAGGAAGATATAGAGAAAGCGGTGAACAGCCATGCTTCGATAATAGGCATTAACAACAGAAATCTTGAAAATTTCGAAGTGGATATTTCGAACACTCAAAGGCTTATAAGGCTCATACCGCAGGGAAAGATAATCGTTTCGGAAAGCGGCATAGAAACTTATGAAGATGTGATGTTCCTTAAAAGTTTAGGCGTGCATGCTGTTTTGATAGGCGAGACATTCATGCGCGCGGATAATATCGGCGATAAAGTCAGGGAGCTGATGCGGGAATAAATATGGTAAAAGTAAAGATCTGCGGGATAACCAATTTTGAGGATGCTGAAAAGTCATGCGATCTCGGCGCTGATTACTTGGGTTTTATTTTCATTAAAGATACCCCGAGAGTTGTTGAGCCCGATATCGCGAAAAAGATCATCATCACTCTTGCGGATAAAGCCGGTAAAGTCGGGCTTTTTATGGATGAAGAGATCGATAAGGTGCTGGGAACCGCGTTTTATTGCGATCTTGATCTCGTTCAGCTTCATGGTGCGGAAAGCCCCGGTTATTGCGGCGATCTTAAGGAAGCTTTCCAGAGGGAAGGAAGATCAGTAGGCATAATAAAAGCTCTCAAAGTGTCCGATAAGATCGTGGGGCCGCCTTTGGAGGAATATACCGAAGTGGATTATTTTGTTTTTGATACCTTTCATCCTGAAACAGCGGGTGGTACAGGTTCAAAGTTCAATTGGGATGTGTTAAACAGTGTAAAAGATTTTATAGTAAAACCATTTTTTCTTGCGGGAGGCCTTAACCCTGAAAATGTCGCGGATGCCGTCAAGGTTGTTAATCCCTTTGGCGTGGATGTATCAAGCGGGGTGGAAAGCCAGCCGGGCAGGAAAGATGAAAATCTCTTAAAGGAGTTCATACAAAATGCGAAAAATGCCTAAATTACCGAATGAAAAAGGATATTTTGACCGTTTCGGCGGTAAATACGTACCGGAGACACTTATGCCGGCCTTAGAAGAACTTACATCTGCATATAAACGCATATGCATGACGAAAGCTTTCAAGGACAAATTAAATTACTATCTTAAAGAGTATGCGGGAAGGCCGACTCCGTTATATTTTGCCGAAAAACTTACCAGGGAACTTGGCGGCGGGAAGATCTATCTAAAAAGAGAAGACCTTCTTCACACAGGCGCGCATAAGATAAACAACACTATAGGCCAGGCGCTTCTTGCTCTTAAAATGGGCAAAAAACGCGTTATTGCCGAGACAGGCGCGGGTCAGCATGGCGTGGCAACAGCCACGGTAGCGGCGCTTTTCGGTCTTAAGTGTGATGTTTACATGGGGACGGAAGATATCGAACGGCAGAGCCTGAATGTTTTCAGAATGAAACTCCTGGGTGCACGTGTTATACCCGTATCAAGCGGTTCCTGTACACTTAAAGATGCGACCAATGAAGCGATAAGAGACTGGGTTACCAATGTAAGGGACACGCATTACATAATCGGCTCAGTTGTCGGCCCGCATCCATATCCCTTGATGGTAAGGGATTTTCAAATTGTGATCGGACTGGAAACAAAAAAAGATGTACTTAAAAAGGAGAAAAAACTTCCGGATTATCTGGTGGCATGCGTCGGCGGCGGAAGTAATTCTATCGGCATATTTCATCCTTTTTACAACGATAAAAAGGTGAAGTTTATAGGTGTTGAGGCAGCCGGTTTTGGTATTAAGACCGGGCATCATGCGGCGGCTCTCATGAAGGGCAGGGTCGGCGTTCTTCATGGCAGTAAGAGTTACCTTCTTGAAAATGAAGACGGGCAGGTGAAACTGGCGCATTCTGTCTCTGCCGGTCTTGATTATCCGGGTGTGGGTCCGGAACATTCATTTTACAAAAAGAGCGGCCGGGCAAAATATGTAAGTGTAACGGATAAAGAAGCGCTCGAGGGGGTAAAGCTTCTTTCGCGGGCGGAGGGAATAATACCGGCACTCGAATCGGCACATGCTGTATATTACCTGAAAAAAATAGCCAAGAAAGTTAAGAAAAAAGACGTGATCGTTCTTTGTCTTTCCGGACGGGGAGACAAGGATATGGGGATTATCACCGAGAATATTGATCTTTAAGCCCGTTTTTATCGCGAAGCGGCGGAAACAGGTTCATAAAAAAAAGGAAACACATGAATAGAATCGACGAAACTTTCAAGAAACTAAGACAAGAAAAAAAGAAAGCGTTTATTCCGTATATTACTGCAGGTGATCCGGACCTGGCAACAAGCAAGAAAGTCATTAGATCCTTGTCGGATGCGGGCGCGGATATAATAGAACTGGGGATACCGTTTTCCGACCCTCTTGCGGACGGCCCGACTATACAGAACGCGGTTAAAAGGTCTCTTGATGCGGGCTGTACCGTACGGAAGGTGTTCTCTATGGTAAAAGCGCTGAGACGCAGTATTGATACGCCTTTTGTATTCATGACCTATTACAATATAGTCCTGAACTACGGGCCTGAGAAGTTTGTCCGGGATGCCAAGAAAAACGGCGCGGACGGTATCATCGTTCCGGATCTTCCCATGGAAGAGTCGGAAGAATTGATGCGTATTACCAGGAAGGAAGATTTTCATCTGATCCTCCTAGTCGCTCCGACAACACCGATGAAAAGATTCAAGAAAATAGCTTCGGCATCAAGAGGTTTTATTTACTATGTATCGCTCACCGGCGTGACGGGAGCAAGGAAAAAGTTATCAGACCAGCTGAAAAGTGAGGTAAGAAAACTTAAAAGAGCGGCAAAAAAACCGATTTGCGTGGGTTTTGGAATATCAAAACCTCAGCAGGCGAAGGATATCGCTTCGGCCTCCGATGGCGTAATTATCGGAAGTTCTGTTATAAATGTTCTTGAGAAAAATCTTTTTCGTAAAAACGCGATAAGCAAGGAAGTCGGATCTTTTGCGCGATCTATTGCCCGGGCTATACACGGCGCTTGAGTTTAGTTCGCATTATCCCCGCGGGTAGCGGAAAAAAGACAACTGGTTGAATATGAGAATAATGGGACTCGATATCGGCACCAAAAATATCGGTGTCGCCGTCAGCGATGAAACAGGAACAATTGCCCAGGCGAGGGGAGTCGTTAAAAGAGAGAACGAAAAAAAAGCGATATCCCGGATCAAAGGCATAGCGGAAGAATATAAGGTGGAAGAGGTGGTTGTCGGACTTCCGCTGAATATGAACGGCACCAGAGGCGAACGCGCCCAAGACAGTGAAAAGTTCGCCAAGCTTCTTGAGAAAGAGTTAAAGCTTCCGGTAAAGTTGTGGGACGAGAGATTAAGCACTAAAGAAGCGGAAGATATAATGATAATGGCGGATATTTCAAGAAAAAAACGCAGGAAGGATCTGGACAAACTCGCCGCACAGATCATATTGCAGAATTATCTGGATAGTTTAAAAAAATGAAGGACTAGTATGTATAGAAGGAAACAGACGAAAAACGGGCTTGAGGTGATCGTTTCCCCGATGCCTCATATGACTTCCGTAACGGTGGGAGTATGGATAGGGACCGGAGGAAGATACGAGTCCGCCAAAGAAAGCGGTATAAGTCATTTTATAGAACACATGCTTTTCAAGGGCACATACGAGCGTACCGCAAAAGATCTGAAGCAGGCGATAGAAGGCATAGGAGGATCTTTTAACGGGTTTACTTCGGATGAAGTTACGTGTTACATGGTAAAAGTCCCCGCCAATTACCTGGAGCTGGGCATAGGCGTCTTAAGCGACATGGTTTTCAATGCGAAATTTGACGAAGAAGATCTGGCAAAAGAGAAATTTGTTATATGCGAAGAAATAAAGATGTACCGCGATCAGCCCGCCGAACATGTTCAGGATATCTTAAATTCGGTCATGTGGCCGGGGAATCCCCTTGGAAGGCCGTTGACAGGCGCTATCACAACAGTCAAAAATTTTAAAAGGGATCAATTGATGTCTTTTAAGGAAAAAAGTTATCAGCCCGCGAACATGGCTGTAGTGGCTGCCGGGAAGATCCATACGGACAAGTTTTTTGAGTATACTTCAGGCAAGTTTAACGGATATAAGAAAAAAAAGAAAATGACGTTCAAATCGCCTGCTCTCAGCCAGAAATCTCCGAGAATGAAGGTGGAGCACGGCGGCACAAAACAGACCCATATTGCCATGGGTTTTCCGGCCGTTGATTCGCACATGAGCGAACGTTTTGCGATGAAACTCATGAATGTGATCTTCGGCGGGAACATGTCATCACGGCTTTTTGAGGAGCTGCGCGAAAAATACGGCCTTTGTTACGATATTTCCTCATCCTATAAAAGACATAGCGATGTCGGGGAAGTTACCATACATGCCGGCGTGGATAACCGCAATGCCCTGAAATCCACCATAGCCATACTTGATGAGATCAAGAACATACGCGATATAGGTGTTACTGAAGATGAACTTACGAGAGCGAAAGAATATGCCAAGGGTCAGTTTCTCTTGGCCATGGAGAGGACATCTACCAGGATGGTTTGGCTTGGCGACAGGCTGATGGTGCACAGACATATTCCGGAAGTGGAGGAGATAGTAAAGAGGATCGATGAAGTTACCGTGGAAAACATAAAAGAGGTTTGTGAAAAGATATTCAGATCATCAAAGGTCAATTTGGCGATGGTGGGAAATATCAGTATAAAAGAAAAAGACAAAATAAAGAAAGAGATGAACAAATTATGAGAGGCACCTTTAGACTGGCCCGTGTTTTCGGGATAAATATAGACATACATTTCACTTTTTTCCTGCTTCTGGCGTTTTTCTTCCTTTTGCTCGGCCCCAGGGGGTTGGCGCTGATCGTCGGTATATTCTTTTTTGTTACCGTGCATGAATTGTGCCACAGCCTTGTGGCTTTGCATTTCGGGATAAAGGTAAAAAGGATAACGCTCCTTCCGATAGGCGGCGTCGCTTCGATGACGGAGTCGCCTAAAAAACCGTATCAGGAGCTTTTGATATCGATCGCGGGTCCTTTGTCTAACGTTATGGTGGTTCTCATATTTTATTATCCTTTGATGCTGCTTTTGGGTAAAGATACTCTCATGCACCCTTTTTATATGATGATAGGGAAGGTGCCGTTCACCGGCCAGATCAGCATTATCGCGCATATATATTGGCTTAATCTTGTTCTTGCGGTATTCAATATGCTTCCCGCTTTTCCGATGGACGGAGGCAGGGTATTGAGAGCGATCCTGTCATACCGGATGAGTTATAAAGAAGCGACGGATGTCGCCGTGAGGTTAGGCCACATATTTGCGCTTCTATTCGGTTATTTGGGCATTGTGCACGGCCATATCTTTCTCATTATTATAGCTGTTTTTATTTATATGGCGGCATCAAGCGAAGGGTTTCAGGTTGATGTACAGGAAACCATCAAGAAATATACTGTTTTTGATATACTTTCAAAAGATTTTATTTATGTTGAGCCGGACGCGCCTTTATCAAAACTGTTGGAACTTGTGCTTCACACGCATAATGAGGATTTCCCCGTCATGGAAGACGGGAAAATGATAGGTTTTGTTACCCGAAGGAACATGATACAGGGGATACATGTAAAAGGCAAGGATACTCCCGTGAGGGAGATCATGAGAACTGACGTGCCGGCAGTGAAGATCACTACGGGGCTGAATAAGGTGCAGAAAATGATGGGTCAGCACCAGACCAGCGCCTTACCGGTCGAACGGAACGGTAAGATCATCGGCATCGTGACCATAGATGACATAAACCGTGTTTATGTCATGGTCAGCGAAAAGTAATACGAATATTTGCTATGTTTTGAGCAGGGCATCAAATCTGCGAGCGGGCACGGTTCGCTGGCGCATTAAATGCAGCGAGAGCGAGAAGATTTTTGAGTCAAATTTTCTCGCTGGGAAAATTTGACGTCCCTGCGAGGAACAATGCAAATGTTTGTAATAATTGTGGGAGACATGACATGAACAAGAAGAAGATTTTGGTTGCGCCGAGCATACTTTCAGCTGATTTTAGCAAACTCGGTGAAGAGGTGAAAGCGGTCGAGAAAGCCGGGGCGGACTGGATACACGTGGATGTCATGGACGGCATGTTCGTTCCGAACATCACTATAGGCCCTACTGTGGTCAAGTCCATAAGGCCCATAACAGACCTTTTTTTCGATGTGCATCTTATGATCAATGATCCAATAAGATATGTCGATGATTTCGCAAAGGCCGGGAGCGACTTGATCGTTTATCATGTAGAAGCATGTCCAAATTGCAGGGCTGTCGCGGAGAGAATAAAAAAGAACGGAAAACAGGCAGGAGTATCCATAAAACCCGGAACGGATATATCCGCGCTAAATGAGGTGATCGATTTGGTGGATATGGTTCTTGTCATGACTGTTGAACCGGGTTTTGGCGGACAGGAATTCATGTCGGACATGATGCCGAAGATAAAAAAACTTAAAGAAAAGTTCAATGGGCTCGTTGCGGTTGACGGCGGGATAAATACCCAAACCGCTAAAAAAGCGGCCAGTGCGGGAGTGGATGTGCTTGTTGCGGGTACATCGATCTTCAAGACCGATGATTACGCCAAAGCGATCAGGGAATTGAGAGGAGAATAGAAGGGGCAGGTATGGCAAAGATAAAATTCGGAACGGACGGATGGAGAGCGATAATAGGCGAAGATTTTACTTTTGAAAATGTCAGGATAGTGACACAGGCTATCGCGGACTTTATAAATTCGCAGAAGTCGTCCATATATGGAAAGAAAAAAGTTTTAGTCGGTTATGATACCAGGTTTCTTTCTGATAAGTTCGCCGAGGCCATAGCGTGTGTTCTTGCGGCTAACGGCATGAAGGTCATACTTTCGGATAATGCCTGTTCCACTCCGGCCGTGAGTTTTTACATAAAGAACAATAAACTTACGGGCGGGGTAATGGTGACCGCCAGCCATAATCCCGCGGCGTACAATGGCATCAAGTATAAGGGGTTTTTCGGGGGATCTGCCGGCACTGATATCATAGAAAAAATAGAAAAGAAACTTCATAAGAATCCTGTCAAAACCATGGGAATAGAAGAGGCAAGAGAAAAGAAGAAGGTCGTATGCAAAGATATCACAAAAGAGCAGATAGATTTTATCAGAAAATACGCGGACATGAAAGCTTTGAAGAAGAAAAGGTTCAAAGTATTGGTGGATTCCATGAACGGTGTAGGCGGAACATATCTCAGGGATATGCTGAAGGGTACGAATATAAGAGTGGATTTTATAAACGCTGAAAGAAACCCCGGATTCAGGGGCATAGCACCTGAGCCGAAGCTTCAGAACCTGAAAGAACTTATCAAGAGAGTAAAAAGCGGGAAATATGATCTGGGGGTGGCGACTGACGGAGATGCCGATCGCGTAGCGATCGTCGACGAAAAAGGGAACCTCCTTTCGGGACACAAACTGATGGCGCTGCTTCTTCTGCATCTGCATGAAAACAGGGGCATGCGCGGAGGCGTAGTGCAGACTATTTGCGGGACCGTGCTGATAAATAAAATATGCGAAAAATACGGGATAAAGATGCATGAGACGCCCGTGGGGTTCAAGTATATATGCGAACTCATGACGAAGGAAGATATTCTTATCGGCGGAGAAGAGACCGGCGGCATAGGTTTTAAGGACTATATTCCCGAGAGGGATAGTTTCTTGAGCGCGATGCTTGTTATGGAACTTATGGCGAACTGGAAAGAATCGCTCAGTGAGGTCGTTGATGATGTAGATAAAGAATACGGCAAGTTTGTCTATGCCAGGAACGATTGCGTTTTTCCTGAAGAGAAGAGAAAAAAACTTCTTGCGGGGATGAAAAAAGATCCTCTTAAATCAATTTTAAATAAGAAAGTCGTGGACATAAAGGATTATGACGGTACTAAATTTATATGTGAGGACGGCAGCTGGATGCTTCTCAGGCTTTCAGGTACCGAGCCGAAACTAAGGATTTATAGTGAGACAAATTCAAAAAAGAAAACCGAGAAATATGCTCTAATAGGCAAAAAATACGCGTTTAGGTTGATGAAATAATAAATGAATAAACTGAAACAAATACGAAACTTCTGCATAATCGCGCATATAGACCACGGAAAATCCACATTAGCTGACAGGATGATCCAGCGTACCGGGGCGGTGTCAGCAAGGGAGTTCCATGACCAGCTTCTGGACAGCATGGACCTGGAAAGAGAACGCGGTATAACCATAAAATCCAGCGCGGTAAAGATCAAATACAAAGCCAAAGACGGGAGCACCTATTTTCTTAATCTTATCGATACTCCCGGGCATGTTGATTTTTCTTATGAAGTATCCAAAAGCATCGCGGCCTGCGAGGGCGCGATACTTTTGGTAGATGCCGTTCAGGGCGTTGAGGCGCAGACTGTTGCCAATCTGTATTTGGCGATGGAACATGATCTTTTGATAATACCTGTTATAAACAAGGTAGACCTTAAAAGCGCAAGGATAGACGAGATCACAAAACAGATGAAGGAAGTCCTTGGGGTGAAGGAAGAGGATATTATTCTTGCAAGCGCGAAAGAAGGGACAGGCACCGATGATGTTCTCGAGGCGATAGTGAAGAGGATCTCACCTCCTGCAGGAGAGGAGAAAGAACCTCTCCAGGCTCTTATCTTCGACTCTTCTTATGATATATATCGCGGCGTGATAATTTACGTGCGTATCATGAACGGGTCTATTCATGCCGGCATGGGAGTTGAAATGATGAACAGGGGCACAAAGTACGAAGTTAAGGAAGTCGGTATATTCACGCCCAAAGAACAGGCCGTTGATAAGTTAGATTGCGGTGAAGTCGGATACATCGTATGCAATATCAAAGACGCAAGAGAAGTAGTCGTGGGTGATACTATAACAGATCTGGAAAGGCCCGCGACAGCACCTCTTCCGGGTTATAAAAAAGTAAAACCGATGGTTTTCAGCGGTGTATATCCTGTGACAAATGAAGACTACGAAGACCTCAAGAGCGCAATGGAAAAGCTCAGGCTCTCGGATTCTTCCTTTACGTATGAGCCGGAAATTTCCGCGGCATTAGGGTTCGGGTTCAGGTGCGGTTTCCTGGGGCTCCTGCACATGGAGATCGTACAGGAACGCCTGGAACGCGAATTCGATCTGGACTTGATAGTTTCATCGCCGAGTGTGACGTATATGGTAAAAGAGATCCACGGAGACCTGCAGGAGATAGATAACCCGACAAAATATCCTGCCAAAGAAAGGATAGAGTACGCGGAAGAGCCGTATGTCAGGTGTTATGTTTTTGCGCCTTCCGAAAGTATCGGCGCCATAATGAAACTTTGCGAAAACAAGCGGGGAGAGTTTATCAGTACCAAATATCTTGATCCCACAAAGGTCCAGATCGCCTATAATATCCCTTTAGCGGAGATCGTTATCGATTTTTACGATAAGATAAAATCCTGCACGCAGGGTTACGGCTCACTTGACTATGAGTTTATAGGGTACAGAAAGTCGGATATAGTTAAATTGGACGTTCTTATTAACGGCGTATCCTGCGACGCGCTTTCGACTTTGATACATAAAAGCAAGGCCAGGGAACGCGGAAGAGAATTGGCGGCTAAGCTGAAAGAATCGATACCTAAACATCTTTTCAAGATAGCCGTGCAGGCATCTGTAGGCGGCGAGGTTATTGCGCGGGAGAACATTTCGGCGCTCAAGAAACACGTTACCGGCAAATGTTACGGCGGTGATATAACAAGAAAACGTAAATTGTGGGAAAAACAAAAAGAGGGAAAGAAAAAAATGCGCAGGATCGGCAAAGTGGACGTTCCGAAGGAGGCATTTTTGAAAGTAATGAGAGTGTCGTAAAGAAAGGTCAATAAATGAAAAGATCATTCGGAAGCAAATGGGAATATTTATGGGAAGAGTGGGTAAAGCCGATAATTATCGCGGCTGTGCTGGCGCTTTTAATAAGAACGTTTATCATCCAGCCTTTTAAAATACCGACGGGTTCAATGGAACCCACTTTCATGCCGGGAGACAGGATATTTGTCACAAAATACTCTTACGGCACAAAAATACCTTTTACCGATATAAGGATACCGGATGATAAGTGGCCCAAGCTGGGGGATATTGTGGTTTTCCTTTCGCCTGTTGAGAAGAAAAAATTCCTTGTCAAACGTTTTATCGCCAAAGAAGGACAGACTGTTGAAATAAAAAACGGAAAACTTTACATAGACGGGGAACAGATCACAGAGAGTCCCTTTAACCGGATATTCTATTATAATCGCGGCAAGTACGGGAATGATCACAAGCCCGTCCGTGTGCCCGAGGGCCAGTTTTACGTTTTGGGCGATAACAGCGCGAACTCAATGGATTCAAGGTACTGGGGGTTTGCGCCGTTTGAAAAAATAGTCGGAAAAGCTTTCATGATCCATTGGCCGATCAGGCGGATCCGCATGATACACGAGGGTGATTGATGAATTGGGCGAACAGATTAACGGTTTTCAGGATAATACTTGTCCCTGTTTTTATAATATCTATTTTATATCACCGGCTTAGCTTGGCTTTCGGGATCTTTCTGCTGGCGGCCCTGACAGATGCCCTGGACGGATATATTGCAAGGACATTTAATCAGAAAACTCAGCTGGGTACCATGATGGACCCCGTGGCCGATAAAATGCTTCTTTTAAGCGCTTATATAAGCTTCAGTTTGGTTAAAGGGCTTCCGGCATATATTAAAATGCCGGTCTATGTCCCGATAGTGGTTATCAGCAGAGACGTTATTATTCTTATAGGCGCGGCATTTATTTATCTCATTACGGGTAATTTGGAAGTTAAACCTACCGCACTTGGTAAAATCACAACTTGTTTTCAGATATTCACCATAATCGCGCTTCTCGTGCAGTTCATGTATTCAAACTGGCTTTGGAATATTACGGTTGTTTTTACTGTCATCTCCGGCCTGGATTATATCAGGATAGGCGCCCGACAGATCAATGGAAAATAGTTCACGCTCTCACATACCATCAATATGCATTGTTGGAAGGCCGAATGTCGGCAAATCGTCCCTTTTCAACCAGATAATCGGGAAAAGGACGGCTGTTGTCGTCGAACAATCCGGTACCACCCGGGACAGGGTCGAGACCGTGGTCAATCTAAGAGGCCGTAACATAAAAATAGTTGATACCGGCGGGTATGCCGCGGAAGATAAGGACGAGCTTTCCCTTCAGGTCAAAGAGCAGATACGCGAGGCGATGGAGGAATCTTCGGTAATACTATTAGTGACCGATACCCAGAGCGGCATTTCACCTGCGGACAGAGAAATAGCGGATATTTTAAGAAAATTCAGCAAAGCCGTTGTTCTGGTCGCCAATAAAACCGATAATGACAAGCTCCTGTCCGATGTCGCGGAATTTTATCAGTTGGGTTTCGGCGATCCCGTTGCTGTTTCCTGTGTGCATAAAAGGGGCATTGCCAGGCTTAAAAAACTCCTGAAAGAAGCTGTTTCATCGGAAGAGGGCGAGTTCGAGGAAAAACATTATATAAAGATCGCCGTTGTCGGAAGGCCGAATGTCGGAAAATCTTCTTTTATAAATAATCTTCTTGCCCGCAAACGGGTCATTGTAAGCGATGTCCCGGGAACAACACGCGATTCGATCGATACATATTTCAGTTACGAAAATGAGGATTACATACTGATCGATACTGCGGGGATAAGGCACAGAAGAAAGGTCAAGAACGTTGTTGACGCTTTCAGTATAATGCGGTCAAAAGAATCTATCGCAAGAAGCGATGTGGCGGTTCTGATCCTGGACGCCAAAGACGGGATAACAAGGGATGATATAGGCATACTAAGGTTTATCGAGGAAAAAGGAAAAGCCTGTTTGCTCGTGGTGAACAAATGGGACCTGGCGGAAGAGGTAAAAGATGTTACTATAGATGAGTACAGGAGGCATCTGGTATATGCCGAAGATTTTCTTAAAAAATATCCTATTGAATTTATTTCCGCGAAGACCGGAAAAAATGTCATTGATACACTTTCGGTAATAAATGTACTTGATGCCAATCTGGACCTTAAGGTCTCGACGCCATTTCTGAATAAACTTCTGGAAAAAGATGACCCTTCACTGATCTCCATCCCCAGAAGAAAGATGAGGCCCAACTTTCTTTACATGACACAGACAAGACAAAGGCCTCTTGAATTTACGGTATTTGTCAATAACCCGTCAAATGTTCTTCAGGTCCATTTGAGTTTTATTGAGAACAAGTTGAGAGAAAGCTTGCCGTTAAACGGTATTCCCGTAAAAATAAAACTAAAAAAATCAAGAAAGGAAAGAAAATGAGGATCCTTCTTCTTTTGCTGTCACTTGTAATTTCTTACATAGTCGGCTCAATACCAACTGCTTATATTTTCGGAAAACTTCTTAAAGGGATCGACATAAGAGAGCACGGAAGCGGCAACGTGGGTGCTACAAATGTGTTTCGCGTTATCGGAAAAGTCCCCGGTATTATTGTTCTTATAATAGATTTTCTGAAAGGTTTTTTGGCTGTTACGATCATTCCTCTGGTATTGGAGTTAAGTTATCCGGGTGTTTTTAGAGGCGCGATCTATTTTATAACCTTGATCGGAGGGGCAGTTATTGCGGGACATATTTGGACGATTTTTCTGAAATTTAAAGGCGGGAAAGGCGTTGCCACAACAGCCGGGGTAATGATAGCTTTAGCGCCGTTGGTATTTCTGTCGTGTTTAATAATTTGGGCGGTAATTTTTTTTATATGGCGCTATGTTTCTTTGGCATCAATTGTCGCATCATGCGCGCTTCCGATAATGGCATTGGTATTCGGCAGAAGTCTTTCATTCATAATATTTTGCTGCATTTTATGTGCCGTGGGGGTGTATGGGCACAGGTCGAATATTAAGCGCTTGATCCAGGGGACAGAGAAGAAGCTGATATAGCGGTAAAATATAAAAAAGGTAGAAATATTTTCTTGCTTATTTTTTTATAGAGGTGTATACTTGATCTGTAATCGAAATTTGGGAGGGGATGCTGTAAGTGCGCCCCATTTTTTAGTTTATCTTTCTAAGAACTTTTAAAAAGTATGTAAAGAGAAGACGCATGAAAGAAGTAATCTACAAGAACATAACTGGACCAAATCCGAGGAAGCGCGAGATCTCTATAGAAGAGACAAGCGATCGTTCCAAAATTCGGATGGTCAAAAAATGGATAAGTAAATATTATCTTAAGGATATGTTCATGGCCCAAAGCAAGGCCGAGCTGGAACACTGGATCGAGTTAGATAAGGAACGAAGCGCGGTGAGGAAATATCACATACTTCGGCATATTGACCGTAAAAAGCGAATTAATAAGGTTTTGTTTAAAATGGCCGGAGAGTTCTATATAGTCGATAGATTGAAGGTGTTTAAGGTGTTTTGTGTGAATATCCTGAAAATACAGATATGTGAATGAGGAAGCGAGTCATGAAACGTTCGAGCAATTATTTTATGCATTTTTTTCTGGTCCTTTTGGCGCTTATGAAACTGAGCGTGATAAAGATGCAGGTATTATTGCTTGAACTGATACATAGGCATTAACCGGTAATTTGCGCGGATATATGTACTACCCTAACCTCCAAAAAACGGGGATGGCCGAAAGGTCATCCCCGTTTTACTTATCGGGGACGTCCCATTTGGGGACACCCTCAAGAACAAGCAAAAACACTTCTGAATTCATGTCCATTTTTCAATATACAGGATTACCCCCTATATAACATTGACTATAATATTCATATATGTTAAACTTCTATGAATATTATGGCTAAAGTATGTGTTTTAGGAGATGGCGGCTGGGGAACAGCGCTTGCTATTATTTTGCACGCCAAAGGGGTGGATACTGTCCTTTGGAGCGCTTTTGGCGAATACGCCGCCTATCTAAATAAAAAGAGGGAAAATACGAAATTTTTAGAGGGAGTAAAGATCCCGAAAGATCTCGTGATAACTTCAGATGATGATGAGGTTAAGGACGCTGAATACGCTCTTTTTGTAATTCCTTGTGAGTATTTAAGATCGGTTATAGACCGGTTTAAGGACGCTTCTTTCTCATATATTGTCAGCGCTACAAAAGGCATTGAAAAGGCCTCTCTTAAAAGGCCGTCGGAAATACTCCAAGAATATTTTCCCGAAGAACATATAGGGGTCCTTTCAGGGCCGAGCATTTCTTATGAAGTAGCGAGAAACATGCCTACGGCAGTTGTAGTTGCGACCCTTGATGACTGGAAGAAGGATCTGCAGAAACTGTTATCAACCGAGAGTTTCAGGGCATATACATCGAATGATGTTATCGGTGTCGAGCTTGGCGGAGCGTTAAAAAATATTATCGCTATTGCGGCAGGCATTTCAGATGCGCTTGGTTTCGGGACAAACACAAAAGCGGGCCTCTTAACAAGAGGGTTGGCTGAAATTACGCGTTTGGGAGTGAAAATGGGCGCTCGAAGAGAAACTTTCAGCGGGTTGAGCGGCATGGGAGATCTTACAACAACTTGTATAAGTACACACAGCAGAAACCGCTGGTTTGGAGAAGAGTTAGGCAAAGGTAAGAGCGTTGAAGAGATCCTGGATGAAACTGAGATGGCTATTGAAGGCGTTGCTACATCGAGATCAGCGTATGAACTTGCGAAGAAATATTCGGTTGACATGCCGATAACCGAAAAGATATACCAGATCATTTATGAAGGTAAAGATCCCAAGTTGGCTGTTAAGGAACTGATGAGGCGGGATCTGAAAGAAGAAATATATTGATTCGGGACGTAGCGCAGTCTGGCTTAGCGCACTAGTCTGGGGGACTAGGGGTCGCCGGTTCGAATCCGGCCGTCCCGACCATTATTTATAAAAAAAAGGAAAACGATGAAAACCGTAAACATAGGATTAATAGGACTTGGAGCTGTCGGTAAGGCAGTTGCCGAAGGCATCATTTCAAACGGGAAGCTGATCGCTGACAGAACCGGCGTGTCTTTGGTTCTGAAGGGAATATGCGACAAGGACAAAAATGCCCTTAACAGCATAAATGCTAAAGACGCATCCATCAAGACCGGCAATGCTGATGAGCTTATCTCTTCAGGCGATATTGATATTATTGTTGAGCTTATCGGAGGCATAGATCCCGCGAAGAAAATTGTTCTAAGCGCGATAAAGAACAAAAAACATGTTGTGACCGCGAATAAAGCCCTTTTATCGGAATGCTGGAAGGAGATCTTCGGGGCCGCTTCGGAGAACAATGTTTTTGTAAAGTTTGAAGCGAGCGTAGGGGGATCAATACCGATAATCCGTACTTTGCAGGAAAGTTTTGTATCAAACAATTTTAATGTTGTGTACGGCATCCTGAACGGGACCACTAACTTTATCCTGACTAAGATGGACAAGGATAAATGCGGTTTCAGTGACGCGCTTTCTGTTGCGCAGGAGAAAGGCATTGCGGAAGCTGATCCTGAACTCGATATAAGCGGCAAGGACAGCGCGCATAAACTCGCCATACTTTCTTTGCTTGGTTTCGGGATAGAAGTATCACCCGACGATATTTATACCGAAGGCATAACCAAAATAGGTCCGCAGGATATAGAATATGCCGCCAGGTGGGGTTACAGCATAAAGCTTCTGGCCATAGCAAAAAGAGCGGACGGTGAACTTCAGCTGAGAGTCCACCCGACCCTTATAGCTTCTTCACATCTTCTTTCAGATGTGAAGGGCTCGGATAACGCGATATTTGTGGACGGGGATTTTGTAGGCGAATCGCTTCTTTACGGAAAAGGAGCAGGAGGCCGGCCGACCTCAAGTTCCGTGATAGGTGATATAGTTGATGCGGCGAAACAAATAGCTTTTTCGGACGGCAAGAATAACATGGGGTATAACCTTGCCTATGCAGGGAACTCTCTGGATATCAGCCGCATGGAAGAACTGAAAACCTCTTATTACCTGCGATTCTCTGCTGTGGATAAACCGGGCGTTTTGGCGGGGATATCAAAGATACTTGCGGATAATGATATCAGTATCGCCAATGTTTCTCAGGAAGAACATTCAGTAGGTGAGGTAGTGCCGGTTATTATCCTTACTCACAAGGCCGAAGAAGGCAATATGCGAAAAGCCATCGAGAGTGTTGATAAATTAGAATACATTAAGGATAAAACTGTTGTTATCAGAATCGAGGAAGAAGAATGGGCGTAATAGAAAGATACAAAGATTATCTTCCGGTGAGCGATAAAACTCCTGTTATAAGTTTAGAGGAAGGCAGTACTCCGCTTGTTAAAGCTGATTTTTTGGCCGAGAAAGTCGGCTCCGGATATAATGTATGGCTGAAATACGAGGGGCTTAATCCTACCGCAAGCTTTAAGGATAGAAGCATGACTGTAGCTGTATCCAAGGCGGTTGAGGAAGGATCGAAAGCTGTGACCTGCGCGTCAACCGGGAATACTTCAGCTTCCGCTGCGGCATATGCGGTAAGGGCCGGCATAAAGTGTGTTGTCGTTATTCCTGAGGGAGCGATCGCTTTGGGGAAACTCGCTCAAGCCTTGATCCATAACGCTAAAGTCATAGCTGTGCGCGGAAATTTTGATCAGGCGTTAGAGATAGTTTGTGAGCTTGCCGATAAATATCCGATAACTTTAGTTAACTCAATTAATCCATATAGGATCGAAGGGCAGAAAACCGCTGCATTTGAAGTATGTGATGCCTTGGGACATGCGCCTGCGTTCCACGCGCTGCCTGTCGGCAATGCGGGCAACATCACTGCTTACTGGAAAGGTTATAAAGAATATTTGGAGAAAGGCAAAATAGATAGCTTGCCGAAGATGATAGGCTTCCAGGCGGCTGGATCGGCTCCGATAGTCGAAGGTCATCCTATAAAAGAACCAAAGACTATAGCGACCGCGATCAAAATAGGCAACCCTGCAAGCTGGAAAACCGCTGAGGCGGCACGCGATGAATCCGGCGGGCTGATCGATAAGGTGACTGATGAGGCGATCATAGAAGCATATAAACTTTTGGCCGGCGGTGTAGGCATATTCGCCGAACCGGCATCGGCTGCGAGTGTGGCGGGTGTTTTGAAAAAAGCTGAAGAAGGTTATTTTGATAAAGGTGATGAGAAAAATAAAAAAGATATAGTTTGCGTATTGACCGGACACGGTTTAAAAGATCCTGATTGCGCGATAAAACAAGTTGCCAAACCTGTTGTTGTAGACGCCAAATTGGAAGATGTTGTGAGGGAGGCCGGATTATAAGATGAAATATGTGATTTTAGTGCCGGACGGCATGTCGGATCTGCCTCTGGAAGAACTTAACGATCGTACTTGCATGGAAGCGGCTAATACCCCGAACATGGATATGATAGCGCGCAAGGGTATCGTAGGTACCACGAATAATGTTCCGAAAGGCATGACACCGGCAAGTGACATAGCCAATTTATCCATACTCGGGTATGACCCTAAAAAATATTATTGCGGACGGGGACCATTGGAAGCGGCTAATCTCGGAGTAGAACTTTCTGAGGTTGATGTTGCTTTCAGGTTCAATACTGTTACCGTTCATGATGATAAGATGATAGATTACAGCGCCGGTCATATAACCAGCCAGGAAGTAAAAGTTCTTACCGAACTTTTAAACGAAAAACTTGCAAGCGACAGATATCATTTCTATCCCGGGACCAGTTATCGCAATCTTCTTATGGTCCATTGCGCCTCTTCGGAAGAAGCTGATAGGTTGTCTAAAGTTTTATGCCATCCGCCGCATGATATTTTGGATAAAGCGGTATCCAAACATCTTCCCAAGGAACAGGAATTAGTCGATCTTATGGAGAAGTCAAAGGATATTCTCAAAGATCATGACATAAATAAGGTGCGCCTTGATCTGGGGCAGAACCCCGCTAATATGATCTGGATCTGGGGGCAGGGCAAAAAGCCCGACATGCCCAAATTTATCGATGCATACGGAGTGACCGGAGGGGTTATATCAGCGGTGGATCTCTTGAAAGGAATGGGCAGAGTGCTGGGGCTTGAAGTTGTTAATGTGCCGGGCGCTACCGGTTATTATGATACAAATTATGAAGGCAAAGCTGAAGCCGCGCTTGGTATTCTGGAAAGGAACGACATGGTGTTCGTTCATGTAGAGGCCACTGATGAAGCCGGGCATAATGGTGATGTTCTTGCGAAGCTGACAGCTATAGAAAATTTTGACTCTAAGATAGTCGGGAACATTGTTAAAGGGCTTACCGAAAAGGGAGCCCAGTATCGCGTGCTGGTTCTTCCGGATCACCCGACTCCTATAAAGAAGAGGACTCATACCGCTGACCCGGTTCCTTTTGCCATGGCGGGTCCGGGAGTCGAAGCTGACGACGTGACCGTGTTCACCGAAAAAGCAGCTAAAGCGGGAAGCATGCATCTGAAAAAAGGCCATGAACTGATGAAAATTCTTCTTTCAGAAAGGGGATAAGAAAGAGAGATGAAACGCAAAGGTATAATAGTACAAAAATTCGGCGGGACAAGCGTTGCTAACCCTGAGAAGATCAAAGGTGTTGCCAAAAAAGTGGCCGCATGCAGAAAAAAAGGCTACAACGTGGTGGTTGTCGTATCCGCTTTGGGCGATACAACCGATGAACTTTTAAAATTGGCTGACCAGGTACATCCTGATCCTTCCGCGAGAGAGCTTGACATGCTGATGTCAACGGGCGAGCAGATATCGGTCGCGCTTCTCGCGATGGCGTTGCACAAGATCGGCCGGGAAGCGATCTCATTTACAGGAGCGCAGGTCGGCATAATTACCGATAAATCCCACACGAAGGCCAAGATAAAAGACGTGAATTCCGCCAAGATAAAAGAGCAGCTTAAGAAAGGCAAGATCGTGATCGTCGCGGGTTTTCAGGGAATAAGCCCCGATCAGGAGATCACCACTCTCGGAAGAGGCGGTTCGGACATGACGGCCGTTGCTCTGGCAAAGGTTCTTAATGCCGAGGTGTGTGAGATATATACGGATGTAAAAGGGGTTTATACCGCGGATCCAAGAGTCGTCAAGGACGCCCGCAAGCTTGACAATATAAGTTATGAGGAAATGTTGGAACTGGCGTCACTGGGCGCTCAGGTGATGCAGGCAAGAAGCATGGAAGTTGCCGGAAAATTCAATGTACCGATCTATGTAAGATCAAGTTTTTCGAACGAAAAAGGTACTCTGATAAGCAGGGAGGTCAAGAAAATGGAAGATGTTCTGGTTAGAGGTGTCACGGTTGATAAAAATGAAGCTAAAGTTACCGTGCGCGATGTTCCGGATAAACCCGGAGAGGCAAGCAAGCTGTTTGAAGGGCTCGCAAAAGCCGATGTTAATGTTGATATGATCGTTCAAAACGTTTCACATACAGGCATTACCGATATTTCTTTTACCGTGCCGGCTGCGGGCCTTATACGGACAAAAGAAGTAGTGGGTAGAATCGTCAAAAAGATCGGCGCCGGGAAAGTTCAATACAACAACAATATAGCAAAGGTTTCTATTGTAGGCGTCGGGATGAGAAGCCATTCCGGCGTTGCGGCAAAGATGTTCGGCGCGCTTGCTAAGAAAAAAGTAAATATTAATATGATCTCCACCAGCGAAATAAAAATTTCATGTGTAATAAATAAAGATGACGCCGGGAAAGCTGTTAAAGCTGTCCACAGCGCGTTCGGATTAGGCAAGAAGTAGGCATTCAGGTCCAGAACTTCTTTTTTGGAGACAGACCGGAGCAAGGAGTGACAAGCATGGAAAAAATCTACATTTATGATACCACGTTAAGAGATGGCGCCCAGTTTGAAGGGATCTCTTTTACCATAAAAGATAAAATCCGGATCGCGGAAAAACTGGATGAGATCGGCATCGATTTTATCGAAGGAGGATGGCCCGGCTCTAATCCGAAAGATGACGAGTTCTTCAAGGTCGCCGCGAAGGACCTAAAGCTTAAAAAATCCAAGCTTGTTGCGTTCGGGTCAACACGCCGGGCAAATGCAAGCGCAGCAACAGATGCGGTAATGAAGGGGCTTCTTAAATCTCAAACGAAGCATATAACCATTTTCGGCAAGAGCTGGGATCTTCATGTGAGAGATGTGCTCAGAACGACCTTGCAGGAAAACCTGAACATGATAGCCGATTCGATCAAGTACCTCAAGAAAAAAGGCCGTCATGTAATGTTTGATGCGGAACACTTTTTTGACGGATATAAGGATAATCCCGAATATGCCGTTGATACGCTTAAAGCCGCGCTTGACGGGGGAGCTGAAGTCCTTATTCTGTGTGATACCAACGGCGGTACTGTTACAAGCCGGATCTTCGAGATAACAGAAGAAGTGAGAGAGAAGATAAAAGCGCCGCTCGGCATTCATACACACAATGATTCCGAGATGGCGGTCGCGAACTCTGTTGCGGCCGTGCAGGCGGGATGCACGCAGGTCCAGGGTACGTTTAACGGTTACGGGGAAAGATGCGGGAATGCCAATCTTGTATCGATAATCCCCGCTTTAAGATATAAACTCAGCATGGACTGTTTGTCGGATTTTTCCCTTAAAGAGCTGACAGAGGTTTCCAGATATATCGCAGAGATCTCAAATATGAAGCAGCTGGATTTTCAGCCTTATGTGGGCTCGAGCGCTTTTGCCCATAAAGCCGGCGTGCATGTTAACGCTATACTTAAAGATCCAAAGTCATACGAACATATTGACCCGGAAAAAGTCGGGAATAGGCGCAGAATGCTCATATCAGAGCTTTCGGGCAAATCAAGCATACTCGGCAAGGCTGAGGAACTTGGTATCAAAATAGACAAATCTTCCGATAAGGCAAAAAAGATCCTTATGCATGTCCAGGATCTTGAAAGTGACGGGTATCAGTTCGAATTGGCGGAAGCATCGCTGATGCTTCTCATGAGACGGGCGCAGGAAGTTTTCAAGAAACATTTTGAACTTCAGGACCTAAGGATCATGGTCGAGAAGCGCGGCGAAACTGAAATAGTTTCAGAAGCGACCGTGAAAGTAAAGATCGGCAATAAAGTAAAACATACAGTCGCCCTGGGAGACGGCCCTGTCCATGCATTAGACCAGGCTCTCAGAAAAGCTTTAGTTTCATTTTATCCGTCATTGAACGATATGCACTTGTCGGATTTCAGGGTAAGGGTTCTTGACGAAAAAGCGGGTACCGCGGCAAAAGTGCGCGTACTTATCCAATCTCAGGATAAGACGGACAACTGGTGGACAGTCGGAGTTTCCGAAAATATTATCGAAGCAAGCTGGCTCGCTCTCATAGATTCGATCGAGTACAAATTCGCGAAAGATGAAGGAAAAAAAAGAAAGGGCAGGTCTAGAAAATAAACCGCCTATGAAAGAAATGCCTACAAAATATGATCCCAAGCAGACGGAAGAAGCTATCTATGGTAAGTGGGCCGGAGAGGATCTTTTCCATGCCGACAACGCTTCAAGTAAAACTCCTTACTCTATAGTCATACCTCCGCCGAACATTACCGGGATACTCCACATGGGGCATGCCCTCAATAATACAATTCAGGATATAATCATCCGCTCAAGACGCATGCAGGGTTGCGAAGCTTTATGGCTGCCGGGCACGGACCATGCCGGGATAGCGACTCAAAATGTTGTCGAGCGGGAGCTGGCTAAAGAGAACATAAAAAGAGCGGATCTCGGACGCGAAAAATTCCTGGAAAAAGTCTGGCAGTGGAAGGATGAATACGGCAACACCATTATTCATCAGCTGAAGAAACTGGGCTGTTCCTGCGACTGGGAACGCACCAGGTTTACCATGGATGAGGGGCTTTCCAATGCGGTCAAAGAAGTTTTTGTGCGGCTGTATAATGAAGGGCTCATATATAAAGGCGACTATATCATAAACTGGTGTCCGAGATGTGAAACAGCCCTGAGTGATGAAGAGGCAGAACACAGGGATACTCAGGGCATGCTTTATTACATAAAGTATCCGGTTAAAGGCAGAGAAAAAGTAGAGAAAGAGAACGAAGATTATGTTGTTGTCGCGACCACCAGGCCGGAGACCATGCTGGGTGACGTTGCGGTAGCGGTTAATCCTAAAGACCCCAGATATACCGGTCTAAAAGGAAAAACGCTAATCCTTCCGATCTTAAAACGCGAACTTAAAGTGATCTTTGATGAGACAGTGGATCCCGAGTTCGGCACAGGGGCCCTTAAAGTGACTCCCGCGCATGATCCCGTAGACTTTGAACTTGGCACCAAACATGGGCTGGGAAGCGTTAATGCCATGAATAGCGACGGCACGATAAACGCTGTCGGTGAAGATTATGAAGGTATGGACAGGTTTGAATGCCGTGAAGCCATCATAGAGGACCTGAAACAAAGAAAACTTTTTATAAGAGCTGAAGAACACGATCATGCTGTCGGACATTGCTACAGGTGCCATACTGTAGTGGAACCGCGTCTTTCAAAACAATGGTTCGTCAAAATGAAACCTCTCGCAAAAGAGGGGATAAAAGTCGTTAAGGACGGAAAGATAAAATTCTATCCGGCAAGATGGACAAAAGTTTATCTTAACTGGATGAAAAATATACGTGATTGGTGCATATCACGCCAGATATGGTGGGGGCACCGTATACCTGTGTGGTATTGCAAGGATTGTCTCGGGGCTAAGAACGTCCGGGACGTGGAAATATCCGAGCCCGGGAAGAAGGGCGTATATGTCGGCGCGGAGATTCCGGACAGGTGCCCGTCATGCGGCAGCGGAAAAATAGAACAGGATCCGGATGTATTGGATACCTGGTTCAGTTCATGGCTGTGGCCTATCTCGACTTTAGGATGGCCGGAAGAAACAAAAGATCTGGAAGTTTTTTATCCCACAGACGCATTGGTAACAGCTCAGGAGATCATATTCTTCTGGGTGGCCAGGATGATAATGGCGGGTTTAAAGTTCCGCAAGGACATACCTTTTAAGGATGTTTATATACACGGTACTGTCAGGGACTCAACCGGGACGAAGATGTCGAAATCCTTAGGCAATGTCATAGATCCTCTTGAAATTATTGATGAGGTGGGAAGCGATGCTTTACGTTTCAGTATAATCTCGATCACTTCCCAGGGGCAGGATGTTTTCTTATCGAAAGACAAATTTGAGATCGGCAGAAATTTCGCGAATAAATTGTGGAACGCGTCGCGTTATGTGCTGATGAACATAAATGATGACTATTTGGATAAGAAGATCGAAGAAGACAGAAAAACACTGGCCGATAAATGGATATTAAGCCAGCTCCAGAAGACCGCTCGGGACGCAACAAAAGCTTTGGAAAATTACCGGTTTAATGACGCTTCCAGCGTTCTTTATGATTTTATATGGCACAAGTACTGTGATTGGTACCTTGAAGTCTCGAAGTTATCGGAAGACAAAGAAACGACCCAGAATGTGCTTTTAACCGTTCTTAAAGGGATCTTGAAACTCCTGCATTCTTTCATGCCGTTCATAACTGAAGATATATGGCAAAGGATGCCGGGCGAGAAAGACAAATGGCTCATGACTTCAAGCTGGCCAAAGGCGGATAAGAAACTTATTGACGCGGAAGCTTTAGACGGCATGGAAAACCTTATATCGGTGATTACTTCCATACGTAACAGCAGGGCTTTCTGGAACATTCCCCACAAGGATGAGATAAACGTGTTCGTGAGCGTAAAAAATAAGGATATTTTTGAGGATAACAAGCATTACATGGAAAAGTTAGCTAAATGCAAGGCAAACATTGTGGACGAGAAGTTCACTAAACCCGATCAGTCTGTTTCCGCGCTTGCGGGAGGCGCGAGGGTGATCATTTCGCTTAGCGGCATTGTTGATGTTGAAAAGGAAAGAGTGCGGATAGAGAAGAGGAAAGGCGAGCTGGAGGATTTTCTTAAAAGCATCGGGAAGAAGCTCGCGAACAAAGGATTTACTGATAATGCACCTCCGGAGGTTGTGGCCAAGGAAAAAGACAAGGAAACGAGATACGAGGCCCAGCTTCAAAATCTAAAAGACAACCTGGAGGCACTGAAGTGAAAAAGAGACTGCAGACTATCATCTCACAGGCCGGGGTAACCAGCCGCAGGAACGCGGCCAAAATGATCGAAGAAGGCAAAGTAACGGTTGATGGTGAAGTTGTAAAAGAGAAGGGATACAGAGTAGATGCAGCCGAATGCGAGATACTTGTTGAGGGTAGACCTCTTCCTGAAGGCGATGAAGTAAAATACACGTTTCTTTTCCATAAACCGAAAGGCGTCATATCCACAGCTTACGACCCCCAGGAACGCAAGAAAGTAACGGATTTTTTCAAGGGCATCAATGCGAGGCTGTATCCTATAGGCCGGCTGGATAAGGATACGACCGGCATAATCCTTGTGTCGAACGATGGCGAACTGACCCATAAGCTTGCCCATCCCAAATCCGAAGTGGAAAAGGTTTATCTCGTCAAAGTCAGTAACGAAATAACGGATGAGAGCCTGGAGAGGATAGAAAGCGGTATAAATCTAGACGGCAAAAAATTGGCTCCCTGTGAAATTCAGGTCGTAAGCAAAGGGCCGAGATTTTCTATCCTTACAGTACACTTGCATGAGGGTAAAAAGAGACAGATAAAACGCATATTCGGCACCTTCGGACATAGAGTACTTGAACTTAAACGCATTGTTTATGCGGGTTTAAGTCTGGGAGACTTGAAAGAAGGCGAATACAGGGAACTTACAAAAGAGGAAATAGAAATCTTAAGAAACCTATGAATCTGGATCAAAGAAGAGTCGATCAAATAATCCGTTTTGCCATTAAAGAGGATACCTGGCAGGGTGATATCACTTCGGAAGCCGTTATTAGTGATGCCCAAGAGGCCGATGCTGTGGTAATTTCACGCACCTCCGGAATGGTCTGCGGCATGGAAATAATCGAAAGGGTTTTTGCTTCCTGTGATGATACTTTAAGGTTTCGTCCGATGGTGAAGGACGGGGAAGAAATCGAGCCGGAGCAGGAAATAGCGTTTGTAGAAGGCAACGTGCGTTCTATTTTAAGGGCCGAGAGAACAGCGCTTAATTTTCTGTCTCTTTTAAGCAGTGTCGCTACAAAAACCCGTGAAATGGTCGATCTTGTCGAGGGCACAAACGCTAAGATCTATGATACAAGAAAGACAATTCCGCTCCACAGGTATTTTGAAAAATATGCCGTAAAAACAGGCGGGGGAGTGAATCACAGGTACGGATTATGGGACATGGTCCTGATCAAGGACAACCACGTAAGGGCTTATAGTGAAGATAATCCCGGGCTTGATACGCAGGCTGTTATTCAGGAGATGATAAAAAAAGCAAGATCTTCCGTTCAGCAGAATGTAAAAATAGAGATAGAGGTTGAAACATTAAAAGAATGCGAATACGCGCTGGATGAAAAGCCCGATATAATAATGCTGGATAACATGTCTGCTGAAAAACTAAAAAAAGCCGTTCAACTCCGCCGCGAAAAAGGTCTTGAAGGAAAAGTCCTTTTTGAGGCATCAGGCGGCATTACGCTTGATAATGTGAGAGAATATGCCGAAACAGGCGTTGATCGCATATCAACCGGTTCAATTACAAGTTCCATAGACCCGATAGATTTTAGCCTTGAAATTATCGTTAAGTCATAGAAGACTGCTCTCAAGATGGACAAATTCCAATTAGGTACCGACCTTAATCCCGCAGGCGATCAGCCCAAAGCCATTGACCAAATTGCCGATTCTATTAAAAAAGGCAATCGTTACCAAACGCTTATAGGCGTTACGGGAAGCGGCAAAACTTTTACGATGGCGAATATTGTCGAAAAACTTAATAAACCCACTCTTGTTATATCTCATAATAAAACCCTTGCGGCACAGCTATATTCCGAATTTAAAGGATTTTTCCCTAATAATGCGGTTGAATATTTTGTTAGTTATTATGATTATTACCAACCCGAAGCATATGTCCCTCAGACCGATGTTTATATCGAAAAAGACGCGTCGATCAATGAGGATATCGATCGCTTGAGGCTTTCCGCGACGAGTTCGTTATTCTCGCGTAAAGACGTTTTAATAGTGGCAAGCGTATCCTGCATATACGGATTAGGTTCGCCTGAAGACTATTCCACTATGCTGGTCAATATAACAAAGGGGGAAGAGGTCTCCCGGGAAGACATATTGAAAAAGCTTGTGGATATACAATATGAACGTAACAATATCGAACTTCAGCGCGGCAAGTTCAGGGTACGCGGCGATATCGTTGAGATATTCCCGGCGTATAAGGAGACAGCTTACAGGATCGAGTTTTTCGGTGAGGAGATAATCAAGATAGCCGAGATAGATCCGCTCACATTTGATATTTTAGCCAGATTGGATAAGCTAGCGATCTATCCGGCGAAACATTTTGTCACTACTGAAGAGAAGATCTCAAAAGCCATAAAGTCGATCGCGGTGGAATTAAAGGAGCGATTGGCGGAGCTTAGAGACGCGGGTAAACTGCTTGAAGCCCAAAGGCTGGAAAGCCGGACAAGATATGATATGGAGATGCTGCAGGAGCTGGGTTATTGCTCGGGCGTCGAAAATTATTCACGCCATATTTCCGGAAGGGACCCTGGGAGCAGGCCCTGGTGTTTACTGGACTATTTTGATGATGATTTTCTCGTGATCATAGATGAATCGCATGTGACGCTTCCCCAACTTCATGCTATGTATAACGGCGACCAGGCGAGAAAACGGACGCTTGTAGATTACGGTTTCAGGCTTCCTTCGGCGCTTGATAACAGGCCATTGAAATATGAAGAATTTGACCAGATCGTCAAGCAGACGCTATATGTTTCAGCTACCCCCGGTGATTACGAGGTCAAAAAAAGCGCAGTTGTCGCCGAGCAGATCATCCGGCCCACGGGGCTTGTAGATCCTCCGATAACAGTAAAACCTACGGAAGACCAGCTATATGATCTTATTAACGAAGTGGCAAAGCGTGCCGAAAAAGGGGAAAGGACGCTCGTTACGACCTTGACCAAACGTCTTGCCGAAGAACTCACGCGCTTTCTTAAAGAAAAGAAATTACGGGTGCAATATCTGCATTCCGAGATAAACGCGCTTGATCGGGTGGATATAATAAGAGATCTAAGGTTGGGCAAATTTGACTGTCTTGTGGGCATAAATCTTTTAAGAGAGGGATTGGACCTTCCTGAAGTGTCGCTTGTCGCGGTGCTGGACGCGGATAAAGAGGGTTTTTTAAGAAGCGGCACATCTTTAGTGCAGGTCGCGGGCAGAGCCGCAAGAAATGTCAACGGTGAGGTAATACTTTATGCCGACAACATGACAGGCTCAATGAAGCACGCCATCGACACGACCAATCACAGGCGCGAAAAACAGCTTAAATATAATGAGGAACACGATATAACTCCCACGACCATAAAAAAAGCTATTAAAGACGGCATCGAGGCATATAGGAAGGCGAAAGAGATCACGACCGAGGTCACCGGTGAAACCCCGGATGAATATGATATAAATGAGGTCATCGCCGAACTTGAGCGTGAAATGGAACAGGCTGCCCGTAACTTACAGTTCGAGAAGGCCATAGTTTACAGAGATCAGATCGAGAAGCTCAAGAAATTCAAGGATAAGAATATTTGAAATGTTTAAAACAGGGATTAAGGAATTATAAAAGATTAATCGGAGGCGTAATTAATGGATGAAACAATAAAGGGAGATAGTCCAATATCAAATGTTGTAACTTTTTATCATGACATTGAACAGAATATTGACGTCGAAGCGGATCCGGCAAAATGCAGACAAATGGTAAAAGAGTTTTTAAAACTTGAGAAAAAATACGGTATTACTGCGACCTATAATATTGTAGGTAAGCTATTTCAAGAACAGCCTGACTTGATAGAATGGATCAGACAAGAAGGGCATGATATAGCTTTTCATGCATACGGCAATTACCCTGATTGGGGACCTGAATATTATTCTTCTGAGGTTGATCTATGCAGAAAGGTTTCCGCCGAACCAAAGGGGTATAGGTCACCAAGATCGCAATGGGGGCAAAACACGTTGAAAAGTCTTTGGGAAAATGGTTTTCTTTGGGATGCAGAATCGGACAAAAGTACAAAGCCATATTTTATTTATAACGGCTTAGTGCGGCTGCCTATTGCTACGGATGACTGGTCTCTTCATATAAATGATATGACTGTCAGTGAATGGATTAATCGTTTTTCCGAATTATTAAAAAATAGATCGTATTTTGGATTTGGTTCTCATGACTGTGTAGCCAGCCATGCCCCGGAAGAACAGTTAAAAGCTTGGGAGAAAATACTTCAAATAGCGCTCGAAAATAAAGTTCTTTTAGTTACCTTTTCCGAAGCTGCGGATCTTTTCAGGCGCATGGCGCTTTCACAATATTATAGCAGAGAGGCAGAAGATTGGAATCGACGCACAAAAATCCTTTACAGTACAAAACGCTTTCAAGAAATGATTAGAAATGAGGCAGAGAAGCTGACCAAACCCGTTGTCGCTGATTTGAGTTCTGGCGGGGGAGTTTTAGCTAAGCATTTGAGGAACATAGCAAAGAAAATTTATTGCGTGGATAATGTTCCCGGCATGGTTGCGGATGTTGACGCAGATAGCTGTATACGGGCATGTTTGGGAGAGGTTACGGATTCCAATTTGCCGGATGATTCCATTGATCTAGTGATTTGTGCTCGCATTGTAGAATACCTGTTCTGGCCGGATCGTCTTGCTGACGAGATTAAGAGGATCGGCAAGATCGGGGCAACATATTTTGTAACTTTTCCGGCCTCATGCGGGCCTATTCCCTCGCAAGAGTTGAGTCCGCCGAATAGAATAAGACATTATTTTACGCCGGATGAGATCCAAAAATGGGCAAGTCAAATTGGTCCGGGCCGTCTTGTGGGCGTGCAGTATGAAAGTAAAGAACCCAATGACCCGCAAACAGAACAACGGTATCAAGAAATGGAGAAGAATCCTCCTAAAGATATATGTCCTACAAACTGGGTTTACATCGGGAAGGTTGAAAATAAAAATAAATCTAAAAATTACAGAAAAACTATTCCTACTACTGGTTTAGAAAATTGTTTATGAACGATTTTCAGGTCAAAACAAAGATATTAAAGCAGTTCCGTAAGAACGAAGGCAAATACTCCTCCGGCGAAGAGATCAGTAACGCTCTCGGTGTTTCCAGGGCCTACATCTGGAAATACATAAAAAAGCTCAGGAGTGAAGGGTATGTTATCGATGCTGTTCCGAATCTTGGGTACAGACTAGAATCATCGCCTGATAAACTGTATGGCTATGAGATAGCAAGCCTATTAACGACGAAGATCTTAGGGAAAAAGAACATATATTACTATGATAATATAAGCTCAACAAATGATGCTGCTTACCGCCTGGGCGAAGAAGGGGAAGATGAGGGCGCGATAGTGATTGCGGGATCCCAGAGTAAAGGTAAAGGCAGGCTCGGAAGAAACTGGGTATCTCCCAGAGGCGGAGGCATATATATGTCCCTTATTTTAAGGCCGGATGCGGAAACGGATGAAATACAAGCGCTTGCGCTTATCGTCGCCAGCAGCATCACGCATGTTATAAGAGATACCTATTCATTGGAGGCTCAGATCAAATGGCCGAATGATATCCTAATAGACGGCAGGAAGGTATGCGGAATACTCACGGAGATTAAAGCGCAACCCGATCGGGTCGAGTTCCTTGTTCTGGGGATAGGACTGAACGTGAATACCCCACAAAGCAAGCTGCCTCCGGTTGCTACCAGCCTGAAAAATGAGAGTAAAAAAACAGTAAACCGCGCGGAACTTCTTAAAATGATATTAGAAGAATTCGAGAAGGATTATCTGTGTTTCAAGAAAGAGGGTTTTAAGTTATTAAGGAAAGATTGCAAAAAATTATCCTTAATTTTAGGTAAGCGTGTTAAAATAACCGAGCACCATCATAGAATCGAGGGGATAGCGGAGGATATAGATCAAAAAGGAGCTTTGATCGTAAGAACAGATAAGGGCGAGAGGAAAAGGATATTCAGCGGAGATGTAGTTTTGTGCAGATAATAATATAGGAAATAATATTATGTATTTATTAATAGATATAGGAAACACAAATACGCAGATAGCAGTTGCAAGGGGCAAAAAAATTGTTAAACGGTACTTTATCCATACCTCAAAAGAAAATATTTCTCAAAGATCCCTGAAACGCTTACTTGGCGAGAAAGTTTCCGGGATCGATAAAGTAGTGATCGTAAGCGTTGTTCCGGCTTTTCTGAAGATCCTGAAAAATACAATAAAAGTCATACTTCCAAAAGCTGAAATAAAAGTTGTAGGCAAAGATATCAAGGTGCCAATAAAAAATAGGTACAAAGATCCAAAGCAGGTAGGGCAAGACAGATTAGTTACTGCGCATGCCGCGGCAGTAAAATTCGGAAAACCGATCGTTTCTATAGATTTCGGAACAGCCGTTACCTTTGACTTTGTGAATAAAAAAGGGGAATATGAGGGGGGCTTAATATTTCCCGGGTTAAGGATCGCGTTAAATTCGCTGGAGCACGAGGCCGCACTTCTCCCAAAAATAGATATAAGACCGACTAAAACTCTTATAGGAAAAGACACCCAGACAAGCATGAATAACGGCGTTTTGCACGGCTACGCGGGTGTATGCGACGAAATAATAGAAAAATTCAGGAAAAAGTACGGCCCAAAAGTAAAGGTAGTGGCAACAGGCGGGGACGCAAAACTTGTTGCCAAATACTCAAAACACGTAAATAAAGTGACTCCTGACCTTATATTTACCGGCTTGAAGCTTCTCACCTGAAGCCGTGTAATATCTAAAAAAAATTTAAAAAAATCTTGACAAAATCCGCAGATTTTCTATAATGGTAATTCCGTTAGCACTCCCCAAAAGAGAGTGCTAAACAATCAGGCAAGAAATCAAGGAATAAAATAGGAGGAGGAAAGATCATGCAAGTTAAACCATTAGGTGACAGAGTTTTGGTAGAAGTGCTCGAAGCCGAAGAGAAGACAAAAGGCGGTATAGTACTTCCTGATACCGCAAAAGAAAAACCTCAGCAGGCTAAAGTTGTCGCTGTAGGTAAAGGCAAAGTATCCGATGAAGGCAAAAACGTGCCTTTGGAAGTGAAGGAAGGCGATATTGTTCTTTACGGAAAGTATTCCGGAACGGAACTGAAGATAGATGAAAGAAATCTTCTTATGTTGAGAGAAGAAGATATTCTCGGCGTAATAAAAAAGTAAGTGATTTTTAGAAAGATAAGGAGGAAAGAAAAATGGCAAAACAGTTAAAATTTAGTGATGAGGGACGCCGTGCGATATTAAGCGGAGTTGAACAGCTTTCCAATGCCGTTAAGGTCACTTTAGGGCCTAAGGGCAGAAACGTTGTTCTTGAGAAGAAATTCGGCGCTCCAACAATTACAAAAGACGGTGTTACGGTCGCGAAAGAGATCGAACTTGAAGATCCATACGAAGATCTCGGAGCGGAAATGGTCAAAGAAGTCGCTTCCAAGACAAGTGATGTTGCGGGTGACGGTACTACAACAGCGACAGTTTTGGCTGAATCAATCTATAAAGAGGGTCTTAAGAACGTTACAGCAGGCGCAAACCCGATGCAGTTAAAAAGAGGTATTGAGAAAGCTGTTGAGGCGGTTGTAGCCGCATTGAAAGAACTTTCAAAGCCCATTAAAGACACGAAAGAGATAGCTCAAGTTGCTGCGATCGCCGCGAATAACGATAAGGTTATTGGTGATAGTATAGCCGAAGCTATGGATAAGGTCGGCAAAGACGGCGTTATCACTGTTGAAGAGGGGAAAACGCTTGAAACCAGCCTTAAACTGGTTGAAGGTATGCAGTTCGATCAGGGTTATCTCTCACCATACTTTGTAACGGATGCCGAGAGAATGGAATGTGTTCTCGAAGATCCTTACATTCTTATATTTGAGAAGAAGATCTCCAACATGAAAAGCCTCCTTCCGATCCTGGAAAAAATAGCTCAGACAGGCAAGCCTTTTGTGATCTTATCCGAAGAGACTGAAGGCGAGGCTCTTGCAACGCTTGTTGTCAACAAACTCCGCGGCACTTTAAGCTGCTGTGCGGTTAAGGCTCCCGGATATGGCGACAGAAGAAAAGCCATGCTTGAAGATATAGCTATTCTTACCGGCGGAAGAGCTGTTACGGAAGACCTCGGTATCAAGATGGAAAATATCCAGCTTGAAGATCTTGGAAGAGCGAAAAGGATCACCATCGATAAGGAAAATACAACTATTGTTGAGGGTGAAGGCAAGTCGGATGCCGTTAAGGCAAGGATCTCCCAGATCAAGAAACAGATCGAGGACAGCGATTCCGATTATGACAAGGAAAAACTCCAGGAAAGACTAGCTAAACTTTCAGGCGGCGTTGCCATAATCAATGTCGGTGCTGCAACTGAAGTTGAGATGAAGGAAAAAAAGGCAAGGATCGAAGATGCTCTCCATGCTACAAGAGCCGCCGCTGAAGAAGGTATAGTTCCCGGCGGTGGAGTAGCTTTATTAAGAGCAAGAAAAAATATTGCTGCCTTGAAGTTGGAGGGCGATGAACTTGTAGGTTCAAAAATCGTTGAAAGAGCTTTAGAAGCTCCTGTAAGACAGATTGCTGCTAATGCCGGTCAGGAAGGTTCAGTAGTTGTACGTAAGCTTGAGGAAGAGAAAGCCCTTATCGGGTACGATGCCGAGAACGATAAATTCACCAATATGGTGGATGCCGGCATCATAGATCCGACTAAGGTTACCCGTTCAGCTCTTCAGAACGCTTCAAGTGTAGCTTCGTTGATGCTTACAACCGAAGCGCTTATTACTGATAAGCCTGAAAAAGAAGGCGCTGGTCCGGGCGTTGGTATGCCGGGCGGAATGCCGGGCGGCATGGGCGGCGGAATGCCGGGCATGATGTAAATGCATTCAGCATGCACGACACATCTTCACTGCTCAAACAGTCCTCGGCTGTCTTCGACAGCCTGCGGAACTCGCATCGAAGATGTGCCGTACATGCTTCATTGACATAGTTTTATTATGTGTTAAAATAAAACAAGCAACTTCAGGGTAAGGTGAAACTCCTTGTCCGGCGGTGATGCTGCTCTCTTGAGCAGATGAGTCCGCGAAGCCTGATAAGGCCCGAATCCGTGAGAACCGGATACCGACCGTAAAGACGGGATGGAAGAAGTTGGAGAAAAATCGACAATAGAAAACTCCCTGAAGTTAATTTCAGGGAGTTTTTTTATTATGAGTGCAGTATGTTTCCGTACAGGGAGGATCCACACCGGGCGGAGGGGCCCTGGCAGGAAACGTACCGCACTCATAAATACAAAACTTTTTGCTGATAATCATGAAGTTCAATAAAATCGACGAAATAATTAAAGACATAAAAAAAGGCAAGATGGTCGTTGTCATAGACGATCCTTCAAGGGAAAACGAGGGGGATTTAATAACCTCGGCGTCTCAAATCACTCCTCAGAAAGTAAATTTCATGGCTAAGCACGGAAGAGGCCTCATATGTGTTCCCATGGAGGAAGAAAAAGCGGAAGGACTGGGACTTCACCTTATGTCACGCGATCCGCAAGATTCATTTAAAACCGCCTGGTCAGTATCCGTTGATGCCAGAGAGGGAGTGACCACAGGTATATCCGCGGGAGATCGCGCAAAAACGATAAAAAAGCTTTCAGATCTAAGATCGACGGAAAGAGATTTCATAAAACCGGGCCATATTTTCCCCCTTAGGGCTCGTAGGGGAGGAGTCCTGGTTCGCGCCGGCCATACTGAAGCCAGCGTGGATCTTATGAAACTTGCAGGAGAAGAGCCTGTCGGCGTTATATGCGAGATAATGAATGAAGACGGCACTATGGCAAGAGTGCCGGAGTTAATAAAATTCGCAAAAAAACATAAACTTAAAATATGCACCATAGAAGACCTTATCAGATACAGGAGAAAAAAAGAAAAACTGATCGAAAAAATAGCCGAGACAGATCTTCCCACTCCTTTTGGAGAATTCAGACTGCACGCCTATGAATCAAGTACGGATAATTTTCAGCATCTGGCTTTAGTAAAAGGGAATGTATCTAAAGGCGATGTCTTTGTCAGGGTACATTCGCAGTGTTTAACAGGGGATGTATTTCATTCACTTCGCTGTGACTGTGGCGATCAGCTTGAAAAGACAATGAAATTTATACAAAATAAAGGTAAAGGTGTTATTTTATATCTTTCGCAGGAAGGCAGAGGCATAGGTATTTTAAATAAGATAAAAGCATACCAGCTTCAGGATAAAGGACTTGATACTGTCGAAGCGAATGAGAGGCTGGGCTTCCAGGCGGATCTAAGGGATTACGGCATAGGGGCCCAAATACTTGCGGACCTGGGCCTTAAAAAAATAAATCTTCTTACGAATAATCCGAGGAAGGTCATAGGGCTGGAAGGTTATGGCCTTCAGATAGTCAAAAGAGTTCCGTTAGAAGTGGAACCGAAACCGGGTAACAAAAGATATCTAAGCACGAAAAAACGCAGACTAGGTCATAAATTAAAAAAGGTTTAACCTTGATTTACCGTCCGGGACGGTAAAAAGGAAGAGCGCAAAAAGGAGGCAGGAATGACTAAGACAAAACAAGTAAAAGCGAATTTGATTGCAAAAGGCAAGAAATTCGGTATAGTGGTATCACGCTTTAATGAGTTTGTATCATCCAAACTCTTGGATGGTGCCGTTGATACACTTGCCCAGCACGGCGTAAAAGAGGAAGAGATCTCTTCTGTCTGGGTGCCCGGTTCATTCGAGATACCCATGACAGCCAAGAAGATGGTAAAAAGCGGGAAATATGACGCCGTTATATGCCTGGGAGCGATCATAAGAGGTGAAACTCCTCATTTTGATTTTATAGCAAGTGAAGCTGCTAAAGGCGTAGCTCAGGTCGCTATGGATGGTGAAGTGCCGTGTGTGTTCGGTATAATCACCGCCGATAATCTGGAACAGGCATTAGACAGAGCGGGCACTAAAAGCGGGAATAAAGGCAGAGAAGCCGCTAAAACCGCTATTGAGATGAGTAATCTTTACGCTCAAATATAAAAGAAGGAAAAAAGATGAGGAAACGTACCAGAGCGCGTATCGCCGCGCTGAAGGTCCTTTACGCGTGGGATATAACTAAAGATCCCATAAGAGAGTGCAATCGCCGTTATTGGGAAGACGAGGATATGGATGAAGAAGTAAGAAAGTTCTCCGATTATCTTGTTTTCGGTTTCGATGATAAAAAAGACGAGATCGACAAAATTATTGCCGAAAATGCCACCAACTGGAAGATGGACCGTATGGCGACAATTGACAGGAACATATTAAGGCTCGCTTCATTTGAACTTCTTTTTGCCTCCGAAATACCCCCGAAAGTCGCGATAAACGAAGCTATAGAAATCGCCAAAAAGTACGGTGACGCGGATTCCGGCAGATTCGTTAACGGCGTTCTCGATAAGATCCATAAAAGCAGGAAGGATGAAAAATAATGAATGTAGGCCGAGAAGATTTTGCTGACCTTCATGTCCATACTAATTTTTCGGATGGGCTCCTTTCTCCGGAAGAGGTGGTACGAAACGCGGCTAAACTTGGTCTGGGAGCTATCGCAATTACGGATCATGACTGTGTTGACGCCATTACACCCGCTATTAAAGAGGCAAAGAGCATTGATCTTGAGATCATCCCAGGCGTAGAGATATCTGCGGCGATCGGTCACACTGAAATACACATCCTGGGATATTTTATCGATTGGTGTGATCCGGACCTATCGGACCTGCTTGAGAAAATGAGGCTGAACCGTGTAGACAGAATGCGGAAGATCGTTGCAAGGCTCAAGGAGCAGGGATTGGAACTTGACATAGAAAGAGTTTTGGAGAGCGCGCCTCAAGGGACAGTCGGAAGACAACATCTGGCGCGTATCATGAAAGAAGAAGGTTTTGTGGCGACCATCCAGGAAGCTTTTGATAGGTTCATCGGCAACGGAAAACCATGTCATATAGAGCACAAAAGGCTGGATTACAAAAGAGCTTTCGAGACCATAAAAAGATCCGGCGGAGTGCCTGTTCTGGCGCATCCGGGAACTGCGGATACCGCGGCTTATTTTCCGGACTTTATAAAAGCGGGGTTAAGAGGTATTGAAGTATACCATTCAGATCACAGGCCGATCGAAGAACAAAGATATTTGGCGCTTGCTGAGGAATATGATCTATTGATAACCGGGGGATCGGATTGTCACGGGATCGAAAGAAGAGGGGAAACTTTAATAGGTACGATAGGGATCCGATACAGTGAAGTTGAAAAATTGCGCCAAGAAGCGGATAGAATCAGGAGTTCAAGGTGATGCGCGAAGAATATATGAAAATAGCCCTTGAATTAGCTAAAAAAGCCGAGGATAGAACATACCCCAATCCTATGGTCGGCGCTGTTATTGTAAAGAAAGGGAAAATCGTAGGAAAGGGTTATCATAAAAAAGCCGGATCGGATCATGCCGAAGTCTCTGCAATAAAAGATTCTGAAGGCAAATGCAAGGGAGCCGATATGTACGTGACTCTTGAGCCGTGCAACAATTTCGGAAAAACCCCTCCGTGCACGCAGGCGATCATAGATGCCGGGATAAAGAAAGTTTATTTTGCGATGAAAGATCCCAACAAAATAAATCGCGCCGGCGGCATCAGCCGTTTACGTAAAGAAGGTGTAGCCGTTGAGGCGGTGAGTGAATGCAGGGATGAAGTTCTTTCTCTCAACAGGAAATACATAAAATACATGAGCAAAAAATTACCGTACGTTACTGTAAAGCTGGCACAATCACTGGACGGAAGGATCGCGGCAAGAGACGGTTCATCAAAGTGGATCACTAACCGAAGGTCCAGAAAATACGTAAGAGGGGTTCGTTCCCGATTTGATGCGATCATGATCGGCTCAAATACTCTTCTTAAAGATGATCCTTTTTTGCTTGATGAGAAAAGAGGAAAATATAACGGATACCGGATCGTCGTGGATTCAAGCTTATCAATACCCGAAAACTGCAATTTAGTGAAGACCTCCGACAGATCTCCGGTTATGATCGCGACGACAGAACTTGCTCCCCGAAAAAAGATCGATGAGCTGAAAAAAAATAAAAATGTTGAAGTCATCGTTTTTAAAAGTAAAAATAAAAAAGTGCCTTTAAAGAGTTTTTTGAGAAAACTTGCGGACAGGGGGATAGTTAATGTTTTGGTCGAAGGCGGAGGATCTCTTGCCGGCAGCTTGATAGACGGATCTTTGGCGGATGAATTCATGTTTTTTATAGCGCCTAAGTTGATCGGCGGGGATTATTTATCAGTCAGGACTAAAGGTGTAAGCAATATAGGCAAGGCGATCGAGTTAAAAGATATAAAAATAGAAAAATTTGATGAGGATCTTTTGATAAGAGGGCGTATATAAAATGTTTACCGGGATCGTAACAGGAATAGGGGAAGTAGAGAGCATTGTTAAAAAAAGCGATGCGGCCCGCCTTGAAATAAGATGCGGAAAAACCCTCGAAGGGATTGAAACGGGGGATAGCGTTTCTATCAATGGAGTTTGCCTCAGTGTTGTCGGGAAGAACAAAAGTCTTACTTTTGATGTAGTCGGGAACACTTTAAATAAAACCGGACTTAAAAGGTTGAAAAAAGGCGATAAGGTCAATTTGGAGAATGCTTTAAGGCATGGTGACAAGATCAGCGGGCACATGGTCTCGGGCCATGTTGATGGAGAAAGAGTTATAAAACAATTAACAAAAACTTCAAAAGGTTATACGCTTGATATCTCATTTCTTGCAGGAGATGAAAAATATCTGGTCCCCAGAGGATCTGTCAGTATCGATGGTATAAGTTTAACTGTAGCGGAAATCACTCACGGGTATTTCCGCATATTTTTAATTCCGCATACCCTTGAAAATACAACTTTAAAATTGAAAAAAACCGGAGATTATGTTAATTTAGAATTTGATACGATGGCAAAATATGCCGAAAAGGGGAAAAGTTCCGGTTCTATCACTAAAGATACATTAAGAAGAACAGGTTTTTTGGATTAGAGAGATGAGAAGAATATTCCTACTTTTTTTTATCACTTCATTAACATTTTCTTTTGCGGGTCCGGCTTTTGCTGATGACCCTGCCAAAAGACTCACAGGCGGTATTAATGATGTTGTAGCCGCCCCTTTTGAGATCTTTAAGGGCATAGAAGATGCGGCTATTGAACAGGGCATTTTCGGCGGCGCGACCGTCGGAACTCTTCAAGGGATCTCAAACGCGCTTACAAGAGCGCTTAAAGGCGCTTTTGAGATCGTGACATTTCCATTATCGTTTCCTGCCAGTACAGATCCTCTATCCCAAGACGAGAAATAATCCGGATCATAAGCGTTTATGGTATTTGGTCAGTGAATCAGCGCTCCTTACTATTACTTGACTGGGTATTATTATAATGATAATATACCCTCAATTCATCTTTCCCGGTAGACTGCGGGGCGTAGCGCAGTTTGGCTAGCGCGCCACGTTCGGGACGTGGAGGTCCTGGGTTCAAATCCCAGCGCCCCGACCATTTTCAGGCCTACGACCTGAAAATGGTAAAAAAGCAATATAAACATTACTTTTTAGTTTGTTTGTCGCAAAAACCATTGGAAACAAGTTCCCATGTTTTTTGTTCCAAACAAACTCGGGGCACCGGGGAACCTGCGGTCTTGAATATTGTCAGACCTTGGTTTCCCAGCGCCCCGACCATTTTTCATTTCTATGAAATACGTTATCCTTTCAGATATTCATAGTAATTTAGAAGCTTTTGAAGCTGTGGAAAAAGCCTTCGAAGCTCAGAAAGTCGGTGAAAATATCATTTGCGTAGGCGATACCGTAGGCTATGGCGCCGATCCGAATGAATGTGTGAGAAAAATCGCTTCTCTTAATGCGAAAAACATACTCGGCAATCACGACGCGGCGGTTATAGACAAGACAGATATCACTTATTTTAACGAAGTTGCCAAAGACGCGGTATATTGGACGGTCGATAATTTAAATACTTCTTCCCGTTCATATCTTGAAAAGCTGGAGCTTATATATGACGCTGACCCTTTTACCGTAGTTCACGGCACTCTGCATAATCCCGAAGAATTTATATACATGATGGGCGTTCAGGAGGCTTTGCGTACCTTCGGGATCATGGAACGCAAGATCTGTTTTATAGGTCACTCGCATGTACCGGGTGTATTTGTTCTGAAAGAAGAAGAGGTTTCTTATGTGGAACCCGGAAAAATAAAGCTGGAAAAAGACGCGAAATATATCATAAATGCCGGAAGTGTCGGTCAGCCCAGAGACGGGGATAACAGGGCGTGTTATTGTATATACGATTCGGAAAAAGAAGAGATAAATTTTTATAGAGTTGAGTATGACATTAAATCGGCCCAGAAGCGCATTCTGGATGCGGGTCTGCCCAGGCCCCTTGCTGAAAGATTGGGATATGGCTGGTAGGCGAACAGTAATCAGCAGGCAATAGGCATAAAATAAGACAGAAGGAGCATGAAATGAGAAAAAGAATTGGGATTGTATTGATTTTGGCGATCATGGCCGGTTCAATTACGGGTTGTGCCCAGCTCAGGGATAAATTCGTCCGTAAATCCAAAGAAGAAGAGAAGCCTGTAAGGCAATATTACGCGGTTAGAGAGTATGACGTTCACCCGAACATGGATCTTTACACTAAAAGATATATCTTCTGGAAGACCTGGCATAAAGAGCTTTTGGACGTTTTAGACAGTGATAACAGTAAGAAAATAAAAGTCGCGGCTGAACAGGAACTGTCCAATCTTATAGACATGCGAAACATGCTTAATGACGAGAAAGCCGGCCAGATCCAGGAATATGTCGATGAATTAACTACTATTGAGCAAACCATCAGAAAAGAAGGCATCACAAGAGGCAACAAGGTAGGCATAAGAAGAAGGTTAGAGCTTCTCGGAAAAAATGTTAAGAGGGATTTTTCATATAATAAAGTGACCGGGATGCTGGCGGATGAATTCAGGGACAGCAAACAATAAGCTTATAGTCAAAAAGTTTGTTTTAGGGCCTCTTGCTACGAATTGTTATCTTGTGTATACAAGTGACACTCGTAAAGGGATGCTTATAGACCCCGCCTGGCACGATGAGCTTATAGAGAAATATATAGCGGATAACAAGCTGGATATGCTGTATATATTGAACACTCACGGGCATGCCGATCATATAATGGGGAACGCTTCTTTCGGACTGCCTGTTCTTATACACGAGCTTGATGAGGAGTATTTGAGAAATTCGGTTATGAACCTTGCGGTTAATTTTGACGAAAAATTTAAACCCACTAAAGCCGAGAAGGTTTTCAAAGGGGATGAAACCCTTTTTTTAGGGGACCTGGAACTGGCGATCATTCACACGCCGGGCCATACCCCGGGCGGAATATCGGTTTTGTATGATAATATCCTTTTCAGCGGAGATACGCTTTTTTATGAAGGTATCGGCAGAACCGATATAGGCGGGAGTCAGGAAGTGATCCTTAAAAGTATAAAAGAAAAGCTCATGGTCCTGCCGGATCCGACTATAGTTTATCCGGGACACGGCCCCGAGACGACCATAGGGCATGAAAGAAAAAACAACCCCTTTCTAATTTAGGGGTGTCCCCAAATGGGACGTCCCCAATAAATGATATGGAAGATCATATAGAACAATTTATATATTTCATGGAAGTTGAAAGAGGAGTCAGCGTTAATACGATCCTCTCTTACAAGAGGGATCTTGTTAAATTTGCCGAATATCTCAAAAAACGCGCGAAGAAAGATGTAACAAATACGAACAGGGACGATATAGTTAAATTTTTGATGGAACTTAAAAAAGGGGGGCTTTCCCCGACTTCGGTCGCGCGGAATCTTGCTTCGCTTAAGACTTTTTGGAAATTCCTGGTGATGGAAAGGATCGTTAAAGAGAACGTCGCATCCAGCGTAGAGACCCCTAAGTTATGGAAGACGGTACCGGATTCATTGAATTCCGATGAGGTGGAGAAGCTCCTTAATGCGCCCTCGGGGAAAGGCCTTATCGGCAAGAGAGATAAAGCCATACTCGAGCTTATGTATGCCACGGGCTTAAGGGTTTCGGAAGTCAAGGATCTAAGAAAGACCAGTGTCAATATAGATTCCGGTTTTGTTAGATGCATAGGAAAAGGCGGGAAGGAACGTATAGTCCCCCTTGGAAGCGTGGCCGGCAAGGCTATCACGAATTATCTTGAAAAGGCAAGGCCGAAGCTTGCCTCGGGAAAGCAGGACGATCATCTTTTTTTGTCACGCTTGGGAAAAGGCCTTTCCCGAATAAGTTTATGGAAGATGGTGCAGAAGTACGCTTTACAGGTCGGCATAAAAAAACACATAAGCCCTCATACTCTAAGGCATTCATTTGCCACACATCTTTTGGAAGGCGGAGCCGAACTTAGAGGCGTGCAGGAAATGCTGGGGCACGCTGATATCTCGACAACCCAGATCTACACGCATGTAAATAAAGACAGGTTAAAGAAAACACACGAAAAATATCATCCAAGAGCATAAAAATGGATTTAATCGTGACTCATAAAAACGCTGACTTCGACGCTTTAAGCTCGCTTATTGCCGCAAGTAAGCTTTATCCCGGGGCCAGGCTTCTCTTGCCCGGTTCACAGGAGAAAGCCGTGCGTAATTTTATGGCTCTTGTTAAAGATAAGATCAGGATCGAAAATGAAAAAACATGCAGATTAGATGATGTAAAACGCGTCATCTTGGTCGATAACCGTCATAGATCGCGTATTGGTGTTTCCGCATCCCTGCTCAGCAAAAAAAAGATAAAAATACATATTTACGATCATCATCCAAGGACACGTTACGACGTAAAAGGTGAAAAGGATGTGTTTAAGGAGGTGGGCGCTACCGTTACTTTACTTCTTGAGATATTGGATAAGAAAGGGAAGCTCAAGCTTAGCCCGCTTGAAGCTACGATAATGCTTTTAGGTATTTACGAAGAGACGGGGTCGCTTTCTTACAGGACTACCACGAAACTCGATGTGGACATGGTAAGCAAACTTCTGGCTCAAGGCGCTAACCTTAATGCCGTTTCGTTATATCTTAATAGAGAACTCGCCGGCAGCGAGCTCGGCGCGTTGATCAAACTTTTGGAGACCACGGAGACCGTAAATGTCAACGGCATAAATATCGCGTTTTCACAGATCGAAGCTAAAAGTTTTGACGGCGAGATGGGAGCGGTGGTTCATAAACTTCAGGATGTTGAGAATTTTCCTGTTTTATTCGCGATGTTCAAAAGCGGGGATAAGATAAAAATTCTTGCCAGGAGCAGGCTTGAATTTATTGATGTGAACAAACTTCTCGGTCATTTCGGCGGCGCGGGACATTCCAGCGCGGCCGGAGCGAAAATTGTGGGGAAAAGCCTTCTTCAGATAAAAGAAGAGTTATTGCATCTGTTAAAACATATTGCTAAGCCTGAAGCTTACGCAAAAGATATAATGTCTTCTCCCGTTTTAACTGTTTCACAGGAAGAAAGAGTTGTCGATGTAAAGGAGAAGCTGAAAAAAAAGGGATTTAAAGGAGCTCCTGTCGTTGATAGCAAGGGCAAACTTACGGGTATCATAACTCTCGGGGATATCAAAAAAGCGGTTGTTCACAACTTAGGGCATTCCCGCGTTAAAGGTTATATGGCGACAAAACTGAGGACAGTAAGCCCGGATACACCCCTTTTTAAACTCCAGGAGTACATGATAGAAGAGGATAAGGGCCGTATACCGGTCGTGAAAAAGGGACAGATCGTGGGAATAGTTACGCGTACGGATGTTTTGAGAAGGATCCATAGTTCGTTGTTTGAAAAAAAGAGGGGAAGGGCGAAGGAAGGAACTGATCTTTCAAAGAAGATAAAGGCGCAGCTTCCCAAAAAACTCATGATGTTCATCCTGGAAATTGCCGGGGAAGCCGACAAGAGAGGCATTACTATTTTTCTTGTCGGAGGGTTTGTAAGGGACATTTTATTGGGCGAGAAGAATTATGATCTGGATATCGTTGTTGAAGGTGATGCTATCGGGTTCGGCAACATTTTAAAAGAAAAGCTCGGAGGGAGCCTGGTCGTCCATAAAAAGTTCGGAACGGCCACGTTGGTCAGGGATTGGCCTAAATGGCTTGGGCCGCCGCTTCATCCGGACAATAAATTCAAGATAGATATAGCTACCGCACGAAAAGAGATCTATAAAAAGCCCGCGGCTCTCCCGACCGTAAGATTCAGTTCATTACGGGAAGATCTTTACAGAAGGGATTTTACGATCAATGCCATGGCGGTATGCATTAATAAGAAGAATTTCGGCCAGTTAATAGATTTTTTCGGGGGGATAAAGGACCTCAAGAAAGGGATCATAAGGATACTTCATGACAAGAGTTTTATAGATGACCCTACGCGTATTTTCAGGGCGGTAAGGTTTGAGCAGAGATTCTCCTTCAGGATCGAAAACCATACAGAATACCTTATCCAGCATGCGATAAAACAGGAGATGTTCAAAAGGACCGAGAATCAGAGGATACGGGAGGAGCTTATCCTGATCCTAAAGGAGGAGCATCCCGAAAAGGCCGTTTTTAGAATGCGTGAACTTCACGAGTTGAGGTTCATACATCCAAAACTGATATTGGCGAGATCCATAGGAAAGACGTTTAAAAACTTAAGAGCGGCAATACAGTGGTATCTTTCGACAGAGAGCGTGAAAAAGAGGAAACTGGATGTGTGGCTTATAAATTTCATGGCTATACTGGATTCGCTTACGGTTAAACAGGCGGATGAGGTTCTGGAGAAGTTTGTTTTTACCAGAAGCGAGCGTATCCGTCTGCATTCTTTGAAAAAATACGGCAGGACGGCTCTTAAAAAACTTTCGGCTTCAAAAAAGATAGCGCCGAGTATCGTGTATAGATCGCTTGAACCGCTTTCCCATGAAGTCGTACTTTACCTGATGGCAAAAACATCTTCAAAGACAGCTCAAAGAAGGATCAGGAAGTTTTTCACGGATTATAACGGGACACGCCTTAAGATAAGGGGACATGATATACAGAAAGAGGGGATAAAACCGGGGCCCAAGTACAGAAATATTTTACGAAAAGTCCTTTATAAGAAAGTTGACGGAAAATTGTCAACCAAACAGGATGAACTGAAGTATCTCAAGAAGCTTATAAAAGGAGTGAGGTAACTTGAAAATAGGAGCCCTGCGCATAGAAATGCTTATTACGGAAGGCAATTCTCTTAAAGATAAGCGAAGGATACTTAACAGATTAAAAGCGCGGGTTAAGAACAAATTTAACGTCTCTATCGCTGAAGTGGATGATATGGATAAATGGCGCAAGACGGTGATCGGGATCGCGGCTGTCTCGAACGGGAAGGATCATTTGTCAAGTTATCTGGATAACATAATGAATTTCATCAGAGGCGAGACCGACAAGATACGCATTTTGGATTATAGTATGGAAATAATGTAAGGAGAGGCATGACGGCAGACAGAATGGAAAGGGTGCAGGCTGCGGTAAAACGCGAAATATCCCTGATACTGAATGATGAAGTGAACGATCCAAGGATAAGAGAGTTCACGATCACAAGTGTTGAGATCACGCGCGATCTGCATCTTGCTAAAGTTTATTATGCGGTATCCATCGAGGGGAAACAAAAAGAAGAATTAAAGAAAGGGTTAAAAAGCGCGGCAAAATTCATACGCAAAGAGATCGGGAAAAGACTGAAATTGAAATACATCCCGGAGATCTCATTCAGGGAAGATATAGAAAGCGAAAGAGAACAGTCCATCGATAAACTTTTTGAAAAGGTCGAAGAAGAGCTCGGGATCGAACCGGGTGAAGCGGAAAGCGAGGAGAGAAGTGAATAACGACGGCATGGATAAGGTCATCGAGATATTAAAGGAGAAAGATTTTTTTTTAATAACCGCGCATATCAATCCTGAGGGGGATTCAATAGGAAGCCAGCTGGCTCTTTCAAATCTGCTTGAAAGATTGAACAAAAAACATCTCATGGTAAATCGTGATGCAATCCCCGATAACCTGAAATTCCTGCCCGGCGTAGAGAAAATAATTTTCAGCATGCCGGAGCATTTCCAGCCGCAAGTTGCTCTGGTACTGGATTGCCCGGTAAAAAGAAGGGTGGGAACGGTGGAGCCGGCAGTTGATAAGGCCGATGTGGTGGTTAACATCGATCATCATGTAAGCAATGAGTTTTTCGGCGATATTAACTGGGTTGAAGCCGAAATGAGCTCTATCGGAGAGATGATCTATCATTTATACGAAAAGATCGGCGTAGAGATCGATAAGGATACGGCGATCGCAATGTATTCAGCGATCCTTACCGATACAGGTATGTTCAATTACGATAACACTTCCGGAAAAACACACCAGATCGCGGGCAAATTGCTGGAAAAAGGTATTGACCCAAGTTCGGTATTCAACGAGATCTATGAAAAAAAATCATTCGCGCAGATCAGGATATTAGGCAAAGTTCTCAGCGGCATTCAGATCGAAGAGGAAGGAAAAATAGCTTACATGAGCCTTACTTCTGATATGTATGCAGAGGAGAGCGTGAACGATGTTTCTACCGAGGAGTTTATCAATTATCTTCGTTCTATTAAAGGCGTAGAGGTTGCGATATTTTTTAAACAGAATCCTGATAACAGGGAGATCGTTGATGTAAGTTTTCGTTCGTCAGGAGACGTTGATGTTAACATGATCGCATCCCGCCTTGGCGGCGGCGGGCATAAGCGCGCTTCCGGATGTAAATTAACATGCGGGCTTGATGAAGCAAAAAAAGAAGTTTTGCAAGAGACAAGAAAAGCGGTGCGCGCAGAATGAATAACGATCCATACGGCATACTGATAGTCGACAAAGACAAGAACATGACCAGCCACGACGTTGTCGCTATCGTGCGCAAGAGATTCGCGTTCAAAAAGGTAGGACATGCCGGAACGCTTGATCCTAACGCAACAGGCGTTCTTGTGCTTCTGATAGGAAAAGCCACAAAACTTTCAGATAAATTTCTTAATCAGGAAAAAGAGTATGTAGGCATCATGAAATTGGGCGAAAGCACTGATAGCGGGGATAGTGACGGCGCAGTGCTTGATGTAAAAGATATAAATGTCTCTGAAGAAGATATAAAAAAAGCGGTCAGTGGATTTCAGGGAGAGGCATATCAGCGTCCGCCCATGTATTCAGCCAAACAAGTAAAAGGTGAAAGATTATATGATCTGGCCAGGAGAGGTATTGAGGTTGAACGGGAATCTGTAAAAGTGGAGATAAAGAGGATCATGGTCGAAGATATCGAGCTGCCTTACGTGACATTCAGGGTTGTCTGCAGTAAAGGTACATATATACGCCAGCTTGCCAGTGATATAGGCGGGAAGTTAGGCTGCGGCGCTCACTTGGTTGAATTAAGACGCACGAGATCCGGAGAATTTCGTATTGAACAGGGGATGACGATGCCGGAGATAAAAAAGCTTAAAAGAGAAGAGTTGGAACAGAAACTGGTAACGGTGTAGCATTACATTATGAAAATTATCCATGGGTACAGAGATGTAAAAAAGTTTAAGGATCCGGTTGTTACGATCGGTGTGTTCGACGGCGTTCATCTCGGGCATCAAAAAGTGATACGTAAGATCTTGAACAAGTGTTATGACTCAAGAGACAGGGTTCTTATAACTTTCGATCCCCATCCGATCAAGATTTTAAGGCCGCACATGACCCCTCCCAGGATCATGTCGCTTGAACATCGATTATCTATTTTTGAGAAAATGGGGCTGGACGCGACGGTTGTGATAAAATTCAGTGATTTTATAGCAATGATGTCCCCGGAAGAATTTGTCAAGCGGGTTATTACGGTCTTAGGCGCCAGGACAGTGTATGTGGGGGCAAATTTTCATTTCGGTCGGGGGAAAAGCGGGGATATTGAAGCATTAAAGGAAATAGGAAGAAAATACGGAATAGGAATACATACTGTTCCTCCGGTAAAAAAGAACGGCAAGATAGTCAGCAGCACCTGGCTTCGCAGGATCATATCGCGGGGGGAGATAAAAAAAGCGGAAAAACTTTTGCGGAGGCCGGTATCGGTTTTGGGCACAGTCGTTAAAGGCGAGGAACGCGGAAGGAGACTGGGGATACCAACGGCAAATATCGATCCTCATCATGAGGTTATTCCTCCTCCGGGGGTATATGCCGTAAAGATAGATTTAGGCGGTAAGCTGCGGGATGGGGTGATCAATATTGGTTTTAAGCCGACCTTTTACGGAAGAAGACCCGGAAGGAGAGAAGAGCCATTTATCGAAGTCCACCTTTTTGATTTCGAAGGCAACCTATACGGCCGGACACCGGAAATATTTTTCATAAAAAGACTTAGGAAGGAAAAACGCTTCAGGAACGAAAAGGCCCTAATACGCCAGATCGAAAAAGATATGATCCGCGCGAAGAAACTCCTGGGCAGCAAAAGGATAATTTGGAAGATCAAAAGATATAAAGGCATGAGTTGAAAGCATTTTGATGAATTTGCATTCATCCATAAGTGAAATATATTTCCTACCAGGGCCCCTCCGCCCGGTGTGGATCCTCCCTGTACGGAAACATATTTCACTCTAACAAATATAAAGTCGAAAAAAAGCCTTACATTCCCGTTTCTTTAACAGGGTTTACAAACCTGCCCTTATGTGCTAAGATATATTGTTTTCACATATATATTATATGAAGGAAAACGCAGATTGTATAAGTGTATCTATTAAATTGAATTGCATCAAAAGGGAGGAAAAATGTCTCTTGTAAAAGAAGAAAAACAAGGCATCATGGGCGATTTCAAGCAGCACGATAAGGATACGGGTTCGCCGGAAGTCCAGATCGCTCTTTTGACCGGCAGGATAGAACAGCTCACTGAGCATTTCAAGAAACACAAGAAAGACCATCACTCGAGAAGAGGTCTTTTAATGCTGGTCAATAAGAGAAGGAAACTTCTCAGCTACTTGAAGTCACGTAACCGCGAAAAATATCAGCAGGTTATCGAGAAACTTGGCCTCAGAAAGTAAAAATCAAATCGAAAAATTTATTCCAAAAAATTAAACTTAGGAGATTTATGGAACAGGTAAAAACTAATGTTGGCGGAAGAGATATTTTAATCGAAACAGGGAAATTCGCCAAATTAGCTGATGGTTCTGTTACGGTCCAATGTGGTGGCACAATGGTTCTTGTGACATGTGTTTGCGCCAGAAAAGCTAATGAAACAGCAGGATTTTTCCCATTAACGGTTGAATATCAGGAAAAGACTTTTGCGGCGGGGAAGATCCCGGGAGGGTTTTTCAAAAGAGAAGGCCGTCCTTCAGAAAAAGCTATCCTTACATCAAGAATGATAGACAGGCCCATCAGGCCGTTATTTCCGGATGGCATGCGGAATGATGTTCAGGTAGTTGCCACGGTCTTATCGTCAGATGGCGAGAATGATCCGGATATACTCGGAGTTATCGGGGCATCTGCGGCTCTTACAATATCGGACATACCGTTCAATGGTCCGATAGGGGCAGCAAGGGTCGGTCTTGTTAATGATGAGCTTGTAGTGAACCCTACTTACAAGCAGCTCGAAGAAAGTAAACTTGATCTTGTTGTTGTCGCAGGCTCCGATAAGGTTATTATGCTTGAAGCAGGCGCGAGTATGCTGGATGAAGATAAAGTGCTGGAAGCTATAAAGTTCGGGCATGATGAACTCAAATCCATTATAGATATCCAGAAAGAGCTTCAGAAAAAAATCGGAAAACCCAAAAGGGAAGATATCACTCTTCGTGAGATGGATGAAGCTTTATATAAGAAGATAAAGGGAAAAGCTCAAGAGGAAATAATTGAATTAAATAAAATTCAGGATAAGCAGCAGCGTTTGGACGCGATAGATCAGCTGACAAAACAGCTTATTGAGGAAGAGGGGGAAGGTGCTCCCGAAACCATCGAGGCGGACATTAAACAAGTTCTTGAGAAAATAGAAAAAGAAATTGTAAGGGGGATCATTTTAAAAGATAAGAAGCGCGTTGATGGAAGGGCTTTCGACGAGATCAGACCTCTTAGCTCTGAAATTAACATTCTTCCGCGTACGCATGGATCGGCGCTTTTCAGCCGAGGCTCCACTCAATCTCTTGCCGTTACAACGCTTGGGACAAGTTCGGATGAACAGCGTATTGATGCTCTGGAAGGAGAGAGCCATAAAACTTTCATGCTCCACTATAATTTCCCTCCGTTCAGCGTGGGAGAAGCCCGTCCAATGAGAGGTCCTGGCAGAAGAGAGATAGGCCACGGAGCCCTTGCAGAGAAAGCTCTTAAAGCAGTAGTTCCTTCAGCTGAAGAGTTTCCTTATACAATAAGGATAGTTTCCGAAATACTTGAGTCAAACGGATCCAGCTCGATGGCTACGGTTTGCGCCAGTTCCTTATCTCTTATGGGAAGCGGAGTTCCGGTAAAATCTGCCGTCGGCGGTATTGCCATGGGGCTCGTGATCGAAGATGATAATTATGTTGTTCTGACGGATATTGCCGGTGTGGAAGATCATTACGGTGATATGGACTTTAAAGTCGCCGGAACAACTGAGGGCATTACTGCCGTTCAGATGGATATTAAGGTCCAGGGAGTAGGATATGATATCCTGAAGGATGGTTTCAAAGAAGCAAAAAAAGCGCGTCTTGCGGTTCTTGATCATATGTCCAAGACAATAAGCGAGCCGCTGAAAGAGATGGCCGAATCGGCGCCGCGGATCGTTACATTAAGAATCAGTGTTGATAGAATAAGGGACTTAATTGGTCCCGGAGGAAAGATGATCCGAAAAATAATTGCCGATACAGGGGCGGACATCAATGTGGAAGACGACGGCACTTGCCAGATAGCGTCTGCGGATAAGGGATCACTGGATAAAGCCATACAGATGGTAAAAGGCGTGACTGCTGAACCCGAAGTCGGCAAGACATACGATGGTGTTATTACTAAGCTGATGAACTTTGGGGCGTTTTGCGAGTTTCTCCCGGGAAAAGAAGGTTTAATACACGTTTCTGAACTTTCAAAAGAATACGTTAAAGATGTAAGTTCCGTTGTAAAAGAAGGCCAGAAAGTCAGAGTTAAACTTTTAGCTATTGATGACCAAGGGCGCAATAATTTAAGCATTAAGCAAGCCGAAGAAAAAGATGAAGAAGATAACGGTTAAAATAAAACGCAAGGAAAGCTCAAAAGACCTGCCGATCCCGAGTTATGCGACAGACGGCTCGAGCGGTCTTGATCTTTACGCAGACGTTGATGGGGAAGTGGTCTTATCTCCCGGCGAAATTAAACTTATATCCTGCGGTATTTACATATCTCTTCCGATGGGTTATGAGGCTCAAGTGAGGCCAAGAAGCGGGCTGGCATTGAAACACGGAATAACGCTTGTAAATACTCCCGGGACTATCGATAGCGATTACCGGGGTTTGGTAAATCTCATTATCACGAATATCGGCAAAGAAGATTTCGTTATCAAACGCGGCATGAGGCTTGCCCAGATGACCATTCAGGAGGTAATAAGGGCGGAGCTTGACGAGACGGAAGAGCTGGATGAAACCGCCAGAGCTCACGGCGGGTTCGGCCACACAGGCGTTTAGAAAACTATTTTAATAAATCCAAATGACGATCATAGAGTCAGTATTATCAGGCGTAGTACAAGGGCTTACAGAGTTTCTTCCTGTTTCAAGTTCAGGGCATCTGGTCCTGCTGCATAATTTTTTCGGTCTTTCGGAACCGAACATATTTTTTGATATATGTCTGCATGTCGGCACATTGCTAGCGGTTATTTTGTTTTTCGGCAAAGATATTATCACTCTCGTCAAAGATAAGAGAGTAGATTGGCTCTTTTTCATCATTATAGGCACGGTTCCCGCGGTCCTGGCGGCGCTTTTTTTTGAGAACGAGATAGCACATTTTTTTACTGATGTAAAAAATGTTTCGTTCATGCTGGTTGTGACCGCGATGATCCTTTTTGCCGGCCAGTTCGCTCTTAAAAAAGTTTTACGGGAAGGAAACGAACCTTTAGGCGCTTTAAGTTCGATCCTGGTGGGAATAGCCCAGGCATTTGCATTGATCCCCGGCATATCCCGAAGCGGAGCGACTATTTCGATGGGGCTTCTGCGTAAAATGGATCCCAAGGACGCATTCAGATTTTCGTTCCTTTTGTCTATCCCGGCGATCCTCGGCGCTACACTATATGAAGGCTTAAAAATAGATATAACGGAAGCCGTGTTTAAAAATCTACCTATTTATACTGCGGGCATGACCGCTGCGTTCATTGTCGGGTTTTTTAGTTTGTTTTTACTTTGGAAATTCTTGAGAGAGAAGCATTTGTATTTTTTCGGTATCTATTGCCTTATCCTGGGGGTAACAGGTATAATTTTTTAGGGTGATCAAACATGAATGATGTCAGAAAAAATGAAATAATAGCTGTTGTATTATTTGCCGTAAGTTTATTCCTGTTCTTGAGCATATTCACTTTTTCCGAACAGGACCTTTCGTTTTATACAAGCGATCCCAATATATCTCCCCGGAATATTACCGGTATCGTGGGGGCATATGTCGGGTGGATCTTACTTTTCATAATGGGCAAAGCGGCGTATGTTATACCGCTTCTTGTTATCATATGGGGATTTTCCCGCTTATTGCAGATGGAGAGCAACAAGATCTTCTTTAAGTTTTTCGGCACTGTTTTTCTGGTCACGGCGGTAAGCGCCAGTTTAAGCATGTTCGCGGATTCATCCAGGGCTAACGCGTTCTCACAGGGCGGACTTATCGGTACGCTTGTTTCCAACTTTTTGCTCAAATATCTCGGTAAAGGCGGGGCCACGCTTTTTATTATCGCGATGATCATATTATCGTTGCTTGTTGCAACGGAATTCTTGATCCTCCCCATGCTTTTATCTGCGTTTAATTTTATTAAGAACGTTTTTTCACGCGTCAAGTCTTCATTGGAGGAAAGACGGGAAAGAGAAGAAAAAGAACCCGCGAAGCGAGGTCCGATAAAAATATCTCCGGGGAAAAAGCTTAGAGCTGCCAGGGAGGAAATCGCAAAAAAACTCGATTCAATGAGGAAACAGGTCGAAACTGTCCGCAAAACACAGCTTTTAGGCGAGGAGAAAAAAAGATCGGAAGCCTCCGCGGCGAGGTTATCTTCCGAGCCCAAGATCGTGACGGGAAAAGAAGTAAAAAAGGTCGAAGCTAAAAAACTCAGGGTTGCTCCCGTTTCTGATGTCTCCACGGGCGAAAAACTTGATTATAAACTTCCCGGACTGGATCTATTAAAAAGCCCGCCCAAAGGGATAGAAAAAGAAAGAGCAGAAACGCTTAAATCAAAAGCGGCGCTTTTGGAAAGGACTTTGCTTGAATTTGGGGTTGAAGCCAAAGTCACTAAAATAAACAGGGGCCCCGTCATAACAATGTACGAGCTTGAGCCTGCCGTGGGCACAAAAGTGAACAGGATCACCTCGCTTGGAGACAATATCTCACTTGCCATGCGTTCAGCTAATATAAGGATCGTCGCTCCGCTTCCGGGCAAAGGAACTATAGGGATAGAAGTTCCTAACGAGAAAAGTGAACTGGTTCTTTTAAAAGAAATACTCCAGACTAGTGAATATGCGGAAGAGGACTCTCCTCTGAAAATAGCTTTAGGGAAAGACATCTCAGGAACGCCGATAGTGCTTGATCTTGAAAAGATGCCTCACCTTTTGATAGCGGGGGCGACGGGTTCCGGTAAAACAGTTTGTTTGAACTCCGTGATCAGCGCATTTTTAATCAATTCCTCGCCTGACGAAGTCAGGTTTGTTATGGTGGACCCCAAAAGAGTGGAACTTATGATTTTCGAAGGGATACCGCACCTTGTATCGCCGATCGTTACCAATCCTAAAAAAGTAGCTGCGGCTCTCGGATGGGTGGTAAGCGAGATGGAAAGACGTTATGATATTTTTGCCGAAAAAGGCGTAAGGAACATAACCGCATACAAACAAAAAGCAAAAGATGATTGGGAAAGTATACCTTATATTGTTGTGATAGTTGACGAGCTGGCGGATCTTATGGCTGTTTCACAGCAGGACATCGAAGGCGCGATAATGCGTCTTGCCCAGCTTTCGCGCGCTGCGGGCATACATATGATCCTTGCTACACAGCGCCCCTCAGTTAATGTAATTACCGGTGTTATCAAAGCGAATTTTCCGGCAAGGATATCGTTTAAAGTCGCTTCGAAGGTAGATTCCAGGACGGTTTTAGATACAAACGGCGCGGAAAAATTGCTTGGAAGAGGGGACATGCTGATCATGGAGCCGGGGGAATCCAGTATTATAAGGGGACAGTGCAGTCTTGTAGAGGATAGCGAGATAAGGCAAATAGTAAAATTCATAAAGGACCAGTCGGGCCCTAGATATCTGCAGGATGCGATTGAAAAACAGGAAACAAAAGCAGCCGGGGTCGAACAGGAAAAAGATGAACTTTTTAATGAAGCGGTAAAGATAGTGATACAGACAAAACAGGCATCTGTTTCCATGCTGCAGAGAAGACTCAGGGTCGGGTATACCCGGGCTGCGAGAATGATAGACATAATGGAAGCAGAAGGTATAGTGGGCCCGTATAACGGATCAAAACCCAGGGACATATTGGTAGAGGATTTTGAAAGTGTGGAATAAAAATGTCAGCGGCTAAAGAACTTGGAAAAATATTTCGAGATGTGCGGGAGAAAAAAGGGTTAAGCGTAGAAGAGACCTCCAGAAAATCCCGCATTCATTCAAATGTTATAAAAGATATTGAGAGCGGTGTATTTGACAGGCTGAATAAGGTTTATACCAAGAGTTTCCTGAAAAAGTACGCTGCATTTTTAAAGCTTGATACAGACGATATTTTAAAAAGATACGAAAAGATCTCTTCGGGAATTCCCGAGCAGGAACAGAAATATGTTATCGAAGAGGAGGAAAGAAAAAAGACAGCATCTCTTGCGATCGATGATAAGCGTTTTCAGGCGATCCTTGTAGGGGTCTTATCGTTTGTGCTTGTTATCCTCATCTTTGTGCTTGTGGGAAAGATCAAAACAAAGTTTACGGCCGGAGAGCCTAAGAAAGTCACGGCAGTTTCGAGAAAAACCGCCCAAGCCGAACGAAAACCTGCAAGGTCTTCCGGTAAAACAGCATCAACTGCTGCCGCAAAAAAGCCTGACACGAAAACATATACAGCACCCGCAAGAAGGGAAGTTTCTAAATTTGCGCCTGTTGTTCTTACCTTGAGAGCCGAAGGCGATGTTTGGGTAAAAGTGGCCGAAGGCGAAGAGGCGCTGTATATCGGAACTTTGCATGACGGCGAAAGTAAAACATGGAAATCCAGCGGCGAGCTTACCGTTTGGACCGGGAAAGCGGAAAATCTGGTTTTCGTGGTCAATACCAGAAGATTAGGTGTTGTGGCTTTTGGGGTAGTTAAGAATATAATAGTTTCCTCAGAAGGCGTCCGAATCGGCGACAGATGGGTATCTCGTCTTTGAAAAAAATTTATCTTCTCAGTCTGGGCTGTCCCCGCAATCTTACCGATAGTGAAGTTTTACTCGCTTCCCTCGAAAAAAAAGGATTCCAGATCACTGAAAAAGCTGAAGAAGCAGATGTAGGCATAATCAATACCTGCGGGTTTATACAGGATGCCAAGCAGGAATCGATCGAAATGATACTGCATCTTGCAGAGCTGAAGAAAGAAGGCAAGCTGAAGAAACTGGTCGTCTGTGGTTGTCTTTCCCAGAGGTATCCCGCCGAACTTGCGAGCGAGATAAAAGAAATAGACGGCATATTCGGAACCGCAGAATTCGGCTCTATGCCCGATATGATCGAAGAGATACTTGCGGGGAAAAAGGTTCAGAAGGTGGCAGATCCTCCCAGTTCGTTCAGTTCAAGCTTTCACGAGAGAAAATTTCTTACGCCGCCGCATTACGTGTATGTAAAAATCCAGGAAGGATGTTCAAACAGATGTTCGTATTGCGTGATCCCTCAAATTAAAGGCCCACATAGGAGCAGGACGATAGATTCTGTCGTGAAGGAAGTCGAAAAATTAAAAAATGAATGTGACGTGAAGGAGATCGTTCTTATAGGACAAGATATTACATCATTTGGCATTGAAAGAACGGGAAAAGGAGAACTCATCGAGCTTATTAAGAAGGCTAGCCAGACGATGAAGGACGGCTGGGTAAGGCTCCTTTATGCGCACCCCGCGCACTTTACAGATGAACTGATAGATATGATCGCTGATAGAGGCAATATATGCAAATATATTGATTTGCCCATACAGCATATAAATGATAATATCTTAGAGGCGATGAACAGGCGTGTCACGAGATCCGAAATAGAGAAATTGATAGAAAAAGCGAGAAAAAAAATAAAAGATGTTACGATCAGAACTTCGGTTATTGTAGGCTTCCCCGGCGAAACCGAAGAAGAGTTCGATGAACTGCTCAAGTTTTTAAAAGATACCAGGTTCGAGAGGTTAGGGGCTTTTGTATATTCCCGCGAAGAAGGTTCTCCGGCCGCGAATTTTGACGGTCAAGTTCCGGAAAAATTAAAAAAAGAGAGATTCGATAAAGTGATGAGTCTTCAACAGAAAATTTCACATGAGAATAACCTTAAATGGTTAAATAAAGAGGTGAAAGTTCTTATTGATGAAAAAGACCCTTCCGGCAGAGAACATTTTATAGGACGAAGCCAGATGGAAGCCCCCGAGGTGGACGGTGTTATTTATGTTAAAGGCAACGCAGAGCTGTATAATTTTTGTAACGTAAGAATAACGGGCACTTTAGAGTATGACCTTATGGGGGAAGTTGCATGAACCTGCCGAATAAAATAACTCTGGCGCGTATCGCACTTGCATTTTTATTTATGGTATTCCTGTTTTCGCGGGGAGTGACTTTTAAAATTCTGGCGTTGGCTACTTTTTTGGTGGCCGCGTTCAGCGATTATCTCGACGGTTTTATAGCGAAAAAATACAATATTACTTCGGATTTCGGGAAGATAATGGATCCCATAGCGGATAAAGTCCTGACGATAGCGGCATTTCTTGCGTTCGTTGAGATGAAACTTGTGCCCGCCTGGATGGTATTCATCATAATAATGAGAGAACTTTTGATCACGAGCATAAGATTGAAAGCCATGAAAAACAATGATGTACTTTATGCCGGTAAGGGAGGGAAACATAAAACCGTTTTCCAGATGTTCTCGATCTTTGTTATATTGCTTTTTATAATATTCAAGGAGATGGGTGTAAGACAGTTCGGTTTTTGGAACGCCGAGTTCGAGTATTGGTATAGGCAATTAATATTTATCTTGATGCTTGCAACAGTGACTTTAACAGTAATAAGCGGAGCTTCATATCTAATAGGGAACAGGAATTACCAGATCAAGAAAGGATAAGGAAGGGGCTCAAATATGAGGTCAAACAAAGTGCACGAAGTTATAGCGACAGTATGCGGACTTGGTTATTCGCCGATAGCATCGGGGACTGTAGGCAGTTTAGCGGGGCTGGGGCTGTATTTGATTCTTCACAATAATCCGCTGGTACAGTTCGTCTCTTTTGTTATTCTTTTCATCCTTGGCGTTATATCGAGCGGAGTTATTGAAGACGAGACAGGGGAGAAAGATCCGTCAAAAGTCGTCATTGACGAATTTGCCTGCATATTGATCGCTTTTTTATTCGTGCCTTATAAACTTTTATATATCGTTGCGGGTTTTATAATTTACAGGATCATAGATATCATAAAGATCCCTCCGATGGCTAAACTTGAGGGTGTCCGGGGCGGATGGGGCATAATGCTGGATGACCTCGTAGGCGCCATTTACACAAATATCATCCTTCAAGTCTTAGCATTCCTTTTTCACTAATTATATATGCGGTTTAAACTGTCTTTCGCAGGGACGTCAAAATTTCCCAGCGAGAAATTTTGACTCAGAAATCTTCTCGCTCTCGCTGCGATTTAACAGCTGGCGAACCTTGCCCGCTCGCAGATTTGATGCCCTGCTCCAAACAGTTCAAACCGCATATATAGAGATCTGATAAATAATGCCAAAACTTGACTTGGACTATTTCTCTCATTATACTATCTAATAAGTAACAAATAACGCCAAAAGAGCGCAATTTGGCGCAATAAAATCCAATTTGTATTAAAGCATAGTAATATTTACTAAGTTCAGGGGGAGTTATGGTTGTTAGCACAATGATGACGGTAGAAGAAGTAGCTGAATATCTTAAGATGAAAAACGCTACGATCTATAAGCACGCTCAAGAGGGGAAAATTCCCGCCTTCAAAGTAGGGTCAAAATGGCGTTTCAAGAGAGAAACGATTGACAAATGGATCGAGGATCAGGAGAACAGATGATAAAGATATTGATCGTCGATGACGAAGTTGATATATGTGATTTCCTGAAAACTTTCTTCAGGGAAAGGGATTTTCAGACCTTCATGGCCCATAACGGGAAAGAGGCGATACGGCTGGTCGAGGCCGAGAATCCCGAAATAGTTATTTTGGATATAAATATGCCGATCATGAACGGCATCGAGACATTGAAAGAGATAAGGAAAACTGGGAATAATTGCAGTGTCATAATTGTAAGCGGCGTTAGAGATGCCGGCAAGATAGAAGAAACCAAAAAATTAGGCGCTATAGAATACATTACAAAACCGCTTTTACTCGACCATCTTGAAAGAACAGTTCTGAGCGCGGCGGATAATATCAGGATCAATAGTAACACTTGAAGCGATCGGAAGAGAAAATGCCCGAAGAGAATACTAACTGGCTTAAATTGCAGGACTGGATAGCAGAGAAGATCAGGCATTCGGAGGATGTCCCCCCGGCTATAGAAAGCCATGAGGTCCTCCAGAGGCCGAAGCCCGAACGTGACTACCAGGTCGTGCTCGAGAACGTTTCGCGCGGGATGCTGCGCATTAAAAAACCCGAAAAGCTCATCAGGATGATCACTAAGAGCATTGACGAGCAGGTCCAGGTAACTCATACGGCAATGCTTTTAAGGAACAAATCGGGAGATACTTTTACCCTTATTGACAGTGTCGGCGCGGAAGGCATCAAGATACCCGTCGGTTTTATAAAACTTACGTTGAAGGACCCCTTGATACGTTTTTTTAACGAAAGCATTAACTATAAGGTATCTTTTACCCAGGCTGTTGATTATGATAAACTTATCGATTCTTTTGACAAGAACGAGCATATCGTAAAGAGCCCCGCGCTCGCCGAGCTTGTAAAAAGGGCGCTCAGGCAGATGGAGCTGTTGAAGGCGAATATATGCGTGCCTGTATATTGCGGGAAAGATCTGAGCGGAATATTCCTTCTCGGCAGAAAACTTTCGGGAGAAACTTATTCGAGGCAGGAGATAGGCTTTTTCACGACCCTGGCCAATGACGCCGCCATGGCGCTTGCCAACACCCAGCTCATTCAGGACCTCGAGGACAAGATATACGAGATACACAACCTTTATGAGAAGGAACATGACGTGTTCATCAGGACCTCGATCTCTCTTGCCGCCGCGATAGATTCAAGGGATCCTTACACGCACGGACATACTGAGAGGGTTACCCAGTACTCGCTGGTACTGGCAAATGAACTGAAAGACCTCCCTGAGGCTAACGAATATAAGAATTTCATAGAAACACTGCATTTATCGGCTCTTCTTCATGATGTAGGCAAGGTCGGCGTTCCCGACAGCATCCTGAACAAGAACGGTCAGCTGACAAAAGAAGAATACGAGAGGGTCAAGGAGCATCCTTCAACGGGCTCTTCTATCCTTTATTCCATAAGGGAGCTCGGGAACATAGCTGATGAGATACGCGCGCATCATGAAAGGTATGACGGGACCGGATATCCGGACGGGCTGAAGAGTGAAGATATACCGTTCATAGCCCGGATAATAGCCGTGGCGGATACGTTTGACGCGATAACCAGCGACAGGCCGTACAGGCAGAGGAGCATGTCCGAGGTCGCTGTCCAGATAATAAAGGATGCCGCGGGCACGCAATTTGACCCCATAGTCGTGAGCGCTTTTCTTCTGGCCTACCGTAAAGGAAGATTCAATCTGAACAGCAAAATAGAGGAATAATTCAGCTTACCGGTATCGGAACATGAAATATGCCGGAGGGTGGATATCTATATCTTTGAGACTTTTTCTCTTACCTCTTTTTCGGCAAATGGTTTAGTAATATAATCCATCGCGCCGAGTTTTATCGCTTTCGAGGCCGCTTCAACCGTTTTGTATCCGGTGACAACAATGATCTTCATCTCCGGTGAAAACTGTTTTATTTCCTGAAGTGTTTCCAGCCCGTCTTTTTCCGGCATTTTTACGTCAAGAAGAATGCCGTCGAACCGGCTGTTCTTTATTTTTTCCATAACTTCATCCCCGTTTGACGCGAAGTCCAGATCGTAATCACTTTCGAGTATAAGTTTAAGGGATTCTCTTATCCCGATCTCATCGTCACAGATCAAAAGCCTTTTCTTTTCCATATTACACCTCTTGATTTAAAGCGCGGGAGGGGAGACTATGCATATAGCCTCAGCCTCTTGCTTTGATCTGTTTTTCAGAAAATGATCAAGCGACGCGTCAAAATACAGGCTGTCCCCTTGTTTAAGAGTGTAGGTCTCATCTCCCACATGCACGTCAATCGCCCCTTTCAGCATATATACAAATTTTTCAACACCGGGTTTATTCTTCTCTTTTTGAGTGTGCCCGTCGGGTTCGATCTTTATCATAAGAGGCATGATCTTCTTACCGAACGTCTTGCTTACAAGAAGTTCATACACCGCTTTATTCGCGTGGACAAAGTGCTCCGTTCTTTTATGTTTCGGGACGGTTTCCACGGTTTTTGATTCATCTTCGACTTCACGGTACAGATCGGCAAGGGATGCTCCCAGGGCCTTGCATATTCTTTCGTGAGAATCAAGTGTGCCGGTCATTTTATCATTTTCCATGCGGCTTAATGTGGCCAACGCAACGCCGCTTTTACTGGACAGCTCTTCAAGCGTGATATTCTTTTCTTTCCGCAATCTTCGTATGCTTTTTCCTATTTTCATCGTTCCTCCCTTTGCATGCGGCTTGAATCCCTTAGTCATCAATATACACCAAATTTGATAAATAATCAAATTTATATATACAGTTACTATAGTAATACGTATTTTAAAGTGTGCGGCATATTTCCTACCAGGGCCCCTCCGCCCAGTGTGGATCCTCCCTGTACGGAAACATGCCGCACACTTAACAGCAAAAATATTGTAATTCTCTATAAAATTGCGTGTATTTTTACGCGCTTGTGGAGTATATACAATTGTGCTAAAATCATAGCTTATGAGAAAAGACCATATATTTGTAAAAGGCGCGAAAGAACATAATCTTAAAGATATAGATGTAATGATCCCCCGGGACAAGCTGAGCGTTGTTACGGGACTTTCAGGTTCGGGAAAATCTTCTCTTGCGTTTGATACTGTATATGCCGAAGGGCAAAGGCGGTACATAGAATCCCTTTCAAGTTACGCGCGCCAGTTCCTCGAGCAGCTTCAAAAACCTCATGTCGATTATATCGAAGGACTTTCCCCCACGATAAGTATAGAACAAAGGTCCGGAGGCAGAAATCCCCGCTCTACGGTCGGAACGCAGACAGAAATTTACGATTACCTAAGGCTTCTTTTTGCAAGGATAGGCGTGCAGCATTGCCCGAAATGCGGGAAACCGATATCCGGTCAGACTTCGCAACAGATCGTTGACAGGGTTTTAGAACTGCCCAAAGGGACGAAGATATTGATCCTTTCTCCGATCATAAGAGGGAGAAAAGGCGAGCATGTAGAGGTCATGAAGGATATAAGGAAACAGGGCCTGATAAGGATCCGCCTCGACGGAAAAATAGTCGATATCGGGGACAGGATACCGGATCTGAATAAGAAGGTTAAGCATACTATTGAAGCAGTCGTGGACAGATTGACGATCAAGGAGGGAATACGCACAAGAGTATCCGATTCGGTTGAAATGGCGCTCAAATTAGGCGAAGGAACCATGATCGTTTCACCGGCGGAAGATGAGAAGCGCATTGAAAATGACATACTTTTCAGCGAACAGAATTCCTGCATTGAATGCGGTATAAGTTTCGAAAAACTTGCGCCGCGGAATTTTTCGTTTAATAGCCCCTACGGCGCATGTCCCACGTGCAATGGTCTCGGAAATAAGATGGAGATAGATCCTGAACTGATCGTGCCGGATGAATCCGAATCTTTGCTCAGGGCGGTAGTCCCATGGAAACGCGGCGGGAAGGGAATAGTACTTCATTTCAGGCGCCAGATCAGACGTTTAGCGAGATATTATGGGTTTGATTTTAACATGCCTTTCAAAGATTTAAGTGCGAAACAAAAAAGAATAGTGCTTTATGGTGATGATGAATCCGGATTCGAAGGTGTAATACCCAATTTAGAAAGAAGATTTCACCAGACGGAAAGCGATTTCATGAAAGAGATGATAGGCTTATTTATGTCGGTCCAGCCATGTCCGGAATGTAAAGGGCAGCGTTTGAGGGCCGAGTCACTTTCCGTTCTTATAGGAGATAAGAATATTTCTGACATGTGCGAGATGTCGATTTCAGCGGCGAAAAAATATTTCTCTGAGATCGAATTAAATGAGACAGAGAAACGCATCGCAAAAGAGGTCACGAAAGAAGTAAAGGCAAGATTGGATTTCATGTCGAATGTCGGCCTTGATTATTTAACCCTGGACAGAAAAAGCAACACACTTTCAGGGGGAGAGGACCAGCGTATCAGATTAGCTACCCAGATAGGCGCGGGTCTTGTCGGGGTGCTTTATGTTCTGGATGAGCCGAGTATAGGCCTTCATCAGAAAGATAACGGCAAACTTCTCGATACATTGATAGCTCTAAGAGATCTGGGTAATACACTTATTGTTGTTGAACACGATGAGTCCACGATACGCCGCGCGGATCATGTGATAGATCTTGGGCCCGGCGCCGGCGAACACGGCGGTAAAATAGTAGCGGAAGGCGACTTGGAAAAAATACTCAGATCCAAAGATTCGCTCACAGGTAAATATCTTAGAGGTGATTTGAAAATAGAGTTTCCGTCCGAAAGACGAAAATGTGCATCTGGTAAATGTTTGGAAATAATCGAGGCGGCTGAACACAATCTAAAAAGTATTGATGTAAAAATACCTCTGGGACTATTTATTTGCGTAACCGGAGTTTCAGGTTCAGGTAAGAGCACGCTTGTAGATGAAATACTTTATAGAGCGCTGGCAAGAAAGATGTATAAAGCGAAAACCGCGCCGGGCAAACATAAACGCATCAAGGGGATCCAACATATTGATAAAGTTATAGTAATAGACCAGTCCCCGATAGGAAGAACGCCCAGGTCCAATCCCGCGACATATACAGGCGCGTTCGACCACATAAGGAAACTGTTCAGCGAACTTCCCGAATCACGCATGCGAGGATATAAACCGGGAAGGTTCAGTTTTAATGTAAAAGGCGGAAGGTGCGAAGCATGCCAGGGTGACGGGGTAAAAAAAATAGAGATGCATTTCCTGCCGGATGTATACGTGCAGTGTCAGGTATGTAACGGCAAGCGGTTTAATGATCAGACTCTTGAGATAAGGTACAAAGGGTATAATATTTCTGAAGTTCTCGAACTTAGTGTTGAAGACGCTCTCAAAGTGTTTGAAAATATCCCCCCGATAAGAAGTAAATTACAAAGACTTCATGAAGTTGGCTTGGGTTATATCAGATTAGGTCAACAGGCGACAACATTGTCCGGCGGCGAAGCTCAAAGAGTGAAATTATCGAAAGAGCTTTCAAGAACTGCTACGGGCAAGACACTGTATATTCTTGACGAACCGACAACCGGATTGCATTTTGCCGATATTCATAAGCTGCTGGATGTTCTGCACACACTTGTTTCTTCAGGAAATACAGTGCTGGTCATAGAACATAACCTTGATGTCATAAAGAGCGCGGATCATATCATAGACCTCGGACCTGAAGGAGGGGACAAAGGCGGCGAAATAATTGCCAGCGGGACACCTGAGGAAGTCGCTTCCTGTCAAAGTTCTTTCACCGGATCTTACTTAAAAAAAGTACTGCATAAATCTTAACAAATTCTGTTAACTTATTTTTTTATAAGAACTTGCATTCTTAGAAGGATATGCTATACTTTAAACGATTATAAAGTTAGTGTTTTTTTTGACAGATTTTAATCGTAAACCGTTCGGAAGAACGGGGCAACAAAGCCAAAGGGGCTAGGAAAGAAATTAGCCAGCCGGCTGCCGATTAACACATCGTTAAAGTGTTGGAGAAAATCAGTAACCCAACCTTTCGATGGTTGGGTTTTTGTTTTTTAAAATCTAAAAAGAAAGTGAGGTGAGAATGATGAAGAAATGTTGTTTAGCTTTTATATTGTTTATTGCACTATTATTTGCGTTAACAATTTGTGCTGAAGCTGCGACATATAATATGTGGGAGCTCGGATTGAGTAATATTCTTTTAGAAATGCGCGACATGACAAATTGGGCACCTAACGGACCAAGTGTATCTGTTGAAAAGTCACCTGAAGATTCAGATGAAGCTGATCATACGGAACATATGGCGATATTTAAAATTACCACTGTTAATGAAGGGGTGTTCAATGTTGCACCTACCTCTTTTTCAGTAGGGGATGTAATCAATTACAAATGGTACTCGAATAACGAACAGTTCGGCGATGCAGTTGTTTTTGTATTGATGGATAGCACATTAACATTGGTTGATTCTGATGTTGTGAGCTTGGTCGGAAAACAAGAAGGGTTCGATACATTTGTCGTACCGGAAGCGGGCAGTTCGCCCTATTATTTCGGGGTCGGAGCGGCAGCAATTAGTGACGAGGGAGGTGCCGCACGAGGTATTTATGGATCTCCGGAACCCGCAAGCATGGTGATGTTAGGCCTTGCTTTATTAGGAACGGCAGTAAAAAAGTTTACAAGTTAACGAAGAAGGCAATATTATAGATGCTGATTTAATATGAGAAGGGCCCATCAGGCAATGGGATGATGGGCCTTTCTCTTCTTTTAGCCTACCTAAATTAAAATTATCTTGAACGAAAATCCGTAATTTGCTACTATAAATAGTCGTTATATAGGTTATTATTAGCCTATATATAATACTATATTTAGCCCATAAGCTATCTAGCCCATAAAACATGAAAAAAATTATACTATTCACAACTCTTTTCATCGCAATTTGTATATCCGGAAGTTTTGCGCAGGAAGAGTTCCGCTCAGAGATCGATGTCGCTCAAAAAGCCGTAAAGGACGGTTTTTATGACATGGCTGAGAGCAAGCTCAACATGCTGCTTGGCATGGATGCCCCCGAAGAGATCCAGATAGAAGCGCATCTATTATTGGGCAGGGTGTATTTTGAAAAAGGTCTTTACCGCAAAGCTCTTATGGAATTCGAATTCATCCTTCAAGGGTTTGATGAAAGCGGTGTTGTCGCCCAGGCGGCATACTGGATCGCTGAAGTGTATTTCAGGGAAAATAATTTCGAGCAGGCCCTCGCGATGTATCAGGACGTAATAGAGAAGTATCCGATGAGCGAATTCGTGCCGTATTCTCTTTATTCACAGGCATGGTGTTATGAAAAATTGGGTGAATATGGCGCGGCCATGGAATCATTCAAGGAAGTTACCGTTAAGTATCCCGATAGTGAACTTGCCGTTAAAGCCAAATATAAGTCAGCAGAGATTCTGTATAAACTCGGCAGGTTTCATTATGCGGCGGGTGAACTTGAGGAGTTTATCAAGGATTATCCGGTTAATGAAAGGATATTTGATGCCTACTTTATGTTAGGGGACAGCCTTTACAATGAAGGAGATTTTAAGGATGCCGCGGATAATCTAAAAAAATCCCTTCAAGCTCCTACCGCTCAGCCCTGGAAAATATCAGCCATGCTTAAATTGGCACACGCTTACCAGGAGGTCAAGAACTACACCTCAAGCGAGGAATGGTTCGGAAAAGTTGAGCAAGAAGCTAATGATCCTGAAGTGAAAAGTCTTGCAATGATCGGGATAGCGAAAATACGCGCCGAAAGCGGCCAAACCGAAAAAGCGGTTGAAATATACGAACAGATCATAAACGATTATCCCCTGAACGAGTGGACGGATGATGCGTATTATCTGCTTGGAGAATTATTGTATAAAAACGGAAAAACACAGGATGTGGTGAAACTGTACAACAAGGCTTTAGAGAATTTTCCTCAAAGCGAATTTCTGGGGAGCATACATTACACTCTCGGCTGGGCATATAACACTTTAGGAGATGGAGAAAATGCTCTTAAGGAATTCAAGCTAACCGCTCAGTCTTCCGGGAACGAGGATATAATCGTCAACGCGCTCTGCAATATGGGTAATATTTTTGAAATGCGCGGAGAAGATGATAGGGCGATCGACGCTTTTGATATAGTTCTTAAAGATTATCCGAATAGTTTATGGGCTGATTATGCCCAGTATCAGGTAGGGTCCATCCTGGAGAAGAAGGAATTGGATGATGCCGCAATACTGGCATTTCAATCCCTGATCGTAAACTTTCCGAATTCCCGCATGTTGGATAAAGCTTATTATCAGCTCGGGCTTCTTTATTCAAAAAAAGGCGATTACCGTACTTCGGTCGAACAGTTCGACCGCATCATTAAGGGATTTCCCCAAAGCGATCTCGTTAATGAATCTTATTTGCATAAAGCCAATTCGTTATATAACAGCGGAGATTATGAACAGTCTCTGAAGATATACAACACATTGGTCTCATCTTCAAAGGATAAAGAACTTCTTTTAAAATCCCGTTATCAAATGGGATGGGCCTATTACAAGACGGGAAATGAAAAAAAAGCGCTTGAGGTGTTCAAAAGCATCCTTAAGGAAAATACTGACAGCAAGGTCATCCCGGGGATAAAAATATGGTTCGGAGAATACTATTACACTAAAGGCAACCTGGCTGAATCACAGAAATATTTTTCCGAACTTCTGAAAGATTATCCTCACAGTTCATTGTCTATAGAAGCGCGGTATTGGATGGGCTTGGTTCTTTACGACAGAGGCATGACGGATGAAAGCATAAAAGAGTTTGAAACTGTGGCCGGAGATTATCCCGACAGCGAGTGGGCTCCAAAGGCCGTATTAACGACAGGTGATATTTTAAGAAAACGGGGAGACACTAAGAAAGCTATCGGTCAGTACGAACTTCTGATACGCAAGTACCCGGAAAGTGACGCGACAAATATAGCGAACAATAGGATCGGGACCATACTGAAAGCACAAGACAAATATGAACTGGCGAGGGAATATTTCAGGGTCGCTCTTACATCCGAGAATTCGGAGCTCAACGCGCAGATACAGTTTGATATCGCTGAGTGTCTGGAAAAAAGCGGCGAAGAAGAAAAAGCCGTGGAAGAATATCTGAGGGTTGAGTATCAATATCCGCAAGGAAAGTTCTGGGTTATAAGAGCAAGACTTAAATGTGCGGAATTATTGGAGAGAATGGGGCAAAGTGAAAGAGCCTTCAAGATATACCGCAAGCTTGCCGAAGGCGAAGGCGAGGAAGCGGAAATCGCGAAAGAAAAAGTCAAATTATTGAAAGCATTGAACCGGGGCCACTGAGCGGCTATTAACTCGCGAAGTATCCCGGTTCACATAAAACGGAGGTAACTGATTATGTGGGAACTTGTTGTAAAAGGCGGACCGTTGATGTTTCTTATAATCTTGTGTTCGATCATAGCTTTGGCGATAGTCATCGAGAGATTATGGCATCTGCGCCGCGCGGAGATCAATACCGAGGGATTCATGGAAGACATAGCCGAGACGTTAAGGAGGAACAAGATCGTGGAGGCGATGGATAAATGTAATGCCACGCCTGGACCGATCGCGCATATCCTGAAAGCCGGAATATTGAAGCATGATCGCCCCAGGGGAGAGATAAAAGAGGCTATAGAGGACGCCGGCATACATGAAGTTCCGAGGCTTGAGAAGAATCTCGGCGCGTTAGCGACGATCGCTCACATTTCACCGCTTTTGGGACTTCTGGGTACGGTTACCGGAATGGTCCGTTCTTTTCAGGTTATTGAACAGAAAGCTGTTGTTCTGATGCCGGTTAATCCCGGAGATCTGGCGGGAGGGATATGGGAAGCGCTTGTAACTACTGTGGCGGGTCTCGCGGTCGCTATTCCTACTTATGTAGCTTATAACTTTCTTGTGAGTAAAGTTGACGGATTTGTTTTGGAGATGGAAAAAAGCGCAACGGATATCGTGAACATTCTCGGATCAAAGAGGGAAGAAGATGAGGTTTAAAAGAAAAATATTTCTCGAAAAAGGACGCCTGGATATCGCGCCGCTTATAGACGTGGTATTTCTACTCCTTATCTTTTTCATGCTCACCTCCAGCTTTATATTTCAGCCGGGGATAAGGGTTAATCTGCCGAAAGCGGTTACCAGCGAAGCGTTGCATAAAGAAGTGCTTGTGGTAGTGATCGCGGAAACCAACGATGTTTTCATAAACGAAAGACCTGTAGAAAGAGATGAGCTTGTTTCAAGAATAACGCTGGCGGCACGAGGGGGTCAATCGCTTCTTATAAAGGCTGATAAGGGAGCGAATTTAGGAAAGGTCATCGATGTATGGGATATATGCCGCGAGAAGGATGTCAGACAGCTCAATATCGCAACGACACAGGAATAAAAGAGATGATAAGCAGAAATCTTAGGATAGCATTGATCGCGTCATTAAGTTTGCATGTTTTTTTGATGTCGGCGGTGGTTATAGTGACCCCGGGCGGTCCGGAAAGGAAAAAACCATATACCCGCGTGAATTTCCTGGGGCCGATCTTAAAGAAAACAGCTTTTGATATCATGCTCGAAAGCGCGAATCCGATAATGGTGACCACATACAACCGGCTTGGGTTTGATGCCGGAAGCATGCATTTAAAGGTGGAACCGCCTGCGAGAAAAAGCCCTGAGTACAGTTTTTCATTTAAAGGCAATTTAGTGAGCATGGACATGCTGGACTTTCTCTCGGGGACTAAAGCCATACCGGGGTTTTCATACGATTTTCGGGAAAATTTTATAGATAGAATGCTTAAAAGTAATAACAAAAGGGGAGTAGTCTATAAGCCGGACGCTCCCGTTATAATGAGCGAACTTTACGGGAATAAGGAGTCTTATCCGGTAAAGGTGAGAGCTTTTGTCGCCAGTGACGGCAATGTGCTAAAAACAGAACCTGTTACTACGACCGGTTATCCGCAGCTGGATATCATAGCGGCGAAGTTTGTTGAAAGCTGGATATTCGAACCCGGCCCGGATGCTTCTGATAATGAGCCGGTTGTGGTCGAGGTAATATTAACCGGTGCTATTTAAAATGATCAAAATAGATATTTCAACGGCACTTTTTTTATATCTTTTATTTTCAGCTGTGGCGATATTAATAGCGTGGTCATTTTTTGATTTCGGTACCAAGCTGAAAAATTACAGTTCTGAAGAAAAGTATATATGGCACTGCAATATATGCGGGAATACGTATATTGATTCAAGGCATGATGATATTTCGCAGTGTCCCAGATGCGGAAGTTACAGTGAAAGGATAGATAAGCAAAGGACATATACTGACAGCAAGAAAGAAGGGGGTGGAAACAAATGATCACTCAGATAGGACTTGTCGCTGGAGAGATATGGGAATATCTGGACGACCATGGAAAACAAAGCCGGCTGGAAGACATGATCAATGATCTGAAGAGAGAGCAAACTCTCATTTTAATGAGCATTGGTTGGCTGGCAAGGGAGGGGCATATTGTTCTGGAAGGAGATGCTCCTAATTATGATGTTAAGTTAACGGGCAAAAAAAAGGAAGAATGATGGAAACGGAAAAAAATGTTAAAACTCATGACGAAGAAGAACGTATGCCGATCAAACCGCCTTTAAAGGTCATCAGCTCGCAAACTGTAAGCAAGAAATTCGGGTGGTGGGCCGCAGTCGTGCTCCTGGAAAGCTATGCCAGAAAACAAATATGTTTTTATCTCTGGCAGAAAAATGAGGACGGGTGGAAGCGCAAACAGAAATTCGGTATACATTCCAAAGAAGACTGGCAAGTGATGAAAAAAGCCGTAGAGTCATACGTGAATGAGTTGAGCTGATTCTATTTTGAGGTTAACACATGATTGGTAAAGGATCGAAGAAGATGCCCATAGTCTATTCCGATTCTTATTATGTGGAAATAGGGGATCATGTATTTCCTACTTCCAAGTATAAGATCATTAAAGAACGATTGGATCTGGATGTATCTTTAAAGAATAAATACGAGATCGTAGCGCCTATTACCGCTACAGAGGAACAGGTTTTGACCGTGCATACCCCGGAATATATAGACAAATTAAAAAACGGGACGCTTGATACGGAAGAGATATTCACCTTAGAGCTGCCTTACTCTGAAGCATTGGTCGAAGCATCATTCATGACATGCGGAGGCACTATTACCGTCGCGCGAAAAGCTCTTGAGGTGAAAGCTTCGGTCCATCTTGGAGGAGGTTTCCATCACGCGTTTCCGGATCATGGTGAAGGTTTTTGCGTGCTTAATGATGTTGCCGTTAGCATAAAAGTGCTTCAGTCTGAAGGGTTGATCAAAAAAGCTCTTGTTGTGGATTGTGATTTGCATCAGGGCAATGGAACAGCATTTATTTTTAAAAATGATCCGAATGTTTATACGTTTTCCATACATCAGCAGAATAATTATCCTTTTCACAAGCCCGAGGGCGATATGGATATTGGACTAAGAGATTTTACGGGCGATGATGTTTACCTGAAACATCTTCATGATAATGTGCCTGATATAATTACCGCACATAAGCCCGATTTGATTATATACGTTGCCGGCGCTGATCCGTATAAAGATGATCAGTTAGGGAACTTAATGCTTACAAAAAACGGTCTGCGTAAGCGTGATAATTTTGTGCTCACGCAGGCGCATAATTTCGGCATACCGGTTGCTGTAACGCTTGCCGGAGGATATGCCTATAATCGCGGAGATACCGTAGATATACATTACGGTACTATCAAGGAATGTATCGAGATATTTGCGAGGTGAAAGATCCATGATATAAAACGCAAGCTTTTTTCTGTGTGGGGCTGTAGCTCAGCTGGAAGAGCGTCTGGTTCGCAATCAGAAGGTCAGGGGTTCGATCCCCCTCAGCTCCACCACTATTAAAATTCGGGCCTATGGCCGACCGTAAGAAAAGAAATGAAAAAAAGAGTTTTGTTTTTATGTACGGGAAATTCATGCAGGAGCCAGATGGCGGAAGGTTTCTTAAAGCGTTTTGCCGGAGAAAAATATGAAGCTGAAAGCGCAGGGGTGGATCCCACTAAAATAAACCCCTTATCTATTAAAGTCATGAATGAGGAGGGGATAGATATATCAGGTCAAAGTTCAAAGTCAGCCGATGAATTTATCGGACAAAAATTTGATTACGTTATCACTGTTTGCGAGAACGCAAAACAGACTTGTCCTGTATTCCCCGGTGAATATAAAAATATTCACTGGGACCTTGAAGATCCCGCTGAAGCTAAGGGCGGTGAAGAAGAAAGACTGGCGGTGTTTCGTAAGATCAGAGACCAGATAAAGGATAATGTTAGTAAGTTTATAAGGGGGATTTAATTATGCTCAAGATCATTTTATCACTTTCGATCGGATTATTCGCGGGAGCTTACAGCGGATTGATCGGGCTGGGAGGAGGAACAGTCGTTATTCCGGCCCTTATATATATCTTCGGTCTCACTCAAAAAGAGGCGCAAGGCACAAGTCTTGCGCTCATGCTGCCGCCGATAGGCCTCTTAGCGGCATGGACATATTATAAACAGGGCGCGGTAAATATACCCATAGCGGCATTCGTGTGTGTAGGTTTTTTTGTGGGCGGTCTCATAGGCGCGAAATTTGCCGTGGGTCTTTCAAATGAATTATTAAGAAAAATATTCGGGTTTGTTCTTTTAGCTATATCAATTCATATGATTTTCACGAAATAGATGCATAAACAAAAATAGAAAGGTGAGGTAGAAAAATGGCAAATGAAACAGTATTTAAACGTTATAAAGGCAATCCTATCATTACCGCAAAAGCGGTGCCAAGAGCGAACAGTATTCACAACAGCGCCGTCGTTCCCTTTAAAGACGGATATGCCGGTATTTTTCGTGTGGATGAGATCGATTTCAATTTCACGATGCATGTCGGGTTCAGCAAGGACGGGATCAAATGGGATATAGACCCGGATATCCTGAAACTGGAAAACAGCGATCCTGACCTTGAGGTGAAAGAGAGGACGTATGACCCGCGTTTGACAAAAATAGACGACACCTATTATTTTACCTGGTGTCTGGATTCGCCCCAGGGGCCGATGATCGGCATGGCGACCACAAAGGATTTCAAAACATTCAGCCAGAAAGAGAACCTGACTCTTCCCGCGAACCGTAATTGCGTGATCTTCCCGCGTAAGATAAACGGTAAATTCGCCATGTTAAGCAGGCCCAGCGACAGAGGGCACACGCCTTTCGGCGATATGTTCTACTCGACAAGCCCTGATCTCACGCATTGGGGATGCCATAGGTTTGTTTTCGGCACGACAAGAAGCAGCTGGCAGTCAACAAAGATAGGCCCGGGCCCGGCACCGATAGAAACGGATGAAGGATGGCTATTAATTTATCACGGCGTATGGACAAGCTGTAACGGATATCTTTACTATGTCGGAGGCGCGCTTCTTGATATTGAAAAACCGTGGAAGGTCCTTTACAGAACAAAAGATTATCTCTTAGCTCCGACAGAGCCTTATGAGCGTATAGGGGATGTGCCGAATGTTGTTTTTGCGAGTTCCGCAATAGTGAAAGATGGGAATATCAGGATCTATTACGGCTGTGCTGATACATGCATATCGATCGCAGATGCGAAGATAGATGAAGTGATAGATTTCGTTAAGACCCATAGCTATTAATAACCTGTTCCGCCGCTGTGGCGAAATCGAAGGGATTGGTTCATGTTAAAACGCTTTGTTTTGGTGATATTCATTACTGTTTTCAGCTTTTCTTGTTCGCAAGCCAGTGAGAAAAAAGCGGATCTTGCCGGTACATGGTATTCAGCTGATCCGGATGTTTTGAGGCGGGAGATCAACTATTATCTTGAAGCGGCAACACCCGCCAAGATTGACGGAAAAATCATCGGTTTCATTTCACCTCACGCGGGTCTCAGGTTTTCAGGCCATGTAGCAGCTTATGGATATAAAGCAGCCATGCCGCAGTCGCCCAAAGTTGTTATCGTAGTGGGTTTTTCGCATAGGAAATATTATGACGGGATATCTGTTTTTACTGAAGACGCTTTTGTGACTCCGTTGGGCTCTTTGAAAATTAACAAGGAAATATCAAAAAAGCTTATTTCCTCGAGCGAAAAGATATTCAGTCTTCCCGAGGCTTTTTCGGATGAAAATTCCGTAGAGATGTTAACACCTTTCATTCAGGTGGCTTTTAAGGATGCTGAAGCGGTTTTACTTGCGATAGGGAACCAGACAAGAGAGAACAGCCGCATAATTGCCGATGCCGTTTATGATGCGGTCAAAGGAAGAGACGATTATCTCATGATCGGAAGTACGGACATGTGCCATTATTTGCCTTACGATGAAGCGAATAGAAGGGATAAAGAGACCATCAGCAATATAAAAAGATTCAAACCGGACCTATTGTATGATGAGAGCGAGAGGAAACGTCACGAACTCATGTGCGGGTTTGGTGCGGTTTATGCGACCATGCTTGCATCGCAGAAGCTCGGCGCCGATGAAGTTCAAATATTTAAGTACGCAAATTCCGGCGATACTTCCGGGATGAAGCAAAGTGTTGTAGGATATCTCAGCGCGGCGTTCATAAAACGAAAACCACAAGATACGGGTCACGAGTTACAGGAAAAGGAGACCGGCATGTTCAACCACCAGCAGAGAAAAGAACTGTTAAAGATCGCGAGAGATGCGATTATTCATCATCTCAAAACAGGCAAAACCCTGGCAGTGAAAGTTGATGATGAGGCCCTCAAGCAGGATATGGGAGCTTTTGTTACGCTGCATAAAGGCGGCCAGCTTAGAGGATGCATCGGCAACATGGTTGCCAGAGGACCTCTTTACTTGGCTGTACGCGATATGGCGATCGCAGCTGCTGTGGAAGATCCCAGATTTTCGCCTGTCAGGCTTGAGGAAATGGATGATATAGATATCGAGATCTCCGCGCTTTCTCCGATGGAAAGGATCGATGATTATGAAAGGATCGAAGTCGGTAAACATGGGGTGATGGTACGCACGGGATGGAGGAGCGGCGTGTATCTTCCACAGGTTGCTACTGAAACCGGATGGACCAGGGAAGAGTTCATGAATAGCCTTTGCGCGCATAAAGCCGGGATGCCAATGGATGCCTGGAAAACCGGAGGGTGTGAAATATACATTTTTACGGCTGAAGTTTTTGGTGAAAAAGAATAATGAGCAGATTCTACGTTTCAAAAGAGAAGATCAATACAAAAAAAAATGAGATCCTTATAGAGGGAGAAGAATTCCATCATGCGATCGATGTGATGAGATTGAAAGATTCCGACAAGGTAATTATTTTTGACGGCACCGGGAATGAATATACCGGTTTTATTAACAAAATAGATCCAAAAAGTAAAAAAGCCACTGTTGAAGTAGTAAAGATCGAAACTCCTTCTTCAGGAAAAACATCGGAAGTAGTTTTGGCTCAGGCGATTCCTAAAAAAGGCAAGATGGATTATATCGTTGAAAAAGCTACCGAATTGGGAGTTAAAAGGATCGTCCCTCTTGTTACAGGTAGAACCATTGTGAGGCCTGACGAAGGCGGGGGAGAAAAAAAAGTTTCAAGATGGAGAAAACTTGCTATTGAAAGCGCGAAACAATCCGGGAGAGCCGATATACCGGCGGTAAGCGAGGTCACACCGTTCAAGAAAGCGATTGAAGAAATAGAGAGGTACGATCTTGCTCTTTTTGCGTGTTTATCGGGGAAAACTGTTTCCCTGAAAAAAGCAGTAGGGGATTTTAAGTCCGGCAAGATCATTGTTTTTGTTGGGCCGGAAGGGGATTTTACGCCGGAAGAGATCAGTCTCGCTTCCGGGAAAAATTGCAGGCATGTATCGCTTGGATGGAGGGTTTTAAAAAGCGATACAGCAGGCCTGTTTTTAATTTCTGTTTTGGATTATGAATTCAACATATAAATTTACGATCAGGACATTGGGCTGCAAAGTCAACCAATATGAATCTCAGGTCTTAAGAGAAAATCTTGTGAAAGTGGGATTTGTGGAATCCCCTTCAGCTCCGGCGGACATTGTTGTTGTTAATTCCTGCACTGTTACCGGTAAAGCGGATGCCAAGACAAGGAGGCTGATAAAGAGGTTGAAAAAGGAAAATCCCAACGCGACGGTCGTTGTAACAGGCTGTAAGGCGGTATTTGACGGGGATATCAAGTCTCTTTTAGAGATGACGGAGGTTGACGAGATCGTCGTAAATAGCGAAAAGATGAATCTTCCGCTATTTATCGGTGCGCATTACGGATTAGAGTGCAAAAGAAGTGATTTAAAAGAAGAGATAACAAATTTCAGTTCACACACAAGAGCTTTTATAAAGATACAGGATGGATGTGACCAAAATTGTTCATATTGTAAAGTTTCGCTCGTAAGAGGACCGTCAAAAAGCAGGTCGGCCGAGGAGATAATCAAAGAAGCAAAAAGGCTTATAGAACATGGGTATAAAGAGATCGTGCTTACAGGCATTTGTATCGGTTCATGGAAAGGCGAAGGAGGTAAGACGCTTGCGGATCTTTTAAAAGAGATCAATGCCATTGAAGGCGATTACAGGTTTAGAATAAGTTCGATAGAGCCAAACCATATTACAGACGAGCTGATAGAGACCGTAGCCGCTTCAGGCAAGATCTGTCATCATCTTCACATACCTCTTCAGAGCGGATCGGACAGGATCTTAAGATCCATGGCAAGAAGGTATGATGCTGATCAGTTCAGAAAATTAGTTTATCGTATCAGAGAGAGAATGCCTTTTGCCGGCATAACTATGGATGTTATTGCGGGATTTCCCGGCGAGGAAGAAGAAGATTTTGAGGACACTTTTAAGTTAGTCAAAGAATTAGAACCTTCAAGATTGCATGTTTTTAAGTATAGCGACAGGGAGGGGACCCTTTCTTCAAAGATGAAAAATAAACTTCCTGATAAGATTTCCGCAGAGAGGGTGGAAAAATTAATAAAATTGGGGGAGGAACTTCAAGATCGATTTTGCCGTAAATTTTTATCCAAAGAGGTTGAGGTTTTGCTGGAGAATAAAGCAGGGAATGACTTTATTGAGGGATATACGAGGGAGTATGTAAGAGTAAGATCGATGGATTTTATGCTTCCTAAGGGGCAAATAATTTATTTTACTCCAAAAAGCGCGGATAAAGAAGCAACATTAGTTATTAAAAATAAAGAACTTACAAGTGTTTAGGTAAATATGTTAAAAGAATAAAAACTTCATTTGAAAAATTTAAAGTCTTTTTATGCGTTAAATTGACTTTGCTATATTTATATGATATACTTTTGGACTCAATATAACCATTTTTACAATTTATGGCATTCGGGATAAACTGGCTGGACATATTATTCGTAATTCTTTTAGTTGGAATGATTTACAAAGGTTCCCGTACGGGAGTCGGCGGCCAGTTAATATCCCTTACCGGCTGGCTTATATTGGTATTCCTTTCGATAACTTATTACGATATTGTATCCAGAGCGATCTTCGGGTTTTTATTGCAAAAATGGTCCAGGCCCATATCTTTTTTCGGGATAACAGCTATAGGATTTACGGTAATTAAGACACTCGAAAGAGTTTTTAACGTTATCGGTTCAAGTGAGGAATTGCCTCCGGTTGAAAGAGTCGGGGGCGCATTAGTGGCATGCTTGAGAGCATGCCTGTTTTTCGGGCTTATCGGAATGCAGCTATTGATCGTTCCTCTTGATTACACGAGGGACAGTGTTCTGGATGGATCCAGAACCGGGAAATTTTTCGTGGATATTGATGCGGGTATTTACAGCTGGATAAGCGAACATGTTGCATTTGTGAAAAAGGCGGATAAGGAAGAGATCATTAACGAAATGATGAGGACACCAACCAAGGAAAGGTAATAACATGAAACTGAAAGAAATATATGATATTGTCACCGGAAAAGGCCTCCGGGAAGACCCCAGGGCAAAGCGTGCTATTGATGAAGCGATGAAAAAGACGAAAGAAGAATATCGTAAAGCAAAAGGGATTGACAAGAGAACATTTGATACGGAGCGTTTAAAGCATCCGTATGCCGATACCCGCATTTTAAACGGCACAGGAAAGGAAAACATCAAGAATATTCTTGTCGGCATCGATATTGATGTCCAGGAGATATTACTTGCGGATAAGCTGCGCGAGAAAGGGCAGAAAATAGATCTTGTCATATCGCATCATCCCGCCGGAAGAGCGTACGCGGAGTTTTACAGGGTAATGGACATTCAGCCCGGCATATGGGAAAAACACGGTCTGAAAAAAGAAATAGCCGAGAGTCTGATGAAGGACCGCATGGATGAAGTCGCCCGCGGGGTCGCCGCAAGGAATCACACAAGAGCCGTGGACGCTGCGAAACTTTTGGGCATCCCTATGATGTGCATACACACAGCGGCCGACAATTGCGTTACAAGTTATTTGCAGAGGCTTTTCAATAAAGAAAAACCGAAGAAACTCCGGAACATATTAAGCATCCTGAAAAGGATCCCGGAATATAAATACGGAATGAAAATGGGGGCAGGTCCTGTTATTTTAACGGGAAAAGAAGAAAGCGATGCCGGCAGGATATTGGTTGACATGACAGGGGGAACCAGCGGACCGGATAAAGTGCTTCCGCGATTATCCCAATCCGGCATTAAGACGATAGTGGGCATGCACTGCAGGGAATCGGCATTTAAACTTGCGAAAGGCGAATTTTTAAATTATGTAATAGCGGGGCACATGTCCAGTGATACTCTTGGTCTTAATATTGTGTTTGATGAGCTGGAGAAAAAAGAAAAATTGAAGTTTGTTGAATGTTCGGGGTTTAAACGCATCAGAAGGTAAAAACGAATGATACCGCAGGAAATAATAGACAGGATACTTGATAGGGTCGATATAGTGGAGGTTATCTCGGGCTTTGTGCCTCTTAAAAAGACCGGCAGGAATTTTAAGGCATGCTGTCCGTTCCATAACGAGAAAACCCCTTCTTTCGTGGTCAGTCCCGATAAACAGATCTTCCATTGTTTCGGATGCGGCGCAGGCGGTAACGCTATCGGGTTCGTAATGAAATATGAAAACATGGATTTCCCTGAATCGGTGAAAATGCTTGCAGCTAAAGCGGGGGTGGAACTGCCTGTTTATGAAAAAAGGTCAAAAGAGACCGTATCATTGGCCGGACAGCTTTATGAAGTGAACAAAATAGCCGCTTCTTTCTTCCAGAACAATCTGCATAGCGAAAAGGGAAGAAGGGCTTTGGAGTATTTAAAAAAACGGGGATTAGATTCATCCAGCATTTCAAAATTCAGGATAGGTTATGCTTTGGATGAGTGGGAATCACTGCGGGAATATTGCACTTCAAAAAAGATCCCGGCTGACTTATTGCGGAAAGCGGGGCTGGCGATACCCAGCGAGAAAGGGAAGGGAGATTACGACAGGTTCAGAAACCGCATAACGTTCCCGATATTCAATGAAAGGGATCATATCGTGGGGTTCGGCGCGAGGGTAATGGATGACTCTCTTCCAAAATATATCAATTCTCCCGAAACCGTAATTTATAACAAAAGCAATATTCTTTACGGCTTGAATTTTAGCCGGAAGTTTGCCAGAGAAAAGGGATATGTGATCATCGCGGAAGGATATCTGGATGTGATCATCCCTTCCCAGCATGGTGTCACGAACGTTGTGGCGGCTTCAGGAACCGCGCTTACTCCAGCCCAGGTCGCTATGCTGAAAAAGTATACCGATACCGCGGTAATGGTCTTTGATGCTGATCAGGCGGGTGAAGCCGCGAGTCTGAGAGGGCTGGACGTTCTCATAGAAAAAGGAATGAGGGTAAGGATAGCTGCCCTGCCGAAAGGTGATGACCCCGATAGCTTTGTCAGGAAAAAAGGAAAAGAAGCTTTTGAGGGCGCACTAGAGCAGGCTAAGGACCTTTTTGATTACAAACTGGATCTTTTAGTTGAAAAATACGGCATGGGAGATATCGGGCGTATAGCCGATGAGATGCTTCCCACAATATCCCGCATCAGCAATCTTGTGGTCCAGTCTTCATATCTAAAGAAGATGGCGGAACGTCTGGGAGTGCACGAACAATCCCTGCGTATTGAGGTTAAAAAAGTGAAGCCGGGTTACTCCTATCATCATGAAGATACATCTAAAGCCGGCATGCCTAAAAATAATAATTTAAACTCCAGCGAGTCGTATCTTCTGGGGCTGGCAATACTTGATAAGAAAATGTACAACAAAATAAAGAGCGAGGTGGGGCTTGACCTGTTCCACGATGAAAATGTAAAAAAAGCCATGATGGCGGCAGGAGAGATGTTCAAAAAGCTGGATGAGATCAGCCCCGGCAAGTTGTTGAGCAGATTGGAAAATGATGAGAACGCGAAGCGAACAGTAGTAGCTGCCGTTGAAAAAGTCGATATAGAGAACAGCAATAAAGAAAAAATGCTGGCAGACTGCATATTGAGTTTAAAAAAAGAGAATAGGGACGCCAAGCTCAAAGATCTTACTTTCAGGTTAAAAGAAGCACAGAGATCCAATAATGGTATAAAAATAAAAGACCTGCTTTCGAAGATAAATAAAATACACAAGGAGAGGGTGGCGTAAATATGGCGAAGAAGAAAACAAAAAAGCCGAAGAAAATAAAGAAAGTTAAAAAGAAAACCGCCAAGAGAGCTCCCAGGAAGAAAAAAGAACCCGAAGCGATCATTCCTGTTGAAGATATCCGGAAAGGGGAAAAAAGCAGATCGGCCATTGTCCGGAAGCTGATAAAAGCCGGCAAGGACAAAGGTTATTTGAGCTATGATGATGTTAATGATGTTCTTCCTGAAGAAGTGGCTTCCGCGGATGAAATAGATGAAGTCATAACCATGCTGCATTCCGCGGATATAAAGGTCGTTGAATCCGAAGAGGAACTCGAGAAAATACCTCTTGTGGTAAAAAGGGGCGGAAAAAAGGTAAAGACCCGCAGTTTCGTGCAGATAGATGACCCCGTGAAAATGTACTTAAAACAGATGGGGCAGATCCCGCTTTTAAGCAGGAATGAAGAACTGGAACTTGCAAAGAGGATCAAGGATAAGGAAAAGGACTTTAAAGAGATAGTTTTCGGCATAAAACTTGCCCGCGAGAAAATCCTTGAAGCTATAGAAGATGCAATAGATAATGATTACAACCTGGATGAAGTTCTTGATGTCGATCCGAGCGCGAATGTGGAAAGATTGAAAGAGCGAAAAGAAGCGCTCATAAAAAGGGTCAAACTTTCAAAAAAAGAAAGTACGGTCAAGCCGCTTATGGGCAAACTAAAAGTCGCTATAGTCCTTGTTGAGAAAGTGGCTGATGAGATAATGGAAGAGATGGAGGAAGTAAGAAGGGCAAATAACCGCATTATAAGGCTTCAGAAGGGAAGGGCTAAGAAAGAGCTCAAAGAGAACCAGAATCTTCTGCGCAAACTCGCGAGAAAAATAGGCCAGTCGCCGGGCAGGATATTGGAAGACCTGGAAGCTGTTAAACTTATTGAAAGAGATTATACAAAAGCCAAAAAAGAACTTGTTGCCGCCAATCTCAGGCTTGTCGTAAGTATTGCCAAAAAATATACAAACAGGGGGTTGTCTTTTCTTGATCTTATTCAGGAAGGGAACATGGGGCTCATGAAGGCGGTGGACAAGTTTGAATATGAAAGAGGATACAAATTCAGTACATACGCGACATGGTGGATCAGACAGGCCATAACACGATCCATAGCTGACCAGTCGAGAACGATACGGATCCCGGTACACATGACCGAAACGATCAATAAACTTGTAAGAGGTTCACGCAAGCTTGTACAGGAACGGGGGAGAGAACCCACCCCGGAAGAGATCGCTAAAGAGATGAAGATCCCTGTCGTTAAAGTAAAAGAGATCATAAAGATAGCCCAGCATCCTATTTCTCTTGAAACACCGATAGGAGATGAAGGCGATACGAGTTTCGGGGATTTCATCGAAGATAAATCAGCTGTCTCACCCGCGAACGCAACGGCGTATGCGATGCTTAAAGAACAGATGGAAGGCGTGCTTTCGACTCTTACCGAACGCGAAAGAAGAGTTCTCATACTCAGGTTCGGTATAGGGGACGGCTACCCCAGGACCCTCGAAGAGGTGGGCAAGATATTTAATGTTACGAGAGAAAGAGTGCGCCAGATAGAGGCCAAGGCTCTGAAGAAATTAAGGCATCCTATAAGGGCAAGGCAGCTCAAGAATTTCTTGGAGATGAATTTTCTTGAATAAGTTTTGATTTGAAGGGAGAGGTGATGGTAGAGTTAAAAGTCGAGCTTTTCATACCCGGAGAACTTAAGGACGAACCTGTAATCTGTCATATGATAAAAGATTTTGATATAGATATGAAGATAATAGAAGCTTCTTTTTCCACCGAAAGCGGATGGGCGTATCTTATTGTCAGCGGGGAGAAGAACGAAATTGCGAGAGTCTTTGAATATCTCAAAGAAAAAGGGATCACTGTAGAACTGAAGGATTAGAAGAAACCCGGTCATGCCTCAAGAACCCATCCGAAAAATAGAAACCGACAAAGCTCCTAAAGCGGCAGGTCCTTATTCTCAGGCTGTTTCCGCAGGTGATTATGTTTTTGTGTCCGGCCAGATACCCATTGATCCGGGCACGGGAGAAGTGTTAAAGGAAGGCATAAAAAGCCAGACAGAGCTTGTTATCAGGAACATGGAAGCAATTCTCTCTTCATCGGGCCTGGGGCTGGACAATGTCGTTAAAGTTGAGGTTTTCTTAAAAGATATGAATGATTTTAAGCAGGTAAACGAGGTATATGAAACTATGTTTACTGATGATGTTAAGCCGGCAAGACAGGTGATCGAAGCGTCAAAGTTGCCGAAGGATGCAGATATCGAGATCTCATGTATAGCGCATGCCAAAAACAAATGAGCTGGGATGAAGTTAGTACGGTTTGAACATAAAGAAAATATTTATAACGGGGTTTTAGGGGGGAGTGAAATAAGGACCGGGTTACCGGATGATCAAAAAAATTTCGATATTAGAGAAGTTAAATTATTAACGCCCGCCGTACCTTCGAAGGTCGTGTCAGTCGGTCTGAATTATAGAGATCATGCCGATGAATTGGGCATGGATATACCTGATGAGCCCATCATCTTCATTAAACCTTCGACATCGGTTATAGGGCCGGATGAAGAGATAATGTACCCCATTTCATCTGCAAGGGTAGATTACGAGGCGGAATTGGGGATAGTTATAAAGGATAGGATCAGGGGAATAACCCCCGATGAAGCAGGATCTCACATCCTGGGTTATACATGTTTTAATGATGTCACTGCAAGAGACCTGCAGAAAAGGGACGGTCAATGGACCAGGGCGAAATCTTTTGACACTTTCGCGCCGATAGGCCCGTGGGTGGAAACGGATGTTGACCCTGATGATCTTTATATAAGAGCGTATCTCAACGGCGAGAAAAAGCAGGATTCACGCACGTCGAATTTTATTTTTGGTGTTGAGAAGCTAGTAAGTTTCATATCGGGCATCATGACATTGCTGCCCGGAGATGTAATAGCGACCGGTACGCCGTCCGGGATCGGACCAATGCAGCCCGGAGACGAGATCGTCGTTGAGATCGAGGGAATCGGCAAGCTCAGGAATATAGTAAAAGCAGGTAATGCTTGAACTGTTTAGAGCAGGGCATCAAATCGACGAGCGGGCATGGTTCGCTGGCGCCTAAGTTGCAGCGAGAGCGAGGAGATTTTTGAGTCAAATTTTCTCGCTGGGAAAATTTGACGTCCCTGCGAGAAACAGTTCAAGCATTATATAATTTTATTATAATTATGAAGATTGTAATGCAGCGCGTCAAAGGAGCCTCGGTTTCGGTCGAGGGAAAAGAGATAGCGTCAATCGGCAAAGGAGCACTTCTTCTTGCCGGTATCGGTAAAGATGATGATCCCGGATCCGTGTTGAATATGGCGCTGAAGATAAGTAAAATGAGGATTTTTGAAGACGAAAATGGTAGAATGAACCTTGATTTAAAACAAGTAAAAGGGAAAGTTTTGAGTGTTCCGCAATTTACCCTTTTTGCGGACACTAAGAAAGGGAATAGACCCGGCTTCGACGATGCGGCAGAACCGGGAGTTGCAGAAAACTTGTGGAAGAAATTCAATGAATTTTTACGGCAGGAAGATATCGCGGTGGAGGAAGGTGCTTTTGGCCTTCATATGGATGTAAAGCTCATCAATGATGGTCCGGTAACATTTGTTTTAGATCAAAGCAAGGAGGGATAAAGTGAATTTTTGTTCCGGTAGAGAAATAGCGGGGTTCGCAACGGGGTTAGTGTCAGAAGAACATCAAGTTAAGCCTTACGGTCTTGAACTTACTGTTGCAAAGGTTTTCATTGTAAAGAAGGAGGGCGATATAGATTTTGGAGGAAGTGAAGAGAAAGAAGCGTTGATAGAGGAATTGGAACCTGGCAAGAGGTCTCCCGGGGACAAATATGGATGGTGGGCGCTTACTTCCGGCGAGTACTTGATCGAATATAATGAAAAAATAGAAGTACCGGAAGGATGCATGGCGATCATTCAAACTTTACAGCGAACACTGAAAGCCGGCGTGATACATCCGACTGTCGTGCTTACACCGGGTGAGAAGGTGAGAAAAATGCTTTTGCAGGTGGGAAAGTCAGGATTCAATATAAAGGAGAACGCGAGGGTATCTCTTCTTATGGGGATCAAAGCCGTGAAGGGGTAAAGAGAAAATTTCAGGAGGGGCACCATGGATAAAATATTGATAGAAAGACCGGATGAAAAAAAATTAGAATCGCTTAGAGTGGATTCATGGCCGATCTGGGAAAAGGAAGTATCAAAATTTGATTGGTATTATGACACCAATGAAATATGTTATATTCTCGAGGGGGAAGTAAGAGTGGAGCCCGAAAACGGCGAAGCTGTAGAATTCGGCCCCGGCGACCTGGTAACTTTTCCTAAAGGCATGAAATGTGTCTGGGATATCAGGAAGCCCGTAAGGAAACACTATAAATTCAGTTAAAAATATCGGGATTTTTATGCATCTAAAAGAAAGTATTTATAAACTGGCATTTGTTATTTTGATCAGCTTGTTTTTCTCGAGCGCATCTTTTTCTCAGGATGAAGTTTCATCTGATATAAGAAGCCTCATGCCGGGGATACCTCTCGGCGGAGGGATGCAAGAAGCGGATCTTGAGATCTGCCCTCAAGGCGCGAACGTTATCATCGCTTTTTTGGAAGCATGGCAAAGAGGCGATTATGAAACCATGTACTATTACATCGATGATGACAGTAAAACGGATTATACCTTTGAGCAGGCCAGGTTTGACCTCATGATGCTCGAGTTCAAGGAGTATAAAATAAGTTCTGTCGCCAAAAAGGGAGATGATTTTGAGTTTATTTTAAGTTACGGAAATTATAAAGACGGGGATAAAGATACGCAAAAAATGCTCATAAGCGGAAAGACATTCAAGATAATCATGCCTGCAAGAAATTCCGTTTTTAAAAAGTCAGCGGAAAATTATTTCTGATAGAAAGGATCGATATATGAAAACTATAGTGTGTATCGGAGCGGGTTATGTCGGCGGCCCCACAATGGCCGTTATCGCCAAAAAGTGCCCGGATTATAAAGTGATAGTTGTGGATATAAATGAAGAACGTATAAACCAGTGGCAATCCGGCAACCCCCCGATCTATGAACCGGGTCTCAAGGAAGCCGTGCAGGAGACGTTGAACAAAAACCTTTTCTTTTCATCGGATGTGCCGGGGAATATCGATAAAGCGGATATCATTTTCGTAAGCGTGAATACGCCCACAAAGACTTTCGGTGAAGGCGCGGGGATGGCAGCGGACCTGCAGTATTGGGAGAAAACCGCCAGAGAAATACTTAAACGGTCCACAAAGGATAAAATAGTTGTCGAGAAAAGCACCCTGCCCGTAAGAACAGCCGAAGCTATGGAGCACATACTTAACTCCGGAAAATCAGGCGTACATTTTGAAGTCGTGTCCAATCCTGAGTTTCTCGCGGAAGGGACGGCGATCAGCGACTTGGAGAATCCTGACAGGGTCTTGATAGGCGGCCATGATTCAGAAAAAGGGAAGAAGGCTGTACAGCAGATTGCGGAAATTTATAAGCACTGGGTCCCTGAAGAACGCATAATAACGACCAATCTGTGGTCAAGCGAACTGTCCAAGCTTACCGCAAACGCTTTTCTTGCCCAGAAAATAAGTTCGATAAACAGTATCTCCGCTTTATGCGAAGCTACAGAAGCGGACGTCGATGAGGTTTCCAGGGCAATAGGCATGGATTCACGTATAGGGTCTAAATTCCTTAAATCAAGCATTGGTTTCGGCGGGTCATGTTTCAAAAAAGACATTTTAAATCTTGTTTACCTTTGCGAACATTTCGGGCTTATCGAGGTGGCGAATTACTGGCAGCAGGTCGTTCAAATGAACGATTACCAGAAAAAACGTTTTTTAAGGCGCATAATCTCAGGCATGTTCAATAATGTTGCCGACAAAAAGATAGCTGTTTTGGGTTTTGCCTTTAAAGCCGATACGGGCGATACCCGCGAAAGCCCCGCGATAGATATATGCAAGTGGCTGTACGAAGAAAAAGCCAAAATAGTTGTCAGTGACCCTCAAGCATTAGATAACGCTAAAAATGATCTAGCGTTCGGTGCTGACACCATATGGTTCATAGAAGACCCATATGAAGCTTGCCGGAAAGCTCATGCAGTGGTCGTGCTTACTGAATGGGAAGAATACAGGGATCTGGATTATCAGCGCATTTATGATTCCATGAAAAAACCGGCTTTTATATTTGACGGGAGGAACATACTCGATCGTAAAAAATTGCATGATCTAGGGTTTAATGTTTATGCTGTCGGAAAACGCGATCTAACGCATTTCGATGAAAAGTAGGGGAAGAATCAGGAGGGACGTATGCCAGATATCAAGAAAATCGGGGTAATTACAAGCGGCGGTGATTGCGGCGGCCTTAACGCGGTTGTGAAGGGCGCTGCCGAGATGGCGAACAATATGGGAATAAAATGTTTCGTCATTCCGAACGGATACGCCGGCCTTTATAATCTTATTGATTTTGACGAACTGACGGAATTGACGCTTGACAGGCAGGATGCCATCAATGCGAATCCGGCGGGGTCCGAAGCGGGTCACTCCCGCGTTAAGATCAGGAAGATCAAAGATGAGCAAAAATATGAACGTATCAAAAAGGGGCTTGAAAAATTCAAAATAGATGCGCTTGTCATCAGCGGGGGGGATGATACCGGCAGCGTTATGGTGGATCTTTTTAAGAACGGGATTTCCTGTGTGCATGTTCCCAAGACGATGGATCTCGATCTTCAGACATACTCGGTCGGCGGAGATTCGACCATAAACAGGATCGCTGTTTTTGCGGACGAACTCAAGACTACCGGAAAAACGCATAACAGGGTTATCGTGCTGGAAGTCTTCGGAAGATATGCGGGGCATACCGCGCTGCGCGGCGGCATAGCGGGCGACGTCGATGCGATATTGATCCCGGAGATACCTGTCGATTTTGATATTCTGTATGATCATGTAAAAGAAAGGCTGACGCACAGGATCACATCAAGCGATGTTCATGCCGGCACTTATCTGGTAATGGTCGCTGAAGGGTTGAAAGACGCCAGCGGCAGTGAAATAGTGGATGAGAGCGCGGGCGTTGATGCGTTCGGGCATAAAAAACTCGCGGGAGCGGGGAAATATGTTTGCCAGGAGATAACGAAGAGAATGAAAGCCGACCCGGTGATCGATGAATTTATGCATAAGACACACATGTATGTAAAAGAAATGTATGAGATACCGGAAGTGCGCAGTGTGGTTCCCGGCCATCTGGTAAGATGCGGCCGAAGTTCGGCATATGACGTGAATTTCGGTAAAGAAGCAGGAGCCGGCGCTGTGGTACTGCTTAAGAACGGCATTAAAGGCGTGACTATAGTCGGCGTTTCCGGAAAAGATGTAAAATATATGCCTTCGGAAAAAGCTATTGAACAAAGACATGTGGACCTGGATCAGGTCGCGCTTCACGAACAGATGGGGGTATGTTTCGGGAGAAAACCGCAAGCGTTCGTTCCTGTCTTCAAAGAAGTGAAAAGAACTCCGGAAAGATACATGTGACCGGCGGATCCGGGAGTAAAAAACATGGAATATGCTAAAGGTTCGATAGGCAGGGTTTACTTTGCAAGGTTTGATCATGGCGAGGATCTGCTGAGCGAGATCAAAAAAATTGCTGAAAAAGAAGATCTTCCGGCCGCAACGATCCTCATTTTAGGCGCGCTTGAAAAAGGCGATATAGTTACCGGCCCCGAGAAAGCAGAAATCCCTCCTGATCCGCACTTTGTTTCTTTCGATGACGGCAGAGAGATAATAGGATTCGGAACCATCATAAAACAGGAAGGCTCACCGTCGGTTCACCTTCATTCCTCGTATGGCAGGGGAGACAGTTCTCTGACCGGATGTTTAAGAAAGGGAGGGAAAGTTTTTCTCACGGTCGAGGTCTTGATCACCGAGGTCAAGGGCATAGATGTCTCAAGAAAAAAAGATGAAGCATCAAAGTGCAACCTGATCCACTTCACCTGAGCGCAAATAAATCCTAAAAATATTTTTATTTATTTTTTTTAAAAAGCAAAAATATTGAATTTTTTTTCATTTTGAAAATTTTTTATAAAATATTTTTGATCAAACTCACCCAACATCTCCAAGGTTGAAAAGTAAAATAAAAAAGAAGAAAAATCCATAGCGCTACAGCCCCTTATTTTAAAGAGGTATAGCGTGTGTATTATTTTTCATCTTTCACGCCGAAAGTGAATGATATTTTCCCGAAAAAATATTCTCAAAGCGAAAAATTTTTTTAATACAGAGCAAAAAAAGTTTTTCATAGACTTGCAAAATAAAAATAATAATGTATATTTTTTACAAGAAAAGATTTTCGAAGAGAAAAATAAAAAAAAGTTTTTAAACAAAAAGAGGAGGGGATAATGGTAGTAAAGAAGAAAAAGAAAAAAGCTGCAAAGAAAAAAGTAGCAAAGAAAAAGAAAAAAGTTGTAAAGAAAAAGAAAAAAGCTGCAAAGAAAAAGAGAAAGAAAAAGTAACGCTTTTGTAATTTTTTCTACATAAAAAAGCGGCTTCCATCGGAAGCCGCTTTTTTATTGTCACAACTCCTTCCTTTAAATATTTCTTTTAATAAATATAATTATTGCTTAAAGAACAACTTTTTCCTCTTTACTGCCATTCCCAATCCGCCCAGAAGTAGTGATATAATTGTTGCCGGTTCGGGGGTATGTGCTTCGTAGGAAGGGTAGCCAGCCAAAGCAAATGTGTCTCCGTCAGGATCACCTGCGCCTCCGGAAAGACCGTGCCATCTAAGGTTTATTTTACCGTCTCCAGAGATATCGGCCAGAGCAGCAGCATTTAATGTGATAGTTTTTGTCTCCAGTTCATCGCCATGAGTTATGGTCTCGTGCTGCAAATGACTCCCCGGAGTAGCAGTACTGCCTATATATACTTCAATTGTGCTGTCTTGACCATCATGCTGATCGCTAGATCTTCCCCAAACAGAGATTGTCATTGAAACGATAGTTTCAGTTTCAGGGTCATAATAATTGTCACCAGAATTCAGATCTATAAAATCCGGGTCACCCGTTTCACTTGGCCACCACTCACAATATTCGAGTACTGTTCCAGGAGGTGGGCCTATATCTTCATCATCTTCGATGGTTCTAGCTTCAACTTTCGATGGTATTACCATAAACGCTATAGCTAATACAAAACAGATCAAGATCAACATTTTCTTCATCGTTATCACCTCACTTTCTTCTTAGATTTTTAAAACTTACCTATATATAACTGCAAAAAAACTTGCAAGAAATATTTTTCATCACCTCCTTTTAAAAACTTTTTACTTATAAAAAACAAAAAACCCAACCATCGAAAGGTTGGGTCTGATCAATACTTATGCCAACACTTTAACGATGTGTCAATCGGCAGCCGGCTGGCTGAAAGCATTGTTTAGCCCCTTTGGCTTTGTGTCCTGCTCTTGCGAACAGTTTACGATTAAAATCTGCTAGAAAGAACAACTTTATATTCTCTTAAAATGGACCATATTTTCTAAAGAAGTCAAATTTTTTCTTATTTTTTATTACTTGCAAATATAAAAATTGCTGTGCTATAATACGCATTCAAATAACAGGTGGGGGCATAGCTCAAGTGGTTAGAGCAACTGACTCATAATCAGTAGGTTCATGGTTCGAGTCCATGTGCCCCCACCATGAAAAATGCGGTAAACAACTTTCCTGCCCTTAGTTGGAACTGGGCGCATAGCTCAGCTGGTTAGAGCGCATGCCTCACATGCATGAGGTCGGAGGTTCGAGTCCCCCTGCGCCCACCATTTGGAAAGAGAAGGAATTTCGGCCGATAAAAATAGAAAGAGAATATCATGGCGGATGAAAGTAATGCAAATGTAAAAGAACAGATCGAGAAATTGATACGGCTTCAGGAAGTTGACGCTGAGATCTATGATCTTGAGGAGAAAAAAGAGTATTTTCCTGCGAGAATAAGCGAGATCGACAGTTCTTTGGAGACCAAAACATCGGGCATCAAGGCTGCCGAAGAAGAACTTAAGAAAATACAGGTAGAGAAGAACGATAAAGAGAATCAGATAAAGGGAAAAGAAGAGCAGATCGCCAAGCATGAGGCCGATCTTAATCAGATAAAAACAAACAAGGAATACAAGGCGCTTCTTGATGAGATCAATAATATCAAAGCGGATATTTCCGTGATAGAGGATGGGGTGATAGCTATTCTTGACAGGATCGATGAGGCACAGGCGAAAATAGAAGAAGAGAAGAAGATCTTTGATGAAGAAAAGGCAAAAACCGATAAAGAAAAAGAAATAATAAAAGCTGAAGAAAAAGAAGTCGATGCAAGGCTTAGTGAACTCACGGGCAAACGGGAAGGGTTCTTGCAGGGAGTAGATAAAGAGATTTTGGCGACATATGAACGCATACGTGAAAATCGCGGGAAGATCGCTATTGCCAAGATTAATGGATCCTTGTGCGGTGAATGTAATATGACACTGCGTCCGCAGGTGATCAATGAAGCTAAAATGAAGAAAAAAATCACTTTTTGCGAAACCTGTTCAAGGATACTGTATGCCGAAGAGTAAAAAAATAGATTCCATTTCGATCTTTGCCGACGGAGGAGCAAGAAACAATCCGGGACCTGCGGGGATCGGGGTTGTTCTTTTAGATAAGAACGGAAAGAAGATAGAGGAGATATCAAAGTATATAGGCAATGCCACTAATAATGTAGCCGAGTATCTTGCCGTTATCTACGGTTTGCAGGAGGCGATGTATAAGGGGGCAAAAAAGGTTACGCTTAACCTTGATAGTGAACTGGTCGCGAGGCAGTTAAAGGGCGAATATCGGGTCAAAGACGAGAAGATGAGGAAATTTTTTGATATCGCCTTGAACCTGTTCCGCGGATTTGATAAAGTGGACATATGCCAGATACCGCGTGAAGAGAATAAAGACGCGGATGCTCTTGTTAATAAAGCGATCAATTTGAGATCGCTTTTATAGATAATCGCTCATTGAAGCAGATCGGGTGATCGCTCTTTGCTTTTTGCAGGGGGAGGAAAGTCCGGGCTCCATATAGCAGCGTAGCGGGTAATGCCCGTCCACCAAAAGGTGAGGATCAGAGCCACAGAGACGAGTAAGCGTGCTTTTGCATGCGGAAGTGAAACGCGGCAATCTCTACGCGGAGCAAGGCCAAATAGGGGAGGAATCAGGAAAATCCGAAAAATCATGCGGATTGACTGATAACGAAGCGGCTAGCTTCGTCACAACTTCCGGGTAGGCCGCACGAGGTTTTCAGTAATGAAAGCCCCAGATGGATGATCGCCGGGCGGTGAATTCCGCCTACAGAACCCGGCTTATAGATCTGCTTTGATGAGCATGATATATTTTTTTCTATGGATCAGATCATATCGATCAATAATCTCCATTATTCGTATGTTTCAGGGAAGGCTTCGATCGAAGCTCTCAAGGGGATATATCTCACCGTAAGAAAGGGCGAGATCTTCGGGTTTTTAGGCCCGAACGGTGCCGGCAAGACCACTACTATCAAACTCATACTCGGGATTCTTACGCCGAAGAAAGGCGAAGTAAAGGTCTTTGGCGGCGATCCGCACAAAAGCCAGACGAGGTTGTCCATTGGATACATGCCGGAAACCGCGGATTATTATAAATATCTCACTCCCGTCGAACTTTTGCGTATGTATGGGGCGATCTTTGGTATCGAAAAAAGTTTATTAACAAAAAGAATAGATGAACTTATCAGGCTTGTTGATCTCGAGAAAGCTGCCGGGAGGGCAATGGGGACTTTTTCGAAAGGAATGATGCAGAAGGTGAGTTTCGCCCAGGCCCTTATAAACGATCCGGACCTATTGATCCTGGATGAACCGACGGGAGGGCTTGATCCGGTCGCAAGAAAAAATATGAGAGAAGTGATAAATGTCCAGAGAGAAAGAGAAAAAACGGTTTTCTTTTCATCACATGAGCTTTCGGAAGTCGAGCTTGTGAGCGACAGGGTGGGCATCTTGAATAAAGGCGAACTTGTTATTTCAGGGCCGGTTGAGGACCTTTTAAAAGGCAAGGAAGAGAAGCAAACACTTGAGAAATATTTCTTACAGATAATCGGAGAATAGAGGGGCATGCGCACAATTTGGGCGATAGCAAAAGTTTCAATAAATGAACTCATAAGGAAGAAGGATTTTTACGTTCTTTTTATTTTCATGCTGGTCATGCTCGGGTTTCTTTCGATCCAGAACTTTTTTGATATTGAAGGTATAACGAGGTATGTAAGGGACTTTGGCTATACTCTTGTCATGCTTTTTTCTTTTATTATTGCTGTAACGTTCTCCGCCAAACAGATACCGGAAGAAATAGAAAGAAAGACCATTTATCCTCTTTTGGCCAAACCGGTAAGCCGGTTTAACCTGGTTGCAGGCAAGTTTTTGGGAGGGATTATAGTTTCAACGGCGTCCTTCCTCTTGTATTACGGGCTTTTTGCCGCTTTTTACCTTTCGGGGGGAGAAAGCATCTCTGTGGTCCTCTTGATCCAGGGATTTATTTTCGGTATTCTCTTTCTCTGCATGGTCTGCGCTCTTGCGGTATTTTTCTCCAATTTCCTTACGGTATCGGCAAATGTGAGCATATCGATCATTCTGTATTTTGTGATGATAAGTTTCTCCGATCAATTCAGGCAGGCTATTCTGTATTCGGAGAAACCCTTATCTGTTTCATTGGGATTCATTTATTATATATTGCCGCACCTTGATTTTTATGATCTCAGGATACGCTTGGCTCATTCCTGGGACCCTCTTGCTATATGGGTGATAGCGGCTGTTGTCACATATACAGTTTGCTATTGTTTGTTCCTTCTTTATATTTCCGGAAAGATGTTCCAGAGGAAACAGCTTTGAGAAATACAGCCGTTGTTTTTATCATATTGTGGCTGGTCGCCTCCTTTTTTATCGCTCCCGGTATCGATACCTATAACCACGCGTTTTCGATGAAACATTCAACCGGCGATATGCCGCTAATCTTGCGCATAGCCGGTGAAAGTTCATCCATTCTTTCAAATCTTTCCATACTTCAGGCCGATCTGTACCTGCATGGCGGAGTTGGGCATTTTGACGAAGAACACAAAGAAGGAATGGCGGTTCTCGACAGAGAGGTAGTCTATAAGGGAGAAGACCTCCATGAAAAGAAAGAAGAGCCGGCGGCAGGCAAATTTAATATACTTTTAAAACTGGACGAACAGCTGAAGGTAAGCGAGCATGTGCACCTTAAGGGAGAGGAGATCAAGGAGATAATTCCATGGCTGTATTACGCCGCAAAGGTGGACCCGCACAATGAGCTGGCTTATACTTTGGCATTTTATTATGTTACCGACGTGTTCGGAAAGACTGAAGAAGGAGTTGCATTCCTCAAGGAAGGACTCAGCAAAAATCCGGATTCGTGGCAGATAAATGCCGAGCTGGGAAGATTTTATTTTCAGTATAAAAAAGATTATCAGGCGTCGATCCGTTATTTAACCAGAGCGTATGAACTTATGAAGCAAGGGCCTCATGACAAGTTCCAGGAAAGATATGTCCTTTCATATCTTGCTCATAGCCATGAAATGCTCGGGGAAAAAGAAAAGAGCTTTTTGTTTTACAAACGTTTGAATAAGCTTTTTCCTGACGCTTCTTTATATAAAAGTAAACTCAAAAAATGAAAACATACCTTGAATGCATACCGTGTTTCCTCCGCCAATCACTTGATGCGGCAAAACTTGCCGGAGCGGATAAAAAAACTCAGAAAATAATTCTGGATGAAGTTGCAAAGATCCTTCCGGATTTCAAGCTTGACGTTTCTCCTCCTGAAATAGCCAAGACGGTTTATGGAATAGTCGACAAATATACCGGCGGGGTGGATGCTTATAGAAAGATAAAGGAGAAAAGCAACTTTATGGCGATGGAGCTGTACCCGCATCTAAAGAAAAGGATCGAAGGGTCGGAGAATATACTTCTTAACGCTGTAAGGCTGGCAGTCGCCGGGAATGTTATCGATTATGGTGTGCCGTATTCTTTTGATATAGAAAAAGAGATAGACGAGTGTCTTCAAAAGGATTTCGCGGTATTTGATTTTCAGGATTTTGAAAATGAAGTTAATGAGGCTGAGAAGATCCTATATATCCTGGACAATGCTGGCGAAATAGTTTTTGACAAAATTTTAGTAGAGGAACTTAAGAGTAACGTGATATGTGTGGTCAGAGAAAAGCCGATAATAAATGATGTGACCATGGAAGATGCGGTGCAGGTCGGACTTGATAAAGTCACCAAGGTCATATCAAGCGGCTCAGATATTCCGGGGACAGTACCTGAGAAGTGTGCCGAAGAATTCTTAGAGTACTTCAATAAGGCGGATCTGGTGATAAGTAAAGGGCAGGGGAACTTCGAGACGCTTGCGGATGAGAAGAAACCGATATTTTTCATTTTTAAAGCCAAATGCCCTGTTATTGCTGAACATGTGGGCTGCAGGGTAGGGGATATAATACTAAAGCGGCAGAAGGCATAGTCAGCCGATAAGACCCTATATTAGAAGTAGATTTCCCGAAAATTGTATTGACAAAATCTGTTTTATATGTTAATATATGAACAGTTGTTCATATATTGTTATATATACATGGAGGCAGTATGACCAGAAAAAAGCTTATAGACGATATACGAAAAAGCATGAATTCTCAAGAAGTAATGGATAAATTATCCCGTACGTTCAGCGTACTAGGCGATCCTACAAGGGCGAGGATAATTTTTGCCTTGTTCAAAGCGGAGCTATGTGTTGTAGAATTGGCCAGGCTTTTGGAGATGAACCATTCAGCCATTTCACATCAGCTGCGTGCGCTTAAAGATCTGGATCTTGTGAGATACAGAAAAGCGGGCAGGCGCACATATTATTCTTTGAACGATGAACATATCGAGGTACTCTTTAAAGAGGGGCTCGAACATGTTTTGGAAAAGTTGTGATTTACATGTTGAAATGAGGGAAGATAATGGGCTTGATGCATTTAACAAAAATAAAAGCAGATCAAAAGGCAATAGTTAGGGAGATCCTTGGAGGGCATGGAGTTTCAAGGAGACTCGAAGCGCTGGGCATACGTCCGGGCAAAGAGATCACGAAAATAAGCTCGCATTTTTGGCATGGGCCTGTGACAGTGCTGGTGGGGAAGGCCAAAGTAGCTATTGGTCACGGCATGGCCGAGAAGATAATGGTAGAGGTTGTAAATGAATAGAGATGAAAAAAAAATATTGCTAATGGGCAACCCTAATGTGGGGAAGAGCGCTATTTTCTCAAGGCTTACCGGCGCGAGAGTGACGGTATCAAATTATCCCGGCACAACAGTCGGTTTTTCTCAAGGATATCTTAAGCTAAGAGAAAAAGAGATGGCCCTTGTGGTGGATGTACCGGGTGTATATAATCTTGAGCCTGTTTCAAGGGCCGATCAGGTCGCTATCGAAATGCTCCAAGAAGGGGATATGGTCATAAATATAGTTGACGCGACCAATTTAGAGAGGAATCTTTTTCTGACTTTAGAATTGAGAGAAAGAAACATTCCGGTTATTGTTGCTTTGAATATGTGGGATGAAACCCATCATAAAGGCATAGAGATAGATGTTAATAAAATGGAGAGGGAATTGGGAGTTCCGGTTGTCCCTACATGCGGGTTAACAGGTGAAGGCATCAAAGAGTTAGTCGAAAGATTAAAGCTTGCTGAGGCGAAGACCTTTCCGGTTCTGTCAAAAGACGAGAAGTGGGAGGAGATGGGAAGGATCGTTGAATCATCACAGACACTTCACCATCACCATCATACGCTGCTCGAACGTTTTGAGGATATCAGCACAAGGCCCACGACCGGTCTTCCTCTGGCTATTGTAGTAATATTTATTTCTTTTTTAGTCATAAGGTTTATAGGCGAAAGCCTGATAGGATACATATTTGATCCGTTTTTCGAAAATATATGGTCTCCTTTAATGATAAAATTAAGTTCCTTGCTGGGAAGCGGAGGCGTGATCCATGATATTTTGATAGGAAAACTTATTAACGGAGGGATAGATTTCGGACAGTCGTTCGGTGTATTGACAACAGGTCTATACGTGCCGATCGCGGCAGTTTTCCCTTATATTTTGAGCTTTTATTTTGCCTTGGGATTGCTTGAAGATTTTGGCTACCTTCCGCGGCTTGCGACTCAAGTTGATAATCTTATGCACCGCTTGGGGCTTCACGGTTATGCGATAATCCCGATGATCCTCGGCCTCGGATGTAATGTTCCCGGGGCAATGGCATTGAGACTATTAGAAGGAAGAAGAGAGAAGTTTATCGCCGCTACCTTAATGGCCATCGCTGTTCCTTGTATGGCTCAGATCGCCATGATCACCGGTCTTGTCGGCCAGAGGGGAGGCCAGTATGTCGCGCTTGTGTTCGGGATCCTTTTTTGTATCCTTATCTTGAAAGGGCTTTTAATGAATTTTTTCATCAAGGGTAAAAGCCCTGAAATATTATGGGAGATACCGCCGTATAGACTGCCTCAGCCTATGGCAGTATTGAAAAAATTATGGATGAGGGTCTCGGAGTTCATAAAAGAAGCTTTGCCGATGGTCCTATTGGGCGTTCTTGTGGTTAATATTTTATATATTATTAAAGTGTTTGATTTTTTAGCAGCGGCATTTTCTCCGATATTAACCGGTTTATGGGGGCTTCCTAAAGAGACCATATCATCCTTGCTTGTAGGTTTTTTAAGAAAAGATGTAGCGGTAGGGATGCTCGCGCCGCTTGAGCTTACCACAAAGCAGCTTGTTATTGCCTGTACGATACTTGCTATATATTTTCCGTGCATGGCGACTTTTATGGTGATGGTGCGCGAACTCGGCGCTAAGGATATGTTTAAATCGGCGTGCTTAATGATCATAACTGCGATCGTCGTCGGTACTTTATTAAATTATATTTTGTGGATATAATACTAGTACAAGTGCAGGAGGCGCCAGAATGAAAGTATTTGAACATCTTGAGAACATCTGGCATAAGAAAGTTACCCGACGCGAGTTTTTGGCTAAATGCGCGAAAGCCGGTGTATGTATAGGGGCATCGCTCTACGCATTTGGCGCTCTTTCAAAATATCAGGCTTTATCCGCTATCGGTGAAAAACGCGGAATGCATGAAGCCCTTTTTTATGAAAAGATGGGGGATGAAGCGGTAAGATGCGTTCTGTGTCCCAATTATTGTACGCTTTCGAACGGGCAGAGAGGGTTTTGCCGCGTTCGGGAACCTGTCGACGGAAAGTTATACTCTCTTGTATATGAACTTGTTTGCTCAGCGCATATTGATCCTATCGAGAAAAAGCCCATGTATCATGTGCTCCCGGCCAGCAAGTCTTTTTCCATAGCTACTGCCGGCTGTAATTCCCGCTGCAAATATTGCCAGAACTGGACAATATCGCAGCGCTCGCCTGAAGAGACTATCAATAATCGTTTAAGCGTGAAAAATCTTGTCGATAGCGCAGCAATGAACGGATGCAGGTCCATTGCTTATACTTATACTGAGCCTGTTATCTTTTATGAGTATATGATCGAGGGGGCGAAACTCGCAAAAACAAAAGGTATATATAATGTAATGGTAACAGGCGGAAAAATAAATAAAGAACCCGCGAAACTTGCTGCTAAATATGTGGAGTCTGCGAATATCGACTTTAAAGGCTTCGACGATAAATATTTGCGGGAAGTATGCGCCCAGAGTCTTAATAATATTTTAGACAGTATACTCACCATGAAACAAGGCGGTATGTGGATCGAGCTGACAAATTTAATAGTTCCGACTCTTAATGATGATATGAGCAAGATCAGGCAGATGGTCAAATGGATAAGATCCAATGTCGGCTCTGATGTCCCCTTGCATTTTTCGCGCTTCTGGCCGCAATACAAATTAAGATCTCTTTATCCCACCCCTGTTGAGACGCTGAAGAAGGCGAGGGACATCGCCCTTGAAGAGGGGCTTCATTATGTTTATATCGGCAATGTTCCCGGGATGGGGTATGAAGATACGATCTGTCCGAAGTGTAAAAAAGTTGTTATAAGAAGAATGGGATACCAGGTCCTGGAAAATCATGTTTCTAAAGATGGCAAATGCGGTTTTTGTTCAGGCAGCATTGCCGGGATATGGGGGACGCCCCATCAGGGGACACCCCGCAAGATTGAATGAGTATAAAAGTTTTAAGTCGTATTAACTATGCAGGGTGTCCCCTGATGGGGCGTCCCCGAATGGGGGTTGATGGATTTTAGGAAAACTATTTCTTCGTCGGTGATACTCATGGGAGCCACCGCAATGGTTTCCCAGATCATCTTTCTTCGCGAATTCCTGGTGGTTTTTTACGGCAACGAGATCTCTATCGGGATAATTCTTGCAAGCTGGCTGATCTGGGGTTCGTTCGGCAGCTGGTTTTTGGGACGCTATTCAGACCGTGTAAAGCCAAAATTATTTTTATTTTCCTCCTGCCAGTTCTTGCTCGCTTTCATTCTGCCTTTAACAATTCTTGCCATAAGGTCATCAAAAGCGTTCATGGGAATATCTACGGGAGAAATTGTCGGTTTTTATTCAATGGCCCTTGCTTCATTCTTGATACTTGCTTTTTCATGTTCGATTTTGGGTTTTATGTTCTCGCTGGCTTGCAGATTATACAGAAGCGAAGAATATGTCCCGGCAAAGGGTGTGGCGCGAGTTTATGTTCTTGAATCCATCGGAGCGCTTACCGGCGGGTTCCTGGTAAGCTATTTTCTCATACGCTATATGCGGGCATATGATATTATTTTCGCTCTATCTTTTCTGAATATTCTTTTCTCAATAGCCATACAGCGCCATGTCGAGAGCATGAGGGCGAAAAAGGTATTTTACGGTTTAACGCTTCTGGTTCTGGTTTTGTTTACAGCCGGCATCCTGTCCGGAGCGGGAGATTCGCTCAGGCAATATTCTATTAAAAAGTTATGGGAAGGGTATGATGTCCTGGGGTCAAAAGATTCAGTTTACGGGAATATAACAGTTACCGAAACATCAGGCCAGATATCTTTTTATGAAAATGGCCTGAACCTTTACACCGTGCCGGATCCTTTTTCTGCCGAGGAAAGTGTCCATTATGCGATGCTTGAGAATAAATCTCCCGAAAGCATCCTTCTTATAGGCGGAGGAGTAGGAGGGCTGCTTAAGGAAATCTTGAGATACCCTGTTAAAAAAATAGATTACGTAGAGCTCGACCCGACGATCATAAAGATGGCGGAGGAATATCTCAAAAAAGAGGATTCGGAGGATCTTAAAAACCCGGTTATAAATATTATAAATGCGGACGGACGTTTTTACGTCAAAAATACAAGAGAAAAATATGACTGCGTCATAATTCATCTGGGCGATCCGTTCACCGCCCAGCTTAACAGATTTTACACGGTAGGATTTTTTGAGGAATTAGCGGATATCTTAAATAAAGGGGGAGTGGTCTCCTTCGGCTTAACATCTTCGGCGAATTATATAAGCGAGGAATTAAAAAGATATCTGCGTTCAGTGTATTTAAGCGCGAAAGAAGTGTTCCCTGATATATTTATTGTACCGGGAAACACCGCGTATTTTCTGCTTTCCAACAAAAAGGGCATGTTGACGGGCGACCCGGACATCCTGATGAGGCGTTTAAAAGAAAGAGGCGTGCAAACCGAATATGTGCGCGAATATTATCTTTTTGACGGGCTTTCCAAAGAAAGGGTCGAGTATCTCAAGAAAAACATTGAAGAAAGGATCGATGTGAGATTGAACATGGACTTTAAACCGGTTTCTTATTATTATGCCACGGTTTTCTGGAGCACACATTTTGATATTCCTTTTTTCAGGAAGTTTTTAAGCTCGATAGATCAGGAAAAAATATGGTTGGCTATAGTTTTGTTTTGCGTCCTTCTCGGGATTATCGTAATGATCAACCGGAGAAGAAGAGGGAAGCGCGCCGTCATGGCGGCAATCATGACAACCGGGTTTGCGGAGATAAATTTCCAGATAGCCGTTATTCTTTCATTCCAGATCATATACGGCTATGTATTTTATAAGCTGGGGGTTATTATCACTTCGTTCATGGTCGGGCTGGCTATCGGAGGATGGGCAATTGGCAGGAATATCGAAAAAATAAAAGATGAAATGAAAGTGTTCAGGTGGACCCAGGTAAGCATATGTTTATATCCTTTGATCCTGCCTCCGGTGTTCATGTATTTTTCAAAAACCACCTCAAGCACGGCCTCATGGATCGGATCAAATATAGTTTTCACTTTTCTTCCCGTAATTGCCGGAACAATAGGGGGGATACAGTTCCCGCTTGCGAACAAGATCTATCTTGAGAACAGGGAAGAAACCGGCCGGGTTGCAGGGTTAAGTTACGGGCTCGACCTGTTAGGAGCCTGCCTTGGATCTTTCCTTGCGGCAGCATTTTTAGTGCCTATTTTAGGCATATTCGAGACGTGTTTTCTTGCCGCATTTATTAACACGATCGTCTTAATTCTCCTTACTATCTTACGCTAAAACTAATCAAAAGTTACGTTAGGAATTCACCAAAAGTTATCAATCTTTCTCTTGACTTAACGTCATTTATGTATTATAGTATAATTACCTTTTTTGTATTTTAACTATTATAAAAGGCCTAAACGTATGTTTAAAAACAAACTAATTTTTAAAGTTATATCTATAATCATAATCGTTACATTTATCACAAATGAAGTGTCTTTCGCAAGAGGCATGGATCTCCCCAATAGTGACAAATTGGCTGCCGTTTCCAGAAATACTCCCTTAGTTGCCATCGAGAGCGATGGTGCCAATATCAATATACGCGAGGATCTTGCTGCGCGGGAAGAATTTGCCGGCGATTTCCAGGAAAAGTTCGTCCAGGAATATGTTGATACGTTTATTGAAGATGCGATGGAGCTTGACCTCAGTTATGTGGGTATCAGAAAATTTGTAAAAGATCAGGCAAAAGCCCTTCCCGATATTGATTTTTCGGATTTTTACTTTGATGACATTTATTCTGAAGGCGGTATTATCTGTTTGCCATTTTCTGATGAAAATGGCGTGGTAAGGGTTCTACGGTATTTTCCCGATAAAGACACTCCCACAGCTGCAATTTTCCAAGCCGACGCAGATCCGGATAAAAAGAAGCCGGCCAGCTTAATAAATCTTTGGAAAGATCCGAGGGTTATTGAGGCGGCAAAAGACTTAAAAAAAGAAAGATGGAAACGGTTCACCTTGATCGATAGAGCAGAAGTTCCTTCTGAAATAAAACGGGGTATCGGATACTGGGCCTCTCTTGAACATAGGAACGGTGTTAGGTTCATTGAAAAATTCTTATGGCCGATACCGCGATCTCCTTTTCCTAAAGTCGAGAGAAGTACGATCGAAGAACTCATAAAATTAAAGACGCCCGGAATTTGTCCATCCTTCCTGGCAGATAATGACGAAAGAAGTTATTTCGAATTGGATCTTGATGCTTTGGGATACAATTCACTCAGTAGATCAGGGCTTCTATACAAAGAAAATCTCATAAGAACGATATTCCCGAAAATTCGAGCCGAGATAATAGAAACTTTAAGGACTTCCGACGGCAGATTCGTTCAAGGGCATCTGAATGACGATAATATTTTGATTAAATTGGGCGAAAATGACGAACTATTGGACGTCAAAATTATCGACTGGAAATTCCTTACAAAAGCCGAACCCTTAAATAACTTGAATTCGGAAATGATCGAGGAGATGGGGATAGAGCCTCTTGTTACAGGATTTTTCTCAGGAACTGATTTGAAGGGAGTCGATTTGAGCGGCGCGGGCAATAATAACCTGTGGTTAAGCGCCGCTGATTTCAGGTGGAGCGATCTCGAAGGCGCAAATATGGAAGGCGTGGATTCAGAAGCCGCAAAGTTTAGCGGCGCCAATCTGAAAAACACTATTTTAAATGACTCATATTTATTCGACGCCGATCTTACGGGTGCGGATCTAAGGGGTTCTCAGCTGAAGAGGGCCGATCTTGGCTACTCAAATTTGACAGGCGCAGACTTTAGCGGAGCCGATATGGAAGAAGCGGATCTCACCAAAACACTTTTACGTGGAACTGTATTTGACGGCGCCGTCATGAAGGGCACAATGTTCGACAGGGATAAAGGCGAGATCTTTGAAAAAATGGGCTATAAAGTGGTTTATGAAGATGATCATTGCTTGGTAACCAGCATAGAAGAACTAGATCCAGAAAATGAGAAAAAAAGTGAAGCCAGGGATTTTATGGCCTCTGATGGTTCCCCTTGCAATATTTTCGATATTCTTCGGGATGAGTTTAAGGATGAAAGCTATGTTAATGCTATGAGCATTCGCCTGAAAACAAAAAATAGATATAAAGATCGCAGGTATCTTTCTATCGAAGAAGTAAAACGCGATTTGGGGGTATTAGTTTACCTTGGTCTTGTTAAAAAACGAGGGAAAGGTAGCACCGCGGAATACAAAGCTATCAGGATCAGTTCTAGCGACTGGAAGAATCTTGCAGGTCCTATTTTGATGGATTTAGGAACTAGACCGAGTTCTAAGGACAAAGAAAGCACCAGAAATAAACTTATCAAAGAAAACATCATTATAGATGTGAGCAATATATTGCAAATACTTGCGAGCGGTAAAATTCGATGGGAAAGAACTACAAAAGAAGCAAAACGATACATACTTGTTAAGCTTGCTGAAGCGTTAAATAAAGAGCCCGGGGAATTAAATGTTACAGATTTTGGTGAAAAAGTTTTTGCATGTAATAGCGAGACAAATAAAAGCAAAAAGAAAAGCATCAGCGGTTTTTTGGCATGGGCAAGAGATGAGTTTAATTGCACAACTGGATCTCAGGCAGTGATAACATTGAAAGAGATGTTAGGCATACAAGATGCAGCGGAACCTGAACCGACCCTTAACCTTTCACATGTAAATTGGAACCAGACCAAGGAAATATTGGCAAATTACAGAAAAGCAGGAGGTCTTCCAGGATCAATGGAGGGTCTTTTAAATGAGAGATTAGAAAACAGCGATATTGATAATTTAGCGGCAGATGCACGAGCTGGAAATTTGGCAAGCTTTTGGGTGCTGTATTCTCTTGCGAAAGGGAGGATTATTCCTTATTTCGCTAAAAGATATATTGAAGGGAAAACAATAGAAATTGTGAGGGAGGCCAAAGAAAGTGTTTATAACGAGCTTTTTGATATCCTCTATAGGCGTATAGCAGCTTACAGGAGAACACTGAGTCATTTTAAATCATTCCTAAGCATAATGATTCGCTCCAGAGTCAGTTTTCATTTCAAGAGACTGAAAAAGGAATTTAGTAGAAGATTTAGTATCGTAAACTTGTATAGAGATGACCGTCTTAGAAGCGGTGAGATCACAATGGAACAAACCTCCGAAATTAAGGAAGATAAGGAGAGGATAGACCTTTCCGATAAGACCAAAGAAAAACTCATAGGCATTTTAGAAGAAATTCTTAAGGACAAAAACAAAGAAAGAAAAATTAAGTTTTTCATAAAAAGACATTTTGAAGCACGTTCCTGGCGCGATATTACAAAAGATGAAGACGTTAACGTAACGTATGAAATCGTCAGGAAAGAAGTTGGGAGAGTTTGGAATAGAATAGCAAAAAATCAAGAGGCAAGAGACATATTCGAAAATGCCGGATTTAATGTCGATAGGCTGGCAAGGATTGAAGGAAGAAGAAGACGTGATTATGTACATATAAGAGCAAAAAAGAAGAGAGGCTCTATAGCCATTCTTGCATCTGCAGTATTTTTTATCTTCGGACTTTTTATCATAACCGAAATAGTCACTGGTAGCGCTGTTACGCCTCTGATTCTCGCAAGTATGAATAAGTTCTTTGCTGTTAGGGGCATAAGCGGGATTTTGCCGGGTATTTTTCTAGGCTCAATAATCCTTTCTTTCATAGACCAGCCGGCGGATAATGATGAGCCAGGGGATATTGTTAGCTTCCAGGAGATAGAGTCTGATCCTGAATTCCAAAAAAGGAAAGAGTATCTAGTAGAGCTTTATAAAGAACTTTCACCTGAATCCAAGAAGATCTTTCTTTATCCTGAAGTTCTTGCCGTTTTTCTCGGCGTCAGGTTCGCTTATATATATTATTCCGAAAGAGGCGATCCGCCCGTGGAACCTTTAGCTATGGATGTTATGCAGGATGAAACATTTAAGAAGTTGGGCATATGGATAGCCGGACCTTACATAATGTATATGAAAGATGTTTTACAAAGATTGCGCAAAAAAGGCCGATTTTTAGTAGAGAATAATATCATCACATCCCGTGAATTGGCATTATTGATAAGCGAGGAAGAAAAGGATGAAAAAGAATCTACAGAGTTATTTGTCGATCTTCTGAAAAAATACATGGATGATGTCCCCGGAAGAGATGAATTTCATGGGTTCATTCTCGGATATCCGCTTGAAGATATATCTAATTTTAAAAAGATGATAGAACAATACGGCGGGATACCGTCTGAATTTATAAGAAAAAGTAAATATGGATTAGAAATTGTAAGAGAAAAAGACCAGGCGAAAGAGATGCTTGATCTTTGGGATGATGCCATTCAATGCGGGTATGATATTTTTTCGAATGAACCCGACTTTGAAGATGTCATGGACAGGGATACCCTTTTTACCTATCGCAAACTCAAAAGGCAGAGTGAATATGATGGCCCAGGCACGCCTCCAATAAACCAGTCGGCGGGTCGCACGAATGAGATAACAGAGCGCGTTAAAGCTGTCCTGAAAAAGGCGGATTCGATCCGAACCAGTATTATGGCGGAAGAGGTAGATTCAGTCCTCTCATGGGGAGATCTTCCCGTGCGGATGGAGATCGTAAAGCATATTTTGAACGATCCTGTTTGCGGTTCTGACTTGAAAACTACACATAAGGTTTTAAGGGAGCTTTACGGAAAATCCAAAGCCGATGCTTTAATGCGGCCGCTTATCGGGCTCGTTCCTTCTTCAGAGGATTCATTTTTTGGACTCAGCCACTATATCGTAGAGGACCATGATGCGATCTTGCCGCTGATGGATCTCATGGATATAAAAGATGCGCTTTGTGTGAATTTCGACTTGCACAAGGATGATCAAACCGATCTAAAGATCGTTCCCGAAGGCAGATGGGCGAGATTTGCGCAGGAAAACGGATTCTTTACTTCAAAGAATTATATCCACATATCTTCAGATGAAGCCTGCAACGATCCGATAGCAAGAAAGAAAAATATCGAAAAGATCAAAGATTTTAACGGCGAAGTGGTCGTAACGATCTGCTACGACTATTTTTCTTCGAAAAAAGGTTTTGATGTTATCGATAAAGAGATACAGCACATAAAGAAGTTCCTTATCGATTGCGACAGGCCGATCAGGATGGTCGTATCAGCCAGATCTTTTGACTATGTATTGATCAGGTTACTGGATGAGGAGGGCGATACATCAGAGGAACCTCCCACGCATCTTTACATCAACCACATAGACAACCGGCTAAGGACAATGGTCAAGGGGGTCGCTGTCTGCACGAACATAGGCATGAATATGTTTTTGAATACCGCAGCGGATGGTTTCGGTCCGGGTACGCCGCGAATAGATCAGATGGCGCATGAAGATATGGAACTTGATGAAACATATAGGTGTAATGCCCCGAATGTCAAGAATGGTCCGAATATACAGATCAAGTATACTGTTACGCCGTTTGTGGATGAAGAAGGTTATGTTATTTACGGTAATATCTATGACGAAAGAGGGAAAGATGAAATAGGGAAGTTTGAATTGAGAATTGAACGCGGCAGCTTGATGATAGACGAATATTTTCCCATCAGTGAACCCGAAGCGTGGCGTGAAAATAATAATAAGTATAAAAATAAAGGCATATCACAGACTTTTCTCTATTGGCTTTCAAATTTTGCTGTCACAAACGGGATCAATGAAATTTATATAGATACACCCTGGCTATATAACCTACACGTGTTCAAAAAATATTTCGCTGACGAAATAAAGGTCACTTTCTATTCCGGAGATCTTCTTAATTACGAAAAAAGCCGGGAGTGGCAAAGCTTCGAGGATATTAATGACGCTAAGACAGGTGAAGGCTTCTGGAGTTATGATGTGATGGGCGAGATCGAGATCAGAGACATAGAAACAGTATTTCCGCTGGCTTATCTCCGTTTAAAGCATGTTGAAGGAACAAAGAATAAATATAAGATAGAACGTAATGAATGGACAGAGGAACTGGAGCTTGTCAAAGAGTTAAGGGAAGGCACCGTTATTACAATAGACGAAAAACTGGTCGTTAAGATCGGGAATAAGGTAATCGGCGTTGTGGCTCAGTCGGTTGAAGACGTATTAATAGAAATAAGAGGCAAGCCGCGGATACCGAGAGATGCTCCTGAAAAGTTTAACGCCGATGTGAAAGAAATAATGTTGAGCGGAAGGACAGGCCCCTTAAAGGGGGGCAGTCCAAATTTCAGCATTAAGGTTTTGTACAATAAAGATAAGACCGACGGTTTCGGCCCGGGTACGCCCCACACAGACCAGCCCGCGGATAAGGATAAAGGAAGTGAAGATACTCATTCTTCGGGAGAAAGAACGAGAGATGAGCTCAATGATATCCTTGAGATTATACGTGAAGAGAAACCTGAAAGAGCATCTTATGCGGTTGATGAAATGCGCAGGCGCCTGGGAGAGCTTAGGAGCATGGGTGATGATGATCTGGCGGATCATTTTACGGTGTTTCTCGATAAAGTTTTGGATGAACGCCCGGAATTATTGCCGGAAATAGATGCAAAGAAAGAAGCCGATCGTGTCTTAGGGGAAATGAGAGATCATGTAAGGAAAAAGATTCATGATGAGCGGATCAAACTTATAGACGTCATTGACCTTTTGGAAGAACGTAAATTACTGAAAAGCGACAGCAGGAGACGTGATAAGTTCAAACTTTCCGATAGGGCATGGAAAGCCCTAAAGCTCGGAGAGAGGGAAGCTTTTTTCCGGGAAAAGATTAGGATAATAGTCCTTTTAGATGAAAGGATCGAAGAAAGAATGAAGTTGGCTGCTGAAGGGAAAATAGACGGCTTAGGCAGGCTGTCAAGCCTGGAGGCTTTTTTATATTTAAAAAAACATGGTTTGCCAAAAGCAAAAAGAAAAGCGGAAAACTGTATTGCAGAAGCGGACTTGAACAGGTTTGTTGATGCAAGGCGCAGAATAGAAAAACCCGCAGAGTTTTCTTATTTGGTCAGCAAAGAAGAAGATGAATATAAAAAAATATCAAAGGCTATTTTGGACAAGTTGGACGAAAAAGCAAAATCCGTCTTTAATTATCATTTAGGTATCAGAGAGATAAAGCAGGGGGAAGATGATCCTGAAAAAGTTTTTAGGGTCAAGATCGTGGAAGATCATTACAGTTATAGAGGCAAATTTGACTACTACGTGGTTGAATTCAAGGAGATAAAAGGACGCATTAGCTCGAGAGAATGCCCCTATGGAACTAATCCTGATGATATGCTTGGCAGAAAAGTGAACGTTGTTCTCGTCGATTGTAAATGGAGGGGGATAATTCCCGAACCCAGGTTCTCTATTCGCCGAAGACAGATGATGGCGAATGAAAGAAAAAGAGATCTATTGTATGAATTGGAGGCAGCTGAGAGATCGGGAGAGGAAGTTAAGGTGTTCGTAAATAGAGAGTCTCGCCGCAGGAGCGATGGTTCATTGGCGGGATATGAACTTGTTTATGAGGGAGAAGTTAAAGGTTTCATGCCCCTTAGTCTTTGCGGAGGCAAAAGATTTAGTGAAGGTGAAGCTGTCTCAGTGAAAGTCAAGGAAGTCAGCCCGAAATTGACGTTTTACATTGATGGAGAAAGAAGAAGCGGAGACAGATATGGAAGAGGTTTTAATTATTCCCGGGGACGGAAAATGCCTGAATCGCCAAGGTTATCGGATAAGAAAAAAGGCATTCCTTCCGATGATCCGCCCGCGATTGCTTTAGTAAAAAAAGACGGCAGATGGGTTCAGTATGTGTTAAATGCCCAGCAGCACGCCGTTATCAATAAAACATGGGGGGTTTATTGGGATGTATTTGAAAGAGATCATAAGATCTCAACAGAAAAAGGATTAGGGCAAGATATCTTAAGCGAGATGAGAAGCAGGGGCATAGAAGAAGAGATCCATATACATAGCCCCCCCGAGAAATATTTCTATGATGTTCTTTATAAATTTGCAGAAACAAGCAATATCTCTTTTCCGGAAAAAGGTTCGTTCAGACTTATCACTCACCCCGGGTCCTGGAGAGATGAAAATGGCGCTGCGCGTTCCTGCAATCTGCTGATCCCGCGCAAAGTTCTTGAATTTCTGGGAATGATCAGAAGAAATGATCTAGTTTCTTATGCCAGATGGCTTAACCATGAAGTCGCGCATCTTGGGTACAGGATGAAGGGGGAAGAAAAAAGTGAGGAAGAAGTTGCAGGAGAATATTCCGTAGAAAGATTGATCGAGAGCTATAATTCCCATAATAAAGGAACAAAGAAACGTAAAAAGCATGAGATGGTCAAAAAGCCGAGAAAAAAGGTGGTACGTAAAAAACCCTCAATACCTGCAGAAAGAAAGATCGGAAAAGATGGAAGCATAACGTTAATGGGGCAACCATATTATATCGGAGTTAGGCATGGAGGAAAGAAAGTAACAGTTTGGCCGTACGATAAGAGTGATTGGGCTTCGGGCATAAGGGTGTATGATGGAGAGAACGAATTAAAATCCGAACCCGGACCTCCGGGTTACGGTGACGGCAAGGTTCAAGATCCGCATTCAGTGCTGCCATCGGATGATAATTTGTATTTGCATCTCAAAGCTATTGAAAATCGTTTTACGGAACTTATGCGGCAAAAAGTGAAAAAAGGATACCCGGTAAAAGAATGCTATATTTCCGCCTTAGCTCTGGCGGAGATCATTTCCAGGAAATATGGATTACCATTGGGAGGGGATTCGCCCAGCCGAGTGGAAGTTGTCGGAGGATATTATTGGGGCTTTGATAAGCCTTATACGCATAATTGGGTCGCTATTTTAGAGAATAATACCCCTGTTACTTATATTGATGGCGCTTATTGGATGAAAGGCGATCACACTGGTTCTATCATGGTCGGGCCTTATTTGAGGTCATTAAAAGAGAGAAGGTTGACAGCAGCGACTTTTGCCGAGGAATATCCTGAGGTTATTGAAATAACTGAAGTCTGCAATAGCATTTTCGAAGAAGAAGGCTACTCAGGGCATGTTATTACACCCAATAATGAAAAACTGTTCTTCGAATATTTCCCCATGTCTTCCGAGAATCATGGCAGTCTGGATTTTTACGGCGGGGATGGGGATCCTGTTGGTTATATCAGATTTAATGACACGGAAATCGATTGTATTTTTGTTGATAATCTTTACAGGAATAGAGGGTACGCCCGGGCATTCCTGGAAGTTCTGTTGTCCGGACTGAAACAGGGGGCTATTTACAACGGTTCTTACTACATAGAATTTGGCATTTTTGTTCAGAATCCTTTCCTGGTGAGTGTTGTGGAAGATCTGGGTTTTGAACTGAAAGGAGATGAGTATATAGGGCCTGATTTCAGAAGGAAAAACAGGGGATTTAAACCGTTCGAAGCCGTTGTCGGAGAGGCTTATTCTGCGGAAAAAATTCCTGTATATATCGAAGATACTGACAATAAAGAACGTTTTCATAAGTTCATAAAAGTTTTTGATGACAGTACATTTGTTGTATCGGATGTTCCCATAAAAGGAAAGGCAGTAAAAATCTTTGGTGATTATGTTTTGGATGAACTGGACAATATCGAGGGAAAGATAAGATCTGAAGTTCGTTTCATTCCAGGCAAGAAACAAGAAGCAGTTGCAACGGGAACAAAATTGGTCAAGGCGCAGGAGGCTGACGCAGCTTTTTATAAAGACATGGCTTCGTGGGAGTTCCTGCAGGCATTGGAGATCAATAAGGCCGGTATAATTTCCGAAAGACAAGGGTGGAGTAATACCATCATTCGCACGATAAGGATCCCCGAAACATCTATGATGTACGGAACTCCGCGCGGATTAGATGTGCTTTATAGAGAACTTGCCGGAGAGAAAACAAGGGAATTCGAGTTTTTACATAATGAACAGGGTCTTTTAATAGGGATATTTCCTGTTGTCAAAGGCGCTCCCGCACAGGATGAAATCTATTATCTGGATCTTACGCCTTACAATTTTGTTTTTCCCGATATGACCGATCCTGAGGCCGCGCAGAAATGGAAAGATTTCATAACAAGAAGGAATGCGGACAAGAAGCTGCTGCTTTCTTTTGCCGCTGAGAGAAGAAGACAAGGCCAGCTTATTTCAAATTTCAACCGCCAGGAAACAGATATCTATAATTATATCGGGGTTGATACCCTGACAGGAAAAATAGATATACAGACCTTTACCCCGGAAACATTATCCGACCAGGATTTTGAAAGAATTTTTAAAGAAGAAGAAGGCAAAAAGAAGATCATTATCCCGGTATTTCCCACTGTATATACGCCGGCGGAAATGACGGTTTCTGATGCCAAGATAATCCCTGCTATGTGGAATGATATAGGATTGGATAAGGGGCATAGGGTCTTGATCGCGGGTTCCGGTTCGGGCATAGACAGCTGGATAGCGTATCTTAAAACAGGCAGAAAGATCTATGCCGTTGATATAAATCCGCTTGCAGCGGCAAACACTCGCCTGACCGCTAAGATAGCCGGGTTTGATATCGAGACCGTGACCCATGATAATATAATTTCAGAAAACGGAGAACCTGTTTTTGACGGCGTTTTCGACAGGATCATCTGGAACATGCCTAACTTGATCGATTCGCCGGGAGAGAGTGTGCCCGCCTGGCACAAAAAACTTGCAAGCTATTGGGACGGCGATATCGGGGGAGACGCATTAAGTCGCTTTGCCCGCGCATTGCCGGTCATGCTCCATGATGATGGAATAGCGATGATATGGAATGATCCGTGCATAACCCGTGATGAAAAGCTGGGCGATATTGACGCCGTGGCCGAGATACTCAGATCGGCCGGAAAATATAGAATATTGAGCGGGATCACTGGCGATATCATGGATGTCGAAACGAGTTATAAGGACAGCAAGCATGTGTATAACAGCGCGTTATATTTTATCAGACATAAACCTTCCGCAGGGAAGCGGACAGAAGGCAAATTTACCAGGGCTCAGGAGATGGCAATGCTTTTCATGGATATGCTCAGGTTTTATGCCGATAAAGTTAAAAATGGGGATCTTGGCGGGGGGGTCAAAAATGACGAACAAAATATTATGATCGGGCTGGAGACCAGCTGGATACCAAAAGAACAGGCCGATATAATACAACCGCTTTTAAGCGAGATATACAGGATCGCCGGAAGCCTCGGGATCAAAAATATCCATATTGTCAGGAAAGAGGGGGATGATTTCGCCGGACAGCTGCTGAAAGAAGCAGATAATAAAAAAGTCAACTTTTCGAACATCATCGTTTTAGGGCATGAGGATATAGTAAAAGAAGAAGCGTTCAAGCCTTTACATGATCCTAAAACGGGAGACAGGGCGCTTTTGGTGAGGATCGATCCTGAACAGATCAATAAGCGGCCGGAGAATGGGAATGAAGAAAATTACATAAGGATCGTTGATATGATTAACATGGCTTTAGAGCTTGCCTTTAATAAAGTTTTACCGTTCGAAGTCTTGATCAGTGAACTGAAGAAGAGTTATCCCGAGATAGGGCTGGAGTTTGATGAAGATAGCCCGAGGGTATTTACTTTCATGCCAAAAGCAGAGCCCATTGATAGAGAACTCCTCAAGAAAGAATTTTACAGGGAATTAGGAGTCAGAGCAGCGGCTTAATATTTCTTGTTTTCCGCATAAGAACCTTGCCTAAAAGATGCTTACGCCTTATAATGACTTTTACTTATGATCAAAGAGAATGTGAAGAGAATATTAGACGAGCTTCCTCAAGGCGTAGAGCTTGTTGCCGCGGCTAAAGCAAGAACGCCTTATGAAGTTTTAGAAGCCGTTGAAGCGGGCATTAAAATTGTCGGGGAAAATTATGTGCAGGAAGCCCTTGAAGCATATAATGCGGTCGGCAAGAAGGTCAAGTGGCATTTTATAGGGCATCTTCAGAGAAGGAAGGTAAAAAAAGCTGTTGAAGTCTTCGATCTAATAGAGACGGTGGACTCAATAGAATTGGCGGACGAGATCAATAAAAGATGCGAAGCGATAAATAAAGTTATGCCGGTTCTTGTTGAAATTAATAGCGGGAGGGAAGAGCAGAAATTCGGTGTTTTTCCGGAAAAAGCGACAGATCTCGTGAAAGAAATATCCGCGTTTAAGAATATAAAAGTTGCCGGACTCATGACCATGGGGCCATTTTCGGGAGACCCCGAGGGTGCAAGGCCGTACTTTACCGAAACAAAAAAAGTATTCGATCAAATAAAAAAGGGGAACATGCCGAATGTTGAGATGAAGTATCTTTCCATGGGCATGACAAATTCGTATAAGATAGCTATTGAAGAAGGCGCGAATATTGTTAGAATAGGAACAAAGATATTTGGCGAAAGAGAATAATAATGCATAGGAAGTTGAATATTCCTCAAGAAGTATATGACATAATAATTGTCGGCGGCGGTCCGGCAGGGCTAACAGCGGGGATTTATGCATCCAGAGCCCGCATGAAAACTCTTTTAATTGAGAGTTTTTCTGTTATAGGCCAGGCGACAATGACGGAAAAAATAGAGAATTATCCCGGGATCGAAAGTGTCGGGGGATTTGAACTTGTAAATATATTTAAAAAACAGGCTCAGAACTTTGGTCTTGAATGCACGACAGGGACAGTGAGATCCATTGATCAAGAAAAAGAAAACGATTGCCTGCTTTGCAAAACAGAGACTGAAGACAAAACATATAAAGCACTTTCTGTTATAGTCGCCAGCGGAGCCAGGCCGAAGAAGTTGAATGTTCCCGGCGAGAAAGAATTTTTGGGAAAAGGTATTTCCTATTGCGCAATTTGTGACGCTGCATTTTTCAAAGATAAAGAAATTGTAGTTGTGGGGGGCGGAGATACCGCAGTTGAAGAAGCGCTTTATCTTACGCGTTTTGCGAGCAAGGTAACTCTTATTCATAGAAGAGATCGCCTGCGCGCGGCCAGAATACTGCAGGAACAAATTTCGGCTAATGAAAAAGTAGAATTTGTATGGAAATCCGTTGTGGGAAGTATTGAGGGCGACGAGAAAGTTAATAGAGTTATCATTAGAGATGTGGATACAGCCGAAAAGAAAGAGATCACGTGCGAGGGGGTTTTTATTTTTACCGGATGGCATCCGAGTACGGATTTTGTTGATGGAGTAGTCGAGCTTGGGGAAAAAGGCAATATCATAGTCGATGAGGCGATGAAAACTTCAAAGAACGGTATATTCGCGTGCGGAGACTGCACGAAAAAAGTTTTACACCAGGTCGTAACGGCCTGCGGAGACGGGGCAACGGCCGCTTATTCAGCTCAGCAATATGTGGAAGAATTAAAAGGGATTGCATATAAGTAAAAAAGGAGAAGGATATGCGTTCAGACCAAATGAAAAAAGGCATTGAAAGGGCTCCTCATCGCTCACTTTTTAAGGCGATGGGTTACACGGATGAGGATCTGTCGCGTCCCATAGTAGGGATCGCGAATTCTTTTAATGAAGTCATCCCCGGACATATTCATCTCAGAGGCCTGGTTGAAGCCGTTAAAGAAGGCATCAGGGAGGCGGGCGGCACTCCCATGGAATTCAATACGATAGGGATATGCGACGGTATAGCCATGGGGCATAAAGGCATGAAATATTCTCTTCCTTCGAGGGAGATAGTCGCCGATTCCGTTGAATCCATGGGTATGGCTTACGCGTTTGACGGCCTTCTATGTATGGCCAGCTGCGACAAGATCGTTCCCGGCATGATGATGGCGATGCTGAGGCTCAATATCCCCGCTATTTTCTTTAGCGGCGGCCCCATGCTCGCGGGTAAAAAAGACGGCAAGGCGATCGACCTTATTACTGTTTTTGAAGGCGTCGGTGCGCATTCATCCGGAAAAATAACCGAGGAAGAACTGAAAGAACTGGAAAATACAGCTTGCCCCGGGTGCGGTTCATGCGCGGGAATGTTTACCGCCAATTCCATGAACTGCCTAAGCGAAGCCCTGGGCCTGGGCCTGCCCGGCAACGGGACTTACCCGGCGGTTTCCGAAAAAAGACGGTTTCTTGCCGTGGAAGCGGGCAAGAGAATAGTGGAACTTGTTAAAAAAGACATAAAACCCAGGGATATAGCCACCGAAAAGGCTTTTGAGAACGCGGTAGCTGTTGAAATGGCGCTCGGGAGTTCCACAAATACTGTTCTCCATCTCCCCGCGATAGCCAACGAGGCCGGCATAAAACTCGATCTTGAGCTTTTTAACAAGGTAAGTGAACGTACGCCGAACCTGTGCCGCATATCACCGGCGGGGACTTATCATATAGAGGATCTTGATGCAGCTGGCGGTATTCCAGCCGTGATATTGGAACTAAGCAAGAAAAATCTGATAAATACTGATGCTATGACCGTTACCGGAGAGAAAGTAAAAGACAACATAAAGAATGTAAAGAACCTGGATCCGGAAGTTATTCATCCGATAGATTCTCCGTATTCACCGGATGGAGGGTTAAGCATACTTTTCGGTAATCTTTGTCCGGACGGCGCCGTGGTCAAAAAAGCCGCGGTCGATGAAAGCATGCTCGTTCATGAAGGTCCCGCAAGGGTGTTCGATTCGGAAGAAGATGCCATGAAAGCTATTCTGGGGAAAAAGATAAAAAAGGGCGATGTTGTAGTCGTTCGTTATGAAGGGCCTAAAGGCGGACCGGGAATGCGTGAGATGTTAAGCCCTACTTCAGCAATTGTGGGTGAAGGTCTGGATAAAGACGTTGCTCTTATCACTGACGGGAGATTTTCGGGCGGCACACGCGGTGCAGCGATCGGACACATCTCTCCTGAAGCTCAGGAAGGCGGTCCCATAGCTATCGTTAAAGAAGGGGACAAGATCCGGATAGATATACCTAATAAAAAACTGGAACTTTTAGTTGACGAAGATGAAATAAAAAAACGCCTCGAAAAGTGGCAGCATCCTGACTACAAGATAAAAGAGGGATATCTTTATAGATATGCCCAGCAAGTAACTTCTGCCGCAACCGGAGCGATATTCAAGAAGCAATAATGCAAGAATTTAAATTTTGCCCTATTTGTTCTTCCGAACTTAAATGGGATCAAATAGATGGTAGAAAACGCCTAAACTGCCCCGAATGCGGTTGGATAAATTACCGCAACCCGATCCCTGTTATTCAATGTCTTGTTTCAAATAAAAATGGGGAAGTTCTGCTCATTAAAAGAGGTGTCGAGCCATACAAGGGCCACTGGTCGCTTCCCGGAGGATTTGTCGAGATAGACGAGACTGTCGAGGAGGCGGGAGAGCGTGAATTGTTGGAAGAGACCAATCTTAAAGGTCGGCCCGGCCGTTTATTAGGCATCTATCTTCAGAAAAGCCGCACTTATGAGTATGTCATGGTGATAGGGGTTGAATTTATTACCGATAAGGACGATCCCGCCCCCGGGGACGATGCAGCGGAAGTCGCGTATTTTTCCAAGGAAAACCTGCCTGAAATCCCTTTCCAAAGCCATCTGGATCTGATTTCTGCGTTTTACAGCTAAAGAATAGCCATTTTTAGGCCCAAATTTGCCTTTTACAGATACATATGATATATTTTGCTCATATATGAAAAAGGTGAAACTCAAGCTGGATGGCAGAAGTTATAACATCTATGTCGGATCAGGCGCTATAAAGAAATTGCCTGGGATTATAGAAGGAATGAAATTCACCGGTCCCGTAGTTGTTGTTTCCGATAAGATCGTAGCCGCTAAAACCAAGTCTATCGTAGATCCGATTTTTAAAAAACTTTCAAATGAAGTGCACCAGATCGTTGTGCCTGCCTCCGAAAGATCTAAATCTATAAAAGTATACGAAGATACCGTACACAAGATATGCAAAAATACAAAGAGACACAAACCTTTGATCATCGCGCTTGGCGGCGGAGTGATAGGGGACCTGGCGGGGTTTGTTGCGGCTACATACAGAAGAAGGGTTCCGCTGATCCAGGTGCCCACTACACTTCTCGCGCAGGTAGATTCATCGGTAGGGGGGAAAGTAGGCATAGATCTTCCTCAGGCAAAAAATTTAATAGGAGCTTTTTATCAGCCGAACGCGGTTATCATTGATACGGATTTTCTTAAATATCTTCCCAAAAGGCAAATAAGGAACGGGCTCGGTGAAGTGATAAAATACGCCATAATTTCAAGTCCGTCATTTTTCAGGTATCTTGAAAACAACATGAAAGCGCTTTTGGCGCTGAACAAGAAGGTCCTCGAAGAGGTCATTCATGAATGCGTGTCCATTAAAGCGGTGATCGTCGAAGAGGATGAATACGATGATAAAAATATAAGGATAGCTCTTAATTTCGGCCATACCCTGGGACACGCGATTGAAACTGCTTGTGAGTACTCAAAAAGATTTAATCATGGCGAAGCGATAGCGGTGGGGATGCTTCTCGCCGGAGAGATAGCGTTGAACCTGCTCATGCTGCGCGGGTCTGATTTTGACAGGATGAAAGATCTCATAAAGAGGGCAGGCTTACCATCAGATATTAAAGGCATACCTCTTAATAAAATATTGAGTTCGCACGAATACGATAAAAAATTCATAACCGGTATTAACCGGTTTGTTCTTCCCAAGCGCATAGGCCGGGTTGAGATCATAGAAGATATACCGGGGCTTCTCATAAAAACGGTTCTCAAGAAATATGCCAAGTAGATCTCACAAGACAATAAGCGTTTCCTCATCCGGACAGAACCAATTAATCGACATAACTTCCGAAGTGGCCGATTTTGTCAGTAAGAGCGGCGTCACATCAGGGGTATGTCATGTTTATGTCCCGCATACTACTGCCGCTGTTACCATAAACGAGAATGCCGATCCTGATGTTGTGACGGATATCATAAAAGGTCTTAATCATATAGTGCCTTCTAATTTGGGGTATGATCACTCCGAAGGCAATTCGCCCGCGCATATAAAATCATCTATTATTGGAGCGACAGAAAGCGTTTTCGTGGAAGGCGGCAGACTGGTTCTCGGGACCTGGCAGGGAATATATTTCTGTGAATTTGACGGCCCGCGATCCCGCAAAGCTCATTTGAAAATTGTTGAAGCAAAAGAAAGAAGCGGTTACATGATCCAGCACCAGATCGAATTAAGGGTACGCTACCAGGAAACCGATCAGATGGGTGTTGTTTATTATTCAAACTATTTGGTCTGGTTTGAGACCGCCCGCACGGAACTTTTTCGCGCTAAAGGTTTGGTCTATAAACAGCTTGAGGATGAAGATAAGATCTTTCTGCCGGTTGTCGAAGCTTACTGCCGGTACAGGTCTCCCGTAAGATATGATGATCTCGTGAAGGTCATTGTTAAACTTACCGATATGGGCAAGTCCCGCTTAACCTTTGAATACGAGGTAAAGGTGGGGGAAAAACTCACTACTTCAGGAGAGACAAAACATGTGTTTATTGATGAAAAGGGTAAAGCGGTGACTATTCCCGAAAAGGTAAGAAAAGCATTTCTCTAAATTACTGCAGTTTTAGTTCCAGCTCTTCATTCCCTATCTTTAATCTCACTCTGTCCGGATAGATCTTAACAACAGTTGCGTTGTAGACAGTTTCACCTTCGTGGACGGTCGCTCCGTTTAAAAGAGCCGCGGGGTACGGAGGGGAGTACATTATACCGTTCAGGACCGGGATGTCTTCTTTTTTGACTTGCGCAAAATTATTTATTTTAGTGGTTTTTTCCGTAAGAGGAATAATGTCTTTAGTTGACGGTTTCTGGACAACATTATAGATCTTATCGCTTGGCTTCACGCGTTTAATAAGCGTTACCCCCGAAGAACGTGACATGAAAGACGGGGGGCTCAAAAAATAAAGAAGAACGAACGAAATACCGAGGATCGAAAAAAATACTATTAAAAGCTGCGAAAGATTATTGCGCTTTAAAGGCTGTTTTGCCGTTGGTTTTTCTTTTTGTTCATAAGTCGGCGCATCATTAGCCGGTTCAGGCGTGACATTTGTTCGGGGAGCGACATGGATCGGTTGATCTTTGCTTTTATCTTCAACTTTGTTTTTATCAGTTTGGGCTTTTTTTATTGCGTCACTTATTATGCTCATACTACAACCTTTGCGACATTGAAATTTCCTTCCAATTCCTCGATAGACTTTTCGACTATTGTACGGTCGATGGAGAACGTTTCCTGCACGAAACCAAGCAGCAGCACCTTATCACAAAGAATATTTACTATTCTGGGTATCCCGCAGGAATAATCGTAAATCTTGTCTATTGCCTCCGGCTGAAAAAATAACGTTTCGGGCGGCCCGGCGATCTGAAGGCGATGGTCTATGTAATTCCTGATCTCCTGGCTGTCAAGAGTGTTTAGATGGTACCTGACGGCTATCCGCTGGCGTAATTGGCGGAGCCGGGGTAACAATAATTTTTCCCTGAGTTCGGGCTGTCCGATCAATACGATCTGAAGGAGTTTTTCTTTTTCGGTCTCAAGGTTAGAAAGCATGCGTATCGTTTCAAGTGTTCTCGATTTCAGGTTCTGCGCTTCATCGATGATGAGTACCGAGTTGTTCCCGTATTTTAACTGTTCAAGCAAAAATTCATTGAGAGCGTTCAGTAAAGCCACTTTATTGCGCTGCTTTGGCTTGATGCCGAAATCGTTAACGATCGCTTCAAGGAGCTGAATTTCAGACAGGTTGGAGTTGAATATCAAAGCGGTCTTTACTTTATGGTCGAACTGATTCATCAGGGCCCGGCATAGAGTTGTTTTACCCGCTCCGACTTCACCGGTAATTTCCAGGAAGCCTTTTTTGTGGTCTATGCCGTATTTGATATGATCGATCGCTTCCTTGTGGGTATTGCTTAGATAAAGGAAGCTTGGATCGCTTGTTACGTTAAAAGGGTTTTCTTTAAGACCATAAAAATCCAGATACATCTCGATATCCTCGCTTTATACATTTATTATACAGTTTCGTATAAAACTGTAAAGAAAAACATTTAGAAGCAAAACAAACATTACACTAATCCGAGATTAAGAGTGCAGTATGTTTCCGTACAGGGAGGATCCACACCGGGCGGAGGGGCCCTGGTAGGAAATATACTGCACTCTATATTCTTGAAATCACTTGAATTTTATCTGCTTATAATGTATATTTTTATATCATGTTGTGGGAAGGAATTGACAAGAGGAACTTTCCGAGGGTAAAACACCGCTGTCTTATCCAGATATCGAAGGCCGACAGGGAAGAAAGAATAGATACCTTTACGGAAAACATCGGCGCTGGGGGGATTTGCGTTATAGTCAGCAAACCCTTTGAGATATTTGATACAGTTTCCCTCGAATTGCACCTTGATGACGGCGGTTCCCCGATCCAATGCAAAGGCTCGGTTGTATGGACGGTACGGGACCATACCATAAAAGGAGAGGGATCTGATAATTACGATACAGGGATAGAATTCATCGAGATCAGCGATGAAGACAGAAACCGCATATCCGGGCTTGTGGAAGGATTATTATCCTCCGAAGCTTGACATTAAAAAAATCACATGATATACTTCAGGTGGTATAGATTTAAGTATATATTATTGTGTAGTAAATAGGAGGAGGTGAAATAAAATATGAAACATACATTAAAAATGGTAGCAGTTTTAGTCGTTGTCGTAGCAGTGCTTGGTATGGCAACTCAGGTATATGCTCAGGATCCTGCTAAAAAGTTGGGGAGAGGTCTTGCTAATATCCTGACCGGTTGGGTTGAGCTTCCTAAGAATATCTATGACACAAGTGTAGAAGAAAACGTACTTTCTGGTCTCACTATGGGATTAGCAAAGGGTATAGGTATGACGATCGTCAGAACAGGTGCGGGTGTTTATGAAGCGGTAACATTTCCATTCCCGATACCGGAAGATTACATGCCAGTACTTGAACCAGAATTTGTTTTCAGTGAATAATTTTACTATGTTTAGTTAGAAAAAAGAAAGGGAGCGATTTTAGATCGTTCCCTTTCTTTTTATGAATTTCAAGCTTTTTGTTGACATCATATAAAAATTTTGGTATTTCATTACTGAATTTTTAAATAGAGGTGGGGAAAATGGTTGAAAGAAGAAGATATATGAGATTTGATGTTCTGCTTGATGCGATATGCAAAAAAGGCGGAGAAGATAGAAAGCTGAAGGTGAAGAACTTCAGCAGAGAGGGAGTCGGGATAGTAAGCGAAGAAAATATTGTTCCCGGTGAGAACGTTGAGATAGAGATGATGATCCCGGGCGATAATATGCCTGTCATGGTATCAGGCGAAGTGGCATGGATAGACAGTGATAATATTGATGCCTTTGGGTACAATGGGGGACTTAAATTCAAGAAAGTGGAAAACTCAGCACGCAGTAAAATCTTAGATCACATATATTCTAAATGGTTAATGCCTAAGAAAGCTAAGCAATAGAGGTAGATTTAAAGAAGGGAAAGATGGAGGGAAGATGAATCTTGCTGAAGAGAACAAAGAAGAGAAAAAGGAAGAAACCGTGCAAAACCAAGAGGCTGAACCGGAAGGTTCCGCGAAGCCGGAGGCGAGCGAGAAAGTAGAAAAAACGGCTCCGGAAGAGAGCAAACAAGAAAAACAACCAGCCGAAGAGAAGCCGGCTGAAGAAAAAGAGGAAGAGGCTCCGGCCGAAGAACAGCCAGCCGAAGAGGCAAAGCCGGAAGCTAGCGAAAAGCCGGCTGAGGAGAAACCAGCCGAAGAGAAGCCGGCTGAAGAACAACCGAAAAAAGAAAAAGCCGAAGAAGCTAAACCGGAGGAAGGAAAGCCCGCGGAAGAGAAACCGGCTGAAGAGGAAAAACCGAAAGGCCCGACTCCTAAAAGCACTAAACCGCCTAAGCCGACTGAATGCGCAGCTTGCGGTAAAGCGCTAGAAAAAAAATTGTGGTATTACCGCAACGGTTCTTTCTATTGCACGAAAAAATGCTTCAAGCGCAAAGCGGAAGACGAAAAAAGAAAAGCCGCGGAAGAGCGTAAGAAGGCTGAGGAAGAAGCCAAGAAAGCACAGGAAGAGCCGAAAGCCAAAGAGGAATAAAACAAGCCAACTACTCCTTTATTTCATTGCAATTTTAAAATCCCATTGATATAATAAAATTGATGGATGCAGATTGTGTTTTTTGTAAGATAGCCAATAAAGACATACGATCTGATATCGTCTATGAGGACGATAGTTTCCTTGCGTTTAAAGACTTGAATCCACAGGCTCCTTTTCATGTGCTTCTTATTCCTAAAAAGCACATTGCTTCAATAAATGAGCTGGTGGAAGCGGATTCAGGTATTATCGGCAGGTTATTTATTGAAATAAAGGAAATAGCCAGAGAGAACGGCATTTCCGAGGGCGGATACAGGGTGGTTGCCAATTGCAATAAAAACGCCGGGCAGGAAGTATTTCATCTGCATTTCCACCTTTTAGGAGGCCGCAAATTCACCTGGCCGCCCGGATGAGGAAGATACAAAGGCAAAACATAAAAGTTTTAGAGGAGGAAATAGATGTCGCCGAAAACAGAAAGAAGAAAACACCCGCGCATAAAAGATAAAAATATAGCGGTTAAACTTTCAGGTGAAAATTTCAACGCAATTACACAAAGCCTGGATGTCAGCGCTTCGGGCATTTACTGCAAAGTTGATAAGCATATGCCTATTATGACGCGTGTCCAGGTAGTCCTTTCCTTGCCCGGAAAGAAAAGCAATTCTTCCGCAAGCCTTAATGTTGAAGGGGTCGTGGTGAGAGAACATCCGGTCATTAAAGACGGTAATGTCCAGCATTATGATGTGGCGATTTTCTTTCACACGCTTCTGCCAAAAGAAAGAGAAAAACTTACCAAGTATATTGACACTAGATCAAGTTAATCCCAAAATCATGGTCATCACAAAATATTTAAAGGTCAATACAAAAGGCCATACTGATGTTATTGATATCACCGGCGGATGTCAAAATCTTTTATCCTCGACTGATCTAAGATCCGGAATAATAAATATATTTAATCCCGGTTCGACCGGGTCCATTACGACTATCGAGTACGAACCCAATCTTGTTAAGGACTTTAAAGATGCTCTCGAAGTCGTTGCTCCTTCAGATAAGGTATATGCGCATAGCATGACGTGGCATGACGACAACGGTTCCTCTCACATTCGTTCGACATTGATGGGTCCGTCACTTACTGTTCCTTTTGTTGACGGTGAGCTTGTTTTGGGAACATGGCAGCAGATAATTTTTTGCGATTTTGATACACGGTCCCGCAGCCGCAAGCTTGTGATACAAATAATTGGCGAGTGATATGGGTATTCCCGAAAAACAAAAAGACGTCAAATTGATCGTCAGCCTGATCTTCAAGGACAGAGGCAAGCTGGGGTCGGCCATAAAGAAGCTCAGATCATTGTTCGGGGAAACAGAGGATTTGGAAGCCGATCTTGAATTTGAATATACCGACTATTATTATGAAGAATTCGGAAAACCCCTTAAACGCAAGATCATTTGTTTTAAAAAACTTATTTCCCTTGAAAACATTTCAAAAATAAAATTGGAGACAAACAAAATAGAGAACGATTTAGCGGTTTCGGGGAAGAGAACGGTCAATATAGACCCCGGTTATGTGACTGAAGCCAAGCTGGTTCTTTTGACAACAAAGGATTATACGCACAGAGTGTATGTCGGAGACCGCATATTTGCCGAATCCACGCTGAACTTTAAGGACGGTACATTCGATCCGTGGCCATGGACGTATCCCGACTATGGATCAAGGGAACTGGTCGATCATTTTAACAGCGTAAGAGAACTTTATATGCGCCAGATCAGGAAAGGCGAAGGAAAGAATTAAACGCGCAGGGTAAGGACAGTTAACATGTACATAAAAAAGAAACATTTGGCTGTAGTGCTTTTTTCATCGGGCATAATCGCCGCAGTAATGGTATCGACGTTAGTCGGATACGTAGTTTACATAGAGTGGAAAAAAGACAGCACAGCGTCGATGTATTATGATTCTTTGCATGGATTGACAGCTGACATGTTCAAAGCAGATATCGTGCTGTTCAATATGAACACGGGCATTGCAGAAGGCGTTTTTGAAGGCGCGCCGATCGTTGAAGGAAGTTTAAAGAACAACTCTTCAAAAATTATCAGTTCCATAATGCTGGAAGTAGCCTTTTTAAGGGCGGACGGCTCCGTTGCATATAGAAAGCTGTTTTTTCCTTTCGGTGAGAACAAAATAATCCCGATCAGTACAGAGGGATTAAAGACAGTGCTGTTGCCGGGTTTTGACATATCCTTTAAATATCCGTTAAGGGACTGCCCTCAAGAAGTCATTTCTCAACTTTATACCAAGTCTGAATTTGCCAGAGCCGCCAAGAGAGATCGTCTGGAAGTCAAATATTCCATAGTGGGGATGAGCGTGTTATGAGGAGAATGCGTAAGCTTTTGATAGGGGTTACTCTTTCACTGATCCTGGCAGTCCTTCTTTTTATCACCGCTTTTTACTACATTGATAAGATCAGTTACAAAGTTTTTCGTTACGAGCTCTATGTGAATGAAAATTTTTTCGGGTTTACTAAAATCGACAGATATGTCACGGAAGATAAGATCATATATAAATCCTTTTCGGAATTTCCCCATTCTTTAAACTATTCCCAACTGGACGAGAAGCTTTTTCTTAAAAGAAGCACAATGACTCCTTTGAAATATGAGTTCCAGGCAAACAATATAAAAGGCGAAGGGCAGACCCTATTGTTAAAACAGAAAAAGGACAAAACCGATCTTTTATTTGTCGAACGCCCGAGATATTTTTCAATGAAAGATTTTGAGACCGGAGACAGCACCATGGTCTTTTCTCCGGAAAATATCATGCTTTATATGCCTATCATGGACGAATATAATTACTGGAAAAAAGGCGCGCAATTTTTTGAAGTTATGATCCCTCTGGATGAACCTGTCCCGGTTTTGAGGGATAAGATCGAGGTAAGATATAAGGATGATGAATACGTACCTGTTATGGGCAGAAGGGTCGATGCGGAGAGGTTTAGTGTCAGTTCAAATGCTTTACCGGAAGCTGAGATAAGTGTGTCAAAATATACGCACAGGCTTCTTTCTCTCGAGATAAAGAAGCTGGGCATGCGGTTTATCCTGACGGCAAGTTCCGGAGGATTCGAGGAAAGGGTAAGGGTTTTTGCCGGCAAGATCATCTCTTTTATTGATTTTTTGCATCTGCGGGAAAGAGACAGGGCATTGATCGTGAAAGAGGAGGAACTGATATTTAAGAAGGGCAAAGAACTTCAAGTTCAGCGTAAAGAGCCGGAGATAGATAAAAGAAAGGAAGTATCATTCAAAAGCGGGAATTTGACAATATCAGGAAATATCTGGGCTCCTTCGGGGGAAGGCCCTTTTCCTGCCGTAGTGATGATACATGGGGATGGGCCGGTCAAAGAGGGCGAACATTATATGTTCGAGTCTTATGCGAGAGCTTTATGTAATAACGGATATATCGTTCTTATTTTTGACAGGCCGGGTGATGGAAAGAGCCAAAGCGGGTCTAAGAGCGTTAACGACCAGAAAAGCGTCGAGGATATCATATCGGCTATAGAATATTTAGGCGGCAACGCATCTGTAGACAAAAACAATGTCAGTCTTATAGGTTACAGGGGGGGCGGATACCTGGCTCTTAAAGCTGCATCAAAATTAGAAGGGCAGGTCTTGACCATAATGATAGATGTACCGTTAAAACCGGCCGAGATCGGCCAGATCGGCGATTTCGCAAAAGCCAGGCTGCAAACTGCTTTGAAAAAGAGAGAGCTTGGTCCGTTTGATGAAAATTATGTGATCTTGGTGACCGAAGAGTTCGGAAAACATTTCGGGAGTGTTTTTAATTCAGATGAAGATCATTTCGTTTTTATGGGCACGAAATTGCCCAGGCGAAAATATCGTGAATATTTATCCCGTGATGCCTATGAAAACATTTTGACGCATGAGAAACCTCTTTTAATGATCTTTTCGAAAAATGACCTTAGTTTTCAAGCTAAAGTTGTGGAAAATTTAAAGAAAGATGTCCAGAAAAAGGATAACGTTAAAATAGCGATATTCCGTGAACTTGATGAATACTTGGGAAAGATGGCGGAGGAAGGATCTTATCGCACTTTCGCGCTTGATGAGGACGTTTTTGACCTCATAAAGAAATGGTTGGAAGAGCACCGTGTTATTAAGAAAACAGAAACTGTGGAGGAAATAACAGAGACAATTGAATCTCAGCAGCCGGCAGAACCCGCGGAACAGTTTTAGCATTTATACATATAATTATTACTATAACTGTGAATATTTTACCTTCGAATGTTGACTTTTACGTTATATTATGTTATATTTCAGACAAATAATAAGGGGGGTGAGCAATGAAAAAGTTTTTTACGATTTTAGTATTGGCAATATTTGTATTATCCATACCTGCAAGTGGTTTTTCTGCTGACATGCCTGCTGCTAAAACGAGCAGCACAACTGTAGCAGCAACATCTGCAAAACCTTCAGCATATCCGGCAGGGCCAATACAGAAAGCGGAGAGAGGGTTCATGAACGCAGCTTTTGGGTGGACCGAGATCCCTAAAAGAATTGTTGATAAAACAAAAGAAAGCAATCCGATAAAAGGGCTATTGCTGGGGACTTTTCAAGGTACATGCAAAGCTTTCGCGAGAACCGCATCCGGAATATCTGAATTAGCGACGTTTCCGATTGGCAGATACGATAAGCCACACGTTCTTCCTGATATGCCTGCTGCGAAATAAGTCGTTTTGATTATTTTTAGTGAAGAAAGACGAGCGGTTAGATACATACAGAATATGAACCGCTCGTTTTTCGCATTAACTGAAAAATTTTCAACTTTAAATTAGGTAGAAAAATGAAGCTAAAATTGCCAGAGAGAAGACGCTTTATTCGTATTGAGGTCCCTTTGAGGGTTAAGATCGAAAGCGGAAGCATACAAAAAGAGGTAGTTACGAAAAACATCTCACCTGTAGGTATGAGGTTTGAAACAGATGAAGAACTTGATAAATCCCAGAAGTTAGACCTCTCACTTTTTATTCCCGTGTCTGAAGAGCCGGTTCATCTTAAAGGAAAGGTCATATGGCAAACTAAAACTTCCCTTGAAGATGATGCTCCGTTTGATGTCGGAGTGGAGATCGCAGAAGTGGAAGACAAACACAAGAATTTATTGTTAAAATATCTATGCGATCTGCTCTACAATTCTTCTTATAAAATTCGTTCATAATTACTCCAGGAGGTGAGATTTGAAGAAATTTTTATCCGTTTTACTATTAATATCTTTTGCCTTTATTTTCGGTTGTGCTGATCTGGATACGCCTACCCCCGAAAGCGTGATCAAGGACCCGCTGGGTTCTTCTAAAGGCATTTCTATCGGCATGACTAAAGCTCAGGTTATAGGGCAATATGGTGAACCCGACATGAAGGACATGGTCACTTCAAGCGAATGGGGAGGCCCGCGCGAAGAATGGTTTTATCGCGGCAGATATTCCGCTCTTCCTGTGAGTGCCGGTTATTTAAAAGAGGACATGTACCTTTATTTTGACGGTGAAAACCTCACTAATATCAGCAAAAAGAAGCTTGGGAGATCTGAAGGCGAAATGACCTCTGACGAGATAATCAAATAATGGGAAGATCATGTTAAGAATATTCTGTAAAGCGAAGCTGAAAAAGGCTGTCGTGACCGACAAATTGCTGGGATACGAAGGAAGCATTGGGATCGACAAGTCCATATTGGAAGCTGCCGATATTCTGCCCGGAGAACAGGTACAGGTTCTTAATCTCAATAACGGAGAACGTTTAACGACTTATGTTATCGAAGAAAAGGCCGATTCAGGCCGTATCATCCTTTATGGCCCGGCAGCAAGAAAAGGCGAAGCCGGAGATGAACTTATTATTTTGTCCTATTGTTTCCTGGAAACAAAGGAAACCCACAATTTAAAGATACGCATCACAGAGCTTGCAAAAAATAATCGTTTGCGGAGTAAATAAGTTGAAGCCTTTGGAGTTAAAGATATACCCCGAACCTTGTCTCAGGATCAAAACCAAGCCCGTAGAAAATTTTGATGACGATCTGAAAGAAACCCTCCAAGAGATGGCGGATATAATGTATATATCCAACGGCATAGGACTCGCAGCGACGCAAGTCGGGTTAGGGGCCGACATCTTGATAATCGACATCGGGGAAGGACTAAAAACGTTCATAAACCCCGAGATCGTTGAAATTTCAGGCAGAAAGACCAAAATGGAAGAGGGATGTCTTAGTCTTCCGGGAGTAATTGTTGAAGTAGCGCGTCCCGAGCAAGTTAAGCTTAGAGCCCAGGATCGAAAAGGTGAAGCGTTTATTAAAGTGTACGACGGCCTCATGGCAAAAGTCGTACAGCATGAAATGGATCACCTGTCCGGCAAGTTGATAATAGATTATCTTAATCCGTTTAAGTATTTTTTCACGGCAAGGAAACTCGCAAGGTCAAAACATAAAAGCGGAAGAATATCCCAAAAGGAGAAACAGCATGTTGGCTGATAGGGTCAATGAGGAACTTAAGACAGCGCTTAAAAGCGGAGATAAGATAAAAGTTTCTGTTCTTCGCATGCTCAATAGTGAAATAAAGAATAAAAAGATCGCTGATGGCGTTGAGAGCTTAGAGGATGAAAAAATTATCGGACTTGTGCAAAAAATGGTCAAACAGCACAAAGAATCGATCAAGCAGTTTAAAGAAGGAAACAGGGAAGATCTGGTCGAGAAAGAATCCGCTGAACTTGTTATCCTTGAGGAATATCTCCCCGAACAGATCTCCGAAGAAGAGCTCGAAGGGATAGTCTCTGAAGCCATTAAAAGCGTAGGAGCTGATTCCGCAAAAGATATGGGTAAAGTCATGAAGGAAGTTATGTCCAAAGTCCAGGGAAGGGCTGATGGAAAAACAATTAGCGAGATCGCAAAAAAGAAATTAAGTTAAAAAGGGAAGGTGGAAAATGAAAAAGATACTCGTAGTGCTGCTTATACTGGCAGTTGCATTTCCGGTTTTTGCAGCGGAGAAGAAAAGCTTTAAGGAAGCTGCAACGGATGCCGGCAGAGCGACAATTAATTATCCGGCTAACATTGTCAATGAATCGGTGAAGGTTGTCGGAGGTGCCGCAAAGGGAACTGCTGACACCGTGACAGGTACCGTTAAGGCTACCGGCGAGACTCTTACCGGTGACGTAAAAAAAGCTCCCGAAATCGTTACAACACCTATCAATAAAAGCGCTGAAACCGTAAAAGATGCTACAGTTGGTACCGTAAAAACCCCGGTCACAGCTGCAGAAGAGACAAAAAAGCAGTTACAATAAAATTTTAACGGCGGCAAAGTACAGCTGTGAATGGAAAAAAACATTCATGGCTGTACTTTGCCGCAAGAGGGCATCTAAAAGACTAAGTGTTTACATTTATTTTTGTTTTACTGATAATTTGTTCGGCTTTTTTTTCCGGCTCAGAGACGGCTTTCTTGTCATTAGGCAAGATCAAGCTTAAACAGATAGAACACATGAGCCACCCTGCCTCTAAAAGGGTTTCCTCACTCATTTCGGATCCGCATAAACTTCTTGTCACGATCCTTGTCGGGAACACACTGGTTAATATCGCCGCGAGTTCTATTTTCGCCGATTTTTTCTATAAGTTATTAGGTGAAAAAGGCATAGGGTTCTCGATCGTCCTAATGACCATAATTCTTCTGATTTGCGGCGAAGTCACCCCTAAAATGTTCGCTCTTTCGCATGCTGAAAATTTTTCTTTCTTTGTATCACTGCCTTTATTGTTCTTTGAAAGGATTTTCACGCCGATAAGAGTGGTCTTGACCAAGATAGCGTATTCTTTAGTGAAAGTTGTAGGGTTAAAAATACCATCGGAACGACCGGGGATAACAGAGCAGGAGATCAAGTCGTTGGTACGTATCGGCAAAACAAAGGGAATAGTCAAAGAAAAAGAAAAGGATATGATAGACAATATACTGGAACTCAAGGATCTGAATGCCGCTGATATCATGACTCCGCGTATCGAGATCTCCGCCCTGGACATAAACATGGATCGTAAAGAACTTATAAAAAGCGTGAAGGATAAGCAATATTCCAGGTATCCTGTTTACGTGCATGCTCTGGATAACATAGTAGGGATCATTTATGCGAAGGATTTTCTGCTCAATCCCGCAGCCGAGATAAAAGATATTGTAAAAAAACCGTATTTTATACCTGAAAGCAAAAGGGCAGACGATCTTCTGCAGGAGCTGCAGAAGATGCGTCTTCACATGGCCATCGTTACCGATGAATATGGAGTTACTTCCGGGCTGGTAACAATAGAGGATATACTTGAACATATTGTAGGCGAAATAAGAGATGAACTTGATATAGAGAAGCCGAAAGTCCGGAAACTCGATCAGAAGACCTTTGAAATAAACGGGCAGACCCATATCGATGAGGTCAATGAAAAACTGGATCTCAATATTGAGACAGATGAGGTAGATACAATAGGAGGATATGTAATTTTAATAATGGGAAAGATCCCGCAGGCAGGGGACGAGATAAGATTAGGTGAGTATATTTTTAAAGTTATGGATGTGTCCAATAATCGCATAACGTCTTTGACTGTTGAAAAAACGGCTCCGGAAAAAGGGACAAAATGATCACTATATACACGATATTAGTATTTTTTGCGCTTGGGCTTCAATCCTTTTTTACCATTTCCGAGATGGCCATTACGAGCGTTAACAGGATAAAGCTTAAAGATCTTGTTGAAGCCGGGGACCCCCATGCTGAAAAACTTAAAAGGTTTATAGAAAAAAAAGGCGCATTTTTGGGTACAACACTTGTGGGTACTAATATATCTGTCGTTATCGCGTCTGTGCTTGTTACACGAATATTTTCGGAATATTTTACCGGGAATACAGCCGCTTTTCTCACCACCTTGGTTCTGGTGCCTGTTACGCTTATATTCGCCGAGATCATCCCGAAGATCATAGCGAGGCAGTTTTCCACAAGCATTGCTTTAAAGACAGTTACTCCGCTTGAAGCTTTTCAGAGGTTTTTAAATCCTGTTATTGTATCCGTGAACGCGGTAGCCAATTTTATCCTTTCACCTTTCGGCAAGGTCAAACATCCGTGGGACGTAACTTTCACGAAAAGCGACCTGAAAAAAATAATACTGTCAGGACGTGAGATCGGGGCGGTCGAAGAGGACGAAGCGGACCTTATACATAAGATATTGGATTTAGGAGGAAAAACCGCGGGAAATACCATGATCCCTTTGTACAGAGTCTCATCTATAGGCGCTGATGAAACAGCAGAGAATCTTAAAAAACTGGTTGCTTTAAGAGGCTTTTCCAGAATTCCCGTATACAGGGATAATAAGGATGATATTATCGGTATAATAAACATATATGATATGCTTTTTAGTTTTGAAGAGGACAAGAAAGAAGTAGATGACTTTATACGTGAACCTGTTTATATCCGGATGAAAGACGGACTGGACATAGCGCTTACACGGCTTCGTTATAAGAGGCAGCCAATGGGTATTGTTGTGGATGAAAACGAAAAGCCGGTTGGTATTATTACTATCGAGGACATCTTGGAAGAAATAGTCGGTGAAATAGAGGATTTAGGCTAAAAAACGCGGAGGTATTTATGGCCTTTGTATTTGTAATACCGGTTCTGGTAATTATTGTCATCTCGGTTCTGATTGTGAAGATAGCTTCTGTAGCGCTTAACCTTACCGGGCTGGATGAAAAAAGAGCATTTTTTCAGGCGCTCTCGGCGTTCACCGGCACGGGATTTACCACGAAAGACTCAGAGCTTGTAGTTGAAAACCAGATCCGGCGAAAGATCATAATGACCCTTATGGTCCTTGGTAACGCGGGATTGATCTCTGTCATAACAACTCTAATTCTGTCATTCCGGATGGGAGGGCTGACACCCATTCTGGTAAACATTTTGGTCATACTTCTGGCAATATTCGTCCTTATAAAGGTATCATTCAATAAAAACGTGGCCAGAAGATTTACCAAAAAAATTCAGGAGAAGCTGGTAAAAAGTCCTACTTTTACAAAACGTCCTGTTTCGGAAATACTAAGGCTTGCTGAAGGCTACGGGATCGCGGAAGTGACATTAAATGAAGAATGTACCGATCTGGGCAAAACACTGAATGAATCATCATTTCGCCAAAATGATATATTGATAATTGCAATAGAGCGGGGCACAAAAGTTATACCCGCGCCTCATGCGTCAGATACCCTGCAGCTGAACGATACAATAATATGTTACGGTAAACTGGAAAATATAGCCAAACTTGTCAGGTAAAACGGGCAAAATATATTTGCATTTTTTAAACTATTTGGGTAAATTTAAAGAAATTCAAGAATATGCATGTGGAGGATTAAATGAAAAAAATAATAAGTTTAGTTTCAGTAGTGCTTTTTGTGGCTTTTCTCGCGGGTTGCGGAGAGACCATTCACGGTGCTGTTAAAGATACCAAGCGCATAGGGTCAGGAGTTAAGAAAATTTTCGTGAGAGAACCATAATAAAGACTAAAAGATTCATGCCTTTTAAGGGACCGGGAACAGATGTATTTTGGAACGTTTCCGGTCCTTCTTTTTAATAAGGTCTCATAAATGCTGATCGACCCTAACGATAAAATAAAGAAAATAAACAAGGTTTTGCCGAGGCTCAAAAAGTCCCTGGAAAGCTGCGATCTCTGCTTCCGAAAATGCGGAGCAGATCGAGCCAAAGGAAAGTTAGGGTATTGCCGCGCTCCTGCAAATCCTGTTGTGTACAGTTATTCGCCTCATCACGGTGAAGAACCGCCTTTATCCGGCACGAACGGTTCGGGAACGATCTTTTTCACATTTTGCAATATGAGATGTATTTATTGCCAGAACTATCCATTCAGCCAGGGAGGCGAAGGCGAAGAGGTGAGAGCGCTTGATCTAAGCAAGATGATGCTCAAGCTGCAGGACCTGGGATGCCACAACATAAATTTTGTAAGCCCCACACATTTTGTGCCACAGATCGTGGAGGCCTTAAAATACGCTTATGAAGAGGGGTTAAAAATACCTACTGTCTATAACACGGGAGGGTATGACAGTTTTCATATCATAAAGTCGTTGGAAGGCATAGTTGACATTTACCTTCCCGATATGAGGTATTCGTCCGATAAAATGGCGGAAAAATATTCCGATGCCCCGGGATATGTTAAAAATAACCGCCTCTTGGTGAAAGAGATGTTCCGACAGGCAGGAAATTTAAAGCTCCGCAATGATATTGCCGAAAAAGGTCTTATTATAAGACTCTTAATTTTGCCGGAAGATATTTCCGGAATGGTAAGAACGCTGGAATTTATTGCAGGCAGTATCAGTAAAGAGACGTATCTTAGCGTGATGAGCCAATATTATCCTGCGTATAAGGCGAGGGGGTATAAAAAATTGTCACGGAGGATCAACTCTGAAGAATATGACAGAGTAGTCAGCAAACTGGACGAATTCGGCCTTCATAATGGTTGGGTTCAGCCGTTCATGGGCGGTTTTGATGAGAAATTTGCCGGCGAGAATTTTTTGCCTAATATATAGGGAATTTCCGGTTAAAATCCAAATAGAAGATGCATAAAGTTTTTATTGACGATTTAGCCGTATTTGTGGATAATAACCATGATAGAAAAAAAGAGTTTTTAGAGGACAAAGGCGTTCTTTAATGAGAACGCCTTTTTTTATTGATCGATACCGTAAAATTTTTTAATTTTAAGAGTACGGTATGTTTCCGTGCAGGGAGGATCCACACTGGGCGGAGGGGCCCTGGCAGGAAACATGCTGTACTCATTTGATTATCAAATTTGTTTCAGAGGAGATCAAATGCACAAAATTGTAGTAAATAAACAGCTTAATTCCGAGATCTGTCTGCTGGAATTTGAAGCCGGAGATATAGCGAAAGCCGCAAATCCGGGACAGTTTTTGGTCTTACGAATAGACGAGACCGGGGAGAGATTCCCGCTTACTATATATGATTTTGATCGGGAAAAAGGCACAGTAACTGTTGTATGCCAGGCAATAGGAGTAAGCACGAAAAAACTTTGCGCATTAAATAAAGGGGATACGATACTTGATGTGGCGGGGCCTCTCGGGCATGGCGCCCAGACAAAGGATATAGGAAAAGTCATATGTATAGGCGGCGGTGTAGGCACTGCTGAAGCTTATCCGATCGCAAAAGCCATGAAAGAGGGGGGCAATGATGTTACGGTCATAATCGGCGCCAGATCCAAAGATCTTGTCATATGCGAGGACCAGATAAGAGAGTTTTGCGATAAGGTGCATGTTACAACAGACGATGGTTCGTACGGAAGAAAAGGATTCGTTACGGATGTCCTTAAAGAGCTTCTCGATGCAGATTCATATGATCTTATTTATGCGATAGGACCCGTCATGATGATGAAAAAAGTTTCCGAGATGACGAAACCGAAAGGCATAAAGACGCTGGTTTCCCTGAATTCGATCATGATCGACGGAACAGGCATGTGCGGCGGATGCCGCGTCACCTATGATAATGAGCCCAAATTTACCTGCGTTGACGGCCCGGAATTTGACGGCCACCTTGTGGATTTTGACGGCCTGATCAAAAGGCAGGAACGTTATAAGGATAAAGAGAAAAACGCGCTCGAAAGGTACGAGAACGAATGCCGTATCGGGCTTAAAGGTAAGGATTAGGATCTCTCAATGAAGATGAAAGAGCAAAAACCCGAAGACAGAATAAAAAATTTTGATGAAGTGCCGTATGGTTACACGGAAGAGGAAGCTGTAAAAGAAGCGGCGCGTTGCCTTCAATGCAAGACTGCCCCTTGCGTGAAAGGATGTCCCGCTGAGATCGACATCCCTGGTTTTATTAAGGCCATAAAGGAAGAACGCTTTAAAGATGCGGTCTGCATAATCAAGAACACAAATAGCTTGCCTGCGGTATGCGGGAGGGTCTGCCCTCAAGAAGACCAGTGCGAAAAACAGTGCGTTCTTTTAAAAACCGGCAATCCCATTGATATCGGGACATTGGAACGATTTGTAGCGGATTGGGAGCGAAAAAATATGCCTGAGGGTAAGGAAGAACAAAGGAAAGTGCCGAAAGAAAAGCTGGAAAAAGTCGCTGTTATAGGATCCGGTCCGGCAGGGCTTACGTGTGCGGCAGACCTTTCCAAGATGGGTTACCAGGTAACGATCTTCGAGGGTCTGCATAAAACAGGCGGCGTGCTTGTTTACGGCATCCCGGAATTCCGGCTTCCTAAAGAAATAGTTAAATGGGAAGTGGAACAGATAAAGAAACTGGGCGTTGATATAAAGGTAAATTACATTATCGGAAGGATAAAGACGATCGAGAGCTTAAGAAAAGACGGGTTTAAAGCCTTTTTTATAGCGACGGGCGCGGGGCTGCCTTATTTTATGGGCATAGAAGGCGAGAACCTTAACGGGGTATATTCGGCTAATGAATTCCTGACAAGGGTCAATCTCATGAAGGCTTATAAATTCCCGGAATATGATACCCCGGTAAATGTAGGCAAGAGGGTCGCCGTAATAGGAGCGGGCAATGTCGCGATGGATTCGGCGCGCTGCGCTTTGAGATTGGGCGCGGAAAAGGTATTTATTGTTTACAGACGAACAGAGGCAGAAATGCCCGCAAGGATAGACGAGATACATCATGCGCAAGAAGAGGGTATAGAATTCCATCTTCTTACAACGCCCACTAAGGTAGAAGGCGATGAAAAAGGGGATGTAAAAAAGATGATATGCCTTAAGAATAAACTCGGGGAACCTGACGATAGCGGAAGAAGACGTCCTGTTCCGATAGAAGGATCGGAATTCGATATGGAAGTCGATACTATAGTAGTCGCTATCGGCAACGGTCCAAACCCGCTTCTTTTAAAAACCATCCGCGACCTGAAGCTCGGCAGAAAAGGCAATATCGAAGCCGATGAACACGGGCGAACCAATTGTGAAGATATATTCGCCGGCGGAGATATAGTAACGGGTTCAGCAACGGTCATAGCCGCAATGGGCGCCGGAAAAGAAGCCGCCCGTTCGATTGATAAATATCTAAGATCTAAAAAGGACGAATAGTTTCACAGTAAAAAAACAGCCCTTCTTTTGCCATATTCAAAACAGATGGTATAATTTATTCTAAAGAGGGTAGTGTATGAGAATAATTTTTATTGTCATTGCGATAGTTTTTTTTATCGCTATTATTATGCTAAATGTTTTTGAAGAAGATACGTCCAGGGATATTGAATTAAGGCAAGAGACTGTCGGGAGAACCGGAAGAGACGTCAGAGAATTTGCAATTGCTCAATACGATTATAAAACAGGTGTTTCCGGGGCAGGAATAGGAGGAGAAGTAAAGCAGGGCTTTGATCCCAAGATAGAGTTTGATAAAGAAACAAAGATTTTCAGAAGATGGTATTTACCCGCCATTTACAGAACCAAAGTAGTAGTTACAAAGGGTAAAGTGGCAATGCTGCCTTACGCAGAAGAAGGCCCCACCTACGAAAAAGGCGAGGTTTTGGTGGCCGGTCAGGAACAAACCCGTACCATTGAAATAGAATAAATATCAGGAACTTCTTTCCACAGTAGCGACCCGGTTTCTTCCGTTTTCTTTCGCTTTATAAAGACCTTCATCGGCCCGTTTAATGATCAAATCGGCATTATCCGCAGGGGGCCGGTACATTGAAACGCCCGCACTTATTGTAACATTGTATATATTTTTCTCATCTTTGATCACGCGGGATTCCACGCTCCTGCGGATCTTTTCCGCAACCTGCATACCGTTCTCAAGTAACGCGCCGCGAAGAAGCACTATGATCTCTTCACCGCCGTACCTTGCGACAACATCGGAGGATCTCACCGGGATCTTGATCGCGCTCGATACTTCCTGGAGCACTAGATCCCCCACCTGGTGTCCGTAAGTATCATTGAACATTTTGAAATTATCAATATCCGCCATTATTACGCAGAAATGCTTATCAGGATCGGCCTTTGCCATTAAACATTCAGCCCGCAGGATCATTTTAAAATATCTGATATTGAAAAGCCGGGTGAGTTCATCCGTGACTGCCAGTTTGAAGAAACGCTTTTTCTCAACAGAGACTTTTATGAAATTGTATGTGGAGATAGCAACATAACTGACGGCAAGCGCGAAGAGCGGGTGGGAGTAATTTATCCACAATCCTTCTCTAAAAAAAATAAATGACGCAATAAAAGCTAATACGGCTATGGATAAAATGGTCAAAACTTCCCTTAAGGATCTTTCGCCGGTGATTAATACGGCAGGGATAAGCGCCAATAGATAAAGAAAAATTATTACTCCCCACGAAGGTATCGTTTCGATAAACCGTTCGTTTAATATGTTGTCGATCACATTCGCAATAGCTCCTATGCTCGGGTAGGCGGGCTCAAGAGGCGTGGGTTTTATGTCATAGAGGCCGATAGATGTTACGCCTACAAGGCATATGCTGTTTTTAAAGTTTTCCATGTTGATTTCCGGTTTTTTATTCTCGAGAAGATCCGAATAAGCGTTTAAAACATCAAGGAAGGAGTAATGGTTGAAAGTATCTTTCCATTTTCCTGACCAGTCGATCAGCATGTCATTTTTTTTAAAAAAAGGTATTTTTATTTTCTTGCCATTCGCATCTGAAAGAACTAAATATTTCGGTTCAATAGAATCCAGTGTAAGATCAAGGTAATCCATTGCGATCTTCAAGGCTATGTGATAATAAATCTTACCGTTTGCCCTGAATATCAAAGGGATTTTCCTCAAGATCCCGTCTTTGTCCGGATGTACGTTGATAAAACCGGTTCCTTTGAGGCCAGATGACAAATCCTCTATGGGCAAAAGAGCCATTTCTTTTTTTGGAATGTTCTCCTGAAAAGCCAAAGGCAAGTAAACATTGCCGGACTCCTTTATTGCTTCACCCAAAACAATATCATCATTTTTATCGGGCGATGGTTCCGAAAGGATTATATCCAGATAGACCGTCTTGGCCCCCAAGTCGCTTAAAGCTTTAACAATTGCGGCATGCCAGGTTCTTTTCCATGGCCATCTGCCGATCTTGACGATATTTTCATCGTCAATTTCAATAATATTTATTTTTGGATGGTTAGGGAGAGCGCCGCGAAGTTTGAAGAAGAGGTCAAGACTTGTAAGCTCCAGCCTTGAGAAAAACTCATTGCCGATCAATCCATGTATAAGGATCGCCGCCAAAAAAGCGATAAGGATATTTACTAGGAGGGTCTTTTTAAACTTCAAGGCGATTTTTTCTCTACAGCTTCAACTTCCACGCTAAAATTTGTTCCCCTGACACCCACTACCGATGTCGGGGTTTTTACCTCGAATTTGGAATCAGGATCCCGCAATTCCCGTGCTTTGACCAGAATCTTGCCGACAGCCAGGTCAAGAAGCGTATTTTCAGTGCCGGTTTTTTTGTCTTTTTTGAGCTCAAGCAGCATTAACTGGGAATTTTCATCCACTTCAACTGTGGCGCTTTCAGCACGGCCATTAACGTTAAGAACGGCTTTGGAATCCTTGCCGGTAATTATAATGTCTCTTTCATTTAAAGCCATGCCGGGATGAGCTGATACGGCATCAGGCACATCAGGACTTTTGACAAAAACATCACCCTCTATTGTTAGAACCCTTGAGATACGGGATTCTTCTTCAGCGTTTATGCCAAAGGAAAAGCACAATAACAGAGTAAATATTAAGATCGGAAGAAATTTTTTCATCATTTTCTCCTTATGGGTATATGGATAATATACATTTTCAAGAAAGCCAAGTCAATACCAAGGTAAAATTCATTATTTCAAACATCATGCTGACTTCACTCATGTTAGAGAGAAATATATTTCCTACCAGGGCCCCTCCGCCCGGTGTGGATCCTCCCTGTACGGAAACATATTTCTCTCATACAAAAGATGAAGTCAGCGAAATGTTCGAACGAATAAAATTAACGATGGATTGTCTTGAAGTATTTCTTGCTGTGAGTTGAAAATGTGATCTCTTCCCAATCCGGGTAATATTTGTTGATCGCGGATCTGACGCTTTTTTGGCCTGTCCGGAACATTTTCTTGTTAGAGATAAAACTGTAAGAGCCGTTCTTTTCCCGAAAAACGCATATGGCATGTCTTGTGTATAATCCTGAGAACTTAACAATGATTACGTAATTTTCCGTATAACCGATATTTGACAGGAACGCGGAGGCCAAAAGGGCGTAGTCCTCGCAGTCGCCGCTTTTGAAGCGAATAGTTTCTTCAGGGCTTTGCCAATCATCATTAGCTTCCAAATGATAATAAAATCCGTCCTTCAGCCACGATACAAACTCAGTAGGCGTCGTAACGGATGCAGGGATACCCATTAATCCCTGAGCAAAGCAGGGAGTACACAATAAGGAAATAATAGTTATTAAAGTGATTATCTTCTTCATAATTTGCGCCCCAAAAATACAGTATCTAACTATTTTATGTTCTAATTATAACCTAAAATGAGAGAGAATTCAAGAGCTAAATATGTAGATATTTTATATCTTAACCTAAATTTATGTATCAATGATTTTTAAAAAATAGACATGCAAAGGAAAAGTCAAAAAATATCGCAACAAAAAATTTTTTTAAAAAAAGTTAGCTTTTTTTAAAAATTTCGTTAGGGTTCTAACTACTCTCTTTTCAAAAGCCTTTGGCTTATAAAGGCTTGCAAGTATAGTTCTTTTTCGCGGAAGTGAAGATGTTATAGATAATTGTTAAAAAAAACAAAATTAAGAAAAATATAAAAAAATAGTTGCAAATCTTTACATTTAAGTAAAATATGATATACTTTTAGTAGATACAAAAGATAGAAAGAAATCGCTTTTTTATAATTCAGCAGCTTTATCGAGCTCTTGCTCGATAAAGGCAAACCTTGTGAAAACAAGGGGCGCAAAACTAAAGAGCCTAAAGCCATTAGGGCCAGGGCAGTCAGTTACCGAAGGTGAGAGAATGAAACAATTATTTTTATTACAGAGATTATTATGTTTAGAAGAGCTAAATAGTTTTAGCTTTAAAAATATACTTTGGTATTAAGTTTAAAAACCCATAGTCATTTTGGCTATGGGTTTTTTTTATTTGTTTTTAATTAAACAGGAGGATAGAGATGAAGATCACAAAATTAACAAAAATGATTTCACTGGTGCTGGTGCTTACATTTACGTGTACGTACAACACCTACCCGCTTCCCAATGTCGAGGAGGTGGTATCCGGAGAGGCGAATATCGAGTATACCGATCCGACGACCATGGTCATCGAGGCGAGTGACAATGCTATTGTCAATTACTCGTCTTTTGACATCATGGAAAATGAAACGGTAGTAGTAAAATTGCCGTCCGTTGACAGCGAGATCCTCAACAGGGTGTTGGGCGATTCCGCTAGTCAGTTAATGGGAGGACTTAGTTGTAACGGTGTATTTATTCTCGTTAACCCTTCCGGCATTTATGTGGGGCCTGCAGCTAATATCGATGCGGCGGGTCTTATTCTGTCTACGCGGGATATACTCAATTCTGATTTCTTAAGCGGTAATCATCTTTTTCAGAAGATTACCGAAGATCAGGCTGAGAAGTTATTGCTTAACGAAGGAGACATCAAGATCCATGACGGCGGGTTCGGTGTATTGATCGCAGGCGCCATCGAAAACAAGGGAATAATAACAGCGCCTATCGGCAAGATAGTTCTTGCATCCGGTGATGCCGTTAAACTTGATATCTCTGGTGGTGGTCTTATCTCTGTTGCTATAGATAAAAAAGTTGCCTCTGGCATTAAAGACTATGAAGGCAACCCGATAACTGATCAGATAAAAAGTACGGGCACAATTGATGCCGAAGGCGGAGTTGTAATCTTAAAAGCGGAAAGCATCGGTGAGATATTTACTAAAGCTATCAACTTGGAAGGATTCGTAAGAGCAAATACCGTTAATATCGATACTGATGGAGCTGTTGTAAGCCTTGGGACTTTGGAAGCTGAAACTCTGACTGAGAAAGGCGCATCGTGTTTGCTTGGCGGAAAGACCGTTGTCGGTGATTCGCTTTTCGAAAACCTTGATGGTGCGCTCACCCTGGCAGGCAGCATTGCGGGTGTGTACAATGATGTGGAAGATATCGAACTTGGCGGTAACGTAAACATGACGGGCGATACAACGCTTAATGCGGACAGCGATGCAGATAATGACGGATTTATCGATATGGAGGGCAATGATCTTGCTGGCGGGGGTTTTGATCTAACATTATTTGCCGGAGAAGATTCAGCGCTTGACGGGGATATAACAAATGTGGGGCTTTTGGAATTGAACTCTTCAAATACTGCTGATATAGAATATGAATCAGACAACACAAAAGCTTTCAGCGTTGATACGGTCCGCTCAAATTATCATGCCGAGTTAGTTAGAGAAGTGGGCGCAGGGACCATGGGAGATCCATATTTGATCTTTGATATAAATGGACTCCAGGCAGTGGATGACGATGATAATGCGCATTATAAGCTTGCTAATAACATCGATGCGATTGCGACAGAGGATTGGAACGGCGGCCAGGGATTTGAGCCGATCGGAGGCGATTTTGAAGGAAGTTTTGACGGGAACAATAAAACCATAAGTAATTTCACTATCGACAGGCCCTTTACCTATTATGTGGGGTTATTCGCTCAAACCGATGAGGCTGCCTGGATAAAAGATCTTACATTAGAGGGAAATGTAACCGGCGGCAGATATGTTGGAGCTTTGGTGGGTCGTAATGAAGATACTCCCATAACCAATGTCCATACTAATGCCGAGGTCATTGGAGATTATGGTGAAGGAAATGCTGATTATGTTGGAGGACTCATAGGATATAATGAAGATGGATCCACGATCACAAATTGTTCTGCTCAGGGAGATGTAAGCTCTACTGGTGATTATGTCGGAGGATTGATAGGGCATAACGAAGGGTCCACAATTACCGGTTCAAATGCCTCGGGCGATGTATCAGGCGATGACTGCGTAGGAGGCTTAGTAGGAGGAAATTTTGAAGCTGAAGATACGATCATTAATTGTTATGCCACAGGCGCAGTTGAAGTGTATGGAGAATACGGCGGCGGTCTCGTGGGTCGTAATGTAAGTTCCTCTATCACAGATTCTCATGCTACGGGAAAAGTTGAAGGCATGAGTTATGACTATCAATTTGGACTTGGAGGCCTTGTTGGCGGTAATGAAAATTCATCAACGATAACAAACTGTTATGCTACCGGTGAGGTCCTGGGTGATTATGCTCAAGCGGTCGGCGGATTGGTAGGTTATAATTACGGAGGCACGATCACCGATTCCCACGCAACAGGCAAAGTGCGCGGAGGAGAATATATAGGCGGCCTTGTGGGGCAGAACTACGAAGCCATGTGTACGATCATCCGTTCTTATGCTACAGGGGACGTGTATGGCCCACGGTGGTTGGATGGAGGGAATTATGCCGGAGGCCTTATAGGGTATAATTATGCGTCGCCTATAATAGATTGTTATGCTATTGGGAATGTGTATTTTGACCAGGATTATGCCGGAGGCCTTGTGGGTTATAATGAATACGGCGATATAACCTGCTGTCACGCAACGGGCGATGTCCTGCCGAATGTTGTTTATGAAGGATATGATCCATATTATTGCGATCGCGATTATCGCGGGGGCCTAGTGGGTTATTGTGAGGATTCAACTGTCGAGAGTTCATATGCGACGGGCAAGGTGAAAGGATATAGGTACGTCGGAGGGCTCGTGGGTTCTCTCGGTTCATCCGATATCAGGCATTCCGGTGCGACCGGGGAGGTTTTCGGCGATTACGATGTCGGAGGCCTTGTCGGCCATGCCAGTTATTCGGATATACGCAGATCGTATGCAAAAGGAAATATAAACACGCCAGGACAAACAGCCCAGAGCGGCAGTGAAGGCACAATATTCCCTCTTGTTGATGAAGATTGCACACAAGGAGAAATAGGCGGGCTTATCGGCTATAATTATGAAACTTCTATCCGGGATTGTTACGCACAGGGAAATGTTAACGGTGATAATAATGTCGGAGGTTTTATAGGTTACGGCTATACCTCTTCCAGTTACAATATAACGAGATGTTATTCTACCGGAGAGGTAACCGGAAACTGGAATGTCGGAGGTTTTGTAGGTTATGAAAACTACGGCGGGCCATATTCTTCATGCTACTGGCTCCAGACACCGGCACATAATGCAGGCCTGCAGGATTCCGGCGATCCCGGTGATCTTACCGGGGTCACAGCGAAAAATAACACCGAGATGCAGCAGGAAGCAACTTTTGAAGGCTGGGATTTTCTGGGTCTTTGGACTGTCGGAAGCTATCCGCATCTTGTATGGGAGGACATGCTGGTGCATCTGCCGGACGGCGGAGTAGGGTGCGAAGGCCCTGACGCATGCTACTTCCTGATACACAACGTGAATGAACTACAGTTCATGAAATACGCGCTTGATGCGAGTTTCAAACTGGCAAATGATATTGACGCAAGCGCGACCAAAACCTGGAATCCGTACGGCTATAATTGTGTAGCTTCCCTTGATCTAAACGGACAAAACGGCCAGAACGGTCAAATGTTCTATCTGGGATTTGAGCCCATCGGGGATAATACGGGTGACGACGATGAAACCGGCCCGTTCACCGGATTTTTCTGCGGCGACTGCTATACTATAAGCAACCTCTACATAAACAGGCCGTACGAAGAGAATGTCGGTCTTTTCGGTCTTCTCGTAGATGCTACGGTCGGAAAAGTAGATCTTGTAAATGCGGATATAACAGGGGATACGCATGTAGGGGCTTTGGCAGGCGATGTACAGGAAGAAAGCCGGATCCTGGGATGTTCCTCAGGAGGGGTCGTAAGAGGCGAGTATAACGTCGGCGGACTGGTCGGAAGGCTTAACGATTCTGAGATATATTGTTCTCATTCAACTGCGGATGTAAAGCATGAGGAAGAATGCTGCTGTCTTTACAGATTCGGCGGACTGGTCGGCAAAACATATAATTCCGAGATAACCAGGTCCTATGCTACCGGGGACGTGTTCGGCAGTTGCGATGGCACCTATTTTGGCGGATTGGTAGGTTATAACGACAGAACTCCGGTTGCGGATTGCTATGCTACAGGGGATGTGACAGTTCAAAGTGGATGGGCTATAGGAGGACTGTTCGGTCTTAATGAGAACGGCGGGTATAACGGCGGCGGAACAGCGACGACCAATTGTTATTCAACGGGAGAAGTGATAACGAGCAGCTCCGCAGGCGGATTTGTCGGTTATGACTATGGAGGTCCGTATTCTTCCTGCTATTGGCTGCAGACGCCGACACATAATGCAGGGCTGGATGATTCCGATAGCGGTGATCTTTGCGGGATCGATGCAAAGGATGATTCCCAAATGAAACAGCAATCAACATTTGCATGCTGGGATTTTGAGAATATCTGGATGCCGCCCCAGGGCGCGCCTCCAATGCTCAGGGAATGCAGGATATGCGGGGAAGAACCGCCCACACCCGTGGTTCCAGAACCGCCGGTCGCGGGCGAGGCACCGTTCCTGCAGCTGAACTGGACACAGGAAAGTGACAGCGGTCAGAATGCAAAGATCGTTGACGCTCCTATGCTTGAATTCCCGGTACCTATAGCTGCTTTGGGTGACGATATGAGCGATATTGTCCAGCTTCAGGGAGTTGGATTCGGCCCCGGGAAAAAGAAAAAATTCGATCCGGACGCATTTAAAGGAGAAGTGCAAGTGGAAGGAAATACTGCACAGATCTTTTAACCTAATATACAAAAACGGAGCCAGGCCATTTAGATAGGCCTGGCTCCCGTATCTTGCAAAAAAAACATCTCAAAATTTGATAATACTCTAAAAAGATGGTAAATTTGTGTATAATACTAATACATTACAAATATTTTTACACAATAAAAGGCTAAGATTATGAGTAAAAAAGTGGAAACAATCTGCATGGTAGGCTGCGGAGGATTTATCGGCTCGCATCTTGTGAAACGTTTTCTTGTTGACGGAAATTATAAGATATGCGGCATAGATATAGATGACAGGAAGATCAAGCAGTTCCTGGGACATGAAAGGTTTTCTTATCATAATGTCGATATCAAGGACAGTGAAAAGCTCCGCCAGTATGTTGAAAAAAGTGATTGTGTGATCTCGCTTGCGGCTTTATGTAATCCAGCTCTTTACAATAAAATTCCATTAGAAGTTGTTGAGATCAATTTCTTGCATTCCCTGGAGCTTGTGAAGATGTGCCACAAGTACAAGAAGTGGCTGGTGCATTTTTCTACTTGCGAGGTTTACGGAATGACTCTTTCACGTTTCCTGAAGGATAAGGATGAAAAGGGAGATCTTGATTATTTCCTGCTTAAAGAAGAGACTACGCCCCTTGTTCTCGGACCGGTTCGCATCCAGAGGTGGATCTATGCATGCGCTAAGGAACTTTTAGAACGCATTATTTATGCGTATAATTTTGAGAAAGAACTTGATTATACGATCATTCGCCCTTTTAATTTCATAGGGCCCGAAATGGACTATATCCCCGGGATAGAAGGTGAAGGTACGCCGAGGGTTATGGCATGTTTTATAGGTGACCTTCTTTTGGACAGGCCTCTTCAGCTTGTCGACGGCGGAGAAAGTAAGAGAACCATTACCTATATCGAAGATGCTGTTGATGCTATTGAGCTGATGATAAAAAAACCTGAAAAAGCGAAAGGGCAAATCTTTAATGTAGGGAACCCCCACAATGAAACCACAATAAAAAATCTTGCCCAGCAGATGATAACTATATACAAGGAAGTTTATCCTCAAGGGAAAGACTCTTCTTTTCGCACGGAGAACGTCTCATCAAAAGAGTTTTACGGTGAAGGTTACCAGGACAGCGACAGAAGGGTGGGGGATTTCTCGAAAGTCCGCAATCTTCTCGGGTGGGAACCGAGATACGATCTTGAACAGACCCTTCGCGAGACCATAACCTATTATGTCGAGAAGTATAAACTAAAAGGCGTACAAGAAAATGCCCCTTGAAAATAAAATATCCATTTTCATGCCCGCATACAATGCTGCCCGTCATATCGAAAACGTAATAAACCGTATTCCTGAAGATATAAGGGGAAATATAGCGTCGATATGGATCATAAACGATGGTTCCGAAGACGATACACGTAAGGTAATTGATGGACTTGCGCGGAGAATAGACACCATAAAGGCTGTTCATTTTGATAAAAACCGGGGATATGGTGTTGCCGTCAAAAAGGGACTTGAACTATCTAGAGATGACGGTTCTGACGCGGCTGTTTGCCTTCATTCGGACGGCCAGTATCCTCCGGAATATATTCCTGCCTGCGTTGAGACAATGAAAAAAAAGGGGTACGATATTCTTCAGGGTTCCCGCATCTCTTCAGGCACGGCTCTTTCGGGCAAGATGCCGTTATATAAGTTTATTGCAAACCGGGCCCTTACCTTTTTCGAAAACATTGTTTTTCGGCTTAAGCTGACAGATTATCACAGCGGTTTTATTTTTTACAGCCGAAGAGCGCTTGACAATATACCATTTGATAGATTAAGTGAAAGTTTTGATTTCGATGTCGAGGTCATAGCATGCGCCAGAACGCTTGGCCTGGGAATAGGAGAGCATCCGATACCAACGCGCTATGCCGATGAAGTATCATACCTTAATCCCATAACTTATGGTTTCAGGATATTAGGGGTGATGTTCAAATATCTTTCAGGGCATTATCGGAGATTGTGTAAAGAGCATGAGGGAGGCTCCGAATGATCCTTATAACCGGCGGGACCGGGGTAATAGGGACGAGACTCGTTGACGAGTGGCTTAAAGAAGGGCACAGGATCCGTGTTCTTGCCCTACCTTCCGACAGAACGCCGCTTGAAAGAGACGCGCGGGTGGATGTACGGTACGGCGACATATCAAATAAAGAGAACATTAAAGGAATATGTAAAGGAGTTTCCACTGTTTACCATTTAGCCGCTGTTATTTTAAGTTTGGATGAAGGCGTGTTCGAAAGAGTGAATGTTAACGGGACAAGGAATATTGTTGAGGAGGCTAAAGATGCGGGCGTTGAACATTTCGTGTATATCTCATCCGCTTCCGTTGTTTATCCGAAGAAAGCGGCATACAACCTGTCAAAATGGAAAGCCGAAGAGATCGTAAGAGCGTCCGGTCTTAACTATACTGTTATAAGGCCCACACTGGTTTACAGCGATACTGGAGGGGAAGAGTTCAACAATTATCTGGATTATTTGAAAAAGTTCCCCATAGTTCCGTTTATCGGTAAGGGTGAAGCTAAAAAAAGACCAGTTCATGTAGACGACATAGCTGAAGGGCTTTTGGCGGTGTACGGGAATAAAAACGCATACGGGAAAATTTATAACTTTAGCGGAAGTGAAGTCATATCGATACTTGATTTCACGCGCCTTTGCCTGAAGTTGATGGGCATGTCAAATAAACCGATAATCCGCCTGCCGGCCTGGTTATGTTATTTTATTGCTTTTTTTATGAAAATTTCCATGAAGCACCCTCCGCTCAGGCCGCAGATGATAGCCGGCATAATTCAGGATGCTGATCTTGATCCGTCTGAGGCTCAGAAGGATCTGGGGTTTAAGGCACGTCCTGTGAGCGAGGTGTTACCGAAAAACTTTAAAAGAGGCTATGATTAATTTTCCTCATATGATTTGGCGTCAATTCGGACGTTTTGCCAGGCGCAGGACGGCTTCGGTTATTCTCGTTTTTGTTCTCGCATTTGCCGGAAGCGCGATCATCACTCTTACTAAAGGAGTTCCGGAACCATATTTTACTGATGAGCACAGCTATCTATTGGCTGCCGATACATTTAGTCAAGGGCGCTTGACTAATCCGACTCACCCTATGTGGGTCCATTTTGAAAGTTTTCATATTAATCAGCAGCCGACCTATGCTTCCAAGTTCCCTCCGGGGCAGGGCCTTTTTCTTGCTTTGGGGCAGGTTCTTACGGGATATCCTATTGTTGGCGTTTGGTTAAGTATGGCGCTCATGTGCGCGGCAATAACCTGGATGCTGCAGGCATGGATTCCTGCCAGGTGGGCGTTAATAGGGGGATTGATCTCAATATTTCATCTATATCTTGGAATAGCAAGTTACTGGGGTCAAAGTTATATGGGTGGCGCTGTTGCTGCTTTTGGCGGCGCTTTATTTTTTGGTGCATGGCGGCGCTTGATCAGAAAGCCTGATTTTAAGATCTCACTTGTTCTTGCATTAGGTTTGGCTGTTATGGCGAATAGCAGGCCATGGGAGGGCTTTGTAGTTTGTGCACCAGCTCTTGTGGTGTTAATTGTATTTATAATACAAAGAGCCACAAAAGGTAAATTCAAAGAAATTTTTAATACTGCGATAACGCCCATTGCAACGGTGATCATTATTATATTTGCTGCTATGGGTTATTATAATTATCGAGTTACTGGGAATGCATTCCTCACATCTTATCAGGTACATCAAGAAACTTATGACATTGCACCTCATTTTATATGGCAGGAACCAAGACTGAACCGGACTTACAACCATAAGGTCATTTCTGATTTTCAAAGATATTTAAGGATGAAACGATATGAAAGATATTTATCACCGGAAGGCTTTACGGGCACGACTATATGGAAACTCAAAACGATGTGGACATTTTTCGGCAGCGTTATTTTAGGAATTCCTATTATATGTGCATTGTTTTGGATATTCCGTGATCGATGGCTGCGTTTTGCGTGCTTTACGATTTTAATTTATTTAGTGGCTACTATCTTTTCAACATTTTTTAATACATACTATACGGCGCCCATAGTTTGTCTTGTATTTTTGCTTATTATGCAGGGATTACGTGTAATATCCCGTGTGCGAATAAGCCGGAATTATATTGGGAAATATATTGTAAGTTTGATCCTGATAATATGCATCGGATTATTTGTCAGGAAATTCACCGATCTCCCTTCGCAGAAGTATCTCAGGAAACATTATCAAAATATACAGATAACAGAGCTTGTAAAAGGATTGAAAAAAGAGGGAGGAGATCATCTGGTCATCGTTCGTTATGTGGAGGGCCACGATCCCCGCGATGAATGGGTTTATAATGAGGCCGATATAGACAGATCCAGTATTGTATGGGCCCGCGAGATGGATCAGGAAAACAACCGGAAATTGTTGAAATATTTCAAAGGCCGAAAAGCATGGCTTTTAATAATCGGACCATACAACTCTCCCGTTCGTTTTTATTCATATCCAAAGTAATGCTTGTTTATCCGCAGTATATGGGGGAATGCATATTTTTTAATATCTTATTAAAAATATTAAACTTAAGTTTGACATTCTGATTTTATATAGTAAAATTGTTGTAATTATAATATTATTTTAATCCGATAATGATAACAAGGAGAAAAACTATGAAGCTGGCAAGTTTATTAGTTGTTTTCGTTTTGATGCTTCCCGCTTCTTTCGCGTATTCTCAGCCGGCTCCGGACCAGGCAGTAAGGGAAGCCGACCGTGCGATACGTGAAAGGGTCGAGAAGGAAATGAGGGTCGTGCCAAAGGCGCCTGAGATCGAGGAAGAGGAAAAGCCGGAAGTACCGGAAGGCCCGAAATTTTTCATCAAAAAAATAGAACTGGTCGGCGTGGAAAGTTTTTCGCCGGATGAATTCCGTTCGATCTTAGAGCAGTACGAGAATAGAGAAGTTACTTTTGGGGAGCTGAACATACTGGCAAGACAGATCGAAAGGGAATACTTAAAAAGAGGTATTATCGCCGCATGTTTCGTTCCTCCACAGGACGTAAAAGACGGCGTTGTTATGCTGCGCGTGGTCGAAGCCAAAATGGGAGCACTTGAAGTTGAAGATCATAACTGGTTTGATAAAGAAAGACTTACTAATTATTGGAACATCCGTAAAGGCGAAGTTCTCAGTTATGACAAGCTTTCACGCAACCTTCAGCTGATGAGCAAAAATCCCGACCGAGAGGTCAAGGCTGTCCTTCACGCAGGCGCAGAGCCCGAAACCACCGATGTAATCTTAAAGGCGGACACAAAATTCCCGATACATATGCTGGCTACTTTTGATAGGGAAGGCGCGGTTCAGACTGGAACAGAAAGACTCGGGTTTGGGATACGTGATAACAATTTTTTGTTCGTAGACGATACGGCAATAGCCGGGTATACATTCGGAAGGCATTTCCAGTCTGTATATGGCTTTCACAGGATACCTTTTACGAATTTCGGGACGTCACTGATGTACGGTCACAGTTACACCAAGTCGTCTCCTAAGATGAATTACGAACCTTTCGGGATAAACTCATCTGTTCGTAATACCAGCGTTTTTCTCTATCAGGATATTTTCAATAAAGCTGACTACCTTGGAGAAATATATTTTGGTCTAGACGCTAAGGATAAAACGACAACACAGTCTATAGGGACAACAAGCCGTGACCGCTTAAGAATATTGAGGCTCGGAGCGAACCTTATCCATAAAGGCTTTGGCGGTATCACTTATTTGTATCCGGAGATATCCCAAGGCATTAACGGACTGGGAGCTCGCAGTAATGATCCCGGTGGCGTTCCCACTACAAGACAGGCAGACAACAACTTCACTAAATTTAACTCCGGGATAACCCACAGAAGACCTCTTATGTGGGGGGTTGATGGTGTGTTTAAATTTAAAAGCCAGATAGCTTCAGAAAAACTGTCGACATTGGAAGAATTTCCGATGGGCGGTATAGATTCTGTAAGAGGTTATCCTTACGGCGATTTCATGGCTGATAACGCGATTCTCGCAAGTGCAGAGCTTCTTATCCCGGCCTTTTTTATTCCCGACAATTTCATACTTCCTTACGGCGAAAGGCCGCTCAAAGAAGAGATCACAGGCGTAGTTTTCTTTGATTGGGCTCATGGTAGAAGGCGTGGAGTATTGAACACAAGCACTGAGAAAAGAGAAGCTACTTTCGCAAGTGTAGGCCCGGGCATAAGAGTCAAACTATTCAATCAGGCTGTGGTAAGATGCGAATGGGGATTTGTTCTCGGGAACAAGCCCATTACCGAAAGAGCTGAGTCAAGATTCCATCTATCTATAAACTTCGAAGATCAGTTGCCTACAGAGATCGCAAGAATAAGAAAAATGTGGAGATCTAAAGAAGTGGAAAAGAGGACTGTTGCCGCGGATGTCGGGCCGGAAATGCAGGGGTCTGAAGAGTCTGCGATAAAGTAAGGTGCAATTCATATAAAATAAAAAAGGGCGGTTTGCAAAAGAGCCGTCCTTTTTTATTTTTCAGGGGCGAAAAATCATAATATTTTGATTATATAAGTTGAAATAGTTCCCTCTTATGGATATAATATCTTTTTCCGATCCAAGTCTATATAGAAGTAATAATATTAAAAATTATATCCATCATGAGCAAAAAAGAATATTGCGGGATTTTTGGTATAGCCGATCACAAGAATGCTGTTGATATGGCGTACCTCGGACTTTATTCGTTGCAGCATAGAGGGGAAGAATCCTGCGGCATTGCCGTATCAGACGGAAAGAGAATAAAACAGCATACCGGAATGGGTCTTGTCTCGGATGTTCTTGATAAGAGCAAGCTTAAAGGGCTAAAGGGTAAAACTGCTATCGGCCACGTGCGCTATTCAACTACCGGTTCAAGTATGCTTAAAAATGCTCAGCCTTTCGTGATCAAACACCATAAATTTTCAACTTCTATTGCGCATAACGGTAATCTAACAAATTCCACAAAACTTAGAAAACATCTTGAGAAGGAAGGCTCGATCTTTCAGTCCACAATGGACTCTGAGATCGTTCTCCACTTAATGGTGCGTTCAAAGGAAAAGACTATAGAAGAGAAACTCGTAGACGCTTTAAGGAAGTGTGAGGGAGCATATTCAATGATCTTTCTTGTGGACGGAAGACTTATAGGAGTGCGTGACCCTCATGGGTTTAGACCTCTGTGCTTAGGGATGAAGGATGGCTCTTACGTGCTTGCCAGTGAGACCTGTTCATTGGATCTGACAGGCGCTAAGTTCATCCGTGAAATAAAGCCCGGCGAGATGGTCATAGTTTCAGGCAAAGAACTCCAAAGCAAAAAGCCTTTTAAGAAGAATAAGGGAGCGCAATGCATATTCGAATTTATATACTTCGCGCGGCCTGATAGTCATATTTTTGAGGATAGCGTTTATGAGGTGCGTAAGCGGCTGGGAAGAAGGCTCGCCGAGGAACATCCGGTAAAAGCTGACATAGTCATGTCCATACCGGACTCCGGCAATTACGCCGCCTTAGGTTATTCCGAAAAAAGCGGGATACCGTTTGACTACGGCATGATAAGGAACCATTATGTGGGAAGGACCTTCATACAGCCTTCACAGGAGATGAGAAAATACGGCGTAAAGATAAAACTTAATCCCATAAGAGACGTTTTAAAGGGAAAGAGCGTTGTGGTTGTTGAGGATTCCATCGTCAGGGGAACCACCACCAGCAGCAGAATACAAGCTTTGAGGGAAACAGGCGTTAAGAAGATACATATGAGGATAAGCTGCCCTCCCATAAAACATCCTTGTTTTTATGGTATTGATTTCCCAAGCGAGAAAGAACTTATCGCCAATGAACTTTCGGTAAAACAAATCGCGAAGTTTATCGGTGTGGATACGCTGGAATATTTGAGTTTAGAGGGGATGTTAAAGGCCGTGGGGAAGAAAAGCTATAAATTCTGTGACGCGTGTTTCAGCGGTTATTACCCGACCGATGTTCCAAGAAAGATGGTCAAGAAAAAATTTGATATATAGTTTAAGGAGGATATATGGCCCTTGCATGGTGGGAAAATTACGAAATATTAAAAAGTGTTGAAAAACTGCGGAAAGAGATAAAAGAATTGCAGGATGAAGTAAAAAAGCTCAAAAAAGAAGTGAAGGAATTGAAGGGCAAGTAAAGAGGAGAAGTATATATCGTGAAAAAGTCTAACGGATCGATCGAGAAAGCAAAAGAACATTTCAGTCAGCTCATACAGGAGCAGCTTGATCGCGTCGAGAAAATGAAATCCGCCGAGGACTGGACGGACTACAAAAAGATCAAGCCCGTAATTATAGGTATTTGCTGGGGGGATGGGATAGGTAAGATCATCTCCAAACACGCTGAACGTGTTTTAAAGCACTCCCTTAAAGAAGAGTTCAAGAAGGGTCTTATCGAATTCCGGACGATAGAAGGTTTGACAATAGAAAACCGTGTCAAACATAAAAAAGCGATCCCCGATGATGTCCTGGCCCAGATAAAAGAATGCCACGTCATATTGAAAGGTCCTACCACTACGCCCCAGGCGGGAGACAAGTGGCCTAATATTGAAAGCGCGAACGTTGCGATGCGAAGGGAGCTTGACCTTTTTGCTAATGTCAGGCCCGTGAAGATCCCTTCGGAGGGCATCGATTGGACCTTTTTCCGCGAGAATACAGAAGGCGCTTATATTCTCGGCTCAAAAGGGATAGATGTAACCGATGACTTGAGTATAGATTTTAAGGTTATTACAGAGCAAGGCGCCGAGCGTATTATCCGGATGGCGTTCGAATACGCAAAAAATAACGGTTATAAAAAAGTTACGGCTGTTACTAAGGCTAACGTTGTCAAAACAACTGACGGCAGGTTTTCCCGTGTCGCGAAAAGGATGGCGGAAGAATACAAGAAGTTCGGGATCGAGCAGGATGAATGGTACATAGACATCATGACAGCCAAGCTTTTAGATCCGGCAAGAAGGAAAGATTTCCAGGTCATGGTGCTTACAAATCTTTACGGGGATATTTTAACTGACGAAGCCGCACAGATGCAAGGCGGGGTTGGTACAGCCGGAAGCGCCAATGTCGGCAAACGCTGGGCGATGTTCGAAGCTATTCACGGCAGCGCACCGCGCATGGTAAAAGAAGGCCGTGATATATATGCCGATCCTTCATCAATGATACGCGCAAGCGCAATGCTCTTGCGTCACATAGGTTTCCCGGAAAGAGGAAAAAGCTTAGAGATGGCGCTTGAGGTTTGCGGACAGTTTGAGAAAAAACTCACCCTCACAGGCCGAGATACAGGCGCGACAGGTGAAGAATATACGACATATTTGATAGATTGGATAGACGATCCCAACTTAGAGGGAAAATGGCAAAGCTATCAAAAATAAATAAAGAAAAAGAAGGCATCCTTATAATAGATTTCGGTTCTCAATATGTTCAGCTTATAGCCAGGCGCATAAGGGAGAACAAGGTCCACTCTATAGTCATGCCGCCGTCCGTTTCGGTGGAAAAAATAAAAAAAATAAATCCTTCCGGGATAATATTTTCAGGCGGTCCCTCCAGTGTTTATGATAAAGGCGCTCCCAGTTTTGATAAGAGAATTTTCGATCTCGGCCTGCCGATACTCGGTATATGTTATGGAATGCAGCTTATCGGTAAAATATTGGGCGGTAAGATCACTAAAAGCGGAGAGAGAGAATACGGGCATACGGTCGTGATTTTTGACAGGCGCGCGCCTCTTTTTAAAGGGCTTGATCCTAAAAGCGTCACCTGGATGAGCCATCGGGACAAAGTCTCAAGGCTTCCAAGATCTTTTCGTCCGATCGCTAAAAGTTCAAATACAAAATGCGCTGCCTTCATGGAGCCCGTTAAGAACATCTACGGGGTACAGTTCCATCCCGAAGTCGTTCATACAAAACAGGGAGGAAGGATTCTTAAGAATTTCCTCTTTGATATTTGCAGGTGCAAGAGAACATGGACAATGAAGTCCTTTATCGAACGCAAGGTAAGGGATATAAAAGAGCAGGTGGGGGATAATGATGTGATACTCGGTCTTTCCGGTGGGGTGGATTCCACGGTTGCCGCAGTCCTCTTAAGTAGAGCTCTCGGAAGGAGACTGCACTGCATCTTTGTCAATAATGGACTTCTCCGCAAAAACGAAGCGGAAAGGGTCAGGAAGCTTTTTGTAAAGAACATAAAACTTGATCTGAAAATAGTGGATGCTGAGAAAAAGTTTTTAAGGGAGCTTAAAGGCGTGATTGATCCCGAGAAGAAAAGAAAGATCATAGGCAGGGTTTTTATAGAAGTATTTGAAGAAGCGGCAAAAAGCATAAGAGGAGTGAAATTTCTCGCCCAAGGCACATTATACCCGGATGTTATCGAGTCGCGATCCTTTTTTGGCGGTCCGAGCAAGACGATAAAATCTCACCATAATGTCGGCGGCCTTCCGAAAAAGATGGGGCTTAAACTCGTGGAACCTTTGAGGGATCTTTTCAAGGATGAGGTGCGTCAAGTAGGGAAAGAACTAGGCCTTGCAGACGAAGTCACCCAACGTCATCCTTTTCCGGGCCCCGGGCTTGCGGTAAGATTATTGGGCGCGGCTACAAAGGAGAACCTTGATATATTAAGGGAAGTTGACTGGATAATAATTGATGTCGCAAAAAAACGCGGGATCTACAGCAAGACCTGGCAAATGTTCGGCGTGCTTCTTCCGGTAAAAAGTGTCGGGGTTATGGGTGACGCCAGGACGTACGAAAATACCGCGGTCCTGCGCGCCGTGACCAGCGTTGACGGCATGACGGCAGATTGGGCGAAGATCCCTTATGATGTGCTTGGAGAGATCTCCAACAAGATCATCAACCAGGTCGAAGGCGTTAACCGCGTGGTCTTTGATATCAGCTCTAAACCCCCCAGCACTATAGAATGGGAATAATATGTACTACAAAAGAGTCGAAGTAAAAGATAAAGAAAATATTTACGATTCAGTTGCTGAAGGTCTCAAGAAAGATATCCTTGACCTCGGGATAAAGACTGTTAAAGACGTTGAGTATATCCAGGTATATACTCTTGGCGGAGTCTTTTCTAGCGAGGAATTGAAGCGTGTAGCTGATATTGTCTTAACTGACAAGGTATCCCAAGAGAACAGTCATGCCGGGGGATTTAGGACAAAGCACAATAAGAACATGCATGTTGTCGAGATCGCGTATAATCCCGGTGTTATGGATCCGGTCGAAGAAAGTACCATGAAATCTATCCGGGATATAGGCATCCATACCGTCAGCTCCGTCAGTACTTCTAAAAAATATGTTCTTTTCGGCAAACTCACCAAGAAAGAAGTGGGCACCATAACAGATAAACTTCTTTACAACAAGTTGATACAGCACGTGGTTGTTCATACTGAGAAGAAGAAGGAACTCCAAGCGTATAAATTCCGTCCGGTCGAGATCGATCTCATCAATGCGGGCGACAAAAAACTTAAGAGATTAAGCAAAGAAGGCCAGTTGTATCTGAGCCTCAAAGAGATGAAGGCGATAAAGGCCTATTTTAAGAAATTAAAGAGGAATCCCACAGAATGCGAACTTGAAACACTCGCCCAGACCTGGAGCGAGCATTGCAAGCACAAGACGATGATGGGAGCGATCAACTATAACGGAAAGAGGATAAAAAATCTTCTTAAAGAGACCGTAATGAAAGTTACCCGCGACCTAAAAAAACCGTGGTGCGTGTCGGTCTTTAAAGACAACGCGGGTGTAATAAAGTTCGATCCAAAACATAACATTTGTTTTAAGGTCGAGACGCACAATCATCCGTCAGCGCTAGAGCCTTACGGCGGCGCGGAGACAGGCATCGGCGGGGTCATACGCGACCCGTTAGGCACCGGACGCGGCGCGAAACCCATCATCAACACCGATATTTTTTGTTTCGGCATGCCGGATATGCCGAGGTCGAAAGTCCCCACAGGCGCGCTTCATCCGAAAAGGGTGATGAAAGGCGTTGTAAGCGGCGTGCGCGATTATGGGAATAAGATGGGCATACCCACGGTTAATGGCGCGGTATGTTTTGACGAGAGGTACACCGGCAATCCGCTGGTTTTCTGCGGGAATGTCGGTATAATGCCTTCAAAATATTCATTCAAAAAAGTATCTCCGGGAGATCTCATAGTCGCGGTCGGCGGAAAAACAGGCCGGGACGGTATCCACGGCGCGACTTTTTCATCTGCCGAGCTCACGTTCGAATCGGAAACGATATCATCGACCGCTGTCCAGATCGGCAACCCCATAACAGAGAAAAAAGTCGTGGATACTTTGCTCAAGGCGCGCGATCTCGATCTTTACGCGGCCATAACAGATTGCGGTGCGGGCGGGTTTTCAAGCGCGGTCGGAGAGATGGGAGAGAAAACAGGCGCTGAAGTCTATCTTGAAAAAGCTCCTTTAAAATACGAAGGGTTAAAACCGTGGGAGATATGGGTTTCCGAAGCCCAGGAGAGAATGGTGCTGGCGGTCAAACCTAAAAACCTCAAACGCCTGATGAACATTTTTAAAAGCGAAGATGTCGAGGCGACAGTTATAGGTAAATTTACAAATGATAAAAAATTGAAACTTTATTACAGAAAACACAAAGTAGCGGATCTTGATATGTCTTTCGTGCACGACGGCCTGCCGCGCATAACACGAAAGGCCGTGTGGAAGACGAAGAAAGAAAACAAAAAAGTCCCGTTTAAAGAAAAGAGGGACCTTACGAAGGATCTTGTAAAGATCATTTCAAGCTGGAATGTCTGCAGTAAGGAATGGATCATCAGGCAGTATGACCATGAAGTCCAGGGCGGCAGTGTCCTGAAACCGCTTATAGGTGTGAATAATGACGGACCTTCGGACGCATCGATCACACGCCCGATCCTGGACAGCAAAAAAGGCATAGTCCTTTCCAACGGCATAAATCCATGTTACGGGGATATTGACCCTTACTGGATGGCGGCAAGCGCAATAGACGAAGCAATGCGCCAGATCGCCGCTGTAGGCGGTGATCTCGATAAAGTGGCCTTATTGGATAACTTCTGCTGGGGGAATACCGAAAAAGAAGATCAATTAGGCAAACTGGTCCGCGCATCCCAGGCTTGTTACGATATAGCCAAGGTGTATAAAACGCCTTTTATTTCCGGTAAAGACAGTCTCAATAACGAATTCAATATGGGCAAGAGAACAGTTTCCATCCCTTCAACACTTTTGATATCGGCCATAGGCGTTATTGATGATGTTTCTAAAACGGTCTCTTCCGATATGAAGGAGGCAGGCAACTTAATATATGTTATAGGCAAAACGCGCCAGGAGTTGGGCGGGTCTCAATACTATCTTACCAATGGGGCAAAGGGCGGCGTTGTGCCGAGAGTTGATCCGATCCAATCCATAAAGCTCATGAAAAAACTCACCTCGGCGATGAAACGCGGCCTGGTAAGGTCCGCGCATGATTGTTCTGAAGGAGGTATTGCGGTCAGCTTAGCGGAAATGTGTTTTTCCGGAGGGCTTGGCGCGGAAGTGGAATTAAAAAATGCGCCTAAAGAGAGATCAATAAAACGCAGTGACGTTATTCTTTTTTCTGAATCAAATTCAAGATTCATTGTTGAACTTTCAAAAGATAAGCAGAAAGCGTTTGAAAGATGCATGAAAGATATTCCTTTCGGGTTGATCGGAAGCGTCAAAGAGAACAATAAGATAGTCATAAAAGGGCTCAAAGGGAATAAAATAATCGATACCGATATAAACACTTTAAAAGCGAACTGGAAGAAACCTATCAGCAAGGTAATGCATGAAGAAGGTTAAAACGCTTATTTTAAGGACAGCGGGAACTAACTGCGATAAAGAGACGGCCTTTGCTTTCACAAAAGCCGGGTCGGAAGCGGATCTTGTGCACGTAAATAGTCTCATAAAAAAGCCGGAAGAGATCTTAAAGTATCACATAATCGCGATCCCCGGAGGTTTCACCTACGGTGATGACATAGCAAGCGGCAAGATACTGGCAAATGAAATAAAGCACAGCATGGGAGGGAGCCTTAAAAAGTTTATACGTCAGGGCAAGCTGATAATCGGTATATGCAACGGATTCCAGGTACTTGTCAAGATGGGGCTCCTGCCGGGGATGGGGAAAAAAGTAGATTTTGAAGTGAATTCAACGCTGAGTTTAAATGATTCAGGAAAGTTCGAAGACCGTTGGGTTTACCTTAAGACAAACCCGATCGAAGCTGTTTCAGAGCACGAAGTGCTGGAAACGGCTTCACAAAAATGTGTCTGGACACGCAGCCTTCCGGAGGTCATATATATACCGGTAGCCCATGCGGAAGGCAAGTTTATCCCCAAGGATGCATCGGTTTTGAAATCGCTAAAAGATAACGGACATATCGTGTTCAGGTATTGTAATAAAGACGGGGAGAGGGCGGAATATCCGGAAAATCCGAACGGTTCCGTATATGACATCGCAGGTATATGCGACAGGACCGGCAGAATATTGGGCATGATGCCTCATCCGGAAAGACACATCACATATCTCCAGCATCCAAACTGGCGCCGTTATTCGCCGGATGCTAAAGGTATGGGGATCGGACTTAAAATTTTCGAAAATGGTGTAAATTTTGCCAGAAATAATCTATAATATTGTCTGGTAATAAAAAAAGAAAGGAACTAAATATGCATGCCGAATTTGAAGAAAGACGCGAGTTTTTAAGAGTGGATTACGAGAAGAGCCTGAATTTCAAGGAACTTAAAGGCGATAAACTCGCGCAAAAAAGTGAAGTCATTACCAAAAATGTCAGCGCGTGCGGCATCATGTTCAGAACAACAAGTCTGCCGCCGGCTTTATCCAGCATTATCTGGATAGAACTCGACCCCAAGATGATGAGCATATGCAGCGAGATAGAGAATGATCTTGTAATACATGAAGGCGGTATTTTTGGCAAGGTCGTAAGGATCGCGGAAGGCGAACCCGGTCAATCCTATGATATAGGCGTAGCTTTTCTGCGTAAAAAGGATATGACGCAAGATCAGATCAAGGCGCTGGTCTCAGGTTCTTAAACCTAAATGAGGGATAAAATGGACACACTAAAAAACTTTTTAACAGGACTCGTAGTAATATTTCTTTCTTTGATCATATTCGGCATTATTTTATTAACATGGCCTGTGATCGTCGGCATCAGCTCAATAGTGCTTTCGTTCATTGTCGCTGTTTTATTTCTTCTATTGATCTTCTACATAATCGTTTTTGTCGGATATATCGTGAGAGAGCTTATTAAAAGGAAATGATAAAAGAGGATAGTTTATAAGAGAAGGGGCAGAGCAAGGGGTTCTGGCCCTTTTTTCTGCAAGCTGGATAAAACCGAAAAAATAGGCCAAAATATGGGATCTGTAAAGTACGAAACTTATTTGCACCGGAAAGAAGAGAACTTCGAATCGCTTTGCACCAGATGCGGGGATTGCTGCGGCGCTTATGACGACCCCTGCCGGAATCTTATCAAACTGGAAGATGGAACTTATTTTTGCGAAGATTACAAAAACAGGTTAGGCCCGCAAAAGACCGTTTCGGGGAAAGAATTTCAGTGCGTATCGATACGTGAACATATCGCCAAAGGTTCATTAAGACCGCGTTGCGCGTATAGATAAAAAACAATATCAGGCAGAGATAAAGATGTCGGACAAAAAATTCACGATCACAAAAGAGGAAGTCCTCCGGTATCATCTTGGCGGAAAGGTCGGGTTAGAGCTCCGCAAGAAATTAGAGACCCAGAAAGATCTAAGCACCGCGTATACTCCTGAGGTGGCTAAGATATGCAGGGAAATACAGGAGGATGAAGATAAGGTCTGGTCTCTTACCGCTAAGGGCAATCTTGTCGCTGTAGTCACGGATGGAACTGCTGTTCTCGGGCTGGGCAATATCGGCGCTAAAGCGGCGATACCCGTTATGGAGGGTAAAGCCGTTCTTTTCAAGGCATTTGCGGGGGTTGATGCGTGGCCTGTTCCCATAGAGGGAGTGTTGAATAAAGACGGCCGCACCGATGTGGACAAATTTATAGACGCCACGGTAAAGATCGCCTGCATGTACGGCGGCATCAATTTGGAAGATATCGCGGCTCCTGCGTGTTTCCAGATAGAGGATCGTTTAGACGAGATCCTTGATATACCCGTATTTCATGATGATCAGTGGGGGACGGCAATAATCACACTTGCGGCTTTGAAAAATTATTGCGTTCTTATCGGGAAAAAAGCCCGAGACCTTTCTGTTGTCATCAATGGCGCGGGGGCGGCGGGACTCAGGATAGCGGACATGATAAAAGCTGAAGGCGCGCAAGACGTGATAATTTGCGATTCAAAAGGCGTTATCCATTCCGATAGAGACGGCATTAACGGGCATAAACGTAAACATGCCGCCCGCACAAAAAAAAGGACTCTTACGGATGCCATGAAAGGCGCGAATGTTTTTATCGGCGTATCGGTAGCGGATTGTGTAACGCCGGAGATGGTCCTGTCCATGGCGGAATATCCCGCTATTTTCGCGATGGCAAATCCGGTACCGGAGATAAGCCCTGAGAAAGTCCACGAGTGCATGAAGGGGCGCAGGTATGTAATGGCAACCGGCAGATCCGATTACCCGAACCAGGTGAACAATGTCCTTGGGTTCCCGTTCATTTTCAGGGGGGCATTGGATGTGCGTGCACACACCATAACCATGGGCATGAAGATAGCGGCGGCCGAAGGCTTGGCGAATCTTGCCAGGGAAGGCAATGTCCCGAAAAAAGTAAAAGACGCTTACGGCAGAAATTTCGAGTTCGGTCCGGAGTATCTGATACCGACACCTTTTGACCCCAGAATAAAAGAGTGGGAGGGAAAAGCTGTCGCGGAAGCTGCCGTAAAAGAGGGAGTTGCCCGTCAAAACAAAAAAATCTGATCATGGGACTTATCCAGCTTCTTTTTAAAAATCCTGTAGCGTTCTTTACCTTAAGCGCGCTTTTGATCTATTCTGTGATAGCGCATGAAATGGCTCACGGTGTTGCGGCGTATTTTTTCGGCGACGATACCGCCAAACGGGCCGGCCGGCTGACGCTTAATCCCTTCAGACACATCGATCCCGTGGGAACTCTTATGGTGTTTATCATAGGTTTCGGCTGGGCAAAACCTGTTCCCGTGAACTTCCTGAGACTGCGGCCTTTTCGTCCGGCGCTTATAGTCGTGTCATTCGCGGGATGTTTTGTGAATATCATTATCGCCACAATAGCGCTTTTTCTGATGCAGTTCCAGTTTGCTCACGCGAATCCTTTCATTTCATCGATACTTTTGATCGTGGCAAGGATAAATATCATTCTCGGAGCGTTCAATCTCATTCCGATACCGCCCCTGGACGGGTCAAAATTACTTATGGGCTTTTTGCCCAAAAGGGCTCAGGTGCCTATCATGCGCCTGGAACCTTACGGAATTCCTATACTTATAGTCCTTCTTTTTACCGGTTTATTGGATCCGGTCATACGTTTAATGATGAGCCTGGTGCTTCTTTTTATTAAACTTGTGCTTGGTCAATAAAGACGCTTATTTCGCAATAAAGAGATATGTATATTTTCCCAGGAATGATCCTGCAATAAAGGGCTATGCATACTTCCTACCAGGGCCCCTCCGCCCGGTGTGGATCCTCCCTGTACGGAAGTCTGCATAGCCCTTAAATGCACAACAATGCTCTCTCTATTTGTCATATCAGGATTTATAGTCTATAATATATTTAATGAAACGAATCCTACTTGTATCCTCAGATGAAAAATTGAAGGAAAGCATCTTTCCGCATCTTGAAAAATGGGGATATCATACCATTTTTGAAAGTTTCACGGAACCCGACCAGAAGAAGATCATTAAAATATCCCCGGATATCATTGTTGTTGATGTTGAAGCCGGGGAAGAAAAGCGCTTCGAGATATGCCGTTTACTTAAACATGATTTTATCACGGCGCATATTCCCGTGATCACGATCATTGCCCATAGCGATATACTGAAGAAGCTTCTTGACCTGAAACACGGGATCGATGATTACCTGCTTAAACCGGTGGATGTTCTGGACCTAAGGGTAAGAATAGAAATGGCGGCAAAAAGGTCGAAATACTGTTTTTACGCAAGCCCGCTGACCGGTCTTCCCGGGGGCAAACTTATCGAAGAGGTATTGAAAGAAAGGATAGATGAGAAGAAGCCGTTCGTGGTAGGACATGCGGATATAGATAATTTCAAATCTTTCAATGATGTATTTGGTTATTTGCAGGGCGACAGGGTGATAATGCAGACAGCTCATATGCTGTCCACGGCAGTAAGAGGATGCGGCGAGAAAAGCGATTTCATAGGCCATATCGGTGGGGATGACTTTGTTTTCATTACCTCGCCCGAAAGGTACCAGCAAATATGCCGAAGTTTTATATGTATGTTCGATACGGTGATCCCGTTTTATTATTCGAAAGAAGAGAGGATGAGGGGTTTTATCAAGGCGGAAGACAGAGCACGCAAAATGAAGAAACATCCTCTCATGAGCGTTACGGTAGCCCTTGTTATACAAAATGAGCTTTGTGAATATAAGAACATCATTGAAATAAACGAGAGCATCGCCGAGGTGAAAAAATATCTCAAAACGATGCCCGGGAGCAAGTACATGGCCGATAGGCGCGCGGTCACGGACGATGAAGCGCTGAAATTACAGCGTTTTCAGGTCGAAGAAGAGATGTTCGATTATTATCAGCCGATCGGGCAGATACTTCTTAAAAAGAAGATGATCACGACCCATCAGCTCGATGAAGCGTTAAAAATACATTGGAAGAAAGGCATTACTGTAGGTGAGGCTCTCAAAGAGCTGGGATATTTGACAAAAGAGCAGCTTGAGGAAGCGTTAAAGGACCAAGAAACAAATGTTAAGGCAGAATAGGTAAACTTCGTTCCGACCCGCATCATCTTCAAATTTACTTATGGGAGTTTACAGGATCAGGCTCAGCAAGTTTTTATCGTTCATATTACGGCATTCGCCGGATAAGTACGATTTGTCCATTGATAAAAATGGGTACGCGGAAGTCGATTCTGTTATAAACATCCTTAAGCCCCGCTTTAAAAATTTTAAGAAGGAAGATCTTTTTGAATTGGTAAAGGACGACCCTAAAGGGCGCTTTGAGATCTCAGGAAGCAGGATAAGGGCGACTTACGGGCATTCTATCAATGTTGTTCCAAGATCGGAAAGCGTAGAGCCGCCGGAGATACTTTATCACGGCACATCAAAAGAAAGCGCCGGGAAGATCATCGAAGAAGGGTTGAGTCCCATGGACAGGCAGTTCGTCCATTTAAGCGTAAATGAACAAGACGCTTACGCCGTAGGGTCGAGGCACACGGAAGAACCTGTTATACTCCGGATCATGGCGCGAAAAGCGGCTTCCGAGGGAATAGTTTTTTATAAAGAAGGCAAACTTTTTCTTACTAAATATATCCCAAAAGGATATATAAGTGTTTCGGAAAAGCATAAATAAGGATTTGCATGAAAGACGCTAGGGCGCATGTTGTAATTTCAGGGATGGTGCAAGGTGTCTTTTTCAGGTCATATACCCAGGAGATGGCGCGCAGCTTAGGATTGACCGGTTGGGTCATGAACCGGTGGGACGGCAACGTTGAGGCCGTGTTTGAAGGCGAGAAGAAAGATGTTGATAGAATGGTAGAATGGTGCTACAAAGGACCTCCTTCGGCACGAGTCGAAGATGTTGATGTAAAGAATGAAAGATACAAAGGTGAATACGATACCTTTTCCGTAAAATATAGTTGACCATAATTGTCAACTTTTGTATAATTTTAGCTGACATATTTATCCAGGGAGGGCGTGCGACGCCCTGAGAGTTCCGCTCGAGCGGAAGACCTGTATAACCTGATCTGGGTAATGCCAGCGTAGGGAGATAGAAAAAGTATTTAAACCCATGCGCTTGCATGGGTTTTTTATTTAAAGATGAAGAAAATTAAGGATTACAGCTTATATTTAGTGACAAGTGCAGAATATGCGAACGGCAGGAGTACATATGAGATCGTTGAAGAGGCGATCGCCGGCGGCATTGATATCCTGCAGATGAGGGAAAAACATGCTTCCCGGGAAGAATTGATCTCGTTAGGCAGGAAGTTGGCAGCATTGTGCAGGAAAAATAATATTATATTCATTGTCAACGATGATCCGCATCTGGCAAAAGCAGTTGATGCTGACGGAGTTCATCTCGGGCAGGAAGATATGGAAAGATTTCCCCTGGATGAGACACGAAAGATCATCGGGGAGGATAAATTAATAGGGGTTTCAACACATTCGCTTGAAGAATTGCAAAGGGCAGAGAAAAATAACTGTAACTATATAGCATTCGGCCCTATATTCAGCACTTTAACAAAAGATTATTCTATCGGCACGGAAAATATAGAAAAAGCGGCAGCTACTTCGAATAAGCCGGTGATTTTTATAGGAGGCATAGATCTGGATAATATAGATCTTGTACTGGAAAGAGGAGCAAAGAATATAGCCAGTATACGAGCTATAGTTCAAGCTCCGGATGTGAGATCAAAAGTCAAAGAATTTAAAGAGCGGATTAACATGTATAAGCCGGAGAGTTAAGATGCTGATAAAAATAAATGGTAAAGAAAATGAAATAAATGCCGCAACTAATCTTTTTGAATTAGTTGCCGATCGAGGATTAAACCAAGACGCAATAGTCATTGAACATAATTTCGAGATCATACCGAAAGAAAAATGGGAAGCGATAATCCTGAAAGAAGAAGACAATATAGAAATTGTAAGTTTTGTAGGAGGAGGATGATGTATGGAAGATTTTTTGCGTATAGGCGATAAAATAATCAAGAACAGATTATTTATAGGTACCGGAAAGTTCCCGAACAAACCCATAATAAAAGATGTCCTGGAAGCTTCCGAAGTCGATGTTGTTACTGTAGCGTTAAGAAGAGTTGATGCAGAAGCTGATGAAGAAAACGTGCTGAATTATATTCCTGAGGATCGCATTCTCATGCCCAATACTTCAGGCGCGAGAAATGCGGAAGAAGCTGTGAGAATAGCCAGACTTGCAAGGGCATCCGGGTGCGGAGATTGGATAAAGATCGAAGTGATCAACGACAATAAATATTTGCTTCCGGATAACATGGAAACATTAAAAGCTACACAAGTACTTGTAAGTGAAGGGTTTATAGTTCTACCATATATGAGCCCGGATCTTGCATCTGCCAAACGAATGGCTGAGGCAGGCGCCGCGGCAGTCATGCCGCTGGGTTCACCCATTGGGAGTAACAGGGGAATAAAAACAGAAGAACTGGTAAAGATCATGGTGGACGAGATAGATGTGCCTGTTATAGTTGATGCGGGGCTTGGAAGACCGTCAGATGCCGTTCGCTGCATGGAACTTGGCTGTGATGCGGTACTTGTAAATACCGCCATAGCTACGGCAAAAGATCCGGTGAACATGGCGCGCGCATTCAGCGCGGCGGTAAAAGCAGGAAGGCTTGCGTATACTTCAGGAACAGGCGAAACTTCGGAGATCGCAAGCGCATCATCGCCTTTAACCGGATTTTTACGGGACGAGAAATGAGTTTTTACGATATTTACACGAGATATAAGGATCTGGATCTGGAGAATTTTCTTTCGGATGTTACTGATGAAGATATCGCGGGAGCTTTGCGATCCGAAAAATCAAGTTTTGAAGAGTTTCTTTCGTTATTATCGCCGAAAGCGGAAGCACATCTTGAGGAAATAGCGCAAAAAGCGCATGCATTAACCCTGCAATATTTCGGAAGGACGATCCAGCTGTATACGCCTATGTATCTTTCAAATTACTGTGATAATGAGTGCCTTTATTGCGGTTTTAACGCGAAGAGTATAATTGAAAGAAAAAAACTTACCTTTGAAGAAGTGGAGAAGGAAGCTTCTTTCATTGCGTCCACGGGATTAAAACATGTCCTCGTTTTGACAGGGGGATCAAGAGAAGAAAGTCCGGTATCCTATATAAAAGAATGCGTACGGATCCTGAAAAAATTCTTTAGTTCCATATCCATAGAAATTTACGCGCTCAATGAAGATGAATACGGTGATCTGGTAAAAGAAGGAGTTGACGGTTTTACGATCTATCAGGAGACCTATGATGAAGAAATATACAAGAGGATGCATCCTTCAGGCCCGAAAAAAAATTATCTGTTCAGGCTGGATGCTCCGGAAAGAGCCGCGAAGCGGGGCATGCGATTTATAAATATCGGAGCATTATTGGGGCTTAATGACTGGAGGAAGGAAGCGTTCTTTACCGGACTTCATGCCGAGTACTTGCAGAATAAATATTCCGATATAGATTTCAGCATATCGGTACCGAGGATCAGACCGCAGACAGACAATTTCAAGCCGAAGCATAACGTGACGGACAAGAACATAGTCCAGATCATACTGGCTTTGCGTATCTTTCTTCCGAGACTGGGGATCACTTTATCGACCCGAGAAAATGCCAAACTGCGTGAAAATCTTATTCCCTTGGGCGTCACAAAAATTTCGGCCGGATCAACGACCGCGGTTGGCGGACATACATACGGGGATAGTACTAATCCGGTGCAATTTGAAATATCGGACGAGAGAGATGTTGCGGAAATTAAAAATATGCTGCTGCTAAAAGGTTATCAGCCCGTATTTAAAGATTGGATGGAGATCTAATGAATATTTTTGAGGAAAAAGTTTTAGCACAGTTAGGGAGAGAAGTTTTCGATAAAGTCCGATCTGTCAAGATCGGGATAGCGGGCGCCGGAGGGTTAGGCTCAAATTGCGCTTCCAATCTTGTCAGAGCGGGATTTAAAAGATTTAAAATAATTGATTTCGATACAATTGACCATTCGAATCTTAACAGGCAATTCTATTTTTTCGACCAGATAGGGAGAAGTAAGGTCGAATCGCTAAAAATAAATCTGGAGAGGATAAACCCTGACATTGAAGTGGAGATCACGAAGAGCAGGATCAATGAGTCAAATGTCCGGGAGTTTTTCGATGATTGCGATATTGTTGTTGAAGCATTCGATAAGGCGGAGGCGAAAAAGATGTTAGTCTCTAATCTTTTAGAGACAAAAAAGATGATCGTCTCCGCTTCAGGCCTCGCAGGATTCGGCGATAGCGACAGTATAAGAGTGCATAGGGTAAAAGAGAATCTGATAATTATAGGAGATCTGGAATCTGATGTTAAGGACATGCCCCCCGCATCGCCCAAAGTAAATGTTGCCGCATCCAAGCAGGCCGACGTGATATTGGAATACGTTGCAAATGGCCAGCAATTTGTTTGACATCGCAAGATGAATATGTAATATATAAGGAATTATTATGTTCATTCAGCTGATACATTCATTTAAACATTACCTTATAGAGGTCGTGCCGGCATTAGCGGTAGGTTTTCTGCTGAGCGGTGTAGTCCATGAATTTGTCCGCACCGAATGGGTGGAGAAATATCTGGGAAAAGGCAGCATAAGGCCCATTTTCTATTCAACGATCGTCGGGACAATGCTTCCTATATGCTGTTGGGGATCCTTACCCGTAGCTATAAGCTTTTACAAAAAAGGCGCCCGGCTCGGACCGATCCTGGCCTTTCTAGTGGCGACCCCGGCAACTTCCATAAGCGCTTTGGTCGTAGCTTACCGTCTTTTGGGCCCGGCATTTACCGTGTATATATTTTTCTCAGTAATTATCATGGGCGTGATAACGGGGCTTCTGGGAAACTTTTTTAAATATGAACCAAAAAAGATGAAGGAAGAAGTTTGTCCGGAATGCGGAGAAGCAATGCATCATTGCGAACATAAAGCGAATATGAGGGCGAAGATAAAGTCTATCCTAAAATTCGCTTTTTGGGACATGCCAAGAGAGATCGGGCTTGAGATCTTACTTGGATTAATATTGGCAGCATTTGTGACCGCTTTTATCCCTTTGGGGAAACTTATTAAACTTTATCTTTCGGGTCTTTGGGCATATCCCGTCAGTATTATTTTCGGGCTCGTAATGTATTTTTGTTCAACGGCAAGCGTGCCGCTGATCGATGCTTTGATCGGCCATGGAATGAATGTAGGCGCCGGATTAGTTTTGCTTCTGGTCGGGCCTATAACAAGTTACGGCACGATCCTGGTGTTAAGAAAAGAATTCGGCATAAAGATACTTTCTTTTTATATCAGTTCGATATGTATTCTTTCAGTGATTCTTGGATATTTGTATAGTATAATCTATTGAGGTCAGGGAGATATATGTGGAATTACACAGAGAAAATGATGGAGCACTTCAAAAATCCCCGCAATGTGGGCGAGATAGAAGATCCAGATGCGGTCGGTGAGGTAGGCAACATTGTTTGCGGAGATGCCCTTAAATTGACGTTAAAAATAGACAAGAAAACCGATGTCATAATGGATGCCAAATTTCAGACGTTCGGCTGCGCCAGCGCCATAGCTTCTTCTTCGGTTTTGACCGAAATGATCAAGGGGAAGACGGTCGAAGAAGCTTCAAAAATAACCAATAAGGATATAGCGGATTATTTGGGAGGGCTTCCCGATGAGAAGATGCATTGCTCGGTCATGGGCATGGAAGCGCTTGAGAAAGCGATAGCCAATTATCGCGGTACACCCGTTAAGAAAGGGACTGTTGAAGAGGAGAAAATAATCTGCAAGTGCTTCAGCGTAACGGATAAAAAGATAATCCGTGCAATAAAAGAGAACAGCCTGAAAACGGTTGAAGAGGTTACCAACTTTACGAAAGCCGGCGGCGGATGCGGTAAATGCAAGCCGGAGATACAAAAACTTCTTGATGAGTTCTGGCAGAAGGAAGCCACGAAAGGCGCTCGGGCAGGAGTTGAACACGAGCACAAGAAACTCACGAATTTAGAGAAGATAGAGCTGGTGAAAAAAGTCATAGAGGAAGAGATCCGGCCTCACCTCAAAAGAGACGGCGGCGATATTAAACTTGTAGACATTGACCGGGACAAGGTTTATGTAAGATTTTTGGGCGCGTGCGTGGGATGTCCCGGTTCGGGGATAACGTTAAAGGGGTTCCTCGAGAAAAAGCTCAAAGAGGTCGTGGACGAGAATATCGAAGTGGAGGAAGTAAAAGAGTGAATAAAAAAGTAGTGTATGCTGACAATAACGCCACAACAATGGCAGCGCCTGAAGTGTTTGAGGCCATGAAGCCGTTCCTTACGGATAGGTACGGGAATCCTTCCAGTATGCATACATTCGGCGGAAATGTCGCAAAACATATAGATTCGGCAAGAGAAAGTGTGGCAAAACTTATCGGTGCGAATGACCCTCAAGAGATCATTTTTACAAGCTGCGGTACCGAAAGCGACAACACTGCTATCATCAGCACGCTTAGATCCTATCCCGAAAAAAGACACATTATAACAACTAAAGTCGAGCATGCAGCCGTGCTTAATCTATGCAAATATCTTGAAACTGTGGGTTACAGAGTAACATATCTGAATGTAAACAATGAGGGTATGATCGACCTTAATGAGCTGAAAGCATCGATCGACCCCGATACGGCTATTATTTCGATAATGTATGCGAATAACGAAACGGGTGTGGTCTTTCCTGTTGACCAGATCGCTGAGATCGCGAGAGTGAGAGATGTGGTATTTCATACCGATGGGGTGCAGGCTGCAGGTAAAATACCCTTTAAGATGACGCAACTTCCGGTCGATCTTTTGGCGCTTTCAGGTCACAAGCTGCACGCGCCGAAAGGTGTGGGAGCGCTTTATGTGAGAAAGGGGACAAAATTCACCCCGTTTTTGATCGGCGGGCATCAGGAGCATAACAGGCGCGGCGGTACCGAAAATGTAGCGTCAATTGTCGGGTTTGGTACGGCATGCGAACTTGCGATGAAAACATTTGAAGAAGAGAGAACCCGCATAAAGGGTCTGCGCGATAAATTGGAAAATGAGATTTTAGAGAAAATACCGGATGCAAGAGTTAACGGCACAAGAGAAAACAGGCTTCCCAATACCACCAATATAGGGTTTGAATTCATAGAGGGCGAAGCGATACTTTTAATGCTTGATGAAAAAAATATCGCGGCATCATCCGGGTCCGCGTGCACGTCAGGCTCGTTATCGCCGTCGCATGTATTGCAGGCGATGGGCATACCGTTCACTTTTATCCAGGGATCGATACGGTTCAGCCTCAGCAGGTATAATGATGAGGAAGACGTCGATCAGATCATAGAAAACCTTCCAAAAGTCATCGCCAGACTGCGGGAGATCTCTCCATACGGAAAATAATCGCAGCATCAGGCATTGCCATTTGAAAATTCATATATGCAGTGTATACTTTTTATGAATGGCTTTCGGCCGTGCTATTATTATTAAGAGTATAAGGATTATATTTTTTCAGTCATCCTTATTTGGATGAGAGGATGGAAGCGGTAAATGAGGGGATCGGAATTCATGAAAGGCGAGCAGGATATAGCGGTCTATAGAAGAGTGGCAATTGACGTAAAAAATACTTTTCTGGTCCTTGCCGGTGCGAGCTTGCTGCCGGTATTATTCCATTTAATACCTTTTTCCGGGGAAGTGCCGATAGGAGCGATGCTGCTGCCGATATTCTACGCGCCGTTTGTCGGGATCGTTCTTTGCAGGCCTCGCGTGGGGATAATTGCCGGACTTCTGGCCCCCGTTGTCAATTCCGTCATAACCGGCATGCCGGCACCGGATGTTGTGATGATGCTGACGATAGAGATGGCAATTTTTACTATCCTTTCGAGCGCTGTATATTCGCGTTGGAGGAATTTTATCGCGACTGCCCCCCTGTCTTACTTGGCGGCCAAGTTCCTATCCAGTGTTATTTTCGGCATTGTTCCGAGTTTCGCCGGAGCTCAAGCGTCCGGCATGGCGTTTTTTCTAAGATCAGTTTTTACGGGCCTTCCTGGCATTGTCATGCTTCTTATTGTTAATTGGATATTAGTTGTGTTTAAAAAAAGAGTGGGCATATGATAGAGCTGAATATTATGGAGATACTCCAAAAGCTCGATAGTATGGAACTGCCTAAGGCAGATCTGGTTGTCGGTATTGGTGATGGAGGAGTTGTCCCGGCGGCACTTGTCGCTGAAAGGATAGACTGTGAGAGAGAAACTATCCGGTTTCAATACCGCGGTAAAGACAATAAACCCATCCATGAGAAGCCTGTTCGTGTCGGGGAATTTAAAATTCCGAAAAATGTAAAGAAAGTCCTTTTAGTCGATGACGCGTCAATGTCCGGAAAAACAATGGAAGAAGCGAAAAAACTTTTAAAAGATCTCGATGTTAAAACTTTGTCTTTTATAGGCAAGGCTGATTACGTGGTTTTTCCCGAGATAGATTCTTGCGTGAAGTGGCCCTGGAGTTTTTCATAGATGGAAAAATTCTTATATAATCTGGAATCTTATCTGAAAAAGCAGATCACACGCCGAAACTTCCTGAAAATTCTCCTGGGCGGACTGCTTTCCTTCATTTCATACAACTCGTTCCTAAAGTATGCGTTTGCCAGATCAAAACCTTCAGACGGCAGGCCGAAAAGCAAAGTAAAAGGAAAATATGATCTTGTGGAAGCTGAAGGCAATGATCCATATGTGAATACGGTCAGGGCCGTTGAAGAAATGGGCGGTATGAAGAAATTCATTAAAAAAGGCGATGTTGTTGTGGTAAAGCCTAACATAGCCTGGGACCGCACGCCGGAACAGGCGGCGAATACCGATCCAAAGGTAGTTGCCGCATTAGTTGAGCTTGCGTATAAAGCAGGGGCGAAAAGGGTAAATGTATTTGATATACCATGCAACGAAGATGCAAGATGCTATAAAAATAGCGGCATAGCCCAAGCCGCTAAAGAAAAAGGCGCGTATGTATATTTTGCGGATCACTGGAATATTGTAAGAGCGCATTTTCCGTACAAAAGCCAGATGGAAGGCTGGCCGATCCTTAGAGACGCTGTAGTGTGCGATAAGTTCATAAATGTGCCCGTGCTTAAACATCACAGTTTAACAGGGCTTACGCTTTCAATGAAGAACCTCATGGGTGTATGCAGCGGAACGAGAGGCCTGATACACGTTAACATCGGCCCGAAATTGGCGGACCTCGCGGATTTTATAAGCCCGGACTTAACTGTAATAGATGCTACGCGTGTTCTCATAAGGCATGGCCCAAGCGGCGGCAGTCTGGCTGATGTTCTAAAAATGAATAAGGTATTGGTCGCGACCGATCCGACCCTTGCCGATTCTTTTGCAAGCACCTTGGTGGGAAGGGATCCGTTATCGATACCTTACATAAAAGCCGCTGCCCAGCGCGGTTTCGGCAGCACTGATATCTCTAAAGCAAAAATATCAAAGATAAAACTTTCATGAAAAAACTCGTAACTGCACGAAAGGCCTCACAAACATTTTTCCTGCTGCTTTTCATGTATATCCTTTGGTCGACTACATATCCCTTAAAAGGACTTCTTCCTCCTGAAACTTTTTTCAGGACAAATCCCAACATCATGATCTTCACCTCAATAAGCGAACGGTTGTTTTTGCCGGGATTATATTTCGCTTTAGCGATGCTTGTTTTAACTTTGATTTTCGGAAGGTTTTATTGCGGGTGGGTTTGTCCTTTAGGGACTTTTATAGATTGCGCGGGCGCGCTGAAAAAAAGAAAAATGGTCCTGAACGATGGACAAAATAAAAAAGTGCGCAAACCCAAGTTCGTTATACTTGGCGCTGTATTCCTGGGGGCTCTTTTTGGGATCCAACTGGCATGGGTCCTGGATCCAATGGTCATTGTGGCGAGATTTGTTTCCTTGAATTTAATACCGACCGCGACACTTGTGATCGACAGGTTTTTCATCATACTTATAAAAACCTTTAATTTATACGGTCCGGTATATGACGCTTACCGCGCACTTAAATCTTCTTTTTTAGGCGTCAAAGTATTTTATTTTGCTAATGCGGGGATAATATTTCTGGTTTTTCTTTTGATTTGTTCGGCAGCGCTCTTTATCTCAAGGTCATGGTGCAGGACGCTTTGCCCGTTAGGCGCGTTATATTCGATTGCAGCAAGATTTTCGCTCCTGCGGCGCATAAATGCGGGATGCACTACTTGCGGCAAGTGTGTTGAAAGATGCCGCATGGGAGTGATAAAAGAGAATGCCGATTATATGAAAGGGGAGTGTATTCTCTGCATGGACTGCATCTATGAATGCCCTGCGCAGGGAACGAAATTCACTTTTCAGGCATCAAGCAAACCTCTTTCAACAGATACCGCCGAAGGAAAGAAGGGGGGGATTTCCAGGAAAGACTTTCTTTTTCTAATGGCGTGTTCAGTTTTTGCTTTGGGATTCAGATGGCGTTTTGGAAAAAGCAAAGAGATCTGCGGACCTGTTACGAGGCCCCCGGGGGCTTTAAAGGAAGAGGATTTCATGGACCGCTGCATCAGGTGCGGTAATTGCATGAAAGTATGTCCTACGAATGTCCTCCAGCCGGCAATACTACAGTGCGGGCTCAGGGGCATCTGGACGCCTCACTTGGTGAATGAAATAGGGTATTGCGAATATAACTGTACCTTATGCGGGGACGTTTGCCCGACAGGCGCGATACCGAAACTTCCTTTGCCGAAGAAGCAGAACACAAAACTCGGGATTGCCGGTATTGATCACTCAACATGCATTGCCTGGGCTTATAACCAGAAATGCCTTGTGTGTGAAGAACATTGTCCGGTTGCTGAAAAAGCGATAAAGATCGAATGGGAAAGAGTTGACGGGGAACTGATAGGCAAGCCCCGGGTTGATCCGGATTTGTGTATCGGGTGCGGTATATGCCAGAACAAGTGTCCCGTAAGGCCCGAAAGGGCGATCAAGGTCAGCCCCAAAGGCGCGGATAGAACTTGAGCTTATACTTGTAAAGCTTTCTGTATAGATATACAATATGATAAAATAAGCCACCGATTTACGAAAGGAAAAAGGAGGTAACATGAAAAAGTTTGTTGTGGCACTTGTTGTAGCAGGCATGATGGTTTCACTCACTTTACCGGTTTGTGCTGATGAGGACATCACGTATAAACCCGTAAAAAAACTCGGAAGAGGCATAGCTAACGTAGCGACCTCCCCGTTCGAACTGACAAAAGGCATGGGCGACGCCACTCAAGAAAAAGGGATCTTCGCCGGCCTGACATGGGGGATCCTGCAGGGAACTTACAATGTCGTGAAGAGGGCAGTTGTCGGCGTGTATGAAGTGGCGACTTTTCCTGTGCCGCTGCCGAAAGATTACGAGCCGATATTGGAAGAACCTGAATTCTTCCTGCAGAAAAGAACCAAATAAGTTTAAATATTACACTTTTTGCTTGAGGTGTTGTTATGGACGTTTTGCAGAATCTTGGCATGTTGCTTGGGGGATCATGGGCATCTGGCGTCAACCTTTACCTTACGGTCGCCGGCCTTGGCATAGCAGATAGAGTGGGGGTAATAAATTTACCCGGCAGCCTGGATACTCTTAGTAATCCCATGATAATAGCTGCTGCCGTACTTCTCTATGGGGTTGAATTTTTCGCGGATAAAATCCCGTATGTCGATAATTTATGGGATTCTTTCCATACGGTTATCAGGCCTGCAGGGGCGACAGTGATGGGGTATATGGCAATGTCCGGCATGAGCCCGGCAGCACAGACATCTATAGCGCTTCTTTGCGGTTTTGTATCCATGGACGCTCACCTTACAAAAGCCACAACAAGGGTTGCTATAAATGCTTCTCCTGAGCCGTTCACGAATTCTATAGCCAGTGTGACTGAAGACGGATTGGTAATAGCTGCGCTGTGGCTTATAGCCAAGCACCCTGTTATTGCCGCGGTTATTGTCATATCGTTTATTGTTTTTTCGATCTGGTTTTTGCGTGTCATGTTCAGATTCCTGAAAAAGGTGTTTAAATTTGTTTTTAAGGGAGGAGAGGAAACCCCTCAGCAACCGGGATAAAGGAGGAAAAATGTTAGTTTCACCAGTGAAACCGTTACGCTCGTTAGTGATCTTTGTTATGGGTTTTTGTCTGGTTCTTTTTTGCGCCAGTTCCGAAATTCTCGCTCAGAAAATTCAGCAAACCCAAGGTGCTTATACCACCAAAGACGCTGAATGGGGTGAAGATATGTCAGAGAAGCTTGATAAAACCATCAAGGTGCTTGAAGTTGTAAAAGAAGAGCTTAAAGATGTCAAAGTGACCGATAACGGCAAAGTTACCGGCGCTCCGGGCGAGAAAGACCTGAAAGAGGATATGAGTAAAAAAGTTTCAACGGCCGTCAGGATATGGAGGAAGATAAGAGCGGCTTTGAGAAAAGAAGGCGAAGAACCTTCTCCGGAAGAGGAAACCAAGTGGATCAAGGATATCAACGCTAAATTAGACAAAACGATGGAAACCATGCAAGCGGTAAAAGAAGAACTTGAAAAGATCGAGGAAGAACAGACGAAACCTACTAAATAGGGGGTGTAAAATGCCGGAAAAAGAAATAGGGAAGATAATACATTATTTCGGGAAGATAAACGTAGGCATAATAAAGCTTTCGGGCAAACTGAAGGTAGGTGACAATATCCACATCAAAGGCCATTCGGATGATTTTACTCAGGTTGTTGATTCCATACAGATCGAGCATGAAAACGTTACAGAGGCAAAGAAGGGCGATGATGTAGGCATCAAGGTCAAAGGTAAAGTCCATACTCACGATGTAGTATATCGGGTAGAATAGGGCACTGATCTCACATTAAAATATGAAGAAGAAAGATAAAGGGAATAATCCCCAAAAGGATCTTATTCAAGATCAATTCTGTCAAACCCTTCTAAAGACCATTCCTTTCGGCATGGAGATCGTGGATGAAAAAGGCACGATCCTTTTCGTTAATGATAAACTGCAGGAAATATACGGAGAGGAAGCTGTAGGCAAAAAATGCTGGGAATTGTATAAGGACAACAAGGAGCAATGTTCGAATTGCCCGTTAAAAAAAGGCATTAAATTTGACAGGACGGAGACTATTGAGGTGGAACATGTCTGCGGGGGCAGGACATTCCAGATCACCCATACCGGCATGATCTATAGCGGCAGGAAAGCCGTGCTGGAGATATTTCAGGATATTACCAGGCGCAGAAAGGCGATGGAAAGGGTAAAAGCGTATAATCGTCTTGTAAAAGTGACAATAAAAGAGCTGAGAAAAAATGAAACAAAATACCGGAGTCTTTTTGACGATGCCCTGGACATGATACATATAGTGGATAAAGAAGGAAGAATAGTCGATGCCAATCAAACCGAACTTGAAACAATGGGATTTTCGAGAGAAGAGTATATCGGTAAGCCACTATTAGATATCCTTCATCCTGATTACAGGAAGGAAACAAAAAGCGCGCTGGAAAAAGTTTTATCCGGGCAAGAGATCAGGGCTTACGAAACAGCTTTTATCACAAGAACCGGCGAAAAGATCATGGTCGAAGTAAATGCTGTCCCGCAGGAAGAGGGGAAGGAAATAGTCGCTGCAAGAGCGGTAATAAGAGATATTACAGAACGAAAAAGGATCGAAAGACTCAAAGATGAATTTGTCAGCATGGTCTCCCATGAATTGCGTACGCCTCTTGCTATCATAAGGGAGGGGATGTATGTAATGGAAGCTAACATGGAAGAAGCTATAAAGCAGAAACATGGAAGAACATTGGATATCACAAAAAGGAACATTAACCGGTTAGGAAGTTTAATAGACGATATCCTTGATTACCAGAAATTATCAGCCGGGAAAATGGAATATGACATGAAAACGGGAGATGTGAACAGTTTAGTTAGAGAGTTGGAATCTGAACTGGTGATCCTGGCTCAGGATAAAGGATTGGAACTCAAGATAGATCTTGCCGAAGATCTGCCTCAGATCAGATTTGATGCGGACAGAATTGTTCAAGTACTTATGAATCTGGTCAATAATGCCATAAAATTTACCGATAAAGGGAGTGTCACTGTTACGACCGAGAAGACCGTTGGCGGTGTCGTGGTTTCCGTTGAGGATACCGGTCCGGGTATAAGGGAAGAAGATATTCCGCATCTATTTAAGAGTTTTACGCAGCTGGGCGAAGCGAAGTCGGGAAAATTCGGGGGCACCGGATTGGGCCTCGCCATATCCAATAGCATTATACAGAGCCACGGCGGGAAGATCTGGGTAAAGTCTGAATACGGAAAAGGCAGCACTTTTTCGTTTTCATTGCCGATCGCGTAGAGTGTGGGAACGCTACAGGATAAAGTTTCTTCACTGAATAAAAAAAGAGGGAGTCATAATGACAGCAATAGAGAGCAAAATGATCAAAGGTGTGCAAATAAAAAAAATAGTAAAGCACAATGATGACCGGGGATTTTTTGCCGAGATCCTCAAAGAGAACGATCCGTTCTTCAAGTGTGTAAAACAAACATCTTACACCGAGACAAAACCGGGAATTATTAAAGCCTTCCACTACCATAAGAAGCAAGATGATATGTGGTTTGTCGCTAAAGGCGAAGCGCAAGTGGTTTTATATGACATGCGGGACGATTCAGAAACAAAAGGAAATATTCAAATGATCATCGCCGGAGGAGATGATCCCATGCTTATTTATATTCCCAAAATGGTCGCTCATGGATACAAAGTGCTTGGTGACAAGCCCGTTTGTTTGTTTTATCATACCACCGAAAGCTATGATCCGAAAAATCCTGATGAAGGCCGGATACCGCATGATTCTGAAAGCATAGGATTCGATTGGGAAAGTTAACAAATAAAACAAGAAAGAAGAAAGTGGGGTCAGTGAAGAAAAGTGTTTTATTCGTCGGTTTAATTGCAACCGTTTTTATCCTATCTTATGATTGTTATTCCTTCAATGACGGTGACTGGCAGCTTTGGAATACCGATGGCATCGAAATAAAATTAAATGACCGTTGGAAGATCGGGGTCGAAGAAGAATTAAGGTTTGGAGATAATATTTCGGAAATATATTATACGCATACGGATGGCGGACTGGATCTCAAGGTAACGGATGGCCTTCATTTCGGTTTGAATTATCGTCAGGTTTACGAAAAGAAAGAAGATGAATGGAAGGAAGAGAACAGGCCACACGCTAATGCGACAGTGAAATGGAAATTGTATGACCTTGATCTCAGCAACAGGAGCCGCCTGGAATATCGTATGCGCGAAAATAAGGATGACGAATGGCGGTACAGAGATAAGCTAACGGTTAAATTTCCATGGAAATGGACGGACTATAAGATCCAGCCGTATGTGGCGGATGAAATATTTTTGGATTTTTACGGTGAAAAAATAAATAGAAACCGGCTTTATGCCGGCTTGACATCAAAAATATTCAGGCATCTCAACGTGGATGTTTTTTATCTTTGGCAGGCCAGCAAGGCAAAAGTTGATAAATGGACAGACTATAACGTTATGGGCATCAAAGCAAAAGTTCTTTTTTGATGCGCGAAATCAAGGAATAGTATGAGTGACCAGAAAGAATACCTCCCGCTTGTGAACGAAGAAGATGTCCTGCCGATCTTAAATGAAATATCGATATTCGGAGGACTTCCTGACAAAAAGCTGTACGATATCTTTAAATTGCTGAGAAAGGTTTATTATAAGGCAGGCGAATATATATTTAAGGAAGGGGACGAGCCCAGCCATATTTATATCGTGCGGTACGGGAAGGTCAAAATAGTCGCTGATACGCCTGATGGACCATATGAGATGGTGGAATTCGGCCTCGGGCATTGTTTCGGAGAAACATCCGTGATCGGGATCCAGCCGCATTCAGCTAACGCAATAGCTGTTGAAGATACAGAATTAATTGTTCTATCGCGGGACGTACTCCTTTCAATATATGATTCAGACAAGGATCTCTTTGCGATATTGATCCTTAATATCGCAAGGGAGGCCTGCCGCAGATTACATCAAACCGACGAAACGCTCCTCCATTATTTTCAAAAGAAATAAAACCTAACATCCTAAACTATTTTAAATAAATGGCATATAGATTTTTCTATTAAAAATATAAATTTTTGTTGACATAACAGCGCATATATATTACAATAACTACGTTTTTTATTATTTAACTTCTAATTAACTTATCATGTTAACTAACTCGAGTAGGTGAATTTTAATGAGCTTTAGACGCAGAGTAAGCCGTGCAATTCTCATATTCTGCTTTTTTCTGAATACAACAATTTTTGACATCTCTTACGGCGTACCCTTTAATAACTCGATTTCAGAGAATGATCTTTCTACGGCATCTGTGTGCAATGATCTTCTGGGTATCGAGCACAAGGATATCGGAAGAATAAAAATAGCGCTCGAAGCCCAACTACGAGAGTTCTTCTCAACGAACCAAGAGAAGTTGATAAACCATGAGGGATCGATAGTCCAATTTTCCGCCCTTGAAGATATCATCGAAAAGCGAATAATAAAAGAACAGACAATATACCAACCCGCGGATATCCAATTTTTCTATAAGGAAGCAAAGCCTGTCGACGAAGGAATCCGCCTTATGTGCAGGATAAAGGATGAGCACGGCACACGCACATATTATGCGGTATTTTCACTGAAGCAAGATGAAGAAGGAGCTTTTAAATTAAAAGGCATTTATACCGAGCAGGAATATGAAAACAATAATCGGCTTACGAAAACACTTCCGGAAAGACAGGAAAAAGATGAAAAAGCTATTAATAGATATATCCAGCATGAAGAAGGCATCGATGCGATCATAAGGTGGGCACATGAGTCGGAAGACATAACAATATATTCCCCAAATGAGCTTGGATTTGATTATCCGGCAATGGTTAGAGATATCATTGAAAAAGCTAAGATAGGGATAAATAATAACGGGCAGATTCCGCTCGAAGAAAGAAAATGTTTCATTGTGCCGATTACTGAAGAAGTGGAAATAAAACTCAGGAAAGTTCCGGTCTTGGTTATCGCAGAGAACGGAGAGGAAAGGCAAATCACACCCTTGTATCATTCAAGCAATAATGCGGTGCATATTTTCCTATCAGCAGCTGTAATAAACAGCCTGACAAATAATCTTGCCTTCGCTCGCCTGGAAAAAGATCGAATAAAAGATAAGCTTTCTCATGAAATCGGAGTTATGTTAGGTTGTCCAGTTTTGAGATTTAGCGAAGGTGCCGGGGATCCCGTTAATGAAATTTATGAACGTTACCTTAGCGCTGTAGGACCTGAAAGGACCCCCGGATTAATAAACGAACTATTGGACGGCACAGAAAGGCCTGTTTTACACCCTAAGAAATACTCTATTCAAAACTTGGATACAAATCTTCTGACACGCGATTATGCGGAAGGGGACGGAAAGGAAGAGATCACGGAACGTGTGGCGAAAATAATCGGGAGGGCTCAAAGCGCTGTTGATTTTGGCTTGGAAGAGATCGCTCAAAAAAATAAGTGCAGTGTTGATGGAGATATTATCCCCATGCTGCAGGTTTTATTGGATAAAAAGCTTATAGGGCTAAAGAATTTCGATCAGATTATAGGACTTATTGAAGAATCCACAACGGCACCTTGGGTCTTTGGACTTGTCGCCAGGCGCAAGATGGAGCTCTTTAGAACATATTTATGGTCATCATTCGGGGATCATTTATCAAAAGAAATAGAAGGGCTTAAGAATGCGAAGAAAGATGCGTTAATTGCGTTCATCGAAGCGGCTTCTATTGATAGGTATTCAGTGCAAAAGATAACGGAACTTTTTAAAGCGATCAGAAAAAAGGGTTTAAAGGTAAATAAAGATTGGGTAGGAAGCCTTGACGGCGGGAGTTACGAGGTTGTGATAAGGTCTCCTTATGAAGAGTTAAAACAAATCGCCAATGCGGTAAAGAACGGAAAAATTGACCCCAAAATGCTGGATCTCGAGTTATTGCGGATGATAGCGGAGGGCGCAAAAGGGGAAACGGAAGCCGCTTTTAGAGCGATCGTGAATGTAGGTACAGGCAAAGATAAGATATCATGGGCGGCACATTATGAAGAATTTGTAAGAACCATAAGCGACATATCGCCCACACGTGTGAAGGGCAGGCAGGTTGTAGGTTATATCCGTTCTATAAAGAGGAGGGAAACAGCGGCAAAACTGGCCGGGAAAAAAGACGGAAGGACAAAGCCCGGCAGAAGCGCAGAAGACGCTTTGATGCTGATCTTGACGGATGAAACGCTGCATAACAAAAGTAAAGAAAGCGGATTTACTATAGATGAATACCATAAGGCCTATGATGGGGCAAAAGAATTACTCGGCTTTGCTCCCTTGCCTGAAAAACATCCGGATTCACAGACAAGAAGGGATCTGAAACAGCTGGCGGAAGAAGGATATTTGAAAGTGGATAAAAGTGAAAAGAGCCATAGATATAAATTGGCGAAAGAAGTGGATCAGCACGGATTTGAAAGATTGTTGTTCAATGCGTGGATGTATGATTACGAGTTTATTGATTACAGCGATCCTTTCAGTGAGAAATCACAGATAGCGTTCAGGCGGACGAACATGCTCAGGAAAATATACGATGAAGAGAATTTGTCAGTGGGGCAACAGAGCCACATCATGCTTCTTTATTCAAGACTTTTTGGCGATAGGGATTTTGAAGAGATCCTGCAATTTTTTAAGTCCCGGAAAGATCTGCCGGCAGAAAGTTTTTTCCGCAACTATCTCTTGTTCGATGCGAAGCGCGAATTTTTAGCGATTTATTTTATAGCCAAAATGATAGACCCGGCCACAGTGGAGGGCATGAAAGGACAAAATGTTACATTGCCGCAGTATTTATTCAAAAGCATCCATGATGGGGGAGATGAGTTCCAGAAGGGTCTCTTGGGACCGGAACTGATGTCTTTTATTAATAGCATTTACGATGACCTGCTGGATATTCAAAAGCGTTTTATCGAGCACTACATCTCTGTCGGCCAATATTCTTTGGCGGAGGGCATGGCCAAAGCGAACATAGCATACATCCGGAATGATCTGGGGTCGCTTGAGGAGGGGGCCCCTCAAAGAAAGACCTTGGAAGAAAGAGAAACAGAGTTTACATTTCTTCTGAAAAGCAGTATTCCTAAAGAACTCCCTGAGACAGGTCGGGAAGAGGATAAGATCGATGCTGAGGGAGAGATCGAAGCGCTTGAAAGAAGGATAAATGAGATTTGGGATGAGACCGGCGAAAAAGTCCATGTCGCTACGGGCGAAGAAGCCCGGGCAGCATACGGACAGATCTTACAAGCGGTCAATGCGTATGGGCTTGAGCGTTTAGCGGATGGCATGATCGCTTTGGGCTCCGAGAAAACATTTCGCAGAGTTTGCGTTTCCCTGCTGTTCGGCAAAAGGGATCACAGGCGGGTAATTGATTTGTATAAGAGGGTATCAAACAGCGACAGGAGCAGCCGTTTTGCTGAAAGTATACTCAGCAGTACCGAGCACCTCTTGATATATTTCATAGCCAGATTGATGGATCCGGAAAGCGTGAGGAGGTTCATGGAATCGGGCGGCAAAAAATCATTTTTCAAATTCTATGCTGATTCACTTTTGAACCCCGAATTCAGCGTGAATGAAGTTTCTGAAAAAAGCGGGGATGCGTTCTCGGGATTCAAAAGAGTGGCTTTGGATTTTATCATGGAGATCACGGCGTTGCATAATAACGAGGGTAAATATGAAAAGGCTTTGGAGATATTGGATAATTGCGAAAAAGTAATACAGTGTGAATATGATACCGATCCGGTTGAGGCGACCCTTTTGTATGCACAGGGCCATATGAAGGGGTTGCAACTGATGAAAAAGATCATAACATCCAAGAAAGAACGAAGGGAGGAATTCTTAAGAACGCGGGAATTCGTTATTTTAGGAAGAAATCTGGCTAACAGCAAAGCCGTAAAGACTGATGAAATGGAACGAAATGATATCTTAAAAAGACTGGACCGGAAGGTAACAGAATATTATAGATTGATCACCGGTAAAGGCCTTTCAGATTTTGATGAAGAGGTGCAAAAGGTTCTTTTCGAGATCATGGAGATAGACGATCAAAGGATAAAGGAAGGTATCGGTATCAGTTCGGCAACACACATTGAAACGATATGTTGCGCGAGGATCTATGCCGGGGATGATTATGAATACGTGCGGGACCTATTCGATGAATTAATAGCTTTACCTAATAGCATGATCCAGCTGCAGAAAAAAATGCTTACCGATCCTCAATTTTTCAGTTTAGTTCTGATCGCACAATTAATGGACAGTAAAACCATTGAGGAGCTCAGGGAGGGAGACATTACATTTGTAGATCATATCGAAACAAAAATTTTCGGAGCAAAATATGGTTTTCTTCTGACCAGCGGATATTCGATGGAAGTCATGCAGAGCCCATTGGATCATGTGCGTGATTTTTTTGCAAAAAAACCAAAAATCCTTGCGGACAGAGGCAAGTATCGGGAAGCGTTGAGCATAATAGATAATTTCATTAATATTAACGAAAATGAGCTCAGAATGCAAAAGGATGAGACTTCTGGAAATAACATCGAGAACCTATTATGGCTTAGAAAAGTGATCATGGTCCAGCGTAATATGGACAATGCTGATCAGGCAGGGAAAGAAATAATACCCACGCATCCGGATACAAAGTATACGTTTCTTATGACCTCTGAATTTTTCGCTAACGGAGAACTTGAAAAACATAAAGTAGAGTATGCTGACAGGTTTAATCTTGATAGTATAAGCGCAGAAACCCACGGACAGTTTGTTGATAAAGTTCTTGCTAAAGCTAAGGATATAGAAAACCGCACGATCACGCTTGTTTCTAATAAAATGCCTGAAGAGCAGCTGGGGAGGCTGACAAAAGCAGGCGTCAGATTTTTGAGGGTGGATACGGATTCTCTTTTAAACGAAAGAACCGGGAATAAACAAGAACGAGACAGCTTTCAATTAAATACTTATGTGATAATGCTCTTGACCAGACATATAAATGAAGACACGCCGCTGGATTCTCCTATATACAGCCTTTTGAATTTTTATCTGAGATCACATTTTAATTTGGATGATGTTTCGGTAGAATCTTATATCAAAGCGATAATTAATAATAATATTACACTCCTTATTAAAGGCATCCTCTCATACAGGCCCGCCCAACCGCATGAACTGCCCGAATATGACAAAGTCGCAGCAACGCTGATAATGGCATAAGAAGATTTTGTTGATATTAATCGTGGAGAATGTATAATTAAATAATATTATATTGTAATTTTATTTCCTATTTTCATGTGTTGCATGTAAGGGGGGGGGTATGGAGTTATCGGGCTATTTTGCAATTCTTGTTATTCTAGGGATGGTAGTCGGGTTGGCTTTGGAGGTCGCAAGCGCGGATTTTATTCTTTTTCTGGCACTGTCATCATTCATGCTCACGGGTATTATTACGCCGACTGAAGCACTTTCCGGTTTTTCCAATAAAGGGATGCTTACAGTTGCGATCCTTTTCATAGTAAGTTATGCCGTGCAAAATACCGGGGCTCTCGAAGGAATAGGGAACCTTTTTCTCAACCGCAGGCGAAAGGGAAGTTTATCCAAGATGCTGCTGAGAATGATGGTGCCGGTAAGTGCACTTTCGGCATTTTTAAATAACACGCCCATTGTGATAATGTTCACCCCCATGGTCAAAAGATGGGCAGCCAGGCTCAATTTTTCGCCTTCAAAGTTCTTGATCCCATTATCTTACGCCACTATCTTCGGCGGCGTCTGTACTCTTATAGGAACATCGACAAACCTTGTAGTGCACGGCTTAATGCTCGACAATAAAATGCAGGGAATTTCAATGTTCGAACTGGCGCAGGTAGGGCTTCCTTGCGCAGTGATCGGCTGGCTTTATTTAGCGCTGATCGGTAAAAGGCTTCTTCCTGACAGAAAAGATATGGTTGAGGTTATCGAAGAGAACAGCAAAGAATATATTATCGAGATGAAAGCGAAGGGTGGATGCGAACTAATAGGAAAAACCATTAAAGATGCAGGCTTGCGTAATTTAAGGGGGCTTTTTCTTATCGAGATCGAAAGGAACGGAAAACCGCTGGGCCCCGTTTCCGGTGAAGAAAAAATATCGGAAGAGGATATCCTGGTATTTGTCGGGGTAACATCCGCTGTTGTGGATCTCTATGAGATCAAGGGCCTGGTCCCGGTTGAACAGGAAAGAGTCGAAAAAGATATAGGGTTCATGCGAAGGAATCTGTTGGAAGCTGTTATTTCTTCGAGTTCGCCTGTTATAGGACAGACGGTGAAAGAATGCCGTTTTAGGGAAAAATACGGTGCCGGGGTAATTGCCGTTCATCGAAACGGGGAAAGAGTTAAATCCAAGGTCGGAAGTATCAAGCTCAGGGCAGGGGACACTTTGCTTTTATTGACAAGATCTGATTTCCTGAGAAAATGGAGAAATTCTCAGGATTTTTACCTTATATCCAACGTTAAAGCGGTTAAACCGAAGCGATACGATAAGGCTTTTATCGCAATGGGGATAGTCGCTTTGATGGTCATAGCGGCAACTGTAGGCAGGTACATGCCCAAATTGGCGGGCTCGCAGATCGGCATGCTGCACGCGGCTTTTGCTGCCGCTATTTTGCTTGTGGCAACAAGATGCGTGAGTTATTCCGAAGCGCGCGATTCAATAAGGTGGGACGTTATAATCACGATCGCCTGTGCTTTCGGGGTAAGTAAGGCCCTTCAGAAAAGCGGAGCCGCAAGCGCGATAGCAGGTTTTATAATAGATATCGTAAAAGATTTCGGACCGATAGGCGTTTTAGCAGGCATTTATCTTCTCACAACGGTCTTTACCGAAATAATCACAAACAATGCCGCCGCGGCATTAATATTTCCGATAGCCTTCTCGGCAGCCGCACAGATGGGGGTAAGCCCTAAACCATTTTTCATTGCGATAGCGATCGCCGCGTCCGCAAGTTTTGCTACCCCGATAGGATATCAAACAAATCTTATAGTTCAGGGCGCGGGAGGATATAAATTCCGCGACTATCTAAAGGTAGGGATACCGCTGAATATCTTGTTCTTCATTGCGTCTACCGTGCTGATCCCTATTTTTTGGAAGTTTTAGAAATATACAAAGCGTGATAGGAGGAAATCATGCCAAGACTCATAAAAAAAATATCAAAAACAGCCGGTCTCGCGCCGGGGACACTGATCTATATTGGAGAGAAAAAAACTGAAAAGGTTACTATCACCATTTTTGATTATAATGAAGACGGGTTCCAAGAGAAGAAAGTCGAAAGGATCGAGGAATGTTTTCCCTTTAAGGATACTTCAACAGTTACATGGATCAATATAGACGGCCTTCATGACATAGAACTGATGGAGAAACTCGGCAAACATTTTGATTTTCATCCCCTTATCCTGGAAGACGTTGTTAATACCGGCCAGCGTCCGAAGATAGAAGATTTCGAGAAGTGTGTATTTATTGTATTAAAAATGCTTTATGCTGACGGTGACGGCGACAAGATAATCGCGGAGCAGGTGAGCATTATTCTCGGTCCGAATTATGTAATATCTTTCCAGGAAAAGGAAGGGGATGTTTTTGATGCAATAAGGGAAAGGATAAGAAATGCAAAAGGCCGCGTAAGAAAAATGGGCGCGGACTACCTGGCATATTCACTTCTTGACGCTATAATTGACAACTATTTTTTGATACTGGAGAGGATCGGTGAAAAGATAGAAAGCATGGAGGAGGATCTTGTTAAGAATCCGACTCCCAATACGCTTCAGACGATACATGGATTAAAAGGGGACATGATCTTTTTGCGAAAAGCCGTGTGGCCATTGAGGGAGGTTATAAACATTCTGGACAGGAGAGAAATAACACTGATAAGTGAAAATACCTCTATTTATCTTAGGGATCTATATGACCACACGATACAGGTCATAGATAATGTCGAGACATTCAGGGAGATGGTTTCCGGCATGCTGGATATTTATCTTTCAAGCGTCAGTAACCGCATGAATGAAGTGATGAAAGTGCTTACGATATTCGCTGCTATATTCATACCCCTTACTTTTGTTGCCGGTATTTACGGGATGAATTTTAATCCTCAGAGATCACCCTTTAACATGCCCGAGCTTAACTGGTATTTTGGATATCCGTTCGCTCTGGGGCTGATGGTGCTTGTTGCGGCGGCGATGGCGATCTTTTTCAAAAGGAAAAAGTGGTTTTAGATCAAGGGAGCATTTATGAACCAGGAAAACGTTAAAATGGAATTAAAGACCAGCCGGATCGAAGCGCTTAGCGACGGCATATTTGCGATCGCGATGACCATCCTTGTCTTAAGTTTCGAACCTATATTTAACCAGCCGACGACGGGTAACGAAAGATATCTGATAAGATCCCTCATGAAACTTTGGCCGGATTTTGTGCATTACGTGGAAAGTTTCATTATTCTGGGGGTGTTTTGGTACCAGCATCACCGTCAGTTCCATTTTATAAGATCTGTCGATAAAGCAATGCTTTTTATTAACATTGCGGCTCTCATGTTCATAGGGCTTATACCTTTTTCCACGGTAATATTAGGCGATTACAGTAACACACGCACCGCTGCATTGTTATTTGAATTTAATCTGCTTATTGCGGGCCTGATATTTTTTGCGCATTGGGCATACTCCACGCACAAGCGCCGTTTTGTGAATGCCGATCTGAAACAGGATGTAATTGAATTTTACAAAAAAAGAAACCTGCTTATACCGGCAGTTTCACTGTGTGCGATCTTTGTTTCTTTAATTCTTCCAAAGCTCGGGGTAATGTTATATTTTTTAGTTCCTGTTATTTTGCTTGTGTGGAGACGAAAAGATGCGGCGGAAGGATAATATTATGAGGGAATGTATATTATTAATAATGTGTTTGTTGTTTGCAGCGGGAAGTTCATTTTTATATGCACAAGAATGTTCGCGCGATAGGGACTATGATGGAGCAGATATTTGCCAATTGGAACCGCGGAAAGAGCATACCGTAAGATTTAAAAGAATGATGCGGGATCTTGAGAGAGAGTATCAGGAAGGATCTCTGACCAGGACCGAATACATACAAAGAAAAAGAGAGATAAAGGCTCTGGAAGAGTGAAAAACATGCATAAAGCTAAAATGAATAGATCGGGTTTGTTCTTTTTTATTGTCCTGGCCGTATTTCTTGCCGGTTGCCACTCGCTTAAAGCGCCTTCAAGACCGGATGAAATGTGGATGCCGCCCAAATGGGAGAGATCCTTAAAAAGAACGGATAATGTGTGGGGTTCTATCCGCAAAAGAGAAGAAAAAACGGAACTTTCGGACAAGCTTACGCTTATCGAACTTATAAATATAGCCTTAAAAAACAATCCTTCTACAAGCAAGGCGTGGCATAACGCCAAGGCCGAAGAAGCTGTAAGAGCGCAGGCCAGGAGCGCTTGGTATCCTTTGGTCACGTTTGCGGGAGATCTTACTAAAGACAGAAAAGTCGCTGACCAGAAGTCGGATGAGTTCAATACGAGAAGTTACGGGGGAGCGTTAAGCGCCAGTATTCTTGCGTTTGATTTCGGGGGAAGAGCGGCTTCCCTGACAGAAGCTCACCATTCAGTCCTTGCGGCAAACTTTGAATTTAATCAATCCATGCAGGATCTCATACTTAATGTGGAAACATCTTATTATGCGTTATACAGCGCTAAATCCTCACTGGATGCCGCTGTCGCCAATACCGAAGATGCCAAAGCGTCATATGACGCCGCAAAGCAAAGATTTGATGTCGGCGTCGGCACCAGACTTGACATGCTTCAGTCAAAGGCCAGTTATGACGAGTCGCTTTTTGAATTGGAAGAGGCCAAGGCAAATTTGGCAGGCGCCAAAGCGGATCTCGCTGAAGTCCTGGGAGTATCCGCGGATACTGATTTTGATATCAGCGAGCCCAAGTGGAAAATACCGACTGAACTGACAAAACAGGATGTCTCAAAACTCATAGAGGAAGCTATAAGCAGACGCCCGGATATAGCGGCTTCCCGTGCGACTTTGCTTGCCAAGCAGGATGCCGTAAAAGGCGCTTTTTCGGATCTATTGCCGTCATTGTCTGTAGGCAGTACGGCCGCAAAAAGATGGACGGAATATTTTGGCGACAGCAAAGCGTATAAAAACTATTATGAGTATACCGGTTTTTTAAAGGTTTCCTGGGATGTTTTCGATGGGTTTAAAAATTATGCCGAACTGAAAGAAGCCCAGAGTACGGCTAAAGCGGAACGGGAACAGCTGATACAGAACGAGTTGGCCGCAAGCGGGGATGTGTGGACGAAATATTATGCGTTCAAAACTTCTGTTTCTAAATTTGATTTCAGTAAGGCTTTTTTCAGAAGTTCGGAAGAATCGTATAATCTGGCGCTTGAAGGTTATAAATCCGGCGTAAAAAATATACTGGACGTACTCCAGGCACAGAGCGATCTTGCGGATGCCCGGAGCAAACTCGTGCAATCAAAAAAAGATCTATTAGTTGCTTTGTCGGGAATAGCGCATGCCACGGGATCACTTGGGATCCAGGGATCCGGTGAATATTTAAAAGAGAAGGAATAAAAGATGGATAAGAAGAACATTCAGGATAAAATAAAGGAATTTCTCGCAAACAAAAAACTCGTCTGGCGCATTGTCATTATTTTTGCGGTTATTATGGCGCTGTCGCACCTGCGAGGTTGTATTGCAAGCCGACGGGGGCAGGCTATTCCGCCGCGGCCCGTGCAGACACGAGTCGCAACAAGTAAAGATGTCCCCATTTACATGGATTCATTCGGTGATCTGGCCGCGCTTTACAACGTAGACATAAAAAGTCAGGTTACAGGTGAGATAAAGGAAGTTCATTTCAGCGAAGGCGATACCGTTAAAAAGGGCGATCTTCTCTTTATTATCGACCCGGAACAGTACAAAGCAGCCGAGGCCAAGGCTCAGGCAGCTTTAGCCGGTGATCTTGCGGATCTTGGGCTTAAAAAAGATATTTTGGAAAGGAACAAACCGCTTTTTGAAAAACAGCTTGTCTCGGAACAGCAGTTCAATACATACCAGACCGATGTGGCTGCCGCTCAGGCCCAGGTCGAAGCGGATAAAGCTAACCTTAAAACCGCACAGCTGAATCTTGAGTACTGTTACATAAAATCCCCCATAGACGGCATAACCGGCAAACGCCAGGTAGATGCGGGAAATATAGTGACCGCGAACTCAGGCCCAGCGCTTGTCAATATCAAGACGATAGACCCCTTATATGTGGATTTTACGATCCCTGAAAGAAAACTTCCGGAATTGAGGGATTCCATGACGGATGAAAAGTTAAAAGTTGAGATAAGGGTAGACGGAGACAAGAACGGGCCTTATGTGGGTGAACTTAGTTTTCTTGATAATACGGTAGATGATACTACCGGTACGGTCTCTTTAAGGGCAACAGTGCCTAATGAAAATCATGATCTGTGGCCGGGTCAATTTGTCCAGGTGAGGCTTGTATTAAGGACAGAGCAGGGGGCTGTAGTAGTTCCTTACGAAGCGGTTCAGCTTGGCCAGCAGGGTGAATATCTTTATGTAGTAACCCCAAAGAAGACTGCCGACCTTAGAATAGTCGAGACCGGGATGCGTGACGGCGATAATATTGCAATTGAAAAAGGCGTCAAAAAAGGCGAAACGGTCGTGACGGTCGGTCAGATGGGATTAAGCCCGGGCGTGCCGACAGTAGATGTAACCCAGCAAAAAGAGCAAGAGAAGAAAGGAAAGCGTAAGAGTAGATGAGTTTTTCTGAAAGGTTCATAAGAAAACCTATAATGACAGTGCTCATCATGTCGGCTATTCTTATATTCGGAATAGCGTGTTATCATAGGCTTCCTATAAGTGACCTGCCTTCAGTGGATTATCCTGTTATGCTCATTACTGTTTCTTACCCCGGGGCAAGCCCTTCCACTATGGCATCTACCGTAGCGTCACCTCTTGAAAACGAATGCATGGAAATACCCGGTCTGCAGGCGGTCATATCAGAGAACAATGAGGGCGTATCAAAGATCATTTTGACATTTGATCTTGACAGAAATATCGATCTTGCGGCGCCTGATGTCCAGGCTGCCATTTCCCGGGCGATGTCCAATCTGCCGAGTGATCTGCCTCAGCCGCCCACATATTCCAAAGTGAACCCGTCGGATTCTCCCATAATTTATCTTATGGTAACTTCGGATACGATGACGCCCGGACAGCTGTATGATTACGGCAACAGGACAATAGGGCAAAAGATAAGCATTATAAGCGGAGTTTCACAGGTCCAGGTATGGGGAGCAAAAACTGCCATAAGAATTCAGGTCGATCCTGACAAGCTTGCGGCATTTCAAATAGGCATTGATGAGATCGCCGGGGTGCTGGAAAGCGGGACCGTAACTATTCCTGCGGGTAGTTTAAACGGGGACTTCCGGACTTTTTCTATCGAACCGCAAGGGCAGCTATTAAAGGCAAAGGATTATGAGGAACTGATCGTCGCGTATCGCAATAAAGCCCCTATTAAACTTGGTGAGATAGCAAGGTGTGTCGATAGTCTTGATAACGATGTCGTCAACGTTATGTACGGCCATAGCGGCGGAAAGATGAGGGGAGGTTCCGTTGTTATTGCTGTATATCGTCAGGGCGGGGCAAATACCGTAGCTGTCAGCGGGCAGATAAACGCAACTGTGGAGAAACTCCGAAGAGAACTTCCCGGGTCCGTACAGCTTGAAGTTTTTTATGATAAAGCGGTATCTATAATCGAATCGGTAAAGGACGTCAAGAACACCATCTTTATAGCGCTTTTTCTTGTTGTCATGGTGATATTTCTTTTTCTTGGGCGTATTACCGATACAGTAATACCGGGCACAGTTCTTCCTATAGCGATCATAGGAACTTTTATTGCAATGTGGGCGGCGGGTTTCAGTCTCGATAACCTTTCGCTGATGGGGCTTACGCTTTCAGTGGGCTTTCTTGTTGACGACGCCATTGTTGTTCTTGAAAATACAGTACGTCATATACAGTCCGGGGAAAAACCCCTCCAGGCGGCGATAAAGAGCATGGGTGAGATCACGGGAACGGTTATCTCGACCAGCGTCGCACTTGTAACTGTGTTCGTACCGTTAGTTTTTATGGGCGGCGTAGTCGGACGCAATTTCAGCGAGTTCGCTCTTACGGTTGTTTTCGCGATAGTTTGCTCAACGATAATAGCTCTTACTTTAACGCCTATGATGTGCGGACGCATGCTCAAAGGCGTTTCAGCGGTAAAAACCAAGCTTGAGAAGTTTACTGATAAATTTGTAGGGCGTATGGTCGATAAATATAAAGTCCTGCTCAGGTGGCTCTTGGAACACCGGTATGTTGCCGTTATAGCGTGGGCGGTATGTATTTTAGGCACGTTATGGCTGTTTACGGTCCTTCCTAAAACCTTCATGCCCGAAGGAGACTCGGGCGCGGTCATGGGACAAATGGTGGTGCCGCAGGGAACATCTACAACACAGATGCGGAAATTCCAGGATCAGGTAAATAACGTATTATTAAGCAACCCTGCGGTGGAAAAAGTAATATCCGTGACAGGGTTGCAGCCCGGAGCGGACCAGAGCACAGGACCTTTTTTTGCCACATTAAGGCCCGTCAATAAAAGAGGGCCGATAGCTAAAGTAGTCCAGGCTTTGCGCGGAGAAATGGCAAAACTGCCTTTAGGCTTTGCGTTCCTCCAGGCAATGCCTTCACTTTCATTAAGCGCCGGCGGCGAAAGCACGGCTGCCGGCAGTCAGTATTCCTATGTGTTAACGGGAAGTGACCGTGAAAAATTATACAACGCGGCTTTGCAACTTGAGAATATGATGAAAGATATGCCTGACTTTGTTGATATCCAAAATAGCGTCAAACTGGATATGCCTCAGCTTGAAGTGACAATACTGCGTGACCGAGCATCAACTCTCGGGGTTACGGCAAGAGATATCGAATACGCTTTAAGCCTCGCTTACTCAGGCGGGAAGGTCACCACATACAAAACTGACGTAGATCAGTATGATGTTATAGTCGAGCTTGATAAAAAATACAGTAAAGATCCGGAGAACCTTTCACGCATATATGTGCGTTCGCAGATTAATGATCAGCTTGTTCCTTTAAGCGCTGTTGCCGAATGGGAAGAGACTGTAGGGCCGCAAAGCGTACCGCATTATGACCAGCTCAATTCGGCGACGATCTCTTTTAATATCAAGGGAGGCGTTCCTCTCGGAAAAGCGACCAAACTGCTTGATCAAACCGCCAAAGGCATTCTTCCTTCGGAAATAAGCGGTACTTTTCAGGGGGAAGCGCAGGAATTTGAGGAAGCTGTGGGAAATCTCGGCATGCTTCTTCTTGTTTCCGTTTTTATCATGTATGTTATTCTCGGCATCCTTTATGAAAGTTACATCCATCCCTTTACCGTGCTTACAACCTTGCCTGTCGCCGCATTCGGAGGCCTTTTGACATTATTGTTTTTCAGGGCTGAACTTTCATTGTATGCCTATATCGGGATGTTCATGCTTTTGGGGATAGTTTCAAAAAACGGTATCATGATGGTCGATTTCGCCGAGCAGAACCTCTCTGAAGGCAACACCACTAATTTTGATGCGATATACAATGCTTGTGTGGTTCGTTTCCGGCCGATACTCATGACTGGACTTTCCACTATAATGGGTGCCATACCCATCGCGTTAGGTTTTGGCGCGGACGGAGCATCCAGAAGGCCGCTCGGGCTTATAATAGTCGGAGGTCTTGCGTTTGCTCAGGTCATAACGCTTTTTGTCACGCCGGGAATATTCCTCTATATGCAGGATATCCAGGAAAAATACCTCAATCGTTTTGAACTTTTTCGTTCAGGCTCCGACAGGAAAAAGGAAGAAAAAGACTAATACTAAAAAGCAATTTGTTCAAGCCGCGTCTTATCTGTTAGAAGGAGATAGCAATGATCAATATTCAGGATTTTCTTTCCTCAAACTTGATCATGTCCGATCTTAAAGTTGATACCAGGGAAGAAGCTATACGGGCATTGATCGATAAGATCTTTGAGGGTAAGCCGAAGCATACATACCATTTAAGCAGGGAAAATGTCTATGAAGCCGTTATGGAGAGGGAGAATCTTCAGACAACCGGCATAGGCAACGGCCTGGCATTCCCCCATGCGCGTATTGAAGGCTGGGGGAAATTTGAAGTCGCGATGGCGATAAGCAGAAAAGGCATAGACTTTTCAAGCCTGGATAGCGCGCCTGTCAATTTTGTATTTCTCATGATCTCGTCCCCGGAGGAACCGTATGTAATCCTTCAGGCCATGTCCACTGTTATCCGGTTCTTGAGCGAGATGAAACAGGGGGAGGGTTTGCTCAAAAGTTCTTTAACGGTAAATGAGATCCTCTTAAGGTTTAAAGAAGCCGGGATCGATGCGACAGAGGGTATCCTGGCGCAAGATATAGCCAGACCGGCGGCTGAAGTGGTAACGTTGGATACATCGATCGAAGATGTCACGAGAACGATGCACCTTAAACGTTTTGATATCCTGCCGGTTGTAGATGACGCGGGGAAATTTCAGGGAGAGATCTCCTGTCTTGATATTTTCCAGTACGGGATGCCTGATTTTTTCAAGCAGCTCAGCACCATTTCTTTCGTTAAACACATAGACCCGTTTGAAAAATATTTCAGGATAAAAGGCGACCTCAAAGTAAAAGATCTTGTGCTGAGAGGGCCTTCTCCGGTAAAACGGGACAGGACCCTTCTCGAGGTAATATTCGAGATGACGGTTAAGCAAAAGTCTAAACTTTTTGTCGTGGAAGATGACGGTACGCTCAGCGGGGTCATAGACCGGTTCTGCATTATTGATAAGATACTGTTTTTTTAGGGGGTATTTAAAAAAATGAAAGCATTATTGTCGGTCCTAATATTTATTGCAGCTTATTTATTTATTGCGACAGATAAAGTAAACAAGACAATCGTTGCCGTGATAGGGGCTTCCTGCGTTATTTTCTTAAAACTTGTGTCTTTTGAATCCGCGGTTGCGGCGGTTGATTTTAATGTAGTATTTCTTCTTGTGGGGATGATGACCTCCGTATATATACTTTCAAAAACAGGTTTTTTTGAATGGACGGCGATCAGCGTCGCAAAACACGCAAAGGGCGATCCATGGCTTATTATGCTTCTTCTTTTATCCGTGACCGCGCTTCTTTCGGCATTTCTTGATAATGTGACAACTATAATCCTGCTGGTCCCCGTTACCATCCTTATTATGCAGCTTCTTGAGATATCGCCGGTCCCTTTTATCATAATGGAAGCGATAGTATCGAATATCGGCGGCACGTCCACTTTGATAGGAGATCCTCCTAATATTATTATCGGATCTCAGGCCGGATTATCCTTTAACAGTTTTATAGTCAATCTCGGACCTGTAGTGATACTTGTATTTGCGGTTTTTATTGCTACGATCTTTTTCATGTTCAGGAATAAATTCCAGGTTCCAGAAAAGGTAAGACTGAGAGTGAAAGAAGCCATCCCGCATTTAGCGATCGTGGATAAAAAGAACATGATCAATTCACTTTTGGTCCTCGGGCTGATCTTTGTGGGATTTTTTACGCACAACATGCTGAATATACAACCCGGGATTATAGCTCTTTGCGGCAGTATGCTGATGCTTCTTGTCTGCAGAGCAGAGAGCGAAGATACATTAATGCGTGTTGAATGGGGGGTGATATTCTTTTTTATAGGGATGTTCATGATGATAGCGGCTTTAGAAGTGAATGGAGTTATTTCATGGATAGGGTATCATATCATCCATCTTGCCGGCAAGAATCTGTTTCTTGTTTGCATCATCGTATTATGGGGTTCAGCGTTTTTCTCGTCCATTCTTGATAATATCCCCTTTGTTATTACCATGGTTCCCTTGGTAAGACATTTTGTTGATTATTTTTCGCAAGTCTCGGGTATCGCTGATCCGGCGGTTGTTCATATGCAGATAGCGCACCCATTATGGTGGGCGCTTGCCTTAGGGGCATGTCTCGGAGGCAACGGTACTTTGATAGGGGCTTCGGCAAATATCGTCATGGCCCGCATCAGCGAGAGGAACAATTATCGCATAAGTTTTATGCATTTCTTTAAATACGGTTTTATGTTCATGATCCAATCGATGGTCATTTGTACCCTGTATATTTGGCTTCGTTATTTTTAAAACTGTTGTAAAAATAGCTGTTCCGGGGTTATAATAGAAATCTATTTGTTGGCGCACATTACCGGGAACTAAATACATATAGGAGGAAAAATAATGAGCGGCGTTTTTGGAGTTATTTCAAAAGAGAATTGTACCGATACTTTGCTGTACGGCACGGATTATCATTCACACATGGGGACAGAATATGGCGGGATAGCGGTTCTCGGAGAAGCTTTTCAGCGTCAGATCCATAATATCAGCCAAAGCCAGTTCAAATCTAAGTTTTATGAAGATGCGAAACGCCTCGTCGGCAACAAGGGGATAGGCGTTATCAGCGACAGCAGTGAACAGCCGATGTACCTTAATTCAAAATTCGGGCCATTCTGCATTGTTACCAGCGGCCTCATAGAAAACTCCAAAAGTTTGTCATATCAGCTTCTTAAAAAAGGATTTTCTTTCAGTGAGATGAGCGACGGAAAAGTCAATGTTACGGAACTCATGGCAAAAATAATCAGTCAGGGTGATGATATCACAGACGGTATCGAGAAAATGTTCGATGTGATAGAAGGCTCCTGTTCGCTACTGCTCTTAAATGAAGAGGGTATATATGCGGCCAGGGACCGTTGGGGATACACGCCTCTTGTGATCGGAAGAAAGGATGACACATGGGCGGTAACTTCAGAGTCGACTGCATTCCCCAACAATCACTTCCAGGTGGTTAAGTACCTGGAACCGGGTGAAGTTGTTCTTCTTAATGAGAAGGGGATGGAACAAAGAAGTTCCGGGAACGAAGAAATGCAGATATGTACATTCCTATGGATATATACCGGTTTCCCCGCTTCGGATTATGAAAGCATTAATACGGAGACCGTTAGGGAAAGATGCGGCCAGGCGCTGGCGCGTCACGATAAAGATATCGGTGTGGATCTGGTTGCCGGCATCCCCGATTCGGGGGTCGGCCATGCGCTGGGTTATGCCATGGAGTCGGGAAAACCTTTAAGAAGGCCTCTTGTAAAATATACTCCGGGATACGGCCGAAGTTATACACCGCCGTCACAGGAAACGCGCGATCTTATTGCCACCATGAAATTGATCCCGATAAGAGAGGTTATTGAAGGCAATAGAATTGTTATTTGCGAGGATTCCATAGTAAGAGGTACACAGCTTAAGAATTATACGGTCAAGAAATTGTGGGATTGCGGTGCAAAAGAGGTACATGCAAGACCTGCATGTCCGCCGCTCATGTTTCCGTGCAAGTTCTGTCTTTCGACGCGAAGCATACATGAGTTGGCTGCGCGCAAGGCCATTAAAGCTCTCGAGGGGCATGACATAGAGGACGTATCAGAATATGTCGATGAAAATTCGGACAAATATAAAAAGATGGTGCAATGGATCGCTGATGACCTTGATGTGACGACGTTGAGGTACCAGACACTGGATGACATGGTAGATGCTATCGGTCTTCCGAAAGAGAAACTTTGCACTTACTGCTGGACAGGCGAATGCCCGGAATCAAGATCCGTAGAGAAGAAGGCAGCGGCTAAAACACAGGAGACTGTCGGGTCCAAATAAACTATAAGGAGATCTTTACATGAAACGTTTGCTCTTGGCTTTATTGATAATTTCGTTATTTATTCCGGCAGATTGTTACGCTAAACGGAAGGGAGATCGGATGACTATTCAGGACGGAAAAACAGTTGAGTTTGATTATACGCTCACAGTAGACGGGCAAGTGGTGGAAACGTCTGAAGGCAAAGAACCCGCAAAATATACCCATGGTGAGGGCAAGATCGTGCCGGGGCTTTCCAAGGAACTGGAAGGCATGAAAGCCGGAGAAGAAAAAAGCATAGAAATATCACCGGAAGAGGGGTACGGAAATATCGACCCCAAAGCGTTCCATGAAGTCCCGAAAACAGATTTCCCGCAAGATATGGAATTAAAGATCGGCATGCCGTTCCAGGCCAAAGCTTCGGACGGTAAAGTCTTTTTAATAAGGATCGCTCAGATCAAAGATGATACCGTTATCATAGATTTCAACCATCCTCTTGCAGGAAAAAAGTTGAACTTCGACGTTAAGATCGTTTCTGTAGAGTAAAGTTTTTAGAGTAGAAATGAAAGTCATAACATCAATAGCGATCTGGCTAAGCAGCTCCATTCTGACAATTCTTCTTTTTTTCGTTGAGCTTTTTCTCGTCATAATCCTTTTTCCGTTCGACAAAAAAAGAAAAGCAGCTCATGCGCAATGTTACTGGTGGGCAAACGCTATTATAGGGTTGAACCCGCTCTGGAATCTAAAGGTAAGCGGCCTTGAGAACATTGACCACAAAAAAACATACGTGGTGATCGCGAACCACCAGAGCCTTGCGGATATAGTGGTGATGTATAAAACCCGCATGCAATTCAAATGGGTGGCTAAAGAATCCCTTTTTAAAGTCCCGTTCGTGGGATGGTGCATGTCTCTCACCAAACATATAAAACTTGCACGCGGGGAGTTCGGAAGCATTAAGGCTGTTTATAGAGAAGCCAGCAAATGGCTTAGAAAGGACATGTCCGTATTGTTCTTCCCGGAAGGCACCCGCAGTGAAACCGACCAGATGAATAAATTCCAGAACGGAGCGTTTAAACTTGCCATTAAAGAGAAGAAGCCCATTCTTCCTATCGCAGTTAGCGGAACAAGGGAAGCCATCCCGAAAGGAGGCTGGGTCTTCAAGACAAAAGTGTTCGGCGAATTAAAAGTGCTTCCCGCGATCGATACTTCAGGATTTAAACCCGGCGACTTCGCCAAACTTCGGGATATTGTTCAAAAGAAATTGGAAACAGCGATCTTATAGATGAAAAAGAACATATTCTTAACAGGCGCCCCCTCATCAGGAAAGACCACCGTGATCAAAAAGGTAATAAGGTCTTTAAGTCATCCCTGCAACGGATTTTATACGGAGGAAGAAAGGATCGAAGGAAGACGGGTAGGTTTCCGCATGTCAACAGTTGACGGAAAGAGCGGATACCTTGCTCATCAGGATATAGAGTCGGATTTTCATATCAGGCGATACGGTGTAAGCATCGAGAATATTGAAAACATAGCCGTACCAGCGATCTTACCTACGGACAATAATATCATTATTCTCGATGAGATCGGCAAGATGGAATGTTTTTCCAAAAGTTTTATTGAGGCCGCAGAGCGCGCCCTTGATTCTCCGAATATTGTTATAGGTACGATAACCTTCGGCGGGACCGATTTTATACCTAAAGCGAAAGGAAGAAAAGATATTGAAATAACCGAAGTTACCGTGGATAATAGAGACGTATTGCCTGAAATAATATTAGAAAAAGTCAGAAGTTTGATGAAAGAGGAGTAAAAATGATATCAAAAAAGAGGCTGCTTGCAGGTTTGTTCGAACTTAAATTTGTGGAAGAAGGCATGGTCACCTCATTTACTAAATTCGCCGGCGCTTTGGCGGATCTTACGGAAGGGCTTGAAGAGGACAAGAAGAAGGAAATAGACAAATGCCTTTCAATACTTTACAAGGATTCAACCCGCCATAAAGAGATGGTCGATAAAATGCTGGATCAAGTCGAGAGGAGCCCTAAAGATGAGTTTTGACATGTTATCGGAAAGGTTCAAGAAGATTTTAACATATGAAGAAAGAGCAAAATATTTTTACGATCATTACATCGATCAGCTTGAAGAAGGCGAAATAAAAAAAGAGCTCATATCTATACGTGATGACGAGATCAAACACATTAGAATCGCGAAAAAGCTCATTGAACTGGCAGCATAGATCGCTTCCTGTAAAAGGAGGAATTTTTATGAAAAAATTTTTTGTTTTTAGCATTTTTATTTTTATCGCTTTTGGCGGGTTATCTTACGCCGCGGAGGAAACAACGTTTCAAGAAGTTACGGGAGTTCAACCGGCCCCGGAAGTCCAGGAGCCCCCGGAAGTTCAAGTTCCTAAGAAGTTGCCCATGGTTGCGATAATTACTACCGGGGGCACTATAGCAGAAAAGACGGACCCCAAAACCGGCGGTTCGGTTCCCGCGCTTTCAGGCGAAGATCTGCTTGAAGCTGTGCCGGGTCTTTCGAAAGCGGCAAATATTCAGGTCATAAATTTCTCCAACATTGACAGCTCTCAGATGGCGCCTGAAATATGGGCTAAATTAAGCAAAAAGGTGGATGAAATACTGGATAACGAACGTATCGCGGGCGCAGTTATAACGCACGGTACGGATACCATGGCTGAAGGAGCGTATTTTCTGGATCTTACTTTAAAAACGAACAAACCGGTAGTTTTTGTCGGCGCAATGCGCAATGCTTCAGACATTTCACCTGACGGACCGGCGAATATACTGAACGCGGTAATACAGGTAACTTCCAAAGAAGCGAAAGATTGGGGAGTAACTGTTACTATGAATCAGTATATAAATTCCTCTAAAAATGTGGTAAAAACACAGACCACTAATGTTCAAACGTTTAATTCCGGCGAAAAAGGATATTTGGGATATATCCAGAACGGTAAAGTTTACCGGTATAACGAAAGCCCCAACAGGCTGAAGTTTTCCATCCCCGAAACGTTTCCCAAGGTGGCGCTTCTCAAGACATATGCAGGCGATGATGGAGACCTTGTAAAGTATGCCGCCGATTCGGGCGCTGTAGGCATTGTAATAGAAGGCGTCGGCGCGGGGAACGTTAACGCGAAAGTTGAAGAGGCGATCAAGTACGCTAAGGATAAAGGTGTGGTAATTGTTCTTGCAACTCGCGTATATCATGGTAGAGTATATCCCATATACGGTGACCAGGGCGGGGGTGCCATGCTTGAAGGAGAAGGAGTGATCTTGGCAGGCGACCTTACCGGCCCGAAAGCACGATTGCTCTTGATGTTGGCATTACCTTGGGTTAAAGATGACATTTCAAACCTCAAGGAATATTTCAAATAAGAAGAAGGAGGAAAAATGAAAAAGCTTTACGCATTGATCGTTGTTGTGGCACTTGTTCTTGCCGCCTCACCGGCTTGGGCGCAGGGAAGCAGCAGTTCTCTTGCGGATCAGCCGCCGATCCAGAAACTCGGCAGAGGGTTCATGAACATCCTTGATGCCCCCGTAGAAATACCGGGGACCATGATACGCCAGAGCGAAGAAAAAGGCGCAGCTAAAGGCATGTTCGAAGGATTCTTTTTCGGCGCTGTCAATACCGTTAAAAGAGCTGCGGTGGGAGTATATGAAGTCGTTACTTTCCCGTTCCCGATACCTGAAGGGTATGAGCCTATACTTGATGAGCCTAAATTCTTGAGCAAGGAATAATTATATAGGCATGTAAAGCAAAAAGGGCTGGTTGCAAATTGTGACCAGCCCTTTTTGTCTTTTATTAGAGAAATAAAAATATCGCGCCAATGGCAATATGCACGCATGCCCCGACCCTATAAAGCACGAGAGGCATATCCAAAGCCCAATCGATCATTGAATTATATAGTGAGGGGATCAGGAAAATTGCCGCTTTTAATATCGCCAGCGCTCCAAATACCACTATTATAGTGGCCAGAACTCCTTCATACATGAGGCCTATATAGATGAAAATTATTCCGAATATTAGCGGCAGGGGCAGGAGCAGTAATCTTTTTTCTTTATTCTTTTTGATCCATCTCTGATATGCTTCCGGGTTCAGAAGAAGCAATACAGCCATAACAATGTATAAACAACCAAAAATTTTTATCAGCATTTTTCCTCCTTTTTTAAATTATTCTTTACTTAATGTATACCTGGCAGGGTTATTAATTGCAAGAAGTGAGGGGAAATTTTGTTTTCAACTAAAAAATTTCCGAAATTCTTGTAATTATATTGTTTAGAGGATAGAATATACATATTATTAATCCGAGAAAAGGAGGCAGGCAATGAAGAGAAGACTTATCGTTTTAACCGCTCTAGCCATGTGTCTGGTATTTGTCCCGTTCGTGTGCGCGGCGCATGCGGATTCTCACGGGAAATGTAAAATGAGCTATAAAAAGGAAGATCTTAAATCTAAAATCTTCAATAAAGCTCATTTCATGCTCATGAACGAAAAAGAGCTTGGTCTTTCGGATGCTCAGGTGAAGAGCATCAAAGATCTGAAGCTGAAAGCCAAAAAAGACATGATAAAACAAAATGCCGATATAGCCATAGTTGCAGCCGACATAAAAGCGATGATGTACGAAGATCCTGCCGACCTCGATGCCATAAATCTGTTGATCGAGAAAAAATATGAGCTCAAAAAGGCTAAAGCAAAATATATGGTCCAGACGTACACATCTTTGAAAAATATATTAACAAGCGAGCAGAAAGAAAAGCTTAAGGAGCTTTGGAAGAAGTAATAATAACGCGGCTTCAGGAACACGATATACTGGCAAAAGGAATGGGGGGATATGAATGTCTCGAAAATAATTAATTTTATTACCACGGATATCTGGCGGATACAGCTTAAAAAACTCTCACGAACCAGGGCGGTATTGATAAAGCAGCTCAGAGTAGTCGTTCTGGCCCTTAGGGGCTTTAATGAGGACAACTGCCAGCTAAGGGCATCAGCCCTCACCTTTTACTCGCTTCTTTCGATTGTTCCTGTAGCGGCAATGGCTTTCGGTATAGCAAAAGGATTTGGTTTTGAAAAAATGCTCGAGAACCAGATCATGGAAAGAATGACGGGGCAGGAGGACGTGGCAATGCAGGTCATTACTTTCGCCCAAACCCTTCTTGAGAACACCAAAGGAGGGTTAATAGCAGGCATAGGTGTTGCCATTCTTTTCTGGACCGTTATCAAGGTGCTGGGAAACATTGAAAAATCATTTAACGATATCTGGGGGGTAAAAGAAGGAAGAAGCATCGGACGCAAATTCAGTGATTACCTTTCCATAATGCTTCTTTGCCCGATACTTATTATACTCTCAGGCAGCATGACAGTATTCATTAAAACACAGATCGTTATGATAACGGAAAAAGTAGCTCTTATCGGCCTTTTCAGTCCGGTCATATCCGTTGGCTTAAAATTGCTGCCGTATACCGTTATGTGGTTCCTTTTTACGTTTATTTACACGTTCATGCCTAATACAAAGGTGCGGATACCTTCAGCAGTTCTTGGAGGAGTAGTAGCGGGAACTATTTTCCAGGTGGTCCAATGGGCGTATATAACTTTTCAGATAGGTGTAGCAAAGTTCAATGCGATTTACGGCAGTTTTGCGGCTCTGCCGCTGTTCCTTGTGTGGCTGCAGCTCAGCTGGATCGTAGTTCTTTTAGGCGCCGAAATATCCTTTGCTTATCAAAATGTCGATACGTATGAATTCGAACCGGACTGCTTAAAAGCGAGCATTTCGTTCAGGAAAACTTTTGCTCTGCGCATAGTTCATCTGGTGGTTAAACATTTCCACCAGGGGGATAAACCCTTGACTGATGTCGAGATATCCCATCAAACAGAGGGCCCCATACGCCTGGTAAGGGATCTGTTGTACGAATTAGTTGATTGCGGCATACTTTCAGAAGTGAATTCACATGAATACAAAAGGTCCGCGTATCAACCCGCGTGGGACCCTAACGACCTGACGATAAAAGACGTAATTGATTCTCTCGAGAAGCGGGGAAGTGATGAGATACCACTGGCTTCTTCGGAAGACATGGAAAGACTTACAGAACATCTTGTTGCTTTTAATGACGCGATAGTAAAATCTCCGGCGAATGTATTGTTGAAAAATATTTGAAAAAGATTTAAACGGTTTAGTTCGATCATCGCAAGGCGGATAAATAAAAGAAGGGAAATCAAACATGAAGTATAACAAAAGTATGCTGATAATTTTGGCTTTTCTCTTGGGCTTTGGTGCGTGCTTGTTAGTTGTTAATCTTAGACAGTCGAAGAATGCTGCGTATCTTTTCGCTGAAGTTGACGTTAAAGATTATGAAACATTTGCCGAATATGCGAAAAGAGTGCCGAAAATCGTCAATAAATACGGCGGGAAATATATTATACGCGGCGGGAAGGCAATGCACATGGAAGGGGACTGGATCCCCAAAAGACTGGTTTTGATAGAATTTGATAACGCTGAAGATCTGAAAAAATGTTTTAATTCGCCTGAATATCTTGCAATTAAACCCTTTAGAGACAGCTCGTCAATATCAAAGTCTGCCATTGTCAGCAGTTTCCCCAGTAAAAAAGACGACGAAATATGACAAAAACGAAGATCGTAGCTACATTAGGTCCTGCCAGCTCGAGTTATACCGTTATACGTAAAATGGTAATGAATGGGCTGGACGTCGTACGGATGAATTTTTCGCACGGCAGCCATAAAGCGCACCTGGACCGGTTGAAGCTGGCAAGAGAGATCAATAAAAAATACAGGCGGCGTGTTCATGCAATGCAGGACCTGGAAGGTTTCCGTATCAGAATAGGCCGTTTTAAGGGAGGGGATCAGAGGCCCCTGAAGAAAAGACAGACGGTCTACCTTACGGCCGAGAAGGATCAAACCGATCCGCAAGTGATCCCGTTTGATTACAAGCATGATCTCACCAGGTTTGAAGCGGGGAAGATCATATACATAGATGACGGCAATCTGATCCTCAAGATCAAAAGCTCAACTAAAAAGAGGATAAAGGCAGAGGTTGTAGTAGGCGGCGTTCTTAAGGAAAGAAAAGGAGTCAATATCCCGGGAGTCAAGGTCCCCTTTTCAGGGATCACACAAAAAGATCTGGCTGATATCAATTTCGGGATACACCATAGAATGGATTATGTCGCCCAATCCTTTGTGCGCACGAAAAATGATGTCCAGAAAATAAAAAGTCTCGTAAAGCCGCATTTGCCGGAATGCAAAATTATCGCGAAAATAGAAACGCGCGAAGCCATTAAAAATATAGACGGTATTATTGATGCTTCAGACGGCATAATGGTGGCAAGAGGCGATATGGGCGTTGCTGTCCCGATCTATGAGGTTCCGGTGATACAGAAGCAGATCATAAAAAAGTGCAATAAAAAGAGAAAGTTCGTGATCACCGCTACGCAAATGCTGGAAAGTATGACCGAACACAGCCGTCCTACGAGGGCCGAAGTGACGGATGTCGCTAACGCTATATTGGATGGGACCGACTTTGTGATGCTTTCGGCCGAAACGGCTTCCGGCAATTATCCCGTCGAATCAGTAAAAATGATGAACCAGATCATAAAATTTACGGAAGCCTACACCAAAAAGAAATAATGAAAAATGAAATACCTACGTTATTACGTTTAACTGTCGCTGCCGCCAGTGTCGTTATTCCCCTCATACTTTTAGGCTTCGGTTTTTACGGCTCCTTTTCCTTTACTTTTTCCATTCCACTTTTCTGGCAGATCGCAATTTTGGGGAAGGGCATAGGCTCTCTTGGGCTTAAAAGAAGATCTTTTTGGTCTTCTGTTTTAGCGGGTATCTTGGCCGGGATTTTGATCGCTTTTTTCGGAGGATTTATCCTGAAAAGTTTGGGCATAACGGGTTATTCGCCGGATACGGTTAAGGGGATAAACAACCTTCTCAGTTCTTTTCATTTAAATATTTCTTTTCAGGGGGAAGTCGGATACAGGCTTTTGTCAGCAGGGGATGGCTTAAAATATAGTCTATTTTATTTAGGGTATTGTGTATTCATGGTCGGTTTGGGCGAAGAGATATTCTGGCGCGGTTTTATCCAGAAGAAGATTTTAAGAGCTCTTCCAAAATGTCAATCCATATTGATCACTGCGGTTCTGTTCGGCTTGGTGCATGTTTACATATTTTTTATCATTCCTTTTAAACAAGGGTCCTTTTTGCTGGGGCTTATAATCCTTGCCGGGGCCATTTGGGGATATTTATATGAGCATTTCGATAATATATGGGCACCGGCACTTTCTCACGGCATCACAGCATTTATTGTGTGGAAATACTTCGTGTTTTCGATATAATACAAATGAACATGTTTAAAAAGAAGAATATGCGGATTATATCTATAATTATCATTGCATGCGCGGTTATCTTTGCGGCAATCTTCTTCTCGCATTCAATGATCTCAAAAAGAGCAGTTACGGTAGGGTGGAAAGAGGACTTTTCCGGGACGGGAGGATCTTCGCTTCCTGAAGGGTGGAAACTTGTCAGGAAACCGGGAACAAGATCGGCTGTTTTTTCAGTAAAAAGGGATGCGAAAGAAAATATCTCATTCCTTCATATGCAAGCGGATAAGGCCAGTGCCAGCGTAATTACCCGCATAACCGATATAAACCTTACTAAAACCCCTTTTCTGCGATGGCGATGGAGAGTGACATCCTTGCCGAAAGGAGCGGACGGCAGGGTAAAAGCTAAGGATGACCAGGCGATCGGGATATATGTAGGGACGGGCAATGTATTGAATAATAGGAGCATATCGTACAGGTGGGATACAGATACCCCCAAAGGGGGTAGTGGTAATTGCGCTTATGGTTTAGGGAGGATCAAAGTAAAGTGGTATACTTTGAGGAATAAAGAAGATGCTCGGGGCGGTCAGTGGTTTATCGAGGAGCGTAATGTGGCCGAAGATTTTAAGAATGCTTGGGGATTTTATCCCGAAAAGATCTATTTGAGCATTTCCTGTAACAGCCAATATACGGGTTCGCAAGCCGCTGCGGACCTGAACTGGATCGAATTTATCTCTGTTGAATAAAAAAATGCTTTTAAAGATGACAATTTAATTTATGATAAAAAATTTCCCTAAACACATAATTGAACCTACGGTGCTTGCTGAAGCCGAGCAGTTTTTGGTTAAGCTCGCGGAAAATCACGAGGAAGTCGAAAAGGCCCAGCGTCTCAGGTATGAAGTTTTCAATCTTGAACAGGGAAGGGGTCTCAAAAGTGCCGAAAAATACGGAATGGACTTTGACGAATTTGATGAATACTGTCTTCACTTGATCGTTTTGGAAAAAGGATCGGAAAAGGTCATCGGGACATACCGCGCGCATTTAGGGTGTGTTGCTAATTCCGCGAAAGGGTTTTATTCCTCGAAAGAATATGAGATACACGGTTTATACAGGATCGCGAACAAGTGTATAGAGTTTGGACGCACATGTGTCTCTCCGCAATATAGGTCCGGAAGTGTTGTCGCGCTTTTATGGACCGGAATTACAGAGCTATTGGTAAGGGCAGATCTCACCTATATGCTTGGTTGTGTAAGCCTTGAAAGAACTGATCCCAAAACAGGCTGGGCTGTACACGAGTATATTTCCGGGAAATATTCGATATGCACGGATTTTACCGTCACCCCGCGACCCGGATTCAAACTGGAAAGGCCTCCTGACCATGAGATCAAAAAAGTCCTGGCGGATGAAACTGCCCTCCGAAAAAACATTCCTCCGATATTCAAGGGTTATCTCAGGCTTGGGGGACTTATTTGCGGAGATCCCGTGCTGGACAGGGAATTCGGCACTATCGATTTCTTTATAGTAGTCGATATAAATAAGGTTCCTCCAAGGTACAAACGTCATTTTAACTACCGGGAAAACAAAGGCTAAATCAATGGCTTTTTTTATCCGTTTATACAAGATAACGGCTATTATATTATGGTCGGTCTATATCGGATTATTGTCAGCGCCTTACCAGTTAAAAGGCGACAGGAAGAGCATTGAAAAGATAAATCATATTACGCAGCTGTGGAATAGGGGTATCGCGAGGATCATTAATTTACGCATTAAAATGTCCGGCGAGGTTCCCAGCGTTTTCGGGGGGTTAGTGGTATCGAACCATTTGAGCTATCTTGATATAATCACGCATGGCTCGATCTTCCCATTGCGTTATTCTCCTAAAGCGGATATCGCCAAATGGCCTGTCCTGGGGTGGTATATCGGTTTAAGCCATCCTATATGGACCGACCGCCAGTCCAGACAATCGGCTAGGAGTGTTTTACGGGATTTTGCCCAAACAATGAAAGACGGAATACCGCTTGTAGTTTATCCGGAAGGAACGAGCACCGACGGCAAAAGCGGTATCCTGCCTTTTAAATCCACTTCTTTTGAAGCCGCAATTGAAGGAAATTCACCCATACTTCCGGTCCTTACCCGTTATAATGAAGTTCCGGGCAGGTCTACCGTTTGCTGGTACGGCGACATGACGCTTTTTCCTCATGTTTGGCAATTATTGAAATTCCCTTTGATAGAGGCGGAACTGCGGTTTCTCAGGCCGATCTTCCCGGAGGGAAGGTCCAGAAAAGAATTGGCTTCTTTCGTGCACGAAACCATGTCCCGTGAGTTCGGAGCGTAAAATTTGCGGTTGTTAGTGCCAAGAAAGGTGTTTTTGTGTTGTCTTTAGAAGGAAGAAGCGTATAATAAAATAAATTTGAATCGCTATTCAGGGAGCATTTCATATGAATATTATAATTGTTGGCGCCGGAAAAGTCGGTTTTGGCCTGGCAGAGTATTTTGCTGCCCTTGGCCACCACATTACTGTGGTTGACCAGGATAAGGCGCTTTGCGAACAGGCCAACAGCAAACTACGGTCATTGCGATGATCGCATTCCGTGTGATCTCGCGTGCATTTATCGGTCCCGGTCTTTCAGCTGTCGGCGCGGCGGAAAATTACGCGTGGATACCGCTTCCCGGAAAATGGATCCTCACTCTTTGCATGCTTCTTGGACGTTTGGAGATCTACACCGTGATCATCGCGCTCTCGCCGATCTCCTGGAAAAAATAGTGGAAGGGTGAAAAATTGAGTTTTAAGATAATATTAGCGATATTGCTGATAGTTATAATCGGGGTTATCTTCGCCGGCAAAAAACAGATGACAGCTTCAAATAAAGAAATCGAAAATACTGATCTGGAAAAAGCTACCTTTGCAGGCGGCTGTTTCTGGTGCATGGAGCCTCCGTATGAGTATCTTGACGGTGTGGCTGAGGTCATGGCGGGGTACACCGGAGGCGATAAAGAGGATCCGACCTATGAAGAAGTTTCTTCAGGCAGAACGGGGCACCTCGAAGCGATACAGATATTATACGATCCTTCAAAAGTAACTTACGGGGAGCTTCTTGAAATTTTCTGGCAGAACATTGATCCAACTGATCAAGGCGGTCAATTCACGGATAGAGGCGCACAATACAAAACAGCGATCTTCTATCACAATGAAGAGCAAAGGAACTTAGCGGAGAGATCAAAAGCTGATCTTGAAAGATCGGGCAAGTTTGATCGTCCTGTAGTCACCGAGATCCGTCCAGCTGCAAAATTCTACAAAGCCGAGGATCACCACCAGGATTATTATGCGAAAAGCCCCGTAAGATATAATTTATATAAAGCGGGATCCGGGCGTGATGCGTTCATCAAGAGAACATGGCCTGAAGGAGAAAAATATATTAAACCGGCTGATGAAGAGTTAAGAAAAAAACTGACACCTCTTCAGTATGATGTAACGCAGCAAAACGCGACCGAAAGGCCTTTCGATAATGAGTACTGGGACAATAAAAAAGAAGGAATATATGTTGATATAGTTTCGGGGGAACCCCTTTTCAGCTCGAAGGATAAATTTGAATCAGGAACAGGCTGGCCTTGTTTCACTAAACCACTCGATCCCGACGATATAGTGGAAAAAGAAGATACAAGTCTGTTCACGGCTCGAACAGAGGTCAGAAGCAAAAAAGCCGACTCGCATCTCGGCCATGTCTTTAATGACGGCCCGAAACCCGACGGATTGCGTTATTGCATAAATTCCGCGGCGTTACGTTTTATCCCAAAAGAAGATCTGGAAAAAGAAGGATACGGAGAATACAAAAAACTTTTTGAGTGAAGATAGTATATGGAGGAAGAGAAATGACGGATAAATTAACATTTAAATGTGAGAATTGCGGAAAAATTACGAAAATAGACATCGAAAAGCGAGAGAAAGCCCCTACCTGCTGCGGACAACCGATGAAAAATATCTCCGACCTGCCTTATTGCGACACTTCAGGGACCTCGGAACACGGCAGATCGTACAGTGAGGATGAACCCTGCAAAGAACAGGATGAATAATAACCCGGAAGGAAGGTAAAAATGTTACCCGTAGCACCGCTGATGAAAGAACACAGACTCATCGAACGCATGATAAAACTTATGCGTGATGAATTGAAAAAGGCGACTAAAGAGAACAGGGTTAATTCGGGAATTATTGATACCGCAGTGGATTTTATACGGATATACGCTGATAAATGTCATCACGGGAAGGAAGAAGATATCCTTTTCAGGGATTTGGCGAAAAAGGACATGACTGAAGAGCATGAAAGGATCATGAACGAGTTGATCGAAGAGCATGTTCAGGGGAGAAAAACCACCAAAAAATTAGCTGATGCCAATAAGGAATACAGAAAGGGGAAGCGCGATTCGATAGCGACAATTATTGACGCGATGACTTGGCTGGTTGATTTTTATCCGAAACATATAGAGAAAGAGGACAAACATTTTTTTATCCCGGTGATGAAGTATTTCAATGATAAGGAAAGATCCGACATGCTGAACGAGTGCTGGGAATTCGATAAAGAGATGATACATAAAAAATACCGGCAGGTAGTAGAAACGTTGAAAAAAAGTTAAATCCGGTGCGGGGCAAAAATGCAGATAATGGATGAAAAAATAAAAAAGACGATCATTGAGTTTCAAAAAAATGAAATAACAGAGCATTGTATTTATAAGACGCTTTCACGCAGGACAAAGAATGAGCATAACCGCGATATCATGATGAAGATCTCCGATGATGAACTGCGCCATTACAATATTTGGGAAAAATATTCCGGGAAAGAAATAAGGCCGAATAATTTCAAGCGCTGGCTGTACGTGGCGATATCGACGATTTTCGGATTGACCTTCGGCATAAAGTTGATGGAGGGCGGGGAAAGCAATGCCCAGGCAGAGTATGCAAAGATCTCAAAGATCGTGAAAGAGGCCGAGGAGATCCAGAAAGAAGAATCCGAGCACGAAACGCAACTCATAGACATGATAGACGAAGAAAAATTAAAATACATGGGCTCCGTGGTTTTGGGGCTTAATGACGCGCTTGTGGAGTTTACCGGAGCATTGGCGGGGTTTACGTTCGCTTTGCAGAATTCCCGCCTGATCAGTATGGCGGGGTTGATAATGGGGCTTTCTGCGTCTCTTTCCATGGGAGCCTCGGAATATCTTTCTACAAAAACGGAAACAGGGGAGAAGAGCCCCATCAAGGCCTCATTTTACACCGGCGCGGCTTATGTGATCACAGTTTTTTTTCTTGTTTTTCCGTTCATGGTCCTGAAGAACCCTTATTTATCCTTGATCATGACGATCGCTTTTGCTGTTCTGCTCATTTTTGTTTTTTCTTTCTATTTTTCCGTGGTCAGGGAGATCTCTTTTAAGGAACGGTTTGCGGAAATGTTCATTATCAGTATGGGGGTAGCCGGGTTAAGTTTCCTTATAGGAATGGCAGTGAGAGGGGTTTTACATATCGATGTCTGATCTGCGAACGATTTTTAACAGTATCGGCGGCAGGCTTAATAAGAAGGTTTTAATTCTGGTTGCCGTCATATGTTATGTATTGTTCTTGTATAAAAATGAAAGCATTTTTCGCTTGCCGGACAATGTAGATTTTCCCACCTTTTATTGGTCGGCAAGGACCGCTTTTCAATACAAACAGTCTCCCTATGACGGTGAAATATGGAACAAAGTGCAATCCCTTGCGGGGCACGGAATGATAAGGATATGGTATCCGCCTTTAAGTCTTTTGGCGTTTAGTCCTTTTACTTTCATGCCGTATCAGGCGGCCCGGGTTGCCATGATGTTCTTAAGCCAGATCTCGCTCATTTTATTTATATACTTTTTTTTCTTCAGGATGACGAAACTTTATCTTTATCCGTTTTTCACGGTATTTGCCGTTATTTATACGCTGGTTTACTCGCCGGTCATAGTTACTTTTCTGCACGGGCAGGTAAATCTTGTGGTTCTTATCCTGCTTTGTTTTACATGGTACGCTATAAAAGAGAAAATGTCTCCTCTTGCCGTCGCTTTGCCGTTATCTTTGGCGATTATCATGAAAACCATACCCGGGATCTTTATATTTTATATTATAGCGAAGAAGAAGCATAAAATTCTCTTTTGGATCTTAGGACTGCTTTTTGCATATTTTGTTGTTTCTCTTGTGGTTCTTCCTCATGGCGTATGGCCCGATTGGCTCACGAAAGTCCTGCCGACCGGAGGGTACGGTAAGATCCCTTTAGACTTTTATTCGCCGGCCGCACCGGGAAATATAAGCCTTAACGGTTTCATGTCCCGGATCTTTATTAAAAACCCAAGCACTGCGACGCTGATCGATTGGAAAGAGGGGGCAAGATTCCTGACGTATGCCATATCGTTTTTTCTAGTTGTATCCGCAACGATAATTTGTCGGATCTTAAAAAACAGATTCGGTGATGACCGATATATAGATCTGGAATTTTCGCTGTTTCTTTTGACAATGTTCATAATTGCTCCGTTTTCATGGTATCATCACCTTGTTTTTGTATTACCTGCCGCTATTCTCGGGATGCATGTTCTTTTGAATTCAAAAAGAAATTATGTGCTCCTTTCGATTTTGGGAATTTCTTTTTTTATTCTGGCTTGGAAAATGCCGATAATATTTTTTCAACCGACTAAGAGCCTGCCGATAACTCTGGGAATGTCACTCAAGTTATATGCCGCTATTGCTATATGGCTGTATTTTGCGATGACCTTGAGGAACAACCTGGCTAAAAATCCCTAAAAGCTGTCCCACCGAGGGATAGCGCACAAGCAAATAAACAAGATAAAAATAGACCTGTTAAAAAAACAAAAGCCATCTAGCTATTTCTTGACCTAACGCTTATATTGTGCTAAAATAGCTTTGTCAGAAAACAAGGGGGACAGAATGAAGATATTTAAGATCAGCTTACTAATTTTGTTAATTATCTGCTTGAATATACAACCCCTATTTGCTTACGTTTCGCTTAAAGGGCCGGCAAACGGCAGGATGAGCATAGGGTATTCTAAAAGAATAAATTCCGCCTATATCAATAAATTGAAATATAATTACTACAGCAGAAGGCGCAACAAATGGATATTGTTCTGGGCGACCAGAAGATCTTTCAGCACCAGAGTGAGATATGACATTCGGCCTACTTATCCATCAAAAGAGATCAGCGTGAGCTACAATAGAACATCGGGCGTTCTTTCTGTTGCTAAATTCCCTTATCAAAGCCCCCATGGGAACCAATTCACGGAATATAACGTTAATACAGGCGCTGTAACGATATACGGCGCTTATCAGTCTACAAAGACAATTTATTATAGGAACGGATATGCGGAAACTTATTATGCGCCGGATAAACCGCCCACATATGAATATGTTGGTATCGCCACGTATTACGAACAAAGGAAACTTATCGAAGGTATAATTGACGAGGCGATTGCGGGGCTGAAAGACAAAGGAAAGGTTATCGAGGGAAAGCGGCAAGACTTGGCTAAGGCAAAGATAATAATTACAAATGGGCAATAAATTCATATTTGTTTAAGTGCTAAAAGTCGAGTTAATAAAAAAGGGCAATTTTTCTTATGAAGAATTGCCCTTTTTTGTTTGTGTTTTTAAATTTTTCCAGATCATTTCAAATATTCTCACTTTATTGCGTTAGGAGAAAAAAAGATAGACTTTCTATTGACCTAACGACAATATTTTGTTATAATACTACATATTTATTTCATTAACAAATATTGGGAGGTTTCGCAATGACAGTCCGTTCAAAATGTGTAAGCGCAATTGTTCTTATTTGTTTTCTTTTTAACACCTCTATCGCCGGTTTTTCCCACGGTTCACCGGTCGAAACAGCTTCACTTGAAAATCTTTCCGCTGCATCAATGTGTGACGACCTTATGGGCATCCAGCACAAAGATATAGGAAGAATAAAATTGTTATTACAGGCCCAACTGGACCAATTTACAGCTGTCTATAAAAGCAAGGGTATGGCGCCTATAACATTTTCGACCCTTAAAACAGTGATCCGAAAGCAGTCACAAAAAGAGGAAACAATTTTCCAGCCCGCAGATACTCAGTTATTTTTCAATGAAGCGACTTTTGTGGAGGAAGGCGTGAGGATCATGTGCAGGATAAAGGACCAGGACGGAACAAGGACTTATTATGCTGTTTTTAAACTACAGCCGGATAAGGATGGCCGCTTCCCGATCATGGGGATTTACACCGAAAGGGAATATGAGAGCAATAATCAGCTCGTCGAACTTCTCCCGAAAAGATTGGAAAAAGATCAAAAAGCTATCGACAGATACGTGCAGCATGAAATGGGCATGGACGCTGCAATCCGATATGCACATGAAAATGATCTCGCCGCAAAGCCATTTAAAAGAAAGTTCAATTATCAAAAAAATGTTATCAGCTTATTGCGGAATTTAAATATTGATGTAACAACCCCTGAAGGCCTCATTCCGACAGAGAAAAGGGAATTTTACTTGGTAAAGCTTACGCCGGAAGTAAAGGAAATGATCGATAAACTTCCGAAAGCAAAATTGGTTAATTATTCCGGCAAAGAATTTGAGGTCGCATACTTTGCGCATTCCAGCAATAATGCTGTTCATATTTTTGTCGATGAAGACGATTTTGATATTATAACCGGGGAAAAATATGAACCATACAATGAGAAGATCGGTAAAGCGATCGAAAATATTGAAAGAAAACTTGTTCATGAAATCGGTGTCATGCTTGGCATGGAGATTTTGAACGAGAATATTGTATGGAACAGAGCAGATGAAAGATATATAAGTTTAAAGGGACAAACTTCTTCAGAATCACTTGAGGAGACAGTAAAGGCAACGGTTGTCGATCTTGATAAAAATCTCTTAACCCGTGATTATGCGGCGGCGCAAGCACAGTCACCGCTGGCTGCATTTGCAAAAATCGATGAAAATATCTGGGTGGACGGGCTTACCATGGACATGCTTAAAGCGAACGGCAAATTTGAAGAGCTTGTGCGAGACCATGGCATAACGGGCGTAACAACAAATCCAAGCTTGATAAAAGCTTATCTCAATGACGAAGAAGTTCTCTTCAAGGCACAGCAGCTTGCCCGGGAAGGCCTTTCTGTCGATGAAGTGTATTTTGAACTTATAAAAGATCTTGCAATGACGGTTATTTCTATATTCAAGAAATATGATGTAGACGGCAAATTCAGCGTGGAGCTCGATCCGACGAAAGCAAGTGATGTTGATGCTTCGGTTGAAGAAGCGCTCAGGTGGATCGATATAGCGCCTGTATACATGATGGTTAAGGTTGCTGCTAACGAAGAAGGATATAAAATAATCGAAGAGGTAACTGCCAAGGGAAGAAACGTTAACGCCACGCTGATATTCACGCCTGAGCAGTACAGGGAAGTCGCCGAAGCGTATATAAGAGGTCTTGAAAGAGCGCTGTGGGATGGGCTTGATTTAAGCAAGATATATTCTGTCGCGAGCTTCTTTATATCCAGGTGGGACGCGAAATTAGTGGGCCAGGTGTCGGATGAATATCATGGCATGTTCGCTAATTCAATAGCGATAAGCGCCTATAATAAGGTATTCATGGAACTTTTTAATTCCGAAAGATTCCAGAAACTTGCTTCAAGGGGGGCAGGTGTCCAGGATTTTCTCCTGGCATCCACCGGATCAAAAGCTTCCAAGTTCCCGGAGGAGATCAAGGATAAATATCCTGAAGATGTGTATGTAGCGGCTGTACAGGGAGCGGACATTGTAAATACGCTGCCGGTCAAGACTATAGATTACTTAATAGAAAACGGAGTTGAGGAAAAGGCGACCATTCTGGAAAATGCCGAACTTGCCGAAAAAGTTTTAGAAGACATGCAATCTAAAGATGTTGATATCGATGCCGAAGGAGAAGAATTGTTTGCTGCCGGCATGAAATCTTTCTTAAGCGATTTCAGCGATATTAAAGAGACCATAGCGAAGATCGTGAAAGAAACTCAAGTGGATGATCTCCAGGATAAAGATGAAGTCCCGGCTGCATACCAGATAGAAGAAGCACTTTCTATTGCCGACCAGGCGGGGAAAGAAGTTCTGATACACCCGAATGATAGATACACGCTTTTAATGACTTCTGAATTTTTCGCGAACGGTGAACTTGAAAACCACAAGCATATATACGGTGACCGTTTTAATGTGGATAGCGTTAGCGCAAAAACACCGGAACAATTCATTGATAAAGTCTTAGCCAGGGCGAAAGATATCGAGAATAAGACCATCGTTCTTGTATCCAGTGAGATCCCCGCTGAACAGCTTGAAAGATTAGGCAAAGCCGGGGTAAGGTTCATAAGAACGAATACTACTGCTCTTCTAGAGGCAAAGAAAGCGGAAAAGGAAGAAAGGCGCAATATGCAGCAGAACACTTATACTGTCATGCTGCTTACCCGCTCCATTGACGAAAATACTACTCCGGAATCTTCGATATACAGATTGCTTGATTTCTATTTAGGATCTTTATTCCATTTGCGTGATATAGAGATCGAGGATTATATTAAAGCTATAATCACAAGTGACATATCCATGCTTATCAAGGGTTTGCTTTCTTACAAGCCCATGAAGCAATATGAGACACCGGAATATGATAAAGTGGCCGCAACGATGATAGCCGCATAATACTGATTAAATAAAAAGGGTAGGGAGAGCTGGTAACAAACCGTTACCGGCTCTTTTTTTTTGGGAGAAATCTTTCCTGTTTTGATGTAAAATAATACAAAAAGGAGTAGATATATGAAAACACTGTCTTGGTTAAAGAAAGTTGCTGTGCTCTCTGCTATGTTCTCACTATTAAATGTCGGGATACTTTACGCTGACGCGGCAACGACGGAGGACAATGCTGCGATCGAGGAAGCCTTGAGCCATGTCCTTCTGGATGATTCGTTATTCGAAGAAGGGAAACAACCCGTGATGGCCGTATGGATCACTTACGCTTTATCCCGTTTGGCATGGATCAGAAAGAACGCGCCGGAGGTCACGGAAGAGCCCACCTATCATGTATCGTTTTTTGAAGAGGAATTAAGCGGAAGAGAGAGTCTCATAAAAGCGTGGGGAGAACTGCAGGATAAGGATCCTTCACTGAAAGATCCTTATCTCGATGAACTTTTGATCGTCTACAAGAACGGATACCTCAAGGAGTACGTATGGTATTATCTGTGGGAGGAAGATTGGGGAGAACCGTCCGAAGAAGTGCGGATGGAGGAATTCATCGATTGGCAGGATGCAAACCTTCCGGGACATCAGGCGGAAACCCTGGCCGGTTTAACATTCGAAACAGAATAATAATTTTTATAAATATTCCCGAAACATATATTTAACAGGCCGAGGAGTTGTTAAAAATGATCACTATTGATTATGATAAATGCTGCTGGAAGGACGGCAAATGTACCAGCTGCTGCGGTGATAAATGCGACGGCTGTGCAGAAGCTTGTCCAACAGGTGCATTGCAAAGACAAAATGCCATAGTCTTTGATCCGGACAAATGTATTGCCTGCGGACTCTGCATACCTGCATGTAAATATAATGCGATTAAAAGCTCTGCATGATCATCTGAATTGAAGATGGACATTACAAAGAACAAGATGAACAGGAGGGTAAAATGATAGAAATTCTTTCAAGAAGCCATGATAACATTCTAGGAATAAAAGCCACAGGTAAAGTTACCGCCGAGGACTATGAAACTGTTATAATACCTAAGCTTGATAGTCTTCTCGCAGAACATGATAGATGTAAATTCATGTATTATCTTTCCAGCGAATTTGAAGGATTTGAATTGGGAGCCATGTGGGATGACGCTAAATACGCGGGCGGTCATATTGATAAATTCGATAAAGTAGCCCTGGTAGGCGGGCCTAAATGGATAGAGTGGTCAACAAAAATAAGCAGTCTCTTTATCAAGGCAGAAGTAAAGACCTTTCCCCTGGAACAACTGGACGAGGCCTGGAACTGGCTCGAGGGATAATCTAATAGAGAAGGAAGGGCAATTTAAATGGCTGATTTTATTAAACCAAAAGTTTTCTCCAGTAAATGCCTGGGGTTTGCCGCGTGCAGATGGAACGGGGAGACTATTCCGGATAAATTCATTGAAAGCCTGAAGCCCCATGTAACTTTTATCACCGAGTGTCCTGAAGTTAAGATAGGATTGGGAGTCCCACGGGATCCGATCAGGATAGTATCAGAGAAGGATAAATATAGACTACAGCAACTCAACACCGGCAAAGATGTGACAAGCGAAATGGAAAAATTCTCAAAGGATTTTGTCGCCTCACTGGAAGAGGTTGATGGTTTTATATTGAAGGACCGTTCACCTTCATGCGGGTTAAAGGATGTAAAGGTTTACCGGAGTTTGGAACCCGGAAGTTCCGTAGGTAAGACAAACGGTTTTTTCGCAAAAGAAGTCCTTGAAAAATGGGGGCATCTTGCCGTTGAAACGGAGATGCGTCTTACCAATTTCAATTTAAGGGAGAATTTTCTTGCAAAGATCTTCACTTTCGCAAAATTCAGAAAAATAAGATCCAAGCCCAGCATGAAGGATTTGGTGCAATTTCATGCCGAGAACAAGTTTCTCATTATGGCTTACGATCAAAAAGAGTTAAAAGCAATGGGGCAGGTGGTCGCAAATCATGAAAAGAAAGAACTCGATGCTGTTTTCGGTGATTATCAGGGGCATTTATATAAGGCGTTCAAAGGACTTCCCAAATATACTTCAATTATCAATGTGATGACTCATGCTTTGGGTTATTTTTCTAAAAAGCTTTCATCGGAAGAGAAAAGATTTTTCTTAAATACGCTTGAAGAATACAGGAGGGAACAGGTCCCCTTGAGCGTACCCTTAAGCCTTTTGCGCTCATATATGGTGAGATTTAATGAAGAGTATCTTGAAGAACAGACTTTTTTCGAGCCATATCCGTCGGAGTTCCTCACAATAAGAGATTCCGGGAAAAGCAGAACAAGATGAGAAAAAAGACAGTCATAGTAAATGATAAGATGCAGAAAAATTACCGGTATACGTTGACGGCGCCGGTAGGTAAAAATTTTGATCCTGAATTCAAGCCGGAACTTACTCCCAAACAAATGCTGAAGCTAGGTGTTTTTGGCGGTAAATATATGACCGATTGCAGGAAGGAGTTTCCTTCTGACTGGTACAAGGATGCCAAGTTATGTCCTGAAAAACATGACCCAAAGTTAAATCATTTCGGAATTAATGCGAGTAAACCCTTAAGCTACTGGAGGAAAAAGGGCTGGATTTACCACCAGGATCCGCGAGGATGGTTTCAGTGGTATTGTAGATATTATGCGGGAAGACGTCTGCCCGTTGAAGATGAAAGACAGATAAAAAGGTGGAAAGCTATCAGGCGGCATATCGCTCAGATAAAAAAACATTGCAGGAAGGGAGATAGTGCCTGTCGGCCTAAGCAGAGGCAAGCGGTGCTTCATTGGGCGTACGATAGCAGGAAAATATGAACCCGAAACTGTCTGGAGAAGTAAGTAAAAAAGGAGAATTATAGTGAAGAAGGTACTAGTATTTAGCTGCGCAATAATTGTTTTAAGCCTTTTTCTGGCAGGGTTAGTTTATTCCCAAAGTCTGGAAGAAATAAGGGCTCAAGTTAAAGCTGAGGTAAGGAGAAATATGGGTTTGGATGAGCCCGTAAAACAGCGCGTACAACAGCAAAAGAGAGTAGACACTCCGGAAAAAACCAAACTTCAGATCCTTCAGGAAGTTGCATTAATTGCCATGCTTATCGCTGTGATCCCGGCTACGATAGCCAAGATCAAAGGCCGAAGTTTTATAGCATGGTGGGTTTTGGGGCTATTATGTTTTATCGTCGTGTTGCCTGTTTCGGTTTATATGAAAAAGTTACCGAAACCTGCTCAAGTCCCGGAGGGACGGTCAGCAGAACCTTCTTGAGAGAAATCTTCATAAAGAAAGGATAAGGAAATGAAGTGCATACTGGCCATCGACCAGGGAACTACCGGTACAAGAGCAGTCATCTATGACAAGAGCGGAAGAAAAAAAGCGAGCGTTTACCGCGAATTTCCGCAGCATTTCCCGCGTCCGGGATGGGTTGAACACGATCCGGCGGATATATGGCAGAGTGTTTATAAGTCCATTCAGGAAGTCCTTAGAAAAATGCCAAAAGCAGAGATAGCGGCAATAGGCATTACCAATCAACGGGAAACAACGGTTATCTGGGATAAAAAGACAGGCAAACCTGTTCATAACGCTATAGTATGGCAGTGCAGGAGAACGGCGCCGCGTTGCGATTCACTGAAGAAAAAAGGAGAAGGGGAGTTTTTTAAAAAAAGGACAGGTCTTCCTATTGATGCGTATTTTTCCGCGACTAAGATAGAGTGGATACTTAAGAACGTACCGGGAGCTTTACGTAAGGCAAAAGAAGGAAAACTCTGTTTCGGAACTACTGACACATGGGTTCTTTGGAACCTGACCGGCGGAGCTTCTCATGCGACAGATTACACGAATGCTTCACGCACAATGCTTTTTAATATAGACAAACTTAAATGGGACGATGCTATTCTTGAAAAGTTCGGCATACCAAAAGCAATACTTCCGGAAGTGAAACCTTCATCAGGCATCTTCGGAAAAAGCATAAAGACGGGAAAGCTTTCCTCAGGGATACCAATATCCGGGATAGCCGGAGATCAGCAAGCGGCGCTGTTTGGTCAGACATGCTTTACCCCGGGGGAGATGAAAAATACTTACGGAACAGGTTGTTTTGTTCTTCTTAATGCCGGGAAGAAACGTCCTGTTTCCAAACACGGTCTTATTGTTACGCTTGGATGCGGAGCAAAGGGGGAGCCGGTATATGTTCTTGAGGGAGCGATATTTATTGCAGGTGCTGCCATACAATGGCTGCGAGACGGCTTGGGCATCCTTACCAAAGCTCCCGAATCAGAAAAATTAGCCAACTCGGTTAAAGGTAACGCGGGAGTGTATTTTGTGCCTGCTCTTGTCGGGTTAGGAGCGCCTTACTGGGACCAGAATGCGCGAGGCAGTATATTCGGTATAACAAGAGGCACGAACAGAAAGCATCTCATAAGAGCCGCTCTTGAGGCGATGTGTTACCAGACAAAAGATGTTCTCCGGGCCATGCAGAAAGATTCGGGGCTTGTTATAAAAGATCTTAAGATAGACGGCGGAGCCGTTGGGAATGATTTTCTCTGTCAGTTCCAGGCAGATATGCTTGGAGTGGATGTAATCAGACCGGAAGTAATTGAGATCACTTCACTGGGCGCGGCATACCTTGCGGGGTTGGCAGTTGGGTACTGGAAAAATTCCGGCGAAATACGTAAATGCTGGAAGAAGGACAAAGTTTTCAAGCCGAAGATGACCAAAAAAGCCGCTAACACGCTTTACGAGGGATGGCTTGACGCTGTCGATAGAACCCTATCTAAAAAATAATTAATATGAGTTCCTACGATATTATTATAATTGGAGGCGGTGTTACCGGTGCTGCGATCGCACGGGAACTTTCACGCTACAAGTTGAGCATCGCGCTTATTGAAAAGGAAGAAGAACTCGCCTTCGGCGTCTCGAAATCCAATAGCGGCATCATCCATCCAGGCACGCAGAACTCGCCGGATTCGCTTAAAGGCAGGCTTTGCGTAGAGGGGAATAGACTCACGCGCGTTTTATCAAAAGAACTGGGAGTCGCTTTCAAGGAAGTCGGTGAGCTTATAGTTGCTTTTAGTGAAGAAGATATATCACGTCTTGTAGAACTTAAAGAAGATGCGGAAAAGTTAGGCGTTCCGGGAACAAGAATAGTTAAAAAGAACTGGCTTAAAAAAAATGAGCCGAACCTTTCCAGTGAAGCCATTGCGGCGCTTTACGCCCCCACAGCAGGCATAATAAGTCCTTACCGCTGGGTTTATGATCTTTCAGAAAATGCCGCGAAAAACGGCGTCGAGATCCATACCGGGACAAAGGTCGAAAATATTGCACTTTTAGACGCAGGGGGATTCGAAATACATACTGCTAGAGGCGTGTTCGTCTCGAGATTTATCATCAATGCCGCAGGCCTTTTTGCGGACGACATTTCAAAGATGGTCGGGATAAGCGACTTTACCATTCATCCCAGAAAAGGCGAAGAGTTTATACTTGATAAAAAGAGACAGTATCTGACAAAACATCTACTTTTTCCTTTGCCTTCGAAAAAATCAAAAGGGATTCTTGTCACAAGAACTTCCGACGGCAATCCCATGATCGGGCCTACCGCGGAAGAGGTAACTGATAAGGAAGATCTTTCTACAACGGATGAAGGGTTCAAGAAGGTGTTAACTTCAGCCCGCAAACTTGTGCCGTCGATAGATGAGGATGATATAATCGCTTATTTTGCGGGGGTAAGGCCCGCGGCGGGAGACGATTTTATCATTCGCCATGAAGAGCGGGCCCCGGGTTTTGTGAATGCGGCCGGGATACAGTCGCCCGGACTTACCGCATCACCTGCGATAGCGCGCATGGTTGTTCGTATCCTGGAAAAGAACGGCTTGCGGATGAAAAGGAAAATCGTTTTTCACGGCCACCGGAAGAAAACAACACATCTTTTTGAGATACCTTTTTCAAAAACAAGAAAACTTATCAAGAAAGATCCCGGGTACGGCGATGTGGTCTGCAGGTGTGAGATGGTATCCGCTAAGGAAATCAAGGACGCTATAAAACGCGGGGCGAAAACCATGGACGGCATTAAATTCAGGACACGCGCGCAAGCCGGCAGATGCCATGGCGGCTTTTGCACGACGAGACTGATGAAGATACTTTCCGAGGAACTAAAAACATCACTGACAGAAGTGACAAAAAGGGGCAAAGGCTCGGAAATAGTCAAAAAGGACAGAAAAAGTGATTAAAAGAGATCTTGTCATAGTGGGTGCCGGACCCGCGGGTATAGCGGCGGCGATATCTGCGCATGAGAGCGGCGTTAAGGATATCCTGCTCATCGAAAGGGACCAATACCTCGGCGGACTGCTTAACCAGTGTATCCACACGGGATTCGGGATAGATTATTTCAAGGAAGTCCTCACAGGGCCTGAATATGCCGACCGGTTTATCAAAAAACTAAAAAGTATACCTGGTATAGAGGTTAGCTTGAGGACTTTTGTTGTTCACCTCACAAAAGACAAGGGGCTGACCTGTCTCATGCCGGGACGCATGGAAGTTATAAAAGCAAAAGCGCTGATCATGGCGACGGGATGCAGGGAAAAGACGCGTGAGATGATACATGTTGCCGGGACCAGACCCGCCGGGATATTCCCCGCGGGTCTTGCGCAGAAACTGATAAATATCGAAGGACTCCTCCCGGGCGAGGAGGTTGTGATCGTCGGTTCCGGGGATATAGGACTGATAATGGCGCGGCGTTTTACGCTTGAAGGGGCGAAAGTAAAAGCCGTTATCGAGATCCAAAAAAAGACCAGAGGCCTCATCCGTAACGTTGTCCAGTGCGTTGAGGATTTTGACATACCGTTTTATTTCAGTCACAAGATATCCAAAATATACGGCAGGGACAGGGTGGAGAAGGTGGATGTCGTTACGGTGGATGAGAACTTCAGGGAAGTGCCGGGCTCCAAGTTCGAGATAAAATGCGATACTGTTCTGGTGTCGGTAGGGCTTATCCCTGAAAACGAGCTTATAGAGATGGCTGGTGTAGCTATAGATAAAAAGACGAATTCCCCCATATCGAAAGAAGTAAACATGACATCCATCCCGGGGCTTTTTGTGTGCGGCAATTCTTTCAAGGTATATGATTATGTTGATTCTGTATCAAGAGACAGCGAGCTGGCGGGGCGTCTCGCTGCGGAATATTTAAGGGGCGCAAGATGAATAAAAAAATCACATGCATAGAATGTCCGGTCGGTTGCTCTTTATCTGTTGATATAGAAAACTGTAAAGTGGTGAATGTAAGCGGGCACAAATGTCCCAAGGGATTAATATACGCCCAGAATGAGGTGGAAAATCCTCTCAGAATATTAACTACGACTGTAATGACCGAAAACCTCGAGCTAAAAACGATCCCCGTAAGGACGGACAAGCCCATACCTAAGACCGATCTCTTTAAGGCAATGGAAGAGGTCAAGAAGATCAGGATAAAGAAAGATGTCCGCACAGGAGATGTTATCGTCGCTAATTTTCTTGGTTTGGGAGTGGATCTGATCGCGACAAGAAACAGCTAAAAAAAGTTGTTGGCAGCGCCGCTGAACTTTTGGCCTATGGCACAGCCGTTAGGCTTAGTAAATAATGATATTTGGCGCGAAAACCATAGACAGCTACTAACAGGAATCGTTACTTTTTTTAAAAAAAATTGAGAAGTGATAATAGCGGCCACAAATTGCCTAAAAGCTATAAGCTATTTATTTTTAAGAACTTAAGTGGTGTCGTAGGTAAAATTTCTTATAAGTGCTAAATTTATAAGACAGGGGTGTTGGAATGTAAAAAAAGTATAAAAAAATTTGCATGTTGTATATAAATATGGTATAATTTAGGTGAGAGTAAAGTAAGATTTACACAAATAGTAAACCATTCGAAAGGATGGGACACAAAGCTATAGGGGCTTAGCATAATGAGCTAAGGCCAGCCGGTTGCCGATCAAAAGGATCGTTAAAATTGGTTTAGTTTTGTAAGCCCAACCGTTTGAATGGTTGGGCTTTATTTTTTTCTTTTGTGAAAGGAGGTGAGAAAGATGAAGAAACTGATCGTTTTAGTAGCATTTTTAGCAGTTGCCTTGATCACGATAAATGCGGATGCACTATTTGTCGACGAAGAAATACCCTGGATCCAGAGGGAAGGCCACGGTGAAGTAAATTTGATACCTGGGATGTATGAAGGTAAAAGGTGGAATCTTCAGGTAAATACAGATTTTGATCCCGCAGTGGACAGCGTTGAAGCATGCGTAGTCAATTTTGAGGCAATGTCTAGGGTAGAGGGCGGTTCAGGCGGTCCTGAAGATTATGGATGTTTTCTAAATGTTTATGGACCTTATAACAGCGCCCCTTCAATTACTAATGAATTTTCTTTGCCTGTCGATGGGGTATGGCGGTCGTATAGGGCCCTTGTTTATGTAAATGATGATGTTTCGGATGGAGATTTCTGGATACGATTTCATTATAATGGAGGTTTTTCTCCAGTTGGAGATCCCGCTGCATTTGCTAACCTTAGAAATGTAACAGCGGAAGTTAATACTCCGGAACCGATGGCAATGCTAACGCTGCTATTTACAAGTATTGGCTTTATAGTCAAAAAGCTAAAAAAATAGGCGTAAAAGATTTTTAAAATAACTGCCTTTTACGCCTATTTTGATGGTGAAATTTCATCCCGACCTTCCTCATTTTGAATTCTATCATTTCTTAATCAAGCATCTCATTATAATACGATGGCAACTGGTTATTTTTGTTTATATTGTGAAACCCGAGACTTTGTAGTATAATAAAACCGAATTACAGCCGATAGGTTTCTTTTCGTTTTTGGATCTTGTGGATAGATCCTCACAGGCCATCCTGAGGACATTCTCGTTTTCACACCTTTCTTATTCGATTAGTTATCATTCAAAAAAAGCTTAATATCTAACAGACCGAGTGCATTGGGGCAACAGCACTAAAAGGAAGAATAATGGAAAATAGAATTGACCCGTTAATTATCGGGGATATCTGTATAGAAGTTCCCATTATACAGGGAGGCATGGGTGTGAGAGTGTCTACTTCTCGTTTGGCGGCGGCGGTCGCAAATTGCGGCGCTGCGGGTACAATTGCCAGCGTAGGGTTGCCCCCTGATACTGAAGAGAACAGGGCCGATGTTCCCAAGTCTTCACGAGAACACCTTCAAAAAGAAATAAGGAAAGCCAGAGAACTATCCGATGGTGTTATAGGTGTAAATATCATGGTGGCTCTTAGCAATTACGAGGATATGGTAAGGACCGCCGCAAGAGAAAAAGTGGACTTTATTGTCTCAGGCGCGGGGCTGCCGATAAGCTTACCCGAATTCGCGGAAAATTCTTCCGTAAAACTTATACCTCTTATTGCTTCAGCAAGAGGCGCTGAGCTTTTGCTTAAGACATGGAAAAGACGTTATGATCGGTTCCCGGATGCTTTTATTGTTGAGGGACCGCTATCAGGAGGACATATAGCCGGATATAGCCTCGAAGAGCTGGAATGCCTTAGAGGAAAGATGAAGGGAAAACCGCTGCTGGAAAATGTATTAGAGGAAGTTTTGGACCTAACTGCTAAATACGAAAAAGAGTACGGGATAAGTATACCCGTCATAGCTGCAGGCGGAATATTTGACGGCAAAGATGTCTCTAAATTTTTGCAATTGGGAGCAAAAGGCGTACAGATAGGAACAAGGTTTGTAGCTACTCATGAATGTTCGGCCGCGGATGAATTCAAGCAGCTTTATATTAATGCGGAAGAAAAGGACCTTGTGTTCATACAAAGCCCGGTAGGCATGCCGGCGAAAGCAATAAAGACAAAATTTCTTGATGAGGTGCTTTGCGGAGAAAGAAAAGAGTTTAATTGTAATTATAAATGTCTCAGGACCTGTGATCCCAAGACTGTCCAATATTGCATAGCAAAAGCCCTGATAGATGCTGTAGAGGGAGATATCGATAACGCTGTAGTTCTTGCCGGGACTAATGTCTCAAGGATCAAGGAAATAGTTTCCGTGAAAATGCTGATAGATGGAATAATGGCGGAGACTTTGGAAGAATTCGAAAAAAGAAGTTCTATTTTCAGGAAAACAAGGAGGAAAAATGCAGGTAAGCAAATTGTTCGTTGGAAATCTAAGTTACTCTACGGATGAGTATGAGCTAAAAGAATTATTCAGTAAACATGGGACGGTGAAATCCGTAACGATAATCCCGAATAAAGGATTCGGGTTCATCGAAATGTCAAGTCCGGCCGAGGCGCAGGCAGCTAAAGAAGCGTTGAACCTTACTTTTGTCAGCGGCCGAAATATAAACGTAAATGAAGCCAGGCCTCAAAAAGAAAGACCAAGGGGCGGCTTTAAAAAATATGGCGGTTTTAAAAAATCCCCCAGAAGGTTTTAAGGCAGAACGGTCAAAACTGCATGTTGCCAGGGCAACTCTTACTATCTATATGTAAGGGTTGCCTTTTTTTATTGTCTTGCCGGCCGGAAAATTAAATTAATCTTGACTTCGCGTGATTTGGTGTTATAGTATATGAACATATACTCATATAGATATTAACCAAAGGGAGGATGAAAAAGTGAGGCTTAAAAAAGCGCGCCAGTTGATAAAAGCTCTTTCAGATGACACGCGTTTAAGAATAGTTAACTTGTTAAATAAAAAAAGTTTGTCGGTTTCCGAGTTATGTCAAACATTGGGCAAGGGCCAGCCGAATATATCAAAACATTTAATGCGTTTAAGGCTAACTGAATTAGTAAAAGATAAGAGGGACGGCAATACGGTTTATTATCAATTAAATAAACCTTTGAATGCCCCGCATAAACATATATTAAATGCAATAACCCGGGGCTTTAAAACCGTAGATATTTTCAAGAAAGATATCGAAAAAATAAAAAAGATCAAGAGATGACAAAAATGTATCAAGGAGGAGAAATGAATAAAATCATGGCATGTTTATTGATAGGATTGATCCTGAACACTTTTATGCCGGGCAATGCATTTTGTCAGGAGAAAGAAGATTATATTTACACATACGGAACAGTTGTTGAGGTGACAAAGGATAAGATAACGATAGAGGAAGTTGAATATGACGAAGATACCGATGAAATGATAACAAGAAATGTTGAATACAGAATAACTCCCGGGACAAAGATGGACAATATATCATCATGGAAAGGGATCCAAAAAGGAAACGAAGTCGATATTGAATATGGTGTGAAAGAAGGAAAAAACGAGGCAAAAACCATATATCTTTATGTCGAATAAATTATAGCGGAGGCAAAATGGAAGATAATCATATGGCAGAATGCCCTGAGTGCGGGGGCGTCATCGAAGTAGATGATTTTAATGAATTGGGGGAAATAATCACTTGTTGTCATTGTGACGCAAGTTTAAGGATAATAAAATTGAATCCCGTAAAATTCAGGGTGATAAGATCCTCTGAAGACGAATATATAGAAGATGTGAATAATAATGGTGATCTGTATGAGAATTACAATATGGAATAAATGGGATGATCATGTTAAAATATAGTACAACTAAATGTCCTGTGTGCGGCAAGTGTTTGAGGGTAAGAGCCAATTGCAGAATCGGCGATAAGATCTTATGTTCATTTTGCAGGATAAATTTGCGGATAGCACACCTCAAGCCTTTTAAATTAAAATTTTCCGGCAAGGTCCTCTTTTAACGATTAAAATGGAGAAGAAAAAATTTCTTTTTGTGTCATATGAAGGTCTTATAGGCGATATCGCCTGGCAAGTGATCAAAGAGGGCAATGAAGCCAAATACTTTATTAAACGGGAAGAAGATCAGGATATCGCAGACGGATTTGTTCCCAAAACAGACAATTGGGAACAAGAGGTCGACTGGGCCGATGTGATCGTTTTCGATGATGTCTTGGGTCAGGGTAAAATGGCCCAGGAAATTCGCAGGCAAGGAAAGCTGGTCGTCGGCGGGACGGAATACACTGATCGGCTTGAAGATGACCGTGCCTTCGGCCAGGAAGAATTAAAAAAAGCAAAGATCAGCATAATACCCTACCGGGAATTCAGCTCTTTTGATGAAGCTATTGAGTATGTCAGATCAAATCCCCACAGATATGTAATTAAACCCAGCGGAGAAGCCCAGAATATCAAACGTATGCTTTTTGTGGGCGAAGACGAAGACGGAAAAGATGTAATTCAGGTTTTAGAAGCGTACAAAAAAGTGGCTTCAAGGGAAAATGAGCCCATGGTATTCCAGCTGCAGAGAAAAGTGCCCGGCGTTGAAATAGCTGTCGGAGCTTTCTTTAACGGTTCCCGATTTGTTTATCCGATAAACATAAACTTTGAACATAAAAAGCTTTTTCCCGGACAAATAGGCCCTTCTACGGGTGAGATGGGAACATCCATGTATTGGGGCGGACCTAACAAGATTTTCAATGAAACGTTAAAGAAACTCGAACCAAAGCTCAATGAAGAAGGATATGTAGGCTACATTGATCTCAACTGTATAGTAAATGCGAACGGAATATACCCTCTTGAATTCACCTCCCGTTTCGGCTATCCGACAATATTTATTCAGAAAGAAGGCATAAAAATCCCGATAGGCGAGTTTCTTTATGGCCTGGCCGGCGGAGAGCTGGCAGAATTTAAGGCTAAGAAGGGGTTTCAAATAGGGGTGAGAATAGTCGTGCCTCCGTATCCTTTTGACGATGATGATACTTTTGAAAGATACTCCAATAATGCCGCTATCCTCTTTAAAAAACAGAATCATGATGGTTTGCATATTGAAGACGTAAAGGCAATAGACGGACAGTGGCTGGTAGCCGGAACATCAGGTGTAGTTATGACCGTGGTTGGAGCCGGGCATACAATGAAACAGGCGCAAAACCAGGTTTACAGCAGGGTAAAAAACGTAATCATACCCAACATGTATTACAGAACTGATATCGGAGACAGGTGGTTTGAGGATTGCGATAAGCTCCATACATGGGGCTATTTAAGAGAGGCTTAGACCTGAAATATTGATTATTGAAGAAAAACACAAGCAAGCCTACGAAGGTTCCATAAACCTGATAAAAAGTTTATTGGCCGGCCCTGAATATAATTCTATAGGTTTTTTCGCCTCATCGGAAGATAAACAAAACTATAAACGGCTTTTTGCTAGGGACGCATTCTGGATAGGAATGGCATCTCTTGTCTCTGAAGAAAGCCTGCTCGTTGATGGGTTTAAAACAAGTTTAGATACTCTTGCCGCGCATCAACGTGAAGACGGGGCTATTCCCAGCAATGTTTCTCCGGATGGCAAGGTCAGTTACGGTATCATTAACCCGCGCATAGATCCAACCACACTTTTTGTTATAGGATGTGTCCAGTTATATAAAAAACTCAGGGATAAAAGCATATTAGACGAATATTACGGTCCGGTAACACGTGCCATAAATTACCTGGAAAACAACTATGTAAATGAAGATACGGGTCTTTTATTCACTCCAAGAGCGGGGAACTGGGCGGATGAATACATGCAGCAAGGTTTTGTCCTGTATGATGAAGTTCTCTGGCATATTGCGCTAAGATCATATGCTGATATTTTAGAGATAAAAAATAAATCTGAAGCGTCGTATTATCGTGAAAAGTCAGAACATGTAAAAGAACTTATAGGAGAAAAATTCTGGAGAGATGAAGGCTATTTTCTTCATTTCTTTTTCGCAAAAGATAAGTCGGATACTGATTTTACCCAGCCTCATAACATATTTGACGCATTCGGCAATATTCTCGCTCTTATTTCCGGAGTGGCGACCCGCGAGCAATCTGCCGAGATCATCCGTTTCATAGATGACCTTTCACGGAATAAATACCCGTTGATCCCCGCTCATTTTCCTTTCTTTCCTGAAGATATATTCAAGTGCCACAAGCTTCATCAGTATCGTTTCAAAGAATATGTCGGACACTATCATAACGGCGGGTTATGGTGCTGGTACACGGGCTTATATGCGGCTTATTTGTCAAAAATGGGGGACAGAGAAAGGGCGTTAAAATTCTTAAACGGTATAATCAAAGCGAATAAAGAGAAAAAAGACGGTAAGAACTATTTTGAATACCATGCCGGCAAAAAGGCGGAAGTATTTTTGAAAGTCAGACATGATAATGGGATCGATCTCTTTCTTTCATTTAAAATAGCTGAGATCGCGAAAGCCTTCAAATCCACGGTAAGACTCCTATATCAGGGCAAAAAAGTTTATGCTGATAATGACATGGCTCTTAGAAGTCTTAACATAAGAAAAGGGGAGGAGGTAAAATTCAACGCAATAGGTCCCGATGCTGAAGCGTCGCTTAAAAGTATAGCCGGGATCAGCAGCGATGAAGGGAATTGTTTCGATCATAAAGAAATAATCGTAAAAGGGAGCAGGCCAGGGGGCGCTCCTTATCTGGGAGTAAGCGCCGCAGCTCACATTATCGCGCATAGATCCTTTTATGATTTGACCTGTCCATTTTATTTCCTATAATTGATAACTGGTAAAGATGAAGGACAAAATTAAAAAAAGCTTGGATTTTTCGTTTATAAACGGCATTTTTTCTAATGCAATGGCGGGTTTTACCCAGGATTATCTAACGCCGTTTATACTGCTTCTGGGAGGGACCGCAAGACAGGTCGGTATGCTTAACGCTTTTCCGAACCTTTTATCAGCGCTTGTTCAGCTTAAAAGTCCGGACATAACGGAATGGTTCAAAAACAGGAAAAAGACGGTTCTCATATTCGTTTTTATTGAGGCTGTCATATTAGTTTTGATCGCTGCAGCTGCGGTTCTGGGACGCATGCAGCCTTATTTATTTATTTTGCTCATGGCTTTCTATTCCGGATCTGCGGGAATTGTAAACCCTGCATGGGGCAGTTGGATATCAAACCTTGTGGAACCTAAGAACAGGGCAGAGTTTTTCGGAAGAAGAAACAGGATCTACGGTTTTGTTTCTATAGGTTCGACTTTTTTAGCCGGTTTGCTACTTTTTAACATGAAGAGGATCAACCCATTTTACGGGTTTGCGATACTCTTCGGCTTTGCTTTCATATGCAGGTTGATAGGCTTTTATTATTTAACTAAAATATATGAACCTCCGCTTTTTTACGATAGATCGCAACGGTTCTCAATGGCACAGTTTCTCGGCCATATAAGAAAAAGCAACTATGCAAGGTTCGTGGTTTTTATAGCATTTTTAAGTTTTGCCGTGAACCTGGCATCCCCGTTTTTTGCGGTGTTGATGCTCAAGGATCTTAAATTCAGCTACCTTCTTTACACCATGCTTGTCATATCTGCCGCCTTGACACGCCACCTTTCGATCAGTAGATGGGGCAGCCATGCCGACAGGGTGGGGAACCTGAAAATTATCAAATTTGTTTCTCTTTTTATCGGGATAATTCCGCTGTTTTGGATAATAAGCCGTAATCCCGCATTTTTGGTTTTCGCGCAGGTTTTTGCCGGTTTCTTATGGGCAGGTTTTTATCTTTGCACATCCAACTTTATTTATGATGCCGCTGCGCCCGAAAAAAGAACGCGATGTATAGCATATTTTAATGTCCTTCATGGGTTTGCTATTTTTCTGGGGGCTTTAACGGGCGGGCTTATACTGAATAAACTGCCGCCCTTATTCGGGCATAAAATATTAACCTTGCTTTTGATCTCTGCCGTGCTTCGCATTGTTGTAGTTGTGATATTTGAACCAATGGTCCGAGAGGTAAGGCCCGTTCATAAAATAAACAATAAACAACTTTTCTATAGTATGATAAACTATAAGACGATACTGGGTATTGACAGAAAATCGGCAAAATACATGAACTGACAAGATCTTAATACTGAATTGTCAAATACGAAAAGTCATGAAAAAAATCAAAAAAAATCGAGATTTCACCATTCCCGAATCATATGGTGACAACCGTGTTGTTCTTATGGTCAGAGATCCCTGGACGTTGTTTTGCTATTGGGACTTGAAGAAGAATGTTAAAAGTGATGCGGGGAAAAAAGCGAAGGGGGAAAAGGCAGTTCTAAAAAAGGGAATATTGCGTGTTCATGACAAAACAAAAGAAAATGACAGATCCGATGAAAAGTCTGTATTGGACTTTGAAATAGATAAAAATAGCGGCAGTTGGTACATACATGTAGACGAAACAGGGAAAAAGTGGCAAGCTGAAATAGGATTTGTATTATCGAACGGTGATTTTGTTCCGTGCGCTGAATCCAACACTGTAGAAACTCCTTATTACGGCATGTCTGAGGTGCAGGATGAGAATTGGAAGTGCACCAAGAAGCAATACAGTAAAATGGTCGCGACATCACTTGGCAAGGATCCGGAAAAAGCGCCGGCAAATCCCGAGAAACTGATCGAAAAATATCTTGATAAATGGCTTTCTTCAGGCAGGATCATGTCTAACAGGATGAAGAAAGAAAAAAATCTCGGGCAAAAAGGTAAAAAAGGAAAGAAAAAGTGAAGGAATTCGAGTTTACCGGATGTATCGAGATAAAAGAACTTTTGGGAGAAAAGGCTGACAACGAACTCCATCTTATGGAACTCATTGAAGAAGTTCCTTTGGATTCAATTTATTACCATACGCACAGTTATTTTTTGAGACATTTTTATCTTGCCGGGCAATATCCCAACGATTTCGCGAATTGGGCTGTCATGCAGGTAAGGGATCGCGTGCTGGGCGAGAAACTCGCCGTTGTGACACCTTCCGCAGGCAAAACTTTAGATGATATAAAGGGCGAGCTTATTGATATCATTGACAGTCATCTTTCAAGTATAAGAATAGTTCCCTCGGTAGTTTATGGCGAACCGTTTCACTTCATGAAATCAAGGATCATTGAAGTGCCAACGAACATCTCAGCTGTTGACCTGCCGAGTTTTGTGGGCACAATGAAAACAGTACACGCCAGTGCGATATATAACCATATTTTCGAATCAAGATTACGCCTAAGAAAGGGTAAAAGCGATTTTTCGATCTGGCTGGATGAGGTGCTTGGTTTAGACGGACTTGCCCGCAAGATCGAGATGATAGATTGTTATATGTACAGTTTAGAGGGCTTAAGAGAAAAAATCATTCAACTGTGCGAGGAGGAGCTTAGAAGATGAGTGCTTCCGGCATTACGCTAAACTCTTACAGAGAAGTAGCTCCGCCCGGCGCGATAGATCTGATCTGCGGTGTAGCTAAAAAATTAAAAAAGAGATCATTTCTCCATGTTAATTCCACGCGCTACGGCGGCGGTGTCGCCGAAATGCTTCACAGGCTGATCCCGTTATTCAAAGAGCTTGGGATAGAGACGAGGTGGGAGGTGCTGAAAGGCACCGAACTATTTTATAAAACCACCAAGAATTTCCATAATGCGCTGCAGGGAGACCAGCAGGTCATATCCCCGGAGATGTTCGAAGAATACAAACGCATAAACAAGGAGAATGCAGGAGAACTTGTCCTGGATTCGGATTTTGTTGTAATACATGATCCGCAGCCGGCAGCTTTTATAGAGTCAAAGCCTAAAAGAGGAAAATGGATCTGGAGGTGTCACATAGACATATCGAAGCCCCAAAGAAAGGTCTGGAATTTTTTGACACAATATGTCTCAAAATATGACGGAACGATCTTTTCGCTTCCCGGGTTTGCTCAAAAACTTACCATTCCGCAATTTTTGGTCTATCCTTCCATAGACCCCCTTAGTGATAAAAATAAGGAATTAACGCAGGAAGAGATCAACAATGAGTTGGAAAATCACGGCATACCAAAAGACCGGCCGATGATCCTGCAGGTCTCACGTTTCGATAAATTTAAAGATCCGCTTGGCGTCATAGAAGCTTACAAATTGGTGAAAAATTACAACGACTGCATTCTTGTCCTGGCAGGGGGCGGGGCCACAGACGATCCCGAAGGGCTTCAGGTGCTAAGCACTATCAAAGATGTGGTTTCCAGGGACAACGATATATACATACTCGATCTACCGTCCGATGCTAACATCACAATAAACGCTCTTCAGAGAGCTGCAACTATAATACTTCAAAAGTCGACAAAGGAAGGCTTCGGCTTAACTGTTGCGGAGGGCATGTGGAAAGGAAAACCGGTTATCGGAGGTGCGGTTGGAGGGATATCCGTTCAGATAGTCTATGGCAGGACCGGTTACACCGTAAATTCGATCGAGGGCTGCGCATATCGAATGCGGTATTTGTTAAACAACCCTTCGATCGCTGAAAAACTCGGCGAAAACGCAAAAGATTACACCCGTAAAAATTTTCTTATTACACGCCATGTCCAGGATTATCTTTCTCTCATGTCAGCAATGCTTTCAAGGTAATTTATGTTTGGGAGGGATTAAATAAATGAATAAACTAAAAATAAAGAAAATTTCCATAATCGTCCTTGCTGTATTACTGGCCTTCTTTGTTTTTGAGCACGTTCTTCTTGTGGCTGTTGCAAAGAATGGATTAAAACATGTATTGGACCTGAATACCCACATGAACAGGATCATGGTTGATCCCTTTAAGACAAAGGTTACAATAAGGGGGCTTAAAATATTCAATCCGCCTCAATTCAAGGACAAAATACTCGCTAATGTGCCTTTAATAATTATGGATTTTAAAACGAAAACCCTTTTTCAGGAGGGCGCGTTCTTTAAAAAGATAGTTGTTAAAATAAAAGAATTGAATATCATAAGAAGTAAAGACAATGTAGTTAACCTGTCGAAGATCAAAGCACTTACTCCCCAGAAAAAAACAGAAAAAGCAAAACCTTTTGAGCTGGATCGTTATGTGATCGAAATCGATAAAGTAAAATATATAGATTACACGAAAGAAGAAAAAAACGTAAAAGAGATCGTTCTGGACATGAAAGAAGAGTACAAGAACCTGGTAGTTGCGGATAATGTAGCAACGATAATAGCTTTTAAAATATTTTTTAATGGAAAGGTCGGGAATATTGGTGTTGATATCCAAAAGATACAGGAAAAACTGGCAATTCTGGCGGAGAAGAATAAAGAACTGTCGGAAGAACTTAAAAAGACCAGCCAGGAGCAAATAAAAAAAGCCAAAGAAGCGGTAAAAGAACAGGCTGGCAAAGCAAAAGAGGCTGTAAAGGAGCAAGTCGATAAAACCGCGGAAGATGTTAAGGGCAAAATTAAAACAGTGGCGGAAACTGCCGACAAAACAATGGATGCCATAAAAGAAAAAGCCGAAGACATTAAAGATGTAATAGCCGGGGAAAAAGAAAATTAATGATAAACTTCTGATATGGAAAATTTTATTTTACAGTTAGGCATAGTTCTTATTGGTTCAGCGCTATTGTCTGTTGTCGCGATAATTATCAGGCAACCTATTATCATCGCCTATATCGTCTGCGGGATCATTGTCGGACCGTGGGGGATGGGGCTGATCAGGAATGTTAAGTTTATCGAAATAATCTCTCACTTGGGAATTACGTTGCTCCTTTTCCTGGCCGGACTTTCTTTGCATCCCCAAAAATTGATCGGTCTATTTAAAAAGACATCATTAATTACTTTAGCTAATTGTTTAGGGTCTTTCGTGATAGCTTTTTCTTTTGCGCTGCTGAGCCGTTTTACTATCACAGACAGCATATGTATAGGATTGGCCTTAATGTTCTCAAGCACTATATTGGTGGTAAAATTACTGCCTACAACAAGATTGCATCATGAAAAAATGGGAGCTATCTGCATCAGCATCTTGATCCTTCAGGATTTATTGGCGGTGACTGTTTTGACACTAATTAGGGGTCTTAATTTGCCGGGCTCGGTATTCAGTAATTTAGGGTTATTATTTGTAAAGCTTTTAATTTTTATCATAATATTGTATTTTGCAGAGCAATTTGTTCTTAGGAAATTAATGTTCCGCATCGAACGCATACATGAAGCGATATTTGTTCTCAGCTTGGCGTGGTGTTTTGGTATAGCGATCATTTCGGAACGCATGGGCCTTTTTTATGAAACGGGAGCGTTTTTTGCAGGCGTTTTATTGGCCAAACATAGGATTTCGCTATTTATATCTGAAAATTTAAAACCTTTGAGAGATTTCTTTCTGGTATTGTTCTTTTTTACTTTAGGCGCTAAGCTTAATCTTTTTGTAATGCAGAGGATATTGACCCCTTCAATTATTCTGGCTTTAATTTTTATTGTTATAAAACCGTGGTTGTTTAAAAGGTCGTTTATTTGGTCAGGGGAGGGGAGCGATTTTTCAAAAGAAACAGGTGTTCGGCTCGGCCAATTGAGTGAGTTTTCATTATTAGTTGCGATTTTAGCGTTCAATCTGGGGCATATTACAAAAGCAGCGTCACAGTTCATACAACTCGTCACCATTTTGACCTTTATAGCATCAAGCTATATAGTAACTTTAAGGTATCCTACACCTATTGGACCATCAAAACAGTTAAAAAAGGATTAACCTATTCAATCTAAAAAAAAGAGGAGTTAAGATATCACAATGAAAGAAACCGGAACTAATGTCTCTTTTGACGGGCTGGGGATAGCTCCGAAAATACTCGAAGTGTTAGACCGTCTTAAGTTCACTCACCCAACCCCGATCCAACATAAAGCTATTCCCGTCGCGATAAACGGCACTGATATAATAGGGGTTGCTCAGACCGGCACAGGCAAGACCCTGGCTTTTGCTATACCTGTTATTCAGAGGCTTTCCCGCAATATGGGACGGTGTCTGGTGATCGTTCCTACCAGGGAGTTAGCTCTTCAGGTAAATGAAACCTTCCAGAAGATAGCGCCCTTATTCGGAATAAGGACAGTGGTTATTATAGGCGGCGTTCCCATGAGGGCCCAGCTGAACGTCCTTAAAAAGAACCCTCGTGTCATTATAGCGACGCCCGGACGGCTTGTCGATCATTTGAATCAGAAGACAATGCGGTTGAATGAAGTGGAGACTCTTATCCTGGACGAAGCTGACAGGATGCTTGATATGGGTTTCAAGCCGGATATAGAACGCATCCTTAGGGTTGTCCCCAAAAAAAGGCAGACTATGCTTTTTTCAGCTACGATACCCGCGGAAGTTGTGGCGATAGGGGCTGCGCATATGAAGCTTCCCGTCCATGTCGAGGTAGCTCCGTCAGGGACTGCCGCGGAACATATTATCCAGGAGTTATTCATCGTAAAGAAAGAAGCCAAGAAGAAACTGCTGGCTAAACTGCTTGATCAGTATCATGGTTCGGTACTGCTTTTTTCACGGACAAAAAGAGGGGCGGGCAAGATAAAACGCCTGATCACAGGAATGGGGCATAATGTCGCGGAGATACATTCGGACCGGACGCTTAAACAGCGCAGAGAAGCACTCGAAGGTTTTAAGACCGGGAAGTACAGGATACTTGTCGCGACTGATATAGCGGCCAGGGGGATAGATGTTGTCGGTATAGAAACGGTCATAAATTACGATCTTCCGGACGATACGGAGAATTACGTACACCGGATCGGACGCACAGGCCGGGCGGGGCATGAAGGGCGAGCTATATCGTTCGCTACCCCGGAACAGGGGAAAGATATACGCAGCATCGAGAACCTGATCAAGGCGGCCTTGCCGCTTTCAGAGCATCCCGAACTTCCGCATGAGAAGTTTATAACCCAGACGGTATACAGCAGCAGGCCCCGGGGTTCGGCAAGAAGAAGTAAAAGCAGGTTGCCCCGCAGGCGCCGGTAACCATGGTGACGGTATTTAGGTTGACAGGGGTGGGTATTGAGGTATAATACCATTTCAAGAGGTAGTAGATAAGGAGTGAAAGTTTTAAGCCGCAAGGGAAGAATTCCCACCTTGTGTTTTTTGCGCCGACATTTACTACGATAATATTTTTAAGAGGAGGAAGCGAACAATGGCAAAAGGAACAGTAAAATGGTTTAACAACTCAAAGGGTTATGGATTTATTACTCCTGAAGACGGCGGCAAGGATGTATTCGTACATCACAACTCAATTCAGGGTGAAGGCTATAAGTCTTTAGACGAAGGGCAGTCTGTTGAGTTTGAAGTTCAGCAGGGAAAAAAAGGCCCGGAAGCTGTAAATGTAGTAAAGCTGTAATGTGATAAACAAAAAACAAGGCTTGGCAATATATTGTCAGGCCTTGTTTTTTTATAACACAATAATCGAACGATCAATAATCCTCCATACTGCAGTATAATTATCCAAAAAGGAGAAAAATAAAAGGAGGCAGGACATGTTTAAAAAATCACTCATATTGTTGCTTGCTGCTGCCCTGGCAATGGTTTTTACTTGCCCGGGCTTCGCCCAGAAAACTTCATCCGATCTCTTAAAAGAAGGTCTCTTAGGCGCGGGAGCAGGAGCCGTAGGCGGAGCTGCATCAGGAGCAAAAGGTGGGGACTTATGGAAAGGCGCTCTTGCCGGTGCCGGTGTTAATGTTGTCGGCGGTGCGCTTCTTGATTCCATCAGCGGCGAACCGGTCAGGCAGCAAAGTAATGTGCAGCAGATGGGCTCTTCCCAGGATGCTTACGGTGCTGGCTATAAAGATGGTTATACAAACGGGTATAAAGCAGGATATACCGAAGGTTATAGAGAAGGCATACAAGAGAACTTGAAAGCTCGCTAAAAGGCTATACAGCAATAAATAGCACTCTCCGGTTTAATATTCCTTAGAGCTGGTAACACCCCGTTACCGGCTCTTTTTTTACCTTTTGTCAAAAATTTTATTGTTATTTAGGCGTGTGAATGGTAAACTAAGAAACTTGTAAAAAGCAAATTCCTATCAGAAAAAAAAGGAGCGCATTCAAAATGGAGAAAAAAATTCTCTTCGTCTCTGATTTTGACAAGACACTTTCTACCGGAGATGTAGGGTATATACTAAGCGCAAAGTTGGGAATATCTGCTGATAGATTCGACCGGAAGATAGAAGAAATAAAACGCAGAAACATCGTACAACTCGGCGGCGAACTCGCACATTTGATAATTCGGGATCCTGATTATGTCGGAAGAGTAAGTAAAGACCTTCTTTATGAAGTAGGAAAAGAGATCGAGCTGAAAAAGGGGGTTCCCGAACTGATGAAGATCTTTGCCGAAGGGATCGACAATTGCCATTTCAGCACGTATATATTATCTGCAGCGCCACAAGAATGTATTGAGAAAGCGGTAGAAAACATCTTCCCTGCCACCAACATCTACGGCACAACTTTTGCTTATAAAAATGGCATTGTCCAGGATGTTGAAAGGACCAATGCCGGGCATGCGAAAGTAGCCACCCTTGACATGTTGAAGCAAAAAGAGAATGTCACCAGGTATGCCATAATCTATGTAGGAGACGGTTCAAGCGATGTGCATGTGATGCTGCACGTTAAGTCCTACAATGGTTATACAATAACCGTTTCTCCGGCGCCTTACATGGGACATATCTGTCGAAGAAGTGTGATATCCGATAATGTTCTTTCTATCTTAGTCCCCATTCTTCAAGACCTGTTCAAATACGATGAAGGAAAAGTCCGAAAATTCTTCGAGGATAGAAAACATATAATTTTAGAATGGAATAGAGCCGATACAGAGTGGTTAGATATTGCTTGATGTAATAGTAATCTGAATTTTGTCTTCTGGGAGGGGAGGCGTTAGACGTGAATAAAAATGTGGAGGTGTTAGACGTGAGTACAAAGAAGTATCCTATTTGCAAGCGGTATGAAGGGAACCCTATCTTGACAGGTAAGGATTTCCCGGCTGAGGCCGATATTAAAAATGTTTTTAATTCCGGTATCGTGAAATATAACGGGATTTATACAATGGTTTGCCGGGTGGAGAATTCCGCTTTGGTTGACCGTTTTTGGATCGCGGAAAGTGAAGACGGTTATAAATTTAAGCCGCGGTCAAAGCCGGTGGATATGCCCCATGATGATCCGGAGTTCAAGGAGTATACCGGAGGCATGTATTATGATCCGCGCGTGACAAAAGTCGGGGATGCGTATTATATCGTCCATGCCGCGCACTCAGCTCACACCTGCCGGCTGAGCCTGGTAAAGACAGAGGACTTTAAGAAATTCGAGTGGATGGGGTTTATTTCCGAAACAGATAACCGTAATGGGGTGCTTTTTCCGGAGAAGATCAACGGACTCTACGCGCGCCTTGACCGGCCCAATACCGGAGCCGATACAGGGGATATTTGGGTATCTTATTCCCCGGATCTTGTATTTTGGGGAAAGAGTAAATGCGTGTTCAGGAACTGGGAGGGGATTCGCTGGGCCTGGACAAAGATCGGACCGGGAGCCGCTCCCATTAAAACGCCCGAGGGATGGTTGACTATTTTTCACGGAGTGCGTACCCAATGCAAACAGCATTTTGTTTATCAATTAGGCGTGTGTCTTTTGGATCTGGATGATCCGTCAAAAGTCAAGGCTATGGCTGAAGACGCGATCTTGATCCCCGAGGAACAATACGAACTTTTGGGACAGACCCCCAGCGTGGTGTTTACCTGCGGGGCTGTGGCGGAGGACAACGGCGAGGTTAAAATTTATTATGGCGGCGCTGATACGGTTCAATGCGTGGCTACCACAAGTTTAGAACGGCTTATCGATGCATGCTATAATCGTTAAGATCAACTTATAGAAAAGGAGGGAACACAGTGCAAGAAACTAATGTTGGTAAAGAGAATAAAACCTGGCGGGATCATCTTCCGATTCCCACAAAATTGTTCTATAGCCTTGGTACGGCAGTGGATATGTGGGGTATCTGGTTGTACCCGGCTGTCGCTTTTGCGGTTTTTAACATGTATTTGGGTATCGAGCCGTGGCTGGTGGGTTTAGCGCTTACATTGATCCGCGTCTGGGATGCCATAGTTGATCCTATTGTGGGGTGGCTGTCCGACAATTTACGTTCCAGGTTCGGCCGCAGGCGTCCTTTTATTTTGATCGCCGGCATTTTAAGCGGATTGGGACTGCCGCTTTTGTTCTTGATATCACCGTCCTGGGTAGAGATAAAATTCCTCGGTCTTTCCGTGGTGTTTTGGTACATGATATTTTCCACCATGTTTTATATTCCCATAATCAGCGCTTTCACCGTGCCTTATTACAGTTTGGGCGCGGAAATGACGCCTGATTACGAAGAACGTACCTCCATCATGGCCTATCGCAGTATGGCCCAAAAGGTTTCAGAATTGGGCAATTTTTATGCTTTGCGGTTTACCAACCTGGCCTGGTTCCTTATCCCGGGAAAAGGACAAAAGAATACTCTCCTGGGAATACAGGTGTACACAGCGATCCTTGGTATTGTAATGGCTATTTTTGCCATAACCATTTTCTTCAGAGTTAAAGAACGCTAATATGACAAAGTGGTGGTGAGAGTTAAAGAGAGAATTTCCATTCTGAGCGGTTTTGGTGAAACTCTCAAGAATAAGTCGTTCCGTCAGATGATCATTATGGGCGGTGCTTTTACTCTAGGAACGAGCATGGTGGGCTCACTTGGTTACTATGCCACGGTTTTTTATGTATCCGCCGGAGATAAAATTCTCGGAGATAACTGGCAGTTCTGGATGGGTGTGGCTTTTATGATAGGTGGCCTTATAGGGGTTCCGCTGCATGCGACTCTGGCGCATCATATCGGCAAACGCCACGCGGCAGTGGTAGCCTGCTGCGTAGGCATATGCGGTTACGGCGGGTCCTGGTTCTTATATACACCGGCGATCATTTGGCTGCAAACGATCGCGTCCGGTTTGATGGGTATGTGCGCGGCTTCTCTATGGATGCTGCACAGTTCCATCGGTGCTGACATTATTGACGACGATGAGCTCAATACGCATGAAAGAAGGGAAGGTTCTTTTACCGCTTGCGCTTCCTATATTCTTAAACTGGGAAATTCATTAGGGTATTATGTTTCCGGCCTTATTTTGACATGGGTGGGTTTTACCTGGAAGCTTAAGGTGCAGGCGCCTGAGACCATATTCGGGATCCGCGCCAGCCTCGCTTCTTTGCCGGTCGTGGGCCTTATAGTCGCTATTATTTTTGTTTTGCGTGTGCCTTTGACAAAACAAAAAGTCGAGGAGATCCGAAGGAAACTGGAAGAGCGCAGAGGCAAGGTATAAGTAACTGTTATTGATCTAAAAGGGCACCCCTATGGGTGCCCTTTTTTTATGTCAAATATTCTACTTCCGGCACTACATTTTGCATGCGTGCTAAAGCCTCTATCTCGGCAAGTCTTTGGGGGGTGACAGTTTGAGAACCTTCCATGGAAGCCGTTGAAGCTCCGAAAAGATTTCCGGTATGCACGGCTTCTTCGAATGATTTACCGCCTGCAAGGGCATAAAGAACTCCCGCTTTAAGTGAATCTCCGGCAGCCGTATGACAAGCCTGGGTTATCTTAATGCCTTTTTCCTTGATGATCCTCTCTTGCATAACGAGGATCACTCCGGCTTTACCCATTGAAACAAGCACTCCCAGAAGATTATATTTCTCTCTCAACTTTATTGCGTATGCTTTAATGGCATCTTCGGTAATTGTATTTTCATCCAAGGATCCTTTTTCTGTCAAACCGCTCCAAGCCAAGATCTGCACGAATTCTTCCAAGTTCGGTTTGATTATATCCTGAGGTACGTCTCTATGAATATCCAAAACCGACAGAGCCTCCTCAGGGCCGGACACATGCTTAAAATCGATCAGGAATTCCACCTTGCGCCCGTATTTCTTCTTCACTTGCTTTAGGAGAGTTGCATAATAGGCGAGAGAGCTGTTATATCTTACGGGTCCTCCTGCCGAAAGGACCATCCAGATATTGCTTGAAGCCCCTTTAAACATCCCCTCAAGCATCCTCAGGGCTTCCTGGCTGATAGTTTCTACGGTTTCTTGTGAGAGTTCGTCTTGCCATTCGAACATCCCGGGAAGGGGATCGCCGTCAATTATATTATAAACCGCCACTTGTTGATCTCGGGCGGTACGGATCAGTGTGGCGATTAGATTGCTCGTTAAGAAATTTCTTTCCCATTCAGCTGTAATTTCTTCATCTTTTTTTCCTGCCAACGCCACGAGCGCAATGTTTTCATTGAAATCACTGAATACCTTCGATACGTTGATCTGATCGCCTCCCGAATGAATATGGCATTCTACCAGTTTGAGAGTACCGTTCGGTTCGGTTTTCCATTCGATTGTAACATCAAGAGGGCCAGCATGATTTATCGCCAGCACATTAGTGTCCGGCAAGGATTCTGTTTTTCCTGTATGCTCGTATTTTTTCTTGCCTCCGCGAGCTCTTACAACTTTTATAACATCATGGGCAATTTCATGATTTATACGCTTTTTCTCATCATCAGGCAGGGGATCATAATAAGACACAATGGCTTTCTTTAAAGAAGGTCCCGTAAGCTTGCTTATCCCAAGATTTTTTGATAATACGCCTTTAATATCCATTAGACTATCATTTTACTCCTTTCAGGATTCACAGTACATAGTTTTTTGTTGTTTCGGGGGCGGGTTTGGGACATAATCACTTGACAAAAAGCGATAAATGCACTATAATTGATAATGGAAATCATTTTCAATAACAAAACAGGAGTCGATATGCGAAGAGGTGGCAAGATCGCGCCGATTTGGTGGCATGGCAGATTCAGAGGAAGAGGCTACAGGCTTACAATGCCACGCAAAGTTATATTGGATGTATTAAGTAAAACTGAAAAACACTTGAGCGCGGAAGATGTATATTTTAAGGTGCATAAGATTTATCCAAACGTTGGTTTGACCACGATATACCGTACTTTAGAAATACTTGTACAAATGGGATTGGTATTTAGATTTGATTTTGGTGACGGCAGAGCCAGATATGAGCTTTTAGAAGGCCCGAAGAGCGAACATCATCATCATTTAATATGCACTGCTTGTAAAAGGATCATAGAATACACGGATTTTATAAATGAGGAAATGGAATTTTTGGAACGTGCCGAAAAGGGGCTTTCAAAAAAATATAATTTCAATATCAAAAATCACATAATTCAGTTTTACGGATTGTGTGATAAATGCAAAAATAAGAAGGAGGTGCGAAATGCCTAGAGGAGATGGAACTGGTCCCAGGGGTTTAGGGGCAAGAACAGGAAGAGCAGCCGGATATTGCGCCGGTTACGGTGTGCCCGGATACATGAATCCCGTACCTGGCGGAGGTTCCTGGGGTGCCGGAAGAGGCTACTTTGGATACGGCAGAGGCCGCGGAGGCGGCCGCGGCTGGAGGAACTGGTATTATGCTACCGGTATGCCCGGATGGCAGAGAGCCGGTTACGGTTATCCGGCCTACGGCGGATCATATCCTTACCCGGCGGAACCGACTGCCGAGGAAGAAAAGGAAATGCTGAAAAACGAAGCCGAAGCGCTCAAGGGTGAACTCGAAGATATCCAGGAACGTATAAACGCTTTGGAAAAAGCCCGGGAAGAGAGCAAATAATAAAGATCGGGCAATATTTGTTTACTGCTTGTTCATTTGGAGGTGGAATATGCGTATAGCGATTTCAACGGACGGCGATTTTGTATCAGCTCATTTTGGCAGATGTCCTTCACTTACTATTGTTGATATAGAAGAGAGCGAGATCATAAAAAAACAGGTTATTGACAACCCGGGCCATCATCCGGGATTTTTGCCGCGTTTTTTGCACGAAAGAGGTGTAGAATGTATAATAGCAGGAGGCATGGGACAAAGGGCCTCTATTTTGTTTAATGAACAGAATATTAAGACCATAGTGGGAGTAAGCGGCAAAGTCGATGATGTGCTCGAAAAGATCCTGAAAGGCACTCTCGTAGGAGGCGAAAGCCTTTGCAAGCCAGGGGCAGGCAAAGGGTATGGAGTTGACAAGACTGTCTGCGATCATGAAGAGCAAAATTGATAAAGTTAAAAGGAGGGATTTAATATGAAGATTTGTGTGACCTCACAGGGGGATAACCTCGAGGCCCAGGTAGACCCAAGATTCGGCAGAAGCCAGTATTTTATAATTGTCGATACCGATTCTCACCAATTCGAAGCCATACAAAACCCGAATACGGATAAAATGGGCGGTGTCGGTGTTTTGTCGGGACAGCTGTTGGCCGAGAAAAAGGTAAAAGCCGTTTTAACGGGCAATGTCGGACCGAACGCTTTCCAGACGTTACAAGCTGCCGAAATTGAAGTAGTCACCGGTGCGTCAGGAACCGTCAAGGAAGTTATAGAAAAGTATAAAAAAGGCGAATTAAGATCAGCTGACAATCCCAATGTAGACTCGAAATTCGGAGTTCAATAAAAATATCGAAGATAGGAGGCAACTATGCCAGGTGGAAATGGTACAGGACCTACAGGTCGGGGACCCGTTGCCGGAAGAGGCAGGGGAGGCAACAGGCCGGGTGCCGGTCCGGGAGGAGCGTGCATTTGCCCCAGCTGCGGGAAAAAGATATCCCATAAAGCAGGTGTCCCGTGCGCTACGCTTAATTGTCCCGCGTGCGGAGCGAGAATGGTAAGGGAATAGTTTTTATTTAATAAACTGTAAAAAAGATGATTATTTCAATTGCCAGCGGAAAAGGCGGAACAGGAAAAACAACTGTTGCTACAAGTCTTGCTCTTTCTATAAATGGGGGAGCACAGCTTCTAGACTGCGATGTAGAAGAGCCTAATGCCCATATCTTCATAAAACCTGACATTGAAAAGTCTGAAACCGTACATATCCCCGTGCCTGAAATCGATGACTCCAAATGTAATTTTTGCGGCAAGTGTCAAAAAGTTTGCGCTTATAATGCCATAGCGGTTATTTCTCCCGGTAAAGAATCAAACGTAAAAGGTAAAGTCCTTGTTTTTCCGGAGATCTGTCACGGATGCGGTTCATGCACTTATTTTTGTCCAAAAGGAGCTGTCAGGGAAGTCAAAAGACCAATAGGTGTTGTGGAAAAAGGAAAGAAAGGTAACCTTGAATTCGTGCACGGAAAACTTAATATCGGCGAACCAATGGCACCGCCGCTCATAAGAGCGGTTAAAAAATATATTGATCCTTCCAAAACTGTGATTCTTGATGCGCCGCCCGGAACATCATGCCCCGTTATTAGTTCCATAAAAAACACTGATTTTTGCGTTCTTGTAACGGAGCCTACGCCTTTCGGTCTTTACGATCTCTCTCTGGCGGTAGAGGTTCTTAGAAAACTCGAAATCCCGTTTGGTGTGGTTATAAATAGAGACGGCCTGGGCAATAAGGATACAGATAGCTATTGCAAGAAAGAAAATATACCGATACTTATGAGAATACCGTTTGACAGGAAAATAGCTTCTGCGTATTCACGCGGGATACCCATAGCAGAGGCTTTTCCCGAATATAGGCAAAAATTTGAGAAGTTATTAGAAAAAATAAAATGAATAAGTTGAAGCAGTTAGTAATTATAAGCGGTAAGGGCGGCACAGGAAAAACCATATTAACCGCATCATTCGCAGCTCTTGCTGAGAATAAAGTAATGGCGGATTGCGATGTGGATGCGGCGGATCTGCACCTTCTGCTGAAGCCTGAGATAAAAGAGCGCCATTTATTTAGAAGCGGGGTAACAGCCGTTATTAATAAAGAACTTTGCGTCGAGTGCGGCAAGTGCATCGAAGTCTGTCGTTTTGATGCGATCAGTGATGATTATATGATCGATCCTGTTTCATGTGAAGGTTGCGCGTTTTGCAGCTATGCTTGTCCCGCAGGCGCTATCAAGATGGAGGAAAACACATCAGGCGAGTGGTTTATATCCTCAACAAGGTTTGGCCCCATGGTCCATGCAAAACTGGGGATCGCGGAGGAAAATTCCGGCAAACTTGTAAGTTTAGTCAGACAAAAGGCAAAAGAGATCGCTGAAGGGAAAAATCTGGAATGGGTTATTGTTGACGGTTCTCCGGGCATAGGCTGTCCGGTCATAGCGTCCCTTTCAGGGGTGGATTGCGCTCTGGTCGTAACTGAGCCGACCATATCCGGTTTACATGATGCCGACAGGGTTATAAGAGTAGCCAAGCACTTTAGCGTACAGGTAAAACTTGTGATCAATAAGTTCGATTTAAATCTTGAAATGACTAAAAAAATAGAAAAATACTGCAAGACAGAAAAAATAGATCTTGCAGGTAAGATACCTTTTGATGAATCGGTGGTCAAGGCCATGGTGGAGGGAAAGACCGTGATAGAATTTGCCGACGGAAAGGCAAAAAAGGAGATCATTAAAATATGGAATACATTCCAAAGTTAACAAATGAAGAGATAGAAGAAGTCCATAAGCATTTCGAAGAAAGGCTTGCCATTTATAGAAATAAGGGGCTGGATTTTGAAAAATACAGGAAATTTATTCTTGATAAGGTATCTCCTCTTGATGGAAATATATTAGAACTCGGCACGGGCACCGGATACACTACGCTTTTGCTGGCGAAAGAAGGTTATAAGTTTATTTCAGTCGATACCGACGAAGAAGCTTTAAAAACAACAGCTGCAAGACTTACTTATGATGAGGCACTTGCAAATGTAAAATTTTACATTATGGATGCGACGCTCTTAGAATTTGCCGATGCCAGTTTTAACAATGTAATTGCTGTAAATTTGCTGCACCATGTAACAAAGATCGAGAAGCTTCTTTCGGAAGCAGACAGGGTGCTTTGCACAAAAGGAAAAATGGTAATATCAGATTTTAACGAGAAAGGGCGAGAAATTATAGACGCGGTTCATAAAGAAGAAGGGCGATCGCATGATCATCCTATTCTAGATGAGGGACAAATACGTTCTTTTTTCGAAAAAAAAGGGTACAAGATCGAAGAATTCGAAAATGCAGGGCACTGGATCCTGATCGGCAAGAAAGCATGAAATGACAAAAAAAGAATATAAATATATTTACGGCCCTGTGCCTTCCTGGAGACTGGGAAGCTCTCTGGGCATAGATCCCATTGCAACCAAAGGCAAGACCTGCAGCTTTGATTGCATTTATTGTCAGCTCGGAAAGATCAAATCGCTTACAAAGAGGAGAAAAGCATTTATCTCCGCAGCAAAAATAATAAAGGAAATAAGTTCTTTACCTTCTATAAAAATCGATTATCTGACCTTTTCCGGCATGGGGGAGCCTACGTTAGCTAAAAATTTGGGACAGATGATAAAGGCGGTAAAAAGAATCAGGAAAGAACCGGTGGCGGTCCTTACAAACTCATCATTGATGCACAGAAAAGACGTAAGGAAAGATCTTGGGTTGGCCGATCTGGTAGTAGCCAAGCTGGACGCGCCCACAGAAGCGTTATTCCGCAAAATAAACCGGCCGATAAAAGGCATGAAACTGGCGGAAATAATAAAAGCCATAAAAGAATTTAAAAGAGATTACAAGGGAAAACTTGCCCTGCAGATGATGTTTGTAAAAGAGAACGAAAAATACGCCGGTAAATTGGCAAAACTGGCAAAAGAGATCGGCCCCGACGAAGTCCAGATCAATACACCCCTGAGGCCGTGCGCTGTAAAGCCTTTATCCAAAGATAAAATAAATAAGATCAAGAAACACTTTAAAGGCTTAAACGTTGTTTCAGTTTACGAGAAAAAAAGAAAAATAGTTAAGCCTATCAGCAACGAAGAGACCATTAAAAGAAGGGGGAAGGTTTAATTATGGCTAAAATGGCGAATTTTAAACAAATAGACGAAGCAAGAAAGTTATTGAAATTAAAGAAAAGTGCAACTTTTCGCCAGATAAAAGAAGCATATCGAAGATTGTCCTTAAAATATCACCCCGATAAATGCAAAGACGACAGAAAAGAAGAATGCGAGGAAATGTTCAAGAAGATCAACCAGGCCAATGAAACTCTTATGACGTATTGTGTTAATTATAGATTTCCTTTTACGGAAGAAGAAGTTAAAGAAACAAAAATGGATAGAGACCTGTATGAACATATGAAGAGATTCTATGACGGATGGTTGGGAGATCTTGATCTATGAGCAACATTTTTGACCAACACTGCAAAAAATATGATGCTTGGTATGATAAGAACAGATTTGCTTATCTTTCAGAACTTAAAGCTATAAAAAGAGTTCTGCCGAAAAGGAGCAAAGGACTGGAAATCGGGGTAGGTACAGGAAGATTCGCTTCTCTCTTGGGAATTAAGTACGGGATCGACCCGGCTAAAAACATGCTTAAAGTAGCCAGTCAAAGAGGCATTAAAGTGAGGGCAGGGGCCGGCGAAAACCTCCCGTTCAATAAAGGCACGTTTGACTATGTAGCAATTATTATCACACTGAGTTTTGTCCGAAATCCCGGGAAAGTCCTGAAAGAAGCCGGAAGGGTTTTAAAGAAAAACGGTAAGATTATCGCAGGGATAGTTGACAGGGATAGCTTTTTGGGAAAATATTACCTGAAAAAGAAAGGAATATTTTATAGTAAAGCAAAGTTATTGAATGTTAAAGAAGCAACGGATCTGTTGACTAAAGCGGGATTTGGGGGATTTTCTTATTATCAAACACTCTTCAGGCTGCCGGGTGAAATGAGATCGGTCCATAAGGTGAAGAAAGGTTTTGGAAGAGGCGGCTTTGTTGTTATCAGCGCCGTTAAAAGCTGATAGGGGAAGGCGTTTTGAAACTTTTTTTTTCGCAAGCCGCAACAAGTTTTCTGATTTTAATTGTTTTATTAACCACAAACTGTTATGGTGATGATATGAATATTACTGTTACTTTTAATAACGTGCCTTACGATAAAGATCTGGAAACGGGCTGGGGTTTTTCGGCTTATATCGAAGGGTTTGAAAAGAATATTCTTTTTGATACAGGCGATAACGGAGAAATATTGTTGTCTAATATGGAAAAACTTGGTATAGATGTCAAGAAGATCGATATTATAGTCCTTTCGCATATACATGCTGATCATACAGGCGGATTAATGAGCGTGCTTGAGAAAAATCCCGATTGCACCATATATATGCCAGCGGCCTTCCCCGATGATTTTAAAGATCAGGTATCTCAAAACTGTAAAAAAGCTGTTTTCGTGGATAAAGCAACTAAAATATGTGAAAATGTGTGGTCTGGCGGACAATTGGGAACGGATATAAAGGAACAGGCCCTTATAATTGAATCAAAAAATGGACTTGTAGTGATCACAGGTTGCGCTCATCCCGGGATAGTTAATGTTGTAAGGGATGCCGTAAAAATATTAAATAAAGATGTTTTTTTGATAATAGGCGGTTTCCATTTCAAGGCAACTCCCAATTTTGCGGTGCAATTAAACATAAATAATCTTAAAAAAATCGGAGTGAAAAAAGTGGCTCCGTCTCACTGTACAGGAGAAAAAGCCACAGAGCTTTTTAAAAAAGCTTGGGGCGATGGTTTCGTTGATCTTGGCTGTGGGGCAAGCATAAGAATTGAAAAATGAAAGAGATCAAATATAAACCGATAGGAATAGTCCATTCACCTTTCAAGGAATCTGCAGGCACTCCGATCCAGCCCAAGGCTTCAAAAGGCGCCGAGGGCATGGTTGAGGTTTTTCCGGAATATACCGAGGGCTTGAGCGATCTCGACGGGTTTTCTCATATCATCCTTATTTGCCATTTTCATCTTTCCAGACATGCGCCTTTAAAAGTGAAACCCTATATGGATAATGATTTTAGAGGGGTTTTCGCGACCAGAAGCCCGGCCAGGCCCAATCCGATCGGTTTGTCGGTAGTACGTCTTAAAAGGATCGAAAATAACAAATTGTATATTAAGGATCTGGATATAATCGACGGAACGCCTCTGCTTGACATAAAGCCCTACGTAAAAGAATTCGCCGCGGACGAAGAAATAAAAATAGGGTGGCTTCAGAACAGAATAGATCGACTTCCGGATTCAAAAGATGACGGCCGATTCGCTTAGTCGGCTATGATATCAGATCTTCTGCGGGCTGGGAACATTCCGTTACCAGCCCTTTTTTTTTGTGTTTATTTTTGGGTTTAACTAAGCGGGGTGCGATACGCCGGTAACCGGTGTTTTTTTTAGCATTTTTCACTTTTTTAAGGTAAAATTTAACTTTAAGAATAGTTTTATGGAACTTTTTGAGGATAAAGGTTGTCTAAATATAATAGAAATATGAAGATAAAATTCTCTTATTTGATAATAGTATTATGTGCCGTGAATGTGGTCCTTGCGCACGCACAGGAACCGCTTACATGGGAAGAGTGTGTCTTTGAAGCCAAGAATAACCACCCTGATCTAATGTCGGCGAAAGAAAAATTGAAGCAGACAGGATACGATAAGGACATCGCTATTGGCGCGATGCTCCCCCAGATAACAAGCAATGCGGAAGGGAAAAGGGCAAAACCGGCCTCATCAAACAAAGAGTCCAATACCTATTCATACGGTCTTTCCGGCAAACAACTTGCGTTTGACGGCTTCAAGACTGCCTCTACTGTTGGATCCGCGGAAAAGACCATAAGCGCTGAACAATATAATTACGCCGTGACATCTTCTGATGTCCGTTTAAACTTAAAAACTGCTTTTGCAGCGCTTCTAAGAGCCCAGGATCTTATCACCCTCACTGAAGATATAGCCCGGCGCAGGAAACAGAACCTGGAGTTAGTTGAGCTGCGATATGAAGCCGGCAGGGAACATAAAGGCGCGCTATTGACCGCCCAGGCCGATCTGGCGCAGGCTGATTTTGAAGTAGCCCAGGCAAAAAGGAATCTTTCTCTGGCACAGCATGAACTGTCGAAGGAGCTGGGACGCCAAAATTTCACCCCCGTTAACGTTAAGGGAGATTTCGATATAAAAGGAGCTGAAAAGGAAAAACCCGATCTGGAGTATTTGGCTGAAAACACACCCTTTTTAAAGGAATTGATCGCCAAAAAAGAAGCGGCACGTTTTGATTACGCGTCGGCTCAATCCGAATTTTTTCCGAAAGTCTATTTGGAAACCTCTTACAGTGATACGGCCTCGGATTCAGACTGGCCTATAAAAGACAGCTCTAAAGCATGGGGGGCCGGGGTATCAATATCTTTTCCCTTATTTGAAGGAGGGACAAGGATCGCCCAGGCGTCAAAGGCAAGATCCCAGTGGAAACAGGCTCAGGCCGATGAACGCAGCGGGCATGACAGCGTCATTGTAGTATTGGAAAGGACCTGGAAAAATTTTCAGGATTCGATAGAAAGCGTTTCGGTGAAAAGGCAATTTGTTATAGCCGCGGAAGAACGCGCGAAGATCGCAAGCGCGCAGTATTCGTCGGGCCTTATATCTTTCGATGACTGGGTGATCATTGAAGACAATCTTGTAGCCGCCCAGAAAACTTACCTTAACTCGCAGGCGGACCTGTTGTTGGCGGAGGCAAATTGGATGCAGGCAAAAGGAGTGACATTAGATGAAACTTAATAATAGAATCATTTTTTTACTGTTAGTTCTTATTGTAGGGTCAATTGCGCTCTTTCAACTTAAGAATATCGGCAAAGAGGACCAAATAACGTCGAAAGAGATAAAACCGTCATACGGCGATATACAGATAACAATAACCACGACCGGCGTTGTCGAACCGCAGAACCGATTGGAAGTAAAACCTTCCATAAACGGAAGAGTAGAGGAAATTTATGTAAATGAAGGGGACATCGTAAAGCAGGGGGACATACTGGCCGTAATGAGCTCGACCGATCGGGCCGCTCTTTTGGATGCGGCAAGAGCACAGGGCGATGAGGCTGTTGAGTATTGGAAAGAAGTCTATAAGGCGACACCGTTGATATCTCCTATTCGCGGTGAAGTCATCGTTCGTGGCGTCGAGCCGGGACAGACGATCACTTCACAAACCGCGGTCATAGTTCTTTCCAACAGGCTTATAGTCAACGCGCAGGTAGATGAGACGGATATAGGCAGGGTAAAGGCACAGCAAAAGGCAGTGATCAGTCTTGACGCTTACCCGGATTATAAGATAAAGGCAGAGGTCGGGCATATCGCTTACGAATCAAAACTGGTCAGCAACGTGACTATTTATGAAGTTGATATTATCCCGGAAGAAATACCTTATTTTTTTCGTTCCGGGATGAGCGCTACTGTGGATGTGATCGTGCAGGAGAAGGATAACGTCCTGGTTCTTCCGCTGGATGCAATAATCATGGAGCAAGGCAGAAATTATGTTTTTAAAAAAGACGATAGAACAAAACAGACCGTAAAGACCGAGATCGAACTGGGCTTGCAGAACACCAGTAACGCAGAGATTGTTTCGGGCTTGAGTCCGGATGATACTGTTATAATCCAGAAGAAGCGTTACGTGCCGCCGAAACAGAAATCTTCAAGCAGTCCTTTCCTGCCGTTCAGGCCAAAGGCAAAAGAGAAAACACAATGATAGAGTTTGACAGCATAAACAAAACATACCGTACCGGCAAGGTTCCTGTTCATGCTTTACGGAACGTATCCCTGAAGATCGATAAGGGCGAGTTTGTTGCCATTATGGGGCCTTCCGGGTCGGGGAAATCGACCCTGCTTCATGTCATGGGTTTTTTGGACAGGCCTGACTCCGGGTCCTACAAATTTTTCGGCAAAGAAACCAGCATAGTGGGGGAAGATGACCTGGCGGCTCTCAGAAATCACACGGTCGGTTTTGTCTTTCAGCAATTTCATCTTTTGAGAAGGTCCAGCGCCCTGGAAAACGTGGAACTTCCGCTTGTTTACGCGGGAAAAAGACATTTGCGCCCGTTGGCTCAGCAAAAATTAAAGGATGTCAACCTGGAGCACAGACAAGAGCACAACCCCAACGAACTATCCGGCGGTGAGCAGCAGCGTGTAGCTATCGCCAGAGCACTGGTTAACGAGGCGGGGATAATCTTGGCGGATGAACCCACCGGCAATCTGGATACGAAGAGTGAAAAGGATATAATGGCGATCCTGCAGAACTTGAATAATAAAGGAAAGACCGTTGTTATCGTGACCCACGAGAAAGAGATCGCTGAATACGCAGAACGCATTATTTATATGAGGGACGGGGAGATAATCAGGGATGAGCAAGTCCCTAAACAGAAAAAAGAGATCTCCGCAAAAGAAGAGAACATACGCAATATACTGGATGAAAGCCATTCCGTGCTTGGAAGGATAGAGTTCAAAGATCACGTAAAACAGGCTTTCAGCGCTATCGCGTCCAACAAGATGCGGTCCTTTCTTTCCATGCTCGGCATATTGATCGGCGTGGGATCGGTCATCGCGATGCTTGCTTTGGGCCAGGGCGCGAAAGAATCAATAGAGGAGCGGCTCAGGTCCCTGGGTTCCAACCTGTTATCGATAAGGCCCGGGTCAGCTAAGGTTAGAGGTGTAGCCATGGGAGTGGGCGAAGTAACCCGTTTTACCTTCGGGGACGCGGAAGCCATCCGGAAGATACCCTCGGTAAAGAGCGTGACCTCTACCGTTCGCGGAAAAGGACAGATCGTTTACAGGGATAAGAACTGGAGCACAAGCGTCGAAGGGGTCGGATATGATTACGGTGAAATGCGGGCAAGTACGCCTGAGATAGGAAGATGGTTCACGGAAGAAGAACTGCAAAGAAGGGACAAAGTAGTGCTTCTGGGCTTTACCATAGTAAGAGAACTTTTCGGCGACCAGGATCCGTTGGGAGAGACGGTAAAAATAAACCGGATAAATTTTAAAGTAATAGGGATATTACCGCTTAAGGGTTCGGATGCTTTTCGCGACAGGGACGATCTGGTCATCATGCCCGTTACAACGGCAATGTATCGTGTTCTCGGCAAGGATTACCTGGACGGGATGTACGCGGAGATCACTTCGCCGGACCTTATGAACGACGCGGAAAAACAGATAGTTAACGTGATCAAAAAACGGCACAGGATCGTAAGAAGCGAGGAAGATCTTTTCAGGATCAGGAACTTGAGCGATATACAGGAGACCCTTGAAAGCACTACCAAGACCATGAGCATTCTCCTGGGGTGCATCGCCGTAATTTCGCTGGTCGTAGGCGGTATCGGCATAATGAACATCATGCTCGTTTCCGTGACCGAACGAACGCGTGAAATAGGGCTGCGCAAGGCGGTAGGCGCGCGCGCGGGAGATATAATGACGCAATTTCTTTTTGAATCGATCGTCATGACGATAAGCGGCGGCATGATCGGCGTGCTTCTGGGCGCTTCGATCGCTTTTGTACTGTCTCTTGCCGCCGGATGGACCACAAAAGTCACTTTATCAAGCGTTTTTCTTGCCCTGGGTTTTTCGGTGATGGTGGGCCTGTTCTTCGGCCTCTGGCCGGCAAAAAAGGCCTCAAAGCTCGATCCTATTGAAGCGCTGAGGTATGAGTAGTAAAAAGGGAGATAAAAATGATCATTAACATCTTATACTTCACATCAACAGGCAACACTCTCTGGCTCCTTCAGAAAGCCAAGAAACTCTTCGAAGAGAGGGGACATATTGTTAACACATTCGATTCCGTTACAGCGGACATGGAATTCGCCGAAAATTGCGATATGATAGGCGTATTTTATCCCGTATGGGGTTCGAACCTGCCCGATCCGGTAAGAGATAAAATGAACCAGATGAAAGAGGGCCGCGGCAAGAAGATATTTCTCGTAGGCAACTGCGCCGTTTTTACGGGCGATACCGGCATGTACTGGAAGAAGATCCTCGAAAAGAAAGGTTATGATGTATTCTACGTGGACCACCTTGCCATGCCCATAAACATAAATATACCCGGATGGAATTTATGGAAAGTCCCGGATAAAGATAAGCGCGATAAGATATTACGCCAGGCTGAATCCTATCTAAAGGAAGTCTGCTCATCTATTCTTGAAGGAAAAAGGAAAATCGACGGAACATCGCCTTTCTCCAGATTCTTCGGCTGGCTTCAACGCGTAGGGCTACAACCCTTTACGGATTATGCCAAGAAATTCTTCATGTGCGACAGCACCAAGTGCACAAGATGCGGACTCTGCTACCGCATGTGCCCAGTGAATAATATAACCATAGATCAAGATAAAGGTGCGGTTTTCGGACCGGACTGTATCATCTGCATGAAGTGTTATAACTTCTGCCCGGTGAACGCGGTACTTGTCGACAAGGGGAGCAGTGACGTTAAAAGATACCGCCGCTACAAGGGCCCCTCGCCGGATATAAAGCCGGTAGAATACCGGTAGGCCTTTAATTTTTCTTTATTAGATACGGGAGCAGTCTCGACAAAATATTTGCCGGGGGAAGGGCGCCTTGTTTCTTGTAATTGTGTTTGTAGAGAGATAAAATAGGAAAAAATGGAGGGGAAGAATGATGAAAAAAATCTTTTTAATAGTTGCCTTGATAACAATTTTCATGAGCTTTGTACTAACAAACAACGCCATAGCCTATACAGCAAAACAAATAGACACTGACGTAGACGCTACTTTAAACCTTTTTGAAGAAGTTAAAGGGTCGAATACTGTTCTTGAAAGTGCGAAAGGTCTATTGGTCTTTCCAAGCGTCATTAAAGCCGGATTCGGTATTGGCGGAGAGTATGGGGAAGGTGCTCTTAGGATAAAAGGGGAAACCGCAGGCTATTATAGCACTGTTGCTGCATCAATAGGATTTCAAATTGGTGCGCAAAAAAAATCAATAATTATTGCGTTTATGCAGAAAGGCGCGCTTGATAAATTCCGTAATAGCTCCGGCTGGAAAATAGGCGCTGATGCGTCTATTGCTGTTATTGCCATCGGAGCAGGCGGATCTATTGATACCGCAACTCATAATGAGCCGATAATTGCTTTTGTTTTTGATCAAAAGGGATTGATGTATAATCTTACCCTTGAAGGCGCAAAGATCACGGAAATAAAGAAATAAGATATAAAAACAGTATATCTTTAGATCTTAAGAGCTGGTAACACTCGTTACCAGCTCTTTTTTTGGAGTGGTTACTTGTATTGCTTAAAAAAGCATGTATACTTAAATCAAATTTTAGTTTTATTGTTTTAAAAACTAAAAAAAGGAGGGGATATGAAGGGTTTAAACATTTTAGCATTGATTCTTGTAATTGTTGGTGGACTAAACTGGGGTTTAGTAGGAGCATTGAACTTTGATCTTGTTGCAACCCTTTTCGGAGTAATGTCAGCTATATCAAGAATTGTATATATTCTTGTTGGTGTAGCTGCTATCTACACAATTTCGATTCTAGTAAAAGAGCTGCAAGGCTAAGAAGCTAGAAATATATATACTTAAGAGCTGGTAACACCCCGTTACCAGCTCTTTTTTTGGTGAATATTTGAGCAGTGGAATCTTATTAAATTTTGTTAAGTATCAATCAATAAATAACTTGCATTTTTTATATAATATGATATACTTTAGGTGAAGGTAAAGTAAGCTTGTTTTTGTGAAATTTCCTGCAAAAGAGGGGGCATGCCATTCGAAAGAATGGGTAGCTAAACACTGTAAGTGACCCAACCTTTCGATGGTTGGGTTTTTTATTTTTAAGGAGGTGTGTGATGAAGAAACTGATTTCCTTTGTTTTTGTTATAGCTGTAATACTTTATTTTTTAGGGACATCTGCATACGCAGCGCTTGTAGTAGGAGTGGAATACAAATTCAATGTCTACACTACCGAAAGAGACTGGGAAGGAACTTATTTTTGCTTTATACCGGGAGAAACTGAACCGGGTATGGCAGACTTGCTTTTTCTCTCTAACCCGGGCGATACGAATATGCTTGTAGGCACTTATGTATGGGAATGGGCAGGTGATAATGGAGAGAAGTATGTGTTCGAGGATCCGGAAACAGGCGAGATATACAGGATCTGGGATAGAGTCTCTCACAACCAGTATGGTTTTGCCGACATATGGAGCGTAATAGATCCAGAGGAAGAAGAACCGATGCCTTGGCAGTACGACTGGTGTCAAGCTGATATAGGTTTCCCCCCGGGCGATATTGCATACGGGTATCTCTCTTTAGGTGGCGAACCCGAAGCAGTTCCCGAACCGGCAGCAATGACAATATTTGGTTTAAATCTATTAGGGCTTGCTATAAAACGCTTTCGCAAGTAAGACAGCTTATCAATACATTATAAATAGAACACCTCCTAAGAGCTGGCAACACATTCGTTACCAGCTCTTTTTTTGTGGTCTTTACCTTACTTATGTAACCTCAAGATCAATCCCGCACATGAAATTCTATTTCCTTTTTCGACCTTGAGGGCACTGGTTCCAGCAGTTTCTTTATTGCCTCGAAAATTATTTTAAATTGAGCATCGTACTTTTTCTCCATATTTTCTATTTTCTTAAGTAATTCTTTATGTGATCCCAAGAGCCTGCGAAGCTCTATGAAAGTTCTCATAATCTGTATATTGACTTGAATTGCCCTTTTGCTATTAAGAACCGACGAAAGCATCAAAATGCCATGTTCGGTAAATACCCTTGGAAGTTTTCTTGTCCCGCCCCAACTTGATGTTCCAAAATGGAACTTCAAGTTTGTAAGTTCTTTTCTTGTAAGGGTTAACATGAAATCGTCAGGGAAGCGTTCCAGGTTTCTATTAACCGCCTTATTAAGATTACGTGTGGCAACGCCTTAAAGCTCTGCCAGGTCCCTATCCAACATAACCTTTTGCCCTCTGATCAAGAAAATCTTCTGCTCGATTACTTCCTTCAAAACCACTTCGCCAACCATAAACCCTCCTTTTAAATCCGTTTTACCACCCTCACTATATATAGACAAAATCCCCACCAAAAAACTTTCAATTTTTTTTAGTTTCTCTGGGATACGAGAACGGTCTCGGCTGTTCTAGTTGGCTGTGCTCGTTGATCCCATAGCAGAGCAGGGCAAAGAACTCTAACACTCGGGGCTAATACGCCGGCGGCTGGTTTTTTCCTGGCGCCATGTAGTAGCATTGATCAGGAACCTTCTGGTCTAGCCGTGAGTCTCAAACGGTTTTGGGGAGTGATTTTAAGAGTTTGAAAGTAGATAGATCTGGGTGTAGAATAAGGGACGGGTTTGGACGTAAAATAGGGACATGGATTTTTAATGGACCAAACGGTACGAATGTCAAAACACCATAAAAAAGGAGGGCATGAAATGGATGTTAAGGAAATTAAGTTAACAGAACTTGATCCGGAAAAATTCATTGAACAACAGGTAAATGATATTTCTTCGACTGTCGGTGAAGGACTCGCCGTTAACGCATTGTCGGGCGGAGTTGATTCTTCAGTTGTAACAATGCTGGGACACAGAGCATTAGGAGACAGGTTAAAAACATATTTCATCGAAAACGGCCTGATGAGGCAAGGCGAGCCGCAACAGATCGTATCATGGTTCAAGGAGCTAGGCGTTCCGGTTGAAATCATAGATGCAAAAGAACAGTTTTTCAGTGCGTTGAAAGATCTGACCGATCCCGAAGAAAAAAGGGAAGCTATTACCCAGACTTTTTATAAAACGGTTTTTGGAAAACTGGTGAAGGACAGCGGCGCTAAATACCTGCTTCAGGGAACGAATTATACTGACGTAGAGGAAACCATAGCCGGCGTTAAAAGACAGCACAACATCCTTGAACAGCTCGGAATTGATACAGAAGAAGTCTACGGCTATAAGGTGATAGAGCCGATAATACAACTCAGGAAAACAGGGGTAAGAAAGATCGGTAAAGCTTTGGGTCTGCCCGAAGAAATGTATAACAGGCCGCCTTTTCCGGGACCCGCCCTGTCGGCGAGAGTGATAGGTGAAGTAACGCCGGAAAGGGTCGAAACCGTCAGAAAAGCCACGGCGATCGTTGAGGAAGAATTATCCGGAACCGGCGCTTTCCAGTATCTGGCGATCCTGCACCAGGACCGTGTCACTGGTGTTAGAGAGGGAAAACGGGATTTTGGCAATCAAATAGAAGTAAGGTGCTGGGAAAGCAAAGACGCCTTAGTAGGTTCACCGACAAGAGTTCCCTACGAAGTCCTGGAAAACATAGCGAAAAGGATGACTGCGGATGTTCCGGGCGTGGTGAGCGTCACCTATAACATCACCACCAAACCGCCTTCAACTATAGAGGCCATATAAATATAAGATCTTCAAGAGCTGGTAACACGTCCGTTACCAGCTCTTTTTTTGTTGTTTTTGGTTTTAACGAGGGGGTCTAGGCGTTTCCGGTTTGGCTGTGCTCGTTGGATTGGTTGAACCTGTTTCACTCTTCAGCGGTTGAACCGGGTTCACTAATAAGATCAAAATAATAGGAACCCGGTTCAGCAAAACGGTTCAGAACCGCAACTTCGCACTAGCACTCGCAGGCTCTATACGCGGGTGAGCGGTGTTTTTGGGGAGTGATTTGTTTGATGGGGACTGGTGCCATTTTGTCACCAGTTGACCCGATCTTGAGGTCACAATTTGTGACCTCAAGATTATAAACCTTTTATTTATAATATAATAGGTGAGAATGTCCCTTTTTTTCTTGATATCGCAATTTGCGATACCAAGTTTAAGATTCCAAAATGGAATCTTAAAATACCCTTTTTCGATTTGCTTTTTTCTGTGGAATATGCTATCCTAATATTATAACTTGACAATTGTAAAGTTATAGGTTTATCTTTATACTTGTAAAGTTAACAAAAATACTTTATAATTGTAAAATATAAAATCATAAAGGGGTCTAAAATGACAAAAAAGGAATATCTTTCCATAACGGAAGTTGCTAAACTTTTAAATTTGAGCCGTACTACTATTCATAACAAGATAAAAAGCGGCGAAATATACGCCGTAAAAATCGGGAAAACCTTTGCAGTCCCTACAGAAGAAATCAAAAAAATAGTAGGCGATATTGTAGGTCATCCTTTATCTGATGATGAGAAAAAGAAGATTGATGAAGTGATAGAAAGAACTGTTGAAGAATACGGAGAAGTATTAAAAATGTTGGGGAAGGAATAATGCGCAGGGTCACCGTATACGAAGTCGAGCAGATAATATTTTCTTTAACGCGCAAGCATCTTACTTTTAACGAACCGATACCGGATTTTGGGACCAGATTTTCCAATATTTTAGAAAGTTGCTTGGCTGCTCCCTATGTTACTTTCGGGCGTAAGGACTTATATCCGGGATTTGTCGCAAAGGCCGGAGCTCTCTTTTATTTTATGATAAAAAATCATCCATTCAAAAATGGTAACAAAAGAATAGCCATGACCACCTTGATCTATGCTCTTTCAAAACAAAATAAGTGGTTAAGTGTTGATATCAAGGTGCTGTACAATTTTGCTATGTGGGTGGCAGAAAGCCCGAGCGACGCAAAAGAAGAGACAATGCTGTATATACAGAAATTTCTAGATAAACATATAGTTCCATACAAAGAAAAATCTTAAGTTAATGTAAATATAAGACCTTCAAGAGCTGGTAGCACTTCGTTACCAGCTCTTTTTTTCTCTTTTGGTTTTAACAAGGGCGGGGCTCGACTGTTCTAGTTTGGCTGTGCTCGTTGGATTGGTTGAACCTGTTTCACTCTTCAGCGGTTGAATCGGGTTCACTAATAAGATCAAAATAATAGGAACCCGGTTCAGCAAAACGGTTTAGAAACACAACTTCGCACCAGCACTCGGGGCTCTATACGCCGGTGGCCGGTGTTTTTGGGGAGTTTTTTTTATAGTTTTGCGGTAAAATGATATGTCAGTTATGAAACGTTTATCCATATTATTATTTATATCGTTATTAATAGGCTCCATTTCCTCAGCAGAACCGATTTCAGTTAAAGATAAGGTCGGCAAAACTGAATATGAGGCTCTTCTTCCTGAAACTTATGATAAAAACGATAAAGACACAAAGTATTCATTAATCATGGTGCTTCACGGTGCAAATGGACAAATTGAATGGATGATGGATTATTGGTATAGTTCACCTGCAGCTAAAGAATACATAATTGTATGCCCACACTTAAAATATATAGGCGAAATGCATGTGGATATTTTTTCGAGAATCGACAAAGTCTTAAGACATATCAAGAAAAAATACAACATCGACAAAAACGAGATGTATCTTACAGGATTCTCTGCAGGCGCTGACAGTGCGCTTTTTTATGCCATAGAACATCCCAAAGTTTTTAAGGCTATTGCATTGGCAGCTTTTGAATTCAGGGAAGATGTCTTCTATAATCCATATTACAGCATAAATAACCTTAAAGATTTGTCTTTTTTGGTTCTACAAGGCGAATTGGACGATACTATTTCAAAAGAAAATTTTAACATAACCGTAAAAGAGCTTAAAAAGCATGGCGCTAAAGTTGAATATGAAATATTAGATATTGGTCATGATTATGAGATGCCCCAGGTTATGAAAACATTCGAGTACTTCGAAAAATTTAAAGAAAAGGAAAAATAATGAGACTAATTAAACGATCTTTAATTTTCCTATGTTCTAGTTTGGCTAGTGGTTTTGCTTTAGTGTTTATGGGGCGGGGAAAGGGGCGACATGCGCGGCCTTTGGCCGCAAAAAGGTAGGGTGTTTTAATTATGGAAACGAGACGGGTCTGGGTGTAAAATAACTTAAAAACAGGAATTTATCCAGAGATAAAAGTTTCCGTTAAGCGATCCTCTTTGAAGGAATTAAAGCAGATCCCGGGTGTCGGCAGGAAAATCGCCGGATACTTATGGGACTTAAATATCCGATCGGTACAAGATCTAAAGGGAAGAAGCCCGAAAAAACTTTACCGCAGATTTTGTCAGCAAAAAAGAATGCCGGTTGATCGATGCGTACTGTATGTGTTTAGATGCGCTGTGTATTACGCCTCAAATAAAAGACACAATCCCGAACGGTTGAAATGGTGGAACTGGAAAGGGTGATCCCTAAAAGTATGAAATTCACAAAAAAGCAGATCAATGATTTAAAAAATATAATGAGCGTTGAAGAAGAGATGATCCCTTTATTATCTCTTTTTAAGCCTAAAAACAGAATACTCAATCCCTGGGAGAAGGAATTTCCAAAGATCTTTAAAACTCTAAGACTTAAAAAAGGAATGAAGGTATTGGATATTCCTTGCGGTCAGGGAGGTGTTTCTGTCCCACTGGCCAAGAAATACGGTGTAAAAGTTGTTGGATATGACATCTTGCCGTCCTATGTCCGCTATGCACGGGAATATGCTCTAGAATTGAATGTCAGCCATTTATGCAAATTCAAAGCAAAAGACATTAGAGGCGTAGTAAAAGAGAAAAATATATATGATCTTCTCCTATGGGTAGGCCCGCCGCATGTCTGGGGAAGATCAAAACCTACTATTAAAAGGTTGAAAAATCCAGTCAAACATGACGGTTTAATCGTAATTGCCGATGCGTATTTAAATCCAGGCATTAAACAAAAAGGCATGTATAAAGACTATGAGAGCTTTAAAAATACAACAGGCGGATACACTTCACTTGGCGATGAGATTGTAGATGTATTTGATTATAAGAGCTCTCTATGGAAATTTGATTATGACAGAACCAGAAAAGAAGTCGCTCAAGGAGTAAAAAGAGCTAAGACCGAAAAAGATAGAAACATTGTTAAAAGGTGTCTTGCCTCGATTGATAGCTTCCAGGGAATGGATTTAAAAGACCTTGGGCTTGCTATTTGGGTATTAAGAGTAAAAAAATAGGGGACTGGTTAGTATTTAAAATATAAATATAAGATCTCCCAGAGCTGGTAACACCCCGTTACCAGCTCTTTTTTTATCTTTACCTCAGAAGAGATTATTCCTCCTCAAGAGCTCTCTTACGAGGCTTTTATGTTTTTGGTTTTAACGAGGCGTGGTCTCGACTTTTCCGGCTTGGCTGTGCTCGTTGGATTGCTTGAACCTGTTTCACTCTTCAGCGGTTGAACCGGGTTCACTAATAAGATCAAAATAATAGGAACCCGGTTTAGCAAAACGGTTCAGAAACACACCTTCACACTAGCACTCGCAGTCCCGATACGCCGGTGGCTGGTGTTTTTGGGGAGTGGTTAGTAAGTCTTTTCTAAATCTAATAATTACAATATTTTATAACGGTTAAAAATAAAAAAGTTAACTGTCTTTTTATTGACATAACAAGATCTTTTTGGTACAATACTACATATTTATTTCACTAACAATAAATCAAATTTTTGGAGGTTTATATATGATATCTAATAAAACACTATTAAGAGTCATTTCCTTATTACTTACCATTACATTCTTCACCGGACAAATATCAAACGCATACGCATATGAAAATTTGGGAGCATCTTTGCTTAGTGACGGCACACTAAATCCCGATCGGACAGAAGACGGCCGAAATGATATCAGCCATAAGCTTGAACCGGGTGCGGTCGGGGATGGAAGACCGCTTGTGGCATTATCGCAGGGCAAGCTTCCCGCTAGGGTGAAATTGGAAGATAGTGCGCAGAAAAGGTTGATTAATAAAAAAATTAATGAGGCCATTGAAATTGCACTTAAAGCATATTTGTCTAAAAAAGACGAAATACCACAAGAACATAGAAAAAGAACCAAAAAAGCTTCTCAGAGATTGGTTAGTTTGAACGCGAAACTTTCAAAGCATTTGTATCTTTTTGACGCAGTAATTGAATTGCCGAAATACTACACAGAAGGCCCCGAATGTGAAAACTATCTGGTGGGCTTCAATCATGAATCCAAAAATTGGACCGGATTAAGTGTTGAGCTTATTGATTACTTGTATGATATTTCACCTAAAAGATTGGCACAGTATGTATACCATGAATGTGTGCCTGAACATATTAAACATGTGACAAATAGGTACGATCTTGACAGAGAAGATCACAGAATTATTTATAGAGAAATTCAGTCTGTTATTTTTGGTGATGAGGAGGTAAAAGCTTTAGGACAGGACCTGCGCAATTTTGTTGAAAGAAAAATGCAGGATATAAAAGAAATGAACAGTTTTGGATTTATTTTACCTGAAGGTGTTATTCCAATTTCGGGTAATTTACTTTGTAAAACACCAGAAGGGCTTGATGAATTAAGGCTTCTTTTAAAACAAAATGGGTATGAAGTTAAAGAAACATGCGAAGAAGCGGACGAAGAAACATATAAAGAATCTCCTAGAAAATTACGTGAAGAAAAAATGTTTTATTTATGGTCTGCAAAGTTTAGTGACGATAATTTTGAAGTAAAAGGAAAGTGTAGGGCATGTGAATCCCTTATAAGCATTGAAGACATTGAGACCCATAAGCATAAATGTGAAGTATGTGGTGATTATACATTTCTTCAGTTTGTAGAGGGAAGATCAGCTGTAAATGTCGAATTTATTAAGAGTGGAGTATTTGTCCAAGATCTTGTTGTTCATCATTATGATGAGATCAATCATATTCTTTATTTCTTTCGAAACATAGAAGATATAGATCAATTGGAAAAAATGGCACCACAGGTCAAAGCAGGAGTAAAAGCATCTTATAAAACTGTGGATGAAAAGCTTAAAGAAGCTGAAGGTGATTTTCAGATTGTAAAAGTGGATGGAATAGAGCTAATAGCAGTTAGATACAATTCATATCTTTCAGATGGAGAGAGAGAAAAAGCTATTTCTAATGGTGAAGAAGATATAAAAATTATCGGCTCAATAAGATGGGTACAAGTCCGTCATGATAAGGAAAGCATTTTAAAACCTCCCTTTGAAAAGTTTCCTGGGCATAAATTTGTAAGCATATATGAAATGTGGCATAACGATTTGTTAGAGCCTTCACCCACATTACATGAGAAAATTATGAAGTTTGGTGGAATTTCATCAGATAAGGGTACCTATTACCAAGATGGTCGTCCAGCGCCTATAGGTGATTATAAATACAGAGAAATGCGAAGATTTGTTGAACACTTTACTACCTTGGACGTAGATAAGTGGGATGAAATGATAAGTCGGGCTCCTAAAGACGGACCAGGGCTAGTTGAAACTATCGCAAAATTTTGCCATTCTGAACCACAAATAAAAGATAGCCCTAGCATTGGCCATTTATTTACTGCAGCAGCAAAAATTCAACGAGGCGAAAATTTAACTGAGGGTGAAAAGATAGCAATGAGAAGAGGTCTGAGAGAGGATCCCGGTGCTGATAAACTGGATATGCTTCAGTTATTGAATGACGATTTTGTTAAACCAGAAACAGTCCAAAAAATCATATCAGACCACGATTCAAGTGAAGTAAGGCCAATTGCAAAAAGAATGTTTGGTGAAGACGTTGAAACAGGCGATTTAGTTAATGTTTCTCTAGGCACTGATGCGTCTAGTCGTTATGCCGATACAATCAGGGAAGAATTAAAAGAAATAGGGATCAGTGATTTAGGTGCAGACATGAGTCAACGAACCCTAAATTTTATAAGGATGTTGATAAGCGAGCTAGGTCTTCTTTGGGATTTAGAGCGAAAATATGAGTCACTTATCAATGAAAATTTACCTCAAAAGTATCAAAAATTAAAAGGCTACAAACATGTTTTATCTGCTTGGAGAGTAGCGCCAGAGAGTAAAAACCTCACTACTAGGGTAGAGGAGGTAATGAAGAGGGAAGGTTTTAATGCTGAAGAGATAGCCGAAATCAAAGCACTTGTTTTAGAAGTTAAACTGAATAATTCTTTTGACACTGACCAGCCCTTTAGTGGCGGTGAGGACAGTAATCAAGTAAAAGAACAAGCAAGAACCGCATCTATTGATTGGTTAGTTGAATATGCAATGGCTAATAGGCATATAGGACATGACAAAATGATAAGAGATGAATTAGCGTCTGATCCAAAATATGTTAATAAATTGGAAGAATTTAATAAGGTCTTTGCGATCGCCGTAGAAAATCAAAAAGCCATTAAAGCAAGAGCAGTTCGCGATTTTCATGTTCATTCAAATTGTTCGGATGGTTTATTTTCACCGGCAGAGCTAGTCAAATATGCCGCTGAGGAAGGGGTATCGCAACTTGCTTTAGCAGATCATGATACGATCGAGGGCTTGGATGAAGCCCAGAAAGCTGCACAGCAGTTTGGTATAGATTTTGTAACGGGGGTTGAACTCTCAACGAAATTTCATGGCAAAAATGTTCATATTCTAGGCTACGGCTTTGATCCGGTAAAGGCACGTCAGGATAAAGAATTCATAGATGAGCTTGATAAGGTAAAAGAGAATGATCATAAATGGGCATGGGAGATGTGTGAAAAGAGTCAGGAAAATCCAATTGTTGTGACAACCGAAGACGGAAAACAACATAAGATTTTTGTGACCAAAGAAGAGATCGAGGAATTCAAAGGCACTATGCCTTCCGCATTTCATATGGGGCTTGTAATTTCTAGAAAACTAGCAGCTATTTCGGAAGAATTGGACATTCCTGCAAGATACGCTTTCTATATCTTTTTTAGACGCCTTGAACCTGATCGCGTATTGGAATCCTATGCACCTGAGGTCATAGAACAATATAAGCCATTACTTGAAAAGTATAAAATACATTTGCCACCAGAAGGATATTGGCGCGTTGAACGTACAGCAACAGACCTTCAAGATACGGAAAAAGCTGTTAAAGGCATCCTTAGGATAGGGGGCATACCGGTTCTGGCACACCCAGGAGAACAGAAGTTGAGTGAAGAAGATATTGCTGGGATTGCAAAGATGGGCATTAAGGGAATAGAGATTTATTCTTATAAACACTCGCCCGAAGAAATTCAGCGCTATAATACCATAACACAGAAATATGGTCTTTTCGTAACAAGCGGTACTGATTTTCATGATCCTTATCACAGGGCCAAAGTTAAAGTTGGAAAAGATCGAAAAGGTCAGGTTCTAAGTAAAGGATGTTCTATTGGAGATTTTAAGGCCATGGGTGCAAATGTTTATTTGACTGGAGATAAAACGCTTGAAAGCCTTATTGAAAAAGCCCCATCCATTCAAGCATTCACTTTCGATGTTGGTGACACTTTAGCAGTAAAAACTAAAGAGGATCCTAAGGGTGACATGCCCACTAATGAGGTAATAGAAGCCCTAGCAGACCTTGTCAATTTAGGCAAAAATGTTTCATTAGTTACGGCTAAAGCTGATAAATCTTTCAGGGGGTGGATAGAGGAAAAACTCTTCCCTCAACTGGATAAAGATAAGCTTAGTCTTTTTATTGTTTATGGAGATAGAGTTACAAAAATATACCAGCTTTCAGATAAAGGGAAATTGAAGGAAGCTTCTCGGATAATATTTCCTAAATCAGCTGATAAAGATGCTATTTTAAAAGTGGTTCAGGAAACTGCAAAAACAATTGAGAAGGCTTTATTTGCCGATGAATCTATAAGTGATGGCATAAAGAGCATCTTAGTCGATAACCCAGTAAAAGCAAAAGCAGGGGATGAGTATGTTCAGCTTGCTTCCAAAGCAAATATCCAGATAAAGGGCGATAAAACATCTGGTGTGGCAAGAAGTATAATAAGAGACATGCTGGAGAAAGCATTGCAAGATGCAGGACTTCTCACAGAAGATATCATGGTAGTTCTAGACGGCAAAAAAGGTGCCTATGTGAAAAATAAACAAGCTGACAAGCCAGGTGCTATACGGCATTTGCAGTCAGTCCGAAACTTAACGCCTGATCAAATTGTGTACGTAGCAGATCAATTTGCGGGAAAATCAACAGCAGACCTTACAGTGGCTGAAACAGGAGTACACTGCGTAAATGTTGGTGTAGATAAACAAGACGAACATTCTAATATTTACAATGCGGAAAATGATGGGCCCGAAGCATCAATTGAATTTATTGACCTAGTAAAACAAGAAGTACTATATCAAAAGAGGTTAGCCAAATTAAAAGAATTCGAAAATAGAGTAAGAGAGGATTTTATGCCTGGCGGGCCTATGGCGCCGAAAATATCTTGGTTCCTGGAGAATTATCAAATTGATATACGTGAATTACCACTGAGGGTCATAGCAGGTTCCCTGGAAGCTCTTGGTTTTAGGGATTATGGTAACGCATGGTATAGGCAGGAAAATGGCCCTGGATTAACAGGCGAAGCTGTAGAGGAAGAGGTGCCTGCGCAAAATATTGAAGAAGAGGAAATAGATAGCAAAATTGCTGCCAAAATCACAGCAATAAAAGCTGAAGTGGAAAAAGAAGAATATTATCCAGGTAAATTTAGCGATGTATCGGAAACAGCTGCAAAGGTGTTAATTGAGCTTTTTGAAGACGCCTCTACATGGAAAGAGGATGATTTCACGTTGAATAGCTTGTTGTCTAAAGTTGTATTTCGGGAAGATCTACCAAATGCAGTTAAGTCAAGAGTTATCGATAAATTGCAAAACTACGGTAAAACTCTCAGAGGAATTGATCTTCTTGTGCGTTACTTCAATCATAAAAAAGTTAAAGAATGGACGCCCGAAAAGCGATTAACCACTTTGAGTAGCATATGGTATGAAGCCAAACAGCTAAAAAAGAACCTTATAGATGTTTTGGAGGAGGAGCTGGAAGCTGATTTTATTCAATTAGATAAATTCAATTATGGTCCTGCAGTTGAACTAACACAAACAGAAATTCAGCAAAGTTCAGATAAGTTCGATATAGGAGAAATAGAAAAAGAATTAAACTATAATGCTTTATATTTCTCAAGCAATATCTTCCAAGTATTATCAAAAGACAGAGAGAAAACATTTATACTTGCAATTGATAGTGATATTGGTTCTGAACAGCAAGGCAGGATAATGCCGCTTTATAGAGCTGTTGATAAACTTATGAATATGAAAGACGCGGAAGGCAATCCATTATTCCCAAATCTTAAAGTTGTACGTGAAAAAGGCGCTAATGGTGCTTTAGTTCGCGAAATAAAAGATCAATTTGAGAATCCTAAAGATATGGACGACAGTGCTATTTTTATGGTTGTAAAACAGGCCAATCTAATACAGGGAGAATTTAAAGGCATAGAAGAAAACGCTTGGATGACGGCAATTGATGACTCTAATGCAACAAGATTCAGAGATCATGAAGGTGATTATATTCCCATATTTGAAGCTGCAACACTCGCAATGATGGCAGCTATGGATGCCGATCTGGATAGCATAAAACTTTATTATGACAAAATTGCAGCAAACCCAGTTTCAAGAGAAAAACTCAAAATAATGTTAAAAAAGAGAATAATTTTACTTCTGCCAAAAGCTACTGAAGTTAAGCTAAATAATCTGCGTGATGTATATAACTTGGCGGAAAAAATCTTTATAGCCGCTTAATATAACTTAAATATAAGGTCATTACGAGCTGGTAACCCCCGTTACCAGCTCTTTTTCCCCTATATCTATTAACCGGCCTTTTTAGTTAGTTTTTGGTTTTAACGAGGCGGGTTTCGACTTTTCCGGTTTGGCTGTGCTCGTTGGATTGCTTGAACCTGTTTCACTCTTCAGCGGTTGAACCGGGTTCACTAATAAGATTAAAATAATAGGAACCCGGTTCAGCAAAATTCAGAACCGCAACTTCACACTAGCACTCGGGGGCGATACGCCGGTGGCTGGTGTTTTTAGGGAGTGGTTTAATTATTTTAAAAAATTTGAAAGTTTTTTAATGAAAAAGTTGTCTATATAAGTAAAAGGGGATTTAAAGCTAAAGGGCATTTATTGAGATCATGGAATAATTAAGAATTCCTTACTTTCTTACTTTATTACTTTACTACTTCCTTACTTTATGGTATAATTTAAGTGTAGGTAAGGAGGTGTAAAATGACTATTACAATGACAGCAAAAAATCAAATAACTATACCAAAGAAAATCGTAGATGCTTTGGGGGTCGGGAAAGGATGTCTTTTTAATGTGGATATTCATAGGAATAGAATAGAGCTAATACCATTAGAGCCGGTTGAAAAAGTGTTTACTAAAAAAGAATATGAAGCATTAGACAGGCTTTCCAAAAAACAAAAAGGCAAAGAGAAAAAAGTGACTAAAAAATATATCTCTAAATTGAAAAAAGGGAAAATCTGATTATGCCTTTAAAGCTGTTCCGTTTTCTTTCCTTTGAAAGAAGCCTCAAAAATCTTGGATCAAACCAACTAAAAATTGTCGGATCTATCCTGGAAGCTCTTGAGATCTATTATTCTTCAGACTGCGATCTTGAAGAAGCAAGAAAGATCGCGCCTGGCTTTTTCTACAAGCAATTACGCCGTCCATGTTATGAAGCGGGGATAGAAAGCAATATCAGAGTTATAATTAGAAGAAATAAAGATAGGTGTATAGCTATACTTGCCGGCGATCATAATCAAATCAGAAACTTCCTAAAGAATAATTAAAATTTCCCAAAACCGCCAACCTGGCTGAAGCTTAGCAAAATCCAATTGGATGTCGCAAAGTGCGACCTCCAACTTGATGTTCCAAATTGGAACCTCAAGATCCCAACCCCTTTACCCATTGCAAGATAGGGAAGTGTGGGTGTTCTTTTTTTAGTTTGATGCAAGAACGGGCCTCGCCTCGTTTTTAGTTTGGCTGTGCTCGTTGGATTGGTTGAACCTGTTTCAACGCACGAAGCGCTAGAAACAGGTTCAGAAAGTAATAACTTGTTGTGGTTATTGGTGTTAAGAGCGGTTGGTGGTTTTGTTTTAGTGTTTATGGGGTGGAAGAGGGAACTGGCCGCAAATTGCGACCAGTTCCTTGAGGTTTCAATTTGAAGCCTCAAGTTGGAGGCGCCAATCCGACATGTCCAAATATACTACTTAACATGAAATCCAATCTCCCGTTTTGGCTTTTCAGGCTCTTTCATTAATTGTCTAATAGCATCAAAAATAGTTTGTATTTCGGTATCATGTTTTTCGATTTTACGTTATAGCTCTTTTAATTTGTATACAAGTTCTTTATTAGTGGAAAGAATTTGCCTTAATTTTACAAATGCTCTCATTATAGCAATGTTAACTTGAATAGCCTTCTTGCTTCTGAGTACACTCGATAACATAGCTACACCTTGCTCGGTAAAGACGTAAGGTGGATATTTTCTATGTTTGCCTCTTCTTGAAGATATTTTTTCTTCATTATATCCGCTTTTTTTATTCTTTAAGGTCACAATTTGTGACCTTAAAGCTCTAAGTTCTTTATTTGTAAGTAGAAAGGCGAAATCCTTTGGGAACCTTTCGATGTTCCGTTTGACTGCCTGAATTAATGCTTTAGTTTGTACCCCATAAAGCTCAGCAAGATGCGGGCTTAACATAACGCGCTGTCCGCGTAGCATGAATATTCTTCGTTCAATTAACTCATCTTTGATACGTTTTCCCACTTTTACCCCTTTCTCCTTAAATTTTTTTACTGCCATCACCATATATAGACAAAATCCCCACTAAAAAACTTTCATTTTTTTTAAAATCTTTTTTGGCTTTAACGAGGGCGGGGCTAGCCGTTTCCGGTTTGGCTGTGCTCGTTGGATTGCTTGAACCTGTTTCACTCTTCAGCGGTTGAACCGGGTTCACTAATAAGATCAAAATAATAGGAACCCGGTTCAGCAAAACGCTTCAGAACCGCAACTTCGCACTAGCACTCGGGTCTCTGTACGCCGGTGACTGGTGTTTTTGGGAGTGGTTTGTGATTAAATAGTAACTTGTGGCAGTGAGTGCAGTAGCAACGGTTAGGAGTTTTGTTTTAGTGTTTATGGGGTGGGGAAGAAACCGGCCGTAAATTGCGACTGGTTCTTTGTGGTTTCAATCTGAAACCTCAAAGTTTAAGACACTAAATTGGCACCTTAAAATAATAAAATTTAAGTTATAGCAAGTTCTTCTGAATGTTTTTTATGTAGTGGAATAATACTGATTTTAACGCCGTATCCCATCAGGTATAGGATCTTTTCTGCGGTCTCGAGGTTGGAAAATTCGCCTTCTTCGATCTTTGAGATATATTGCTGGGTTACGCCCAATTTCCTGGCCAGCTGAGCTTGTGTGAGTTTATTTTTAACCCGGTATTTTATTATTTTCTTTGCGATCTCCGCTTTTTGCATTGTCCAGGTATAACGGGCTTTGAAATCCGGGTCTTTTTCCATTTTTTCTCTTATAAAATCATCAACTTTCTTCATGTTTTTTCTCCTATTTATTTTCTATTAAGAAATTCTCGCATCCTCTTTTTGGAAATTTTGATCTCGTTACCTGGTGTCTTTTGGGTTTTCTTCACGAAACCATGCAGCAAAATTATCTGCCTCTTATGGAAAAAGAAAAACAAAACCCTGATTTGTCCTTTTTTTTCCTTGAATCTTAGCTCAAAAATTCCCTCATCAATACTGGCAGTATGTGGATACCTCAGCAGGGGGCCAAAGTGTTCAAGCAATTCCTTTTTGTAAATGAACTTATCCTGCGTGTCTTCATCAAGTGCTTTAATAAAATCTTCAACCGGTGACTTGCCATTTATAGTCTCGTAAAAAATACAAACATATCTTTTTTCGAACATCCCTCACCCCTTCATTATACAACTAAATAGTTGTTAAGTCAATATTTTAATTCAATCGATCTTTCCGCCCTCACTATATATAGACAAAATTCCCGCCCAAAAACTTTCAATTTATTTGTGTTTTTGGTTTTAACGAGGCGGGTCTAGCCGTTTCCGGTTTGGCTGTGCTCGTTGGATTGGTTGAACCTGTTTCAACGCACGGAGTGCTAGAAACAGGTTCAGAAAGTAATAACTTGTTATAGTTATTGGTGTTAAGAGCGGTTGGTGGTTTTGGTTTAGCGTTTATGGGGGTGGGGAGGGGGCGACATGCGCGGCCTTTGGCCGCAAAAAAGGTGGGGTGGTTTAATTGCGATTGGAGGTGCCAATTTGGCATTTCCAAATTTACGACTTAACATGAAACCCAATCTCCCGTTTCGATTTTTGAGATGGCGGTTCCATTAGCTGCCTTATAGCTTTAAAGATCGTTTTTATTGCTTCATCATGTTTTTCAATCTTTCGTTCAAGCTCGTTTAGCTTATATGCGAGTTCTTTGTTAGTTGAAAGGATGTGTCTTAGTTTTACAAAAGCGCGCATAATGGCAATGTTCACCTGTACAGCTCTTTCGCTATTAAGAATGCTGGAAAGCATTGCCACTCCCTGCTCCGTAAACGCGCATGGCAATTGTGGCGAAAATTTGAGAGGCCGGAGGTGGTCACAAATTGTGACCACCTCTTCTTTTTCAATTTTTGTCAATTTAAACATGAAATCCTGGGGAAAGCGCTTAGTATTTCGTTTAACGGCTTGATTTAAAACTTTTGTTGACACACCATAAAGATTTGCCAAATCATTATCCAACATTACTCTTTGTCCTCGTATGATGAGAATTTTTCTTTCAATAACTTCGTTTTTAACTAACTTCTTTTTCATAAGGACCCCTTTCGATCTTACTAATATAGACAACTTTTTTACCAAAAAACTTGCAACTTTTTTTAAAAAATTCAACTTGACTTTTTCTGCAAGAGGTATATACTTTTGTATATACAAATAACAAGGAGGGAAAGTTAAATGAAAAGGATTAAACTTACTAAACAGGAAAAAGCCGTCGAAAACGCTTTACTCAAGGGCGAATATGTTGACGTATCAAAAAAGGAGTTTGAATCCATATCCCAGACAATAGCCTCCCGCAAGAAAGACGCTGTTTTGAATATTCGCATAAACAGCAAAGATCTGCAGAATCTTAAACGAAAAGCAAAAAAACTGGGCGTCAGATACCAAACCTTCATTTCTGAAGTGCTTCACAAGCTGGCAGAAGCTTAAAATCCAACTTGAGGTCGCAAATTGCGACCTCAAGTTTATAACTTCTTTATTTGTAAGGGGAAACGCAAAATCATTAGGGAACCTTTTGATATTCCTCCTCACTTGCTCATTCAACCGCTTGGTTTCTACCCCCAGAGCTGGTAACCCCCGTTACCAGCTCTTTTTTTACTATATCTATTAACCGGCCATGGAATGAAACATAGAGAAGAGCTATCAATAATGCCGGATTATATTGCCCAGGATCTTTATGAAGCTGCAGTTTGGGTCCTGGAAAGAGCTCGGTTTTTAGTTTTTGGTTTTAACGAGGGCGGGGCTCGACTGTTCTAGTTTGGCTGTGCTCGTTGGATTGGTTGAACCTGTTTCAGAGCACGAAGTGCTGGAAACAGGTTCAGAACCGCAACTTCGCACTAGCACTCGCAGGCTCTATACGCCGGTGACTGGTGTTTTTGGGGAGTGGTTTCGTGAGGTCTGGCTCCTCTATGTTACCTAACAAATAATATTATTTCAAATTATGTTGGGTAACAATTTTTCTTGACTTTTATTACCTAACAAGATATACTTAAGATAGAAGTGTTAGGTAAAAAGGAGATTTTATGAAAGGTGTAATAAAAGGGGCATTGGCAGAAGAGTTAGAAAATTCTCTGCGCATGAAAAAAGAGTATGAAAAGGCTTTAAAAAAATTGCCTGAAGGATGTATTGCTGTAAAGAAAATCAGAGGTCATGAATATTGTTATTTGGTAAAAAGAATAGGAAAGAAAGTTAAGTATATTTATAAAGGAAAAATGTCAAAAGAAGAAAAAATGAAATATGAAGAAGCTAAAATGTTAAGAGCTAAATATAGGAAGTTATTATCCCAGGTCAAAAAGCAAATTAGATTTTTAAGGGGTGCATTACGTGGAAAAGAAGCAATTTGAATTATGTTTAGAGATTCTAAAACGATTTCATAAAGCCGGTATCTTAAAAGATTTTATTTTAATAGGCAGTTGGTGCATGTACTTTTATAAAGACTATTTTTCAGATATTTCTTATGCCAGGCAAGCTACAATAACAACGAGGGATATTGATTTTTTAATTGATAACCCAAGAAAAATAAAGAAAAAAGTAAATGTTCCGGAATTATTAAAAGATTTAGGATTTGTAACTGTTTTTAAGGGGCATCAGGGATATTTAAAACTTGATCATCCAAATCTTATTCTTGAATTTCTTGTTCCAGAAATAGGGAGAGGGACAAATAAACCATATCCATTAACACAATTGAGCATGAATGCTGTTGCCTTAAGATTTCTTAGCTTTTTATCTTCCGATGTTATGAAGGTAAAAGTTAACAATTTCTATGTAACTGTGCCTCATCCTGCAAATTTTGCTTTGCATAAACTAATAATCTTCCAAAGAAGAATTAGGGAAGAAAAGGCAATAAAAGACAGAAATGCCGCATTAGGAATACTTGACGCATTGATTAAGAAAGGCGAAGAGAAAACTATTCAGAAGATGTTTAATTCAATTCCGACAAAATGGCAAAAGCGAATCATTAATAATTTAAAATCAATTAATGAACAGAAGATCCTGGATATTTTAGAATAGTAACTCAATTCTCTGGTACATTAAGACCTTAAGAGCTGGTAACCCCCGTTACCAGCTCTTTTTTCTCTATATCTATTAACCGGCCATGGAATGAAACATAGAGAAGAGCTATCAATAATGCCGGATTATATTGCCCAGGATCTTTATGAAGCTGCAGTTTGGGTCCTGGAAAGAGCTCGGCTTCGATAAAGCTTCTCTACCTTCCTTTTTAGTTTTTCTTAGTTTTTGTGTGTTTGGGTGGTGTTTTTGTTTTGGGTTTTGTTTTAGTTTTTTTTGATACAAGGGCGGGGCTCGACTGTTCTAGTTTGGCTGTGCTCGTTGGAGCGTATGGCTTCCCAAGGCAACGAGCACTAGCACTCGGGGCCGATACGCCGGTGGCTGGTGTTTTTGGGAAGTGGTAGCGAAAGGGAAGAGTAACCTGTGGTGGGAATCTTATTAAGATTTGGTTAGTTTTTAGAGAGTTGTTTTTAGGGGGAAGGGAGCGTATAATATGAAGTCAGAGGAGAATATTTTATGAAGAAAATGAAGTTTAGATTTACGTTATTATGTCTGCTGTTTTGTGTTCTTTTTCTTTCGTCTTGTGTCATATCAAAGAATCCTTTAGGGAAAATAGAAACAGCAATATCAGATCCGAATTTGATAGGTACTTGGCAAAAGGTGGGAAAGCAGGAGTATTTAATTATTACAAAAACTCCCGAAAAAAGCCTTATTTTTTTAGAGACCACCTCCTCGGGGGTAGTTGCTGGCAAATATTGGGGATATGTATCCGAAATAGGTAAAGAGCGTTTCCTAAATATAAAAAATATGAAGAACCTGAAAGATGAGTATCTACCAGCCCACTACAGAATTGATGATAATGGGGATTTAATAGTTTCTTTTTTCAATACAAATTTTTTTAAAAGGGCAGTACAGAATGGATTTCTCGAAGGAGAAATAATTCACCCTAAATCAAAGACAGATATTGAGACTGTAAAGTTAACGGAAAGCACCAAAAACCTTAAAAAATTTATTCGTAAATACAAGAGCTTGGAGTATATTTCAGTCGACCCTTCAATGATATACAAGTATAAAAAAGTTAAGGATAAAGAGATAGATGTAATTTACAGAAAAGAGACCAAGCCAGACTTGAGTAGAGCTATAACTATTAGTAAAGAGGACAAAAATATTATTGAAGTTTTAGGAATTTGGGGAGACATTGCGGAGATTCATAATTCTGTGATTATTGAGTTTAATAGGATGATTGAGATATCGAAAAAGTCTAATTCAAAAGCAAACAAATTTTTCCTAAATAATAAAGAAGAATTTAAGAATGCCTTACAAGAAGAGCGCTCACTGATTGAGAAACTTTCAATTAATGTCATCAATAATCTAGACGGAAAAGCTCAGCAATATGGCGATGAACTAGTTCTTAATATTCAGGAAGCAAATGCATATTTAATACGGGCCCTTGAAAACCTTGAAATGGGCATAAAAAAAGGGAAAGAGGCAGATGCAACTGCATTTTGGGTTGGATATGAGGCTGCCAGAGGTACATACGAAACCGCACGAGGTGGATATAGAAGGTGCGACGAATTAACGCTGGAGTCAGGATTGTCTTTCGGAAAAGCGCAATATGCAGTTAAGAAATTAAGTTCTTTGTGTAAAACGCATCGGTTTAGCGGTGTTTATGAGAAAAAAGAAGAGGGGATGATTAAAACGGAACCCTCAGGAGCTAATGTGCAGTTAATTGAGCCGGCAACAAATGAACAATGGGAAATAGGCGTAACTCCATGTAATTATTGGGCTCAAAGAGGTCTTTTTAAAATGTATCTACTTATCACTAAACCGGGATATAAAACAGAAAAAATGTTAGTTCCTTCCAGGGGGTCTGATATGGATATATTCATTACTCTGGAAGAAGGAAAATCGAAAAGATACATTAGGAGAGGTGAAACCACTTTTAAATGCCCAAGGTGTGGCCACAAGATTGATGAAGAGGCGGAAGAAGAAGGAAAATGTCCAAGGTGTGGCAGAGATTTAAATAATTTGTTGTGATTAGGAATACATAAACATAAGACCTCCTAAGAGCTGGCAACACCCCGCTACCAGCTCTTTTTTTATTTTTGAAGGGTGATAGTATAAATCGGGAAATGTCTTGACAAAAAGATAGTTTTTTGTTAAACTAACTATAGTTTCGAATCTATTCGGAGCAAATTATTCCAAATGGTTTGGTATCTTTATCGAGCCGAAAAGGAGGTGATAACATGATAGGTATTTTTCTGTAACACAAACTGTTTTTGTAATGGTTTGTGTTTTTTTATGCCTTTAACTCTGTTTAGAGGCGAATTATGTTAGTAAATTCTTTAATACCAATTAGAGGAGGAAAAAATGAAAAATCAAACAAATAAAACTGTAAATAGTACCACCAATTCCAACGAAGTATTAAACCTTCCAAATGCAAGTAAGTTAATACAGTCATTGAGACATCTTGATTACGAAGCCATCTCAGCCATATGTGATATTGTGGATAATTCTATTGACGCTAACGCTTCTCAAATTTGGATAAACATTTCCAAAGGGGAAGAAGAAGCCATTGGCAGTATAGAGGTCATTGATGATGGAATAGGAATGGAAGAAGAAGTTTTGGATCAAGCGTTAAGGTTAGGATCTGAAACGAATAAAAATCCAATGTGCGATTTAGGGTTGTATGGAATGGGCTTGATTACTGCAAGTATTTCTCTTGGGCGCAAGTTAACTGTCATCACAAAAAAGGCTAAGGATAAAATAATAAGAGGAATACAAGATCTGGATATTATCGCTGAAAAAAACAAGTTCGTTAAGACTATGGAAAAACTTGACGACAAAGAAGCGAAGAAGATTTCAGAAAAAGTAATCGAGTTTGAGAAGAAACATAAAAAGGAACGAGATCGTAATAGGCAGTATAATGAGTTTATTTCAGGAACACTTGTTCGTCTTGAAAAGATTGATAAGTGCGAGTGGCATAGTATAAAAGGATTAGAAGAAGCCTTAATACGAAGAATGGGACAAGTATTCCGGAAGTTTATTCAAGCTGACAAGTGTTCCTTTTATGTGAACGGAATCGAAGTGAAGCCTATTGATCCACTTGATGATCACGAACCCGAAGTATTAACTGAGGAAATTATTTCCCTTGAAGTAGGGGAAATAAATATCAAAGTATCTGAGGTTAAGGATTATGGTCAAGAGATAAATACACAGCGTGGAATAAATATTCCAAATCAAGGCTTCTATGTCTTAAGAAATAATAGGGAAATTGCTGCTGGACAAACTCTAGGTATTTTTACAAAACATAATGACCTGAATAGACTGCGAATAGAGTTTTCATATCCGGCAATAATAGACGGAATTCTCAATACAAACTTTAGCAAACAGAAAATTAAGCTGGATCAAAGCGTAAGGAATAAGGTTGAGAGAATATGTAATCCGTTTATTAGGCAGATTAGAAGAAATGCAAAAAAGAAACAAATAGATCAAAGAGCGAAAAAAGAGGATTTTTCTGATGTTGAAAAATATATCTCCAAGAAAGCACACCTACTGAAAACTCCGCCAGCAGAAATAGAAAGAAGAGGTCAAAAAGAAAAACCCTCTGAAAAGAGAGAAAAGGGCAAAGAAATTCATAGCCCAAGAATAGATATAACTAAACGCAAAAGGATCGACATTGGAGCTTTAAAAGTTAGATTCAGGACAAATGCCAGAGGCGAAAAAGCGCCTTTATTTGAGCCGGATCAGGAAAAAGATGTTGTCATCGTTGTTTGGAATGTTGATCATCCCTTTTATCAACAAGTTATAGCCCCATTCAGTGGTGATCCTTCCGTATTTAACCCATTAGCATATCTGATATACTGTTATGCTAATGCAGAGTTAATGTCGAGAGACAAGTCTGACTCCCAGGAAATTATTGACAATATAAGATGGGAGGTAGGCAGAAACTTAGCTGTTCTGTTAAGATCATAAGTGCCGTTTGAGGGTGGGGCGAATAACCCCACCCTCAAAAACCAATAATTGAAGTCATGACTAATCAGAATTTTTAACGGAGGAAAAAATGAATGACAAATATGGATATCAACTCGATGACTGGAATAAAGCGAAGGAGGAAATGCGTCAGATTTTGATTGCAATAGCTAAAAAACGTGGCATTATCCCCTATGGTGAATTAGTTTCAAGAATACAAACGATACGCTTGAAACCCGAATCATATGCTTTAGCCGCTATGTTGGGAGAAATTTCTACAGAGGAAAATGCAGCAGGACATGGAATGCTTACTGTATTAGTTGTTCACAAAAGAGGTGATTACCAGCCTGGGCCGGGTTTTTTTGAACTGGCACGTCAGTTAGATCGTAATACCTCAGATATTTTGAGTTGCTGGATTACTGAACTACATAAAGTACACACTTATTGGAGTGCGCAAGAATAGGCTAAAAACTGGTGTTTTTGGAGAGTGATTTGTAAGGAGGAAGTAGCCTGGAACGGTAAAGTTGCTAAAGTTTAGTAGATATAAGTCATTGTTTTGTAAAGACTTACAATACATTATATGCTATTATAATCAGAGAAATAGGGGGTGTCGCCAAGAAAAGTATCCCAGAGTAGCGCATTTACACATCATCTACCTTTAGCTGAGGTCACCAGAAGCCTCAGTGATGGAGATGAAAGGAGGTGATGCAAGGTGAAAGCGCGAAAAGTTAAATCAACCCCTCCGGGTTACCGCGAAGTTTTCTGTCGATTTATTCGGCGGAACGGTAAAATTATTTATCCGAAGAACGCGAAATGTTTTCATTTCTGGGTGAAAGCATAAGCGGCTTGATTTCGTCTTCTTGGCGACACTTCCTACAGTAAAATCTTCTTGACATCTCAAAAATATATGTTAAAATATAGAAAAGTAACTTATTTCTGTCTCTAATTATTTTATTGACAGGAATTTGACATCGTATGATAATTTATTAAACTAATTATAGGAAAGAAATTATGAAACCCAAAGAAGATAAGTTAAAAAAACATCGTTTTTCTAATGAAGAATCACGAGATTCCTTTTATCTATGGCTTAATCAAAATTGCACAAAAGCAACATCTCATGAAAAAGTACGCAAGACCCTCGACAAAATAAAAAAACCTCTCAAAGATGTAGTTAATGAATGATCAAATTGTTTGTTTGCTGGATGCAAACTCCATCATCAAATATTATCACAACGAACCTGGTTCTAAAATAGTAAAATACCTTTTTAATTTTTCTCCAACTGCTCAAATAAACATTCTTAATTTACATATCCCAGAAGTCGTTTCTGTTTTTCATAAACTTCGAGTAAAAGGCATCCTTTCGTCGGACGATATTAGAGATGAGATTATTGATACATTTCTAGCCGATATTAGAGATCACAAAATCTTACCATATGAATTTAAGGAAAGACTTTTCCCACAATTATTTGACAACTTTAATGTTTCCTATTCAATTCCTCCGCCAAAAAAGCGAAAAAAATACTTCTGGTTCCTTCATGGATATGCACAAGAATTAAAAGAAATTGCAGATGTTAACGATATGGCGATGCTGACAATTATGCAAGAAATCCAAGGAATAATTGGTGAATCTTATTTAGTAACGTCTGATGGGCATGTTTTAGACATAGCTAGAGCTATGAATATAGCTACATTGGATCCAGAAAATATAACCGAAGCAAATTTGCCATTTTCTCTGGACAGAAGAAGTATAAGCAGAAGAGAAATTAGACGTCAAGCAATATGTAAAGATAAAGAAACTTCCAACTGTTTAGGAAGTTGGCACATCTGCAACATTTGTTGCAATGGAGCAAAGATAAGCTCTAACAAGAAAATACCATTAACTACAAAGGTAATTTTATCGGTACGCAAACAAAACAGCAAAGAAGTCGATATTGAGATAGAGGGTGAAATTGTATGGTCAACTGAAAAGAATTTTGGCATAAAATTTACTAATCCTATTAACGTTGATCATGTAAGATAATAATAAAGAAATAAACATCCTTAGACACAAAAAGAGCCGAACTTATAATTTAAGTCGGCTCTTTTTTATTTGTTAAGTAAAATAGTTACTATTTTTAGATTAGTTTTTAAGGGATTTTTGTGTTTAGGAGGCGGGGAGGGGTGGCTTGGTTCTTGTAATTAGGTGGTTGGGGAGATAAAATAGGGGAGTAATGGAAATCTTTAAAATTGCGCATTAATAATGCGAAAGGGTTTTAAAAATGAGTAATTATATTCCTCCGTCAAATAGAAAGAAATTATCTATTCAAAATATTGGTATGATGACCATGTTGATTATGATAATTTTCGTATATCCTGGTATTGTTTATGCAATTATTGAAAATGCAGGTATGCCACATGTGATAGCCGTCCTTTTTTTTATGGCTCTTTGTTGGGGAGGTTATTGGTGTTTGAGAAAAGTTGCGACAGCGGGAAAAATTAATCCATGGATAAGTCCTTATGAAGATAAAATCGATTAATGCGAAAGATATTGTCTTCCTGTCTTTTTTTGTTGGAATTATTGCGTTTATTTTACTTGTATATTTATCTCATTTTCTCTCACCCTACATTAAGGCTCGACTTCACTTTGTATTTTTCTACATAGTAATTGGTTGTTATTTTTATGGGGCGAAGCATGCAATTAATTTGATTGTTGGCAACATTGAGGGTCAAAGAAAAGCACCATTTATTAGAGCTTTATTATATGCGTTAGCATTTTTCATCATTTTGATAATGTTATCTGATAACTGGTCAAAGGCAGGGGGCTATCGTGAGCATATCAGATTTACCGAAAGAAAAGAATATCGTAGATTTTGAAGATGAAGAGCTGTTTAAATGGATAAAAGACTATATTGGCGATTGGGCTAGTAGTGGGGTAGGCCCTCAAGAGCATTATGATGCAGTAAAGACTGAGATTCAGCGTAGAAATAGCAAAAGAGTCTTGAACCTTACTAATGAAATACATAGTCTTACAAAACGATTGTTAACTTTAACACGAGCGTTGGTAGGACTTACTATTATTTTGGCTATTTTAGCTGTAATGCAATTATTAATATTAAAAGGATGAAATGGTGTTAATTAAAATCAGTGGGCGAAGAGAGGATGCCGATGAAATTAAGTCTTTTAAAACTTATAGCAATTATTTACAAAGTGTTAAAAACTTTATTATCAGTGAATATGGAGATGCGCCAAAATGTTTTGAATCAATTAATTGTAAATTATTAGCGAAAGATTCTTTCTCAAAAATACAAACAAATAGTAACCTAGATATCGAAAAGCTAAAAAAACTTCTTTTTAATTCTTGGCACACTGAATTAGTTTTTAACTTGCCTTTCAGTTTTGATCCCAGTTTTACACAATACTCAAATCATTGGGCGCCAATACAAGCGTATTATTCAATTTTTCTTTCAATTCGAGCTTTTTTTATTTCTTCTAATATTATATGTGAAAAAACGCACAACACAACTTTAGCCAAAATATCAAACATTATCCGAGAGAGAGATTTGTTTATGTCTCCCTGGAATGCGTATTGCAAAGGCCTAAAACAGCTAAAAAACGTATCTTATGAGAACATTAGTGGGGAAATAAAAGAAATTAGCAACTTATCAACTCCTAGGTTAGAAGATTTTTGGAGTTGGTATGGTATGCTGTTAAGGACCACGAGAGATAGGCAGCATAAAGGCAGAAGAGAAGAAATTCTACATCGCTGGAAGACAAGAAATGGAAAAAGAAGAAAAAGGTTGCCTAAAAATCGTACTGATAAAATTGAAAAGCGTATGCATGCTACAACTTTTTTTGACGGTATGTACAGATTGCGTATTCGATCAAATTATGAAGATGCTGATTCCTTTATTTTAGGCACGATGACCTCTGAAGAAGCAGAAACGTTTTATAAATCGATTTACATGATCCTCGGTACAACATTATTTATTTTTGAGAACTTAATTGCAAAATATATAGGAAAAGAAAAATTTGTTGATATTTTAAATGACTTTGTAAATAGTGTTCCGGATGACACAATAAATAAAACAATAAAACTAAGAAGAGATTATTTTTAAAATGGCATGAGAGCATCTTTGGAGCTCTAAATAATAGACTTAAAGCAATAGTTGTTCAACTGCAAAAAATCCCTGAAAAACTCTGAGATATCATATCAAAGTCTATAAAAAAGTGCCTTAAAACGCATTTAAATGCGTTATATTTGCTGTTTATGGGGGAAATATGCAATTCCTTCGCTTGGGCTTTTTTGAGGAGCCCAAGCTTCGGGAATGCGTGTTAATTTGTTCAGATCTTGCCAGGAATTCGCAAAGAAAAGAAGATATTTGGAAAGAAATTCACACTTAAAAACCCATGAACCTATATAAACCCTGGGGGTGTGAGCTCGGCCAAATCCCGCCTTGCCAAGTTAACATAACATACATTATCGGACATTAAGTTTAAATAAAAGGCTCACACTTATGCGGTGCTTACATGTGGAGTTTTTGTGATCTCTTTTGTGTGACGACACGGCAAGGTTACAGCTTAATAACCCTATTTAACTTACGCTTTATCATTGCAGAAATTTCCCGAGGATGTAAAAAGTAATGCATGCATTTGTCTAATTTTATCAATTTAATAAGTCTAAGCAAATGACAAATTATTAGCCATTTTATAAAATGTAATTCTGTTAAAAAACCTTCTCTTCTAATCAAAAAACCTAACCCAGACTGTACTTTGTGATGGAAAAATATATATTCATGGCCAAATTCTTTCATAAAATCCTCAACAGCAGTTAAAACGCCATTTCTGGCACCACCTTCAAACTTAGCATTGAATAGATCTGGATATTTGCCACCCGTGTCGACTAGCTCTGATTTCCCCCTAATTATACCTTTCCTTTCATACGGGTGCCTAAAATGTTCGGGAATTGTTTCGGGCAAGTAATACATGTCTCTTCTACCATATGGCCAGCCTACATCATGCAAAAATATAGTACCGCCTGGGTTTAAAAGTTTTTTTTCATTAATTATTTTTAATTCATTGTAGACAGTATACCAGTTATGATCGCCATCAATAAATATACAATCAAAGGGTTCTGAAATTTTGGGCAATACTTGCAGACTGATTCCTTTGCAAACTGTAACATTATCGTTATTTTTATACTTACCTATTAAGTCGCAATCTATGCAAGGATCAATGATTACATGCTTTAGGGGATGCATCTGCAAGAGCCTATCGGTATTCTCGCCTTTTGCTACACCTATTTCGCAAAAATATTTATATTTTTGAGTTAAGTAAACCCGGAAAATACTGTCAAAAAAATATTCCATTTTTTTTATATTTATTATTTGTATTAATTGTCGCCTTTACTTGAGGCTTTCTCAGGAGATTTTTCCTTTATTTGTAGATTTTTGACAACAAGTGAGTGAGTCCTTGATACATTGTAGCCTGCCCCCAATGCAGCATCGGCGTTTTTACTTTCATTAAAGGTAATTTCCTATAATAAAAATGCCCATCTTTATCTTGCATATTATCAATAGCCCATTTCGCAACTTTTATTGCCAATTGCAGGGATTTCTTGTCATAATCTGAAAAATATGCCAATGTATCGATCGCTTGAGAAATGCACTGTATTTCTATGGGGTATGTTTGATTGTGATAATATTTTGCCACACCATCGATCTCAAAGAAAGTGTTTTTAAAGTACTCAAAGCCTTTACGTAAATTCTTCTCATACGTTTGATCTCCCGTATTTTCAATATAGCATTTTAAGCTGTCTAAGTTATATCCAGTATGAAAATTGTCGATCCAGTGCCTGTCAGACGCTTCTCCATAGTACCAAGCACCATCGGAAAGCTGCCTTGAACAGCTGTATTCCATTGCTTCTCTAGCTACCTTTAATGCTGTTTCATTGCCAGTAAATTTTGCTGTTCTAGCCAGCATGGCAGCGCCCAACATATTGGAGTTGTGTATCGAAAGTTGTTTATACGCAACATAACTAAGACACGCTCCCGTATCGGTTTGCTCCCTGGGCAGTTCAAGTATCCAATCCGATATGCTAGTAGCAACATCTATATATTTTGTATTTTTTAGAATTTTATAGGCATCCAAAAATGTTTGGCCAATAAGGCTTGTCCATACTATTATTGGTTCTAACTTTGGCAATTTACCTGAACGGCTAGAAAAATCAAAATGATTCCCCCAGCTATAGTTAGAATAATTCGGTGATTTATTTTTTATCAACCAGTCGAGACATTTAACTGCCTTCTCTTTATATTGGTCGTCACCAGTAAGTTCGAAGATTTTAAGATAACCTGAAGCCATGTAACCTCTCCCCTTTGTAGAAACCTCAGGTTTTATGCCGAGCAATGGACGCAGATTGACTGGCGAACGTCGTACTAGTTGATGTAAGAGCCTTTCGGCATAAAGATTGCCAAATGTCAAGAGTCTTAAGAAAGAAGATGATCCGTCAAAAGGTTCATAACCTTTATAGTTGTGACACTCAACCCATTTTTCTAATTTTTCAATACTTTTCTTAATAATATCTCTAACTTCATTCATTTGTAAATCTCACTTTTTCTAATTAAGAATTTGGTTCAAAAACTTGTTGATATGCTTTGAAGAGTTCTTTTTCTGAGAATTTCCACTGAAAATGCTCCTGAATTCTATTTTTCCCAAAATTCCCCATTCTGCCTCTTATTTCATCATTGTTTAGAAGGAAGTAAATCTTCTCAGCAAAATCTATGTAATCATTAGGCTTTGCATATAAGGCTGCCCCCTGAGCCATATATCTATTTTCATCCATATCAAATTGGACTATAGGCTTCCCCAATGCCATATACTCAAATATTTTTACTTTGCTGGATTTTGCATTATATTCATTTACTTCATCTGGAGTTACGCACACATCGCACGCCGAGAGATATCTAAAAGCTTCTATTTGAGGTAGCATTCCGGTAAATATCACGAAATCTCCCAATCCTAATTGTGCTGCAAGATTCTTAATATTCGAATATTCGGTTCCAGTTCCAATTAAAATAAACTCTACATTTTTCATGTTTTTCTCGTAAATTAAGTGTCTTGCTGCATTTAGTAAATAGTTTAAGCTGTCCTGTTTTCCCATTACGCCTACATATCCTATAGCATATTCTGCAGATTTTTTGTAAGTCATTTTTTGCTCGACAACCTGCTGAAGAATCTCTGTCTGAGGAGCATTTCTCACAACAAAAACATCTCGGGGAAGTACTCCGCCTCTATTATTGCGCATCGCTATATCTTTGTAGGATTCATTTGCTGAAATAACTATATTCGCTGTTTTAAAGCTGAATTTTTCGAACAAAAGTAGTATTTTATAAAAAATTCCCTTTTTTCCGGTTTTTGCCTGATATAATTCGGGACACAGATCGTGCTGATCAAAAATGAATTTTACGCCAAAAGCTTTAAAAACCAAGCCTATTAAAAACATTAAGTCTGGCGGGTTGCTTACATGAATTACATTAAATCTATGCTTAAGGAAAATTTTACAAGCTAGATAAAATTGACAAATCAGTGCCATCGAATATTCCAATAAATATTCACAACACCTATTTGCTTCGATTAAGCAATTGTATCTGTAAATTTCAATTCCATCTATAACTTCAAAATTGGAGTCACTACCCGGCTCCTTCCCTTTTGGAGAAACTATAAAAACTTTTACTCCCATTTTCTTGAGCGCCAAAGCTTCCAACCAAACCCTCTTGTCAAACGGAACCGATAAATTTTCAACAAGAAATAAAACTTTTTTATTAGTGAATTCCATCTTTCCTCAATTAATAAAAATTTTTCTACACATACAACCTTTGTCAAATTGTTTGCTAACTATCACTTTGCTGATAAATATCATAGCAAATTTTTATAGAGAGTATAAATTTTCTCTCCGCTTTTTTCCCATGAATATTTTTCGTTTGCATATTCAATGATTTTGTTTCGGTTCACTTCTAAATGCTTAAATAGATCACTTTGGAAATATAGATCAATTTTATTAGCCAAATCTTGTGGGTCTCGTGAACAACAAATAAAGCCTGTTTCCCCTTCAATGATATCTACTTTAAATGATCCAACATCTGTAGCAATAACAGGAAGGCCAAATTTATAGGCCATAAAAAGTGGGCCACTTTGAGAAATATCTCTATATGGTAAAATTAAAACGTCCGCAGCTTTAAAATATACTTCAATATCTTCATCAGGTATAAATTCTATTTTTTCAAGAACATGCTCTGTTAAGTTATATTCGTCGATCATTTTTTGAATATTTTCCCAATAGCCTTTCTCTATATCTACTCGCCCAGCAATAAGTAGCTTGAAATCACCATATTTTTCCTTTAGACGAGCTAATGCCAGTATTAAATAATCCAGCCCCTTTTGAGGCGTAATACGTCCAAAAAATAGAAGAATTTTATCGCTGCCATGTAAATTAAGCTCTTTTTTTGCCTGCGTAGCCGTTAATTCAGACTGGTATACAAAATCATATACTCCGAATGGAACAATAGTAACTTTGTTTTCTCTGATATTGAAATCTTTTATTAACTGTAGCTTCATTTTGTCCGTATGAACAATTATATGATCTACAATTTTATACATGAATTTTAGAGTTAATCTATTTGTCCAAGTATCCCTCTCCTCATATTTTGCTCTATTTACATTATGTGCTGTAAATACTAACTTTTTACCCAACAATTTATAGTAAATGTTTAAAAGTGTTCTGTCAAAATAAACGAACTTATTCAACCAAAGAATGTGAAATAATTTTGAATCGCTGCAAAAAGCATATTTAACAAGCTTAAAATAATATTTCAGAACTCGTGCGACTTTGTTTTTTAGTGGTGCATATATGTCGGGTTTTCCACAAAAATTTAAATAATTAACATTTTCTTTTTTGAAAATATTAGATTTTTGCATATCATCGCCTCCAATAAAATCCATGTTAATTCCTTTGGAAATTAATGCAGCTGCGAGAGAGAGAGCAAAATGTGTGTCGCTTCCGCCTGTAAGCAATGATACTTTCATTTTTCCTCTTATATATTATATAAATTTTGTTGTTTCACATTATCAATTTATATTTTATTTGCTAGCTGTCTCAAAACCGCCTGTTTAACCATATCTACCGAAATCGAATCCATACAATTAGGATGGAAATCACATGCATTTTTGTAACAAACCAAGCAATCTAAATCAGGAACTATTTTTTCCCCTAAACCAAATAACTCTATTTCCGCACTGCTTGTGGGACCAAATAGTACAACAACTCGACGACCCATAGCAAGCGCTATATGCATTGGCAACGAATCACTTGATAACACTACCGAACAACAATTGACCAATGCTGCAAAGTGACGAACTTTATTATCACAACCCGCGTTAAACACGGAAACATTTACGCCAGTTACAATCCTCTTATTTATCTCACGTTCTGAGGTGCCTCCTATCAGTAAAATCTGCACCTCTTGCCCTAACTCGTTTGCTATCTCCGAAATAAATGCAATAAAATTTCTTTCGCCCCATTGCTTTAAAGGCCACCTCTCACCGCCACCTGCATGTATTCCAATAACAGGTTTGCTAAGATCAATTCCTATCTCTGCAAGATGAGCACGTCCTTCTCTTTTTTCCGCTTCTGTTAATTCAAGTACATATTTCATCTGCTCAGCTGGAAGACCGAGAATAGAACATATAATCTCTTGATAAGTGCGCTTATTTGCCTTTTTAATGTCGTCAAAAATGCCCATACGCAACCATTCCTCGGCCCTAGAATTTGTGCCGACAACATATCCATCTTCATGCAAAATATATCCGCTCTTTTTTTTGGCTCTAGCCATAGTGGCCATCCCCGCGGAAATCTTACTGGCATCCAGATTGATTACATGGCTAAATTTTTGAGAGGAAAGACATACCATAGCATCGGTTCCATAAGAGGCAACTTCCGTAATATAGGGATTGTTTTCAAGTAAAGGGATCGACTCTTTTCGAGTTATCCAAATAGTTCGCATTCCCGGCCATGCTCTTGCAATCACCGGCAATACACAAGTAGTCCTAAGAACGTCCCCCGCAGCGTCCAATTTGATAACTAGCAAGCTACCCCTCAAAGGAGCATAATGCTTACATTTGCATAATAAGCCTTTTTTCTTATGCCAAACACAGGGACGATCTCCTAAGAAGTATTTGCAATCGTATGCAATTTTGTGTTTCTCTTGCTTCATTGTTCCTCCCTAATTCGATTACTCCCAATAAGCTGCTTAAGCCTTTGCATTTGTTCTTGTCTATGGAATTTAATTAATTCTCTTGAAATTGGCCTTTTTGCGCGGGTTGACCAAGCCCAAAAATACCCAAAAAATAAACATAATCCGCCCACAATGTATGGCTTTTTTGTCATCTGATATATAGCTCTAAAAAACTCCCACAATGGATGACCGCCAAGAAAATAATCCTGTTTACCATAATTAAACTGAGACAACAATTTACTTCCATGCTTTTTTCCCATTGCGCGATGATGTATATAAATTCTGTCTGAAAAAGAACGCGTTTCCCACCCTTTCATCCGAGCAGTTGTCACTGCAATCCAATCCGATCCTCCCTCTTTATTCGGCATGAAACCTCCGATTTCCTTAAAACACTCGCGCCTAAAAAGTTGACATGCACCAGAAACATGCCCGATGTCTGTAAACCGGTAATCATAAGTTCCATACATCCTGTCAACAAAAGGTGTTCCTGCTACTCCTAGCTTAGGATTTTTGAAAAACTTACCAAGCAAATATTCGAAATAGTCTTTTTTGAATGTAATGTCAGCATCTAAGTTGCCGAGGATATCATATTCGCTATCCTTAATTCTTTTATACCCTGCATTAAAGCTATGAATTTTCGATGCAAAGTGACGATCTTTATGCTCAGGCATGCAAACAAGTTCAATCCATCTATGTTCGTTTGTATACTTCCTTACTATTTCATCAGTACGATCTGTGGAGCCATCACTGACAATAACCCACTTCTTCGGTAAAATAGTTTGCGAGATAACAGATTGAATTGTTTTTTCAATATATTTCTCTTCATTTCGTGCTGGAGTTATTAGAATATAAATATAATTTTTGTAGTTATTTTCCACTTACCATCCTGCATTACGTTTCTATTTGATTAAAAATATCGTCCATTATCTTGGCTGTTGATAAAATCTCTCTATAAGGGATAGGGACTGGGGTATTTTCTGTAATTGAGCGATAAAAGGACTCGATTAAAAATCTCATCCCATAATCCGCATAGAGATCTCGCTGTAGAAATTTCTTGATATTATTTATTGAATTTGCCCTGTATTGTTTGGCAAAAATCCTCGGAGGAATTATATAATTCAAATAACTTTTATACTTTTCATTTTCAAGTTTAATAAGTGTCTGGTGATGCTCATCAATCACTATCGAATTTTGCGGACCGTAGATCCGAAATTGTCGCAATGAAGGACCGAATTGTGAAGAAAAAGTCAAATATGCAGTACAATTACCATCATAGATAATAACCCTTAGTTCATCGACGATATCAGTTATACCTATTCCCCGCAAAAAAGCACTCGTAGATCCGTGTGCTATAACTTTGGGACTATCGCCTGGTAGGAATTCTACAATTTTACTAAGGCTATGCGGCAATATATTTTGCAACAATTTGCCGGGTAATTTCCAAATCCAGTTGCTTTTGTCCTCCAATAATGTTTTGGCGTAATGTTCATCTCGGAGATCATAGCACCAAGTACTTTCCATGTGCAGAGGCGGCCCCCCTAAAAATCCACCTTTTACTAGATCTCTCATTTCCTTCGAGACATTGCTAAACTGAGCATTATAGCCAACTGTTATTTTTAAGTCTTTTTCAGTTGCCAATCCTATCAATTTTTCGACCTCATCCGCATTTAGCGCAAAAGGTTTTTCAATATAAACATGACATCCAGATTCTAGGCAGAATTTACCTAAATCAAAATGAGATTGCGGAGGAGTAGTAATATGGACTACATCGGGATGTGCCTCTTCTAATAATTTGCCTACATCAGCGTAATAACGCTTTACTCTGTATCTTTCAGATACTTGCTTAGCCATTAAAATTTCACGATCACAAACGCCAATGATTTCACAATCTGCAATATTAGAAATATGATTTATATGCTGGTCAGCAATCCTACCGCAACCGATTATCCCCACTTTTATCATTTGCCCCTACTTTCTTTTTTGTGTCTAAAATGATTTCAATTAAGATTGCCGGCTCTAACTCCAATAAAAAACAATTTTTTAAAACTTTCAATCCTAGCAACTTTGATCGTAACAATAAAAGCACCACAAAAGATAAGAAGCTTCAGTATTGTGCTGATTACCAGGTTATCAATTCTTACCAGAACAATCAAACTGCTTCCTATCAACAATAAACTAATAGTTTGGGCAAGACCCTTAAAGTTATGCTTTATCTTATAATGGCGTTCAGAAACCAAATAGCCGACTATAATCCTTACAATGCCTACCAATATCATCGAATACAATACTCCATTGATTCCCATTCTCCATTGTTTCAGAAATATAAACAGTAGACCAATTGTCAAAATAGCCATTACCCCGGTAATCGTTGCGGAGACGTCGGTTCGTTTCGCGAACATTAATGACCAACCAAATATGCCATAGATAGCAAAGAGCCAATTCGCAAGCAACAGTAATGGGACGTAATCTATTGCTCCGTAAAATTTAGGATTCGCCATTATTAACATTGTTGGCCTAGCTGCTGCCAGGACAAATAACACAACCAAACCAAAAAAAGCTACTATTTTTACATATAAATCGCCTAATATTTCAGGACCATCGGGTTTTCCTGCTGTTTCATAAAAATGCGGCACAAAGCTATGCCCCAAAGCGCTCGAAAGCAATAATATTAATAAGCTAAACTGTGCTGCCAAGGCAAATAATCCCACTTCTTCTAGACCAGCATATCTTTCTAACATAAAACGTCCACTTGCAGCTATAAGCCATCCAAATATAAAATATGGAACAAGCGGGATCCCAAATAAGAAGAGTTTTTTTGTGAGCTGCCAAGAAAAAGCAAACCGGGAATATTTCAGTAAAACAACTATTGATATTGCCCAAAAAATCAAAAATGTCACCAATCTCGCACACAGCTGGCCTTCCAACCCCGTCTTTAAATAACCAATTGCAAAAATTATAAATATGGCCTGGACAATAAAAAAGGATAGGTAAAAAGTAATATAGGATTTAGCTTTTCGCTGTACTCGTAAAAGCCCTGTCATTAATTGTATTAGTGGGTTGAAAAATACCAGCAAGAGCATTAAAAATATATATGGGAAAAAGGGAACAGATGGTATCAGGTTCTTCGAAAAGAAATAAAAAAAGACTTCGGCTGCTATTGTCAATGTAATTACAAGCAAGAACAACAACAAAGTAACATTTCCATAAAGCTGCCTTCGATAATTATCGTCAACTCCCCTATCAAAATAAAATCTTTCTGCCGCATTACTTAATCCTAATAGAAATACGAATGTCATAAGATTCAATAGCAGATTCAAAAGAGACAGCATTCCGTATTCTTCTACGCTAAAATATTTAGTATACAAAGGAATTAAAAAGAAAGCCAAGGCTTTGGTTAATATGCCGCCAATCGCATAAATGACAGAATTTTCAACTAATTTACTCATAGCAAAACTTTCCTTTGATACTCGAAATAATTGTCCAAGGCCTTATCTATAGAAACTTTTGGCTTCCAACCCAATAAATTTTTCAACTTCTGATTGGAATATTCATTTCCCTTCCATACTGCAGAACACCTTTTACGGTTAAATGCCGGGGGCAATTGCCCATTTGACCATTTTGAGTACTGTTCCCAGAAGTAGCAAAAGATGTAAAATGCACTATACGGTATGTAGATAGAATTGAAATGTCCTACATTCTTCTTATACATTTTTAAAAATTTTCTACTACTTGGGAGATTATCATCAACAATGTTAAAAATCTGACCATTAACGCCCTTTTTTATACTTGCCAAAACTATTGCTTCCGCACAATTATCAATATACGACAACGGGATCTTATTCCGACCACCTAGGTGCAGAAAAAAACCGAAGGTATCAATGCCCACGTATGGTGGAATTGATTTCTTTCCAGGACCAATTACATACCCTGGACGAACAATCACAAAAGGAATATTGTATTTTTTGCTGTATTCCAAAACGGTTTCATCCTGTTTAATTTTACCAAAACAATAGGCTTCCCCTCTTTCTTGCGGTTTGCTTTCAACCTCACAGCTCTCATCGAGTAACTTGCCCCGTTTTATTTTTGCATTTGAATATACCGAAAAAGAGCTTACATTTAAAAAGCGCTTCAAATCTTTACTGCCTATAATTGTTTCCAGTAGATTTTTAGTTGTAACAACAGAATTCATAAAAGCACCCGAAAATGATTTTTCTATTCCTGCCGCCAAATGCAATATAAGCGCAACTCCCTCGGTTGCCTTTTTGCAATCTTCCAATGAAAGTAGATTGCCGCTTACGAATTCAATCTTAACTTTGTTGGAAGAATTAATTGCCCTTGAGAGGGTCTTTAAATTACGTGAAGATCGTATAAAGCAACGTAAATTGCTGAATCCATAATCTAGCAATGTCTTCACTACCCTTGTACCAATAAAGCCATTTGAGCCGGTTATCAGTATGGGGTCATCGAAATTGATTATAAAGTTATCAGTTGTCATTGACTGTAAAATTTTTTTTATTTTTAGAAAAATCGTAAAGCAATTTATGCCAATTTTTTTTAACTATTAATTTAAGCTTGAGAGCCCCAAACATAAAATCCTTAGCAGCTTTATAGCCAAAGATTTTCTCAATCGGCAGATATTTCCAGTCTAAAGCAGGTGCTCTTAGGCTTCCCCCAAGTTCTTGGGCAAGATCGTTAAGTTTTTTCAGCAGTTCACATCTTTCCGGATAATAGTATATCATACGATGCTGCAGAAACTTCAAGCACGCATCCCTCGTTCTTTTACTATCTTCAAGTGCTCTCAGATGATCAATACACAGACGAGTAGCATTAAAATATGATCTTATAGTCTTATCCGATTTATTTCTGCTTAAACTGGAAACATTCCCTATTCTCCAGTAGGATTTTGCTTCAGGTACAAATTTTATCTCTTTACAAACAGCAACAACCCTACAGAAATATTCTCCATCATCATCAGGCGACTTTACTTCAAGCCACGGTCCTGCCATTTCAGTTAATTCCCTGCTAACAAGCCAAGCCGACGACTGAAACCAAGCATTTTCATTAAATTTGAACAAGAAATATTCTATAGGCTTTAAATCTTTCCAAATTGAAGTGGGATTAAATTTTGCCTTGTTTATATCATAATAAAATGTACCAAATGCTGAAGAGAGTAACGTCTTTTCATCTCTAATGTCGCTGTTATTTTTTAATTGCTGAGTAATTTTATCGGGAGCTAGAATATCGTCATGGTCAAGCCATTGAATATAATCCCCTTGAGCAAATTCAAGCGCTTTATTTCGTGCGGCACATGAACCTCTGTTTTCTTGAGATACTACCTTTACTAACTTCGATTCGAATTCTCGCAAAATTTGAAGTGTGCTATCGGAAGAACCGTCATCAACTACTATTATTTCTTTTTTTTGCCATGTTTGATTTAAGGCTGAATTAATCGTATCCCTTATCCATTTTTCTGCGTTATACGCTGGTATTAATATAGAAACTAACTTGGACATTACGTGATCACTCTGCCTTACAATGCTTGTGATTTATTATTGCTTAGGGATACTGTAACAATAACAAATAAGAAGAAGAACCAAATAAAATTAGCTGCCAGATAACTCGATTCATAAAAATTTTGTATCAAAATCATAATAAAGATCCCTATAATGCAGATATTATTTTTTGCTTTAAGATCAAGCTTTTTAAAATTCATAATAGTGTTGACTATTAAAACCGAATATGTAATTAATCCAACAAGCCCAAGGTTTAGAAAAATTTTCAAATATCCACTATGCTCACTCCTAAACCTCCACCAAGTCTCAAGTCCAGGCACTGTTAGCTTGCCGGTTATTACTTGCTGCCAGAAAGCATTAAGACCGAATCCGAGAATAGGTCTAGTTAGTCCAATATTTATTAGTGGAGGCCACTGTTTTGTTCGTCCTGTAAAAGTAGGCACTCTGCCAACGAATTTGAGAAATGTATTTAGTATAGTGCTATCCAAAAATACTTCTTCCAATACGATCTTAAAGACAAGTAGCGCTAGCACCGTAGCAACAACCGATATAACTGTTTTATTGTAGTTATGCTTGAAAATATATTCGTCAACAATAAAAAAATATGAAATTATGATAAGCGCACAAATAAAACAAACAGCTGCAGTTATGCTGTTAGATCCAACAAGGAGAAATACAGATAAAATAAACCAAAGAAGATACCATCCCCTCCTTCTGAAATCTGCGGAACTTATTATCTCCTTATAAAACAAGACTCCAGCAATTGCAGCCCTAAAACCGAGAGGATTTTTTGTAGCAAATATCCCTATAAATTTACCATAGGTGCTTCTTCCATACTGAGGAAATACAAAGATAAATAATGCAGAACTGAAAACTACAAAATAGCAAAAATATTGAAGCATTTTCCAAAAAATTTCTTGTGGATTTTTTTCCATAAAAATATTTACTATCAGCAAAAGCAGTATCCATAATCTGATAGATCTCTTTAACGACCATAAAGGCAATTCTGACCACATAAAACTCGAAGTTAAAAATAGGAAGAAGAATAATAATAATCTATTCTTTTTTATGAAATCCAAAAGTTTATCCTTATGTTTCATTGCAACGTCCAAAAGGATTACGAATAACACGCCGCCGGAAATTTGATTGAATCTTCTTGCAGGGAAACCAACGCCCAATAAGACAAATGGTAAAGCAAATGCTCTTGAACAATGCCCTAATAAGAGATAGAAAATCCCCAATTTATACCGAAATTTTAGTTTCCCTTGTTCTTTAGAGGTGGAGTTTATTTTACCCATTTCGGAAAATCAAAATATCCTTTCGAAGACATTATATTAAACAAATTTTTGTTATAAACTTTATATACGGATTCAAGTTTTTTTAATGCTTGACGCGATATAGTTTCTCTCCTATCAGTCAATTCATTCATTGAAAAATAAATATTCCTTAAAATATTTTTCAAAAAGAAATGGTTTCTTAAAAATTTTTCGAATCTATCATTTATTGTTAGCGCGATTCCATGTAACCATAAGTTTTTATAAATAAGACCTTTATTTTCAATTGTAAATTTTTTTGACTGGTAGATGGAGGGTGTTATATTAAGCCAATTACATATTCTGCTCATAAATTGAAAGGGCTTTTTTGTCAAATCTCGGAAGAAATAGACTTTGACTGAATCTCCAAATGTGTTAAACCAAGGCACTAAATAGTCTGCATAAAAACCCTGGGCTAAGTTTTCGAGATAAACATCTTGAGCATATACATCAATATATTCTGAACTGTTACCTCTCCCATGGTCCTTGCGCTCATAAAAACTTTCCAAGGTCCTATTAACATAATCATCAAAATGCATATTTGCCGGAATATCTCTAGTCTCTTTTCGTTGTTTGTAATACGAAAAAAAACGTTGTATTGGATCACGCAATAAGAAGATAATTTTAATATGCCCCAGCTGTTTATAAATGGCTTCTGCGATTTTTTTCCCGCCATAAAGATAGATAGGAGTCGCTTCCATTACATATTTACTCTGGTCGGAACAGTTTTTAAAATATTCGTAATATCTATTTACTGGTTGCATCCTGTTGTTAGATAACAAGGGTGTAAAGTAATTTGTTTCCTTTACTGTTGACGCGCAAATATCTGGATGCCATGATAGATATGTAAATAACGAGGTCGTTCCAGCTCTAGTCGCGCCGCCGATAATTAAATTTGGCAATTTTCGCAATGATGACTTGTTCATATGTATGCTGCTATAATTTAACTTCTTTCCCTTTATTTTTGATGGACTTTTGGGCCGCTTCTAGTATTCTTACCACTTTTAAGCCGAACTCTCCATTGCTGAGAGGTTGCCTTTCTTCTGCTATCGAATCTACAAATTCTTTACACATATATCCGAGTGCTTCACTAAGATCCACTTTGGGTGCCCACATATCTCCAGTTCTGTAATCATAAAGAGGTTTAAACTCATTTTCCGGGGAAACGGAAGGATCAAATACTCTAACCTTTTTATCATAAACTTTTATTTTTTCACTTGGTTCAGTATCATCGTAAACTATCATTTTTTCCGATCCACCTATCAAAGTAAGCCTCACCTTTACCGGAGCCAGCCAATTAAAATGAAAATGCGCGATCATGCTATTTTTAAAATACAGCACCAGATATGCAATATTCTCTATATCTTCTTTCAAATGCGCAATTCCACAAGCTGAAACTGAAACCGGCTCTTCCTTCAGCAAATAACACATTATACTTATATCGTGAGGCGCCAAATCCCAAATTACATTTACATCCTTTTGAAAAAGACCTAAATTGATCCTTACTGAATCATAGTATAAGACATTCCCTATTTCGTTTGCATCCATTAGTTCCTTGATCTTTCTGACCGCTCCGGTAAATAGAAATGTATGGTCCACCATCAAGATCTTATTTCTTTTTTCGGCCAATTCCGCTAGTTCTTTTGCCTGGCCAATAGAACGGACAAAAGGCTTTTCTACAAGAACATGCTTATCGGCAAGCAAGGCATCCTTGACCATTTGATAATGCGTATTTGCGGGAGTGGATATTACAACAGTGTTAACTTCCTCCGAATTGAGTAGTTCCTTATAGTCTGTATATGTCTTTAAAGACGGATATCTTTTGTTGATCTCATCCAGGGTTTTTGTATTCTCATCAACTATTGAACTTAACCAGCAGTTCTCCACTTCAAAAAAGTTCCGAACCAAATTCTTGCCCCAGTATCCGCAGCCCGCTATGCCTATATTCACTTTCATGATATTTTCTCCTTTATCTTTCCCTTGCAAACAAAACTACCCACACGGTCCTGATCATGATGTCAAAATCCAAAGAAAAGCTCCAATCATGAATATATTTAAGATCAAGTTTTACTCCTTGATCGAATTTCAACCTGTTTCTTCCGCTTATTTGCCAAAGACCCGTTATGCCGGGAGCAACCTTCAGCCTCTCTTTTTGCCATTCTTTATACCATTTCAACTCGTAGGGAATTGCCGGGCGTGGCCCCACAATGCTCATATCGCCCTTCAACACATTTATGAACTGAGGGATCTCATCTATGGATAATGCTCTGATAAATCTACCTACCGGGGTAATCCGCACATCGGCCTTAAGTTTGAAAATTCCTTCTTTTTTATCTTTTTTGCCCACCTTTCCTTCTATTACTTTCTCCACAAATTTTTCATGTTCTTTAGAGCTTGTTCCTACCTTCATGCTTCTGAATTTATAAACATCAAACAGTTTCCCCTTTTTCCCCACTCTTTTTTGCTTAAAAAATACAGGCCCCGGAGAGCTTATTTTTATCAAAATACTCACGACAATTATAAGGGGTGAAAGGATCAAAAGGAAAAAGCAGGCCAAGATCTTGTCCAAAACAATCTTCAAAAATAAATTTACGCCTTCCAGATGGCTCTCTTTCTTTGCAAGTAATGGGATGTCTTGAAGGCTTGTAAGATAAGTTTCTTCCAAAGGTATGCCCAGAGCATCAGGAACTATTTTCCAGTCGATATGAAGCTTAAGGCACTCCTCTATAATTTCTTTCAGTCGATTCCTATATTTATGAGGCAGGGCTATAATGATCTCATCTATACTCTTTTCTTTGACCACATTTTCAATATCATTAAAAGTCCCAAGGTATTGATGTTTGTTTTTTACAAAATCATCAAAATATCCAACAAAATTGTAGTATGTTCTTATCTTATGTAAGGCACTAGCTATTTTCTTTCCATTGACGCCATGTCCATAAATTGCCACACTTTTAATTATCTGTCTTGCTTTCAAGAAACGGTCTAATAGGAAAAGAGCTACTTTTTTCGAAATAAAAAGAATTGTTATGCAAGTTACGAAGAAAACTGCCCAGAAGACCCTAGGCCCTAAATGGGGAATTTGTTTAAAGAAAAAAGCCAAGAACAAAAATAAAAGAAATGACGTAAGACCAGCTTTTAAAAGTCCCAGGAAGAGGCTTTTTCTTCGGTAGATACAGACGTAAAGCCCTTCCCTCCAATTCATAAAAATCCATATGAAAACTAAGACCGGGAATAAGGTGCTTAATGTAATATCGTTTATTTGAAATGACCTTCCCGGAAAGGCGGGAAATATAATGTGTTCTAAAATGTTCAATGAAACGATCAAAGACAAAATAAAAGCTATCAGATCAACTCCCAATAATAGCAGCTTTATTTGCCTTCTTTGTTCTAAGAACATATAATTCCTACATTTCAGTTATCTTTTTTTAAAAAAACAAGCCGGGGATCCTGTCCATACTTCACCGGAAGGTATATCCTTAGTTACAACACTTCCTGCACCGACTAAAGCATTTTCGCCTATTGTTATACCGCACATTATAATGCTTCCAGTACCTATAGAGGCACCTTTTTTAACCAAGGTTGGAATTACCTTCCAATCTTCATCAGTTTGGAGTTTTCCGGCCATAGTAGCCTTAGGATGCTTATCGTTGATAAAATTTACATTATGTCCAATAAACACCTCATCTTCTATTGTAATACCCTCACAAATAAAGGTATGAGATGAAATTTTGACGTTTTTACCGATCTTGGCGTTTTTTTGGATTTCTACGAATGCTCCGATCTTAGTGTTGTCCCCTATTTTACATCCGTAAAGATTGACCAGGTCTTGATTTGGAATGGTAACATTATTGCCCAATTTACAATTATCAATCGGCACAATAGCACCTCCTATATTATATTAATAAATAGGCTATATAATACAGTTTACATTAAGATGCCATTTTTGGCAATATTTGACTGTTTTTATTGGGATTTTAATGGCTGAAGAGAAAAAAATATAACTAATTAAGAATAAACGTCTTACGCTGTTATTTTTTTGATTTTGCCCTCTTTTTCATAACCGCTTCAAAATGATGAAGGTAATAATTGAGATCGCGCTCTATCTCCGCATCATTCAATACTCCGCCCTTAAGTTTGATATTAGGGGTGATCTTCTCTAATGCTTTGTTCACTTCATGTAACTTTGTTTTTCCCGCTCTTATAACTAAGAGCGCTACATCACTTTTACTCTCCCAGAACATGCAGTCGGAGAAAATACCGGGCGGAGGCACATCCAGAATTATCTTATCGAACTTTTTCTCTATCGATTGGAAAAGTTTTGCAAAATTATCGCTATCCAAAACATCTGTAGGATTAGGAATAAGCGCACCTGCTGGGATGATTGAAAGATTAGGCACTTTGGTGTTTGTTATGATCTTTTCGAGAGATGCTTTACCGGAAAGCATGTCACTTAATCCTGGTTTATCCTTGATATCGAAAATACCGGCTAGGCCACCTTTTCGCATATCGGCATCAATCAACAAAGTAGAATGTCCTCCTTCAGCGAATATAGTCGCTAGATTGCAGACAATAAATGATTTGCCTTCTCCGGGAACGGAACTGGTAACCATTATCTTCTTCAGAGTTTTGTTTTCAGTAGGAGCGAATAACAGCGCGATCTTTACGTTCCTAAATGCCTCGGCAATAGTTGAATATGGCTCTTTTTGTGAGATCAGACATCGATCTTTCTTGCTCTTTCTGGCGTGTGGAATATAGCCAAAAAATGGCAGTTTAACAAAAAATTCTACATCATCTGATGTGTGTATAGTTGTATCTATAATTTCCAGAAAAAAGCACAGAAAAAATCCTAAGGACATGAGCGCTATTATCACAAGAATTTTCTTCTTAAAAGGCCGGCGCTCTGGCTTTGCCGGGACTCGGGCAGCATCGATTATCTTGATATTAGCTACAGCTAGACCTGTTACTGTACCCAGCTGCTTAGAGCGCAGGATAAGATCTTCATATATTTCTCTATAGGTTTCACTCTTCTTTTTAAGAACGTTGTACATTGCTGTTGAATCCTCAGTTTCCAGATATTTTGCGGTTTCTTCTTTAAGGCGTTCATTAACTTGCTCTAATTGATCTCTAAGCCCCGCGATTTTATGATGTCTCTCCCCATATTGCGTAGATTTTTCAACGATTTCCTCTTCCAGGCTAAGCTTTTGGCTTCTAAGGCGCTCCACCAATTCTTCTTGCTCAGCCAGATCTCTGTGGTCTCGCAAAAATTCACTAAGCTCCTTTTCAGATTCCTTAAGCTTTTCCAGTGTATCGGTAAGCTGTTTTTCTAGCTTTCCAACTCCATATTGCGCCATATCTCTACTTTCATCCAAATCCTGCTGGATGGCCTCTTGCGGCCACGCATTAGCAATATTGCAAATTTGACCAGGATCTCTGCCCCTCACTGCAATGACAGCCACATGCGTATCTCGTATTAATTCGACCTTAACCATTGAAAGAAGTTTTTCGGAGGAAATTGAAAGGCCTAATTTTTTAATTACGCGTTCCGCGACCGGTTGAGATCTTAAAAGTTCTAGTTGAGTTTGATAATCTGCCTGCCTCCATTGCCATTGACTTTTTTTAGCTATGGGTCCTTTTTGCGGATCTACGAGTTTTAGAGGGCTTGTTTCCAGTTGAACCTTTGTTTTTGCTATATAAATCTTTGGCGATAAAAATTCTTGTAAAGAAACAAGCAAAATTCCTGCAATCAGGAAAACTAAAGGTATCCATGCACGCTTGAGGAATATTCGAACAAAATCTTGAAAATTCAATTCTTTGACTTCTGGCGGAGGGATCATATTAACTCCTGTTTTGTCTAAAACCACGATTCAGGAACTACAACTTCGTCTCCATCCTGTAATTCCACATCTTTGGATCTATCGCCTGTATAAAATATACGTTCTACCGGCACTTTAAAGATCTTGGTTTTTGCATCTTCTAACTCTCTAATTACTTTAACGCCATTCTTGCTTGCAATATTGGTAAAACCTCCGGCCGCAACGATTGCACGGGTTGCCGTTATATCTTTGGCAAGAAAATATTCGCCCGGATTTTCGACTTCCCCATAAACAATATAAGTTCCATAAGATTCCACAACGATCTTATCTCTTACTCGAACGCCAAAATCCAGACCTTGTTCTTCGAGATCCACTATATATTCTACCTTTTCGCCCTCTTCTGTCAGCCTTATAATTCGCACTTCAGCAGCATTTCCCTGATCAAGTAACCCTCCAGCCACGTTAACAGCATCTGTTAATGACATTGCACCTTCAACGGGATATTTTCCGGGGTTCACAACCGATCCGGAAATAGAAAATTGTCTCTGTTTTGCGTGAGTACCTCTCATCTGCTCAAGCACAATAAGGGATATTTGGGGATCTTTTAAATAGCCATCCCTGAGCAAATTATCCAGCTTTTCGATCGCTTCCACTTCAGTAAGCCCTCCGAGTTTTACCCGCCCTATAAGGGGGAATTGTACTGTACCGTCATAATTAACTCGTATATTAAATGGACGGTCAATTGCATATATTCCCGCTGCATTTACTTCAAGAACATCTCCGGGCTGTATCCTGTAGGGCAATATATCCTGCTCCTTTGGCGATAATTCCCAATAATCCACATTTATTCCGCCTGAAGGTTCTTGCGCAGCTTTTGTATATTCTTTTCCTTCTTGGGCAAAAGAATAGCTGGTGAACATTAAGATCGCGATGACTATTAGAAGGAATGTTTTTTTCATGTCAGGACTCCATGTTTAGTTTTCGAAAGATAATTTACCCGCTATATAATAATAACTATCATATAAAAAATATCATATATTTTAGAAGAAAGCAAATTTTGATGTAAGATTTCGATGATCTTCCCTAAGCCGATGTGATATGTTTTTTAAAGACATCTTTAAGGGCCTGCTCCATCTTTTGAGCCGATTTACCCCAAGTATATTCCTTGACTGTTTCGAGCCCCTTTTCCGCAATTTTAAGTCGTTTTTGCTCATCATTCAGAAGCATATCAATGCTACGCGTAAAAGCATTGATATCGCCGAACGGAACGATTACGCCGTTTTCATTATTCTTTATTAAAGTTCGAGCTCCCATTTGATCTGTGCTGATTACTGCGCATCCACAAGCCATAGCTTCCAATATTTGAAGACTAAATCCCTCGCTGCGGCTTGTAACCAGCCATATTTTTGAACGATTGTATAATTCTCTACTTTTTTCAACTGATGGGTACCTCCAATAAGAATTCCGGGATATTTCTTTTGGTCTACGACTTGTACCAAACACATATTTTTTTAAAAATGGCCATCGCATATTTATTGCCTTTAAAAGTTGCATGGTTTCTTCCGGAGCTTTTAAATAGCTGGGATGATAAATAGTCCCAATTCCGTCTCTAGGCCTATGCTCATTAAAATAATCCTTATGATTTATAGCATCGGGGATGATATATTCCACGGGTTGGTTGCTATATTCTTCGATTTTTTTGCCTAAAAGAGCAGAAACGGCCATAGTTGCCATTTGGGGCCTTAAAGCCGAGCTCATGAGATCGGGGTATTGTTCAAAAAAACCATGAAAATAACGCATCTTATAAACATTTTGCCTAAGGTTAAATACATCTTGCACAACAATAGGGCCTACAGCGATAACAATCTCTCCTTCTTCAAATGTCAGGTCTTCTAAATTTTTATAATAATATACTTTGCCTTTAAAATCTTGAATCCAAGTATCGTGTATTTTTACACAAACCTTCCTTAAGAGTGGTTTTATTGTTTTTTTAAGTTTTGATCTAAAGTTAGATTGTGAAGTGCGGATCGCTAGGCGAATATCGTGACCAGCATTCAGAAGATGGTTGGCCATCTCTACAGTTACCCTTATTCCACCTGAGCGGGTACTACTTGGTATAACAAATACTATTTTCACTAATTTGCTCCAAAAATTATTTTCAGCCTCTATTAACTAGTCAGCTACTTCTTAAGCTTCCCGCGATAACCTTTTTTTCTATATAACCACAATTTTGCAATATTTTGATTCAACCATACAGGTGTTGTAGAAAGTAAAATGCCCAAACTTGCTCTTAACGACAAGGATACGTTCAGAGAAGCTTTGAACATTTTATTTGCTTCCTTATTCTGCCCCCGCCTTAGATACCACATGCCTAATGAGTGTAATACTTGGCTTAAGTAATCGGAAACTGCCTTGCGTTCCAATCCCATTATTTTAGGATTTTTAAGAAATTTTTCGCATATTCTTTTGCGCATAAGGAAAGTTTCAATCGGGTCTTTTCGATAGACATGGGACAATTGAGATCCAATTTCGGTCTCTCGATGAACGATCACTAGTTTATCCCAACAAAAACTCCAATTTCCCTGCAATGCCAGGCGGCACATAAATTCATAATCTTCTAAATAGGGGATAGATTCATCAAATAAACCTGCAGCAAGTACCGCTTTTTTTCTGCATAGTGTAGTTTGCGGGGCTACTAAAGCATGGTATTTCAACAGCCAAAAAAATGGATTTTCAAGAATTCCCGATCTTTGTTTTAAAGAAAATTTACACTCCTCAAAAGTGGTATTTTTTCGATCTCCACGCGGGGAAAATACAGCATTTACAGAATGAGCTACAATTTTTTCGTCAGATGCTAAGCTTGACATCTGTATACTTAATTTTTCCGGCAACCACTCATCGTCAGAATCTAAAAATGCTATATATTCCCCTTTCGCGGCCTTAATGCCGACATTTCTTGCAGCGCTTGCCCCTAAATGCTCATGATATATATATTCAATCTTCCCCATATAAGGCTTCAATATTTCCTTGGTATTATCGACGGAGCCGTCATCAACCACAATAATCTCATAATCAGTATATGTTTGGTTTAATATACTGTTTATTGCCCTGGCAATGAATTTTGCCCTATTATATGTCGGCAGTATCACGCTAATAGTGGGTAGAGAGTTCATCATTGATTATTTTTAAACAAAATTTGTTTTAAATATGTAGCCCCTTTAAAGTATTTATCTGTTCCTATTTCTTTCCATGGGCAATTTGGTCTCGAATTAAGGATAGTATGTTATTACAAGCTTTTAATCTTCCCTCCCATGTTACTCCTAATTCACAAATTTTAACCTGATACCAGATGCAATAAACAACATAAGCCCAAAGTGATGTAGACCACCATTCAGGGGCTGTATTGCAATAAGAATTATAGTTGTTTTTTTCTTTAGCTAATATAGTTTTACCCATACTTATCATTACTTCTTCCCATCCTGATTTATTATATATCACCGTCATCCAAACATTGAAGTGCATATAGTCAATAAACGTTGCTGCCTTTGCTTCTGACACATCCCAGTCTATTACGCCTGTCACTTGCCCAGTTTTTTTATTGATTAGAATATTGGAAGGAGTAAAATCTCCATGAATACGTCCTATTGTAGCCTTCTCCAAATCCGGGTGATTAAATAAAATATTGATAATCTCATTAGGCAGCGGCGCATATCTATCTGAAATTAAAAGATTATTTACACGATAGATCAAATCGTTCAGAAAATCTGATAGATTGTTAGCGTTACTTTGCTTATTTGTATGGTTATGGTAATCATCCGGGATGCCGTGCAAGCAATCCAGAAAAGATTCCATTTCTTTTAATGTTATGTCTTTTTTAAATTTTGAAACCTGAGGGATTGGTGTGCCCGGCAGCATAGTTTCGAGAGTAACCAACCGCTTCATACAGGCAAACGCAGTTATAGGTTTTGGAATTTTATCTTTACATTGACCTCCCGCTTGATCTGATAATAAATGAAGGTGACTCCAATTATTGCGTACTCTCCTGTCTGCTGAATCACTTGTCGAAGTACGGGCAATAACATGTTCTTTTTCAGTTTTGAAATGAGCAACTACTCGCCCATCCATTGCACTTCCAAGCCAGTGAAAATTGGCTGAACTGCCTACAGCATCACGTATTGCATCAATGAGTACACTTTTTAAATTATCAGTAGGTGACGCAACTATCATAAAGCTTGGCATAATAAAGGAACTCAACTTGGTGTCTGCAATAAAATGCAGGATAGAATGAGTTCGAGCTCCCTGAGCCAATGTTTTTCTTTTTAATATTGTTGATATCCCTTTCCTTGAATGCAAATCAGCTACAAATCTCGGATTGCGATAATTAGGTCTTGCTCCGTAAAACTTAACATTTTGAAAACCTGCTTTTTTCAGCAATCGCTCATATCCTATTTTGGTGTAAGTATATGTGCGATATGGCTTTTTTCTCTTCCACCGAGAATAAATGTTTGCCAGACTTCGCGGGATTAATGACCCATACTTCAATCCAGTGTGGTCTTCAGCAGCTCCTCGCAGATATCCATACCCTATACGGTTTTCTATTCCAATAAATACCTGTCCATGGGGCTTCAGAATTCTCACAACTTCTTGCATGAATTTTTTTTGTATTTCCAAAGGATTTCCGTCAATGCTTTCCGGAATCCATTCCAAAACTCCATTCAAAATTACTAAATCAAAGATGCCAGAGGAAAATGGTAATTTTTGCCTATCTCCCAAACAAACGCAAGTTATATTTGTGACATTTTCTTCAAAACATCTCTTTTTAAGAAATTGAAGTCGTAAAGCTGTTAAATCCGCTGCTATAATTTCTTTGACATTCCCTGCTAACGCAAGTGAAATATTTCCCCACCCACAGCCAAGGTCTAGAACCTTTTTGTCATCGCTAATGTCAGTAAAAAGCTTAAGTATGCTTCTTTCCTTTGCTAATGCATAGTTTAGGATAAATTCTGAACTTGTGTACTTGCGCAAACTGTCCGCTACAGTAGTATTTTTAGCTGATTTCAGCACATTTTTCATTGCCTCTTCGGATATCTCACCATAATAAAAATTTTTGTCCTTAGCAAATATTGGTATCTCATCCTCTACCGGGAACTGTTCAGCGCAATTCTTGCATCGGAGTGAATCTTCTTCCCGATGCAGTAATCCTGAACAGTTTGGACAAATAAGAGAAGGAATTAGATCTTCAAGGTTCACAGTAATGCCCCTTTTAATAAATTCAATATTTTTATACCCTTGGGGGGTTCCATGAATTATCACGCTTGACATACGACCGAAATTGTTTCGATGTAATCAATATAACCCCAAAGTAAATTGATGAAATAAATAAAAATGATATCAATGATCTGACTGTTAAATCCCCTTTCCATTCAGTTACAATGCCCAAGTTATAAGCCAATATAACCATAATAAAAGCCATAGTAGCGGGTAAAATAAAAGGTTTAGCATAGTTCCATATCGTAATGCCGCTGATTCCTGAGATATAAATTGGTTGTACAAATAACTTGACTACCAACATCGGTATCGCAGTCCCCAATGCAACACCTATAATACCGTATTTTGGCGCCAAAAGTATGCTGAGTATTACATTCGCTATCGCCTCAATAATAGTTACAGCGGCATAAAAATGATGTTTTTTTAATGCGTACATCAGGCCAATGCCGGGATTTTGCGAAAGAGCTACTGCGTAAGCAATTGTTAAAATCCACAATACCGGAATAGCATCTGTGAAGCCTTCTCCGACCCAAAAAACAATAAATCGTCCGCCAAAGATAAAGATAAACATACATACCCCAAAACTAAGCACTGCGGATACAAGTAATGACCGCATGAACAAATCCTGCAATTTTGCGCGTTCTCTTGCACCATCTAACGCTGCAAATCTTGGTGTTAGTACGCTCATTCCCGCAACAATCAAATTAAGTACATAGCGTATAATTAATGCCGCTATACCATAAACGGCAACCTTGGCTATTCCTACTAGTTTGCCTATTACTATGCTATCAATGTTTAAACGCAAAATATTGGCTATCGCTATGACTGTTGTGGAGCCGCCATAAATAAGAAGCTCACGAAAAACTTTCAACTTGACGGTCTTAAACTGAAAACGTCCAACTGATGTAAATCGTTTGCATGCTAGATAATTAGTCCCCGCCATCACTATCATCGATATTAAAGTAGCATATGCGACGCCGATTATACCCAGTCCTTTTAACAGCATTAAAACTATTAACCCTGCTCGTACAAGAGTCGTTATGATCTTTATGAAGTTAGCAAGAATGTATTTTTCATAAGCAGTAATAATTGTATGAAATACGTTGCCCGGAAAACTGACCCCTGTAGCAATTCCTAGAATGTAAATTACAAATTTAAACTCGTTAACATATTCCGAAGACACATTGAAAAATTTTGCTAATGGCGAGGCAAGCAGAAATGATAAGACAATAGCCAATAAACCAGTGCAACTAAACATTGTTAAAGCGGTATTACTGGTTTCATTTATGGCTTTTTCGTCCCCCTGACTAGCATAACGAGCTATATAACGCATTATGGCAGAAGCGACGCCAAGATTCAGTAACCCATAATACCCCACGAAAGACCCTATAAGTCTCCAGACACCATAACCGGTTTTTCCTATATGGCTTATAATTAAAGGAGTTAAGAGTAGTCCTGCAATTATGTTTACACCAAGAGCAATCCAGTTACTGATCGCATTTATCTTAAGAGAAGATTTTTGAAAAAAGGATTTTTTAATGCCTGATTCTTTTGCAATTTTTTCCATAAATATTCATTTTTTCATAGACATAATCTTACCGCCTCCCGTCAAAGCTCCAATAAGACCCATCAAACATGTTTTGGCTTGAAGGAGAGCTTCTTTCCGGTTTACAGGAGAAATACTGCGTATTACCCAGTAAGGCAATCTTGAAGCAAAAAACAATCCCATGATAAAACAAGCTAAAATATATTTTAGCTTCATATTATGTTTTTTTATAAAAAGAAGCTGGCTTTTACTTAATTGCAACTTTGCTTTCAGCCTTATCTGTTCGCTGCTTTTCTTTTGATAATGCATTATTTCCGCAATCGGCGTAAATAATATTTTCCACCCTGCATTATTGAAACGATAACACCAATCTGCTTCTTCAGCATACATAAAAAATCTTTCATCCATCATGCCCACTTCGTCTACAGCTTTCTTTCGCGTAAACATGAAACACCCTGCCACAACTTCCACCTCACGTACATCATCATATTGCCACCAAGCCATTCTTTTTCTTCCAAAAAATTTATTTTTTGGGAACAATTGATCCAGAAAGGTTAAGTTTAAAAAAATATTAAGTAAAGAAGGATATCTGAAACAGTTCCGTAATAGCGTTCTGCCTTGATCCAACGTCCGGCAGCCCACTATAGCTGCTTCGGGATGTTTATTCGCAAAGGTAAAAATTTTAGATATAGCATTATCAAGAATAATTGTATCCGGATTAAGCAGGAGAAAATACCTGCCCTTGGCAATAGCCATTCCCTGGTTGTTCGCTGCAGCAAATCCATTGTTTACCCTGTTTTCCAAAAGGCGTACTTGGGGAAAATCTGTTTTAATCATTTTTGCGCTGCCATCTGTAGAAGCATTATCAATTACAATAACTTCAAACTCGACGTCCTTAGTCTCTTCGTAAATAGACTTTAAACAATCATGTATAAAATCCCGGGTGTTCCAATTCACTATAATTATCGATACATCCATAATTTGATATCTTTTATAGATCTGTGGCCGTTTTAGACCATATGCTGATATCGCGATTTAAAATATGAAATTTTCTTGCCAGGGCAAATTTTTTAAAACTGGTTTTACCTAGAGAACGTTGTTCAGCCTTGTTTCTTAAATTTGTTGAAATAAATGCTCGAATCGCTCCCATATTCTTCAATTCAAGGAGAACGCGTTCAATCAGCACGGTATTTATACCTCTCCCCCGATAATCCTTAAATATTTCATTATCGAAAAGGTGCACATCATTATCAGTTAAAAAGAAATAATACGGCTCCATTGTTCTTCCCCGTAGCGACCAAATCATTCCCGCTGTTTTCCCATCAATTTTTGCCAACCATAATATGGCTCCTTTATCAAACCGTTTTTTTGCATGGTATTTGATAACGTCTATGCCTCGATATGATGCCAATACATTCATCTCGTCCGTATTGATTTCTTCCATATTGTATTTAGGTAAAACTTGTACGTTTGAAGGAAATGTACGCTTGTCTGTTGACGATATCGGAAGATCGACATAATAAAGAACGAAACGCTTTTTAGAAATTACTAACCAGATTTCCCTAAAAATTCTTCCGACTGTCCCAATAAATCCATGCTGATGATAATATTTGAAAAACCTCGCACGCCAAAACTTTTTAAGCATATCTTAAGCCCCTTACCTTTTTAGTGCAAAATATAATTTTCCTATTGTGTTCCATATAACTTTAGCACGAAAACTGCTGAAGGCATCAAAAGCTCCAATATGATAAAGTTCTTCTCCACCCATCCGCTTTTTGTACTTATACACTTTAGGATTCTTTCGGGGATCAATACCTCCAAGATCAAGCCATTTTATGCCACCATGCAATGCTAAAATTGCGGCCCTGTATCTTGCCAGATAAGATGAGCCGAATTTTAATCCTTCTTTAGTATTCGCTGAACATATAATCACAGCAGTATCCCCCAAAAAACTTACTAAAAGCACAGTAATTGGTTTTTCTTTATGAAGCACGCTAATAATGGTCATTTTTTCGCCGTCAGAAAGATTATATTGAGTTTCAGCAAATACTTGCGCATCTACGCCTGAAAACCCTTTTCGTTTTTTTGCTTCTGAATATAGATTTTTTAACACATCAAAATACTTATAATTTGAAGTATCATTTATCGTAAGATCTGCTTTCTGAGCTTTTCTGATATTTCTTCGCCAATCACCGTGCATTCTATTAAATATCTCTTTCTCAGAATCATCTACCCGCACAAATAATGATCTGTAAGGAGCATACATATTGTCGCGTTGAAATCCACTGGATATTAACATTTTTGAAATTTGATTTCCCATTTCATTGTTGCAAATATTAGGAGTGAATCTAAGAACATCTATTTTCTTGCCGATATAAGCTTCTCTCAATGCTTTTAGTGCCTGTATTGTACATTTTAATTCATCTTTTTCCGACCGAATCAGTGGCCCCCATTGCGCGTAACCTATTCTCAAGCCAAAACACTTAATATTCTTAATTCGAATCTGACACATTATTTGAATGTTATCCTTTTCGTCTTTAACTATTATTCGACTTACTTCCTGTTGGTCTCTTTTTGCACGGATTTCTTGATATGCCCAGGTTTGATATATATTATAATCTGCAAAATTTAATGCATGTTGCTCCCATTCTCTTTTATCGAAATTATCTACACCAATTTTATAAGTCACGAATTCCTCTTTTTGGCTTGAGATGATTTATCCAAAATTCTTTTAGCATAGTAAAAAAATTTTCAACTTGGTATGCTCCGTTAACTTTTAATTTAAATTTAGTCAGGTTGTCTTGTGAAAAAACTCTAAATCTACCGATTTTCAGGTCATCGGTCTTTCTGCTTACTAAGGAAGGTTCTACCGTAAATCCAAATTTATACCCAGCTTTTTTGGCAGCAGAACAGATCTTATCATTGTAAGCCCCTTCAGGATAAACTATAGCTTGGATATCATGCCCAATAATTCTCTCTAATAAGAGCTTTGAATCAATAAGCTCAGATTCTAATCTTTTGCCGTCGACCGATGTTAATAAAGAATGTGTGAGAGTGTGCGAAAGTATCTCAAATCCTTTACGATCAAGCTCTGATATCTGTGCTTCAGTCAAAATGCCCTCGTTTTTATACGAAACGTTTTCGGGCATTTCCCAATCAGGCGGTTTACCCAAATTGCCCGCCGGAACAGAGATTCCAGCAGGCAAATCATATTTAAGCAAAATAGGAACAGCATTCTCCATAACACTTACAAGAGCATCATCGAAAATTATTGCTATCAAAATTTTAGCATTATTTATTTGTCCACTTTTTATCTGCGAAGGCTTCACGATTTTGCATTTTTCAGATATATAGGCCATCTGTTTTTCGAAGTTCTTAATATCTACTTTCCTTATATTGTGGTAAAACAAAACAACACGTCGAGACGTTTTTTTTTCGGATACTTTTATATAAACTAAATATAAAGCAGAAAAAATTAACTTAAAAGAATCTATCGTTCTTCTTAAAATTACTTGCATATTATTTGTTTAAAAATTTATATACTCAACAATTACGAAAAAGCTATTCCGGAATATTTTTACTAAAATAGAGCGGTTTAGATATTATCTGTTCCTCGTATATAAAACCAATCATAGCTAGTTGAAGATACCATAATATGTTTATTTGTCCAAAATGCGAAACTCCTACAAATGAAACTATATGCCCGATAAGAGTAACCCATAAGCACCAAGAAATCATTTGCTCGTCAGAAGATGGAGAAATTTGAAAATGGCGTACTAAACATCTAAAAGCAATTATCAGAATCGCAACAAATAGTGACAGCCCCAATATCCCCCCATTTACTCCTTCAAGTACATATTGGTTGGTAATATCTGCTGTATAGCCCCAAGAGCCTGCCCAATGAGCCGTACTCCTAGTTCCTAAAAGCCACCATTCATTAAAACGTTTTATAAATTCATCGATGAGTTTATACCTATACCAACCTGTTGAAACGCTAGTAATTTGCATTCTTGCAACAATATGCCAGATAGGAGGTCTTCCGGTAGCTGATTTAAATATTTGTATAAATACTGCTAGCCAAAATAATATCCTAACCCCCTTCCAGGTGTTTTTTCTCCACTTAAAAAATGGCATAATCAATAATATTATAATTACTGTTGCCATTGGAGTGCTGGAATTAGAAGCAACCGAAGCAATAATAGCTGATATTGCTGCGCACCAATAAACTAAATGCATCTTTGTCCGTTTTGATATTTTGGCCATCCCTATGAATAATGGAAGCTGAGTCGCCCAAAAAAGACCCATAATTATGGGGTGGGAAAACGAAGCTTCGGCCCTTATCCCTCCTGCACGAAGGGAACTTGCAACTCGCCCAAAGACGCTAAAAGGATTATATGCGGTTATGCGTTCATAGACAATAAACGGAATCATAAAAATAATGCAAAGTGCAAATCCTTTAATGACAAATCTTATATCAGACCAAGATCTTATGCTTTGACGAAATAACCAATATAACCCCAAAGCATCAAATAAAAAACCACACCTATTAACAAAAGCGGTAACTGTAAGATATTGAATTATGTATATGATCGATTTTCCTATTGCCCAACTTATAAATATCTTATCAAATGTTGTTATTTTGATATTTTCGACTTCTCGACGGATAAAAATGCGCGCTACACCAGCAATGATAAGAATTCGCATGATAGTAAAATCAAGACCCTCCGTGAAGCCAATACCGCCAAAAATGAATCTCTGATCAGCCGGGATAAAACTTGCAACTAGGATAAAAGGGAGCAGGAAATTTTTTCGAGGAATCAAAAATAATATAAATACGAAAATTAACAACAAGAGGAATGTCGGGGTCGTTAAATTTGTTTCATATATTTTGCTTGCTGCAATCTTTTCAGGAAAAGTCAGAGCAAGCAGATTATTAGCCGTGATAATATTCAACAAAATAAAACTAAATAGAAAAATTAACTTTTTATATTTCATTTTTAATTTTTGATAATCCTTTTCTGATCTTTCCTGAAATTTTGAAAAATCTTTCCCTAAATTGCCTAACTGAACATAAAAATATTTTATCTATCCAGAAAAAAAATTTATTCTCCTTGAGGGCAAAAGATTCGGGATTAATGCCAAAAATACTATGAATTCTATCAATGGGAACCCGCCATCCCCTTAATCTGTTGCGTATATTTCTTTTATGTTTTACCTGAATCCAAGCCGGATACTTCCTGTTGTTTATTTGCTTGATAGTGCCGGCTCTATAGAGATTCTGATGCTGTTCGCACCAGACAGTTTTTACTCCATTAACTTTTTCGATAAGGCTTATGAAGGGATTGCAATCGTCTTTATATAAGTAAATCTTCCCCTTGTGCCAGACATAACCATAAGAAAAATTTATGAATTCAAACTCCTGTTTATTAAAATTTTTTTGAACAACTTTTACAAAATCTTTAAAGATCGCATCGTCGTTGTCTATCCTGGTTGTAATCAAGTATTCTGTTTTATCCGAGATCTTAGCTTTTATTATCTTCTTAAAATTTTCCTGATCATCATTGCCTACATATTCCGGAATAAAGTTTTCCCAGTTTGAATATTTTTTAACTTTTTCCTTAAAGAATTCAGGGGTTTTTGAATCAAAAAACACTAACCATTTGAAATTTTGATCACTTTGACCGTAAACAGATGGATAACAGAATTTTTCAAATAATTGGAACCTTTGATCATGCCAATCCCTGTCCGGAAGAATGCTATTGATTGAAACGTTAAATTGTGTCAATATAAAATGCTGAAAATATTCCATATTCGTATCTTTTTATTGATTTATAAAATCTTTAATTGTTTTTAAAAGCTCCTCAGAAGCAGCAAAATTTATGGGTTTTCGGGACTTTATTGAATCTGGGCTATCAAGTTTGTTTATTAATTCCCCTTTATTATCAACTACCACGATACCATATTTATCTTTAAAATATTCTGCTGTTGGCTTCTGGTGACTGGTGTAGTGTTCCCCTAATTCTGCCAATCTTGGCAATATTATGATCGGCTTCCCCTTCTTTAGCGCATATGTTATTGTGCCCACTCCTGCATGTGAAACTATTAAAGAAGCTTCTTCTATTCTTTTGCGATAATCAACAGGTTCCAAAAAATCGACCCATTTTATGTTTATGGGGCGCCGTTTTGTTTGTCCTATCTGGGCGAATACATCTCCCCTTGAATGTTTTCCCGACCATTCATCTACAGCTTTTATAAGCCTATCAAAAGGCAATTCTTGTCCTACAGTCACAAAGATCATATAACTTTCCCCTTGCAATTCGGACCATTGGGCTTAGCAAGATGTTCCCATTGCGTAAGCCATAAATCAGAAAAATGACCTGTAAACTTGCCTGATCGCGAAAGCTTATTAATATTAGCAAGACTATCAACCCATATCGTCTTGGACCCAGTTAATTTTCCGAACATTACACCAAAAAATCCCGGTGCTGCCCCAGTTGTTATTACTATTTCGGGTCTTTCTTTTAAAACGATAAATAAAACCTGAAAAGCTAATTTGATCAATGCTACATAATTTTTTAGATGTGCATCACATACTAAATAACTTTTTTCTGCATCAATATCCGTTTTATAAAGAAACCTGGTTGCCACGGCAATAACATCATGTCCTTGCCAAGCTTCTTTGAGTTGCAGGAGTTGTTCCCAATGGCCCCCAGATGAGGCAATAGCTAAAATTTTCTTTTTCATTTTATTTGCTCTTTTTAAATTTCCTCAAAATGCTGATTTTAAAAATGCCTTGTATATTCCAAACATCCACGCTATTCCATATACAAACAATAATGGGCTAGCAAGTACAAGCTTGGTCTTTTGATGAGATTCTAAAAAAATCAAATTTCTTATAAAAATTCTTGCTATTTTCACGAAGGCAAAGATCGGAAGCAAAGCTATAAAAGAAAATTTCTTCCAATTTGCATACTTCTCATATCTTACCTGATATATGTAGAAACCAATATTAAATATTTTTGTTAATACCTTGTATAAAGTTTCTACATGTATTAAATGAACGATAATATCCGGTATAAAAAAAAGCTTATATCCTTTTTTTGATAATCTTTCTGTAAATTCTGTGTCCTCCCCTTGTGGAAGAGGCCTAAAACCCTTTTCTTTGAGAAATACCTCCCGATCACAAGCTAATAGGCCAGCTCCAAGATATCTTCTTGATTCCATTTTCCTTCGCTTCTGATATTCGTGCTTAAAAAAAAGATGTTTTGTAAAGCCTGCCCAACTTAAGGCGAAATATTCCCCCACTTCAAAAGCGCCACTAAAAATCTCATACCCATCTAAATAATATTGCCAAATTTTACCAAGCGATCCTTTTTCCAAGATCACATCATCATCTACAAACAAAAGAAGTTTTCCCTGGGCCCTTTCAGCGCCAATATTTCGGCTTAAACCGGGTAAAAGACATCTCTTTTCTTTGATAAAAATTGTATCCGCATATTTTTGTTTTATTATTTTATCAACTTCGTTCCCAGGGGAGCAATCCACAATAATTACTTCAAAATTTATATTGCTATCTTTCTGGCTATATACAGCATTTAAACATTGATCAATAGTATCTTGCGAATTATATGAAGGTATGATAATTGAAATCATAGGATTTTTTGACAAAGGCACTTTATAATATTAATATTATAACCCCTTTTATTATGTAGTTTACCTAAGTATATTAACTTTGGCAATATGTGATAGTAGTTTTTAGCGGGCTTACTTGGTGGGATTTAAAATCAATAAAAAAGACCAAAATAATAAAATATTTTGGTCTTTTTTATTGATAAGTCTATATGTGAATTTATTCAGTAACTTCTTTGATCTTTTTATCTATGAAATCTTTCGCATCCCCTTCAACGTTCACGAATTCAGCGCCTATTTCAAAGCCTCCAACTTTTTTTAACTCCTTTGCCCATACAACCTTAGCTCTTGTTTTTATCGGATGGGAATATTGGGGAAAATTTATCATAATCTCAACCATGTCACCTATTGGAATACTTTCTTTGGCCACAAAACGAACCCCCCCTGCGCTGATATTCCTTGCAAAGGATAGCTCCTGCCCTTTTTCAAGAACTTGATACTTTACAAGATGATGTGCATCAAGTCTTATATATTTTCTTCTTTCTTCTTCCGGTTTTTTTGATGAAAAAATAGACATATTAAACCATCCTTTTTTATTTTTTTGTTTTCTTTTCCTTCTTCTTTTTCATGATCGATTGAAAATTCTGTAGATAATATTGCAGATCCTGTTCTACCACAGTACCGTTTAAGATCGCTCCCTTGATCTGCATCTTTTTCATGAATTTCTCTTCAGCTTTCTTTATCGCATCGAGCTTTGTTTTTCCGGCCTTGATCAAGAGTACCAATGCCTTTGTTTTACTCTCCCAATAGAGGCAGTCGGAAAATGACAGGATCGCAGGCACATCAATGACTATTTTATCAAACTTTGCTTCTATTGTCTGAAAAAGCTTGGTAAAATTCTCACTGTCAAGAACATCTCCCGGATTCGGTATATGAGCTCCGGATGTGATTAATGATAAGTTCTGGACTTTGGTTTCTGCGATTACCTCATCCGCAGAAGCCTTGCCGGAAAGCATATCACTTAGACCCTTTTTCTTTTTCATATCAAAAACATCAGCAAGCTCGCCTTTGCGCATATCACCATCGATCAGCAAGGTCGAATGGCCCCCCTCCGCGAACACTGTTGCCAAGTTGCAGGCCGCTAGAGTCTTGCCTTCTCCGGGCGCGGAACTGGAAACCATTATAGTTTTCAAGGTCACACCCTCGGGCGGTGCAAAAAGAAGAGATGTTTTTATGTTCCTAAAAGCTTCAGTTGTAGCGGAGTATGGCTCTGTGCTTGATATCAGACATCTTTTCTTATTATCCAGACGTTTTTTTATGGTTGGAATATACCCCAGAAACGGCATCCTGGCATAGAACTCTACTCCCTCTGAAGTACGAAGAGTGGTATCCCTGGCTTCCATGTAAAAGCATACCAATACCCCAAAAAATAAGCTACCCATAACTATCAAAATCTGCAGTTTTATGGGCAATGTCGGTTCCGGTTCCAGAGGAACTTGTGCCAAATCTATGATCTTAATATCTGAAACAGCCAAGCCTCTCGCGGTGCCCAACTGCTTGGCGCGCATTATCAGATCATCGTATATAGATCTATATGTTTCGGTTTTTTTCTTTAAAACATCATAAGTTGCCATCTTATCCTGGACTTTGAGGTATTTCTGCATCTCAACTTCAAGTTTTGCTCTCGTATCCCTTATCTGTTTTTCCAAGGATACCACTTCATGATGTTTCGGTCCATATTGTGCGGATTCTTCGATCAGCTCCTCATTTAGTCTTTTTTCCTGGTCCTTTAGGATCCGGACCGCTTCTTCCTGTTCTGCAAGGTCTCCGTGTTTCTGTATAAACTCGTTAAGCTCTCGCTCGGATTGACCGAGCATACTTAATGTATCCTCAAGCTGCTTTTCCAGCTTGGAAACACCATACTGAGCCAAACCGCTGTTTATTTCAAGATCACGGCGTATAAATTCACGAACCCATGCATTGGCGATTTCAGTTATTATGATCGGTTGTCTGCCATAAACCGAGACAACAGCCATATTCGTGCCGGGTATAGCCTCAACTTTTACCGTCCTTAACAATTGCTTAGGCGTAACCGGCAATTCCAACCGATCTATTACTCTTTCGGCAACAAAACGCGACTCAAGAAGAGTAACCTGAGTTTTAAAATCTTCTCTTCCCCAACGTCTTTTTGTTGTAACCGGCGCCTTTTTGGTGTCTATAAGCTCAAGGGGATTTTTTTCAAGCTGCACAGTTGTTTTTGCAACATATATGTTCGGAGCTGTTAGGGTGTAGGCAAAAAGAATGAAAACAGCTGTAACAAACAAAAGCACTATTATCCAAAACCGTTTAGTCACTATTTTGATATAATCTCCTAGTGAAAGTTCTTTGACTTCTGGTGAAGGTATCATATCAACCCTCTCTTTGTTTGATAGTTAATAAATGTTAAAACCATGATTCAGGGACGACGATTATATCGCCGTCTTTTAAGGCCACATCTTTAGATTTATCCCCCGTTCTGAGGATACTTGCAACGGGAACCCGTAAAATTTTTGTTTTACCATCCTCTAATTCTCTTATAACTTTTACGCCGTTTTCGCTTGCTATCGGAGTAAAGCCTCCGGCTTCTATGATAGCTTGAGTGACAGTAAGGCCCTCACTTAGATAATATCTGCCCGGCGCTACTATTTGTCCTTGCATCAAAAATGTTCCACGTGAACTTACGACAATTTTGTCGCGGGGTATAATTTCGAAGAACATGCCGCTTTCTTTTAAATCAACAACAAACATTTTTTCAATGCCCTCCGCTTGTCTATATACCTCTATATTAGCAGTATCTGCTTCCCCTTGAAGGCCGCCTGCCAGATTTATGGCATCCACCAATGAAACTTCTCCTGTTACCGGATATTTACCTGGTTTTGCCACGGCTCCCGATATCGAAAACTGTCTCTGGGATTCCGCCCATGCTCTTTCCATGATTACAAGTGTTACCTGCGGCGCGTTCAAATAACCGTCTCTTAACGAATCATCAAGTTTTTTAATCGCTTCAACTTCCGTGAGACCGCCTACCTTGACTTCACCAATAAGCGGAAAATATACAGTTCCGGTTTCTGAAACTCTTAAATGAAAAGGAGGGTTGTGCATATATTTCGCGCCAAACACATTGATCTCTAAAACATCTCCGGGGTGTATCAAATAAGTAATACTTTCAGAAGACATCTCAGGCGGCATTCCTTTGGACAATTTTTTTGCCATTTCAGAAGTTATTACAGTTTGTGAACCTAGTTCCTGTTCGCCTCCCTCTTCTTCAGCATACATTTTTTCGCCTGTTGCCCCCTCTGAGCATAAACAGACCGAAAATAAAAAAAGAATTGCTAGAACTGGCGTTAAGATGTTTTTCTTCATTTTAAAACTCCATGTTTAGTTTTGCGGTTACGACATTATTAATATAACTCTGATTTCCTACATCCGATTCCCTTTTAGTATACTTATAGCCTCCCGAAAAAACAAGGTTTTCCTTAAATCTATAGTCTATAGAGCAATTCAAACCATATGTCTTATCTTTTCTTTCTTCGGACAAGCCGGCAGTTCTTCTGCCGGAATAATCCGTATGGCTATAAGAAGCTCCTCCTCTTATGGTAATCTTTTCATTAAACGGCGGGGCATAGTTAAAACCTACGTTATAACTGTTAGTTTCCGATCTTCCCCTTCCGGATATTGATGATTCAGAAACATTTCTGCTTGTACCCGCTGTAAACGCGAGATTTTCTGTAATGTCATACACTAAGCTAGTGTTATACAGAAAGAAGCCATCGCCGCTATCATCGTTATCGTCATCTCCTTCTGTATGTGCCCACCCATATCCAAACATTGCTTTACCAGTCACCTTTGGGAAAATCCTTCCGCCAAAACCTCCCCATACTTTATCATAATCAATATCTGCATCTTCCTGTTTTGGATATCTTACCATCGACCGTTCATATCTTGTTATCAAGTATCTTTCTCTGGCTACACCACTCCTGTGCCCCCTTCTTGCCCCTGCCGAAAAATCATAAATAGCCTCGACTGAAATATCGCCCCTGTCAGTATTGCTATCTTTATCCTCTTCATCATCGTATCTAGTTATTGAATGGCTATAATCCGAATTGAGAGTGATTTTTCCAAATTGTTTGCTGAAACTAACGCCGCCCTTTTGATTCCAGCTTTGAACAATATCCTCTTCTCCGGTTTCTTCAATTTCACTTCTCGGGCTTTGGCGTCTTTCCACACTATAATTGAAATTTAAAGTTTTGGTCCCAAAAACACATCTTGCATATGGATTAACGCTGTCGAATTCCGGTCTTCGTGCATATTTCACGAGATTAGCTCCGGAGTCAAAATATATCCCGAATTTACCCTCGGTCATAGCTTGATTGCCCAATTTTATTCCCGGGGTAACCGTAGTAATAAAATCGTGATCCGCATCTCTTACATGAAAAATATTATCATCGTATTTTTCTTCAACCGAAATATAAGGTGTAATTCCATGTGAATCAGGACCGTATCTATTTCTCCTCGTTCCTATACCTTTACGCTTAACTATCAAACTTTTTGAGGCCGCTTGTTTTCTGATCGCATGGTATCTGGTGCTGTTAACTTTTTCAGAAAACATTTCGCCGTACGTGAAATTGGCTAAAACGCAGGATAGCAGTGTGGTTATAAACAATATTTTTCTCATTATGCTCATATGCGATTTCAGGTTTTGCCTATCTATATTGATATTAATCATATAAAGTAAATATACTCAAAGCTTCTTGCAAAAGCAAATATTTTTATGATTTAAACCTCATGATCTTAAAAAATAAACCAATATAACAGCGAGTAAAAATATTCCTTGCCGCAAAAAAAATTCTTGCTCTTCTACTGCTGCAAAATACCATATGATGCGGAATAACGATGTTTTTAAAAAACTCTTCCCATTTTTTTGCTATTTTGTCATCTGTAAAGTTTTTTAATTTTTCTTTTCCGTTTTTTACAAGTTTTTTTCGCAAGGATGGATCGTTTTTTAATTTTTTGATATTTTCCATCAGATCCCCTAAAGACTTAACCTCCAAGTAATTTTCGCCCTTGGATCCGGTTAGACGATAAGCTGATTCTGCTCCAAGAATAGCCGGAACTCCCGCCTTCCATGCATTAAACAATTTTAATGCCGGTTTGTTTTTATGCAACTCCTTCCCAAATGAACGAATCGCTACAACTGCATCATAACTGCTAAAATCATTCCACTTGCTTCTTTGAGGCACAGACCATGATAAACCTAAAGACTCAAGTCGTTTTTCAAAATCACCGGTTTTTAGTTCCTCGGCCAGCTCGGTCTTTTCTGTTCCGACAAATGCCAAATTTTCAAATAATTCTCCACGATCTGGATCACGGGGAATTAAACTCGATTGAGTCCAGGGAGGTATGTAAAAATATCTGCTAAAAAGGATCTTTTGCAAAGGATTCATAACAACATAAAAATTGGCATATGGGTATCTAAGGAAGCCCTTATCGATCATGACATCAACAATAGTCAGTCGATGACTGGGTTTAAGACTAGGAGGTATTGTGGAATGATGTGCGATCACAATGCCTTCCTCCGGCATTTCCCTGACTAATGAACATGGAAATTCTTTTTCTTTCAGATGGAGATAAGTCAGCAGGATCAAGTGATAGATAGACCATAAATCTTTGAGTCCCGGAGTTTCCGTGATCCATTGCCAAAAAACATCACTTGACTCTGGAAGAGAAACTGTTTTTTCTAAAGGCAAATAAAAATTTATCTTAGGTTTTTGCATATTTTTATACCACTTTTTGCAGTTTTAAAGGCATGCCAAAATCCGGTTTCTTTTTTGCCCGGCCTAATACCCAATCATATACTTTTAAAACTTGAGCCGCTTTAATGCTCCATGCAAAAAGATTTCTGGCTCTTTCGGCTGCTAAATTGCTTTTAAAATCAATGATCGATGCATTACCAGATAATTCCAATAACTTTTTATAAAAACTTTCTATTAAGTTCTTTCTCGGCCCCATTTTTATTAAAAAGCCGGTTTCAGGTGTAACAATTTCTCCCGGACCGCCGTAGGCAACTACAATAGGTACGAGACCTGCTGACATTGCCTCAAGAACAACGGCGCCGCCAAATTCGCGTATGCTGGGAAAGACAAATATATCAAATTCACTTAATTTTCCTTGCATAAATTCGTGTTTAATCCATCCCGCAAATCTTATTGAATTTTCCAGTTTATTTTCCTTCGCAATATTTTCAAGTTCAGATCTTTGTGGTCCATCGCCAATTATTTCAAGCTCCAAAAGCCCTTTTTTTATTAGAGGGATAACTGCTTCGATTAACATATCTGCCCCCTTATAGGGAACAAGACGGCCCATAAACACCGCTTTTAACGGTAACTCTGCATTTCTTTTTCTTTTGATATGAATTTTTTTTTCATCTATGCCATTTTCGGGTATGTATATACATTTAGAGTGATATTTTTCAGGAATTTGATCATAGGTTCCGATCGAACCAACTATGATCGCTGAAGCATTTTTTAAAGTCGATCTGTATCCAGGCAAAAACCTATATGCGGAGCGTATATAAGAAAACCACTCTTTTTCTTTTATCCTTACAGAATCATATCCCTTCGGCCATGGCAGACCACCATTAAGTGGGCCAACAACAAAAGGCACTCCTGCATCTTTGCATTTTTTCGCGATTAAACTGGGGATTGTCGGGCTCAATGGAGTTATGCGATGCACTATATCGAATTCGCCTTTTTTTATTCTTTTGGCAAATTCCTTCCAAATAAGATGTTCAAAATAATAATACGAGAAGGCAGAAAATACTTGAACGGTCGTCCAGCCCTTACCCTTCCCTCCTCTCAGAAAAGATCCTATGCGCCATAATTTGCTACCGATAAATTCGGAATCTATCGATGTGAAATCTCTGTTTTCCGCCAATCCAGCACGTAAAAACGCATCGCGGTTCCTGATTTGCGTAACAATATGAACATCAGCTATTTTAGAAATGGCTTGACTGATAGACCAACCCACAAGAGGCACACTAGTCCACTCAGGATTTGCGGCTTCTGTAATCAGCAAAATTTTAGGTTTTTTCATGTCCATGACTTAAATTTCACTTCCTAAGTCTTTTTTAATTAATTGTCTTTTTAATCTCATTTAACAAATTTCTTGAAGTTCTTTCTATGTTAAAAAATTCAATTGCACGCTCGCGTGCCTTTTTTCCAATCCTTCGACGAAAATCTGTGTCCCAAGCAAGGTTAACCAAAATTTCAACTATTTTTTTCTCATCTTCTTGCTCGACAAGAAAACCGTCAACTCCGTTTTGAATCATATCAGAAGTTCCTCCAATGATTGAACATATTACCGGCATGCCGCAAGACATAGCCTCCATCACACTCACGGGCGCTGCTTCTCCCAAGCCTACACTAGGCAACACAAAAACATCTGCTCTCTGTAATAATTTTATGACCTTATCTTCCGACAAAGCGCCCAGGACCTTAACAACTTCTAAAAGTTTTAGAGTTTTGATGTTTTTTTCTATATTGCCCCTAAGCGGGCCTTCGCCAACAATGCTATATTCGACTCGGATCCCTTTATTTAATAGATCTTTAACGGCCTTTAATGCATATATATGGCCTTTTCCGCGATTTAGCCGTCCCACGGTAACTATATGCAAATTATTCCCTGCGTATTCATGTTGTCCGATATCATTGAATTTATTTGTATCAACGCCCATCCATATCACTGGAACTTTTTCCTTACCTATTCCAACCTCCTCTATTATCTCTTTCTTTAACAGACTTGTCACTGCCGCAATGAAGCTGGCCCGCTTCATTTTGCTCTTATGATCTTTTCCGTAAACAGGCAGATCTCCGTGGAGCGTAAGGCTGTATGTCGGACCTCCAAGAATATTAGTTAAGGCGGCAATGTGCGCTGAGTTTGCACAAGAATGCACATGGATGTGGTTGATTTGTTTATTCTTAGAATAATTTAAAAGATCAGCGGCGCATAAGACCAATATGAGTATTTTTAAACGGCCTATAAAACTTGATTCTTTAAGACCTAACACGTAGAACAAGGCTTTCATCGACTTTATCGGCCTTAACAATAAGGTTAGTAAAGAAGGAATAAATCCGGGTGGATATATGTAATGTGTTTTTTGTGCTTCATTCAGCAGTGAAATGTGGGGACAAGAATCATCTTTTGGTTTGCGGCTAGAAATAACATATATCGTTTCGCCTTCTTCTCTTAGAAAGAGAATTTGTCGCATGAAAAAAATATGAGTTTGCCCCGGAAATTCGGGGATCAAATATCCGATATTCATATATATTCAAATCAATTTCTTGTCAATTCTCGATACAGATCAATTCTTTGCCTTGCTACTGTTTCAGTGGAAAATCTTTGCTTTGCATATTTTTGGGCCTTTTCACCCATTTCTATCCTTAAATTATCATTTTTCAATAAATACTCGATTTTTTGCGCTAATTCCTCTATGTCGTTTAGGTCCACCAGAAATCCTGTTTCCCCATTAATAATGGCTTCCTTAGTCCCCGGTATATCCGACCCTATAACGGGAGTTTTGCCCGCGAACGCTTCAATAACTGTAGCAGGAAAACTTTCCTGCGTGGAAAACTGAATATACAATGCTGAAGTACTGTATTCATTGATTATTTGATCATTTTCCATTCCTGAAATGATCTTGACATTTCCGGCGAGTGAATGCTCTGAAATATAATCTGATAACCTCTGCCTGTAAACAACACTGCCTTCCCCTGAAACTCCGCCTATTATGCAGAATTTAATTTCCGGTATTTTCTCTTTTACTTTTTTTATCGCTTTAAGCGTGGAAAGATGGTTTTTTCTCTCATTTAACACGCCAACCGATAAAACCTTATATTTATCCTTTTCTTTGTTTGTGAAATATCTTTTTGAGCGCGGGACAGGTATCGTTAAAACTCTTTTACTTATGTTATTTTCCTTTAAATATTCAACATCGTGTTCATTGAAACATATGATGCAATCGGCTATTTTAAAACCTTCAAACCAGAATTTTCTATAAAAAGGGGCTATTAACATTTTATGTTTTGGTACTATTCCGTGTTTCAATTGTTCCGGCACGATGCCATGAACAGTTATAACTGTCGGAATTTTCAGCCCCTTTAAAATAAAACCTTTATGCGGCATATGCAGATCAATAATGTCTGGAGAAATCTCTTTTATTATGCTCTGGATCTTTTTTTTATAAAAAACAGGCGTTAATAATGTTTTTAAGAAAATGGCCTCTTTTATTCTGTAGACTTTAATTCCATTAACGATCTCCGGAGGTTTTTCATGGCGCCCTAAGCACAACAGATTCAATTTGCATTCAGGAAAACCCCGAAGCCCCTCGAGCAAATTCCTAATATATATAGGCGGTCCGGTTGTAGCGCCTTCAGCAAAAGGATCAGCGCCGATTATAAGGATATTCATCACACTATCTTTAGTCATCATAGGTTATTATGCAAATTATTTGAATGCTTGTACGATATTAGAGAAAACAACGAGATTGTTCATTCCTAATAAAATCGCTAATATAATCAAAAAAACACGTGCTAGGAGTTTTTTTGTACAGATATACCCGCTCACATACAAAATAAAAATTAAAAATGTAAAATTCGCTGTGTAGATAAACGTTGACGTATTGTATATATCGCCAATGCCGTAGAAAATATGTAGAAGAAAATTAAATAAAATACAAAGAAAAATACCTGCGTAAAAGATCTCTTTTTCTTTCAATCTTTTTAAGAACTCTCTAATGCCTGCAACTAAAAAAACAGATCCTACAAATGAAGCTAACCAGCCAAGATAGCCATAATCCCCGACACCCCCTGCGACACATTTTACAATACCGGAACCTATTATTTTAGTTTTCGGCATCGGTGCAATAAAATTCGACCAAAAGAAATATCTAAAAACCTGCGATATAATAAGCAAGGGTTTTTCAAATACATCAAACTTTAAAAATTTAAATTCATCCTTTATCGAAGCTGCCATAAAGAACAATCCAGAAGTCGGATATAATATTTTCTGAATTATAGCTAATACTGTGCAGATCCACCCTACAAGAGCTAAATATACAAATATTGTGAATGTTTTTGAAAGCCCTGTATTCTTTTTTTTATAAATTTTGAAAATTACGATCACAAAAAGGATCAAAGTTTGGATAAAATTTGTTATTAACATTCCAAATGTAAATACCCCCGCCAAAATCCACGCAAGAAAATAAACTTTTTTCCGTAACAAGCATAAAAAAAAGAGTAAATACGTCAATATCAAACTAACGGTATTTGCTGAAAATGTCTCTGGAATGACCCCGAAGAAAAATTGACTAGCCGATAAACCGAACAAGCAGCCGAATAACAAAGAATTAAAATAGTTCTTCGTAAAGAACAGAAAAAAAATACTCGTCAAAAATACTCCCAAAGCTCCTGTAAACGAATTGATCAATGTTGCAGCCAATATTTTCGACTGGACAATATTTTTCAAAAAAGATCCGAAAGGATTAAAAAAAATAACATACAATGGATGAACATTAGTGCGATAATGGTTGGCTTGGGGTGCAGTCATATCATCGATAACAAGGGGACAATCCAATTCAAATAAGAGGTTTATCCCTTCAAAAGCCTTTGTTTCCCCTAACTTTATGCCGCAGTATGCATACAAAGCAAAAAAAACAATAAATATTAACACTAGATAAAGAGCTCTCTGTTTGTTCAAATATATTGTTTCTTTGAGGTTTTTCATATCTTAAGGGTTTATTTTAATACCCATCCGGATTTCTTCTATGCCAATCCCAGGCAGTAGAAACAATTGACTCCAATGAGTCATACTTAGGATTCCAATTAAGTTCAGTTTTTGCAAGCTCTGATGAAGCTACAAGTTTTGCCGGATCCCCTGCCCTTCTTCCGCTGAATTTAAACTCAATATTCTTTCCGGAAATCTTTTCGACCATCCTAACAACTTCCTGATTAGTGAAACCCTCGCCGTTTCCCAGATTATATTTTGCTGATGATCTTTTGTTTAAATTATCCAACGCCAGAATATGAGCATCTGCTAAATCAACCACATGGATATAATCCCTTACGCAGGTACCATCTTTAGTCGGATAATCCGAACCATAAATCTCCAATTTTTTCCTTTTTCCGAGAGCAGTTTTTATAACAAGGGGGATCAAATGAGTTTCCGGATCATGATCTTCTCCCAATCTTTCAGAAGCTCCGGCGGCATTAAAATATCTGAAAACATTAAATTTTAACCCATAGCATTTGTTGTACCAATCAAGGATTTTCTCGAACATAAGTTTAGATTCTCCATAGGCATTGATAGGTTTCTGCGGATGTTTTTCATCTATCGGAATATATTCCGGCTCACCAAAGGTTGCAGCTGTAGATGAAAATATCATTTTCACACAATTATACTTCCTCATAACTTCAAGCAGAGTTAAGCCATTTAGTATGTTATTAATAAAATATCTTGCGGGATCTGTCATGGAGAATTCCACTAAGGTCTCAGCAGCAAAGTGTATTACGGCTTCCGGCATATTTTTTTTAAATATTTCCTCCAAAACCGCCTTATCCCCATAATTACCTTCATGAAATTTTGCCTCAGGCAAAACAGCTTCCCTATGCCCTTCCCGCAGATCGTCCACAATAATTACATCATGCCCTTTTTTGATCAGTTGCTCTACACAAACAGAACCGATGTAGCCTGCTCCTCCCGTAACTAAAATTTTCACAGCGATCCTTTCATTTTTTTGCTTGTCGCACTACTCCCAATCTCCTCATCCTGCTATCACAATATTCAAGAATATCGTTTATATCTGTCCGTTCCTTTAAATATTTGATGTAGTTTTCAACGCTTTGTTCAATGGAGACTTTTGGCTGCCACCCCAGTTCTTTCATTTTTGTTATATCTGAAATAATATGCCGCGTATCTCCAAACCTGTATTCTCCGGTTACATTAGGCTTGATCGGTTTTTTGAATGCCTTCGCTACTATCTCTGCAAATTCAAGAACAGTATAAGGCTTTCCTCCTCCAACATTAAATACTTCATAATTTGCTTCATCCTTTTCGAGAGCCAACATATTCGCATCTATCACATCTTTTACATTTACATAATCTCTTATAGATCTGCCGTCCTCATAAACTATCGGCCTTTTATCAAAGTACATATTAAGACAAAATATCCTGCAGGCGCCTGAATATGCATTATAAAAAGATTGTCTTGGCCCTTGAACTATAGAGTATCTAAGCGCTACGGAGGGTATCTTGTATCTCTTGCCAAGATTTATGGCTATCATCTCTTGTGTATATTTAGACATGGCATACTGATTTTGCGGATTTATTACAGATTCATCGGATAATTGATATATAGCTTTTTTTTCGCAAACAGGACATTTTATATCCCATTGCCCTTTTTGCAATTGTTCTTCTGGTCTTATGTCAGGGCAGAAAATGCCGTGTTCCTTGCATTCATACTTTCCTTCTCCCATTACAGCTTGCGAGGAAGCTACAACAACTTTTTTAATAGGCAGATCTTTTTCCGCAATGATCTCATAGATCAAAGCTGTGCCTACGCTATTAACATGGAAAAATTTAGAAAAATCAGGCAAATAATCCTGGTATGCCGCAAAATGCATCACAAAATCAACATTTTCCAAGGCTTTTTCCATAATCTTCTTATCGCGTACATCACCTAAAATAAATTCAGCTTGTTCAGGAATGTAATCCGGTCTGCCTTTCATGTGAACAGGTTTTTCCAGGCTATCGAGTATTTTCACCTTATAGCCTTTATTAATCAATTTATCAACGGTATGGGAGCCTATAAATCCCGCTCCTCCGGTTACTAATATCCGCATTGATCAACTCCTTATTCTTTGGCGGTTTCTTTTAATCTTTGAGCAAAAAGCGTTGAAACCATATGACATATTACCAGGTGAATATCTTCTACCCTCTGCATATTATCGCATGGTACCACAATGCTTTTTTGGGTCAGCTTGGCTAATTTGCCCCCACCACACCCGGTAAGTCCAATAGTAATGCCTTCGTTTTCATTTGTATATTTTACTGCCTTCAGGACATTTTCCGAATTTCCGCTTCCGCTTATTCCTATAAGCACATCTCCCGGACGATACAAATTCTTTAATTGTTCCACAAAACAATCTTCATACTTACTGTCATTCGCCCATGCTGTCAATAATGGCACATTATCAACCAAAGATATTACGCGGACTCTGGTACGCCCTTTTATAATAGTAAGTTTAGCAAGATCATTAGTCATATGCGAAGCTGCTGCGGCACTCCCGCCATTGCCGCACAGAAAAATGGTTTTCCTTTCATCATAAATCGTCTCGAGTAAATCCACAACTTCGTTAATATCATTTTCCTTTATAGCGCCTAAACTCGAACATAATGCGCTGATATATTCTTTTACATTCATCTTTCCTCCTCAGATTAACATGTTATTTCCATGGATTACCCCTGACATTAAAGATCGCTTTACTTCCATCCTTATCGAATCGAAACGGCATCTCCCTGTAATTTTTAAGAGTCTTCCTTACTGCTTCTTGTTTTTCCAAAGGAACATAAAGAAGTAAAAATCCACCGCCACCGGCACCGCATATTTTTCCGCCCAGAGCTCCTGCTTTTAGCGCTTTTTTATACATGTTGTCTATTTTGCTTGTAGTAATACCTTTGGTAAGTTTTTTCTTCAGTTCCCACCCTTCATCGAGAATCTTTCCCACTTTATCAAAATTTTCCGATAAAAGTGCTTCTTGTATTTCAAGAACCTGATTTCGCATCTTTATTAATATATTCGTTTGTTTCTTTTGGGAAGTATCTCTACGTTGTATCTTCAATATTTTCGATGACTTACGCGTTACATTAGTATAAAACAATAATAAGTTGGATTCAAATCTTCGCAACGCACTATCATTAAGAAAAACATTATTTACAGTGACTGAATCATCTTTATTGAAACTGAAAACATTAATGTTCCCATAAGCTGCCGCATACTGATCCTGCTTACCTATGGGTTTTTTGCATCTTTCGATCTCGATCTCGCAAGCCTTTTCAGCAAGCCAATCGGCGGCAAGCTGCCTTCCCTTATACTGATATAAGGCATTCAGGATCCCTACTGCAAAACTTGATGAAGACCCAAGACCGGATCCCTCAGAAGGAATATCTGCAAGACAGCTAATTTCTATTCCTTTTTTAACATCACTCATCAAAAGTGTTTCTCTGACAAGCTCATGTTTTACCTGTTCAGGTTTATCGACTATCTCCTTTTTTGAGTAGTTTACATATATCTTATCATCATAACGATCGTTAATTATTATATATACATACTTGTCTATAGTTACGCTTATAACCATTCCGGTCTTATTCATGTAAAAAGCGCTTAAATCTGTGCCCCCTCCAGCAAAACTTATTCTTAATGGAGTTTGTATTATTAACATTTTTCCTCCTTCAACGTTTATCCCCTAAATTCTTCATTCGCTTTTTTATAATTTTCCATTGTTCCTATGTCAAGAAAATACTCATTTATCTTATAAGCCACCATATCATCTATCATCTTTGGAAAAACATCATGACCAAGATCAAATATTTTTTTATCTGGAAAATAGTCAAAGATATTTTTCCGGGCGATGTATACGCCTGCTGCAGCCAAATTGGTTTTTGGGTTTTTGGGTTTTTCAATAAAACTTTTGACAATATTGTTCTTATCCACCTCAACTATACCGCATGAGCCGGGATTGTCCGTACTAAAAACGCCTAGCGTCAGAGTTTTACTGTGTGATTTATGAGTCTTTTGCATATCGTTCAAATTAGCTGCAGTAAGGTTATCTGCATAACAAATAAAAAAGCTTTCATCTCCTTCGACAAATTCACTATTGGCTTTTATTGTTCCGCCCGAGCCTAATAACCGTTTTTCATGAACAATATTAATCTTAATCAACTTTCTTTTTTGATTTTTGAGATAATCTTTCACCTTTGAATGAAGATGATGACAATTAACTAACACTTCAGTTATCCCATGCTTTTGAAAAAGATCGAACCAATAGTCAATCAATGGTTTTTTGTTTACCGGTACAAGGCATTTTGGTATTTCATTTGTAACCGGCCTTAATCTTGTCCCCTTTCCTGCTGCCAATAAAAACGCCTTCATATCGCTCTCACCATTCATTATCATTATAAAATTTTATAGAGATATCTCGCACTATTCCCCGAATCTTATCGATCTCGTCTTTGGCTAATCTGTTTTTCCAAATGTATATATTTTTTTGCTATTTCGCTTTAAGAAAAAAGTTTCATTACCGGCCGCCTCTATCGGATTTTTTTCACTCGTATATTCTTTTATTTTTTCGGTAATTTTTCTGGAAAAATTAAGTCCAAAGTTTTTGTAAATTAACTTGAATTTTTTTATCGGCTCTCTGGATATATCTTCGTGTTTTAGAAACAACCAATCCGAATGATCAGATTTATACTTTAAAACAATACTATAGATAATTTTCCAAAGAATCGCGGTTTGAGTCATGAAATCCAATTTGCCTTTAGCGCAATCGTTAATTTCATTTTCAAAATCATTCAATAAATTTTTCATTAGCAATGGTTGATCTAAAAAATTATTAAAATCAAATTTCCAATTCATGCGTTTCATGCTACTCACAAATGCCGCTGGGTGCCTTATTAAGATCAAGACATTCATGTTAAATATTCCGGCTAACCACTCTGCCGAAAAAATGGCAAATGGATCCTTAAAAAGCGTCGCTCCTCTTGCAAAATATGTTTTTGCGATATTTCCGCATTCGCCTAAAATCCATTGCAAATCATTGAACGCTCTGACATGTAAAATTTTATAAAAAAAATCATATTTCATCTCAATCGCGTTTTTTACTTTTTGATGGTATAAATAACCATTCTCATGGTTAATATAAACAAACCAATTTTTAAAATTACCTCTACCGATCCCGAAATGCTTCCCCTTTTCCGGACTGAAGAACTCACTGATATAAAATACCCTTGGAGAAAAGTTTACCATTCTTCCGACCCAAGTCGTGCCAGAGCGGGGACTTCCTGTAATAAGCATTGGTCTTATAGGATCCGTGATCATTAAAAAATATTACCAACTTTTCTCATGAGTAAAAATTTTTCTAAAAAATATCTTAAGACACCAAATAACTGTAAAAATGTGACTACTGAACAATGCGACGCGTAAATACAAGATTGTTTAAATGTTATTTTAAAATTTTTTTGAAAAAACCCCACTTTAGAAAAAGGAAGAAATATTACTATAATAGCGAACAAAACACCTGCCCTAAAAGTTGACAAAAATGAAATACTGATAAAAAAAAGAACTAAAAAGCCCTTGCAAAGCAATTTAAGCATTTTTAAAAACCAGGCATTTTCATTGTTTTTCAACATTTTAAGACCAGCGCTCGCATATCCATAGCCCGATCGTGCAGAACGCTTAAAATATTGTTTGAAGTTATCCATATTTATATCATGATAGCACATGATCTTGTCCAGACCTTTTATCGAATAACCCATACTTCTTATGCGCGCTGAAAGTTCAGGATCTTCTCCCGCAATCAAACTTTCATCATAACCGCCCGATTCTTCCAGTACATTTCGCCTGATCATAACATCTCCGCCAAAATACTTTGCATCAGAAACTGGTTTTACCCATTCGAGGTCAGCTATAAAATGAAACCAGTTTTTATTAGGATATTTTTCTTTTCTCTGTCCAAAAATAGCCCCAATCCCATTGTCTATGTTATTTATGGCTTCTCTTAACCAATTTTTATCCACCTCAGTATCACTGTCGAAAAAATTAATCCATTCTCCCTCCGCAGCTCTCCAGCCGATATTCCTCTGTTTCCCCGGAGTAGCTTTTTCAGAACTCAGCTCAATAATTTTTACCCCATCCACTGCTTTGGCAATTTGCGCACTTCTGTCCGTAGACCCACCATCAACATATATGATATTTTTCAGAATAGCCTCTTCAGGTACATCCATATTTTTTATGGACAGAAGGCATGATTCCAGCGTTTTCGCGCTGTTCAAGCCAATAACAATAATAGAAATTGCAATGGTCCTGTTATTCATATGAAAAATTCAAATCTGCTGATTTCCAATATTAGTCGCGCAAAGTAATTTAGCAAAAATCTCATATACGTTTTTCTTTGCGGAAAAAATTTTATCCATAAAATATCCCGGTTCAAAACCTTCAAGCATATTCAAGCATCCCTCTATCTGATCCCAAGATTTTAATTCCAGTTTAGTATCAATTTCACATGCTTCTAAAAACCCTTTTTGCTTATCTCGGCCCGTAGGGCCGATCAGGAAAGGTTTGCCAAATGAAAAAGCCGTGATGCAACCGTGCATACTTGTACCCAAGAAAATGTCACTTGCAGCAATAACGGAAATCATATCAAATATCGAATCGACAGGAATGAAATAGAAGGCTCCTTGTGTCAATTCTGATATTTTCTTCAGATAAATATGATCATTATGACAATACCCTACTGGCATTAAAGCTATTTCGCAATCGAAATCCTTTTGATAATTTTTAAGTTGTTTTACTATTAAAAATACAGATCTATCATCCATGGGATAGCTCTGGAAAATCGCCAGTTTACGGCTTATATCTACACCGTTTTTTTTCAATATTTTTTGTCCTTTTTGCTTTTCAGCCACAAGATCATAAAAATCGCTAAGAACGCAACAAAGATCGGGTGCAACATGAATTGCATTAGATACTCCGCACTCTAGTAAGCTATGCTGTGCCCGTTTGTCCCTTACATAAATAAAATTTGCCCTATCAAATGCTTCACGAACTTTTGTCTTCAAATCCTGCGTGCCATCAACATGTCCTCCGCAAGAACAGTAAGCTATAAGAAAATCAACTGTCAAATTTTGAGGACAAATTATCCATGGCCCTATAGAGGAATAATTCATATACTTCGAGATAAATTTTTCCCTAAAATAGTTACGATGTAATACTCTGCCATAAAAGATCTTTTTTACATAAGAAAAAAACGAAGGATGGAATAACTCGGGATAAAGTGGCGCATAATTAGCGGCTGTCTTATTTTTGTAAGATCTTATTGATTCTCCTCCTCCAATAATTAAAACTCTTGGGGTGTCACTTTTTCCTTGAAGCATATTTTGAATAGAATGCACATAATATCCAGAAGAAAGAGGGGCTTCGCCTTCAACGAAAGAAAAACATCTAACCTCTTCTTTACTGCCGAATTTCCGAAGAAGTTCTTTAAGCAATATGTGGTAAAGTAAATCACCATAATTGCTGTTACAGTCTATAAAATGTCCGATCATGATATTTGCTTATTTTCCCATTCTAATCTTTTAAAAGTAATGATCTTGTCAAAATTTTCACATGTAAGATCTTTTCCCAGCCAACGGCTTAATGTGCTTAAGTCTTTGTTGAAAATCATTTCTAATTTTTTAAAGTTATCTAATGATAGTCTCGGCTTTTTTCTTATTTTCCAGAATTTCTTGATGCTATTACGAAAAAGTTTCGGCACATATTTCCTGCGCAATTCTTTCAAATACGGCGAATCAACAAACACATTTCGAATACGGTTCTTCCGAAGCCTCTCATTGGATATATTTTTGCCTTCAATAATTATATTCCATTTTGCTTCCCGGCCATACCCGATAAATTCGCATATTCTTCTTAGTTCCTCGGCTGGATATTCGGAGAATCTTTCAAGAAAAACAGGCAAAATATTTTTTTTACCGTAAGCTTCGATATAAGGTTTTAATTGCATACCGTACAAACTGTAATAAGTAAGTTCGGGATGTTTATCAATCGCTTTATCTATCGGAACAAGAATTTCGCCTTCTGACCATTGGTGTACATATTGCGACACAAGTCTTTCAATGGGATGGCGCATCATATATATCAATTTAGCTTCGGGAAGAAGCTCTTTCATTCTTTTAACTGTTTCTGGATATGTCGGCAATTTTGTATAGTGTGTACTTCTTTCGCCAATAATATCTTCTTTGCCGGCCTCTTCGAATTGGGCATAATACCAATTTCTGCCTTTCCCATATGTTTCATCGTCACTAAAAAAATTTATCTCAGTATTTGTTGGAGTGGGCATGAAAATTCCGGGCTGATGAACAAGCTGCGCATGGAGAGTTGTCGTCCCACATTTCATAGCTCCTATTATGATAAAATCAGGTTTATTCATACGCGCTTTTATAAATATTTTGATCTTCTCATGGGATTAAAACAATTGGTCCAAATATCGAGCCATTCGTATTTTCGAGTATGTGGTTTTTTGTTGCCCAAAAGTTCCCTGAACAATGAAATCAGTCTTCCCAATTCCCACAAAATATTAGCTAGCCATAATCCGGTAATACCATAAAACTTGGCAAAATACTTCGCCCGCGATTCATAATAGTAATTTGGTTTACGTGCGCAGGAATGAATCTTGCTGCTGCTTCCCTTCAAATGGACAGCTCTTGCTTCCGGCCAATAAAGCACTTTCAATCCTTTTCCCCAGGCACGGCGGCAGTAGTCAATATCGTCAAAATACATGAAGTATTTTTCCAGTAATCCTACGCTATCAATAACTTCCTTTTTTATCATTACACATGAAAAGCTGATCCATTCGGCCTCAGCAGGCTCATTAGGAATAGGCATTATTACATCTTGGTCTTTAAATAATCTAGTTATCAAACCGGTGCCAGATGCTGAAATAAATTCATTTATTGGTTTAAGAAAACGTCTTGTATTTACTTGGGCTCTTCCATCCGGCCATTCTAACCGTGGAGCTATTAAACCCACATTACTTCTTTCATTAATGGCATTAAATAGTTTTTCTATACATCGCTCTTTAAGAATTACATCTGTATTCAATAACAAGTAAAATTCCGATCCGTTCTCCTTTATCGCAATATTATTTGATTCCGAAAATCCGACATTAGAAGGGAGTTCTCTTATCTTAACATAAGATGAAATCTCACGCTCATTTATGAAATCTTTAAATTTATCAACAGAAACATCGCTTGATCCATTATCAACAATTATCACCAGGTCTTTCCGGAAATCCAGTTGATCTATTAGCGCTTTTAAGCAATCTAGAGTTAATTTGTATGTTTTGTAATTAACAATTATTGCTGTGATTCTTTTAGTCTTCGGCAAATCTTCATATACTTTCATAAAATTTTCTTAGATCCTGTTTCATTCTATCCATTGAATATTCTTTTGATTTTTTATTTCCTGCCAGACGGACTTTTTCTTTTAAATTTTTATCTTTCAATAAATTTATTAACTTTCTTGCTGCTGTATCTGTGTCTCCGTCTCTGGCCACCATGGCTGTTTTTCCATCTTCCATATATTCCTCGCCGCCTCCACCGGCAAAACCAACCACCGCGCAGCCACAAGCCATAGCTTCTAGCGGCGGTCTGGGAAACCCTTCAGGGTATCCAGTAGCGAGAAATATATCCGCTTTTTGATATGCTTTTATAATTTCTCTCTCCGTTAAGGCATCTGCTTTATCGAACTTAGCATGCGGAAATTGTTTTTTTACATCATTAATTATTTTTTTTGCATCATAGTGATTTTTCCTTGGCAAAAATAAGATTCTATTTTCCTCTTTTGCTTCCGGCTTATATATAAATTTATCATGATCTATTCCCCCGGAAATAACAACGGCGTCTCCTTTATTGTGCTCTTTCAAATATTTCTTTGTATATTCAGAATTTGTAATTATTTTTTCATAACCTAGCTCTTCATAACTTGTGCTCAAATCCTCGTATTTTAGAAATGGTCTTTCCCCTGTTGTCCCTATCCAATTTAAAACTAGCATGATCTTCTTTGCATTCTTAAATTTTAATCCCTCGTAAGGGATAATTTCAGGACAAACAACAACATCTCTATCATTTAAATCATATCCGACCTCATTGATATCTAATGCTTTTACCCTTATCTCGAACCAGTCGATTTTAAGTACCCCATCAAAAAGCGGTCTTGCATAATAACCCAGGCTATTTAATAGCTCGCAATGGTTATAGCATGTCTTTATCCCCCCTATCGGTCGGTTGGGACCCTTTATGATCTTATAAAAATATTCCGCATTTAAACGGGTAACATTTTTAAAGATTTTCCGTGCATTAATACCCGGCCTCAAGATAGGTATTAAATAGAATATTCTTTCTGCCATGTGTCATTAAATCTTATTTTAGTTTTGCCTCAGTAATGAAGTTATATTGTTTTTGAAATCCTTAAAGTTTATAACCCTGAACAAAATTTGACTTAAGATGTAAAAAATTGCAAAAATTGCAATTAGTAAAAAAGCAAGTAATAATCTTTCAATCCTAGAGGTTAAGAGAAAATATAAATAATTTTGAAAGGGTAAAATCGAAAAGAATATAATTAATCCCGCAATAAACGGCGGAAAAACCATGCTGTAAAATTCGTAAATATTCAAATTAAGGAATTTGCTGAATTTAACAGAAAAATAAGGCGCTGTAATAATGGGAATTATAAATAAGACTGCTATTACCCCATTGAATCCAATATATTTAGCACCGATAAACGAAAATATAATAGTAGTAAAATGTCTAAACAAACGCAACCTGACTTCATACCCAGGCCTTGCTACACCCCTCATTATAGTTGTACCCAATCCTGTTAAAGCAATGTTGATCCCGAATGAAACAGCTAAGAAATAAAATAAATTGGTAGTTTCAGGGAGCGGTTTTCCCATCCAGGCAAAAATTATCGGCTTAATGGCAATACAAGAAGCAAAAATAACGAAAAAGATCATAAACGATAATGGCTTTGTTATTTTTAAATAAAAGTACCTTACCCGATCCATTTTTTTGATCGACTCGAGATGTGAGATGGCCGGCATTAACGAGGAAAAAAAGAAACCAAAAGGCATCTGCAAGAAATTCGCCAATCTCCTCGCAATCATAAAATATCCGACATATTTCAAGCCGATTAAGTTGCTTATGATCAGCGGCAATCCCTTCTGAGCAATTGTACCTGTAAATCGCATAATCTGCAATTTAGCGCCAAAAGAAAAAAGTTTTAAAAAAACCTCTTTTTTTATCTTATTTAAGGATAATCTTAAAAACGGCATTTTATATGCTATTAAAATAACAAAAATCAATGTCTTTGCTAAAGTTGCTACGCTCACATTTATTGTTAACCCCAGGATTCCATAGTCATATTTTATGACGAAAAACGTACCTAATAACTTAATAAAGGAAGATACAATAAGAGCGATATTCGTAAGATCCATCCTTTGTATTCCATTAAGCGCTCCCGGAAAAAAAGAAAAAACATGATGCAAGCACATCACTGCAAAAGCCAGAATAATGCTAATTTTTGTTTCCTTGAATATGTCAGGCGGAATTTTTAACACTTTCTGCATTAGGGGATCGACAAAAATAATACACAATAAGATTAAAATAGCCGAAATAATAAGGTAAAAAATGGTCCCTGTATTAAAAATCTCATTTATCCTGTTGTAATCTTTCTTTGCATAATATTCTGATACATATTTAATATAGGTTTGTCCGAATTCAAAAGTAAACAGCGGGATAAACCCTGACAAAAGAAAAACAATCGACCATACACCATAGTTTTCATCGCCTAGATACTTAAAAACAAACGGAGTGATGACAAGCAACACTGCCATCTGTGAAAGACGGCCTATAGCATTAAAAACGGTATTTTTAAAAACTTTGTTACGTAGGCTCATCTTTCCCCACTAATGCCCTTATTAAAAAACAGAGCATTGTACATGCCCGCCATCCAATAAATCCCGCAAAAATAGACTACAGGGCTGACCAATAAACCGAATAATTTATCTTTCGCATTATTAAAAATAATATTTCTTAGATTGATCCTTGTAAATTTTGCTAATGCAATAATCGGAAGAAAAATAATAAGAATAAATTTTTGCAACAGATTTATGGATCCTGCATACCGTATATAAAGCAGATTGTTTCCATTAAGATACGTTTTTCGAAGGATCTTTAAGAAGCTTGTTTCGTATATTTTATGTCCAACTATATCAGGAATAAAGAAAAGTTTAACGTTCTCTTTTCTGAGCCTTTCTGTTAGCTCTGTATCCTGCATCCTTGGTATATCGGAAAAAAGTCCTTTTTTAAAAAATAAATCTTTTTCAAGAATCAATAGACTTGAACTGAGATTATTTCTTCGCCCCATATTTCTCGTATCTTGATATTGATGAAAAAAAATATAATGCTCCAAAAGCGAAGTCCATGAAAAATTCGGGTAATGTTTGAGTTTCTGGGCACCGCCAAATACTCTGTAGCCTTCTTTGTAATACTTATATATTTTCTCAAGCGCATCGTTCTCTAAAATAATATCGGAATCTAAAAAGACGAGGACATCCCCTTTTGCATTTTCAGCTCCTATATTTCGCGCCATGCCGGGATAAATACGTTCCGTTTTCTTTATAAAAATGATGTCATGAAAACCAGATGCAACCTCATCCACTTCCTTATTTGGCGAGGAATCAACAATAATAACTTCAAAATCTTTATAAGTCTGTTTTTTTAGTGCTTCCAGGCAAAGATATAAAGTGTTTTGCGAGTTGTACGACGGTATTATTATTGATATTTTCTTGAACTCCATAGCTAATAAATAATCCCATAACTAACAAATTGGCACACAATACTATCTCATCTTCTGCTAATCTGTCTAATCATTAACGCATGAAATCCTCCAGAAACAGCATCAATAAGCCAATTCTTTTTGCTTTTTAAAATACTCTGTAATTTGTATTTTATAAGAATAAATCTAGTAAAATTCAGTAAACAGCTGGTAATTTTTACTGGTATTGATATGATATATTTGTAAAAACATCTGTAAATTATCCAGCTTTTTTTTATTGATACTTTATTCATTTCATTTTTATAAATATCGCAATAATCCTTGATAACATTTTCTTTTGCAAACTCTCTTGATAAATATTCCAAACATTTTTTGTTGTTATTATACAAATACCATTTATCAAAAAATGCAGGTTCCAAGGTGAAAGATGAACTATGTTTGCCGCCATGAGCCGGCATAAATAGATCGCTATCAATATTTATGGAAATATCAGACTTGCCAAGAAAAGTTCCAATCTCTAAGAGCGCTGAATTAGGATCATCGGCTATTTTTTCAAATATTAAAACTTTGAAATCATTTTTATAAACGGATCCCCATCTATGCAATATGTGCTCATAATCGTTATATTTTATGATCCTGGGATTCTCATAAAACCTCACTTTTTGAAATGTATTAATCGACCTGAGCTCATGCCGCAAACAAATATCATATGTGATATTAGACCAAGTCCTTCTGATGGGATCACGAACAATAAAAATAGCTTTAGAGTGCGGAAAAATTTCCTTAATATATTTAAGGCAACTATACGGCAAAATACAATATGTAGGAGTAAAATCGCAATATATTTTTTCCGGTTGGAATTTTATATTTTTCAATAATTTTTCCAAATACTTTTCTAAAGGATCTTTCAAGATAGATTCATTGAAGAATTTAAGTTCTTTTTCATCCGGAACAATATAGTCTTTTTGCCTCCTGAGCACATTGTATAAAAAAGACGTTGAGGTTCTTGGTGCGCCGACTAATAGAACTAATTTAATTTTCTTACTTATTTCCAAAATATTCGTCATATCTGCCGCTTAAAATCTTGAAAAATATGATTTTTGCCCCCATTCCGAAAATTACGCAAATTTATCTGAATTTATATTGGCATATCCAGCACTTAGCCCGAATAGCAGCCAAGTATAAATCGGTAAAAATGTAACCATACTTACCGTAAAAACCATCACTGCCCATGCTATAACAGCAGAAAAAAATAATTTCCCAATAATCCTATAGCCGGGGTCTCCCGAAAAGAAAAATTTTCTTTTTAAAGCAGAAAGTACGGTGAGAAAAATCGATAAAAATAAGATCAGCCCCACTAGACCATATTCCAAAACAACCTGCAAGTAAGAATTCACCACATCAATGAGTCTGCCGCCGTGACTTCTCAGCTCTTCCATCTCCGGCTCTTTTTTGAAATCAACATTTCCCCAGACAGGATATCTTTTTATAACTTGAATAGAATTTTTTAAAAGTTTTTTCCGATATTGAACAGAGCCCTGTTCGGCTTTTCCGACAAACGGAAGAGAAGCAATTATGCCTCTCCCTAAGGGGGTGATCGAGATTACTGCTAAAATAGCTACAGTAATGGGTAGCATTTTAAATATTTTGCTTTTCTTCAAAAACAGAAATACACCTATAAAAATTGCATATGCGACCAACGGCCCCCTTGAAACCGTACAAAGTAAAGCTACAAACAGAATGGGCATAATCGTAAGGTACCTTTTTCTTGTCGGGCTCTTGGAAAGATGGTAATAAAGTATAGTTATAGCGGACATTAAGAAAAAATATCCCCCAAATGGTATGGGAGCAAAAGTTCCCTGAGCCCTCAAAATGCCCAATCTATATGCATAACCAAATAGCCCTTTTTCAGCATCAGTAAACATAGCATTATATAGATGCCACTGTTTGACAACCTCAAATATTCCAAGAAATCCCAGAATAACAGAAACAAATATCATTGATTTGGATAATTTTTCAAAATCTTCCTTTCTCGATACACAGTGACTTAGCACATAATAAAGTAGAAAATAATCAATAAATATCAAGAACCCATGCCTGAAAGCGCCGGTAAAAGTCATATCTCTAAAACCAATAATAAAAACATATAAAAAATACAAAACAATGCACTTTTCATATTTTGAGGAAAAAAAAGATTTTTTATGCTGGAAAAACAGTTTAAAGAATAGGGGTAATAAAATAAGAATATTGAGCAAGCGCGGATAAGTTAACGGAAAAAACTGCTGGAGACCCGGAAACGGTATTTGATAAAAATATTTAATCGGAATTATCGGCAGAAGCATCAGATAATAAGCTGCACGATCAATGTCGGATTTTTTAGACAAATAAAACTGAATGATGATAAACAATAAAGGAATGAAATACAGAAATTTCCTTGAGAAATAAGCCGCTGTTACAATTAAAAAAAGCAAACTCCCCCATTTCAGGGATTCCTTCTCTTCCAAGAACATGTAAAAAAAGGCGGTCCCTATCCATATCAGGCCTGAAATTACTATCCACTCTCTGATAAATAAAGGTATTCCCATAATTTTTAAAAGCGCTATTTAAATTTAAAAAAATTGCATTTTGCTACGCACGATACACATTTGCGCATCGATCTGTATTTCACGTTTTTATTTTTTTGTTTCATAATGTTATTTAACAACTGAAAAAGGCCTAATCCCATATTATCTATTATCCCTAGCTCGGAAAGATCGAATTCTATATTTCTTTCTTTTTTCAGCAGTTCTAAAAAATACTCCCTTGCTTTATTAATATTAAGCTTATTTATTGTTCCATTGATCTTCACATTCACACTTTGCTCATTCTCAGTTTGCTTAAACGATAAATGTTCCTCGCGAAACTTATTGATCTTTTTACAGACATAAAGAAGTTTGCAGGGCAGCAACTTAACTAAAAATATAAAGATCAACAAGCATATGTCGATCAAGTATCTTTTCCATAATTTTAAAGGTTCCAGTCTGAACCGGTATAACCATTCGAATCCCATGTATTGCATCCAGCGGGGCGCTCTTTTTAACTTGCCGCTTAAAAAATCAATAGATGCACCTATCTGGCAAATGAATTTTACATTCAATTTTGACCTGTTAAGGTCTATCCATTTAAGAGCTTTTTCCGCATCCAAGCTTATAAATAAGATATCCGCATTGGCCTGGTTTATTCTTTTTATATATTCATCCTTGCTAAGATCATATACATCTCCAAATTCAGGGGATAAAAAATCTGCAACCCTAAGGCTTTTACTTTCAGAATCTATGATCTTCGATGCCCTTTCTAGGGAGTTATGCGTAGAACCGAACATAAAGATTTTGTAATTGCGGTCAAATTTTCTTTCTATCAATTCCGGAAGAAGATCTGCGCCCGTCACCCTTTCGTAAATCGGAATATTTAAAAATCTACTTACCCACACAAGAGGCATCCCATCGGGAGAACATCTATCCGCATTTAAAACTATTTCTCTGAATTTTTCATCTTTTAAAGATGAAAAAACATAATGCAAGTTTACTGTAACTAAATATTTGGGAATGAATTGCTCGTAATTGCAGGTTTCTTCAATAAAATCTATAACGCACGGCATTTTCTCAGAATCTATAAGCAAACCAAGAAAATAATAAGCGTTCCTGTATAAATCGCCTTTTCCGCAATATCCAGTTTTGTTCATCAAGAAATACCCAATCCGCTACTCAGCTCCCACCCTAAGAAGTACTGCGGGGATGGTTTTAAGAATGATAACTATGTCTAACCATAAGGACCAGTTATCGATGTATTTAAGATCGAGTTCTGCCCACTTATTAAAATCAAGTATTCTGCTCCGCCCCTCTACCTGCCACAAGCACGTAAGTCCCGGCTTCATGCTGAGCCGCCTTCTCTGCCAGCCTCTGTATTTCGCAACTTCCATGGGCAAAGGCGGCCTTGGCCCCACAAGGCTCATCTCACCTTTTAACACATTCCATAATTGCGGAAGCTCATCTATGCTGAATTTACGGATAAATTTTCCGAAAGGAAAAATGCGGGGATCATCCTTAACCTTAAAAACCGGACCGGTCATCATGTTGCGCCCTTTTAACTCATCGAGTCGTTGTTCCGCATCCGAATACATCGAACGAAATTTGTAAAAAACAAATTTCCTGCCATGGAACCCTACTCTTTTTTGCTTAAAAAATACAGGTCCCGGCGATGACAACTTAATACCGATAGCTGTAATGACAAATAATGGCGATGTAAGGATGAGTAAAATCGCAGCGCCAGCTAGGTCAAATATCTTTTTACACACCAATTGCCAGGAAAATCCCGGCGTGGTCCTGAAGATCAGAAACGGTATATTTTCGTCCAGATTATCAATTTCTTTTTTTGCGAACATTGTTTCAAAGAAATCCGCGTAAAGCCATATCTCGGCCCCGAATTCCTCACATTTGAGGATAAGATCTTCAACGTCAGATAATTTCTCCTTCCCTACAGCAAAAATAACATTATCTATATTTTTTTCGAGCATGAAGACCTGAATATTGCCTCCGAACTCACATTGTTCCAATTCTTCGCATGACCTGGAGTCCAGGCAGCATGTGAAAACTATATTTAAACCTAAATGCGTATTTCTATGTATGCTTTCCTCGATTTTTGAGACCAGTCCTTCCTCTCCGATTATAATCACATTGCGCACTCCCGTTCCTTTTTCTCTGGACCTTTTCAAAGTTTCTCTGACCGATATTTCTTTCAAAAAAAGTAGTCCAAAACTAAAAAATCCGAACAATGTGAGAGTTAACCTGCTGGCAAGGCGTGCCTCAAGGAAAAATATCACAAAACCACAGATCGCGACGCCGATGAAAGTTGCCTTAAATATTATCCATGCAACATGTGCCAGTGACCGTAATCTGTTCGTGGGATATAAACCATTCTCATATAAAAGAATATTCCACAGGAGTACCAGACTCAGTAATAGTATGGGATTTTTGAAAAAAATGGAAATATCCGAGAAGGAAAAGTCTTGTACTATCTGTGCCCTCAGAAGCGAAGCCAGAAATATGGAAAATAAGACAATTATAGAATCAGAAAAAACGTTAAAGATCCTGAATATGCGGTTTTGGTGACTGATCATATTATATAAAAGTTTTTATTTTCATATTAAATATACTTGCTTTATAATGGTTTGTCAAACACAGGATATGATTAACGGTTAAGACAAACAAAAAACCCGCAAGGGGCACATGCGGGTTTTTTGCTCTCTTTGTTCACTCAACAAAGAGAATTATCGTGGTGAGAACGATAATAAATTCTTCCTGGTCATTTATTCTAAACTGTCTAATTTACAGTGTAACTGTCCTGCTTTTCATTTCGCGCTTTTTTTCTTTTAAATATTTTGATCTAAAGTGCTTATCATGTCTTCTAAAATGTCTTTTTCTTTCTTTTGACTTCATCTCAAGCCTCCTCTTCAACTGCAAGATTACTTCTTCTTTTAAAAACAACAAGCACGGAAAACCAGTTATCGGATTTTTCATTTGTTTTATCCCTTGTTCTGCATTTTCCGGGAATTGCTATGTACTTTTTTAGCAAGAAATATTTAAGTTTTTTAGATTTTTCGCTCATGTTTTCCTCCCAGGTCATTGATGTTTAACTTGTCAAGCTCCATAAAACGTATATAAAAAATGAACCTGTTTCTTACACTTTGTGCTTTGAAACAGGTTCAAGTAATCGGATAAAGAAATTCTGTGCGAAATCTAATGGATATTCCGCAAATGTGCCCCCGTTCTTTTTTCTAAAACGGGTGATCATCTTTTAGCTCCTTGTCCTGTGCCCCTTATGTCATGATTTTTGCCTCCTGTTTTTCGTTTTTATATTCCACTTTAGTGCCCCTCTTTCTGCCCCGATCGTTTAAGCGGGACTGTCCCTCGCCTCGGGGCACGGGGAAGTCCGGGACAGTCCCTTATGTAAAAAGGCATCGATCACATAAACAAATGATGCCTTTTATCGTATATCTTAAGGGATACAGATCGATAACAAGCCGCCAATCTTTTAGCTCTTACAGGATTGTACCGGTCTTTCGTAAAATCAACCGAATACTTTGCTAATAAGTCCCTGTTGTTAGTTTGACGCCTGGTGATCATCTTTCACCTCCGTTTTTACTTTAACCGTGTTATTTTGTTTCCAGTCAGTTAAAATTTTACATCCAGCTTTGTCAATATCATAATAATCCCGCCTAACATGCTGAATATCACAAATGTTGCCGGTTCCGGAATTGCAGGGAGTTCCACCACCGGATCCACATTCGTAACTCCTACTACCGCATCATCATAATCTTTATCCCCGCCACCAGCTTGGTCCTCCACGGCCACAACTACACTATTGACGTCAAAGATTAAAAAGTGATCAAAACCGTCCGAGTTCAAAGACACAACACTATAATAGGTATCTTCGGGAGATGTTAAATAAAATCCGAATGTTGTTCCGATATCCTTTTTGTCTGGTGTAATCCATGGAAAAAACGGTTGGATCCATGCTTGACCGTTAATAACATCGAAAATTATGGTTTTTGAGTCCCCGGGATCATGGTAACCAGAAAATACCTTAAGTTTTTCACTCGGATCACCTGGATCGAAAATACCAAAAGTGTTTTGATCCGCATACCCTGCATTTTCGATAATAATAGTAGCTACAGTCGGATCGTCTGTATCGATCACATAGGCAAACTCGGCACCCGTGTCAACAATCCCAATATCATCGGGGTCGCCGGTCAGATCATACAGAGTCGGCAATGCTAAAACTGAACACGTTCCCAACAACAAAATACTAAAAACTATTAACAATATTTTAATCTTCATTTCCCTCACCACCTTACTCGAATTTTATGCCCCGTTAATACATTTCAACCACCTCCCGATTTTTAACAGTTTATAATTCTGTCTTGTACGCATATAAAAAGCCCACTTATAATCTAAGTGGGCCCCTTTTTTATCACCAGAGTCATCTCGCGATTTAGCAAGCACAATTAAGTGTTTTGCGAGGAGGTTCATTTTATGTGTTACGCGCCTAGTAACCATTTTTCCCTCCTTAAAATACCTTCCAACCTATGTCATTTCTTTTTCCTCCCCTCAAGTCGAAGAAATGCCGTATATAACAAAAAACCCAACCATTGAAAGGTTGGGTCTAAAAGCTTTACCGGCACTTTTACGATCGTGCTAATCGGCAACCGGCTGAGCCTATTTCCCCTCTTTTAGCTCCCTTGGCTTTGTTGCCCCATTCTTTCGAATGGTTTACTTTCCATGAGAAATAACGTTTTTCAAAAAACTAAGCTTACTTTACTATCACCTAAAGTATACCATAAAAATTGGCAAAATACAAATTTTTTGAGGTATTTATTTGCACTCGGTAAATTTTGAATCTATAATAGGTAGAACATAATTTTTGCGATATCTTCAGGCAATAACATATGCGGAAATATTTTTCATTCTTAATAAGCGCTGCAACTTTTATCTTTTTATATTTACCCCTTCTGCCCAGGCTGGTTCAGCACTGGATGAAAGACCGGGATTTTTCCCATGGTTTTTTTATCCCCATTCTGTCGTTATATTTTATTTGGCGAAACAGAAATGACCTGAAAAAAACCGAAATCACGCCTGACAATAAAGGTCTCCTGCTGGTTATATTGGGGGCTTTGTTTTATTTTTTCTCGAAAGTCGCCCATATATTTTCCTTTGAGTCTTATTCCATGATCATCGTGCTTTTGGGGCTGGTATATTTGCATGCCGGAAAAGAGATGCTTAAGAAACTCGTTTTTCCCGTCTGTTATTTGATATTCATGATGCCCCAGCCGGGGATAGTTTACAGTAATGTCAATTTTTATCTGCGCACGCTGTCAACCAAAGCCTCCTTTGCGATAATTAAAATGACGGGCATTAATGTCACGAGAGAAGGCAACATTATTAACTTTCCTACATACCAGCTTTTGATAGGCACTCCCTGCAGCGGAATAGTCACTCTTATGACCTTTGCGGCCGCATCGCTTGCGATAGGCTATGTATTGCAGAAAAGCATCCTAAAAAGAGCGATACTTTTTGCATCTTCGATAATTATAGCTTTCGCGATGAACGTTATAAGGATCGTAGCAACAGGCGTTATCTCGCACCTTTTTAAAGTATCCAGCGTCCCCTCCTCTGTTCACGATTGGACGGGATACATTGTTTTAATAATAGGAGTTGCACTGCTTTTTAAGCTGAATAATATTTTAAAAACTAACGATAGATCAATTTAGGAGCAAAAATACAGCGAAGATGAGAATGCGTCCGGCAATAATAATTTCATGGCTCGTTATAGTTTTTACAGGGATATACGCTAATTTCATATTCAGCGTAGAACCGGTTCCCATCAGGAAATCTTTGATATACTTCCCCTTTAAAATCGGGGAATGGAAAGGCGTAGAGAAGGCAAATTCAAATTATGTAATGACCACCCTGGGCGCTGATGACATACTGCTCAGAGAGTATGGAAATATCAACGGCGACAGGATGGAACTTTATTTCTCTTACTATGATTACATCACTTCCATTCACGATAAACCGGCAAAAATGCCCCATGCGCCGCAGGTGTGCTGGATAGGAAAAGGCTGGGTTTTTAAGGATCTGGGCGATGAAAGACTGGGATTCAAGGTAAACGGCAAAACAGTTAATGTTAAATACAAAAAGATCCTGGCTGAAAAACAGGATAAAGAAGTCCTTTTGTTCTATTTTTTCAAATTGAACGATCATTACGCGGTGAATTGGCCCAGGATCAGAATATATGCTTTTATCGATTCGATCCTCAAGCATAAGAACAGCACACTGACCTTGCAGTTAAGTGCAGTTGTGGATAGAAGAGGATCGGAATACAAAGAAAAAGAGATGAAGGACTTTTTAGCCAAAGTTATATTCCTTCTCGAGAAAGAATACCTGCCTTAGAATTATTCCCCAAGCATTTAGGCTTTTTTGAATTTCCTTGCCAAAAATCCAAGACCCGTAAAAAGTATCGTTAACATCGCCATCGGTTCCGGTACGGGATTAACGGGAGCCATATTAGTTCCTGACATTACAAAATCATTAAAATCGGCATCAGAACCCGGATACGACTGATCCTCAGCAGCAGCATACAACACATTATCATCCCCTCCAACTCCAAAGATCAGAAAATGATCTTCTGAATCAGAATTTAAAGAAGATACGCTGTAAAATGTACCGTCGGGGGATTCCAAATAAAAACCAAATATCGGATCGATATACTTTTTGTCCGGTTCAATCCAGGGAAAATAAGGATCAATCCACGCCTGCCCATTAGCAGGATCAAAAACCAGTGTCCTCGAGTCTCCAGGATCGTTGTAACCGCGAAAGACTCTGAGTTTTTCGCTCGGATTATTTGGATTAAATATACCGAACTCATTTTCATCCGCGTATCCTGCGTTCTCGAGAACAATCGTTGTCACAGATTCGACCGGATCGCTTGTATCAACCACGCGAGCAAGTTCCATCCCGGAATCGACTATACCTATATGATCAGGGTCGCCTGTCAGGTCATATAAAGTAGGCAAAGCCGATGCTGAACATGTTCCCATCAACAAAACACTAAAAGCTACTAACAATATTTTAATTTTCATTTCGCTCACCACCTTTCTGAAAAAATTTAACCAGCTAATTCACTTTTAACACCTCCTTTAAAATAAAAAACCCAACCATTGAAAGGTTGGGTTTCGAAACTCTGCCGCACTTTTACGACATGCTTTTCAGCAACCGGCCGAGCCTATTTCCCCTCTTTTAGCTCTCCTGGCTTTGCTACCCATTCTTTCGAATGGTTCACTATCCATGAGAAATAACAAATTTCCTTAAAACTAACTTACTTTACTATCACTTAAAGTATATCATATAACTACAGAAATGCAAACAGATATGTGATTTTTATCCCCTCTTAGTGAGAACATATAAAATCGTCTGAACTACGATCTTGAAATCGAACATGAAAGACAGGTGTTTAAGATAATACAGATCGTATCGGAATTTTTCTTTCATTCCTTCCAGCGTAGAAACATACTGATAAGCTATTTGCGCCCAGCCTGAAATCCCCGGTTTTACAAAAAGGCGCAATGAATAGAACGGAATTCTTTTTTCAAGTTTTAAGATAAATTCAGGCCTTTCCGGGCGGGGTCCGATGAAACTCATATCGCCCTTTAACACGTTCACAAGCTGCGGGATCTCATCGATATGAGTATGCCGTAAAAACCTGCCGATAGGGGTGACTCTTTTATCGTCTTTTATGGTAAAAGTGGGGCCTGTCTCAGTTTCCGCGCCAACATGCATCGTCCTGAATTTTATTAATTTGAAAGGTTTGCCCCTAACCCCTGATCTGGTCTGCAGATAAAAAACCGGCCCCGGAGAAAGCCATTTTATCAGTAAAGCGGCGATCCCCATGATCGGTAGAGATACCAGCAAGAGCAGCAAGGAAGACAGTACATCAAAAAACCGTTTCGTCCTGAATATCTTGAACTTATCCTGCATCAGGCAATAATCAAGGAGCTGCTTGCCGTCAATGAGTTCATACGGTATTTTTTTCATCACATTCTCATAGAGCCTTTCAAACCTTATCAAATAAATGTTATTCTGGTGACAGAAGATGAGCGTCTCATGAAGTGTCTGACTTTCAGTCGTTGAAGATATTATTATGAGGGAAATGTTATTTTTTCTGACAATATCCAAGAGTTCATCGCTTTTCCCGAGGACAGGAATCCCCTCAACTGAATCGGAAATGATCTTATTGTCGCTCACGATGCCGAGCATATCAATATCAAGCTCCGGATGCGCTTTTATGAATTTGATAGCTCTTTCTGAAGCCTGTTTATCGCCTATTATTAATGCCCTCTGCCTTTTTACGTATTTCTTCAAAATACTGCTTAAGAAAGCCTTCCCGAAGAAAAAGAGAAACACTTTGAATACCAGGTCCAAAAGCAGGAACCTGCCGCCCAAAACCCTGAAAGAACTGTAAGAATTAAAGATGATCAGTTCGCCCGCAAAAACAAAAAGAAGAGAAACAAAAAGATTTAACTGATCGGTAAAATCCGTAAAGTCACGCCTGAAAAAATACAGGTCCATCAGGTAAAAAACCGACAGCGTCAAAAGGACCATCCACGTTAACGGCAAAGCATTCGCGAGCAGGTGATCCGAACATACCCGGCCCTCAAAAAGAATGCACGAGGAGATCAAAAAAGACCCGACAATGAAAATGATGTCAAAAAGTATGTATATCTGCGATTTGTAACGGTACATCCATCGCTCCTTTAATCAAGACGGGACCTTAAAGCCCTCATAGAAAATCTCGTACCGGGACATTCAGTTTTTGCCCCCAGAACTTCCCCGTGACCCAGAACACGCTTTTTTGAGATCTTATAGTATTTTTTCAACTTATCTGTCAGATAAATAAGCGAATCCATCTGCTTTTTTGTGGGTTTGCCTTTGGAAAAATTTCCCACGAGGCAAATGCCGATCGCCCTTTCATTCATGTTGTTCGCTTTGCAGTGAGCGCCGTCCTGCTGCTTGATCCAGCGCGGCCCCATCTCTATCTGTCCGTCATCCTTGCCGCAGGTCCCATTATCGATAATAAAATGATAACCTATCCCCTTCCATCCTCTTCTTAAATGAGCCTCATTAAATTGCATGGCATTACCGAAATCAGTAGCACTGTGATGTATTATTATATATTTCCATTTTCTATTCGGATACAGACTTATGATATTCTTCCGGCGCGCGGCGTTAGGAACATAAATTTTTTGACCGATCTCGACATCCGTGACATCTTTTATGCGGTTAGCGTTTACTATGCTTTGAACGTCCACGTCATACATCTTGCTTATCCGCCACAGGGTCTCGCCGGGCGCTATGGAATGATAAACTCCCGCCCTTGCTGCGAACGGCGTAGAAGAAGATCCATATATAGCCGCATCCACAGGACTTTTGGCCACAGGCGCGGTTGAACATGAGGACAGAAATAAACAGACCAAACCAACAAAACAGAAATATAATAGATGTTTGTTATCCTTAGGCATAATTGTTCTTTCTATTACTTACACCAATAATTATACTGATAGGAAGGAAAAAGACAAATCTTTAATACTTATTTGACCGGGAACTTTATGACAAACTCTGTACCGCTGCCCAGCTTGCTTTTGACGCCTATACTCGCATTGTGCCTTTTCAAAATAAGGACAACGATCCAAAGACCCAAACCGGAACCCTTCGTTTTTGTTGTATAGAACGGCTCAAATATCTTTTTGACCCCGCCGGATGAGAGCCCTTTTCCGGTATCCTTTATTGATACAAAAACCGTCCTGTTGTCTAACATCCCTGTTGAGATAGTGACTCTTCCATTTTTTGTGATCGCGTCAAACGCGTTTAGTATGATGTTCAGAAATACCTGCTGGATCTGGATGCCATCCGCATAAATACAAGGAATATCCTCAAAGTGCCTCTTTATCCGGACATCATTCTTCTTGGCCTGATATTTTACAAACTCCACCGTTTCCTTCAACAGCGCATTTACATCGATCCGCGTTTTCTCCAATTTGACCGGCCTGGAAAAATCCATCAGCTGATCGACCGTTCGATTTATCCTTTCAAGCTCGCGGCCGACCAGAAATCTGAACTTTCTTCTGAACCGGGCGTCATGATATTTCTTATCGACGTATTCGGTGAACGTTTTGATGGAAGTCAGCGGGTTCTTGATCTCATGCGCTATGCCGGACGCAAAGGTCACGGCCTGCTTGTGTTTGAGGGCATAATGCAATTCATCCAGTAATCTGTCGCGCTGCTCTTCGATCTCGCAAATCGATCCATTAAAAAAACATTTGTCGATATTGCGCTGTACGCGGATCTTTATCGGAAGGCATGCAATCGAAAGAAAAATGATCGCAGCTAATGTAACAGGGTAAGAGTCATATTGCAAGAACAAGCATAGCACCCTCTCCACCACGTAAACGCTAAGAAAATATGCGAGCGTTACCAGAGAAACTGTTAACGTGTAAAGCATGCTCTTTTTTAACGCGATCCTTTTTTGTTTCATTTTCCAACCCACTTAATTTCTGCTTTTTAAATGTATTTAGTATGTTAGTCCTATAATAACAGAAAGTTTATGTTAAGTCAAGAAATAGCTAGCTTGCTTTTGTCTTTCTAACATTTTTTTTGAGAATTATAAGTCGTTTAATTACTTGATGTTACGTTTTGTGGATTTTCTTATTTTCGATGATTTTGGAAAGGATGACCCCTATCTCAAACAAAAGGACCATCGGTATCGCAAACATCAGCATGTTCAATATGTCCTGCGTCGGCGTTATGATCGCCGCGGCTATCATTATTCCTATAAGCGCTTGCGGACGTTTTTTCCTTAGATAATCCGCTTTAAGAATGCCGATGTCTGTCAGAAGCCCGATCAAGATCGGTATTTCAAAAACTATGCCCCCTACCAAGATAAGCGCGGCTACGAACGATGTGTACCTCCCCAATGTTATCATAGGCGAGGCGATGCCGCTTCCGAAATTCAATAAAAATTTAAGCGCCGCGGGTATCGCTATGAAATATGAGAACAATATTCCCGCCGCAAAAAAAACCAGAGCGGAGGATAACCAAACTGCTATGCGGTTTTTTCTCTTCCCCGAAAACGCGGGATGCATGAAAGCCCAGAGCTGGAAAAGGATCACCGGGAACGATATGATAAAACTCGCCAGGAATATTATTTTCAAGTATGAGGTAAAAGCCTCTGTCGGGCTGATAAAGATAAGCTCCGAAGCGGTTCCGATCGGACGTTTTAGTATCGATAAAAAATATTCGCCTTTTGAAAAAAGCGTGATCGCGATAAGAACAAAAAAAACGATAATTATGAGGATCCTGCGGCGTAACTCTTCAAGGTGGGTAAGGAAATCTAATCTTTTGGGCTCTTCCTTATACACGGCGCTCATTTTGTTCGGTTTTCATCTTCTTTCTTATCAGATGAATCCTGCGCTCCCTTTTTAAATTCACTCAATGCTTTTCCCAGAGCTCTACCTATTTCCGGAAGTTTTGCAGCCCCGAATATCAAAAGCGCTATCACCAATATCAATAAAATTTCAGGAAGGCCGAGTCCAAACATTTATATATCTCCTTTTTTTTGATCCTGTGATCATCTGGGTTTTTTCTTGCGTTTTCTCTTTCGCTCTTTTTTCTTTGATTCCTCATACGGCGGGCTTGTCGGCGGCACGTAAGGCACTCCGTCCTCTACCGAGCGAAAGATATCTCCCGTGCCGTATTTTTCCTTATCTTCATCATACAACTCTTCTTCATCGGATAATTCTTCGCCTTCACCTTCTTCGTACTCATCGTGAATGACAATAAGTTCATCGACTATATTGTCAATTCCCGCCATGTCCGAGATAAAATCTTTCAGCTCTTCTCTCTGGCTTTCATGTAAGATCTCCCCGCGCAAAACAACCTTGGACCCGTTAACGATCGATATCTGCATATTCTCACGGGAAACTCCCATGTCATCAAGATGTTCGTATATTATTTTTTTGATCTCTTCGCTTGAATGCGAGCCACTCAATGCCATCACTTCCTCCTGTCCCAAAGCAACAACATCAAGTATACCACATGCTTTTAAAAGGGCAAATTTCTACTCGCCGATAATCTTTACCAGGACCCTCTTCTTTCTTCGGCCATCGAACTCACCGTAAAATATCTGCTCCCATGGCCCAAAGTCAAGCTCTCCGCCGGTTACAGCAACTACTACCTCACGGCCCATGATCTGTCTTTTAAGGTGAGCGTCCCCGTTATCTTCCGCTCCATTGTGCCTGTAATGTTCTATGGGTTCATGCGGGGCCAACTCTTCAAGCCAGTCATCATAATCCTGCAAGAGGCCCCTCTCATCGTCATTGATATAAATGCTCGCCGTAATATGCATGGCATTTACAAGACACAGGCCTTCTTTTACGCCGCTTTTTCGAACTATTTTTTCAACCTGCGGAGTAATGTTGATATAATCCCTTCTATGAGGTGTTTTAAACCATAGTTCTTCGCGATATGACTTCATCTAGTGCCTCCTTAGATATAAAGCTAAAACTTAATAGTGACCCCGCCCTGAACCCTGAATTCTTCGGCGGATCTTGCGAGGGAAATAAACAGATCCCTGTCTTTACTGAAAGTTTTCCGGAATACCACTTCGAGCCCCATTTTCCCGCCTCCTGGGTCCTTCAGGGAAACCGTGACCGTATTGCCTTTCCCTAAAATTTTTTCCACGCCGAAAAGGATCTCCTGCCGCTTTCTGCCGGAATAAGACACCTCAAAGCTCACCTTTAGATCCTCTTTTATTTGCCATTTTCCTAGAATCGTGACCGTCTGTTCTCTCTTGCGAAAAACCTCTCTCTCTAAAAACCGTATTCCGATCTGGTAATCTATGCCCCTGTCTGAAGACCTCACATTATGCGACTTTAAGACCGCTTGGAATGAAAAGAAGGATCCGCTCGAACCTTCCATCCTATAAATTATCCTGTGTTTTTGAAGCTCCCAGAAACCCCTGAATATGACCGTGTGCAGTCTGCGGACCTTTGTCTTAAGGCGCGTCATCGAATAACGGTAAATAAGTTCATTATTGCGGTTTACCTGCCAGGCCCCCTGGAATCTTAATGTGTCATAACGGCCCTTTCCTTTATTGATATCAAAGCATATGCGGTTGTAGCGGTCAGCCCACCATGTACCGCTTAATCCGATCGTTCCGCTTTTGATGCCGGAAAGCGGTTCTAATCGGCGAATGCGGAATCTTAGAAAGTTCCCTCCCGCATGTTCGATCTGACCATGGAATATGAGATCCTTCCCGGCAAGATCCGACTGAGATGAAAGAACATGAAATTTTAGCGCGTGTTCTTCAGTTAAAGACCATGTTCCGTCAAGGACAAGCTTTTGAGAAGCGGTTCTTGCACCGGCCTTTTTGATGACTGTTTTATATGAAGTTTTTCCGGGAATCGTTTCTTTAAAGGTATGCGTTAGAATGATCCTGTTTTGCGAATCGGTCTGTATGCGGGTAGTTCTTTCGGACATTTTCATCCCTTCATGACAGGCTCCCCTTGATCCCTCACATTCCTTAAAGAATGTAATGCGATCGCCGCTGCGTTATTCACGTTTAAAGATTCTATTTTCTTGCTGATAGGTATATAGAAATTAACGTCCGCTCTTTCTAAAATCTCCTTCGATATGCCTTTTCCTTCGCTTCCGAAAGCTATGATACATTTTTTCGGGACCTCTTTTATCTCGTCTATCGATATCGAGTTTTTCTTCCGCGGCTGGCCCGCGAAAAGTTTATAGCCGCTATTCTTTAGCCTGTCTATCATATTTACATCGCATGAATATATAGGCACTTCAAGCATCGATCCCGCGGATGCCCTGACAACTTTCGGGTTATAAATATCCGCTGTCTCACCCGCCAGAAGAAGAGCGTCAACTTCAAAAGCGACAGATGTTCTTATTATCGCGCCGAGATTGGCGGGATCCTGCACTTTGTCGCAAAGCACTAAAAAAGCTTTCTTTTCATGTGAAAGATCCTTAACTCTATGCATGGGCTGCTTAAAAACTGCCATTATGCCTTGTGAACTGCGCAGCGATGAAAGTTTATCAAATTCCGCATCATTGGCGATGAAAACCGGAGCATTTTTCTCCTCGTGATCAAGCACTAAAAGCCGGCTTTCAATAGTATCGAAATATACCTTTGAGATCAGAATAAATTCCGGTATATGCCCTTTTTGGAGGATATCGCATACGATCTTATCGCCTTCCGCGACAAAAAGAGCGTTCTCGTCGCGAACCTTTTTTTCGCGCAAGAGTTCACGCGCAAATTTCAGTTTTGTCTTGCTCAGTTTTTCCATCTATCATTTACCTCTCGAATTTTCCAAGCTTTTCCCACCACGTGTTGCTGTCCCAGGTCTCGGCCCTATCCCATAAGACATGAGCGCTTTTTGTCTTGAGATGCTTAGGCGCTTTCTTAAAAAACTTTTTCGCGTTCTTGAATCCCAGATCATCATACTCTTTTGCCTGTATCATGCATTCCAGTATGTCCGCATCACGGGCTATGACGCCCTCCGGTGTCTTCTGGTATTCATATTCGGATCTTGTTTTTTTTAACTCTTCACGTATCCCTTCATCCAATTCTTCCACTTGCTCTCTAAAAGCTTCCTTCTCGGCCTTTTTAACATCCAAATATCTGTGAGCCACTTTATGCATGTCGTTGATCCTGGCTTCATGAAGATCGCCGAAAAGCGTCATCAAAAGAACTTTGTAAGGATCCGCTTTCTCCATCTTTGCCAGAACATACCCGATAACCGCGCAGCGAAAGCTGTGATCGGCAACACTTTCATCATACGGGATGCCTACCATCCACCATCCGCTCCGTTTGATCCTTTTAAGCATTCCCGCTTCGGCGATAAAATCAAGTGTTTTGGTATCCTTCATTTTTCAGCCTTTCTTGGCGGTTTATTTCATAACAAACTAAAACTGCCGCAACAGAGGCATTGTATGACAAAGCCGCCCCTTTCATGGGAAGGGATAGTTCGGCATCGATATGTTTCACCAACCCCGGCCTGATGCCTTTTCCCTCGGACCCTATCACTACCCCCAACGGAAATTTGACCTTAACCTGTTGGATGTCTTTTCCGGAACCGGCCACGGCTCCTATTATCCAAACGCCTCTTGCTTTGGCTTTCTCAATAGCGCGGGCATTATTCGCAACCTGCCCTATCTTTATATAGTTCTCTCCGCCGCAGGCTACTCTTAAGACAGTTTCATTGACTTGAGCGGAATTATGTTCGGGAAGAACGATAGAAAACCCTCCCATGCAGGCAAGATTACGGATAATGGAACCAAGATTTTGAGGGTCTGTTATCCCGTCAAGGAAAAGAAGAGAAGTTTTCCTCTTCCCGCAATCATCCAGAAGCTCGGAAAAAGGCGCATATTTGAACTCGGCTACTTCAGCCACGACCCCCTGCGTGTGGACATTCCTGGCCATGCTTAATATCCTGCTTTTTTCCACCGATTCGAAATCAAGCGCCTGTTTTTTTGCCTCACGCACTATTTCTGAAAGATCTGTCTTCTTTTGCAGGTATATCTTTCTGATCGAGGCGGGATTTGTTTTTATCCTTTCAATTACAGGATTCTTGCCGTATAGTTTCATTTATCTTTAACCGTACCTGACTATTATTTTTTAACGCTGAAAAAGACCCGTCAATCTGGTTTCATCCAGGATATGCCCGTCCATCCGCATAAGAAGTACGCCTTTTGTAGCTCCGGCCGGAAGATCCAACTCCTCATCCAACGCGTACAATTTGAACATGTACCTGTGCGCGGGGCCTTTAGGAGGGCACGGCCCTCCGTAACCGATCCAGTTAAAACTGTTGGTGCCCTGCTTTGTACCATCAGTGAGACTCGTATCCCTGGGGATATCTTCTTTAAGCATACTGACATCACCGGGAATATTATAGATCACCCAATGCACCCAGATCCCCATCGGGGCATCAGGGTCATCCATGATCAGCGCAAAGCTTTTAGTCCCGGCAGGAACGCCAGTCCATTCCAATGAAGGCGAGATATTATCCCCCTTACATGTATACTTCTCCGGGATGGTTTCGCCGTCTTTAAAAGCCGGACTTTTAAGTTCCAGGCAATTTGCCTCCACATGCAGGAATAAGCAGGTGAAGAACACAATGCATAATAATACAATCGAACCTTTTGACAGTGTTCTTTTCATCTTTTACCTCCTTGAGCGAAAGCTCAAAGACCTAAAAGTATGATCGCGGCAAAAATGATCGGGATCAAACCCATCAGCTTCTGAGAGCTTTCCGGTTTGGATTCCCACCAGCCGGCCATGCTGTTTATGGCTTCTTTCTTTATCACTAAAGCTACTATCCCGGCTATTATAAGAATAATACCGAAAACCGTAACAAGCCCCGGGAGGCGGCTCTGGGCGGAAGCCATCAATAAAACCGCGCCCATAACTATTCTTGCGGATCCTATGACCTTAATGCCCTTATTCGTTTTAGCGTATGCTAACAGCCCGTCTCTTGTCTCTTTTTTGAATATAAGAGCAAACCCGAACGCAATAACAGCTATCATTATCAACCTTGCAAGAACAACCATTTTTTCTCCTTTCCTATTTAAGTTATTTTTTGAGCAATCCTTCCAAAAGATCCATCACCTGCTCAGTATCGCTTTTCTGCTGCTGAGCACCCGATTGAGACGGCGCGCCTTGCGCCCCGCCTTTTTCTTCGCCCGAGATCGCATCAACTATCTTATCAACCACCATTGACTGAAGCGCTTTTCTGGTAATGGGCCCGATATTAAAAGAGGGATTGTTCATGTCCCCTTTTATCGTAAAATCAAAAGTTATTTCACGCGGCGATGATTGGAGATACTTTATCAGTTCCGGGATCACGGCCTGCCAGTACTGTGCGCCTCCGAAATTCTCTTTCTCTTTAAAAACAAGGTTTCGCAGATTAACGGTATTCATCGAACCGATGTTACCGTTATCAAAATCAAAGACCAATGTCCCTGAAAAGGTGCCCTTTTCGATGTATATCGGTGAAAATTTGTCGTAATACGGCCTTATGAGAGTGAGATCTATCCCTTCAGGCTCGATCCTGCTTGACATCGTCAGATTCTGTTTTGTCGGATCAAGTGAGACATTCCATTTAACTTTCTGGGAATTATCGGAATTTAATATTCCTTTTCCGGTACTGGAAACGTTTGAAACTTTGGTATAATCATCCGAAAGACCAAGCTCTATGACGCCGTTCACATCGTCAAACGTCAGCATGTAAGGGCGTGAAGCTGCCGCTTTATCCAAAAAGACCACTTTTCCGTTCGTTAGATTGATGTCCTTCGGAAGTTTCACGATGTCGGAGATATTTCTTTTATCTTTCCCGGAAACAGCTTTCTTTTTCTCTTCCTTTGGAGCCGGAGCTTTTTCCGCCGGACCGGCCTCTTCAGCGGCGGACTTTTCCATGACCGTGTCCATTTCGTTGATATTCATCCGGCCGTTCTTTAATCTTTCGATGTTTATTGTCGGCCCCTGGGCCTCGATATTCGTGACCTCTATTCCGTCAAGTATGTTGTCTCCCTTCCTCTTGTAATCACATGTTATCTTGTCTATACTGGCAAGATATTTTTGCTGATATCCCGGCGGGTTTTTTACCCTGAAATCCTTTACTTCGACCCTGTTATCTTTCAGGTCAAAAATGATCCTTTCGATCGCCACGTAAGGGGGCAAGCTTTTCATTATGATAGATTCGGCGGAAAATTGAAATATTTCCTGCCAAAAACGATAGATCACTCCCACCGCGATGATCAACAGTATCAAAAAAATTATCAACAGTTTCTTCACTTCCACACTCCTTCAATTATGGCTCCGCATTTCGCGCATTTCCCGTCTTTCAACTCATCGGATAATGCCGCGCTGAAACCGCTCCTGTTTACTAACGGGGTCCCGCAATCCGGGCAAAGCGTGTCGCCTTCCGCAAAAACATTCCCCAGATATACATATTTAAGACCGTTCTTTTTGCCTATCCGGCTTGCTTTTCGGAGCGTTTCCATCGGTGTCGGCACGTTATCGGTCCATTTATAATCCGGATGGAATCGTGTTATGTGCCAGGGGATATCGGTTCCTGTCTTCGCTATGAACTCAGCTATATCGTTCAGCTCTTCTTCCGAATCGTTACTGCCGGGAATGACCAGCGTCGTGACCTCGACCCATATCCCGACTTCTTTCATGTATTTTATCGAGTCCAGCACCGGCTGCAGGGTGGCTTTGCAGATCTCCCTATAAAACTCGTCCCTGAAAGATTTAAGATCGATGTTCGCGGCATCAAGATACGGTCTTATTTCGTCTATTGCTTCTTTTGTCATGTAGCCGTTGGTCACGAAAGTATTGGCCAGACCATTTTCTTTTGCGATTTTGGCGGTATCATAGGCATATTCAAAAAATACTGTGGGTTCCGTGTAAGTATATGAAATGCTCCTGCAGTCATTTTTGAGCGCCTCGCGCACCACTTCCTCAGGCTTCAATTCATAACCGCCCATATCGCCTTCCTTGACCGAAACCTGGGAAATAGTCCAGTTCTGGCAAAACCCGCAATGAAAATTGCACCCGATCGTCGCTATGGAATAAGCATATGTTCCCGGCAGGAAATGGTAAAGCGGCTTCTTTTCGATGGGATCGACATGGTTCGCTATAACCACCCCGTAAGCATGGGTGTATAGCTCTCCGCCGATATTCTGCCTCATCCCGCAAAACCCGAACTTTTCTTCAGCTATCCTGCAATGATGAGCGCAAAGATAGCAATGCACCTTCTTATCTTCCAGCTTTTCCCATAAAAACGCTTTTTTGCGCATAGATAACTCCGGAAATGTTGAGAATTATTCCGCGGTTATTTCCCCTTTTACTTCTTCCTGAAGGCCTTGATCGAGCTTTATAGTTGAATCCAGATTTTTTTTGAATCTTTGGACCTGAGTGTCCCCTGTCGAATAGGCTTTGGAAGCTTTATCCAGGGCCCTGCCGATAAGTTCAAAATTATTATAAAAGAGGCCGAAATCTTTCTCTAGTTTTGACAGGGATTCCTGAAGTTTTTTCGCTTCCCGGGCGATATCTATATTCCGAACGCCCATTATGATCACCTCTAAAAATGCGTAGAATGTGTTGGGGCTTACCGGGACAACTTTGCGGCTGGTGGCATACTCGTATATCTGGCACGGTTCTCCGAGAGAATTTTTCTCGGCGATGGTCTCATAGTAGATCGCTTCTGACGGGATAAAAAGAAGCGCAAACTCCGTTGTGCCCTTTTCAGGTTTAACATATTTTTCTTTTATAGAATTTATCTGCAGTTTAAGCGCTTTTTCATAATTAGACCAATGTGCGCTTTTCTCCTGAGGATCCGTGCTTGAAGTATATTTCTGGTAATCTTCTTTCGGGAATTTAGCATCGATCGGTATCACGATATCTTTATATTTAACAACCGCATCGACCTTTTCTCTTCCGTCTATTGAATATTGTTTTTCCCATATTCCTTTAGGTAAAACGCGTTGGAGCATCTCTTCAAGGACAGTCTCGCCGTAGCTCCCCCTGAGTTTAGGCGCCTGCAGCAAATATTCCAGCGATTGTCCGAGCTGCTGCGCTTTCTCCTGCTGCTGCACAAGATCGCTTACGGTATTACTCATCTTGGCGATATGCTCTAACGTCTTAAGGGCATTCTGCGAAAGAACATCTTTAGACTGCTCGACCTCTTTGCGGGTGCTATCCATGGTGCTGTGTATTTTTTCGGAAAAGTTGATAAACTTATCGTTAAGAACAGATTCGATACGTTCTTTGCCGTCATCAGATGAGCGGGTTTTCCATGCAAGAAAAGCTACAAGAACGATCAGAATAGATAAAAGGAAGATTGTAATTATTTCCATATGTTTATTGCTCCTATAAAATATATAATACTATTATCAATGTATAGTGGCAAGATTTAAAATAAAGACTATCTTATCCGTGGATCGGGCTTCCAAATACTGCCTTGCAGGCATCTACGGCTGCCTCAGAGAATGTCGGATGCGCATGAACCGTCTTTTCGATATCTTCAACTGTCAGCCCCGCTCTTTTCGCAACATTAAATTCGTGAATAAGCTCGGCTGCCTGATACCCCGCGATATGCACGCCCAGTAGTTTATGAGTCGTTTTATCGGCGATGATTTTTATCAGGCCCTCTGTTCTGGAAGTCACGACTGCCATGCCGTTGGCAAGAAAAAACTGTTTACCGACCTTATAATGCAATCCCTTTTCGTTAGCAGCGTGTTCTGTCAGGCCCACACTTGCGACCTGCACATCGGAGTATGTAACCATAGGCATACACGAATAATCTATCGGTTCGGGCTTTTTGCCTGCCGCAATTTCAGCGGCGATCTCACCCTCAGCCGACGCGGCATGCGCGACCATTGTCGTGGGAATAATATCCCCCGCGGCATAAATATTACTGACAGTGGTCCTCATCTCGGGATCCACTTTGATGAAACCTTTTTTATCAGTTTCGACCCCTATCTTCTCTAAGCCGATATTGGAAGTCAGCGGAATACGCCCGATACATACAAGCACGGTATCGCACTTTTCTGTCAACTCCCCGTCAGGCGTTTTAATTATAACATCGGTTGACCCGTGTTCCTGGATGATCTCTTCGACGGAACTGGCAGTGTGCACGGTTACGCCCCTTCTTCTGAAAATTGATTGGAGGTTTTTAGCTATCTCCCTGTCTTCTTTCGGGAGCAGGTGGCTCTCCATCTCAACGATAACAACTTCAGCCCCCAGGATACTGTAAAAAGAAGCGAATTCCACTCCTATCGCTCCGCCTCCGACAATGACAACTTTTTCCGGTAATTTCTCCAGGCATATGGCCTTGGAGCTTGATATAACACTTCCTCCGAAAGATATTCCCGGGATCTTACGCGGACGTGAACCCGTTGCGATCAAAAATTTATCCGCTTTGAGCTTGCCAGTTTCTTTCTCGCCTTGAGTGATCTGCAAGGTCGTACTGTCAATAAAACTGCCTTTGCCCAGGATAAGATCGATATTGTTTTTCTTGAAGAGGAACGAAAGCCCCTTTTTCAGCGTCTCGGCGGCCTCCCGGCTTTTGGCGACGATCTTATTCAGGTCGGGATAATTTTTACACTCTCCTTCAAGCCCGCATACTTCAGTACTTTTATTTGTGTAGCATATTATCTTCGCGCTGTTAAAAAGCGATTTTGCCGGGATACATCCCTCGTTAAGACATACTCCGCCGAACATACTCTCATTTTTTTCGACAACAGCGACCTTTAGCCCCAACTGAGCCGCGCGTATTGCCGAAACATGCCCGGCCGGCCCGCTTCCTATAACCACATAATCATATTTTTTATCCATGTCTCCCTTTGGGGACGCCCCACTCGGGGACACCCTATCCTTTGCGTTTTGATCTTTTTTTCCTTTTTTTAGTTTTTCTGACATGTTTTTTCTGCACCTTGGTCCTCGGCATAATAAACAATATATCGGATATACAGTTTAAAAAGGTGAGGATGTGATCATTCTCCAGTTTGCCTCCTCTGAAAAGACCGACAATATTCCGTTCCGCTCTCCTGGCCACGGCCCTTGCGATATCATAAAAAGCATAAGTTTCGTTCTCTCCGGGGAGAGAAAAACGGCTCTCTATTTCAGCGGCTCCCTCAAGTTCGCCTATAGCGCCTTCTATCCAATCGGCATCTTCCTTTTTAAGCAACAGCCCCATCTTTTTTCTTTTTGGAGCGCCCACCGCGATCTCGGAAGTAATAACATGAAGCGTACGCTGGATCTTCTCGAGTATCTCTTTATTCTTTCTTGATATTGTCCTGCATTTAACCAGCCCCAGATGCCCGTTAAGCTCGTCCAGGTCGCCTATCGCTTTAATGACATCGCTGTCTTTACTTATATGTCCCTGAGATAAAAATGAAGTGAACCCTTTATCACCTTTACCCGATCTGATGCTCATATCAACCTCCGTTTAGAATATATCCTGGATCATTTTACAGGAAAATCCCGGAATTGGGAACATTAAATATTGCTCATTTGGCAAGCTGCCGCATGATCTAAAACTCTAAAGGCTCGACCGAGGATATCATCAAGCTCAGGATCTTTTACGCACAGCGGCAAAAATAAATAGATCACGTTCCCAAGCGGCCTTAGAAGAAGCTTCTCCTCGAGTCCCCTCTTATATATATCCAGACCTATCCTCTCGTTTATGCCGAAGGGTTCTTTTGTTTCTTTGTTCTTAACAAGTTCCATCGCGCCGACTGCGCCTGTCGATCTCACGTCGCCGACAATCGGAAGGCCGGACATTTTATCCAAAAATGACCTTAGTTTTTCATTTATTCCTTCAACCCTGTCCAAAGTCCCTTCTTTTTTGAATATATCGATACTCGCTATAGCCGCAGAACACGCAATGGGGTTTGCTGTATAGGTATGCCCATGATAGAAGGTCTTGAATTCTGAATGATCCCCGTAAAAAGCGTCGTATATTTCTTCGGTTGTGAGAGTTGCCCCCAATGGCAGATACCCGGAAGTGATGCCCTTAGAAAGACACATGAAATCCGGCCGCACATCGGCATGTTCACACGCGAACATCTTTCCTGTCCTGCCGAAACCCGCTGCTACTTCGTCCGCAATGAGGTGAACATTATATTTTCCGGCAAGATCACCCACGCCCCTTAAATATTCGACCGGATAGATTATCATGCCTGCGGCGCCCATAAGGATCGGTTCGATGACAATGGCCGAGATCTCATGCGAATGCTCTTCCAGCACTCTCTCCATCTCAGATAAACATTCGACCGAACAGCTTCCCCGATCCTTGCCCAATGGACAGCGGTAACAATACGGCGTCGGAGCTTTATATGAATCAAAAAGAAGCGGTTTGAACTTTTTATTAAAAAGATCCACACCGCTTATACTCATCGTTCCGATAGTATCGCCATGGTATGCCAAGTCAAGCGACAAGAAGCGAGTCTTCTCTCTTTTTCCGATATTATGCCAGTACTGAAAGGACATCTTCATGGCGGTTTCAACGGCAGTTGACCCGTCATCCGAGTAAAATACCCTGGCAAGATTTGAAGGAGCTATCTCGATCAGTTTTTTTGAAAGTTCAACTGCCGGTTCATGGGTAAATCCGGCAAAAAGAACATGTTCAAGAAGTTCCAGCTGTCCCCGTATGACGTTCTTTATATGCGGATGGTTATGCCCGTGAACATTGCACCACCAACTGGATATCGTATCGTAATAAAAATTCCCGTCATAATCGTAAAGCTTTACCCCTTCCGCCCACGCGATGGGTATCGGAGGCATGGCCTCGCAATCCTTCATTTGCGTATAAGGATGCCAGTTATACTGAAGATCTTTTTTTATTAATTCATCTCTCATGGGCAAGTTATAGTTCATTACGCCTTCAGTTTGATCCTGCCGAATATTTTATGGGCTGTTTTGGGAAATTCGCCGTAAAGGGCATCTGTATCTTTGCTATATGGAAGTTCACCTAAAACTTCTATGCCCGTGAGTTTTTGAACGATTTTGGGATTATCCTTTAATATGATCTCGTCTTCACCCCCGGAAACCTGGTTAAAGACGATACCCAGAATATGCAGGCCCCTCACCCTTAATACATCGATCGTCATCATCGTTTGATTTATCGCTCCAAGCCGGTTTTCAGCAACTACCAGAACCGGGAGGTCAAGCGCTTTTGCGATATCGATCATTAAAGCCTTTCTGTTCACGGGAACCAGTACCCCGCCGACTCCCTCCACAAGAACAACATCAAAATCCCGCGCCAGGCGCAGGAAACTTTCCTCTATGAGGCCTTCTTCTATCTGCACTTTTTCCAGTTCCGCCGCAAGGTGCGGCGATGACGGATATTCCAGAACGTATGGAGAGATCTCGGGAAGATAATTTTGGACATCCTCTATTGTTTTGCCCATCAGTTTTAAATGGGTGTTTATATCCTCTGAGACTCCCGCGCATCCGGTCTGCACCCATTTCTGCGAAATAACGTTCATGCCGTTCTCTGTCAAAAACCGCCCCAGAAACCCCGTGATGAGTGTTTTGCCGACCCCGGTATCAGTTCCTGTTATAAAGAGGGAATCATTCATATTGTGTTAACCCTTTTTAGCCTGCGCTTTGCAGAAATACACATGATGCGTCGCCAGAATCGTGCCGTATTTTGCCAGATAATCCCTCTCAAGCGCTAATATCATGTGTTTTCCTAAAAATACATCATTACCGAGTCCCTCGCCGCGGGACCCTGTCCTCTTGATATCCTTCAGGAGATCCCATAATGATATGAAATCCATCGTATAATATTTTTCGCTTACTTCGAATTTTTCAAAATGTTTTTCCAGGGTCTTCAGCAAACGTTCCGGAGTTATGAATTTTCGCGAACTTAATATATGGGTCTTGCCGACATTCTTGCTCAGCACCTCCTCAAGTTCCGTAAACGTGTTCGGCCCGTACATGGAAAAACACAGCATGCCGCCTTTCTTCAGCATTTTGTTAAACCTTTCGAACGTGGAATCAAGATCTTCAAACCACTGAAAAGTCGCGTTGGATGTTATGAGATCGACATTGTTGTCCATCAAAATGTGTTCGCCGTCGGCAACCAGAAATTTCGTTTTTTTATCGGGGACCTTCTTGCTTGCGGTCTCTATCATGGATTCTGATATGTCTACAGCGATTATCTCGGCTTTCTTATACGTATCTCTTAATAGTCTGGTAAGCATTCCCGTTCCGCAGCCTATCTCCAGTATTTTTGAGAAATCTTTTGCTTTTATGGAGCCTACAACATTTAGAGCGCATTCCTTCTGGATAAGCGCGTGGTCATCATAAGTACCGGCGCTGCGTGAAAAATTCCGTTTTATCATGTCTTTATACATATCTCATCCTCCATGATCTCTTTGAACCTGGAATGTAAAAATGGAACATGACCCGTTTTATCAATAAGCGCAAAAGATGCTTTGGTGAAATTCCGGGCAAGGCTCGACGCGTTCTGGCAACTGACGATCGCATCATTTCTGCCGTGAACAAACACCAATTTATTTTCATGTGATCTCAGTTCTTCAATGGGGAAAGGATTGTTTTGCAAAAAATCCAACTGCGAGATCAGTAAGTCTAGATCTGTTTTCTTCAAATAAGCGTCTAAAAGATTATCTTCAAACCATTCTTTTTCGGAAAACGACTGCCCTTCAAAACATTTTTTATAAAAACTCGTCAAATAGGCATTTTTGTTCCGCATCAAATAGCCTTTGATCAAGTCAATATCACTTTTGGAGTATTTCTCTTTCACGCTTATTAAAACAGTTCTCTCGACCGCATCCGGATATCTCGCCATAAAATGCGCGGCAAGATGTCCTCCCATGGACCAGCCTATCAAGGTCGTCTTTCTGCCCGATTTCTTCAGATGACCGTATAATGCTTCATGAAAATCCTCGGTCAGCATTTCTTCCGGGATAAGATAATCGTATCCCAGATCCAGGGGCCCGAAGATATGCCCATCTGTTGCCCAGCCGGGAATGAGAACGGCTAAGTCCTCCTTCTGTCTATTCACATATTTAAAACCGGTGGCCGGCGGCCGGCAATGGACGGCCGTCTCTATTTTATTTTTTGATCCCATAACTTCTGAAATGCTCTCAACAAACTTATCTAAATCTTCCCTGGAATGTCCGTAGGAAAGTGAGATCCTCAGTCTTGATCCCCCTTCCGGGACTGTCGGAGGACGCACCGGTGTTGTCCAAAAAGATTTTTTCTTCAGCTCATCGCTTATCCTTACCGTTTCCTGCGCGTCGCCTATAATTATCGGAACGATCTGAGAATCGCCTCCGGCTCTTACCCCCTTCTCTTTTAGCCTGCCGCGGAAATATTCCGCTTTTTCAAGGAGTTTATCACGGCGGAAGGCCTCCCTTTCAATTATATCTATAGCGGCCAGATTTGCCGCGATAATAGACTGTGGTAAAGCCGTTGAATAGATAAAACTGCGGCAAGTATTGATCAGATAATCCTTTATTTTCCGGGACACAGCTGCATACGCCCCGAAACTGCCGAGAGCTTTGCTGAAAGTCCCCATTATGATATCAACATCTTCGGAAACGCCCGCCTCTTCAACCATTCCGGCGCCCTTTTCCCCGAAGATCCCTGTTGCATGAGCTTCATCTACCATAAGCAAAGAGTCATGCTCTCTTTTAAGCTGCACAAATTTTTTAAGCGGAGCCTTATCTCCATCCATGCTAAAGAGCGTCTCTGTCACTATAAGAGCGTCCTTAAAATTCCTCCTCTCCTTCTTAAGAAGCTCTTCTAAATGATCCGGATCGTTATGCTGAAACCTGAAAAGCTTAGCCCCGGACAAAAGAATACCGTCTACGATGCTCGCGTGATTGAGCCTATCGGAAAATATAACATCCCCCTTACCGAAAAGAGCGCTTATTATCCCGACATTTGCCTGATACCCGGAATTAAAAACCAGTGCGGCAGGTTTATTTTTAAGATCGGCAATTCTTTTCTCAAGCAAATGATGCAACCGGAAGCTTCCTGTCATGAGCCGTGAGGAGGATGATCCCACTGCGTCTTTAAGCCCGTTTTTCGCGGCGCTTACAATGTCAGGATGTGCTGCCAAAGACAGATAATCATTGGACGAAAAGTTTATATATTCCCTGCCTCCAATTTCTATTTTTCCGTTTTTTGAAGCAGACATCTGCGTAAGCTCCCTTAAAGCTCCGCTATCTTTTCTCTTTTTAAGAAAATCTTCTATTCGTTTTTCCATGTATTTCGGACCTCTTCCACCAGCGCAAGGTCTTCAGAAACGGCTCTCCCCGCAATGGTAAGATACCCTCCTATCATCATGCCGTTAGCTCCCGCGGCATATATCATGTCCTGATGATCTTGAAGGACGGACTCCCGTCCCGCAGCTACTTTTATGGTTTTATCCCTTAGTATCAGGCGAAAGATCGCGATAGTTCTTATCGCATCCGCAGGGGATATAGTTTCTATTTTTCCTAAAGGCGTGCCCTCTATCGGAACAAGCATGTTAAGCGGGACCGAATCCACATCAAGTTCTTTTAAAGTAACAGCCATGTCAATGCGGTCCTGCCAAGTTTCCCCCATGCCTATAATGCCGCCTGAACAGACTTCGAACCCCATACTTTTTGCCGTTTTTATCGTGTTGATCCTTTCCTCGTGATCGTGCGTAGATACTATCTCGGGATAATGCCTCCCGGATGTTTCGATATTATGATGATACCGCGATAAGCCGGCGTCCTTAAGAACCTGGAAGGATCCTTTTTCAAGCGCCCCGAGTGAAGCGCAAAGATCGATATCAATGTCCTTTCCTATTTTTCTTATAGCCTCGGCTAATATTCCTATCTCTTCCGCTGTAAGAGAGTTGCCGCTGGTGACTATTCCGAGCCGCATGGCGCCGTTCATTTTTGCCCTGACTGCTTCTTGATAAATTTCTTCGGGGGTTATAAGAGGATATGAATTTATATCCGCTAAATGGCGGGATGATTGGGCGCAAAATTTGCAGTCCTCGCTGCATGCGCCGGATTTTGCGTTTACGATGCCGCAAAGCTCTATTCTGTCGCCCAGGCACTCGCGGCGCACCCTGTTCGCCTCCCGTATAAGTTCTTCCAAAGGCAGTGTAACAAGGTAATTCAGCCCTTTTATATCCATAATGTAAACTATTTTATCACTAATAGTTTACGTTTTCAAGGAAAGACGTTCACATGTAAGGTTTAAGGAGAGACTGCGGAAAACCGATATTTTTCACGATCACTTCGCCGCAAACACCGGGACCATCCTTGGCGAAAAAACCTTTTTTGGGGAGCCCGAAAGTGATCGTTTTATGAGCTATAAAGCAGTTTTTCGCGGCTTTTCCGGTGGATGCGTCCAGCCCGGAGGGTATATCAACCGCAAATCGTTTCATTTTCTTGGACCTGTTGACCAATTTTCCGAGTTCATAATAGTATCCGGAAAGTTCGCCTTTAAATCCCGTGCCGAATATCGAGTCGACGCTAATAGTGTATTCTTTAAGCTGTTTTTCATCCTCTTCAAGATCTTTAAGAGGCTTGATATCGATCCCCATATTGCGGACGATGTTGTAGTTGTCGTAAGCCGGCCCTAATTTGATATCCGTCATATCTACCGTGAAAACGGTCAGTTTTGCGGGATCTTCATTGGCAAGGTACCGTGCAACCACGAAACCGTCCCCCCCGTTATTGCCCTTACCGCAGAATACAACTATTTTCTGTTTCTTTATGCTTCGGATCGAAGAAAGAATGACATCAAAAACGGCTCTTCCCGCGTTTTCCATAAGAACGATCTCAGGAATGCCGAATTCAGATTGAGCCCTGCGGTCAATCTTGGACATCGTTTTTGCGTCAACACCCTTCATATCAATATGTGTCTATTGGATTTTTGTCCCGGAAGGGACATCACGATCCGGCGTGATTATTATAGGCGAACCTGCGTCACTTGCGGCAAGAAGCATCCCGTTGGACTCTTCCCCCCTCAGAACAGCAGGTTCAAGATTGTTCACCACTATGATCTTTTTGCCTTTAAGCTGGTCCATTTCATATTGGTTCCTTATTCCGGCAACGATCTGTTTGGTTTCATCGCCCAAAGAGATCTTGAGTACATATAATTTATCGGCGTTTGGATGCTCTTTTACATCAATGATCTCAGCTACACGCAGATCCAATTTTTTAAAATCTTCGAAAGAAATCATATCGCTCATATGCCAACTCCCCGAAAGGGTTATTTTTCCTTTTTTCCGGGTTTTGCCGCGCCTTCTTTGGCCGCGCCTTCTTTGGCTGCGCCTTCCTTAGCAGGAGCCGCACCTTCCTTGGCGGGAGCCGCGCCTTCAGCGCCCTCAGCCGGAACTGCACCTTCAGCTGCAGCAGCTTCCTCTTCGGCCGCCTTAGCTTTTTTGATCTTAAACTTGATACGTTTCACTTTAGGCAGATGATATACCGAATCTTCTTCTGACCACTTATCTTTTTCAAAAAGTTCTTTTATCTTCTCAAAACGTTTAAGGACTGAACGAAACGCTCCTTCTCCAGATCCTGATTTTAAACTTGAATGTTGTGTCATCATTTCCTCCGTTTTATATATTGTTACTTAACACGTTTTATAAAACAATCAACGTATATCTCTTCTAACTTTTCTTTGGCTTCCCTTGCTTCTTCTATCGTTCTATACCCCGTAACATATACCTGATACCAATCCCCTTTTCGTACATACACGGCTTTCAATCCCATCTTTGCAAGCTTTCCCATTTCTTCAGCGGCATATTCCCTGTCCTTAAAAGAGGCGAGTTGTATAGTATAAACTGAATCTTCGATTTTGGAAACACTTTTTTTTGCCTCTTGAGGTTCTTCCTCCCCGATAAGAGTCTCCTGCAAAATTCCGGAGGGTTCTGCCTCTTCTTCCTCTTCCTCCTCCTCGAACGGCCCCGTCTCACTTATCGTCGTAAGATCTTTTAATTCAACGGGTTGCAGTAATCTGCTTCCCTGGCCCATCCTGTATTTTTTGAGAGAAATGGCCTTGCCCCGCTCAATGCCTATAGCGTAAGCAATTATGACCAGAAGCAGTACCCCGATCGCGATTATTACCGTATATTCAATGGGGATCTTTACCTGAGGCAGAAACCGCCTGTTCTTATATTTACTGAAATACTGGAATTTCCTGCCCTTTTTGCCGAAATCCTGACCGCTGAAAAGGTCATCATGAATGTTTTCGTCAGCCATAGCTGTTATATTGTATCATATAATTCCCGAATGGCAAGCCCCCCGGAATTCTTTTACATGAGGGAATAAAGTGCGCGGAGTAATGTTATATTGCCTTTGTAGTCTATCACGGTACTGTATCGGTTATCTTCATCGGCAGAAAGTATCTTGTCCCGCAGGTCTTCGGGAAGGCTGTTATAAATATCCGAGGAAACAGAAATTTTGACATTTAAAGAAATATCTTCTTTCTTGTTTTTATATACGCAATCTCCAATAACAACTACGCCGCCGGAAGTAGCCAGGAAATTTTTGATATCAAGCTCTTCTTTGTTCTTGAATATAAAAAAGTTCACGCGGTCGTATATTTGATCTTTCCCTGTCAAAGCATTTAAGAATTCCTCATCGGCGGTTTTAACACTTCCCTTTTCACCGCCCTTGAAAGAGATCGTTGCGTCTTGGAACTTACAATCCAATTTCAGCGTATTCGCGAAAAACAAAAGCTTCCAGTTCGCCCTTATTTCGGCCTTCTTCGCGTCAATGAACAGGCCTTCATCCGGCAACTCGAGACGAAAATCATCTATAGATGACTCTTCCCCGAAAGGATTTTTCCATTTTGTATACGCGATCTTGTATGGGGTAAAATGATTGACCGAAAAAGCAATAACTTTATCGAAATAAAAAACCGAACAAATAACTGCAGTTAAAATCAATACAGTGCTAACTATAAAAATACTCTTAATTTTTTGCATGGGCTTTAATAACGTTTCAGGCAAGCTCTTTCTTTAGGAGATTTTTTACATCCTGACGACTAACCGCCTCGATAAAAGCTTCCACCACCCGCGGATCAAATTGTGTTCCGGAATTTTTCCTTATTTCCTTGATGGCTTCATTTATTGTATAAGCTCTCCGGTAAGGTTTTTCGATTATCATGGCTTCAAACGAAACTACAACAGCAAGAATGCGCGCCGAAAGCGGGATCTCTTCCCCCTTTAGCCCCTTGGGATAACCGGTCCCGTTCCAGTTCTCATGATGGCTTAATATGACCGGCGCGATCGTCTTCAGCGGCTTGATCCGGGAAAGTATTTTCGCCCCTTTCATGGGATGGGCCCTTATGATATCAAGCTCCTTACTTGTCAGTTCTCCCCGTTTCGCCAAAACTTTTTCCGGTACGCTTATTTTTCCCGCATCATGAAGCATTGCCGCATACTGGAGTGTTTTAATTTCATTTTCATTCATTTCAAACTTGCGCCCCATCAGGTATATAAGCTTCATAAAAGATCTTTCAGGGCGCTTAAAACCGTGCGGACGCGTCTCGAGCAGGTCGGCTATGCACCTGATACTGCTTAAGGTCAATTCCTGCTGCTCCTGAAAAAGCTGCGTATTTTTTATCGCGATCGCTGACTGCTCGGCAAGGGTCTTCATGATCTCTTCATCAAATGACGTGAAATCCGTTCCGTCTATCTTGTCATATAAAGTAATTACGCCTATTATATCCTCGTCCACAAGCGGCGTAGCCAGAAAATTCTTGCCTCTTATGGCCCTCGCTTGTTTTACGGCCCTTCCCGGGGCGTATCTGCCGATCTCGACCTTCTTCAATTTTGCCTTTTCTTTCCTCAGATCAATGGTGGTCATCGGAAGAAGCATTTTCTTTCTTTTATCCAGAATCTTTATCGAGCACCGATTTGTTCTCATGACCTGCAGGGAAAGCCTGGCGATCCTCGGCAGGAGCTCATTTATATCCAGCGTTGCCGACATAAGCCTATGAAGTGTATGCACGGTGGAAAGCGCAAGAGCTCTCGGCCTTACGGTCTGGTTCAGTTCGTCAAGTTCGACTTCCTTCTGGGTTTCCCTGATAACCGTGTTCGTGAATGCCGCGAAAATATTCACAAGATCTTCCGACATCATTTTTCTTAAGCCGCAAAGAAGAATAAAACCGAACAACTTTTCATCAGCCAAAAGCGGATAACATACTCCATAATGCCCCTCGCAGTAGCAAAACTGTTCTACAGATCTAGCGCGCCTGGCTCTCTTGATCGCGTTAAACAATACTTTTATGGTTTTTTGGATGGACTTATCTGGATGTGCTTTCTTGTGCAGGCATTTAACGGAGATCATCTTCTTCAATTCCTTCTCGGACTCCGGCATCTTTGATAAAAGTATCCATTCCGGGTTCTTTAGATATTTTCCGAATGCCGCGATCTCCTGCCGCATGTCCCAGTTCTCTTTCATGCGGTTAAAAAGTTCTTCCAATCGTTTGAGCTCTTCTCTTCTCATTTCTACACCCTCTCGTAGGGTTCAAAAAACTTTTCATATTGATCAAGAGCAAAACGGTCCGTCATCCCGGCTATGTAATCGCAAATGACCCGATGCTTGCCTCTTTCCTCGATCTTTCCGTAAGCATGCGGAGGAAGCTGCTCAGGGTTATCGCAAAAGACCTGAAAGATCGCCCTCAAGAAACGCGAAGCTTTGTTTGACATGCGGACGACCCTGTAATGACTATACAGTTTCTCGGAAAGGACTTTCTTGAACAAAACACGCTTTGCTTTCATGTCCTCGCTGAAATCAACTATTTTCCTCTTTTGCTTTTCGATATCAGCAATGCTGTTTATGTTTAGCTCTTCAATATGTTTAGCTGTATTATTAATAAGATCGGACACCTGATTATTGATAAGTTTCCGGATGATCAGCGCCCTCTTTGTTTCTTCATCACTAACGGCAGCTTCTCTTTCGATATCTTCTATAGTTTTGTCCCAAAGCTCTACTCCCGCCAGGTCCTTTTCACTTAAAAGACCGCTTCTTAACCCGTCTTCGAGATCATGATTATCATACGCTATTTCATCAGAAATGTCCACTACCTCGATCTCAAGAAGCCACGGCGCTTCGACATCCGTAATGTCCATTCTTTTTTTGTCGTACGGAGTTGAGTGGCGGATTATGCCTTTTCTTACCTCCCGGGTCAGATTCAACCCGGGAAAATTCGGATACCTTCTTTCAAGCAGATCAACTACGCGCAAGCCGTGGGTATTGTGATCAAACCCTCCGTGAGATCTCATCAGGTCACTCAAAGTCTCCTCACCCGAATGGCCGAAAGGAGTATGCCCCAGATCATGCGCGAGAGCGATCGCCTCAACAAGATCTTCATTAAGTTTCAGCGCCCGGGAGATCGTCCTTGCTATCTGGGCTACTTCTATCGTATGAGTAAGGCGGGTACGGTAATGGTCGCCTTCATGATTAACGAACACTTGAGTTTTATACTCAAGCCTGCGAAAGGCGGTGGAATAGATGATCCTGTCTTTATCACGCTGATATGCCGAGCGGTACGGATGTTCTTCCTCTTTGTAAGCGCGGCCCAGAGAATCGCCGCTTTTCATAGCGTAAGGCGCTAAAAGCTCCCGCTCCCTCTTTTCCATATCCGCTCTTGTGAGAATTTTGTCCCCCATGATCTTAAATGATGACTTCTTGTTGTGTGAATAAAAAGTCTTTATCGGATATAATATAATATCACAAACCCGATCAAACCGAAAAGAAAAATTACAGCCGTATCCCACCCCACCTTGCGCGAAGTTTCCTTTTTGGAATAAAGGCCGATAACTGCCACGAGCGATAATACTGTGACAAGTACTGTCGCGAATTTCTGCGCATTTGTCATGGCGCCCAATATCGGCCTCTTATGGAGCATATCCAGAAAAGGAATTATACATACATCGAACATATTGCTTCCGAGAATATTCCCGACAGCCATGTTTATGGATCCGGCACGTAAAGCCGCAAAAGAAACAATGATCTCCGGAAAAGACGTAACAAGCCCCAGAAAAAGGGTTCCTATAAAAGTTTCAGACATCGTTGTCTGGGCGACTATTTTATCGCCTATACGCGCAAGCCACACTCCCAAGGCCATTACGACCGCGAGGAAAATCATGAATTTTGACCATAGACTTAAAAAAGATTCTCTCTCGTTATTGAGAGGCACATGTTCCTCTCTTTTTCCGGATCTTTGGATGATCTTCAGCGCAGCGAAATATGTCAAAATGATAAGAAAGTTTTCAATACCTACCCCATAAATTACGGGGATCGACACACCGATAGACCTTATCATCGCGGCCGAAAGGACTATTCCGAGAAGAATAACGACATAAACGCCTGTCAGGCGGTTTACTTTTGAAACCCTGAGAAGGATCCTTCCCTTTCCCTGGTAAATATCGATCCCGAACAGGATCATAAGATTGACGATAATGGACCCCACGATATCCCCGTATCCTAAAGCCGCTTTATCCAGAAAGAAAACAGCCGACGCCCCCGTGACAATTTCAGGGAAAGAAGTGGCTACGGCAAGAAAAAACATGCCGATAATGCCTTTTTCAATATTAGTTCTTTCAGAAAGGATAATGCCTTCGCGGCAAAGGTTATATGCGAAATAGATCAAAAGTGCGGAGCATAAAATGAATTCTAACCAAATCATGCTAATCAAGTTTTATGATCTCGGCGTTTATATTATTGCCCTTGATCTCTATTAAGCCGAAAGAACGGTAAGGGGCGAACATCCTGTCCGTTGAACTTCCGGGATTGAAAAAAAGCACACCGTCTTTTGTCTCGTTAATAGGATTATGGGAATGCCCGAAAATAATTATATCCGGTTTCTTCCCCTTAAAAGTTTGTTTTACCGAATCGATGACCTTTGAAACCGGGCCGGAGCCATGAGTTATGCCTACGGTCTTTCCGTCCGCTTTAAAAACGACCTTCTTGGGCAACGTGTTTTTCACTTCAGCGCTGTCCATGTTGCCCCACACGGCTTTTGTTTCGGCTATTTTTTGGAGTTCCGAGATGAACGACATCTCGGTCACATCTCCGGCATGTACGATCATGTCGCAATCTTTTAAATATCGGTAAACTTTATCGGGAAGCCGGTCCGTGTTCGCGGGAATATGGGTGTCTGAGAGGACAACTATTTTCATATCACTAATTCAGAGTTATCGTATAGCCTTAAGATCCTGTTAAGTCTTGACGTCTTCCAAACCCAAATATTTTTTTCTTTTGCAAGGAGAAAAGCGTGATGTTCTATGCCTTTAAGCGGGATTATGATCTTCCGTGAAATTTTCGCCTCTTTCGTCTTCGGCTTCATCTCCACCAGATCATACAGATCATTCTCGTCCACCATGTCATTGCGCTTGACGCGGCATACCCATTGATTCTTGCCGATCTTTCCCGTTATTTCCGATGCATTCTCGTTTATGCGGCGGCTGGCCACCGAATCAAATTTGGGCATTTTCTTTTCATGCATTCCTATGTTGACCTTTTCGTTCCTGAACGATCTGAAAAGCCCGGTTATAATATCTATAACATCTTTAGCCTCGTGATCGCAAAACTTCAGATAATCTTTCTCGACAACGCCCTTGAATTCAAGATATTTTATGTCCATGTCATCGATCATCGATTTTGTTTTTATGCAATAGACGTTCCGCACCCAGTATTCAAAAAGTTTATCGCTGATCTTGTAAAAAACGCCGCTTTTAAAAATAAGATCCATGTGCTGGAGTCTTTCAAGTTTCGAACTTAACTCTTTGTCGTGCCTGCCCAGAAATTCCTTTACGGTCTTTATCGTATTTGCGCCTTTCGCCAAAGCTATCAAAACGGGCAGGAATTTTTTGCGCGATTTTTTCTCGAGGAAAAAATTCATGCTGTTGGTGAAATATTGGTTGAGAATGCCGTTAGAATCGTAGACGGTATCCGCGAAGGCGTCAACCAGACACTCCTTCTCGTCGCGGGGCTTGCCTTTATCCCCCAATAGATCCGTAAATCGTTTTATCAGAACTTCCAGATAGAGGGGATTGCCCTGACATAGCTGTATCAAAAAATCCTTTATATTATCATTGAAAGAGAGATCTCTTGATTTGTCGGACACAAAAGAGTGTGCCGTCTGGTTGTCAAACCCGCCTACTTCTATAACCTCAAAATTACCGAAAAGAAGCGAAAGTTTTCTTGCCAGGATCTCCTTTAATAAGGTCTTCTGGGAACTGGAAACCACATACATAGTATTCTTCTGGACCATTATATGTTTTCCAAAGGCCTGAAAAGGCTTCTTAAGGCGAAAGTTGGACAGATTGTGGAATTCATCAAGTATGACAATGCAGTTCTTGCCGGTCTCGTCCTTGAATACTGCCGGTAAATTCAAAAGTTTCTGGTAGGCCTCATCATTCTTCTTTTTCTTAAGAAATTGACAGATCTCTTCGATCTCGCTCGCGGTTTTCGGGATCAACCCGGAACATGCCTTCTTCAGGTCCGCAAAATCGCCGTCATTTTTGCCGCCTATTGATCTTAAGTATCTGTAAAGAAGTGTGGCCATGAAACGCATGCAAAAATCTTCATACCCTTCTTCGACCATTTCTATATATAGAGGAATAACGTCGGGATCCTTCAGGTTCATCAGAAAATGGCGCAAGATGGACGATTTCCCTGAAAGCATCGGACCGGTAAGAGCGAGGTTTTGCCTGTACCCGCCTTTCATGGCGGTAACCCTCTTGAAAAGGGTGGCGATTATTTCTTCTCTTCCGAAAAACTTTTTACCAAATACGGGTTCTATGAACATGTTGTATAAAATAAATATATATAAAGATAAATAATATGACTTCTCTAAAGACGAGAAATCATATTATATTATTAGGTAGGCACTGTCAACAAAATGTTAAAAAAATTTTTATATTTTTATTAATAAAAAATTTCTTTTTTTCTTGACAATACTATCTTATGTTTTCCGTAAAGGCGTCTTTGTAGCCCCGGGTATAACCTGCCTTATAACCGTTATTAAACCCGTCCTGATATCCTTCGCCATATGCATCGCGCGGCCTCATTTGCTGCACATTGCTTTCTCTTTCGACTCTTTCCCCGCTGATAGAATCAAGAAGCGCGCCTCCGATGATATTTACGCCGGCTCCCGCCAAAGCGCCTTTCCATACATCTCTTCCCTTCGCGCCAGAGGCAGCGCCCCCGATGGCTCCCGCACCGGCCCCTAAAAGCCCCTGCCTTAGAAGATCACTGGAGCTTTTCTGGGCAAACGAAGGGATGATGACAAGAGACATCAAAAATGCACCGATAATTGTTATCACCAGTATCCTCTTCATGACCCACCCCCTTATCAATAACTTTTTCTGCGGGATCTTTTTTCCGTTCTTTCGCCTATTTTCCTGCGAACCTTATCGCGCTTTTCCTTCAGAAGGCCCTGGAACTTCCGGAACTGTTCATCGGTAAGAACTTCTTTCGTCTCAAGAAAATGATCAACTCTATTATCGATCATTTCCCCCTGAAGATCCTTCATTCTTGCAACAATATCATTGATCTTTCCCCTGTCCGATGAAGGTTTTTTCAGCTCTTCCCGAAGCTCCTTCCTTGCGGCCTTCAGCTGACTGTATAGCTCTCTCTTCCCCTCCCAGCTTTCTTCACGCAGCTTCTGCATCTCACTCTTCTGCTCATCAGTAAGGCCCAGTTCCGCTGTGAGCCTCTCCATCTTCTTTTGAGCATATTCGCCTTTTTCTTTTGCGTACTTCTCAAAAGCCTGGGCAGAAAAGACCGGCACAGCAAAAAATACCGTTGCCACAAGCAAACAAACTACTATTTTTTTATATGTTATCTTCATCTCGATCACCTCCTTCTATCTACTTAGACAAAACTTTCCTGAAAAAAGTTCCGCCTAAAGCAGATATTCTTCCCCGGGAATACCTATATCAATATCCTCCAGATCAAAAACCCCGTTGCCGTTACCCAGAAGATCCAAAAATTCTACCTGCTCCTGGAGGTATCCTTCCAAAGCATTTTGGCTGACATAGTATCTCACGGAAAAGAATGTGATTATCACCGCTAAAAGAAAAGCCGCCACAATTGCCAATTTCGGCTTACGAAAAATAAAAAGATCCCGCAAGGCCGATATTGAGATCGCAGGAAAAGTTCGCGTCCTTTCTTCCTCAATAGCTGCCCTTATATTCTCCCAAACCGCCTCAGACGGCTGCATTAATTCCGCCTTCTTTAAAGGATCGACCGTACCCTCGCGCAACGCCTCTTCAAACCGCCTGCACTCGGGGCATATCCTTAAATGCTCATCGATCCGGCTTTTTAATGAAGCATCAAGTTCGCCGTCAATATAATCGGTCTTTATCATGTCTTGGACTTTTTTACACTTCATCGCCGCTCGCCTCCCTTTTTCTCAGGGCTAAAAGTCTTTCGCGGGCCCTTTTAAGCCTTGATCTTACGGTATTAATATTTATCTTGAGAATCTCCGCTATTTCCTTATATTTAAGTCCCTCCATGACTTTAAGGACTATACATGCTTTTTGTTCAGGGGGCAAAACCCTCAACATGGACTCAATGACTTTCTTATCATCCTCTTTATAAAGCTGTCCTTCGTGAGCGTATATATTTTCCCCGGCACTTATTGCGTCGTCATACGTAATCGTGCGTCCGGTTTTCCGTTTTCTCCTGTTAATTAAATTGATCGCGATATTCATTGTTATCCTGTATACCCATGTTTTAAAAGTCGATCTCGACTGAAATTTCCCGATATTTCTGTAAACGCCCATAAAAACATCCTGAGTAACTTCCTCTGCATCTTCCTTGCTGTGTGTGACTCTGTAAGCTATTGTGTATACATAACTTGCAGATATTCTATAAATCTCTTCAAAAGCCTCAATATCGCCTTCTGACGCCCGTTCTACAACATCCCTGGATATATCCTGCATCTTCTTTCCCTGTTATATTAGACAACAAAAAACATAAAAAAGTTCCATATCTTATTGCATTATGCAAAAAAATAAGGGACGCGCCAATTTTAATTTTGCACCCGTCCCTTATTTTTCCTTGATAGTTTTTACTTTTTGGAGCCAAACGGCAGTTTTAAAGATTCTTTAAGCTCTTCGGTAGTTTGTTTTAAAACCTCCGTGGTCCCTTTTACAGCCTCTTGTGCCTGCTGGGTGGTCTGCGTGAGCACTTCCTGAGCCTGACCGACCACCTTTTGAGCGTTTGCAAGCGTATCACCGATCGTGCCTTGCATGCCTTTCAGGTCAAAATTCGTAAGTTTTGCGATCGAAGTATTCATAAGGGCCTTAACAACTATTAAACTTACCAGCTTGTTCGGGTCATCAATGTTCTGGTATCTCTCATTAAGATTGATGTCGAACTCCTGAACGGAAGGCGCTCCGCCCTCAGAATAATCCTTGTAGATAACCTTGCCGATCTTCAGCTGGAGATTATCGATCTGTATCTCGGGAGCCTTGCCTTTTTCTTTCGCCTCAGCCGGTTTTGCGCCTTCTTTCTGCGTTTGAACGGTCTTTATTGCGTTTAAATTCAACTCTCCTTTTTCGTTCTTAACAACAACAAATTCTTTAAGATCCAGCCGCACATCGTTAAGGTGCACTTTTCCTTTAATAATGTCAGGCAGGTTATAATCAACATAGATCTCAGGCATGTCAAGCATGACCTTATCTTTATACCCCGCAGGGTTGTAGACCTTAAGGTCCTTTATGCCCACCAGTGTCTTGATTATGCCGACTGTGAGACTCTTCATCTTCAGGGGGAGTCCCGTAACAACTTCAACTCCTTTTTCTACTGATGTCTTAATGATCATGTCCTTAGCAAAAGACAGAACAAAAAGCACAACCAGTACCACTATAAGAATACTGACGAGCTTCTTCATTTTTTCACTCCTTTTTAAAATGCGCCTCTGGGCTTACTTCCCCCAGCCCTTTTTCACTTGCCCTTTCATCTCTTTCTGGGATTTTCTCAATTGTTTTTCCATGAGCTTTTTCTGTCTTTCAGCCTCTTTCTGGGCCCTTTTTGCCGTTCTTTCAGCCTTTCTTGCGGCTCTTATTGCCTGAGCTTCTTCCGGCGTCTTACCGCGTGTCGCAAACCAATCGCCGACACGATGGAATATCGCCTCATCGCTCGCTTTTTCCATTGCTGTCGCGCTTGCGCCTTTTGCCCCCTGCGCGGCGAATGCCGGCGCAACTACAGCAGCCAGTGCAACCACTAAAAATAATGCTATGATTCTCTTCATCTTTCCCCCTTCTTTTAATTGCGTTTATTAGTCGATAAAAAAAGGCAACTTCCACCATCCGTGAAAATTGCCCTCATGTTCAACAACGTCCTGATTCAGTTTTCATCCATAATCCCGGCGATACGTCTTGATAAAACTGTTTCTTCAGCAATATTATACTTATAAATTATAATAATAAGCAAGGAAATTACAAGGGGACAAAGAGAATTTTTAAATTTTTACCAGATCTGTCCTTCTTCGGCTCTTTAAAAAGAATGCCCGTGAAAACAAAAAGGCCTCATCTCGAAGATGAGGCCTTTTCAAACAACAATTATTATATCTTTTACATCTGCTTACCCAAGATCTCCGGGGACTCCAAGATAGGTTTATAACCTTCAGGAACCGGAACCGGGAATGTAGCGATCTCGTAAACGCCCACAAGCGCTCTTACAACCGTGTTCACGATACCAAGAACCGGACCCTTTGTCACGGCAGCGCCGGCACCCTCAGTTTCCCCCTCTTTCATCATGGTCGTCGGGATCTCAAAAATTGCCGCTACGACATTCAACAATCCCCTGAATTGCAAATGCAACTGAAAATATTTATTATCAACCCTATCAATCGAAGCTTATGAGCGTCGCAACCTGTTCCCTGAGAAAAAATATGCATATCGCAATAAGCGCGACTAAAACAGCTAAAGTGATTATTTGTTTTTTATTTAATGTCACCGGGATCTCCTTTTGATCAGATATCATGCTTGCAAACGCGAAAGATCTGTATTTTGGGAGCAAATATTTTAAATAGCTCAACAACCCTTTCGTCATCATCAAAATAGATGTCTATTCCTTCTTCCTGACAGTATCTTACCTTTTGCCACACGAATTTATGATAGCTGTCAAGATCTTCATAAGGGCAATCTTCAACTTCCCCTTCTTGCTTGGGAAGATGATATGCAGTATGATATGAAATTTTTTCCTTCTCTAGATCGTCAATAGTTCTTTGTCTGTCAGATTCAGTATCAGGACGCGTGGTAATAACATGAATCTGCCAGCCCGCCTCCGATGCAGCTTTGGAAAGCAAACTAAATAATTCCGGAGCCCTCATTATCGTATCGTCAACATCCAGCCCGATCTTCATAAGTAGGACAAACTATTCTTCGGTAAATTTTTGGAAAAGAACAACGGCTTTCTCATTGTCGCTTGTTCCCAGGACCATCCTCGAATATCTCGCGTCAGAAGATGTTGTCCCGTAATTATACTTTATATCGATATCGTTGTCCGCCAATTTATCCGAAATAACCTTTAAAGCGCCCGGTTTGCTTTCGATCTCAATATAAATGACTTTTGTCTCGTGCACGGATTGGTATCCGTGTTCTTTAAGAAGATCCACCGTTCTGCGCTCGTCATCCGTGACCAGCATCAGAGTAGCCGTATCGCCGTCCGCCACATAGCCCGCCATGGCCTCGATATTTATCCCGTGTTCGGATGTCAGCTTTGCGATATCAGCCAGAGTGCCTTTCTTGTTCACAGCTTGGACGATAATTTGATTGGTTAAAACCGCACTTTTTATCATTTCTCCTCCTCGTTTTTACATCAAATGAATAATTACCGTACCCCATACCGTTAAAATAAAATTACCAAACGCATAAGGCACTGTATAACCCAGGGCCGGCATGGAACTGTCCGCCTCGTCTTTAAGGACATTGAGTGACGGCGTCGCGGTCCCTGCACCGGTCAAAGCTCCCATAGTTAAAAGAGGGTTTAACCTTAAAACCCCCCTGCCGAAAAAATACCCAAGTATATGCGGCGTAATTGTAAGAACCACTCCGGCTAAAAATAATGAGATCCCTGTTGTTTTGATAGCTTCGACCGCCTTAGGTCCTGCGGTAAGACCTACACACGCGATAAAAAGACTTAATCCGAAATCCGTAAATATCCATTGCGCGCTTGTCGGGATCTGTCCGAATGTAGGGTGAAGTGAACGAAGCCATCCGGCTACTAACCCCGCCAATAATACGCCTCCGCCAATACCAAGTGTTAGAGGTATATCCCCTACTTTTACAGCCAAAAGTCCAAGCAATGTTCCTAAAACACACCCTGCTCCCACCATTACTAGATCCGTGGTATTCGTCGGCCGTTCCGGATATCCAACCTCTTTTACCAGTTTCTCTACATCTTTCTGGGTGCCGGCAACTTTTAAGACATCGCATTTATTAATTACAGTGTCTCTGGTAATAGGTATTTCGTGCCCTTGCCTTAAAATTTTTCTCAAAAAACATCCGTGTCCATGTTTTTCGCTCAACTGGCCAAGAGTTTTACCCACCACTTCTTTATTAAGAACGCAGATATCCAGCATTTCGCCGATGATCTCTGAAACAGTTTTGTCTTCTATTTCAGGACCGATCATTGTGCCGACTTTAACAAATTCTTCCCGGCTGCCTATTAAAGCTATCTTATCATCTGCCTCTATAACTGTAGTCGGTTCCGGGTCAAAAACTTTATCTCCGCGTTTTATTTTATCGGCAGCAACTCTTCCGGGAAACATCTCCTCCAAATCCCTCACGGTCCTGCCTATTACATTCTCATGTTTGGCGCGATATACCCTGAGGCTTAGCCTGCCGGACCATGAGAATAACCCCGGGGCAAGCTCTTCCGCCGACCCACCGGACATCTCCTGTTCAAGCTTTCTGGCTTCATCTTTCAGGTTAACTTTCAAAATGCTCGGAAATATCTTGTAAAAAACTATCAGACCCGCCACCCCAAATATATAGGTTATCGCGTATGCTATAGCAACATTACCCTCAAGAGCCGTTTTCTGGGCCTGAGATATCGCTAAGTGGCTTATAGCCCCGTCGGCTGTTCCTATGATTGAGGATTGTGTCATAGCTCCGGAAATAAGGCCTGCCGCAGTTCCTTTATCAAAGCCCAGCGTTTTACCCAGAATGACAGCTGTTGCTAGCCCGACTATAGCGACGAATAAAGAAAGTACAATATACTTAAGGCCTTCTTTTTTCATCGCACCGAAAAATTGCGGCCCCACTTTGTATCCTATGCAGAATATGAAGAGCGCAAACCCTATGGCCTTTGCCATCGGGGGAACAGTAATATCCATTTGGCCTATGACAATCGCGCTTAAAAGGACTCCCGCAGTCGAGCCAAGGGTGAACCCAAAAATTTTTATCTTGCCGACATAATAACCTATCGCAAGCGCAAGAAACACCGCAATTTGAGGATAAGCCTTACAAGTATCAACGAAATAATGCATCATGCCTTTCCCTTCCATTCTTTATAATACTCTTCCAGAAGCTCGCTAATGCCTTTACCTATTCTTTCGTAAGCGGAGTCCTGAAGATTAGCAAGTGATACGCGCACGGACATATTAGGCGCATCAAAACCTCCGCCATCCATCAGGACAATGGACTTTTCGTCCGCAAGCCTCCAGACAAAATCGATAGGCTCATGATCTCCAACAAGATATTTAGCAAAATCTTCCCCGTGCCTGGTCTTCGCCAGGGTCGGGATATCAATAGTTGTATAATAATGCGCGTCATACTGATTGTCGGGATACGGGATGCCTATAGCATCGTACAGGGTCTTGAACCTATGAGCGACTATTGACTGAGCTTCCTCTTTATACCTGTTTTCTTTATCGATCAAACAATAGAGGGAGAACAGGACCATCAGCACCTGCTGCGGCGTTGAAAGCCCCGCGGTATGATGCAGCGCAACGGACCTGGAATCGGCGACCATCCTGTCGATCAATTTCATGCCGTCGGGATCGAGGACCACAGTGCTGTATCGCGCATGTAATCCTTTCCTGTCACTTTCAGACAATGAAGCGATTGCCTTATCAAATACGTTGTTCTCGTGCATCCCTATTACGCCCAGCCTCCAGCCTGTAGCGCCGAAGTATTTGGAATATGAATATACAAGGATCGTATTGTACGGCGCGACGGCCGCAAGCGACCTGAAACCATTGACAAATGTGCCATATACATCATCCGTAAGCAAGATCAGGTCCCGGCGTTTATTTTTGACCAGGTCCCCTATTTTTTTGAGAGTATCTTCCTGTATGCTCACCGATGTGGGGTTTGAAGGGTTCACCAGAAAAAACGCTTTTACATCCGGATCCGCCAGTTTTTCGATCTCGGAATCGGAATACTGCCAGTCTGAGTTTTCGCCCTGCTTGACTTCAAGTTCTACGAACTCATAATCATTTAAATGCGGGATCTCAAGATACGGGGTGAATATCGGCGTCCCTAAAGCGATCTTATCCCCTTTGTGCAGAAGTTTATTCTCCATAAGAGAAGTAAATATGTAATCCATTGCGGCGGTCCCGCCTTCCGTCGGAAAAAGATCGAACTTGCCCAGTTTGGGATCATTGCCGAACATCTCCTGCTCAAGATACTTGTGGACTATTTTTTCACTGCTAGTGAGCATCCTGTCCGGTGTGGGATAATGATCTCCGAGTATCGCATCCACCATTTCACAAATAAAATCGTCCGGGTCAAGTTTTAATTCATTGATAACATAATTATGAGCTTCTTTTAAGAACGGAACGCCTTCACCCTCCCAATTCTCCGCAAGATATTCCTCAAACCTTTTTGCAATACCTTCCTTCTCCGGAGTTGATCCCAATCTTGGCCTGTGGGGTCTTCTTTCTGATTCCTGAACAGCAAAAAGCCCTAGTTGAAAAAATCCGCGCCGCGGCATCATTGTGATCCAATTGGGATTGCCTCTTCCCGCGTTAAGCATCATGCGCTCGTGATGCGTCTGGGCCATGTCTATAAGTTTATTCTTGAGCTCAAACGGGCTTAAAGCTTCGTATTTTTTCTCTTCAGAACGATTATTGGTCTGTTCTTTTCCCATCATTGACCCCTTTCATGCAATTTGCTGATAAAGGCTGTACCCCTAAACCGCAATTCGCTTTACAATTCTCTGGGTGATTTGCCCTGGATCCAATGCTCTTCAATATCCTCAAGCTTGTGCCCCTTTGTTTCCGGAACAAAAAAGTAGCAGAAGAGCCAACCCATCGCGCTGAGCACGGCATATATCCAAAAGGCTGATGACGCTCCAAGAGCCTGAACTATGCTCAAGAAAGTGCTCGCAACGATAAAGTTAAAAGCCCAGTTTGATAATGTCGCGATACTCATCGCCAGCCCTCTTATTCTAAGCGGATAGATCTCCGATATGATCAGCCATGCTACAGGACCCAAGCTTATAGCAAAGGAACCTATGTAAAGCAAAAGGCTTCCTACTGAAACCCATTTTAAAGCAGCGCCCAGATACGCCTCTTCTTTAAAAGCAAGCCCTAAGATCCCCAAAGAAATAGCCATACCGATCAACCCCACGAAAAGCAAAGGTTTGCGCCCGATCTTGTCGATAACGTATATCGCGACAACTGTCATGATCACATTTAACGCCCCCACACCCATGGTCGCAGCTATCGCCACTACATCCGATTTGAATCCGGCCATTTCAAAAATAGTCGGGGCATAATATATAACTGTATTGATCCCCGTTATCTGCTGAAAGAACATGATACCGATACCTATAAAAAGAGGCATCCTTAGCCAGGGAACGAACAGCTCCCTCAAACCGCCGCTCTTCTCTTCGCTTAAACTCCTTTTCATGTCACCTATAGCGGCATCGACACTTTCTATTGTGCCCATCTTCTCCAAAACTGACCGGGCTTCCTCATCTCTCCCGTTTATCATGAGCCACCGAGGCGTCCGAGGCAGGAACAACATCCCGACACCCAAAACTACTGCCGGTAAAATGCCGGCTGCGAACATGAATCTCCACCCGCCGGTCATGGCGGCAAATATATCATCGATAAAGTAAGAAACCAGGATCCCTATCGTTATCGCAAGCTGGTTTAACGAGACCAGAGCTCCCCTTTGTTTGGCGGGAGCGACCTCGGAGATATATAGAGGAACACAGAAAGAAGCTATACCAATAGCTACACCTATTACTATGCGGCTCGCAATAAGCCAGTTAACCGAAGCCGATGCCGCTGCCCCTAAAGTTCCCAAGGCGAATATCCCGGCAGTTATGATGATCACCCGGCGTCTTCCCCAACTGTCCGCAAGCCTTCCGCTTAGAGCCGCCCCTATCATTGCCCCGATCAGAACGGCGCTTACGGCAAATTCCTGGCTTGCCGTACTTAACGCCCACTGTTTCTTGATAAGAAGCAATGCTCCCGATATCACTCCGGTATCAAATCCGAAAAGAACACCGCCGATCGCGGCAATAGCCGCAACAATATACATGAATGTATTCTTCTTATTCTTCATTTCTCTTTCCTCTGAATAAAACAATTAATTTTTTACTTTTTTACATTCTCTTTTATGCCTTCTGTATAACCCTGTTTATATCCGTTTTCATAACCATCCTGATACCCCTGCTGATAAGCGGTCCTCGAATCGAGCTTGTCCACATTATCGGTTTTAGTCACTTCTTCGCCGCTATGCTTATCAAGGAGCATGTTCCCCACAAGGTTGACTCCGGCACCGGCAAGCGCGCCTTTCCATACATCCCGGCCTTTGGCTCCTGACGCAGCGCCTCCCACAGCCCCTGCGCCGGCTCCCAAAAGCCCCTGCTTCAAAAAATCAGAAGAATCGGCGAAGGATAGAGCCGCACCCATCAAAAATACCGCTAATACCAAGATTGAAAATACTTTCTTCATTTTTTCTCCTTTCATTATTAAATTAGTGAAGCGAGGGGAAATTTCGTTCGCTTACAAAGCGTAATCCCCCTCCTTGCTAATCCAGTATCATAAAGACCCTTCCTCTAAAGGAGGGTGAGCAGTTCGCTGAAGGCGAACGTTGAGAGGGAACCATTGGTTCCCTCTCAAAAAAATTCGGCGATTTGAGCCCAATGCGTTTAACTTGCTATGGGGCCGAAGGGTGCCGTCCTCCTTTTAAGGCAGCCCGAAGGCCCGAATTTTTAAAGTGGAGCGAGCGAGGGGAATCGAACCCCCGTGGCTGGCTTGGGAAGCCAGTGCACTACCATTGTGCTACGCTCGCCCTAGAATTTCGTTAACTTTTCAAAATGCCTGTATCTCGTATCTATATCTTTAACCGAGGTCTTAAGAAGACCTTCCACACTGAACTTTTCAACTACGAATGAGGCTAATATGCTGCCATAGACCAAGGATCTTCTCAGGTCGGTTTGAGTTATTCTTCTTTTACGTGAAAGATATCCCAGCATGCCTCCCGCGAACGTGTCGCCTGCGCCTGTCGGGTCACAGATCTTCTCCAGAAGATACGCGGGGACCATAAAAAGCAGTCCGCCATGGAAGAACAGCGCGCCATGCTCGCCCTTTTTTATGACGATCATCTTTGTCCCTTTTGAAGCTATGTATCTGGCGGCGTCTATCAGGTTCTTCTCTCCGGAAAGCTGTCTGGCTTCCGCGTCATTCAGAAGAAATATATCGACTTTTTTCAGCAGCTTCAGGAGCGCTTTCTTTCTGTGTTCGATCCAGAGATTCATCGTGTCGCATGCAACAAGACCTGTAGGTTTGATCGAGGCGAATATCCAGCTTTGCAATTCGGGATCTATATTCGCTAAAAGAAGATTGTCTTTTGAAGAAACATTATCTGGTACGGCAGGCTTGAATCCCTGAAACACATTAAGATGCGTGTATATTGTTTCCGCATAACTGAGATCGTAATGATATTTGGCCTTCCAGCGAAAAGTTTTGCCTTTTTTTTGTTCAAGGCCGGCCGTGTCGATCTCCCGTCGTTTAAACATCGTAAAATACTTTTTCGGAAAATCTTTTCCGACAACGCTGATAAGGTTTACCGGCGAAAAAAATGAAGCGCTCAAAGAGGCGTATGTTGCCGAGCCCCCCAAAGCATTTTCGCGTTTTCCGAAAGGGGTTTCCACGCTGTCAAAAGCAACAGAACCTATGATCGTTACTTTCATTTTCTTCTTTTCTTTTTAACGATATCTTCAGTTATTTTTATCGAGCAATACTCCCCGCACATCGTACATACATCAACCATGTCCGGATGAGATCTTTTCCTGAATTTTGCGGGCGCTTCGGGATCCAATGAGAGTTTAAACTGTTTATTCCAGTCTCTCTTTGCGCGAGCCAGAGATATTTGCCTGTCACGTTCAAGAGCGGAAGGTATTCCTTTGACTATATCAGCCGCATGCGCGGCTATCTTAGATGCCATTACACCGCGGCGCACATCGTCAATGCCTGGAAGGCTCAAATGCTCCGCGGGGGTTACATAACACAAAAAGTCCGCGCCGTGCCATGCCGCTATAGCGCCTCCTATAGCGGACACAATATGATCGTACCCGGGAGCTGAATCCGTCACCAAAGGCCCCAGGACATAAAACGGCGCGTTATGGCATATGGATTTCTGAAGCTTCACATTGGATTCGATCTGATCCAGAGGAACATGGCCGGGGCCCTCGATCATGGATTGTACTCCCCGTTTTAAGGCACGCTGCTGCAACCCGCCTAATGTTATCAGTTCCTGTATCTGCAGCCGGTCCGTAGCATCGCATATAGAACCCGGCCTCAGACTGTCACCTAAACTTAAAGTGACATCGTACTTTTTAAGTATGTCCAGAACTTTATTGAACTGGGAGAAAAAAGGATTCTCTTTTTTGTTGGCCATCATCCACGAAGCGATCAACGCGCCCCCGCGGCTTACAATATTCATGATACGCGGCCCTTTAATGACCAGTTTCAACTCATCTTGCGTAATGCCCGGGTGAATAGTGAAAAAATCAACCCCCTCTTCGGCCTGCTTCTCGAGAATAGCGATAAAATCGCCCTCTTTAAGCGAAAGGAATTTTTTCCGCGGCATGCAGGCAAGTTCATATATTGGGACTGTACCTACCGGCACCGGACATTCATCCAGGATTCTCTTTCTTACCTTCGCAAGCCGTGATCCCGTTGAAAGATCCATCACCGCATCCGCTCCCGAGCGGCAGGCAGCCTCCATCTTCTCGATCTCTTTGTCTATGCTTGATTTGGACGGAGATAACCCTATATTAGCGTTAACTTTGGTTTTCATTCCCCTGCCTATCGCGCAAGGGTCAGACACGGAACGTTTGCGGTTTTTCGGTATGACTATGGTCCCTGAACGAAGACCTTTTTTTATATAGGCGCGGCTCGCATCTTCTTTTGCGAGTATTTTCTTTATGATAGGTTCACTCGATTTTATCATTTTGTTTTTGTCTTCTTCTTCCTTTTGCCCCTTATTTTTTCCAACTCCTCAACAGAAGCCTTTTCTATCTCGTAAAGCTTGAATCTGAACCTTTTGAACTTTTGTGAAAGTTTCTGGTCGAAAAGCTTCAGGACTTCCTCAAGCACCCTCAAAGATTCTTTCCCTCTTTGCGTGTTTGCCAGGAACAGTTCGATCAGGTCTCTTTTATTCCTTTCAGTCTCGGTGGTCACGCGCCCTATGTCGTCATCAATATCACGCGCAGACACGAGTTCCTGCAGGTGCTGCATGCGAAGATCCCTTATTGCAATGAAAATATTGTGACGCAGATCCTTAAGCTTCCGTGTCAATTTTTCGTTATCCAGGGCGAACCGTATTATATCCTCACTGACGCGTATGCCTTCCATCACCCTGTTCAGATTCGCATCTATTATCCTGTAAACACCCTTGTCCATGCCGCTTTACCCCTTTTTCTTGATCCTTTTAATTAAATCAGTTGTAGAAAATCCTTTCACATACGGAATTACCTCTACCTTGCCGCCGCTGGCTTTTACGTGCCTCCCTCCGACAATATCCTTTTCATCCCAATCTCCGCCTTTAAAAAGCACATTCGGGGTGATAAGCTCTATCAGTTTCTTAGGAGTACTTTCCTTGAAAAGCGTTACATAATCCACGACCTCCAGCGCTGCTAATACAGCTAACCGCGATTTCTCGCCATTAATAGGACGCTTGTCGCCTTTTATGCGTTTTACCGAAGAATCGCTGTTCACGCCAATGATCAAAACATCGCATTTCTCTTTAGCTTTTTCAAGATAAGCAACATGCCCGGCATGCAGGATATCAAAACAACCGTTGGTGAAACCCACGACCCTGTCGGCGGCTTTTTCCCAGTACACTATTTTTGCAACATCATCCTGTTTCTTAATCTTCTTATTTGGCATGATACCGGCGACCTTCCGGCTTGATAGTTAACTTATATTATCTTCAATGATCTTGCACAAAGCATGCATGATCACGCCATGCGCCTCTTGAACGCGAGCCGTATTCTGATCTTTCACGATTATCGGGATATCCGATATTCCGGCAAGTTTACCGCCGTCCCTTCCGAGCAGGCCAATAACAGGGATCTTCAACGATCTGGCCTTTTTGGCGGCATCCAGTACGTTTTTGGAGTTACCGCTTGTAGAGACAGCCACCGCCACGTCTCCCTCTTTCGCGAGGCCTTCCAGCTGCCTCGAAAAAGAACTGTCGTATCCGTAATCATTTGAGGCTGCCGTAAGATTCGATGTATTTGTGCTTAAAGCGATGCAGGGAAGACTTCGCCTCTCCTTTTCGAATCTTATCATCAATTCCGCGGCAAAATGCTGGCTGTCAGCGGCGCTCCCGCCGTTGCCGAAAACTATGACCTTGCCTCCGCGGGAATAAGAATCGATTATGGTTTTTGCGGCTTCCGCTATTTTTGACACATTCGCGTCATCAAGAATAAATTCTTTTTTAACCTTGATGCTGTCTTCAAATATCTTTTTAATAATATCCTTCATATGAGACTCGATCTTTATCAGGTTTTCCGTTAACGGAACGGCACCTGCTGCGGGGACTCTTCCTGGGGCTCTTCCGGCCCTACTGCTTCAGCAGGCGGTGTGCCTATAATTCTGCTTATGTGCATTTTAATATTTATCGGTTCGTCCACTCCCAGCATTGTCTGTATATGATTCTTGACTGCCATCTGGATGCGTTCCATGACTTCAGGGATATTGGCTCCGGCATGTATTGACACAGCGCTTGTAACATTTATCCCTTTTTTCGTGAAATTCACATGCGAACGCACATCCTTGACATCAGGCATGTCATCGGCGATCTTGCGGATATAATCTTCTATGGCCGTTACCGAAACCGTCACCTCTCCGTCAGGGTTCTGGAAAGTTATTGTTCTCCCCTTTTTGAGACTTTTTGACGCATGGCTCGGGACTATCAGCCCGATCAAAATTATCAAAGCGCCTATCCCCGCAGTGATCCACTGATAATCAGCGGACGAATGGATCGCCTCCATCGCCTGATTTAAATTTTCTGAAGTGATCATGTTCAGCGCCGCCAAAAGGATCGTCGCGCCGATAAACACCATCAGGACCATGTAGATCAAAAGCCCCAGTCGTTTGATAAAATTCATAAAACCCCCTCCTATTCTTCTTTCTTCGGAAAATATTTTTCAATAAAATGAGTGGAATATTTTCCACTGCGAAAATCGGAATCGCTCAGCACTCTCTTGTGAAAATCCACGGTCGTGGGAATAGGTTCCACCAGAAATTCGCTCAACGCTCTAAGCATGATATCTATGGCCTCCTGCCTGGTGTTCCCATGAGCCAAAAGCTTTGCTATCATAGAATCGTAATACGGCGGAACGACATAACCGGCATATACATGGGTATCAAGTCTTATTCCCGGGCCTCCCGGTTTATATATGGCCTCTATCTTCCCGGGTGAAGGCCTGAAATCGTTCTCGGGATCTTCCGCGTTTATGCGGCATTCTATGGCGCAGCCGTTGAATTTGATATCTTCCTGTTTAAACGGAAGTTTCGCGCCCGTAGCGATCTTTATCTGCTCCTTTATAAGGTCGATGCCCGTCACCAGTTCCGTTACGGGATGCTCGACCTGTATCCGCGTATTCATCTCCATAAAATAAAAATTATTGCCGTCAACCAGAAATTCGATCGTGCCGGCTCCGACATAACCTGCCGCTTCCGCGCCCTTGACCGCCTCTTCACCCATCTCTTTACGCATCTTATCGGTAATGCTTACCGATGGGGACTCTTCTATTAATTTCTGATGGCGCCTCTGCACTGTGCAATCTCTCTCTCCAAGATGAACAACATTGCCTTTTTCATCCGCGAGTATCTGCAGTTCCACATGGCGCGGCTCGTTAATATATTTTTCCATATATACATCGGGATTCCCGAAAGCGGCCTCCGCTTCACTCTGAGCTGTCAAGAAAGCGCCTACCAGGCTGACATCATTGTGGCAGACCCTCATGCCTTTACCGCCGCCCCCCGCGGAAGCTTTAATAATAACCGGATACCCTATTTTTTTCGCTTCTTTAAGCACTTCTTCCTTGGTCTTAATAACATTTTCCGTTCCGGGTATAACGGGTATCCCGGCTTTTTTCATGGTATCCTTGGCCATCATCTTATCACCCATCTGCTTGATATTCTCAGGCGTGGGACCGATAAATTTCAGATGACATGATTCGCATATCTCCGCAAAATGGGCATCTTCCGCCAGAAAACCGTATCCCGGGTGTATGGCTTCTACGTCTGTTATCTCCGCAGCGCTCACTATGGATGGGATATTTAAATAACTTTCAGAAGGTGCGGCTTTGCCTATACACACAGCTTCATCGGCGAACCTTACATGAAGAGAATCAGCGTCGGCTTCAGAATAAACTGCAACAGTTCTTACGCCTAATTCTTTGCAGGCACGTATTATACGAAGCGCTATTTCGCCCCTGTTCGCTATCAAAATTTTTGAAAACATAAAATCTCTCCGCCCTATTCCTATTATATAGGTTCTATCAAGAACAATGTCTGCCCGAATTCTATCGGTTCCGCATTCTCAACCGGGATCTGCACTATTTTACCGTCAAATTCGCTCTTGACCTCGTTCATTATCTTCATCGCTTCTATGATGCAAAGAACGTCCCCTTTATGAACCACTTTACCTACGTCAACATAAGCCTCGGAATCCGGCGAGGGTGATCTGTAAAATGTTCCTACCATCGGGGCTTTTACTTCCTTAAGATTGCCGGCTGCCTCTTTAGGCTTCGCCGGCGCTGCTGCTGCAGCCTGAGGCTGCTGCAGGGCTGCCGCCTGAGGAACTACCTGTTCAATGATGCCCTGGGCGGTGGTTTTTTTGAGTTTGACCTTCTGGCCTTCCTGCTCGATCTCGATCTCGCCAAGGTTATTGTTATTCATCAATTCAATAAGTTCCTGAATCTTTTTAATATTCATTTTTCAACTCCTATTTAAGCGCGTTCAATATACTCACCCGTACGGGTATCAACTTTAACCAACTCTCCCTGTTCGATGAAAAGCGGCACCTTTATCTCTTTGCCGGTTTCAAGAACAGCCGGTTTCGTCGCACCGCTGACGGTATTGCCCCTTAACCCGGGTTCGGTTTTTGCTATTTTTAATACAACATGTATCGGCGGCGTTATTGAAAGTATCTCTCCATCGAAGAGATTTGCTGTTACTGTCATGTTCTCTTTAAGATAATCGATAATATCCCCTATTTTCCCTTCAGATATATGCATCTGTTCATATGTCTCTTCGTCCATGAAGCAATAACCATGATCGTCCTTGTAAAGATATTGAACCTGTTTCTGCTCGATAAACACGTCCTCAAACGTATCTTCAGGCCGTAATGTTTCTGAAACAATCGAGCCTGTTTGAAGATTCTTAAGCTTGGTCCGTATGAAAGCTCCGCCCTTGCCGGGTTTATAATGCTGGGCTTCCACTACCGTATGCAGCTGATTATTATATTTGATTATGGTACCTGTCCTTAAATTTCCGGCTTTGATCATTTAGTCAACACCTCACATCCCTTGGCAGTTATTAACGCCATGTCCTCTTCACGAATACCGCCTACCCCAGGCACATACAACCCGGGCTCTATAGTAACTACCATGCCTTTTTTAAGCTTCCGGGAGGATCTTTCGCTTAAATACGGCTCTTCGTGGATATCCAGCCCCACACCGTGGCCTAAACTATGCAAAATATAGCCGCTAAGCCCGTTTTTATGGAAATAACCATTAACATCCCTGGCCAAAGAGCCTATATTTACTCCACTTTTAAGTTTTTTTATAGCTCTTTCCTGGGCTGTTAAGACAAAGTTTCGTAAGTCCTTAATTTTTCGGTTTATTCTACCGTTGTCCCATGTCCTTGTCAAGTCAGAACAGTACCCGTTGTATTTGATCCCGAAATCAACCAGCACATGTTCACCCTTCCTTAACCTCCTGGAAGAGGGGATCGCATGGGGAAAAGCCGAATTCCTGCCTATTGCCGCAATTGTAGGGAAGGAATTCGTATGTCCCCTTTTTCTTATTGCGATATCTACCATGGCGGCTATTTCCCGTTCGGTCATGCCGGTCCTGATAGCGTGTTTGACCTCATTCCAGATAACGACCGTTTCTTTTGCCGCTTTTTTCAGCAGCCTGATCTCGTCATCACCCTTACAAGTGCGCATATCCTGCACCAGTGAAGCCAACGGTTTGAATTTAATCTTTGAAGCGGACCGCTCAAGGGCTCTGAATGTGCCTTCCGGGAGCGTCCGTTCGTTGAACCCTATTTTTCTGTATTTTTTGTCTTTGATAAACGCTGCCACTGCTTTTATCCGGGCGTTGTCGGTGATAATATCAATGTCCAGTCCTTCAAGCATCTTCACCGCAAGCGCATAGTTCATTTTATCTATAAAAAAAACGGCCTTTCCTCTTGCAGGCACCAGAACAAACGCTCCAAGGCTTGAGGTGTTCGTAAAGTATTCAATATTGCCGGGATCGCTTACGAGAATCGCATCACAACCGGCATTTACCAATTTACGTTTTGCCCTCTTAAGGTGAAGATCGCGATCACCCGGCCTATTTTGCATTAATTGCCTCCGCCAAAGCCCTGAGCCCGAGTAAATAGCTCGTTTTCCCGAATCCGCTGATCTGGCCCGTCACGACCGGGGCTATCAGCGATTTATGGCGAAACTCTTCTCTTGCGTATATATTGGAAAGATGCACTTCAACAGAAGGTATGGTCTTCGCGCTTATTGCATCACAGATGGCCACACTCGTGTGAGTATACGCCGCGGGATTTATCAAAATACCTGCGGCATCGGTACTGCCTATCTTGTCTACAATATCCCCCTCATGATTCGATTGGAAAAATTCAAGTTTTACGCCCTCTTCTTTTGCGATAGCTTCCAAAGACTTATTTATGTCTTCCAGGGTCTCTTCGCCATATATGTCTTTTTCTCTTTTTCCGAGCAAATCAAGATTGGGGCCATTTATAACAAGCACCTTTTTCATCTTATCCTCCTCATTTTTAGGATCTAAAGCTTTATTCTTCCGGCTGTTCCGCTTCTTCCTCAAGCATTACCGGTATACCGTCTTTTATAGGGTACTTTCTCCCGCAACCTGTGCAGACTATTTTTTCGCCTTCCAGTTTCACGTCCGCCTTACATATAGGACACGCCAAAATATCCAGAAGTTCTTTGTCGATCGTCATACCCTCTCCTTTCTTCCCATGCGAATGCTCCAAAAAAAGAAAACTATACCCCCAATAAAACTTATATAGAAGAACCCCAACATTACAAGCAAGCTCCCCGCAAAAGCTATTTCCTTGCCGACCAATGCGGCAAAAAACGTCACGATCGCCCCTTCCCTGACACCCAGGCCTCCTATTGACGGGATCATGCTTATGAACGATACAACAGGCATTATCAGGAATACATTAATAATGCCTACATCGCCGCCTAATGACCGGAGGAACATATAAACCATAAGAAAATAAAAACTCTGTGCAACTACCGAAATTAAGATGGATTTCACGACTATATCTTTTCTGTTCCTATAATCGTGGACAACTGTATAAACTTCATGCAGTTTCTTTCCTAGATTCATCACTTTGAATTTCGACAGGATCTTCTCCACTAAGCGGGCTATTTTTGTATTTGTGATAACAATAAAACCTATTACCCCGCACGTAAGAAAAACAAAAACAAGCTGCGTTATCCCGGGGATATTAAATCTGCCGCGCCCAACGACCAGCGCAATCGCGGCAAGTATCAAAAATGAGTATAAACCGATTATCCTGTCCATCATCACGCTTATATAAGACTTCATCTTCGCGCCATGCGCCTGAGCCGCATACAAAGCTTTCGGTATGTCGCCTCCGACAGCTGTAGGCATAAAATTATTAAAAAAATACCCGATGTATGTAAGCTGTACGGAATCAAGATATTTCATGAAGATGTTCTCGCCGTAAAATATTACCTTTAATCTCATCGCGAGGAACATAACGCATACCATGAAAGAAATAAGCGCCGCTATAATAAATCTTATATCGCTGTCTATCAGCGCAGAACCTATTTTTCCGAACCGGTCTCTCATGAGCCAGAACAAAAGCCCCAAAAGACCGAAACTTATCGTTATGCGCAAGCCCGCGGACAGGATCTTTTTCATGCCTTCTTTTCTTCCTTCTTGGATATGTACAGCATGCGCATCTGATGAAGCGCCTGATCCAGGCCTGTTCCCTCTTCCGCCGTAAGATTCCCTTTTGTTTTTTCTTTGAGCATGTCAAGGGCATCTATCACCTGCGACGCGTGTTCAAGATTTGTCTCCGTCTTTTTAGTTATGGGATTCTCCGTAGCGCCCAATGCCATTAACCCTTCCATTAAAAGACTTGAAATAAAAAGACTGAAATTTATTTTTAAATTTTTATCTTCTGACACAGATCTTCTCCTTTATTGAGCTTATAAATAATTTTCTTTTAATCTGAGGCATTTGCCTCTCTGCGGCATCTTCTCCTTCTTTTATAATAAAACTCCCCTTATCGAAATCGAACTGATCTATTCCCTGCAAAACCGGCCTGATCTCCACATTTGCCGCACGTGCCTGATAGGCGTTAAGCTCTTCGCCCATTATTTGAACGGACTGAACTATCGCTTTTAAGGGATTATCTATTTTATGGCTTGCTATTCCAAAACCGGGATTAACCGCGACCATGAAATTTGATCCTAACTGACACGCCGCTTTGGTGGGGATACTGTTACGCACGCCTCCGTCCGCAAGCAGATGTCCTTCAACTTCGACCGCCGTAAATATCCCGGGCCATGAACAACTTGCTCGTATAAGTGTGATCAGATCGCCAGATGTGTGAACGCGTTCCTCACCCGTCTGCAGATCTGTGGTTGTCAAAGCAAAAGGGATCTTCAGATCCTTAAATGTTTTATCGCCCACTATATCTAAAATGATATTTTCCAGCTTTTTACCTTTTATGAGGCCTGTTGAGTGGATACCGAAATCGACAAGATGGGGCCAGTTAAATTTCAACGCCTTCTCTTCCATCTCTTCCACAGGACATCCGGTGCAATATGCGGCTCCTATCAGGCTTCCTATGCTGGTGCCTATGATCATGTCAAACGGCAGGTTGCCGCGTCCGTAATGCCTCTCGAGCACTTTAAGGACGCCGATATTGCATAACCCCCTTGCGCTGCCGCCGCCGAGCGCTAACACCCTGTTCCGTTTTCTGAATAATCCCATTTTTTTGTCCTTTTATTTCATTTTCTAATAAACCACTATTCCCGCATATCCCACAACCTGATAATCGTCGCCTGTTACATAACCGGAATCAGAATATTTGACCAGTTCCGCTTTCTTGGCGCCGAGATCCTTGCAAGCCATCAGCATAAGGACCGCGGGAATATAGCCGCACATGCTTATATTATTTGTCTCAACAACCTGTATAAGGCCTTCGGGATCAAGCTCCAGGATCCTGTCTATAGCCATATGATCTTTTTCCTCAGCAGTCTTGCGGGATTCATAATGGGTCATATCGCTTGATGCAAGAATAGCTGCGTCTTTACCGGTTTCTTTTATGGCTGAAGAGACCGCACCGGCAACTTCCCCGAGCTGTTTCATGCTGCCGTGCTGGACGGTTATCGGCACAATGCTCGATCCGGGCGCGATCCTCTGGATAAAAGGCAGCTGGACCTCGATCGAATGTTCAAACGCATGAGCTGTCGCATCTTCTTTTACGAGAGCGGACCTGTCTTTAACCGCATCGATCAATTCTTTATCAACAGAAACTTCCCCAAGGGGGGTTTTCCAGCTTTCCGCGCTCAACGCAAAAGGCGCGCCGTAACCGCTATGATTCGGACTGAAGATCACATATGTTTTTTTAGGCTTAATTTTCGCATACACTTCTCCTGCAACAGCACCCGAATACATGTATCCTGCATGCGGCACAACCGCGCCGATAGCATCTATTTTCTCAGAACCGGCCGGGATCATTGCCTCTAATTCCTTTTCAAGCGAGTGTTTGTTCCCTGGATAGAACTGACCCGCTACAGCCGCTTCTCTCGTCATAAACCGCCTCCAACCGTTAAATTGTCCTCTCGGGAGCTTACCGTCTTTTATTCCCTCGAATGCACGAACACTTCGGTGATTTTTTCGATATCAAATATCTCGCCCGCCACCCGCACCACATCTTCTTTCGTAACAGCTTTTATCTTGGAAGGATACTCTTTATTATAAAATGCACCCAGGCCGTAAAGTTCATCCAGCGCCATTATCATCGAAAGCGATGAGTTCGTCTCAAGAGAAAGGATATGATTGGTTATGATCTTCTTTTTCGCAGATTCGATATCTTCTTCTCTTATGGCACCGGATACGACCTCTTCAATAACTCTGACCGCCTCTGCACCGACTTTGCTTAGGTTCTCCTCGCTCGTCGCGGCAAAAAGAGCAAAATGCCCCGGATCAACTCCAAGAACGGAGTATGCGCCGGAGGTATATACGAGCCCTTCATTTTCCCTAAGCCCGTAGAATAACAGGCCGTCTGAACCCGAAAGAATCGATCCTATAACTGTCAACGCATACACTCTTTCGTCTTTCAATTCCAGCCCTATAAAACCGGCCGCAAAAAAAGCCTCTTCCTTTTTCATGTTAACGTCGAATCTTCTTCTTTTCTCCGGCGGTATCACTTCAATGGGCTGGAGCCCTTCGCTTTTTGCCTTCCAGTTCTCAAATTTATCCTGAATCACCTTGACGGTCTTTTTGATATCCACATCCCCGACAACCGTCATTACGGCATTATTAGGCGCCAGATGCTCCCAGCGGAATTTCACCATATCATTACGGGTGATCTTATCGACAGTTTCGATCTCGCCTTCTACCCGCATGCTGTAAGGATGATCCCCATAAAGAGCTCTTCTAAGCTCGAGCATCCCCTTTTCGAAAATATCGGTTCCCTGCTCCTTGATAAAAGCAAAGATCTTTTCTTTTTTCTTCTCTATTTCTTCTTTAGGAAAAACGGGATTTATCACGCAATCGGCAAATATGTCAATGGCCTTATCAAAATCCTTGGACAAGACGTCCATGGTAATTCCGGCGGAATTCATGCCGCTGAAGGTACTGATACTGCCGCCCATCTGTTCAAATACGGGAACTATCTCATCTTCTTTGCGCCGTTTGGTCCCTTTTATTAAAAGCGAAGATGTGAAGTATGATATGCCGTTATTTTCAGGGGTTTCAGACCTGATCCCCGCGGGGAAAACGATCGTTGACGATACGATTGGATTTTCACTTCTTCTTTTAATTATTACCCTCATCCCGTTGGCAAGAATAAAATATCTTTTTTCTTCCTCTACTTCCGCCTGCTTTTCCGATTCCGCGTCAGTTTCTCCCCCCGCGCCTTTTTCCTGCAGATATAATGAAGGCATAAGCTTAACCGTAGTGGACTTCTCCCTTACAAGATATTTTTGGAGAATATCCTGAACCTCGCCTGCATCGACTTTATTGATATTATCTACATAGGTCTTGAAAAAAGACGGATCGCCTGTCATTAGTTCCGAAGTGGTCATCGAAGACAAAACGCTTGAAATCTGTTCATGCGAATGAAGAAATCCTGAAACAACTAAACTCTTCGCCCTTTCGACCTCTTCCGAATTAAATCCGCTCCTCTTCAATTCATCAATGACCCTGAATATCTCTTCCCTGGCCTCATCGATTTTTTCAGGCCGGCCGACACCGGTTATTATAAAGATCCCCGGATACTTCGGCGTATAATTGGCTGCGGAAACGGACAAAAGAAGTTTCTTATCGTTAACAAGTCTTTCATATAATCTGGAGCCCCGCCCTTCGCCCAAAAGTATGCTTAATACATCCGTCGAATAAAGCTCAGGGGAATACAAGCTGGTCGTATGGAACGCGATCGCAAGATATCCCAATGTTACCTCAGCCTCAAAACTTGCCTCTCTCTCATCTATCTGAGCAGGTTCCGGAGATATGGGAACCGTCCATGCGGGTCCCCTTTGGTAACTCTCAAGTTTTTCGGAAGCCCACCCCAACGCTCTATCCGTGGATATGCCGCCCACTATACCCATAACTATCCTGTCCGGCCTATATATCCTTTGATGGTAACCTACCAGATCTTCGCGGCCAAGAGATCTTAAGTTCTCTTCAAATCCGATCACCGGATATTTATAAACATGTTCGCGGTAGGCCTGGGAAAACAACAGCTGCATGCGCTTGGTCATGGGGTCATCGTTACGGAAACGTATCTCGTTAATTATAACCGCTCTTTCTCTTTCTATCTCCTCGTCATCGAAGTCCGGCTCCATTACAAGACCCGTAAGCAAATTGAGCGCCTCTTCAAAATATTCATTGGGAACGATTATGTGGTATTCGGCGGAATCGAGTCCGGTAGCGCCGTTGATCACGCCCCCCATGGCTTTTATCTTTTTGCGCAATTCCGCAGAGGTAAAACCGTGCGCCCCTTTAAAAAGAAGGTGCTCCAAAAAATGGGAGATGCCGGATCCGGCATAATCACCCTCATTTGAAAGCCCCGCGCGAACACGTATCTGTATCGCTACCAGATCCGAACTCGGGACATATTTATGGATGATAGTGGCCCCGTTATCCAGGACCTTTTTATTGAAATCTACCGATATTTCCCGGGCGTTTAGTATCTGAAAGACAAGCAAAAATATGAAAGAAAAAGATGCGATCCGGATTAGTTTCTTGATGGCTGCCTCCCCGTTATAAATATAATAATAGTATAGAGCATAATAAATATACGGGGACTTGTCAAGCTCGATTATTTCTCGGAATTATTATTTTCGAGTTTCTTGACCTCGATCATGCTTGTATGGTGGGCGACCTTTATGGCGACATCGTCAACTATGGAATAAACGCACGGCACAATGACCAGTGTAAGAACCGTAGCGAATATAAGACCCCAGGATATAGCGACAGCCATCGGAACAAGAAACGGATCCTTCCCTCCTATCCCGTATGCAACCGTGGAAAGACCGCCGACTGTAGTGACGGTGGTAAGAATAACCGGCCTTATCCTCATCTGTCCGGCTTTGATGATAGATTCTTCCCTGCTCATCCCTTCTTTGCGCAGCTTATTTATAAAATCCACTAAAACTATGGAATCATTTACGACTATTCCATTCAGCCCCACCACGCCGAAGATCGCCATAAAAGATAAAGGCATGCCATGCAAGAGAAAAGCGAAAACAACGCCTATGAGACCGAACGGTATTGCAAGCATGACGATGAACGGCTGGACTATAGATTTAAAGAATGAAGCAAGAATGAGATATACTACCAAAAATGCGAAAAAGAACGCTTTAAGAAGACTTTTTAACGATTCGACCGTCTCCTCCTGCTCTCCTCCGTACTTAACTGAGTACCCGATGTACTTGTCAGATATATCCCTGAATTTCTTCATGAGCATCTGATTTACTTTTAGAGAAGTAGTCTTATCCTTGTCAACATTAGATGAAGCCGTGACCACGCGTTTCCCGTCAAGATGATGTATGGTCGTAGTTCCCGGGACCTTCTCTATCTTTGACACCTTTTTTAAGGGGATCAAATTACCCCGGCTATTCGCGACCAATATCTCCTCAAAAGCTGAAACGTCATGTGTCCGATCTTTTGGAAATCGTACGGTAACATCAGTCTCCTCCTCTGCCTTGATCGGCTTGATCTTTGTAGCTATGCCGCCTTCAAATACCGCTCTTACCGTTTTTGCTATCTGCCCTATGGTAAGCCCCGCCATAGTGGCTTTATTGTTATCCACTTTTACCCGTATCTCTTCTTTTCCAGGTTTATGGTCCCATGTAATATCTGTGGTGCCGTCAATTGTCGCAAGATAATCCATATATTCATCGGCGATCTGATCAAGGACCTCAAATTTTTCCCCTCTTATCTTCGCCTCAACGGCTTTCCCGACAGGCGGACCGGCTTCCGGCATATCAAACCTTAGATCGGTAAAACCTTTAATATCCTTTGTTTTTCCTCTCACCTCTTCGATTATATCTTCGACCCTTCTTTTTCTGTCCTGTTCCGGAGTCAGATAAACCGTGATCTGCGCGTAATTACTCGCCATGCCGGCAAACGGATCATTGCGATCTTCTTCTATCTTTCCGACAAGGGTTACATAGGTGTCCAACTCTTCCGACGGTAGCTGTGCAACGATCGTTTCTATCGGGGCGATAAGTTCACTGGTCTTGTTGAGAGGAGTGCCTATCGGAGCTTCAGCTCTTATGAAAAAGAAGTTTATTCCCGCGCTCGGGAAAAGAACGAATTTGATCACAGTAACGGCAAGAACGCCGCAAAGAAGAAACACCCCTATAACCCCTATCATAACTCTATACTTGTGCCGGATAGCGGATTTGACCACATGCGTGTAAAATGAAATTAATCTTTTAAACCAGGGGTAATCCTTGGAAATGCTGATAAGCTTGCCATCCGGCCCTTTCTTTAGTTTGACAAAATCCGCCAAGTGCGAAGGCAATATTATGAGAGCCTCCCCCAGTGAAGCAAGAAGCGCGATAATAACTACAGTAGGAAGGTTGCGCACGAATTTACCTATTAACCCTGACATGAAAAGCAGGGGCGAATAAGCGGCCACCGTTGTAAGGACCGCCGAGATAACAGCGCCCATTACCTGTTCCGTCCCCTTGACCGCAGCCTCCCTTGGGAGCATCCCGTCTTCCATGAATCTGTAAACATTCTCAGCCACGATAATGCCGTCATCGACAAGCATACCCAGGACCATGACAAGGCCGAACATGCTCACAAGATTTATCGTGATGCCCATTGCGTCCATCACGATAAAAGTGGCAAAAAACGCTATGGGTATACCGAGGACCGTTAAGAGCGCAATCCTTTTATGCAGAAATACCATCATAATGCTGATCACTATGATAAGACCGAACCATCCGTTATTTCGCAAAACGTTAAGGCGACGCCTGGCAAAATACGAATAATCATTCACATATGATATATTAAAACTGACCAGGCACGGTTCTGCCCCCTTACATGTTTTCAAAAATTTCGCGCATAATTCTTTTACTTTATCAACCGTACGGATAGCATCCGCCGATTCCTTTCTCATGACAATAAGATTTATAGAACGTGTCCCGAGCGTTTTTGTTATTATATCCTCATCCTTGAAAGTGTCGTTAACATCGGCTATATCTTTCACTTTCAGCCAATTGCCCGAATCATTCGCGCGTATAATTACATCCGCTACTTCTCCCGCCTCTTTAAACTCACCGGTGGTCCGTATGCTGTACTCGGTAGTCTCAGTATCTATTTTGCCGGCAGGCAGACTTATGTTCCTGGAAGCTAAAGCCCTTTCGACCTCATCAAAAGAAACATAATAATCTTTCATCTTATCCGGATCGACAAGCACCTGTATCTCCCTGTCGCGATATCCTGACTTTTTGATACTGCCGACACCTTCCAGCTCTTCGAGCTGATCGGAAAGCGCATCGGCATAATCTCTCAGCTGGTGTTCTGACATCTCCCCCGAAAGTGAAACTTCAATGACAGGATACGCTCTCGTGGATATCTCCTCCGCTATGGGCTTATCCACATCGTCGGGCAGATCTTTTACCCTATCGACCGCACTCTGGACATCCCTTATCACTCTTTGTTTATTGGTCTCATCCGGGTCTATCTTGACAATGACAAATGAAGCGCCCTGCGTTGAAGAAGAGTTGAACTCATCGATACCGTCAACCTCTTTCAGCTCTTTTTCGATAGGAACGGTTATGAGTTTTTCTACATCTGACGGCGTAGAACCGGGATATGCGGCCGTTATTGACATCATGTCAAAGGCAACATTGGGAAATATCTCACGGTTAAGCGCAAGGACTATGATGATCCCGATTATTATGATAATAATCGATATGAGGTTTACAAATAAGGAATTATTTACGCTGAATCTCGGTAAACTCATATCATTTCTCCGTATTTACTGAGCAAAGCATTCTTTGCTCTTTCCAGATCCACATCCGATATGGCCAAATCAAGCATCGCCAGGGCGTAAGACAATTCTGCGGCCAAAAGATCCTGCTGGAAATCTATTAAGTTTTTTGTACTGGACCTGCCGTGCCTGAAACGCTTCTCCTCCTCATCAAGCTTTTGTGACTGTAAAGTCACCCTTTCTTCAAAGTTTTTTAAGTTCTCATTGAACGTTAAAACGTCACGATAGGCATTCACCACCTCAGTTATAATGCTTCTTTCTGTCTTCTTCATAAGGAATAACGCCTTTTCTTTCTCATGTGACGCCTTTTTATATTCACTCCTTGCGGCGCTATTTTCAATAGGCCAGGAAAACTCAACCCCCGCGAACAGATTGGTATTATCCGCCACGGTAGTTTTTCCCGCTGCTTTTGCGAACTTGGGATCTATCCCGTTCATGGCCATGCTGGCCACCAGATCGATCTCAGGCCACTTCTGGTTCTCTTTGATCTTAAGATTTACCTTTTTGATCTCGATATCTCTTTGTCTTGCCATGTAATCCCGCCTGCTCGCAAAGGCTTCCCTGAGCGAGGCCTCCATCGAGCCGGCAAGATCGATCCCTGTAAATTCTGCGGACGGATAGATCCTGAAGTCGTCCTCCAGGTTCATCACGAGCTTGAGATTTTCTTCGGTTTTTCTGTAATTGTTCTTAGCCAGTATAAGATCCGTTTTTCTTTGTATGAGATTGGCCTGTGACGCTAAAAGTTCCGCTTTCTCTATGAGCCCTATATCGTGATTTCTTTTATTTGCTTCATGCAGTTTTTCGGCTTTCTCCAAGATCTCACTGCGTATCTGGACGATCTTTTTCCTGAAAACAAGCCTCCAGTATGCCTTCTCGACCTCCGCAACATGCTTCTCTATTTTATCCTGGGTATCAAGATCCGCGTTCTCGATCGCAAGTTTTGTAAGAGTAATATTGTTCCTATCGATATAGCCGAAAAAATTCTTGCCGACCGGCTGTTTGGCTTCCAAAGTCAGCTGGGCGTTATGCGCGGGGTTCCTGGTGAAAAACTGTGAATTATTCCAGCTTCTTGTATCGCTGTACATTGCGGTCAGCTCTGTCCCGGTGGGGATCTTTTTTGTAAGGCCCGCCGAATAAACATTTATCTGCGTATTGTCAGGGGAAAAAACTGATAATTGCTGGGATTTATCCTCATTATAAGTAACCTCGCCGAAAAATGTCGTATCAAAAACCGCTTCTGAATATAAAAGATCCGTTTCCGCTATATAAAGATCCAATTTCGCGAGCTTCACATCAAAGCTGTTATATATCGAAAATAATACACAATCTTCCAGGGAAAGGATCATCCAATTCTCAAGACTCAGGGACTTCCCCTCATCGGCCCCGAACATTTGTCCGCTAGGGCATAGGACCAATGCGATGATCAAAAATATTATTGTCAGCGCCTTTGAACTTCTCATTTATTTCCTTTTTGCGGAACTAAACACTTTTTTAAGCAATCTAAGATATTCTTTTCTTTCTTCCTTCGTAAGCACTGAAAAAAGATCATTAGCCATGTCCTCGCGCTCCTTGCTGACCCTTTTGGCGATCTCTTTACCTTTTTTTGTCAGCTCGACTTCTACAACCCTTCTGTCCTCTGTGGATCTTTCACGGCTTACCATCGCGGCATCTATCATTTTATCGACAATACTTGTTATGGCGCTCATGGAAAGATTCAGGGTTTTCGCCACCTCTCCCATCTTGCATTTTTCCTTCTCAAGAAGAAGTTCCAGGACCACCACCTGGGGCATCGTTATGTCGCTGTCAATAAAAGTGCTCTTCTGCCGTGTGGTGGCTTCACGCAGGATCATCGGCAATAATTTCGCCACTTCTTTACCGAAATTCTTGGGCATCACAACCTCCTTCACTCTGTAAATTATTCATTTAAAAAATATTTCATTTTTCAAAATATTCTCTAACTTAAGTATATCATACCGGGAGATATTTGTCAATAAATAGTGACTAAAATTTGTAGGATATGCCGAATTCCACCACTTGTCCACCACTTGTACCGTTCGCAATTCCATACCTTTAACCTGTCCCTGATTTCATTTTTAAAGGTGTCCCCTAAAAATTATTTTTTGAAAGAAAATTAAAGAAAATTCTGTCTATACTAGCAACAAGCCAACACTATTAAACAAGAGGAGGATATTATGCCAAGGAGTTCGAGACTGTTTATTGACAATGCATGTTATCATTTAAGAACTAGGGGAAATCAAAAACAAAACGTTTTTCTTAATGAACAAGATTACCAAAAATGCCTTGAAATTATCAAACGAGCTAAATCAAAATACAATATACATCTTTATGCGTATTGCCTTATGACCAACCATTTCCATCTTCTAATTCAAACTTTCCAAGCAAGAAATATTTCAAAATTTATGCAATGGATAAACAGAGGTTATACAGCCTACTTTAATGCACAATACAAAAAAGTGGGCCATTTATGGCAAGGAAGATTCCAAAGCAGCCCTATAGTAAAAGGGCAGTATCTCGTCAACGTCGCTACTTATATAGAAAATAATCCAGTAAGAGCAGGCATCGCCAACGACCCTGTCAACTACAAATGGAGTAGTTACCAGGAACGTTGTATATTCACAAAGAAATACTTAGTAGATCCAATTAAATTAGATTGCTCCATTAGTGATGGCTAGGGACACCTTTAAGAATAAAAAATGGGGCACCTTGATAGTTTAGAATGCCAAGCGTTAGAATTTGTAGAATTTGTAGGATATGCCGAATTCGTAGTTCCTGCCGGGTGCGGGATAGAAATCAATGCCCCATACCGAACTGTATTCGGAGTACTGTTGATCGAAGATGTTGTTGGCCCCGAAAAATATTTCGAATCCGCGGTACAGAAAGGTGATCTTGCCACTGCAGTTCATGTAGCTTTCCAATTTTGACCTTTGGTTCCCGATGTCACTTATGTGGTATTGCGAGCTCACATACTCGCTGAAAAAATTCAGGATAAGCCATGAGAAAGGTTTGGATGTTATCCCCCAGATGATCTTATGTCTCGGCACTTGCGGGACGGTGTTGCCGGCAAAACTCCCTCCCGCAAAATACGCATTCGTGAACGTATAGCTGAAGAAAAGATCTGCGATCTTCTTTATCTTTGACTTTAACTTGACCTCCACTCCCTTTCGCTGCGTGCGGCTATAGTTTGAGTTAGTGAACGTGACGGGATCGTAATAAATTTCATTATCCAGGTCCATGAAGAAAAAATCGGCATCCACGCTCAAGAGGTCAAAGCTGTGTTCTTTGACCCCGATCTCCCATGTATCCGCGACCTGGTGCTTCAGGTCCGGATTGAACGTACCTGAAAACGTGCTGTAATATTCGTCCGTCGCGGGATAACGGTAACTTCGGGAAAACCTTGAATATATTGCCCCTTTTTCTGAATACTTGAATTCCCCTCCAAGATCAAAAGCTCCCTGTTTCGGCGTTTTTATAATATGCCTTGTCACCGGGTCCCATTGCACGAAATTGTATTCCGCCCATTCCTGGCGGAAGCCGCCGCTGAAGACAAAGTTTTCGAACAGTTCCAGCTTATCGTTAACGAATATGCCGAAAGTCTCTTTTGTTATGTGAAGCTGTTCCGTAAACCCGGGGACATTTCTTTCGGTGCGCAGGCGGTTCTTCGCGCTGAAAAAATCAGCTCCCACTATCAATTTGTTGCCCACATCCCCGAAAAAATTGTTTAGCAGGTACCGTGCCGAACCTCCGATGCTGTCTATCTGTGAACCTCTCCTCGGCTGTCCCCATTGCGAGGGAAAGCTTGAATTGTTGCGCCTTTTTCTCCCCCAAAAATCCAGGTCCAGAACATGCCCGGCCCCTAAAAGATCCAACAGGATCTTCGGAGAGATCTTGAGGAATCCCCCTTCGGTCTTGGCCCTGTCATTAGGGGTCGTGGATCCTCTCCGGCCTATTTGGTCGATCTCAGACCTCGTTAACCCCCCGGGAAGGCCGTACCAATCCTTGTGATAACCGCCGGATAGGTCTAACCTCAGGTAATCCTCCGGCTTCATCACAACGTTCCCCATAAAGTCATACCCGTCATAATCCCCGTTAAGGCGGTATCCGTCGGTCTTGTCCCTTTTTCCCAAAAAATTCCATGTGAGAAGATCGTGACTGCCCTGCACCCGGGCAAAATAATTATGATACCGATAACTTCCCGTTTCGTAACCGGCTTTTACTGAAGGGCCTCCTTCACCTTTACGCGTGATAATGTTGATAGTACCGGCCGAAGCATTATCCCCGTACAATACACTGCCTCCTCCCCGCAGTATTTCTACGCGGTCCACTGCCTCAAGCGGCATTTGAGCCCAATCGGCCTCTGACATGTCAATTTCGTTTATCCTCCTTCCGTCAACAAGGATGAGGACGTTATTCCTGGCCGTTTCACCGAAACCCCTCATGTCCACCGAAACGGTCTTGGCGGCATGCGTCCAATCGCGGACAACGATGCCGGGCTCCTGCCTCAAAAGCTCATATACATATTTCGCATTAGAGTTCTCGATATCCTCCCGCGTGATCACCGAAACATTCCCGGGATAATCGAATGCGGAACGCTCTTCCACGCCTGAAGGCGTAATCACCATATCACACGCTTTTTTCTTTTCTTCTTCAGGCAAACCGTTTGCCAAACCGTCCGAAATAACCGTAATAATGGATAAGAATAAAATTACTTTTCTCAGCATATCGTTCCCCCCTGCTTAAATAAAAAACCCCCGGCGCTAAATGCCGGGGGTTTCCGTTTTTAAACCCTTTTTATATATCCTCTTTCAGCCTCCTCGGGCCTAGAGAGCGATCTATCACACAGGCAGGTCTTCTGACTTTCCGGATCATCCTACTCGCCCGGCCTTCCCGCTTTAAAAAGAGCAGTGGCCAAAAAAAAGAGCTTTCGTATCCGGTTACAGCGGCGGGACCGTGTCCGACTCAAACGGACTTCCCTATTAAAACCTCGCGGTTACCCATATGCACAACAAAATTAAAGATCAATAAAACTTGACCAAGTTTACCTTATTCCATTTATTCTGTCAATAGAACAGTCTTCAGCTTGGGTTCTTTTACCATTCTTTTTGCCAATTCATACGTTCCGAAAAGAACAGCTGCAAAAACCAAATTCCCGAACAATGTATTTCTGAAAAAAGGTATCGCGTTCACGAAACATCTTGTGAACCCTTCTGAAGTATGAGGATACCAGGTAAACCATACCCCAAAATTCGAAATTACAAAAAATAACACCGCAGAAAACACCGTTGAGGTAAATACCCTCCCCGGGGTCTTGTTCTCTTTCAAACGCATCCCGATAAAACCTATAACGATAAACGCTCCCCATGTGTACAGAATGACATCATGCATCCCGATCATTATATCGGTGACCACCATGATGGCTAACGGCACCCACGGCACTATTTTCCTGTTCAGATAAGCGCCGGCAAAAAGCGCTATAGCCGCGACAGGCGCGGTATTGGGCACGTGCGGAAGAAACCTTAATAATAATCCTAAAACGATCAAAAAATATGCGATCATGTTCAAACTCCTTTCAATCAAGATGCCGGATAAAAACATTTACCTGCCATGCACAAACCAAGCACGATGAACCCGGCTATTATAACACCTGCGGTCACGGCAGCAAAGGCATATCTGAACCTTATCTTGAAAAGGGTCGCGGCAACGCATCCCGTCCAGGCGCCCGTTACGGGAAGCGGTATCGCGACAAAAAGTATCAATCCCAAAGCCTCGAATTTTTCGATAAGCGTGGCTTTTCTTCTCGTCCGCTCGAAAAGCCAGTTAAAGAACTTCTCAAAAATACTTATGTGCCTGAGCTTTTCCGACACGGGCTGCAGAAAAAACAAAAGCGGGACGACCGGAATAAGATTTCCTATAAACGCGAGTACGTAGGCTTTAAAAGGAGAGAATTCCATGGCCAATGCCAGCGGAATAGCGCCTCTCAATTCGGAAACGGGCATGGCCGCAAGCACTACCACCGCGATCTCTTTATTAAAAGCAACAAGTGAATTTGTCAGACCTTCCAGCATCTTCTCCCCTTTTGTTTAAAAAAACCTCTCATCCGGCTTCCAGCCGTATTTGCCTACTAAAGGAACAAATACGCACCCGCACACATCTTCAGAAGTAAATTTGTCCCCTTTTTTCTCGATAGCGACAAGCATCTGACTGAATAATGTCCCTACCGGTATAACTATCCGCCCTCCGTCAGCAAGCTGTTCTTTCAACGGTTCGGGAACTTCGGGAGCGGCCGCTGTTACTATAATTCCGTCAAACGGCGCGTGTTCTTTCCACCCAAGAGTCCCGTCACCGCTCTTGAAATAAATATTGCTGTAACCTTCTTTCGAAAGGAGATCTTTCGCTCTAGCGAGCAGAACATCCTCCTTTTCTATAGTATAGACTTCACTGCACAATTCCGCAAGGATGGCCGCCTGATAACCGCTTCCCGTCCCTATTTCAAGAACTCTTCCGTCTTTTCTAAGGTTAAGACATTCGGTCATCAACGCAACAATGTAAGGTTGCGATATTGTCTGTCCTTCCCCTATCGGAAGCGGATGATCTGCATAGGCGGAAGCGGCCATCGAAGAAGGAACATAATGATGTCTCGGCACTTTGCGGAACGCTTCAAGAACACGAACTTCCCTTATCCCCCTCGCGCTTATCTGGTCGTCGACCATCCTGTTTCTCTCTGATTCATAGGACATTTTTACCGAAAATATATTTAAAGATCAATTTGAAAAAATTTATTGTATCTTTTATGGGATGTATTTTCGAAGCTTCTTCGCCGTAGATCGTCCTGATAGGGACCGACCTTATCTTCAGATCAAACCTGGCGGCCTCTATGAGCATTTCCGATTCGATATCATACTTGTCTGATGTAAGATCTATTTTTTTCAAGGCCTCCAGCCTGATAAGTCTGAACCCGCACTGCGAATCGGGCATGTCCTGTTTACACATCTTCGTAAGCACCCACGAAGTGAACCTGTTGGTCAAATATCTCGCTAAAGGCATATTTTTCGTGAATTGCATGCGGTTGCCGCTGACAATATCAACATCGCTGTCAGCCGTTGCCGCCATCAGAACCGGAATGTCTTCAGTGTGATGCTGCCCGTCGCCGTCCATCATCAATAACCACTCATATTTCATTTTCTCAAACACATATTTAAACCCTTCTCTAAGAGAATATCCTTTCCCGGAATTTTGCCTGTTGCGTATTACCAACGCTCCGTTATCAAGAGCTTCTTTCTGAGTATTATCGGACGAACCGTCATCGACGACGAGCGCATTAAGCCCCATCTTCACAATATCACGAACTATTTTTCCGATCTCGCGTTCTTCATTATAAGAAGGTATAAGCACTATCGTATTATCTTTTGTCGCCCGCATTTTTATTCCTGCTTACTTGTTATTGGTGACTTTACGTCTTGCAGGGTTTCATCTTCCCAAACCCGATTAAAGGCATACCATTGATCCGGATATTGACGGATATATCTTTCAAATGTTTTTATATATCTGGACATCAAGTTATGCATATCTTTTTTTAAATCACCTGTAGAAACCGGTTTTATAGGTTCTTCAAATACAAATTTAAACTTATCTCCTTTTTCTCTTATCAGACAGGAAAAAACAAGCGGAGCGCCGGTTTTTAAGCTTAAAACCGCCGGACCTTTAGGCAGAAGGGCTTTTCTCCCGAAAAAATCTACATATTCTCCTGTTGAGGTATAATCCTTATCCCCGACAATAGCCAGTAATTCATTATTTTTTAACGCGGCAAAACATTTTTTAAGGGCGATGCTGATATGTATGCTTTTAAGATTATTAATAGCTCTTTGCCTTACAAAAAAATCATTGGTCCTTTTATCTTTATGTTCCAGCACGATAGCGCTCATCGGATACCCCAAAGCAGGCAATATCGCCCCTCCCAGTTCCCAGTTCCCCAGATGCAGGGCAACACATATAATTCCTTTGCCTTCCCGGAGACATTCATCTATAAAATGCCTGCCCTCGATATTTATGTTTTTCTCGATATATTCAGGGGAAAATTTGGTGAACTTAACAAAATCGGCAAGATACTTGGCAAAATTTTTAAATATTTCGAAAATGTGTCTTCCGATCAGCGCTTCGCTTGCTTCGCCTGCCAATATCACCTTGAGATTGCTCCGAAGGTTAGCCTTATCTTTTTTCGCAAAAATAAAATAAATACGCGCAACTACTCCCGCGATAACATAACAGACCTTGATCGGCAGCACTTTAGCAAGGTAATATCCTGTGAGATAAAGAAAATACATTATTTTAAAATCCCTAAAGCGAATTCGGCTATATTCAAAGCGCTTGCCGGCATCGATAGTTTTTCTGCGTTTTTCTTTATTGTGCTCAGCTTTTCAGAATCAAAAAGAATGTTAACAATATCATGCACATCGCCGTAGTTCTCCACTTCAATAGCGGCGCCTTCATCAACCAAGTAATCCGTATTCATGCGTTCATGACCCGGTATGGGATCCACAACAAGTATGGGCAGTTTTTTCGCAAGCGCCTCAGCCGTTGTTATTCCGCCGGCTTTTGTAATGATAATATTCGAGATCTCCATCAATTCATCAATATTATCAACAAACGGTAAAATTTTTATATACTCGGTCCTTTTTTTGCTTATTCTCGAAAGTTTTCTCTTGAGTTTTTTATTGTTCCCTGAAACGACTATCAGCTGATAGTCATGCTTATCATCCTGTAAAAAAGATCTTACAACTTCCTCAATGGCGCCTAACCCCTGGCTTCCGCCCATGATAAGTATTATAGGCTTATCTTTAGAAAGACCCAGATCATTGAATATCTTTTCCTTATCATGCCTTTCTGAGAATTTAGGATCAACGGGTATCCCGTACGCCTTAAGCTTATCTTTGCCGATCCCTTTCCGCTCCAATATTTCGGCAGTTTTCTTGGACGGAACCACATAAAAATCAACCTCATCAAATAACCAGTAAGAATGCGGCGCGTGATCTGTAAGGATCCCTACAAGCGGTATGTTTTTCCCGGAAGTTCTCTTGTAATCCGCGACCATCCCGCAAGGAAAAGCCTGTGTGCAAAAAATAATATCCGGATCGAAACTTTCGATCAATTTCTTTATCTTGGACATGTTGAACCTGTGAAGCGCTTCCCTCGCTCCCCTGGTTTTTTTAATGACATCGGGATTATCATAAATATTGCCCCATAGCTCGGGCTTTTTCCTGATGACTTCCAGGTAGGCTTTATTGATCAATTTGCCGAGGATCGGGTTGGTATATTCAAGAGCATTGACCATTTTTATGGTGAGCCGGCCATTTGCCGCGCTTAAAGCTTTTTCCAATGCTTTAGCCGCATGAAAATGCCCGGAATATTCTGAGATGTAGAGAATCAGTATTTTTTTGTTCATGCTTCCATATCAAGGATCTTCTTGATCCTCTGAGCAGCCTCGAGAAGCCGTTTTTCATCTTCGACTAGAGCGAACCTGACATACCCTTCGCCGTATTCGCCGAATCCCGTGCCCGGCGCGATCGCGACCCCGGCTTCTTTTATGAGAAGAGATACGAACTCCATTGATGTGAGCGCACTGTATTTATCGGGTATCCTTGCCCATATATAAAACGTTGCCTTGGGGCTAGGAACCTCCCAACCGATGTTCTTAAGAGCCTTGACTAAAACATCCCGGCGTTTTTTATACAGATTCACCTGTTTCTGGACGCACCCCTGCGGTCCCGTGAGAGCCTTGATAGCCGCATACTGAATGGGCTTGAACAATCCGAAATCTATATAACTTTTCGTCTTTGCGAGGGACGCTAATATCTTTGAGTTGCCTACAACAAAACCGATCCGCCAACCTGCCATGTTGTAAGATTTGCTAAGTGTGTGAAATTCCACCGCCACATCTCTTGATCCCTCAAGCTGGAGGACGCTGGGAGCCTTATATCCGTCAAACACAATATCAGAATAAGCAAGATCATGGATAAGTATGATCCTGTTCTTTCTCGCGAAAGATATGGCTTTTCTGAAAAAAGCTTTACTTGCTACTGCCGCTGTCGGGTTATGCGGGTAACTTAAGAACATAAGTTTGGATCTTTTTACTATTGTTTTCGGTATCGCATCAAAGTCCGGTAAAAAACCGTTTTCTTCTTCTAATGGAATGTTATGTAAAACCCCGCCGGCTATAAGCACGCCGTTAAAATGAACCGGATATGCCGGGTTCGGCACCAGGGCGATATCATCATTGTTCAAAAAAGCCAGGGATATGTGCGCGATCCCCTCTTTTGAGCCGATAAGAGGCAGCACTTCCTTGTCCGGATCTAATTCCACGTTGAATCTTCCTTTGTACCACCTGGCAATAGCTTTTCTCAATTCGTTTTCGCTTGGGTCTATGGAGCGTGAATACCTGTGATTTTCAGGCTTGCGGGCCTTTTTGCAAAGTTCATCAACGATATGTTTTGGTGTGGACTGATCGGGATTACCCATCCCCAGATCGATTATATCCATCCCCATTTCACGTGCCTGCCTTTTCAGATCATCTATGATGGTAAAAAGGTATAACGGCAATCTTTTCATCCTGTTCGATTCTTCCATTACGAGCTCCTGTCTTCCTGTATAGTTGCGATTATTTCGTCCGAGGCGACAATATCGCCCTCTTTTTTAATTATTTTTCCCACAATACCGTCGCACGGCGACGGAACATCAAAAGCAGCTTTATCCGTAGTGACTTCAAGAATATCCTGCCCTTTTTCAACGCGGTCATTTTCGTGCACGTGCCACAAAGTTATTATGATCTCGCTTGATGTTTCCAGTTCCGATAACTTTATCTCCATTTTTCTATGCCTTTTAATTTGCTCCGCTAAAAACCATCTGTTTAGTCGAAAAAGCTATACTAAAGTCCTCTGCAAATTGTTCAGCAAAAACCTTCTTAACTTCGCTCATGTCAAGTTCGCGTCCCATCACTTCTTTTGCAGAAGTAACTCTGATATCGCTTTCACCGCACGGATGCATATGCAAAAAAGGTTCAATACCATTATTTATGTTAATGCTCACGCCGTGGTAAGCAACCCATTTTTTGACCGCAATACCTATAAATGCTATTTTCTTACCGCTTGCCCAAACTCCGCGCCTGGCTAAGTTAGCTTCAGAGGATATTCCCAATTTCGCTAACGATCTTGATACGGTCCTTTCCAAAAAATCTATGTAAAACGATATGTCCCGTTTTGCCCCCAGATCGACTATCGGATACAAGACAAGCTGTCCGGGTGCATGATATGTGTTCTTCCCGCCTCTTCCGGTCTTTAAGACAGGAATTTTATTTTCCTCAAAATATGACGGATCAAGAAGAGCCTCTTCCCCCGCAATGCGCCCCAGAGTAACAACAGGCTCATGCTCCAAGATGATCAATGTATCAGGGACCTTGACGTCTATCCTCTTTTTTAAAAGATCGATCTGAACATCAAGAGCTTTTTTGTAATCAATTATCCCTAAATCAACAATATCCATTTATTATAGATCGCTTCTTCACCCGATGCTTAAGTTACATCAACTCGTTAAATCCGCCGTATTCCCTGAAATATTCTATCACTCCGCCTTTTTCAAGAAACTTTCGCATTATCCCAGGAATAGGTTTTATCTCCAGATGTATCCCTTTTGTAAGGTTCTTAACAACGTTTTTCTCAAGGTCCAATTCCAGCTCATCCATGTCATCGATAAAGCTCGTCTCGCATTCCACCAGGCACAAACCGACATTAAAAGCGTTGCGGTAGAAGATCCTGGCATAACTCTTTGCTATTATTGCCCCGAGCCCGCTTGCTTTCAGCGCAACCGGAGCCTGCTCGCGGGATGACCCGCACCCGAAGTTCTCCCCCGCGATAAGAAAATCCCCGGGCTTTATTTTCTTATAAAAACCCTCTTCAAGGTCTTCGAACACGTGCTTCGCAAGTTCCTTTTCATCCTGTATCCTGAACTTGTATCTGCCGGAAATAATATAATCCGTATTGATATCATTCTGTGTTTTTAACCTATGCGCATGTGCCATGTTAATCTCCTTAAACTAAAGCCTTCTCGTATGTTCCCTTGGATCGGCTATCTTGCCGGCCAATGCCGTAGCTGCGGCTGTTGCCGGACTTGACAGATAAATATTCGCATTGGGGTTACCCATGCGTCCCTTGAAGTTCCGGTTTGCCGTCGAAAGAGCGTTCTCTCCGTCAGCCAGAACTCCCTGATGAGTCCCCACACATGGCCCGCAGCCCGGATTGTTGACAACCGCACCGGCATCTATTAAAACCTCTATAAAACCTTTCTTTAATGCCTGCAGGTAGACCGCTTTCGACGCAGGGGTAACAATAAACTTCATCCCGTGCGCAACCTTTTTGCCCTTCACGATCTTAGCCGCCACTTCAAGATCTTCAGATCTGCCGTTTGTGCATGTGCCAATGTACACCTGGTCAATATGTGTACCCTCCACTTCCTCCAGATCAAAAACATTGTCAACAGTATGCGGGCACGCAACCTGCGGCGAAAGAGAAGAAAAATCATATTCCTTCTCTTCGCTGTACCGCGCGTCCGGATCAGCCTCAACAGGCCGGGGTTCCTTATGGGAATGTTTCTTAAGCCATTCTATAGTCTTTTTATCAGCTTTCATGATCCCGCATTTAGCGCCCAGCTCAACGGCCATATTAGATATCGTGAAGCGTGAATCCACGCTCATCCGGTCGATCACATCACCATAGAACTCAACCGACTTGTAAGTACCGCCTGCAGCGGTAAAGTCTTTAATGATCTTAAGTATTACGTCTTTCGCGTAAACACCTTTAGGTAACTCTCCTCCGACCGTGACTTTTATCGACTCGGGGACCCTGAACCAGTTCTTGCCGCTCGCGAGCGCGATAGCCAGATCAGTGGAACCCACCCCGGTTGATAAGACATTGACCGCGCCATAAGTACAAGTATGTGAATCCGCCCCTAAAACAAGGTCGCCCGCCGTTATGAACCCGCTTTCCGGAACAACCTGATGGCAGACGCCGCACCCGATATCGAATACCTTTACACCATGCTCCTTGCCGAAATACCGTATCTTATCGTGTATTGCGGAAACCCCCATGTTAGGGCTCGGAGCAGAGTGATCTATCACCATGCAGAATTTCGTCCTGTCAAACACGTGTTCGACATTCATTTTCCTGAAGCTGTCGATTATTATCCCGCTTGTACCGTCCTGTCCGAAACAAAAATCCACATCAGCGATGACAATATCTCCCGCTTTTGCTCTTGCTCCGGAATGTTCACTTAATATTTTTTCAGCAATTGTCTGTCTCATAGCCCCTTCACCCAATCTTTTATCCTGTTAACACCTTTTTCGATAGCGGCAAGATCCGTCGCGAAACTCAGCCTGATGTAGCTGTCCTCCCCGAACGGTCCACCGGGAATAACCGCGACTTTCTTCTCTTCAAGGATCCTTTTCGAGAATGTCAAAGAATCCATCCCGCATCCCGAGACATCGCAAAAAAGATAGAACGCTCCCTGAGGATTGAACGGCACCACCTTATCCTGCCCCGAAAGCCCCTCCATCAAAAAATTTCTGCGTTCCTGGAACTCATCGCAATTCTTTTTTATTATTCCTTCCAGGTCAGAATCAATAGCGCATTCCGCCGCCGCCTGGCTGATCGAACAGGGGTTTGAAGTTGAATGGCTTTGCAGCGTTATTACTTTTTTCACCATTTCTTTATCTCCTGCAAGATATCCTACCCTCCATCCCGTCATGGAAAAACTTTTAGAAACCCCGTTAACGACTATGGTATTTTGTTTCACTTCATCCGATACGGAAGCAATAGAATAATGCTTTCCCCCGTCAAAGATTATTTTTTCATATATCTCATCGCTTACGATCACGACGCCGTTAGACACGCATACATCGGCTATTTTCTCAAGCTCACCTTTATCATAAACGACCCCCGCCGGATTTGAAGGGCTGTTAATGACTATAGCTCTTGTTTTTTTAGTTACAGCTGACTTTATATCCTCCGGCCTGATCCTGAAGGCGTTCTTCACATCTGTTTTGAGGATCTTAGGCACAGCTCCGGCCAATTTTACCATTTCTTCATAGCTAAGCCAGTAAGGGCTGACTATTAGCACCTCATCCCCCGGATCGCATATAACCTGGAAAATATTATAAAGAGAATGTTTTGCGCCGCATGAGATGACTATTTCATCAGTCCGGTAATCTAAATTATTATCTCGCTTAAATTTGCGGGAAATCGCTTCCTTGAGGGTGACTGTCCCGCCTGCGGGTGTATATTTTGTCCTGCCCGCTTTAATGGCCTTTATTGCCGCTTCTTTAACCTCATCAGGAGTATCAAAATCAGGTTCTCCAGCGGCAAAAATAACGACATCTTCACCGGCGTTCACCATGCTTTTTGCCTTAGAAGTTATAGCAAGTGTTGCCGACGGCTCCACGCTCAACAAGCGTTTTGAAATGTTCATAATTCACCCCATCTAATCATAATGATTAGATAAAATAGCATATAAGTAATAATATTACAAGAGGGAAAATAGAGTGAGGGATGCTTCCTGCCAGGGCCCCTCCGCCCGGTGTGGATCCTCCCTGTACGGAAGCATGCCTCACTCTAAATTGCAAATGCTCCTTTATTTTATCGCCACTTACGGGGAATTGTTTCCTGGGATCGCCATATCCTTAAGCGTTGCCCTTTTGCTTCTTCCTGCGCCTCGAGAAGCAAACTTCTGTATTTAACATTGGGCGGGATTATATACATAACGGCATATCCTTCCCGGATAAGCTCAACATTCACCATCTCCTCATCCGAATACACGTATGCCAGCCATCTTCCGTATTTATCCTCTTTTTCGATATCAAACTCCAGCTTTACGACCTTTCTATCAACAAGCTTCTTATTGAACTCCTTTGCCTCAAGAGCATACGGCTCGGGATCATATATCCAAGTGTTTCCGCTGCGTCTTCGCACCTCAGGCGTATCCACCCCTATATAACGCACCATCCTTCCGTTAGAAAGTTCGATCGTATCCCCGTCGACGACATTTCTTACATAAAACTCATTTCTTTTTAAATCGGTTTTCGAACCATTGCTTGCGCGGCTTGCGATAAATATAGCCAAAATGATTACAGCAAAAATTATTATTTTATTCTGTTTTTTCATAATAAAAATAAGGGGACTGGTTTTGACCAGACTTTACTCTCCAACAGAAAACCTGTCCCCACCCTATCTATAAAACAGTTTTGCGGATGGACATAATTTGTTAACGGGGCAGCTTGGGCAAAGAGGTTTTCTTGCCTGACATAAATTCCTCCCGTGAAAGATCAAAACATTCGATATATTCCCCCATTCTTTCTTCGGAAAAAGCTTCATAAGGTCTTGTTCTATCTTTACAGGGTCATCATTTTTTGTCAAGCCCAGCCTTCCGCTGAGGCGTCTTACATGTGTATCAACTGCTATTCCTTCGTTTTTTCCGTATCCGTGGAAAAGCACGATATTCGCGGTTTTGCGGGCAACTCCGGGCAGGTCAATAAGCCCCTCCATCGTATCAGGGACTTTGCCTTTATATTTATCCGTTATCATCCTGGACGCGGCAATAATATTTTTAGCTTTGTTCTTGTAAAAACCGGTCGACCTGATCTCTTTCTCGAAAATGCTTTGTTCAGCTTTGGCAAAATCCCGGGCTTTTTTGTATTTCTTAAAAAGAGACTTTGTAACAACATTTACTCTCTCATCTGTACATTGCGCGGAAAGGATCGTGGCAACAAGAAGCTGAAGCGGATCAGAATGAGTAAGCGCGGTCGTCGCTTTCGGATATTTTTTCTTTAATAAACTATATATTTTTCCGGCTCTTTCTTTTTTCATTATCTCCTCCGTTAATACATTTTCACACCAGGTGATAAGATTGTCAAGGCATTGGGTAAAACAAAAAAGCCCCGCTGTTTTTCAACAGCGGGGCTGTAATTCCCCGATTCTCACCACGCTTTTAACGATTCGTGTCAAATCGGCAACTGGCTGCCTTTTCCCTTTAATCTTGGGGTTTTAGGCCCTCTCGCTTTGTGCCCCACTCTTTCGAATGGTTTACTATTAAAATCGTGTTAAATATGATTCCAAAATTTCCAACTTTTTAAACAGTGCTTGCTTTACGTTCTCTTAAAGTATATCACATTTTTTTTAGATTTCAAATTCTTTCCAGAAAAAAATGGCAAATATTCGACAGCGGAGCCTTGCCGAAAATATAGTATATAAGTTATTTATTTACATACACTTAAAAAATTAGATGCTCTGAAAAAATTTATCCTTTTTCTACGTACGCCGAAACCACTTCTCCATTTCGTCAATTTTTATTTCATAAAAAGTGGGACGGCCATGGGGGCAGGTAAAAGGCAGGCTGCATTTGAAAAGTTGGTTTATCAAAGCGCTCATCTCTTCTTCATCTAACGGATCCCCGGCCTTTATCGCGGCTCTGCAGGATGTTATTTTTACAAGCTCATCAACCGGATCGGTTTTGGAAAGTGTGATCGCATCCAGATCAGACAATATATCAAAAATCACTGTTTTAATATCTCTCTCTTTCAATACAACAGGAACACCTTGCACGATATACGAATTGTCCCCAAATAATTCTATGTTAAACCCTAACATTTTAAACTCATCCAGAAGTTTTTCCATGATGATCGACTCGTCCGCGGCGAGATCAAGCCGTATAGGAAAAAGCAGGTTCTGTACTTCCGCCGGCCGTGCATCTTTTGCGTTCGAGAAAAACTCATAGAGCACCCTTTCATGCGCGGCGTGCTGATCGTAGAGAACGATCTTTTCGTCTTCTATCTTGGCTATGTAACATTTCCCTATCTGAAAAAGTTTTTCACCCGTAACCTCTTTCTTAAGAGATGGTCGGCTCCTGGTTCCTTCCTGTAATGTTTTTTCTTCGATATCCGGCTCATTTTTTTGTTCATATTTGAATTCGGACTGTATTTCGGTCGTATCAGAAAATTTTTCGCCCAAAGCTTCTGCTTCTTCCCTGCCCACGGAGCTTTCCGCTATCTCCCTTGAAGAACTTTCTTTGATCCTCTCGAACTTTTCTCTTACCGCTTGCGTTATAGCTTCCCTTGCCCTTTTCTCATCTCCAAACTTAACTAAAAGTTTTCCCGGGTGTATATTGACATCTACTTCCTGAGGATCGACATCAATATACAGAACTGACGACGGATATCTGCCCCTCTCAAGAAGACTCCTGTAAGCTCCCTGCAAAGAATCGCTTAAAAGTTTACTTCTGATGTATCTTTTATTAACGTAAAAAAGCTGCGATCTTTTATCTTTGCGCGTGCACGAAGGCTGGCTTACAAATCCTCGGATCTTAAATTCATCGAACGCCGCATCTATTTCCACCATGCTGTCTGCCACGTCCCCTCCCAGGACCGCTTTTACCCTTTCCCTTAATTCCATATCCCTCGGAATATTGAGGATCGCTCTTCCTTCATGCGTCAATTTGAATTCGATCCCCGGATACGAAAGAGCAAATCTTCCGACTGTCTCTGTTATCGAAGCAAGTTCGGTAGACTTTGATTTCAGGAATTTGCGTCTTGCGGGAACATTGTAAAACAGATTATGCACCTCGACCGTCGTTCCCTTGTCTCTCGCGGCAGGCCGTATTTTCTGCGCTTCACCGCTTTCTATGTATAAATACGTCGCTTCCCTCTCCGAGCTGCTTCGCGTTGTGATATCGACCTGCGAAACCGCCGCAATGCTTGAAAGAGCCTCCCCCCGGAACCCCAAAGTAAAAATGCGTGAAAGATCCTCAATATCATTGATCTTACTCGTGGAATGCCTCATACAGGAAACTTTTGCGTCTTCCCTCGTCATGCCTTCGCCGTTATCCGCAACCCTGATAAGGGATTCTCCTGCCGCGTTTATATCTACCTCTATGCTGTCAGCCCCGGCATCGATCGAATTTTCAACTAATTCTTTAACGACCGAGGAAGGCCTTTCCACCACTTCACCGGCAGCGATCTTTCCTATAAGCTCATCGTCCAATATATGTATCTTGCCGCTCATGCATCGTCCTTCAATTCTGATAACTTTTTAAGCGCCTCCATCGGCGTCATGTTCTCTATATCCATTTCTTTAAGTTTATCGATTACAGGATGGGCTTTATACCCTTCAAAGAAATCAAGCTGTTTTTCCCCTTCCTCGTCCTTCTCGGAGAACCTTTCACGAATATTGCCCAAAAGCGAATCTTTCTGGAGGTTATTAAGTATCTCGTGCGCTCTGGATATGACATCCTTGGGCATACCGGCAAGTTTTGCCACATGCACCCCTAAACTTTCGTCACAGCTTCCTTCGGCTACCTTATATAAAAATATGACTTCATCCTTCCATTCACGTACAGCAAGATTAAAGTTCCCGGCGCCCTTGAGAACATCCGCAAGTTCCGTAAGCTCGTGAAAATGCGTCGCAAAAAGGGTTTTAGCGCCTTTTAAACGGTGATGGATATATTCCACCACGGCCCAGGCTATAGATACCCCGTCAAAAGTGCTTGTGCCTCTTCCGATTTCATCAAGGATTATAAGGCTTCTTCCCGTCGCATTGTTAAGGATGTTTGCTGTCTCGAGCATCTCCACCATAAACGTGCTCATCCCCCTATAAAGCCTGTCTGAGGCCCCGACCCTGGTAAATACCCTGTCAACGATACCGATCTCAGCTTCTTTTGCGGGCACAAAGCCTCCCATCTGAGCCATGACCGTGATAAGCGCTACCTGCCTTATAAAGGTTGATTTTCCCGCCATGTTCGAGCCGGTAATTATGAATATAATGTTCTCCTCATCATCCATCAAAATATCGTTGGCGACAAATTCTTTGCCTTTAAGCAGCCTCTCAACAACGGGATGACGGCCTTCTTTGATCCTAAGCACTTTTTCATCAGTAACTTTCGGGCGGGAATATTTGTTGTTAACGGCTACCTCGGCAAGGTTTGAAATGCAGTCAAGTCCCGAGATAAGCTCCGATGTCTTTTTCAGCCGCTCGATCTCATCTCCCGTCTTTTCGCGAAGCTCGCAAAATATTCCATATTCCAGGTCTTTCATCCTCTCCTGCGCCCCTATGATCTTCGATTCTTCGCTTTTGAGCTCCTGTGTTATAAATCTTTCGGCGTTAGCGAGAGTCTGCTTTCTCACATAATTCTCGGGGACAGAATCAAGGTTCGCTTTAGTGACTTCGATATAATACCCGAATACCCTGTTATACCCTATTTTTAAGGAACTTATGCCTGTGCGCTCGATCTCTTTTTTCTGGAGACCCGCCAGCCAATCTTTCGAGTTGGTCACTATTTCCTTAAGCTCATCCAGATCTTTGCTGTACCCTTTTTTTACCAGCCCGCCTTCTTTCAGATTATTCGGAGGGTTTTCTACCAGACATTCCCCGACCCAGCTCACAATGTCATTAAAATCATCCAGTCCCTCCGCTATCCCCTGTATCTTTGATGAAGAAGATCCCCGGATCATTTCTTTTAATTCTGTTATATGGGATAATGAAGACGAAAGCGCGACCATGTCCCTCGCGTTTGCCGTAGCCAGACTTACCTTGTTAGATAAGCGTTCTATATCATAAATCCTGCTTAAGATCTCCCTTGCGCCTTTTCTTTTACGTGACTCTTCATAAAAAAATTGCACTGAGTCCAGACGTTCGCCTATCGCGTTTTTATCAAGCAGCGGATTCAGCACCCATTTTTTCATCTTTCTTCTGCCCATGGGGGTTTTTGTCTGATCAAGAACTTCAAAGAGAGTGGCTTTTGTTGAAAGGTCTTCTATATTTTGAATGAGCTCAAGGTTGCGATGAGTATTCCAGTCCATTGTCATGTATTGGCTCAGGCGGTATGTCGAAATGGTATCCAGATTGTTCAAGCCGCTCTTCTGCGTGTGTTTAAGGTACTTCAAAAGCGCACCGGCCGCCCCGACAGCATTTTTCATCTCCTCGCAGCCGAAACCTGAGAGGTCCCTGACCGAAAAATGATCCTTTATCTCCCTGAGAGAAAGATCATAATCGAACATCCAATCCTCGTTTAAGGTTACAGCCCCGAGGTTTACATCGTTTATTCTCTTGAAATCGTCTTCTTTCGAAAAAGTCTCCGAGACAAGACATTCTGAGGGAGAGATCTTGTAAAGTTCGGAAAAAAGTTCTTCCCTTTCCTTTATTTCCGTGAGGCGGAATTCCCCCGTTGATATGTCCGCGTAAGCAAGCCCGTATGTCTGGTCTATTTTGTTCAATGAAAGGATGTAATTGTTTGTGGCGCTGCCCAGAAGTTCATCGGCCACGAAAGTGCCGGGAGTTATTATTTTTGTTATCTCCCGTTTGACTATTTTTCCCCCGCCTGAAGGCTCCTCGACCTGCTCGCATATGGCAACTTTTTTTCCGTGTTTCACCAGGCGGGTAATATAACTGTCGGCGGCATGAAAGGGGATCCCGCACATCGGGACTTTATTGCCCTTTCCGGCCTCCCTGGAAGTTAAGGTGATGTGCAATATCCTCGTTGCTTCGATCGCGTCATCAAAAAACATCTCATAGAAATCGCCCAGGCGGAAAAATAGAATGGAATCTTTGCTGTTCTCCTTGATGCTTAAATACTGCCGCATCATCGGAGTAAGATCATTCGCCATGCAGTTTCACCTCTTGGGGTGGGAAGATCAGGGGGCCGTAAAAAAGCTCAAGCCCCCTAACGATTATTTAGGTGGTTTCGGACCAAGTTTCTTTCTTTGAAATCTGCGGAAAAAGCCGCCTTTTTTGGTTATTTTTTCCTGTTCGGTCTTGGCTTTTTCTCTTTTTCTCTCTTCTATTACTTTCTCTTCCTGAATTTCCTTCGCAACCTCGGGAGCGACATGATGCTCTTCCGCGACTTTTTCTTCTTTAGTCCCCGCGGCCGCTTTGGCTTTTTTCTTCTCTTTTTTCTTGGCCTCAAGTTTTTTCTCTTTTGTGATGCCGAGAAGCTCATCATCCGGGATCGTCCTTTTGACCAGTTCGATCATCGCCATTTGAGCTCCATCGCCTTTTCTCGCGCCGAGCATCATTATGCGCGTATAACCGCCCTGCACATCCTTATAAAGCGGGGCTATTTCGTCAAATAAAGCCTTTACGGTGCCTCTGTCGCAAAGTTTCCCGAACGCCTGCCTTCTGGCCGCAACCGAACCGGAATTGTTCTTTGCCAGCGTCACTAAAGGCTCTGCGAAAGACTGTAAAGCTTTGGCCTTGGCGAGTGTGGTCTCGATCCTTTGGAACGTGAAAAGATCGTTGGCCATGCTTTTCAATGTGGCTTTACGCCAGCTTGTTCTTCTGTTTAATTTTCCTTTTCTCTTGCCGTGCCTCATTATTCACCTTCTTCTTCTATCTCCATGCCGAGATGCAGGCCCATAGTTGAAAGAATATCATTTATTTCATTCAGCGATTTCTTGCCGAAATTCTTGTACTTCAGCATCTCCGATTCTTTTTTCCTTACCAGATCCCCTATTGTCCTTATTTTGGCTTCAACGAGACAATTGCTGCTTCTTACCGACAGCTCAAGTTCTGATATGGGTTTATCCAGCTTCTTCTTCAGCTCTTCTTTTTCCTTGGAAACTTCTTCTTCCTCTTCCATTTCCTCGGGCAATTTTCCTATTGAAATAAACCCGTCCAGATGTCTCTGCAGGATATTGGACGCGTACAACACCGCTTCCTTCGGTTCCATGCTTCCGTTAGTATAGACTTCCATTATGAGTTTATCATAATCGGTAATATGCCCGACCCTGGTGTTCTCAACATCAATATTCACTCTCTTCACGGGAGAAAAAAGCGCATCGACCGGTATAACGCCAATAGCTTCCTCTCCGGTTTTAAGCCTCTCAGCGGGTACATAGCCCCTGCCGCGGTCCACTCTCAGTTCTATCTCAAGCTTGGTTTTCTCGGTCAGGGTCGCTATGTGATGATCCGGGTTTATGATCTCGACAGTTTCATCTGTTTTTATATCCTTTGCGGTCACTTCGCCCTTTTTCTCAACGCTGAGAAACATCGGTTTCGGCTGTTTAAAATGCGATCTAAGGACCAGTCCCTTTATATTCATGATGATCTGGGGCACATCCTCATATACCCCGGGGATTGTCGAAAACTCATGAAGAACTCCATCTACCTTGATCTGCGTCACAGCTGTTCCTTCTATGGAAGACAATAAAACGCGCCTTAAGGAATTGCCTATCGTAATACCATACCCTTTTTCAAAGGGCTCCGCCATAACACGGCCGAATGTCGAAGAATAACTTTTCTCATCGAAGGTAATGTTCTTTGGAAGTTCAAAATTCTTAAGTTTTATAGCCATCTGGCTCATCCTCCTCTTTCTCTGCTGTATTTAAATGCGCTGTCACTTCTTACTTGGAATACAACTCAACAATAAGGCTTTCCTCGATCGCAACGCCGATATCAGCTTTGGTCGGGAATCTCTTTACCTTTGCGGTCAATTTGTCAGCTGAAACTTCAAGCCAGTCCGGAATGCCTCTGTCTTCCAAAACTTCAGTGGTTTCACGAAATGCTTTTAACTGTTCATCCTTGCCGGCAAGCGTGATCTCATCATCTACTGAAACCAGATAAGAAGGTATGTCCACTTTGCGGCCATTGACTTTCACGAAGCGGTGCCTTACGACCTGCCGGGATCTATTGCGTGATTCCGCAAAACATGCCCTAAAAACCACATTGTCAAGACGTCTCTCGAGGAACTGCAGAAGCACCTCACCGGTAACGCCCCTTGCTCTTTCGGCTTTCTTGAAATAATTTTTAAACTGTCTCTCCAAAAGACCGTAAATTCTCTTGACCTTTTGTTTTTCCCGCAGCTGCATAGCGTAGTTTGACTGTTTTCGTGAGCGTTTCTGACCGTGCTGTCCGGGGGCATATTCACGTTTGGTTAATGCGCACTTATCAGAAGTGCATTTCACTCCTTTTAAAAACAGCTTTTCCCCCTCTCTGCGGCAAAGCCTGCATGATGCTGTTATATGTCTTGCCATTAAATTCTTCTCCTTTTCTTTTGCCTACAGCCATTGTGCGGTGTAGGTGTTTTATCTATAACTCTGGTAAGATTAAAACCTTCAGCCTTAAGGCTCTTTACGGCGCTTTCCTTACCCGGTCCCGGGCCTTTAAGATGCACGTTAAGGTCTCTTAGCCCGAATGCCTTCGCCTTTTTCGCTACCTCTCTTGCCGCTATGCTTGCCGCAAAAGGCGTGGATTTTCTTGAGCCTTTAAAACCGGAAGTGCCCGCTGAGCTCCAGCAAAGGGCTTCTCCCTTCTCATCCGTAACAGTAATGATCGTATTGTTAAAAGTAGCATGCACTTTCGCTATGCCGCTTGAAACTTTTTTTAAGATCTTTTTGCGTTTCTTTGTCTTCGCCTTCTTTTGCATGTTAACCTCTTGAGCTTTTTGTTGTTTATTGTTAAAGTTTAGTTCTATTTCTCGGGTTTTACCGCCGCCCTCGCAGTTTTATCTTTCATCGCGCCTATTGTTTTCTTCGGCCCTTTACGTGTTCTTGAATTCGTGCGTGTTCTCTGTCCTCTCACAGGAAGGTTCCTTTTATGCCTCATCCCTCTATACGTCCCGATACTCATCAGGCGCTTGATATTCCCCGCTTGAGCGCGGCGGAGATCACCTTCGACCTGACATCGATTCTGTATGATCTTTGTTATAGCGGTTATCTCCTGGTCATCAAGGTCCTTGGCTCTCTTATCAGGCTGTATTCCCGCTTCCTCAAGTATGCTTTTCGAGGTAGTGAGGCCGATCCCGTATATATAAGTCAAAGCAACTTCAACTCTTTTTTCCTGAGGTATATCCACTCCTATGATTCTTGGCATCTTTACTCCTTATTTTTGCGCGCACTGCGCTTTTGCGCAATGCAGAACTATCCTTGCCTTTGCTTGTGCTTGGGGTCAGTACATATTACCCTTACAACACCTTTGCGTTTTATTATTTTACATTTTGGACATATTTTTCTGACGCTTGATCTTACTTTCATGATTATTTCTCTCTCCTGATTATCCTTCCTCTTCCCAGATCATAAGGCGATAGTTCGACTGTCACCTTATCTCCCGGGACAATACGTATAAAATACATTCTCATCTTGCCGGATACATGCGCAAGCGCAATATGGCCGTTTTCAAGTTTTACCCTGAACATGGCATTCGGCAAAACTTCAACAATTTCACCTTCTGTTACAATCGGTTCCTCTTTTGGGCTCATGTCAAAATCTCCGCTTTTCTTTTTCCAACCATAACGGTATGCTCAAAATGAGCTGACAACTTACCATCACGCGTCACCGCTGTCCAACCATCGGACAAAACGTTTATCTCCCGTGTTCCCTGATTAACCATGGGCTCTATTGCCAAAAGTAATCCTTCTTTCAGTTTGAGGCCTTTCCCTTTCTCGCCCCAATTCGGAACTTCGGGAGGTTCATGCAGATCTCTTCCTATCCCATGCCCTACATAAGTCCTGACTTCCTGATATCCGGACTTTTCTATTTCTGTCTGTATGGCATTGGATATATCTGATATCCTGTTCCCGTCAACTGCCTTTTTTATGCCTTCGGTCAACGCCCTCTCAGTGGCTCTAATCAGTTTTTCGGCTTCTTTCGCTACCTTCCCCACAGCGAACGTCTTGGCCGCATCCGCATAAAAACCGTTCTTCTCAAGCCCTATATCAACGCTAATGATGTCGCCGTCTTTCAAGACCACGCCTTCAGAAGGTATTCCATGCACCACAGCGTCATTAACTGACGCACAAATAGTGGCCGGAAATTTTTTGTATCCCTTGAAAGCCGGTTTTGCTCCCGCCCGGAGGATCATTTTCTCGACCTCACGGTCGATCTCGGCAGTCGAGATCCCTTCCCGGATGAGTTTTTTTATCCCGCGAAAAATCTCTCTTAAAATTTTTCCCGATTCACGAACCTTTCGGATATCCGTTTTATCGGTCAGGATCGTCATCGATAAAACCTTCTTCCCGGAAAAGAGCATCTATCTTTTCAAAGAGCTCTTCCGCGGTAATGTCTCCGTTAACCTCACGAAGCAGCCCCTTATCCTTATAATATTGTATAAGGCTCGCGGTGCTTTCTTCGTATACTTTTAAGCGATTTTTAACCGTTTCCGGCTGATCATCGTCGCGTAATAATAATTCCACTTTACAAGTGTCACAAATGCCCTCATTGAGGGGCGGTATATTCGTAACATGGTAATTTTTTCCGCACTTCGGACATACCCTGCGTCCCGATAGCCTTTGGACAGCGACATCCTCCGAGGTTTTCATGTAAAGAACAACATCTATCTTGCGGTCTTCTTCCTTCAGGGCTTTATCAAGCGATTCCGCCTGTTTTACGGTGCGCGGGAAACCGTCAAGTATAACGCCTTTCTGTGCGTCTTCTTTTTTCATTCTTTCGGTAACCAGTTTTGTAACCACTTCATCAGGAACAAGCTCGCCCCGATTCATGTATTCCTGCGCTTTGAGGCCTATCTCGCTTCCTTCTTTTATGGCTTCTCGCAGCATATCGCCGGTCGATACATGCAGGAATCCATACGCTTTTATCAAAAGCCCTGCCTGCGTGCCTTTACCGGCTCCGGGAGGCCCCAATAATATCATGTTCATGTTGCGTATACCGATCACGAGATCCTTCCCTTTACTCTGCCTTTTTTCATGAACCCTTCGTAATGCCTCATCAAAAGATGCGACTCTATCTGCCTCATCGTGTCCAGCATAACGCCCACGATGATCAAAAGCCCCGTCCCTCCGAAGAAACTTGCCACTAAATAAGGTATCCCCAGCTGCGAGTTTATAACCGTAGGAAGAACCGCTATTATCGTTAAGAACACAGCGCCCGGCAATGTTATCCTCGTCATTATGAAATCCAGATATTCCGCGGTCTGCCTTCCGGGCCTGATGCCGGGAACAAACCCGCCAAAACGTTTCATGTTGTTAGCCATATCGATCGGATTAAAGGTGATCGCGGCGTAAAAATAACAGAAAAATAGTATTAAAGCCGAATAGATCACATAATATAAGGGCCTTCCCATCATGAGCGCGCTGGCTACACCTTGAATCGCCCTGCTTGGCACAATACCCGCGATCGTAGCGGGGAACATCAAGATCGATTGCGCGAAAATGATAGGGATAACACCGCTCTGGTTTACCCTTAACGGTATATATGTGCTTTGTCCGCCGTATATTTTACGGCCCACAACTCTTTTCGCATATTGTATCGGTATCTTACGCTGCCCCTGTGTTATGACAACCACACTTACTACAACCGCAACGAACATAAAGGCTAAAAACACAAGTTTAAAGGGATCGATCTGCGCCTCGCCGCTTGTTCCGGGGGCCACCAAAGATATCAGCTGGAATATAGCCGCCGGCATCCTTGAAACGATACCTGCTGTAATTATGAGCGATATGCCGTTGCCTATACCCTTTTCCTGTATCTGCTCGCCAAGCCACATGATAAAAGCCGTTCCGGTGGTAAGCGTTATAACCGTAAGTATCCTAAAACCCCAGCCGGGAAATTGCACTATCTGCATACCCTGGAACCTTGCGGGATTTTCAAGCCAAAGAGCGATAAAAAATGACTGTATTATCGAAAGTATTATCGTGCCATACCGGGTATATTGGGTGATCGCCTTACGCCCTTCTTCTCCCTGTCTTGCTTTACGCTCTAAAGCCGGAATAACGGTAGTTAAAAGCTGCAGGATAATGGACGCTGAAATGTACGGCATGATCCCAAGCGCAAATATGGTTAACCTCTGCATCGCGCCGCCGGAGAACATGTTCATAAGACCAAAAAGCGTACCGCCCTGCGTGCGCGCTATATTGTCAAAGAACTGCGCGAGTTTCGCTCCGTCAATACCCGGGGTCGGGATATACGCGCCTATACGATAAACTGCGATCAGTCCGAGCGTAAAAAGTATCTTTTTCTTCAGATCCGGTATTTTAAATAAATTCGCAAACGTTTTAAACACTTACTTCTCCTTAAATTATCTCCGCTTTGCCGCCGGCTTCCTCAATAGCCTTTTTCGCAGTGGCGGAAAAAGCATTCGCCTTGACGGTTATTGATTTACTAAGTGTTCCCTTCCCTAAAACTTTGACCGGCAGAGCTTTTTTCTTCATAACACGGTTTGCGATCATAAAATCCTTATCCACGACTGAACCGTCTTTTATAGAACCAAGCCCTTGCAGCGTGCCGATATTAACCAGATTCCATTCTTTTTTGAATATATTCGTAAAACCTCTTTTTGGGACGCGTCTTACTAGGGGCATCTGTCCCCCCTCAAAACCCGGGGTATAAGTACCTCCGCCGGATCGCGCTTTGGCTCCTTTATGACCTTTACCTGAGGTTTTCCCCTTGCCCGAGCCTATACCTCGCCCCACGCGCTTCTTTTTCCTTCTGTTCCCTTTGGGTTTTCCTATATCTTGTATTTTTAAAACCATCTTTAACTCCGTCTTGTTAAACGTAATCTTATGAAACCATCCATTGTAGCCTTTATCACGTTCGCGGCATTTCTTGATCCAAGGCTTTTTGTAAGTATGTTCTTTATCCCCGCGGCGTCACACATCGCTCTGACAGGGCCTCCGGCTATAACACCTGTACCCGGTCCTGCCGGCTTCAATAAAACCGAAGTGGCTTTGAACTTTCCGGTTACTTCATGCGGGATGGTATCTCCGCTCAGGTTGATCTTATGCATATTTTTCTTCGCGTCCGTTGTCCCTTTTTTTATCGCTTCGACAACTTCATTTGACTTCCCGTGCCCGACCCCGACACTTCCGCTTCCGTCGCCCGCAACGACCATGGCGCTAAAGGAAAAGTTCTTGCCGCCCTTTACGACCTTGGATACCCTGCTTATTTTAACGACACGTTCGATAAAACCCTCTTCTGTCGGCTCTCCGGGTCTTGGCCTTGGTCTTCTTTTAAAAGGCTTTTTCCCTGCCGGCTTTTTCTCGGAAACTTCCTTAGGCGCATCTTCCTTTGTTTCCTCCTGGGCCTCTTCCGGTTTTACCTCTTTTTTTTCTTCGGAAAGTTCTTCTTTTTTTTCTTCTTCAACCATCTGTGTGATCTCCCTTTTATCTGTATGATTTTTAAAACTCTAACCCGTTCTTTCTTGCCGCATCGGCCATAGTTTTAACTACGCCGTGATAGCGGTATCCTGACCTGTCGAACACGACCTTGTTTATGCCTTTTGCGACCGCTTCCTTAGCCACTTCTTCGCCTAAAACTTGCGCGGAGCTGGTGTCTTTCTTTGTCGATTTCTTTATTTTTTCTTTAACTTTGCCTGACAAAGTCGTAAGCCCGAGAATTGTTTTACCTTCGATATCATTAACGATCTGGACGCTGATATTCTTCAGGCTTTTATGCACACACATTCTCGGCCTTTCGGATGTACCGAATATTTTTTTTCTTATTGACCTTTTTCGTCTTGTTCTTGCTTGTGCTTTCTTCATCTTTTCCTCTTTTATTCGTATGCTTGGCTTACGCCACCGTCTTTCCTGCTTTATGTCTTACATATTCACCAACGTATCTTATCCCCTTGCCTTTATACGGTTCCGGCGGATAAATATCTCTTATTTCCGCGGCAACTTCCCCTACTTTTTGCTTGTCAACGCCTTTAACAACGATCTCTGTGGGGCTTGCCGTTTCGATCGTTATGTCCTCAGGAGGAGCGAACTTCACGCTATGCGAAAAACCCACATCCAGGACCAAGGTCTTTCCTTTCATCTGGGCTTTATATCCCACGCCCTTTATCTCAAGTTTTTTCTCAAAACCTTGTGTAAGGCCCATGATAATATTATTTATCAGACTTCTTGTGGTACCGTGCATGGAACGGTTCCGTCTTGAATCCGAAGGCCTGGTTATCACTAACTTGCTGCCTTCAACGCTGGCAGAAAAACCATCAGGAATAACATACTCAATGTTTTTTCCTTTACCCTCGATCTTGACCTTTTTGCCCTCTACTGCAACTTTTATACCGCTTGGTATATCTATAGGTCGTCTTCCAACTCTTGACATTTATTCTCTCCTTCTTCCCTTTTTACCACAATTCACAAACAAGTTCCCCGCCCAAACCTTGTTCACTGGCCTGCTTATCCGTCAATAGGCCCTTGCTTGTTGAATATATAGCCACCCCGACCCCACCCATCACGTTCTTCACATCTTTCGAGGAAACATAGATGCGCCGTCCGGGTTTGGATATGCGTTTCAAGTTTTCCATGATCGGTGTTCCGTCTTCAGAGTATTTCAAATACACCTTGATAAGCCCCTGCTTATTATCCTCAAGGACCTTATAGTTCTCAATAAACCCTTCACCTTTGGCTATATCCATAATGTTTTCAATAATACGTGATCTTTTTATCGTAACTGTTTTTTTGCCGGCCATTATGGCATTCCTGATCACGGTTAACTGATCGGCTATTAAATCTGAAACGCTCATTTTATCTCCTTAATATGATTACTTTTCTTCTTTTTCTGATTACTACGATTACCAGCTTGCTTTCCTGATGCCGGGTATATCACCTTTTGAAGCAAGCTCCCTGAAACATATACGGCATAGTTTAAAACGCCTCATGTATCCCTTTTTTCTGCCGCATATCTGGCATCTTGTAATAACTCTTGTCGAGTATTTTGGCTCTTTTCTTGATTTTTCTATTAATCCTTTTTTTGCCATTTAATCGCTCTCCTAATGTTACTTTTTTGCGAACGGCATGCCGAAATTCTCAAGAAGGCTCATAGCTTCTTCTTTCGTGTCTGCCGTCGTGACAATACAAATATCCATACCATGCGCTAGCTTGATCTTATCCAGTTCCAGCTCCGGGAATATTGTCTGCTCCTTGACCCCGAAAGTATAATTCCCTGCTTTATCAAAAGATTTTCTCGAAAGACCCCGGAAGTCCCTGATCCTCGGAATAACGATATTGATGAGCCTGTCAAGAAACTCATACATGCGCTCTTTGCGCAAAGTCACCTTATACCCGACAGCCGAACCTTCCCTGATCTTAAAGTTGGATATGGCTTTCCGCGCTGTTGTGAGTGCGGGTCTCTGCCCCGTTATTGCCGCCAGTTCATTTCTTATCGGCTCCAATAATTCTTTATCATGAGCAAGCGCGCCCAACCCAACGTTAACAACTACCTTCTCTATGCGCGGAACCTGCATCTTCGAGCTGTACCCGAATCCTTCCATCATCTTTGGCACTATTTGGTTATCATATGTATCTTTTAATCTCGTCATTTTATGCCTCTCTTATAGTATTCCTCACCAAACATCTGGTTTTATAACACTTCCTTGCATTTTTTGCAGTAACGCACCTTGCTTCCGTCCGCAAGAACATCCGTTCCTATACGTGTTTGACGATTGCAGCTCTTACAAACGATCGCCAGATTGGAGGTGTTTATTGAAGCTTCTCTTTGGATAATGCCTCCCTGTTCGTCCTGGCGGGAACGCCTTCTGTGTTTTTTTATAAAATTGAGCCCCTGTACGATCGCTCTTCCTTTGATAGGATCTATTTTCAGGACCTTGCCTGTTTTCCCTTTATCTTTTCCGGCAAGGATCTTTACTGTATCATTCTTTTTTATATGAAACATCTGGATTTCCCCCTTATATAACCTCTGGCGCCAATGATATTATTTTCATGAAATTCTTTTTACGGAGTTCCCGGGCGACCGGGCCGAACACACGCGTGCCTTTGGGATTCCCGTCTTTATCTATGATCACGACCGCATTATGATCGAACTTCAAAACAGTCCCGTCTTCGCGCAATATCGGATAGGCGGTTCTAACTATGACCCCCCTTACAACGGTCCCTTTTTTTACATCGGCCGTGGGGGTGGATTCCTTTATATTGCATGTTATCACATCTCCGATCTGGGCCGTACTTCTCCCGGACCTTCCTATAACGCCGATCATGGAGGCTTTTTTTGCCCCCGTATTATCCGCTACATCTAAAATGCTTCTCATTATAATCATTGCTTTAACCCCTTTGCGCCTTTTCTACAACACTTACCAAAGCCCAGTTCGTATTCTTTGTCAATGGCCTTACTTCGCGTATTTTCACGACATCGCCAATGGCTGCTTCATTCTTTGCATCGCGGGCCTTATATTTTTTGTGTCTTATCATGGATTTTTTGTACACGGGGTGCATTTTATGCAGCTCAACTTTGACCGTGATAACTTTATCCATCTTGTCGCTTGTAACTGTCCCAAGCAAAGTTTTTTTCTTACTCGACTTTTCCACTTTTTTTCTCCTTAAGTATAGTATGACACCTTGCAATATCTCTTCGGGTTTGTCTTATCCTGTGAGGACGTTCTATGCGTCCCGTAACAAGCTCAGCCCTCAACTTAAAAAGCTGGTCTTTTAAGGACAGAACGGTCTGTTCTATTTCCGCTTCTGTCATATTTTTTATTTCGTCCGGCTTCAAGCTAATCCTCCTCGTGCAATAAATTTAGTTCTTATGGAAAGTTTATGCGCCGATAGACGCATTGCTTCACGCGCCATGGCCATCGGGACCCCTTCCATCTCAAAAAGTATTCTTCCTCTTTTTACCACTGACACCCAGCCGGCCGGAGAACCTTTACCTTTACCCATACGCGTTTCGGCCGCGGTCTTTGTTATGGGTTTATCCGGAAAAATCCTTATCCAGAGCTTTCCCGCTCTTCCGGTATGGCGCTGAATAGCGACCCTGGCCGCCTCTATCTGCTTATCGGTTATCCATCCGCTTTCCAGAGCTTTCAGGCCGCAATCGCCGAAATTCAATGTGCTGCTTGCGTAACTTTTGCCTGCACGGCGTCCTCTTTGCTGTTTTCTATATTTGACTCTTTTGGGCATTAAAGCCATTTTTTACTTGCTCCTTCTTATTTCTTTTTCTTGGTTTCTTCTTCTTTTTTCTCAACGATATTGTATCCGAACTTCTCGCCTTTATAGATCCATACCTTTATACCGATTATCCCATAGGTTGTTTTTGCCTCTGAAAACCCGTAATCTACATCAGCGCGTATTGTCTGGAGAGGGATCTTGCCCCATTTATAACTTTCAGCTCTCGCTATCTCAGCGCCTCCCAGGCGGCCCGCGCATCTGATCTTAACACCTTCTCCGCCCGCGTCTTTGACCGACTGGATCGCTTTTTTCATGACACGTCTGAAAGGCATCCTTTTTACGAGCTGAAACGCTATGTTATCGCCGACGATCTTTGCGTCCAATGCGGGGTTCTGCACCTCTTTTATATCCACAAAAAGCTTATTCTCACTGCCTATGATATCCTGTATGCTTTCTTTCAGTTTTTCTATCTGAGCCCCTTTGCGGCCTATGATCATGCCGGGCCTTCCCGAATATATGAGTACGCGCACCCTGTTCGAAGCTCTCTCGATCTCGACATGCGAAATAAAAGCCGAAGAAAGGTCTTTCTCGACCAGCTTTCTTATTTTTGTGTCCTGTATCAGTCTTTTGGGGAACTCATTCTTAGTGGCGAACCATCTGGAGTTCCAGTTGCGAACAACGCCTAAACGAAAACTTGTTGGATGAACTTTTTGTCCCATTATTATTTCTCTCCGCTTTTTTTATTGGTTTTTTTTGCCTTATCGCTCGTTTTGCGAACCTTTTTCTTTTTTTCGGCAATCTTATCAAGCTCTACATATATATGCACGGTTCGGTGCCTCACGGGAGTCGCTCTCCCCATCGTTGCGGCCCTGTATCTCTGAAGGAACGGTCCCCCATCGGCCTTTGCCTTGGATATGACCACATCTTTCGAAAGCACTTTTTCCTGCTGCGTCTTCCCCTGATTAACGTTTGAAAAAGCAGAATTAACGACTTTTTTGATCGGGCGGGCTGCCCTTTTGTTCATGCTATCAAGAATAAAATTTGCCTTCTCAACCGTTTTGCCCTTGACCAGGCCCAGAACAAGTCTGACCTTTGTAGGCGACATTCTAATATATTTTGCTTCAGCTTTAGATAACATATTTTCCCTCTTCTACGATTTACGTCTTTTCAACAGACACTTTAGTGGCCGCGCCATGGCTTCTGAAGTGCCGTGTCGGCGCGAATTCGCCGAGCTTATGGCCCACCATGTTCTCTGTAACAAATATGGACTGAAAAGTCTTGCCATTATGTATGGAAAACGTCAGGCCCACGAACTCGGGCATTATTACAGATCTTCTCGACCAGGTTTTGATCGGTTTCTTGCTGCCGCTATTCAGCATTCTATTGACCTTTTTCGCCAATTTTTCATCAACAAATGGTCCTTTTTTGATTGACCTTGACATTCCTTATTTCCTCCGTTTTATTATCCTTTTATCAGAAAGATTTTTCTTCTTTCTCGTTTTTAAGCCCCTGGTGATCTTTCCCCATGGCGTCGTCGGATGACGGCCGCCTGAGGATTTTCCTTCTCCGCCGCCCATCGGGTGGTCAACAGGATTCTTTACAACTCCTCTTGATTGCGGGCGTCTGCCTAAATATCTTGACTTGCCGGCCTTACCGAGCGAAACATTCTCATGATCGCTGTTTCCCGCTTTGCCGATAGTCGCGTAGCAATCTTCCTTGACCAGCCTGACTTCTCCGGACGGCATGCGTAAATGTACTTCTCCGGCGTCCTTGGCGGCTACTGTGGCGCTGCTTCCGGCCGAACGTGCGATCTTCGCCCCCCGTCCCGGATCAAGTTCGATGCAGAAGACTTCCGTGCCCATTGGGATGTGTTTCAGTTCCATGGAGTTGCCGATCTCTATCTTCGCATTCGAACCGCTCTGGAGTTTTCTCCCTACAGTCAATCCTTCCGGTGCTATCGTATAACACTTGTCACCGTCATCATAACGTACAAGCGCAATGTTCGCCGAACGATTCGGGTCGTACTCTATGGCCTCAACCGTACCGTTGGAACCCCTTTTCGAATATTTAAAATCCACAATGCGGTATCTCCTCTTATGACCGCCGCCTTTCGCGCCCGAAGTTATGCGTCCAAGGTTGTTCCGTCCACCCGTCTTGTTAAGCGCCTCCGTAAGAGACTTTTCAGGAGCTTTTTTGGTGATCTGGTCAAACTGAAGAACACTTCCCCATCTTTGCCCTGGTGTCCTTGCTTTAAACTTTTTTATGCCCATATTACGTTACCTCTATCTTGTTGTCAGGCTGAAGTGTAACTATAGCCTTTTTCCATGAACTTGTTCTGCCTTCGCGGTATCTTACCCTTCGCAATTTTCCTTTTATATTCATAATGTTGACATCCCGGACTTTAACCTTGTAAAGATCTTCCACAGCCCTTTTTATGTCAATTTTATTAGCGTCTTTAGCTACGTTAAAAACATACTTGTTCTGTATCAGGAGATTTGCCCCCTTTTCGGTCCTAAGCATATTTTTAATGATATCATTCGAATTTTTCATTTTACCCTCTCGGTCAATTTCTCCAGCGCGTCTTTCTCGATGACAAGATGTTCGCTCAAAAGAACATCTCTGGCGTTTATCTTATCCGCCTCTTTCAGCTTGATATTTTTTAAATTTCTCGATGAGCGCTTCACATCATCACTTATTGCGTCGACAACCACAAGTGCCGTCCCGTCGACCTTCAAATTATCAAATATCTTGCGGAACGTTTTCGTCTTAACCTCTTTAAGCTCGATCTTGACGACCGCTTTGATCCTCTCCTCAACCAGCCTCGCGTTCAAACTGGAAAGAAGCGCTTTCTTGAGCATCTTCTTAGGGATAGAATAGCTGAAATCCCTCGGCTTCGGCGGAAAAGTAACACCGCCATGAGTCCATACGGGATTCCTTGAAGACCCTACTCTGGCGCGTCCCGTGCCTTTTTGCCTCCAGGGTTTTGCTCCTCCTCCGGAAACCTCACTGCGCGTTTTTGCCGAAGCAGTGCCTTTGCGCGAATTCGCCTCATACATTTTATTCGCTTCATACAAAAGCACTTTATTGACCTTGCCGTCAAAAAGTTTCTCGTCCAGCTTCACATTGCCCGAGACCTTACCGTCCAGACCATAAAGCGGCAGTGTCTTCTTTATTTCCTTTTCCTTTTTCTTTTCCATCATTTTTACTCTTTACCTTCTTCAGCCGCTTCGCCGCCCTCTTGGTCAGCTTTTTCTTCCTCTTGCCGCGGCGCTATTGGTTTTTTCTTTGAAAATTTCATTACTAAATATCCGCCGTTTGCCCCGGGAACGGCACCTTTCACCGAAATCGTGTTATTCCCCGTATCAACATCCACCACTTCAAGATTCTGAACTGTGCATGTTTCATTGCCCATATGTCCGGGTAAAGGATGTCCTTTTATGACACGTGAAGGATAAGCGCTGGCTCCTATCGAACCCGGCGCACGATGGGACATGGATCCGTGGCTTTCTTTTCCGCCTGCCCAGTTATGCCTTTTCATGCCGCCCTGGAACCCTTTACCTTTTGTTGTGCCGACCACATCAAGGTAATCGCCTTTCTGCAGGAGCTTGTTGGTGATCTCTGCTCCTACCTCGACATCCGGAGCATCCTGACACCTGATCTCACTGACGAATTTCATGGGCTTCAATTTCTTCCTCTTCAGTTCCTCTCTTTGAGGTTTTTTTAAACGGCTTTCCTTTGTCTCCCCGAAACCCAGCTTAACAGCGTTATAACCGTCTTTTTCGGCAGTCCTTACATCCTGAACCACACATGGGCCTGCTTCAAGAACGGTTACGGGGATCCTGTTCCCATCCTCATCAAAGATCTGTGTCATCCCTAATTTTTTTCCTAAAATACCATTAACCATTTTATTCCCTCATTTTATCTTATCTCGACCTCGACCCCTGTGGGCAGGTCAAGTTTTTTCAACGCATCAATAGTTTTTGCTGTAGGATCCACAATGTCTAACAGCCTCTTGTGTGTCTTCAACTGAAACTGTTCTCTCGATTTCTTGTCAACATGAGGCGACCTCAACACAGTGAATATCTCCCGTTTCGTTGGCAAAGGAATAGGGCCTTTAACGGAAGCTCCTGTCTTCTTCACCGTATCCACGATCTCCTCCATCGAAATATCAAGAAGTTTGTGATCAAACGATTTCAGTTTTAAACGAACCATCTGTGGTTGTTTCTTTTTAGCCATCTCGTCCTCTTGTTTTCCTTTATGCTGTTACTTCCGAGATAACTCCCGCGCCTACCGTATGTCCGCCTTCGCGGATAGCGAACCTGAGTTCCTTCTCAAGCGCTACAGGTGTTATCAACTCAACGTCTATCGTTACATTGTCTCCGGGCATTACCATCTCCACGCCTTCAGGAAGTGTC